>SKEE01000001.1_pt1 | contig 470729 bp, 386 predicted proteins | sample 4826661 | NCBI WGS metagenome assembly SKEE01 (sample SAMN11008817, study PRJNA524170) | human gut metagenome | biome: Human fecal sample; material: Feces; isolation source: fecal sample from pouch patient p20 | host: Homo sapiens | place: Israel: Tel-Aviv | collected 2016-11-14
CCCTTTTTATATATATTGAATTAACTAATTACTTCTCACCACGTTTCGTAGCCGAATAGTTAATCTTCAAAGCATAAGATTTTCTAAGAGCATTTTTTACATCAGTAACAATACCCATCTTTGTCTTCTGATCTACTTTCAGAGACACAGTCATCTTAGCAGCATCGCCTTCATTCATACTCGCACGTTCCTGAAAAATGAAGTCTTGTACTTCACCCACTTCAGCATAACTGTCATTCAACTGAATACGACTTTCAGTACCCATTTTCGCGCGATATTCTTGTGTAGGTTCCCCTACATAAATGAATGTTACCAGTGATTTCTTCTCCAGTTTTTCGAGTTCAGTACCTTGCGGAAGTGTAAACTGCACCTTTAATGTTACCTCACGCATCGTTGTTACAATCATAAAGAAGAACAACAAGGTAAAGATAAGGTCAGGCAACGAAGAAGTATTCAATGCCGGCATTTCACGTTTACCAGTCTTATTAAATTTTCCCATTACTTACTTCTTTTTTTCTCCGTATTTTTTAGGTTCTGCTTCAGAAATTCGTTGCGGATAAACTTCACGAACAGCTTTCTGCTGTGCATCATTCAGTTCAGCGTAAGTAACCCCAAACTTTTCTTGAGCTAACTCATCTCTCAATTCATTGTATGCAGCTACCAATTCGTTCTGCACACTTATATATGCCTGATAAGAAGACCCGCGGTCATTCTGCAAAGAAATTACATGCTTATCATTAACAAGAGTAGTACCAAAGAAATCGACATTTTTTTGTGTCTTTTCCGGCATATTCTCAGCGTTATTGATGTTAGCAATAAACTCTTTGGCTTTCTGCCTCAACTGATCAACACCAATATAATCATTCCCGCACATCAAAGCATCATCTTTATTCAGATAAACCTGCAGGATGTTACGTTCTTTAATTTTATCGGTATTCTCATTCTTTTCATCTTCGGGTGGTGGAGGCAAAAGTCTTGCCAAACCACGGTCCGTATCCATTGATGTTGTAATCAAGAAGAAGATCAGCAACAAGAAAGCAATATCCGCCGTAGAACTTGAGTTTATATCAGGAACTTTTCTTTTTCCTTTTGCCATTTTAATAACTTATTTAATCGAGTATCCTCAATTGATTACGACAATTTTTTCTTTATACCACTCGCAATGATTGCAACAACTGTCACAAACAACAATATGTAAATAGAATAAAGGAACATATCAGTTACTTTCAGCCAAAAAGGAACATTGTCTGTACCACTATAGCCAGGAATCTGCATTGGTGTACCATCACCCATTGCCCAAGCTACAATAAGAACAACAGCTAAAAGAACCAAACCAAGTAAAGACTTGATGGCATTTGCCGGGTTATCCTTCAAAGCTGCACCAAATTGGAATACAGCAGCAATAACAGTGGCTGCAATGGCTAAGCCAAACAAAACGTACATCAGATAGAGTAAGGCGTCTGTTTGAGCCGGTTGCCACATTTCGGGATCTACTCCCGGAATTAAGGCATCGCCCGAGGCATCTCCTCCTAAGAAGAACAAGCCAATAACGATCAGAATAATAGCAAACATCGCATACAGTGCGTAATACGATATTCTATATGTTAACTTACTCATTTTAGATTATTTTTTGTATTTCAAGTTATATTTGATTACCATATCAAGCAAAGAGATAGAAGAATCTTCCATTTCACTTGTAAGAGCCTCAATTTTAGAAAGTACGTAGTTGTAGAATACCTGAAGGATCAATGCTACAATCAAACCGAAGATAGTTGTAATCAAGGCAACTTTCATACCACCTGCAACAACCGTCGGAGAGATATCACCTACCTGCTGGATTTTATCAAATGCCTGCACCATACCGATTACAGTACCCAAGAATCCGAGTGACGGAGCCATTGCGATAAACAGTGTGATCCAAGAACATCCTTTTTCAAGGTAACCTGCCTGTACACCACCATAAGATACAACTGACTTCTCAACTACGTCAATACCTTGATCGATTCTCATCAAACCTTGGTAGTAGATAGAAGCAACCGGGCCTCTGGTGTTACGAGCAATGTCTTTAGCAGCTTCAACATCACCTTTTTCCAAAGCAGCTTCGATAGATGCCATGAATTTTTTTGTGTTGATTTCAGCCAAACTCAAATAAATGATACGTTCAATACAGAAAGCCAAACCGATCACCAAAGCGATAGCTACCAAACTCATGAAAGATGCAGTACCTTCGATGAATTTAACTTTGATTTCCTTGTGAATACCACCCTCTTCTGCAGCAGGAGCAGTAGCTGTAGTAGCTTCAGCGGCAGGAGCAGCTTGTTGTTCAGTTTGTTCTGCTGCAGGAGCGTCTTGAGCCTGAGCAAGTTGAATTGAGCCAAAAGTGAAGGCCCCAATCACAGCAACAATTGCAAATAACTTTTTCATTGTGTGTCTAATTTTTAAGATTAATTAATTGATTATTATTATTGTATTTACTTCTCATCTCTCTTTCATTTCTGCGGAGAGACGGGGATTCGAACCCCGGATACGCTTTTGGCGTATACACGCTTTCCAGGCGTGCCTCTTCAACCACTCGAGCATCTCTCCCTCTGTGTTTTCAGCATTTTCAGCTACAAATGTATTCTTTTTTTTCTTTTCAAGAAGCATTCTCCCCCTTTTATCTTGAATAAATACTGCAAATTAATATAATTTAAAACCTTTCGAACCTTATTTGCGGATTCCGAACACTTTTAACGCATTCACAGAAGTGACCTGTGCCACATACTCCGGATCCCTCTGATAAATATCAGCCACCTTCATGAGTGTGTCTCTCACATTGGCACTTTCATTTCTCTTTCCCCGGTTCGGCACGGGAGCCAAATAGGGAGAATCGGTTTCGAGCACAATGCGCTCTAAAGGAACAGTCGTCAATGCCTCCGGCAAAGTCGATTTCTTGAAAGTTACAACTCCATTGATACCTAACATAAATCCTTCAAATTCCAACAATTTCGCCGCTTCTTCCGATGTCCCGGTAAAACTATGAAAAATGCCAGTCAAAGAGGTATTTTTATAGGGTTCCATTACCTTATATATATATTCAAACGCTTCTCTTGAATGGATTACAATGGGAAGACCATATTCCAGCGCCCACTCTATTTGCTTTTCAAAAACCAAGATTTGCTCTTTCAGAAAAGTCTTGTCCCAATAAAGATCAAGACCTATTTCTCCGATAGCCACAAACTCACGGGAAGTCGACAAGTATTTGTGAACAATCGCTAATTCCTGTTCATACGATTCATTGACAGAAGTAGGGTGCAGTCCGATCATCGGATAGCAAAATCCCGGATAATCCCTACAAACCGACAACATAGCATCAATGGTCGTACTGTCTATATTGGGCATAAAAATATAGGAAACTCCCGCTTTCTGCGCACGTTCCATCACCAATGGCAGGTCTTCGGTAAATTCTTCAACAAAAAGATGAGAATGAGTATCGATCAACATGATATTTCTTTTTCTTCTTTTATTTTTTCGCTGGAGCGATAATAATATATCAGTCCATAGTCGCGGCATTTTTCTAATCGGGTATCATTGGGAGTGACATCCTGGTATTTGGCTTCTACCTGATTCCAGATATCCAAAATCAATTCATCGGCACGGTCACGCATAGACGCCAGTTCATCAAGACTACGATTGGTTAATGCCTGATAGTTCTTCTGCCGTTCATAGCTTTCCAGAAAAATATCATAATGCACTTTTACGCGTGCAATAGTCGGATTATAAATAGGTATGCCACCTTGAGTGGTCCTTAATTGTTCGCCTTCGATTATTTTCTTCCCCCACTCTACCAGAGAGGCTTCACTCAACAGGTCCGGTACGGTATTGGAAGCAGGCAAGCCATATAACTCTTTATGTGCCACCTTGATTTCATCACGAAGCACTGCCAAATTGAGCACCTGAATAAAATGAGAGATATACAGCCGGGCAGTCTTCACATTCATCTGGTGTTTACGGCTGGCACGCGACTGATTATCGTAGCACTGGGTATAATAAATTTGCGCTGCCTCAAACCGATGCAAAAAGTTACGCGCTTCAAATAATGTCTTCAATGTAATAGCCAAGTCACGCACATTATACATCTCTCCCTTTTCGACAGCCGCTTTCAGCGCCCGAACTCTTGCTTGATCTGTATTTGGTAGTCGTCTATAAGGCATATCTCCGATACTTAACTACATTTCACGATACATTAATAGTTTCACCAGATTCTTCAGTTCTTTTTTTCTGTCTTCCGCAACAGCTACCGCCGCCAGACTTTCCATAGCGAACGTATAATATTCACGCATTTTGCTTTCACAAATATTGCGGATATTCAACTGATTATAGATTTCAGTTACCGCTTCGATTTTTTCAGAAGGTTGAAAAGCCTCCGCATTCAACCAACGATTCAATTCAGCATGCTGCTTTTCATCCGCACGGTTCAGTGCTTTGATAAGCATATATGTTTTTTTATTGCAGAGGATGTCTCCACCTATCTTCTTCCCGAACACTTCCGGATCACCATATACATCCAACAAATCATCCTGTAACTGGAATGCTACTCCAATATGCATTCCAAAATTATATAGATTTTCTGCATCTTCAGCAGTCGCTCCTGCCAGAATTGCACCTATTTTAAGACTACCCGCAAGCAACACGGCTGTTTTCAAACGAATCATTTCAATGTATTCGTCTTCTGTAACGTCACAGCGAGATTCAAATTCCATATCCAGTTGCTGTCCTTCACAGATTTCGAGTGTAGTCAAACTGAATAAATCCATCACTTCTTTCAGGTGTTCCGGTGGACAACCCGTCATATACCGAAATGCCAGAATCAACATAGCATCTCCCGAAAGTACAGCAGTATTATCATTCCAGACCTTGTGCACGGTAGGTTTCCCTCTGCGCACATCCGAACGATCCATCAAATCATCATGCAACAAGGTGTGATTGTGGTAAACTTCAATCGCAGTGGCAGGATCGTATATAGACGCAACATCCTCCCGATACAAGTTATATCCCATCAACATTAATACAGGACGTATCCGCTTCCCACCCAGAGAAAGGATATATTCAATCGGTTCATAAAGTCCTTTCGGCGTCCGGGTAAACTGGATTTCAGAAATATGATTATTTATCTTATCGAGTAATTGAGAAGCTGTAAACATGATGAATAAAAAAATTAATGAATAAAAAGAGGCTGCCGAAAGCAGCCTCTCCATTTATAGTGTTACAAATTACTGCAATCTAAACATCACAGGAACTGTAAATTTAACACGTACCGGTTTTCCGCGCTGCATACCTGGTTTCCACTTCGGCATGGTATTAATCACACGGAGGGCTTCTTTATCCAGATACGGGTCGACGCTACGTACAACCTTCGCATCTACGATACTACCGTCTCTGTTAACAACGAACTGTACGATAACACGTCCTTGAGTTCCGTTTTCCTGTGCGATAGTCGGATATTTAATATTTTTTGCCAGATACTGCATCAAAGCTGCTTGTCCGCCCGGGAAGTCCGGCATATTTTCTACAACCTCGAAAATAGTCTGTTCTTCCGGTTCTTCTTCAACCACTTGTACAGGCACATATTTTACTTCTACACGAGCTTGATTATCTTCATTGATAATAGTTGTTGTTTCCTCAATATCAGCTTTATCATCCACAATCTCCAGCAATTCTGCTACCTTTGGAGCTTCAGGTGGTGGTGGAGCTGCTTGTTCAGGGGTTTCGGTAATAGGAATAATTTCCTCTTCAAACACGACATCGGCTACTGCCTGGCTTGTATCTATCTTCACGTCACGCTGGGTCCATTCGAACGCCACGAACATGAAAGCTAGAACTACCACGTAACCAACGAGCAACCATGTAGACTTCTTGCCTTCCAGGTCTGCCTTGGGTGATTTTTTAACTTCCATAAATTTATTAATATAATGATTAAAAAAAGTGTCCTTTCATGTGTCTCCGGGCAAATATAGTACATTTTCATGTATTCGTTCCCCTCTTTGCCTCTTTTTATCCGGCTTTTTAACTTTTTTAATTCTTTCGTACTTGTCTTGCTCCTTTTAACGGCAAACTTATGGTTGATTTTCAAATTTACCGTATCTTTGGCGAACAAATCAGATGAACTGAATATGAAAAAGATAACAATTGCAATCGATGGCTTTTCCTCTTGTGGAAAAAGTACAATGGCCAAAGATCTTGCCCGCGAAGTGGGTTACATTTACATTGACAGTGGAGCCATGTATCGTGCGGTCACTTTATATAGTATAGAGAACGGGATTTTCAATGGAGACGTGATCGATACGGAGAAACTGAAAAAAGAAATCAAGAACATTCGTATATCTTTCCAGCTGAATAAAGAAACCGGACGTCCCGACACGTATCTGAACGGCGTGAATGTGGAGAATAAAATCCGTTCAATGGAGGTTTCTTCCAAAGTGAGCCCTATCAGTACGCTTGACTTCGTACGTGAAGAAATGGTGGCGCAGCAACAAGCAATGGGAAAGGAAAAGGGCATCGTCATGGATGGCCGGGATATAGGAACTACCGTTTTCCCGGATGCGGAACTGAAAATATTTGTAACCGCCACTCCCGAAATCCGTGCTCAACGCCGTTATGACGAGCTGAAAGCAAAAGGACAGGAAGCCAGCTTCGACGAAATTCTGGAAAACGTGAAACAACGGGATTATATCGATCAAAACCGTGAAGTAAGCCCGCTGCGCAAAGCAGAAGATGCGCTGCTCCTGGATAATACCGACTTATCGATTGAAGAGCAGAAAAAATGGCTTTTCGAACAATTTAATAAGGTAAGTAAATAGTTTGTTTTATGATCAAGGTAGAGATAGACGAAGGTTCCGGCTTCTGCTTTGGTGTGGTGACAGCCATTCATAAGGCAGAAGAAGAGTTGGCAAAGGGAGAAACACTCTATTGCCTCGGAGACATTGTGCATAATAGTCGGGAAGTGGACAGGCTGAAAACGATGGGATTAATCACCATCAATCGGGAAGAATTCAAGCAATTGAAAAATGCAAAAGTATTGCTCCGGGCGCATGGCGAGCCACCGGAAACTTATATGATTGCCCGTGAAAATAAGATCGAGATTATCGATGCGACCTGTCCGGTTGTATTACGTTTGCAGAAACGCATCCGACAAGGGTATCTGGCAGACAGTGACGAAGAAAAGCAAATTGTCATCTACGGCAAGAGCGGACACGCTGAAGTGTTGGGACTGGTAGGGCAGACAGACGGAAAGGCAATTGTGATTGAAAAGGCAGAGGAAGCCAAAAAGCTGGATTTAAACAAAAGTATCCGCCTTTTCTCACAGACAACCAAGTCACTGGACGAATTTCAAGAAATCGTAGAATACTTCAAACAACATATTTCACCGGAGGCGACTTTCGAATATTATGATACGATCTGCCGTCAGGTTGCCAACCGTATGCCTAAGCTCCGGGAGTTTGCGGCTACACACGATTTGATCTTCTTCGTCAGCGGCAAAAAGAGTTCGAACGGAAAGATGCTGTTTGAAGAATGTTTGAAGGTGAACGCTAATTCGCATTTGATAGATAACGAGAAAGAAATCGATCCTTCTCTTCTTCAAAACGTAAAATCGATTGGTGTATGTGGGGCGACTTCTACTCCGAAATGGTTGATGGAGAAGATTTACAATCACATTCGGACGCTTATCAAAGAATAATTGCTTTATTCATAAAAGAATAATAGCAAAGCAACATAAGAAAAAACGGCAAAGTAACACGAATGAATAAAAAGAAAGCAAGAAAGGGCTATTTGAACATTTTTAATGTTTTCTTCATACGAAAAAAAACTTCATAACCGCTGCTTTCAACTTTTTATTGTACATTTGCCGCGTCAAACTAATTAATGAGAGATTGTTATATGGGAACAGTTAAGTGTATCGGAATTTTGACCTCCGGAGGTGATGCTCCGGGAATGAACGCTGCTATACGTGCAGTGACACGTGCAGCTATCTACAATGGATTGCAAGTCAAAGGTATATACAGAGGCTATAAAGGTCTGGTCACAGGTGAAATCAAAGAATTTAAGAGTCAGAATGTGAGTAATATCATACAGTTGGGTGGTACTATCTTGAAAACAGCCCGTTGTAAAGAGTTCACGACTCCGGAAGGTCGCCAGTTGGCTTATGATAATATGAAAAAAGAAGGCATTGATGCCTTGGTTATCATTGGTGGAGACGGTTCACTGACAGGTGCACGCATCTTTGCACAGGAATTTGATGTTCCATGTATCGGACTGCCGGGAACTATTGATAATGACCTTTACGGTACAGATACTACTATCGGATATGACACTGCATTAAATACGATATTGGACGCTGTGGATAAAATACGTGACACGGCCACTTCACACGAACGTTTGTTCTTTGTAGAAGTGATGGGACGTGACGCCGGTTTCCTTGCACTGAACGGAGCGATCGCTTCGGGAGCGGAAGCTGCTATTATTCCGGAATTCAGTACGGAAGTCGACCAACTGGAAGAGTTTATCAAGAACGGATTCCGTAAATCAAAAAACAGTAGTATTGTATTGGTAGCCGAAAGCGAACTGACCGGAGGAGCCATGCATTATGCCGAACGCGTGAAAAACGAATACCCGCAATACGATGTACGTGTGACGATCTTAGGTCACCTGCAACGTGGTGGTAGCCCGACTGCCCACGACCGTATCCTGGCAAGCCGCCTCGGTGCTGCTGCTATCGACGCTATTATGGAAGATCAACGTAACGTAATGATCGGAATCGAACATGATGAAATCGTTTACGTACCGTTTAGCAAGGCTATTAAGAATGACAAACCAATCAAGAGAGATCTTGTCACTGTATTGAAAGAGCTTTCAATCTAATCTTTTTATTTTTAGGAGTTCAGCTTATATCAGTATATAATATAAGATAAAGAGCGGTGGATGAACAGGAGATTTCCTTATCGTTCACCGCTCTTCTTTCATTTATTCAATGCTTCTTTTCACCACAGAGGACACGGAGGACACAGAGGTGAATTTGTTTTATGACTTACGGTTGCGACCCTAATTTTGATGCGTAATCCTCCTACTATAAAGTTGAAAAAACATGAAAACATCTGCCACCTGCAACGAAAAGCGTGTAATGCACTAGTTGATAAATAGTTAGAGCGTTGCAGATACTGTTGCAGATAGGTTGCAGATCAAAGTATCTGCCACACAGTATAAGCCTTGCAAAGCCAATTCTCCATGGGTGCAAAAGTTTATTGTATACATTAACTTCCCGTTTCCAGGCGGGGAACTGTCGTTTCCGGCATTAGAAATTACAATTTCCACGGCAGGAAACGAGAGTTTCTAAGGCAGGACACTACAGTTTCTACGTAAGGATACTGTCGTTTCCCCGTAGAGATACCACAAATTATCCATAGAGTCACCCCAATTATCCCATAGCTTTGGATAAAGGAATCAAGGCTTTTTCTTTGATTATATAACGTGTTGCAGATACTTTATCTGCAACCTATCTGCCACAGGTATCTGCAACGTTACAACTATCTATTAACTAGTGTATTACACGCTTTTCGTTGCAGGTGGCAGATGTTTTTATGTTTTTCAACTTTATAGTAGGAAAAAATTTCATTCATTTCCGTACCTTTATGAGTCTTTTTATCCATAAATAATATCCAGTCAGTGGTAGTGCAGCCCCCAATAAGGCAGCAATAAAGGTAAGTATGCGAGTAAACATTCCTCCCCAGTTACCAACATGCACAGAATAAATCCAACCACGAATCTTTCCCGACTTGTCTTGATGTTGATAAAGACTTGTTTCTGTAAATTCACCATTATCCGTATTGAAAGAATAACGGTCAGATGCCCGCTGATTCCCGAAACGGTTGAAAGACACGCTTGCCGTACCAGAAGAAATACTGATTTGCTTATACTCCGGATTCTGACGTCCTAGTTTATCATAAATCTCCTGCCAATAAACGAATGGTGAAGTTACCGAGTACATATCACTGTGATTGTTTTCCGGACGTCCGCTTCTTTCACCCTTTCGAACCTCATTTCCTTCTCTTTTCTTTTCCCGATGGGCTGCCAGTTTGGTATCCCTCTTTTGAGCATCACTTTTCTGTTCATGTCCTTGGGCGGCACGTTGCTGTACTTCTACCCCGAAGACCTTATAGAAAGCCGTCCGATACCACGGAAAAGACCAGGTCAATCCCGTCAGTGCCATAGCCAGTAGAAAGATCAGAGCATACATTCCACCTGCCACATGCAAGTCATACCAAAACCTTCTCCAACCTTTTGTTGCTGTTATTTTCAGGCTATTCTTCAATGCTTTACGTGTACGCGGCCACCAAATGACAATTCCCGAAATCAGTACAAAAACAAGTAAAAGCGTACTGACACCTACAATCATTTTGCCCCAAAAGATTCCTTCATTTCCCGGATTCATACTATCCAGAAGCCAGCGATGCATTCGGAACATAAACATAAAAAAGCCGCTACGCTCGCTTTTTCCTTTTACTTCGCCCGTATACTGGTCTACATACAAAGATGCACGACGTGGTTTGGAAAGACTAACCTGATACGCACGTCCGGGATCAGAAGATATGCTGACACCGGTCACCGCTACACTGTCAGGCAATGTCGTCGCCACTTTTTCAAGCAACTTATCCATAGGAAGAGGAGACTCCTTTAACGTTTCTACGTAGTAAAGATCGCGTCGAAACCACTCATTCGCCTCATTTTCAAATACCAGCATGGCACCGGAGAAGCAGACAAGAGTTATTATCAGTCCGAAAGGGACGGAAAGCCACAAATGTATCTTTCTGAATATTTTTTTCATGTTTTCAATCCTATTTCTTGAAAAAGCCTGCAAAGCTTTCGGCTCGGCAGGCTTTTATCTACAAAAGATTCTCTATTTAACCGACTGTATTATTTTGAAAGATATTCCATCTTACCTACCGTAGTGATAGCGTCAGCCTCTACCGTTAAACCTTTGACTGCCTTGCCTGTTTTTGCGTCTATTTTATAGAAGGCCGGTTTCTCGCCCGTAGTCACAGTGACAGCCATATAAGCATACCCTTTTTCTCCATAAGGCTCGCCACCAAACTTTCCGTCAGCCGGCAGACCTGTAACAGGCATAATCGTCTGATCTTCCGCCTTGAAAACAGCTAATTCGCTAACATCTGCACTTGTACCACCATTAATCATATCTTCCGCTCCCTTTTTATACAATTGAAGCAGGAAGTAATCTTCAGAGATGTGCCAGCAACGGAAAATAGGATGTTTAGTGCCTATCTCTTCAAAGTTCACATAGTAATCCGGATCGAAATCTGTTGCGCCTGCTTTGATACGCATTGCGCCCGAAGGCTTCTGTCCTGTTACCTTCTTCAAATCTGAAGATGAAACTGCCGTACGTCCATATCCGGGAGAGAACACATAGACGTCACCATTATCAGCGGCCCAAATGGTCTGATAATATTGTGAACGCATACGACCGCATGCATAGCCTATTTTATCAGTCTTGGCAATCACCGGAGTCTCATTGAAGTTCGTGCCACTATAAATTGCCACATAAGCATTATCCGGGTATTGTGTAGAAGGAATGACACCGGCTGTATATGCACCGCTGCCGCTACCACCGTCAGTCTTAGTCACAAGTTCCTGATCTGTCACAGCTTCCGGCCATTTTTTAATACCGTACTTACTCATTCCCATTGGGATGACAGATGTATAAATCTTATTGTTAGCTTCAACCAGACCTGCCCATGAAACTTTTTCACCATTACCCAAGTAATTTTCGGCAAGCAAGGTACCCTCTTCCTGACTGCCATCGGTCGCATCCAAATAGTTGAACAACAATGCTTGAGCCACATTCTGATCCTCATCTGTTATTTTCGAGTCCCCGGTGGAAACAGTCACCACTTTATCCCCCCAGGTTCCATAAGACGTGATACGATTATAAGTGTATGTGTACTTTTCTTTCATTTTACCATCTGCCCCCAGATAATAGGAAGCTCCTGTACCTGCGCCACCTTTATTATAAACTAAAGCAAACACATAATCCAATCCTTTATATACCCAATAGGTACCGCCAATCACTTCGGTTCCATTCCCTTGGGTCGACACTGTTCCTTCATCCAAAGAATTGGCTACTACCAAATAACTTGCTTCACCGGTTGTGGCAGCCACCACATAAGCCGTTTCTCCATCAATTGGCGGGTTATCCACCGGATTATTATCATCGTCGCAAGATGCCACAAACACACCGCTACTCAAGCAAAAAGCTATGGCAAAAGCCTGTAATAAAAACTTCTTCATATATTCTTTATTATTGATTGATACTAAAAACTTACTCTTATTATTTACCGAAAAACACTCTGAACTTTCCATAGAATGCGCGCCCCGCTTTTTGCAGACTAAAATTGTCAAACAGTTGGGCATCGGTGAAATTCCGACATTCAAATGATACATTATAACGTCCATTCTTCATGGTGTAGGACAAAGACAGATTATGAGAAAACTGTTCCGGCACCATATTCTTTGAATCTTTATCTCCGAGATTCTCCGAGTAAAGAGGAAAATCGTGCTGCCAGTAGCTATCATAGCCGATGCTCAACACATTTCCTTTGACAAACAGGTCATTCCAATAAAAATTTGCATTAATATTAGCATAACGATAGGGCAGATTCGGCATACGCACTTTATAGTGCATGCTTTCCTGCAAAGAGGAACCCGCCAGAAACTTTTCGTAATCACGAGTATCGATGCTATTGAATGTTCCTCCTATATCAAACCAACGCGAGAAGCTATAAAGCAATGACAAATTATACCCTTTGGTCCTTACGTGACCGTGGTTCTCATAATATCCGTAGCTTGTTCCTCCCAATACGTCCAGTCCTCTTTTTATATAATCTTTCGTATCCCGATATATCAAACCGGCCTCGGCATACAATTCATGCTTGCCAAACTGATGATTATAGCTGAAACTCAAATTGACATTATCACTTTTCTCCGGTTTCAGATTCATTTTGCCAGCTTCAAGGTCTTCATCTCCAAAGAGTTCGTCCGTGGTCGGCAGGCGGAAAGCCTTTTCGTACGAAAGTTTCACCTGAAGATCTTTCCATATAAAATAGGTACCTGCCGCTCCATATCCAAGAGCGCTTGCCGTATTGGACAGATTGATATAATTGCCTATTCCATCCGTATTCTGCGATACCGGTCCCTTGTTGTATTGCCGATAATATTTGGCAAATGCCGACACATTCCATCTGTCCGACGGCATCAGACGGTAAGAAAGCCCGCTGACGTTTTTACGGGTGATTTTAGGAATAGAAAAGTCCGTGAATTTGGAAGAAGCACCGATGGTAGAGCGGCTCGTACGTTCAAAATCACTGATTACATGACTGAAAGTAAACGTATGCGCCTGTCCGATATGGTAATTCATCTTCAGCGTCCCATTCCAGTTTTTATTTTTAGATTCACTGTTCTGGTAAGACTGTTCTCCCCGGCTGCCTTTTTCATAAAAATCTCCACGCCAGTTGTAAGCCCGCGAAGCAGTATCGACATTGTTGGTGATATTATGATTGTAATTGGCAGTCAACAGCAGATCCAGGTTTTTCACCAATAAGTTCTTTTTGTAATATTCTAAAGAAGGGACCAACGAATGTCCTTTGCGGAATTTTTCACCGAACACGACATCTTGATAAACGCCTGTTTGTAACTCTTTATAGAAATGGGAATAATTGAAACTCAACGCCAAACGGTCTGCCCATTTCTTTCCTACCAGGCCGATTTTTCCAATCACGGCTTCATTATGATACTGGTCATTAAAACGTTTCAGATGATAAATCTTATTTTTGTCAAGTGGCGGGAAACGTACGCTTCCATCTTCTTTAATCTCAAATTCGCGTACGTAAGTATCTACATAATAATCATTATCCGAAAAGTTTTGAAAAGCATTGACTTCATACATAAAACCATTCTTAAACGTTTGTCCGAAGCGCACGTATGATTTATGAGTATTAAACGATCCGTAAGAATAGGAAGCATCCATAAACCACTTTCCGGGTTGTTTGTTGGTGACAATATTAACCACTCCCCCAATGGCATCGGTTCCGAATCCTACGGGAACCACTCCTTTATAGACTTCTATACGGTCAGCAAAATTAATAGGAACATTGTTCAAATCGAATGCAGCACCGGCTCCTTCCTGTGGTACGCCGTCAATGAAGATTTTCACATGTTTCCCGCTAAAGCCATCGATATACAATTGCATATCCGACCCCACTCCACCTGATTCGCGGAGTTTTACACCGGGCACTTTAGTCAGTGCACCCGCCAAAGTCTGCGTACTGTTATGCAATTTCTTCGCATCAATGGCTACCGCATTAAAAGCAGACTGATTCACACGGCCGACTCCGGATGTCGTGACCAGCACCTCTCCCAGTTCTTTTACCGCCGGCGCGATAGTGACGTTTACTTTTATTCTTTCTCCCTTGGCTAATTTAACTTTCTTTTCTACCGTTTGATAACCGATAGCCGAAACGACGAGTGTATATTCACCTGCTGTAGTTTTCAAATGATATATACCTTTTTCATCGGTATAGCATCCTTGGTTGGTTCCTTTCAGATAAACTGTCGCAAAATCCACCACTTCTTTTTCTGTAGACATCACTCTGCCCGAAATTAAACTACTACGATGACGCCCATGTTGTGAATATACGGATACGGAAAACAAGAATGCCAGAAAAACCAAAAAATATTTATTGCTCATCTCCTTTTTACTTTATAACCTTTTCATTGTTCTAAAAGCGATGCAAAGGTAAGCAGAAAAAGAAGTGCTAAACAATCCCTATCTATTGGTAAAAATAAGACAACAAAAATGAGGTATATAAATATGTACAATACCTATATATAAGTAAATACTAGATAATTTAAATAAAAAAAGAAAAGAAACCCTACTTCAGCCAACTCGCCAACGCACGTTCCGTTATCTCCCACAACTGCTCTTTCTGCACATGATTCGTGTATTTATCAGACAAGTTTTTCTGGTGGTTATTGACATACAGTTGCCCTGTCACACCGGCTTCCTTTTCGTCCAACAGTAAACTGATTGCCGTAGAAGCCCCTTTCTTGGGTTTACGGATAAAAGGACGGAAAAAAATATCCGTCAACGGATCGAACCACTTGTGCATAGTGATGATATCAGTAGAAACAATTCCCGGATCGGCAGCATTGACGCTAATCCCCTTCTCTCGAAGTTGCTCGGAAAGTTCGAAAGTAAACAATAATAAAGCCAGCTTCGTGTTACTGTAAACAGGAATCCTCCAAAACGTTCCCGTTTTCCCTCTATGAAAGAAATCTGGGAAGTCGAGCTTGCCGATTGCGTATGTACAGGAAACCATATTTACGATACGCGCTCCACGCACCATCAGCGGAATTAATTTCCGGGTAAGCAAATAAGGTCCCATGTAGTTCACACTTACCGTTCGTTCGAATCCTTCGAAAGTAGTATGAAAACCTGTCTCCATTGTTCCGGCATTATTCATCAACAAAGCGATGGGAAGATTCCTTTCTAAGATCTGACTGGCAAAAGCAACTACGGATTGCATGGAAGATAAGTCAATAGCCATAACTTCCAAATCCGGGTTTCCAGTTTCCTTGCTCAAACGTTCACGAACAACCTCCGCTTTCTTCGGATGATAACAAGCCATTATGATTCGATAACCGGCTTTGGCTACGGCACGTGTTATTTCTGTTCCCATTCCTCCGTCCGCACCGGTGATGATTGCCCATTTCATTTCACTCATTTTTTCTCCAGTTTATCAATCTCCTTTTGTAAAGAGGAAGGTAATTGTTCTTTCAAATGTTGATGACAAGCCATTTCTATCGTATACATACGTCCTATGCAATAATTACTGTGTCCACAGTTGCAGCGTGCTTGTTGCTCCTGTTTCATCCGGTTCACGAATCCCGGTTCGTTGAGTAACGCTCTCGCCATCTGCACGGCATCAAAACCGGAATCGAGCACTTCATCTATTTTCTGACGGGAAACAAGACCACCGACATAAATCAACGGCGCATCCGGAAGAGCCGCACGGAATTTCAGTGCATCTTCAAGGAAATAAGCCTCTTTGAAGGGTACAGAGGGTATCATCCATTTGCCAAACATACGGACTCCGTATTTCAGCCACCAACAATTCATATAGTAAGACATCGAACGAATCGGCATGGCACCTCTCATTACATACATCGGCGCTTTGCTGACAAAACCACCACTCAACACCAATCCATGAGCGCCAAGTTCCAACAGACGTTTGGCCACTTGTATGGATTCGTCAATCTCCATTCCTCCTTTGAAGCCGTCGCGCATATTCATTTTTACGAAAACTGCCATATCACTGCCTGCCGCTTTCATCACTTCTTCCATCACCATATCCATAAAACGCATCCGATTTTCAAGCGAACCGCCATATTCATCTTTCCGGTGATTGGTGTAGGGAGACAGGAATTGACTAATCAAATAGCCGTGCCCCGCATGTACTTCAACGGCGTCAAACCCGGCTTTCCTCGCCAGATTGACTGCATTTCCATACGCTTTCGCCATTTCCGGAAGCTCCTCTTTTTCCATTCCACGCACAAACGTAGGAGAATAGAGGTTGAAGCCTGAAGATGCGGATATAGGAGTGACACCACATATATTTTTATGGGACATATTTCCACAATGCCCGATTTGTATACCTACTGCGGCGCCTTCATCGTGCACGGCTTTTGTCAATTCGTGTAAACGGGGAATAATGGACGGACGCAACCACAACTGACGGTCGAAAGAAAGTCCGCTTTGTGTCACGGCAGCATAAGCCACTGTTGTCATACCCACTCCCCCCGCAGCTACCGACCGATGGTAATCCAGCAACATCTGCGTGGGAGTATTCTCCGGACACATGCTCTCAAAAGCTGCCGAACGGATTGTTCGATTCCGCAGCGTCAAAGGGCCAAAGGTGACCGGGCTAAAAAGTTTAGATTCCATAGTAGTTGATATTTTATTTAAGTCATACGTAAGTCATGATGAAAAGCGCCCCTAATAAAGGAAAGGGAACACTCGTTTCCGTTCTCCCACTGCGTCTCCGAATTCTTCGCGGTAACGGCACCAAATAGCGTTGGCACGGGGAACAAGGTTAGCAATCGTCCACCAAAGGAAGACCAGACCGGAAAGTGAACAAGTGAGTATCGCCCAACCTGCCCATTCTACTATCTCACCGAAATAGTTGGCGGAAGTGACATAACGGTACATTCCTTTTTGAGGCAGATAATGCCGGGTGTCTCCCGGTTTGCGCAAATGTCGGATGATATAATCCGACTGCCAGTTCAACAGCATACCTGCGAAAAAGAGCAGTGTGCCTATAATAAACCACGGTGAAGTGAACCAACCGGCTTGATACATCGTTTCGGGAGCAAGATAGAAAATCCATTTTCCTTGCATATAACCATTCAGCAAATTAAAAAGAACTCCCATCGACATGATTGCCAGCGGCATCTTACTTTTCCCTTTCAATAGTAAAGGGAAGATGAAAGCACGCTGAAAATAGTGAATCTGAAAGAAGAGGAAGAAAGTAAAAATCACCGGCTCGAACCGACGTTCGGAATAGATCCACATCACGCACATCACCACGAAAACCGGAGCTTCCATCAATATCCAGGCTAGTTTATTGGAGATAGCTACGCCCCACGATGCTGTGCGGAAAATACCATATCCGGCTTTCACAAAGTAAAGGGCGATAAAAACAAACAAAGCAATCAGGCTCATCACCCCCAGAAACAGATTAAAAGTATCTATACTCATACCGATCTATTTTGTAACACGCAAAAATAACAAAAATGAGATAAACGACGATACAAAAAATAGAAAGAATCTGAAGTACATTCTTTTACGAACATAAAAAAGGAGAAAATGTAAAATTTCCCGGATGCGCTTCTGAAATGATCGGGCACACATCCGGGATTACTTATCTATTCAATAAAAGGATTGGTTATTATCAGCGTTTCTTAATTGGGATATAAGCCAAATCATCAAGTACATTTTTATAAGCCGGACGGATAATCCGTTTACCGTCGAAGGTCAATTCTTCATTGCGGTGTGCACACCAGCCTACGATACGTGCCATGGCAAACAGTGGAGTGAAGATTTCCTGCGGCAAACCGATCATTTCATACACGAAGCCCGAATAGAAGTCGATATTGCTGGACACTGTCTTTCCGTTGTTTTTAACCCGTCCGAAAGTAGCGATGGCACGTTCTTCTAGCAGTTCGAGGAAAGCAAATTCGCTTTCTCTGCCTTTTTCACGGGCAAGGTCGCGAGCCAGTTCTTTCAATAGAAGAGCACGAGGGTCGGAGATGGTATAAACGGCATGTCCGATACCATAGATCAGTCCGGTCTTGTTATACACTTCTTTGTTCAACATTCGGGTGTAGTAAGTGTCTATCTCATCTACACTTGTCCAGTCTTTGATATTTTCCTTCAGGTGCTGGAACATGTCGGCAACCTGAATATTGGCACCTCCGTGAAGCGGACCTTTCAGCGAACCGATACCAGCAGCGATGGCCGAATAAGTATCTGTTCCGGTAGAAGAAGTTACGCGAACGGTGAAAGTGGAGTTATTACCACCACCGTGCTCTGCCTGAAGAATCAGCAATAGGTCGAGGGTGCGTGCATCCAGTTCGGTATAGTCTTTTTTCAGCATATACAGGAAATTCTCGGCAATAGAGAGCTTTTCCTGCGGATGGCGGATATGCAGAGAACGTCCGAAAGTAGCATGACGAAGCATATTATAAGCATAAGCAATGATAGTGGGGAACTTTGAAATCAGTTCAATACTCTGACGCATCAAGTTATCCCGAGAGGTATCATCCGCATTTGCGTCAAAACGATACATTTCGAGTACGCTGCGTGAAAGAATATTCATGATGTTGTTTCCTTCCAACTCGATGATGTTCATTTTCGTTTTCTGTTCCAACGGCATATTGTCGTTAATCAACTCACGGAAAGAAAGCAATTCTTCTTTATCCGGCAGACGTCCGGAAAGCAATAGGTAAGCCACTTCTTCGAAGCCAAAGCGTTTCTCTTTGATTATAGCGTGAGAAATATCTTCTACATCATAACCGCGATAGAACAGTTTTCCCGGTATGGGTTTCAGTCCACCACCCGGAACACGTTCATATCCTACTACATTACCGATTCTGGTTAAACCTACCAATACACCTGTGCCGTCTTCATTACGCAATCCGCGCTTCACATCAAACTTGGAGAACAATTCTGTATCAATCCGGGTAGCTTCCTTCATTTCCTCGGAAAGCTTGTAAATCAAGTACTCTTTTTTCATCTTTCTTCGTTTTTTATTCGTTACTTTTGTTTTTCAATTCTTTCCACGATCTCACGAGTGAAAGCGGAAGTAGAGAGGGAGGTTCCATTCGGCATAAAACGAGCTAAATCGTGTGTAGCACGAGCGTCCAGGAAGCTTTGTTCCAAGGCTTTCTCTATCAGAGCAGCCGCTTCTTTCCAATCAAAATATTCGAGCATCATCACTGCCGAAAGTATAATAGAACAAGGGTTCACCACATCTTTTCCCGCAATATTGGGAGCTGTTCCGTGAGTCGCTTCAAAGATGGCATGACCTGTCTGGTAGTTGATATTTGCTCCCGGAGCAATGCCGATACCGCCTACCATGGCCGCCAGTTGGTCGGAAACGTAGTCTCCGTTGAGGTTTAAGGTGGCTATCACGGAATATTCTTCGGGAATCAGGAGTGTATTTTGTAAGAAAGCATCCGCAATGCAATCTTTTATCACCAGTCTGCCATCTGCCAAAGCATCGCCAAATTCACGTTGCGCCAGTTCGTAGCCCCATTTTTTGAAACCACCTTCGGTAAACTTCATGATATTCCCTTTATGCACCAGCGTTACGGAAGGCAAATGATGGTCGAGCGCATACTGGCAGGCAGCACGCACAAGACGATCCGTACCCTCACGTGATACAGGTTTCACACCGAAAGAAGAGGTTTCCGGGAAACGGACTTTCGTTACCCCCATTTCATTTTTCAGGAATTGATAGAACTTTTCAGCTTCCGGAGTTCCGGCTTCCCATTCGATACCTGCATAAATATCTTCCGTATTTTCACGGAACACACACATGTTCACTTTCTCCGGTGATTTGACAGGCGACTGTACTCCCTGATACCAACGAACCGGACGAAGGCAGACGTATAAATCAAGTGTCTGACGCAATGCTACGTTCAACGAACGGATTCCACCTCCGACAGGAGTTGTCAACGGACCTTTGATTCCTACCAAGTATTCCTGAAAGATTTCCATTGTTTCATCCGGCAACCAGGAACCAGTCGCGTTGAAGGAACGTTCTCCCGCCAACACTTCTTTCCATTCGATCCGACGTTTGCCGCCGTATGCTTTCCGGATAGCTGCGTCCACTACGGCTTGCATGGCAGGAGTCACTTCGGCTCCTACTCCATCGCCGGTAATATAAGGTACGGTAGGCACATCGGGTACCAACAGCGTACCATCTGTTTGCATGGTTATTTTGCTCATTTTTTATCTTGCATTTAAGGCAGAACCGGCACGGAACCAAGCTATCTGCTGTTCATTATAGGTATGTTGCACTTCAAAACTTTCTTTCGTTCCGTCTTCGTGATGAAGAACAATCGTCAAATTGCGCCCCGGTGCGAAATGGACTAAGCCTGATATGGACAGAAGATCGTGTTCCCGAATTTTATCATAGTCTGCTTTATCTACAAAAGTAAGAGCAAGCATTCCTTGTTTTTTCAGATTTGTTTCGTGGATACGGGCAAAACTCTTAGCCAAAATGACACGTACATTGAGGAAGCGTGGTTCCATGGCTGCATGTTCACGGCTGGAACCTTCTCCATAATTCTCTTCGGCAACAACAATAGACGGAATACCTTCGGATTTATACATCTTTGCCGTACCGGAAACTGTTCCATAAGTATTTGTCGAACGATTCCAAACACGGTTCGTTTCACCATTGAAAGCATTGACAGCTCCCATCAGCATATTGTCGGAAATATTCTCCAAATGTCCACGGAAGCGGAGCCACGGACCTGCCATAGAGATATGGTCGGTAGTACATTTTCCCTGTGCTTTAATCAATAAAGGCATGTTCAGCAAGTCCTGTCCGTCCCATGCCGGGAAAGGAGTCAGAAGCTGGAGACGTTGGGAATCCGGTTTTACCCTGATTTCCGTTTTTGCTCCGTGGGGGGCAATATATCCCTCATTTCCCTGTTCAAAACCTTTCAAAGGAAGTTCATCTCCTACAGGCTCGGAGAGTTTCACTTTTTCTCCGTTATGATTCACCAATCTGTCTTTCAACGGGTTGAAACAGAGATCACCGGCTATCGTTAACGCCATCGTTAGTTCCGGAGAAGCTACAAACGCATAGGTGTTGGGATTACCGTCAGCACGTTTGGCAAAATTACGGTTAAAAGAGGTGACGATTGAGTTTTTCCGTGTCGGATCGTCCGTCTCACGTTTCCACTGACCGATACAAGGTCCACAAGCATTTGCCATAATCGTGGCTCCCAGCCGTTCAAAAGCCTCAATCATACCGTCTCTTTCGGCAGTAGCCCGGATTTGCTCCGAACCCGGATTGACGATCAGCGGAGAAGCAACGCTCAAATTCTTTTCTGTCACCTGCTTTGCCAAAGAAGCTGCACGGCTCAAATCCTGATAAGAAGAATTGGTACATGAACCTATCAAGCCCACCTCCATTTTACGAGGGTAGCCGTTCAATAACACTTTTTCTGCAAATTCAGAGATAGGAGTAGCGGCATCCGGTGTAAACGGCCCGTTTATATAAGGTTCGAGTTCTGACAAGTCTATTTCAATTACACGATCGTAATAGTTGGATGGTTCGTCGGTCACAATGTCGTCTGCACGAAGATCTGCACCAACAGATTCAGCCCAATCGACTACACAATCTCTTCCGGTAGCTCTCAAATAAGTAGCCATGCGCCCGTCAAAGGGGAATAAAGAGGTAGTAGCTCCAACTTCGGCACCCATATTGCAAATGGTAGCTTTCCCGGTAGCAGAAAGGGATTCGGTTCCGGGACCAAAATATTCGATAATAGCATTCGTTCCTCCTTTTACGGTAAGGATGCCGGCCAATTTCAGGATTACATCTTTCGGAGAGGTCCAACCGCTTAGTTTCCCGGTCAGACGGACACCGATAATCTTCGGCATTTTCAGCTCCCATTCCATTCCTGTCATCACATCCACGGCATCCGCACCACCAACACCGATAGCCACCATGCCCAGTCCGCCTGCATTAGGCGTATGAGAGTCTGTTCCCACCATCATACCGCCGGGGAAAGCATAGTTTTCAAGCACTACCTGATGGATAATTCCTGCTCCCGGTTTCCAGAAGCCAATGCCATAACGGGAAGATACATCACGGAGGAAATCGTATACTTCTTCATTAGTCAGTCTTGCCGTAGCAATATCCGCCTTTGCACCTTTATACGCCTGTATCAAGTGATCGCAATGCACTGTCGAAGGCACAGCCACCTGATCCTTACCTGCATTCATAAATTGGAGCAAAGCCATCTGCGCAGTTGCATCCTGCATAGCCACACGGTCGGGACGGAAATTCACATAATCCTCCCCCCGTTTGTAATCTTTCAAATCGGCTACATCATACAGATGAGCATACAAAATTTTCTCGGCCAACGTCAAAGGGCGTTTCAGTATAGCCCGTACGTGTTCTACCTTTCCTTTATAAGCAGCGTAGAAAGCTTCTAACATAGTCACATCATATACCATATTGCTTTTTGTTTTTTTAGTCTATCTATTAAAATAACGAACGGCGTTCGAGTAATGTTTAACAAAATGAAATATTTTTTCTACCCGGAACGAAGATTTGTTACCTTTGCGCCTATTATGAGTAATAATCCGAAAAGTCCCATTATAGACCTTCAGCAACAGCAACTCCTCCTGCGGATGGAGTATGAATATGAGAAGGAAGAATTTAAGCGGCAGACCGAAACAATGGGCGTTGCCCGTAAAGTGAAGCGCGGTCTCTGCTGGTATCCTGTCTCTCTTGGCCGAAGTTACTACAATTCGCTGAATCAGCTTGTAATAGATATTACACGGACCGAAAATAAAGAAATAGAGCATTCCTTTGAGTTCGGCCGTCCTGTTTGCTTTTTCCACCAGTCATTCGAAGGAAAAGTGAAATATATGGATTTCATCGCTACCGTCAGCTTTGCCGACGAAGAACGAATGGTCGTTGTACTCCCCGGAGCGGGAGCTTTAGCGGAACTGCAAACTGACGGTATACTGGGAGTACAACTTTATTTTGACGAAACATCGTACCGGGCCATGTTCGAGGCACTAGAAGACACGATACGCGCCAAAGACAACCGCCTAGCGGAACTGCGCGACATTTTGTTGGGTACCCAAAAGCCGGGATTCCGCGAATTATATCCTGTCCGCTTCCCATGGCTGAACAGTACACAGGAAACAGCTGTTAACAAGGTGCTCTGTACGCGTGACGTATCTATTGTTCACGGTCCTCCAGGAACCGGAAAGACAACGACTCTTGTCGAAGCGATTTACGAAACGTTACACCGGGAACCACAAGTGCTTGTCTGTGCGCAAAGTAACACGGCTGTCGACTGGATTTGTGAGAAACTGGTAGACCGGGGAGTACCCGTGCTCCGCATTGGAAATCCAACCCGAGTCAACGACAAAATGCTTTCATCCACCTACGAACGCCGGTTTGAAAGTCATCCTGCCTATCCGGAGCTTTGGGGAATTCGTAAATCTATCCGCGAAATGGGTAGCCGGATGCACCGGGGTAGTTATTCTGAACGGGAAGGAATGCGTAATCGCATGAGTCGTCTCCGCGACCGCGCCACGGAGTTGGAAATACAAATCAATGCCGATCTTTTCGACAGTGCCCGCGTGATTGCTTCTACCCTAGTCAGCAGCAACCACCGCCTGCTCAACGGACGTCGTTTTCCGACTTTATTCATCGACGAAGCTGCACAAGCCCTCGAAGCTGCCTGCTGGATCGCTATCCGCAAAGCAGACCGGGTCATCCTTGCAGGAGATCATTGTCAACTTCCGCCGACTATCAAATGTATAGAAGCCTCCCGTGGAGGATTGGATCATACATTAATGGAAAAAGTCGTTCAGCAAAAACCTTCTGCGGTTTCTTTACTAAAAGTACAGTACAGAATGCATGAAGCCATCATGCAGTTTCCCTCCGACTGGTTTTATCATGGAGAACTGGAAGCTGCTCCGGAAGTACGCTATCGGGGGATTCTTGATTTCGACACTCCCATGAACTGGATCGATACTTCAGAGATGGACTTTCACGAAGACTTTGTAGGCGAAAGTTTCGGACGCATCAATAAGCAGGAAGCTAACCTATTACTGCAAGAACTGGAAACTTACATCGAACGTATCGGCAAAAAGCGAATACTGGATGAAAGAATTGATTTCGGTCTGATTTCGCCATACAAGGCACAAGTGCAATATTTGAGAGGAAAAATAAAAGGAAGCAGCTTTTTACGCCCTTTCCGCAGCCTCATCACCGTGAATACGGTAGACGGCTTTCAGGGACAGGAGCGAGACGTTATTTTCATCAGTCTTGTACGTGCCAACGAGGATGGACAGATTGGATTCCTGAATGATTTGCGAAGAATGAATGTAGCGATTACAAGGGCACGAATGAAGCTTGTTATATTAGGAGATGCCTCCACCCTTACCAAACATCCTTTCTATAAAAGATTGATGTTATTCATTAAAAAGGAGGATTAAATACTTAATCCTCCTTTTAACAAAGCACACTTTCTCCCGAAACCACACTTTTTTTAACACAAACAAAACAAACAATATTTTACATCAGTACTATTCTTAATTTTTCATCCTCAAAGATAGTCGATTATTCTAATGCACTCCAACTATTTCCACCATTTTATTTGCGGATCGCGCGTTTTTGCCCATTCTGCAAATTTAGGATATGTTTTATCAATGCGCTGATTCTCCTTTTTAAGATCTAAATTCAAAATAGAAGCATCCAAACGAGCATCTACATGAATTGCAAACGGAAAACCATCTTTGCAAATGAAATAGGTACCATCTACATCACCACGAGAAATATCAGCTCCGGAAGGGAAACGATTATTCGCACCAGTCGTCGGCTTATGATCTGTCAGATGGACTTCTGTGGCAGAGTTGAATACTTTTATAAAAGGATTATAAGGAGCTACCACCACTGATTTATCAAGAGTAGGATTATTAAATTGTATGGATACCGTATATGTCTTCTCTTGAATATTCTGATTAATCATATCCTCCGCATTCACATTGGATACTCCCAATTCAGCTTTAGCATCCTTGAATAATGTTATCACATTACCTGAATAGGAAGAAGCTTCACTACCATTAACCGTTACTTTAGAAGCTTTACTCAAATCGAAAGGAACTTCATAAGCAAACGAGTTCTTATAATTAGCTCCCGTCCAAGCCAAGGTGAACTTATCAATAATATTAAGAACCTTATTATCTATATTATAATCAACGCTTGACTGATATTTCATGACTACATCATTCAAGTCATAATCTCCTTGTTCCGGCCAGTTATCTTCAAAGCCAAGCACTCCAGAATACATTTCTGTTCCTTGTCGATCACCCGGATTAGGAACATCCGGAACTTCAATAGCAGCAATAGGATTAGAAGAGATAACGAAAGCAACATCATTATAGTCATTTTCACCGTTTTTCCAGTCTTCCATAGTGATAACATTCACTCTATCACCTGCTTTATTTTTTGCTGCAAAAATTGCAGTGTGAGAAATTTTGTCACTATTCAAAGATTTGGTTGAGTAGAACATATTCCCATTAGCCTTGGCATTTACCCAGCCATTATTCCATATCAAGAAACCAATCTTTGTATTTGCCGGAATACGTTCCGGGTCCTTTTGAGGGAAATTACCAGTCTCATTTATATATTTTAAATTAACTGCAACCCCACTATAATAACCTAAACTATTTCCATGTGCGTTAGGAAATATGACACATGCATGCTTTGTTGCCTTCCTTATTTCATCAATAGAAGCATCTTTCGGATAGCAATAATAAGCAAATACACTTTTCGCTCCTGTGTCTCCCCCAAAATAGTTAATAACGACATTTGCATCTTCTTTTATCAGAATATCAGCATTATCAGTAACTAAAGGTCCAACGTTATTCTTTCCTTCCGGAAAATATGTCGTTATATAACTCTTGAGAGTTGCATCCACGTTGATCTTCTTAGAAGCATCCAAATAGTCAGGCTTACCTGAATTTGCATTCCAAGTTCCTAATACGTTCGGGATTACATCTGTAATAAATTTCACCGCAGCCCTTGTTTGTGCACCTCTCGTTGATGAATCCACAGGAGTAACATCAAGAGCATTCTCAAAGGTTATTTTTGCGCTGACATCCGAACCGACAACTTTAGTTTTATACAAAGTCGGCACACCAAAATCCGGAGAATAAATATAAACTTCTGAAACTGCTGTCGGGAAAGAAGCCGGTTTGATATAACGTCCTTGTATATCTGTAAATCCGGTTGCAATGTGTGACACCCCTGCTTTCTTTATAATCTGACCGCCTTCTGCCACATAAGAAAGCGGATTTTCAGCATAAACTTCAAAATAAGCCCTAGGACATTCCTTTCCATAATCAATATTCAATTGAATATTTTTAGTAGTGGCAAAGTCGAAATAGTTATCTAAAGTAACTTCTTCTTTATCTCCTGAATTAGCAGGATCATATACATCTTTCTGTAAACAGCTTGAGAAAGCAACAGAAACAACACTGATAACACATGCTAATTTAGCAATGTTAATCATTCTCTGGGGTAAGTTAAAACACATCATACTTCTCGTTCATTTTATTTGATAGTGCAAATATAAACATAAACTTGCATATTTTAATCACATTATTGATATATTTTTCAAAAAAAAGTTTCTGCAAGCTTCACCTACCCATTTTTAAATATCTTATTAATAAAAAAGGAGAAAGCAAAAAGCTCTCTCCTTCTTTTAAAACTTGTATAATCTGGTCTAATTAATTATTCTCCGGACGAAGTTTACGAACAGTTACAGCAGTCTGCCACATTTCGCTTTCGCGTAATTGACGGAGCTCCTCGTTTAACTTTTCACGATAATCAGGTTGTGAATTACTATCAATAGAAATCTGTGCTTCGTTACCAGTCTTCACGCTATTATACAACTTTTCAACTACCGGTTTGATAGCATCGTGGAATGGGCCCATCCAATCGAGAGCACCACGTTGAGCAGTAGTAGAGCAGTTAGCGTACATCCAGTCCATACCGTTCTTTGCGAATAACGGCATCAATGACTGTGTCAGTTCTTCCACTGTTTCATTGAATGCTTCAGAAGGACTATGACCGTTTTCACGCAATACTTCGTACTGTGCCAGCAACAAACCTTGGATAGCCCCCATCAATGAACCACGTTCACCTGTCAGGTCAGAAGTAGCCTCACGTTGGAAAGTTGTTTCGAACAGATAACCGGAACCGATACCAATACCCAGTGCGATGGTTCTTTCGTAAGCCTTGCTTGTAGCATCCTGATAGATAGCATAAGAAGAGTTCAAGCCGCGTCCTTCGAGGAACATAGTACGCAAAGATGTACCCGAACCTTTAGGAGCAACCATGATAACGTCGATATCAGCAGGAGGAACTACACCTGTACGGTCGTTCCAAGTGATAGCAAAACCGTGTGAGAAATAAAGAGCTTTTCCGGCAGTCAGGTAAGGCTTGATAGTAGGCCATACTGACATTACTGCTGCGTCAGACAACAGACACATTACAATAGTACCTTTCTCACAAGCTTCTTCGATACCGAACAAAGTTTCACCCGGAACCCATCCGTCTGCTACTGCCTTATCGTATGTTTTTCCTTCACGTTGACCAACGATTACATTGAAACCGTTATCACGCAAGTTCAGTGCCTGTCCAGGACCCTGTACGCCATAACCGATTACAGCGATTGTTTCATTTTTCAATACTTCACGAGCTTTTTCCAATGGAAATTCGTCACGGATTACTACAGTTTCAGTAGTACCTCCAAAATTCAACTGTGCCATTTTCTTTTTGTTTTTAGTTTTTGATGACTTACGCCATCTGTTATTAATTGATTTTATATTCTCACATTTATTCAAATATCACTTTCGAGCGGCAAACAACTTCGTTGCCATTCTTCTTCACTTCTACGTGAAACTCGTTTGCATTCACTTCATCGCAGAAGAAAGAGAGTTCATCACCAAAATAGCTTTCCGCCACATACGCCATTTCAAAACGACGGATACGTTTGGTCTTATACAATTCAATCGGGAACAAATCAAGGATATGCTCGATGTAACGGATACTGTTTACATGACCGTTGATATCTATATCACTGTATTTTGCCGTCAGGGTAGCTATCGGCTGATCGCTTGTCACTTTGATGCGTGAAGGCTTTTCAATCGGGCAAGGCTCATCACAGACATAGTCTACGATACTTCCCCCATGCAAAGTCAACAAGTCGGCAGGCTTGCGGGTATTAAGATTAATCATTGCCCATACGGAACGTGCGTAGCCAATCTTCTTCCCATCCTTATCAATAATAGCAAAATTACGGTCCGTAAACAAACGGTAGACATTTTCCACCCACGTCTGAACCGAGAAATTCTCATACTGATAAGGCATTTCATCCAACTCAATAGCCAGACGTGAAAGCACCCATGTATAATTGTCCTCATTCAGCGTTGCAATACCAAAACCACGGTCATTGGCGTGAAAACCTGCACAATTCAGTAGATGATTTCCCAGTACCCCCATAGTCAGACGTCCGTTGAAGTCAACATGGAACGGTTCTGCCACAAACTGATAAGTCCCTATTCTATTTTCTTCACTCATTATTCTTATTGGTTTTTACTTTGGTTATACATAGCTTCCCGTCCATCGAGAAACTCATTCACCCGTTCAAAACAGCTGGTAGTAATCGCTACACGTCCTGAACGAACAAACTGCAAAACACAATTCAAAGCCTTCAGTTCACCATAGAGCGAAGTTATATCTTCGCTCATTCCATTTTTCTCGACAATAGAAAATACCGGATTGACTTCCACTATACGTGCATTGTATCTACGAATCAGCTTGGATGCTTCCGGATTCTCCTGAAAAGCAGGAGTAGACACCTTATATAATGCAATCTCGTGGAAATAAATCTCATCCTCTGTGAAATAATGTGCCTGAATCACGTCGATCTTCTTTTCGATCTGTTTCACTACCTTCTCAATGATGTCCTTATCAGTCCAGGCTGTTATTGTATACTTATGTACACCTTTAATAGAAGAAGCAGATACATTCAGACTCTCAATATTTATTTGCCGACGGGTAAATACAGCAGTTACCTGATTCAGCAATCCAGCTATATTCTCCGAATGAACAATGATTGTATATAACGTTTTATCACTCATAACTCTAATTTTTTAAATGCGAACTCTCAACTCTCCATTCTCAACTTCTCCTAGCACTCCAGCAACATCTGGTTTACCGAACCACCCGGAGGAGTCATCGGCAAAACATTACCTTCTTCCACCACGCAAGCTTCGAGCAGGAACGGACCGTCCGTTGCCAGCATTTCAGCAATAGCTTCCTTCAGTTCTTCACGAGTGAAAACACGCTTGGAAGGAATATCATAAGCCGAGGCCACTTTCATATAATCCGGATTCAACATCGGGGTAAACGAATAGCGACGGTTGAAAAACATAGCTTGCCACTGACGTACGTTTCCGAGGTAATTATTGTTCAGGCAGATAATCTTCACCGGAGCCTTCTGCTCCATAATCGTACCCAGTTCCTGAATATTCATTTGCAGTCCGCCATCTCCCATAAATACGCATACGGTACGCTCCGGTGCCCCGAAAGTTGCCCCGATAGCTGCGGGAAGCCCGAAGCCCATTGTTCCAAGTCCTCCGGAAGTAATGATACTGCGTTCTTTCGTATATTTAAAGTAACGTGCAGATATCATCTGATTTTGACCTACATCTGTTACCAAAACAGCTTCATGGTGAGTAGCATCACTAACCGCACGTACCACTTCCCCCATACTCAACGAGTTTGTGGCAGGATGAAGTTCAGGACGGATTACTTTTTCCTCCTCTACTTTCTCATATTCTTTGAAGCTATCAATCCATTCGGTATGAGTGTTCTTTTTCAGGAGCTTCGTCACAGAAGCCAGTGTTTCCTTGCAATCTCCCAATACAGCTACATCTACCTTTACATTCTTATTAACTTCCGCAGGATCGATATCAAAATGAATCACTTTTGCCTGTTTGGCATAAGTAGCCAAATTACCAGTCACACGGTCGTCAAAACGCATACCGACAGCAATCAGCACATCACATTTATTGGTATTGATATTCGGTCCCAGATTGCCGTGCATACCCAACATACCTTTATTCAACGGATGTTCTGTCGGCAAAGCCGAAAGTCCGAGCAGCGTACAACCCGCAGGCATATCCGCTTTTTCGATGAACTCGCGCAATTCGCTCTGTGCATTTCCCAGTTCAACACCTTGTCCAACCAATACAAGCGGACGTTCAGCGTTATTAATCAGTTCGGCAGCAGCCTGTACAGTCTCCTCGTCCGTATCGGGAACAGGAACATAACTACGGATAAAATCAACTTTCGTTGGTTCGTATTTCGTTTTCTCCACTTGCGCATTTTTGGCAAAGTCCAGTACCACCGGCCCCGGACGACCACTATGGGCAATGTAAAACGCACGTGCTACCGCCCAGGCTACATCTTCCGCACGGCGAATCTGATAACTCCATTTAGTGATTGGCTGGGTAATACCTACCAAGTCAACTTCCTGAAAAGCATCGGTCCCAAGAAAGCCTGTTCCTACCTGTCCGGCAATCACCACGATAGGCGTACTATCGATCATCGCATCCGCAATGCCTGTTACCGTATTGGTTGCTCCGGGACCGCTCGTCACCAGGCAAACACCTACATCACCCGATACACGGGCATAACCTTGTGCGGCATGGGCGGCTCCCTGCTCGTGACGAACCAAGATATGGTTCAATATATTTTGATGATCGTACAAGGCATCGAATACCGGCATAATAGAACCACCGGGGTAACCAAAGATGGTAGTCACTCCCTGATGTTCCAAGGAGCGCATCAAAGCCTCTGCACCTGTTATTAAATCTTTCATATTAGTTGATAGTTGATAAATGATAAATGATAGTTGAGAAATGACAGTTGAAAATGAATGGTTTACAATCATTGCGCTAAGTGCTGCGCAGCTAACTATTACCTATCAACTATATTATATAATTCTCACTGCTCCCTTATCGGCAGAGCTTACCATGCTGGCATACGCCTTCAGGCTCTTCGGTACATAACGGTCACGAGTGACAGGAGTCATCGGACGGGCCGCCAGTTCTTCATCCGTCAGTCGCACGTTAATCTTCCGGGCCGGAATATCGATTTCGATAATGTCTCCGTCTACAATTTTTCCGATATTGCCTCCAGCTGCCGCTTCAGGAGAAATATGTCCGATACTCAATCCGGAAGTTCCACCACTGAAACGTCCGTCGGTAATCAAAGCACATTCTTTTCCGAGATGACGAGATTTGATATAAGAGGTAGGATAAAGCATTTCCTGCATACCGGGACCACCCTTCGGACCTTCGTGCGTAATGACGACTACATCGCCACTGACGACTCGGCCTCCGAGGATGCCTTCACAGGCTGCTTCTTGCGAATCAAATACTTTGGCAGGTCCGGTAAATTTCCAGATACTTTCGTCTACACCTGCTGTTTTTACCACACAACCGTCTTGGGCAATATTGCCTTTCAATACGGCCAATCCACCGTCTTTGCTATAAGCATGTTCCAAATCACGGATACATCCGTTTGCACGGTCTTTATCCAGTTCCTTATAGTACATGCCCTGTGAACCAAGTACGAGATTGAATCTATTTCCGGCTGCACTCGAATATTTTTTAATTGCCTTTTCGCTTACATTCGGGCTGGTGATTGAATATTCATTAATAGCTTCCGCCAATGACATTCCGTCTACCCGTCGAACAGATGTATCTATCAGACCGCCTTTTGCCAGTTCATCCATGATAGCAATAATACCACCGGCACGGTTTACATCCTGAATATGATATTTCTGTGTATTGGGAGCCACCTTGCAGAGACAAGGAGCCTTGCGGGAAAGCATATCGATATCATCCATCTTGAAATCTACCTCTGCTTCATGAGCAATAGCCAACAGGTGAAGAACTGTATTAGTAGAACCACCCATTGCTATATCCAGCGTCATGGCATTCAAGAAAGCCTGACGGGTAGCAATGCTACGAGGAAGCACACTTTCGTCTCCTTCTTCATAATATAACTTTGCATTTTTTACGATCAGTTCTGCTGCATCTTTGAAAAGCTGCGTACGATTCTCGTGTGTAGCTACGATGGTTCCGTTTCCGGGAAGAGCCAGTCCGATTGCTTCATTCAGGCAGTTCATTGAATTGGCGGTAAACATACCGGAACAACATCCGCAAGTAGGACAAGCATTTTGCTCGATATTCGCTACTTCCTGATCGCTGACACTTTCATCAGCCGATTTAATCATCGCGTCGATCAAATCCAGGTGCTGACCATTCCATTCTCCGGCTTCCATCGGACCGCCCGATACAAATACGGCAGGAATATTCAAACGCATAGCCGCCATCAACATTCCGGGAGTAATCTTATCGCAATTGCTGATACATACCATTGCATCTGCCTTGTGCGCATTAACCATATATTCTACACTGTCTGCAATGATGTCACGTGAAGGAAGCGAGTAAAGCATACCATCATGTCCCATTGCTATACCGTCGTCGATAGCTATTGTATTGAATTCCGCAGCGAAGCATCCCAGCTTCTCAATCTCTGCCTTCACCAGCTGACCGATTTCATGCAGATGCACATGTCCCGGAACAAACTGGGTGAACGAATTGACGATAGCAATAATGGGTTTACCCATCTGATTCTTCTTCATGCCGTTGGCTGCCCATAACGCACGGGCTCCCGCCATCCGACGGCCTTGTGTACTAAACGAACTGCGTAATTGCTTTTTCATTTCAATCTATCTTTTAATTAAAGAGCCTTCCTCACACAAGTGAGAAAGGCTCTAAATTCTATCTTTTATGGTACGAACACATACAACACAAAAACCTTTCTCACGCTCTTGATGGGACCACCACGACGCGAATAATATGCAGGACTGCTAGGTTAATAGATGTATGTAACATATTCATATCTTCTTTTCTTTATTTTCGTGCTGCAAAGGTAAGGGCTTTTTTATTATATCCAAACAAATCGAAGAAAAAAATCACTTAAAAGCGAATAATTGTAAGAAAAGAGAGGCATTATTTCTCTATTTTATCACTTAAAGGTTGAATTTACAACTATTATCTAAGTGCACACTCCACCTTCTTTTTCTGACAAAAGCACTTAATAATCTGAAATTTACCCTCCCTATACCAGAGGACAAGCAAATAATTCGTATCTTTGTCGACCCGGATTACCGGGAATTATTAATCAGAAACAAAAAATATCAGATGGAAACAGTAGAAAACAAGTACATTACCGTTGCATACAAACTATATACAATGGAAGATGGTGAAAAAGAGTTGTTCGAAGAAGCAAAAGCAGAACATCCCTTTCAATTCATTTCAGGATTAGGAACAACACTCGAAGACTTCGAAAATCAAATAACTGCTCTTTCTAAAGGTGATAAATTTGACTTTACCATTCCGGCAGATAAGGCTTACGGACAATATGACGAACAACACGTCATTGACCTCCCCAAAAATATATTTGAAATAGATGGCAAATTTGACAGCGAACGTATTAAAGAAGGTAACATCGTACCTTTGATGACTGGTGACGGTCAACGCGTAAATGCCAGCGTAGTAGAAATCAAACCGGATATTGTAGTAGTTGACCTCAATCATCCGTTGGCTGGTGCCGACCTGATCTTTGAAGGTGAAATACTGGAAAGCCGTCCTGCTACGAACGAAGAAATTCAGGAATTGGTGAAAATGATGAGTGGTGGTGATGGCTGTGGTTGCGGATGCGACAGCTGCGGTGATGGCTGTGGCGACGACTGCGGTTGCGAAGGCGGACACTGTCACTAAATAAAGTATTAAATTATAAAGTATTAAGTATTAATTCCGTGCGGACACAGCCGGGCTTTAATACTTAATACTTTTTTTATGCCGTTATTTGAGCTAATACTTAATACCTGATACTTAATACTTGAAATCAGCATCCTTTATGTGTCATGATGTCAAGCACCATTTTATCCGTTTCGTTCATGGCTTGCGAGCCGATCCTTGTCAGGTTGCGGATACTTTGATCTACATCTTCGTCGATAATTCCCTCTACGGAAGTCACACAACGGTCTTCCATTGCCATCATTGCAGATAATACGGCTGTCGAAACTCCGGTAGTTACTTTCAATGCACAACTCGGTTTTGCACCGTCACAAATCATTCCTGTCAGATTAGCAATCATGTTTTGAACGGCGAAGGCAACCTGATTGTAGTTTCCCCCCATCAACCAGGTGATTCCACAACTGGATCCGGTAGCAGCTACCACGCAGCCACACAAAGCTGACAGACGTCCTAAACTTTGTTTGATATATATAACAGTGAGATGGCTTAACATTAAAGCACGGATAAGTTCTTCTTCGCTCTTTCCGTTCTCTTCGGCAAAGACAACGACAGGGAGTGTAGCGGATATCCCCTGATTACCACTGCCGGAATTACTCATGACAGGAATCATTGCACCCGCCATCCGGGCGTCGCAAGCAGCTGATGTATAAGAGAGAATATGAGAAAATACGCTGTCACCCATCACTTTATGTTCGTAAGTTCCCCGAAGCATTTTACCTAAAGAATGTCCGTAATTACCTTTAAAGGCTTGCTCGGCAGCAGCTTTATTCAAACGGGCTGTATCAAGAATGAAACGAATCTCATCCAACGGAGCAGTCAGTGCAAAGTCATAGACTTTACGCAAGTTTAATTCGAGCGAAGCATCTTCCTCTTCCTCGCTGACTGTATGTTGCTTGTCGAGCAATGTCTGTTCATCTTTGGCTATATATATAAAGGTAGTATGCCCACCGGCAATGATAGCTTTAGCTGTTTTATCTCCCGCTTTACAAATCACTTCGATATAAAGCTTTTCCGTAATATCTTCTTTCAGAGAAATACAAATCCGTTTTTCTGCAATGAACCGTTTTCCCTGTTCCACTGCTTCCGGCGTACAGTCCCTCAACACCTCCAACTGATAGTCTGATTTGCCAATCAACGCACCTAAAGCCACAGCTATGGGAAGGCCTACCATACCCGTTCCCGGGATTCCGACTCCCATGGCATTCTTTAGTATATTAGCACTTAGCAAGACGTCTATCTTTTCCGGTTTCACTCCCAACGTTTCAGCAGCTTTAGCTACACAAAGCGCTACTGCGATAGGTTCCGTACATCCAATAGCCGGAATGACTTCTTTCTTAATCAACTCTATAATTTGCCTTCTTTCTGATTCAGTCATGGACTTATAAGTTTTGGTTCCACAAAAATAGGAAAATCTTTCTTTTCCAACATTCTATAATGAACAAATAAAATCTCATATTGTTATAAAATCTCCCATACACCAAACTTTAACAGAAAGAATTGATAGAAAAATGAAAGCAAAACACGTGATTCTCTATTTGCTACTGGCTATTGTTTCCTTTTCCTGTATCGGCGAAGAAGCTCTCAATGCAGAAGCAGACATATTAAGTTGCGCACTACCAGGAGTAGCCATGACAACCAGTCCTATTATTAACAATAATTCCATCACTATCTTCGTCGGTCCGGGAACTGATATTTCAGAACTTACACCTGAATTTACATTGACTCCGGGAGCTACAATTAATCCTCTTAGCGGTACGGAACGAAATTTCAATACTCCACAAGAATATACTGTTACAGCTGCCGATGGTGTTTGGAAGAAAACGTATATCATATCCGTTATCGACACGGAACTTGCCACGAACTATAATTTCGAAGATACGCTTGGCGGAAAGAAGTACTACATATTTGTAGAACGCGAAGGAGGTAAAGTCGTTATGGAATGGGCCAGCGGAAATGCGGGCTATGCCATGACCGGCGTAGCCAAAACTGCTGATGACTATCCCACTTTCCAAATAACGGACGGAAAAACCGGCAAATGCCTTTCTTTAGTGACACGCAGTACCGGATTCTTTGGACAAATAGCAGGAATGCCTATCGCGGCAGGAAATCTGTTTATCGGTTCCTTTGATGTAAGCAATGCAATGAGTAATCCGCTTAAAGCAACTAAATTCGGTCTTCCTTTCCGGCATGTACCTACTTATCTGGCTGGCTATTATAAGTACAAAGCGGGAGATCAGTTTACAGAAGGAGGCAAACCTGTAAATGGGAAACGGGATATCTGTGACATATATGCCATCATGTATGAAACCAGCGAATCTGTTCCAACCCTTGACGGAACGAACGCATTTACCAGCCCAAACCTGATTTCAACAGCACGGATTAATAATGCCAAAGAAACGAACGAATGGACTTACTTTAAGCTTCCTTTCAGCACTCTCCCCGGCAAATTCATAGATAAGGAAAAGCTAATGGATGGAAAATATAATATAGCCATAGTGTTCACCTCAAGTCTGGAAGGAGATCATTTTAACGGAGCAATCGGAAGTACGTTGCTCATTGACGAGGCCGAGTTAATCTATCACTCGGAAGATTAGTGGAACTAAATAACTTTATAACAACAAAAACGATGAAAATCTATCCGTATATATTCAGTTTACTAACCTGTATAGGAATAGCCCTCCCCGGCTATGCACAGGTTGATCGAAATGAAACACTGATCCGTTCCGCCCTTCACGGACTGGAATATGAGATAAAAGCAGGTTTCAGCATTGGCGGCACAGCCCCGCTTCCTCTTCCGGTGGAAATCCGTTCCATTGACGGATATAACCCGACATTAGCTATCAGTATAGGAGGTGAAGTGACCAAATGGATTGCCGTTCAGAACAAGCTCGGAATTATAGTCGGATTGCGACTTGAAAACAAAGCAATGACTACCGAAGCCACCGTGAAGAATTACAATATGGAGATTCTCGGGCAGGGAGGTGAAAGAATCAGCGGAGTATGGACAGGCGGAGTAAAAACCAAAGTACATACTGCCGGACTGACAATACCTCTGATGGCTACCTACAAACTAACCAACCGGTGGAACATCAAAGCCGGGCCTTATTTCTCCTATCTACTTTCAAGAGAATTTTCAGGTCACGTATACGAAGGATATTTGCGGGAAGATAATCCCACCGGTCCGAAGGTTGAGTTTACCGACGGTAAAATTGCAACATACGATTTCTCGGACGACTTGAGACATTTCCAGTGGGGATTACAGATAGGAGCCGGATGGCGAGCCTTCAAGCACCTCAATGTGTATGCCGATCTTACCTGGGGATTGAATGATATATTTAAAAACGATTTTAATACAGTCACTTTTGCCATGTACCCCATCTACTTGAATATAGGTTTCGGGTATGCTTTTTAAGTCCCACTAGGCTCTGCCACCTGCTTCACTCCGGAGTAGGTTACTTTCACCGTCTGTTGCAATACAGGCACTTTCACATTAATAGTCATGTCTGCATTTCCACCTTCTACAGTTCCCGTAACTGTTACAGGACAATTACCCAAAGAGGCAGCATCTCCTTCAAATGTAAGATCTTGCTGTCCGGTGAATGTAGACATACCTTCCCCCTTTTTCACTTCACATTTATCAATGACAATATCTCCAAATTTTAATATCTGCTGGTTGATGAACAATTCAAAATCCTTCAGTTCAATCTTCACTTCCGTATTGCTGACCTGCGAAAGCGTGATAAACTTCTCTATTCCGTCGCCGATGACAATTTCCTGATCGGAGCCATCCGGTATCATGGATATATCCAGATTTCCCCAATACGTTCCGATTACATCCGGAGCCGTTATCACAGCTTCCTCTTCGGGAGGATTCTCATTATTCTTGTTATCACTATCGTCGTCATCACTGCTACAAGCAGCAAAGAGAGTAAGAGAACATACCAATGCCCATAAATACAATAGATTCTTTTTCATACGTCTTTGGTTTAGTTATTACAATAAATTCGTCCTTTATAAACTAAAAAGAAGAAAAAAGGTTCAATATGCTTCCTTTTTCGAAGTTATTTCGAGTTCGCAACTTTCTTACCGAAAACTTTGTTATATTTGCATATAGTAATTTTTAAAAAGCCACAACTATGTTTAATTCATTTGGCAATATCTTTCGACTCACAAGTTTCGGTGAGTCTCATGGAAAAGGAATTGGAGGAGTGATTGACGGATTCCCATCAGGAATTACCATCGACGAAGAATTTGTACAACAAGAACTAAATCGCCGTCGTCCGGGACAATCAATCCTTACCACCCCACGCAAAGAAGCTGATAAAGTAGAGTTTCTTTCAGGTATTTTTGAGGGGAAATCAACCGGGTGTCCTATCGGTTTTATCGTTTGGAATGAAAACCAACACCCCAATGACTACAACAATCTGAAAAATGTATATCGTCCTTCACACGCTGATTACACATACACGGTGAAGTATGGAATCCGTGACCATCGCGGCGGCGGACGTTCCTCTGCACGCGAAACGATTTCGCGCGTTGTAGCCGGTGCATTGGCTAAGCTGGCACTCCGCCAATTGGGAGTCAACATCACTGCCTATACCTCGCAGGTAGGTCCTATCAAACTGGAGGGTACTTACTCGGACTATAATTTCGACCTGATAGAAACCAACGATGTACGTTGTCCGGACCCTGAAAAAGCAAAAGAAATGGCAGACCTTATATATAAGGTAAAAGGTGAAGGCGATACCATCGGAGGTACACTGACCTGTGTCATTAAGGGATGCCCCATCGGATTGGGACAACCTGTTTTCGGTAAACTTCATGCTGCCCTGGGTAACGCCATGTTAAGCATCAACGCTGCCAAAGCATTCGAATACGGTGAAGGATTCAAGGGTTTGAAAATGAAAGGTTCCGAACAGAACGATGTTTTCTATAACAATAACGGACGGATCGAGACGCATACCAATCACTCCGGAGGTATTCAGGGGGGATTGAGTAATGGTCAGGATATTTATTTCCGTGTAGTGTTCAAACCGATTGCCACGCTGCTGATGGAACAGGAAACTGTCAACATTGATGGCGTCGACACCACTCTGAAAGCACGCGGACGTCATGACGCTTGTGTATTACCTCGTGCCGTACCTATCGTAGAAGCAATGGCTGCCATGACCATACTCGATTATTACTTACTGGATAAAACGACGCAACTCTAATGAACGAGATTCAGAAATACATAGCAGCACACGAACCAAAGATGATGGATGACTTGTTCAGCCTTATTCGCATTCCCAGTATCAGTGCTCTGCCAGAGCACCACGACGATATGCTGGCTTGTGCGGAACGCTGGGCACAACTGTTATTGGAAGCAGGTGTGGACGAAGCATTGGTAATGCCCTCACAGGGCAATCCGGTTGTTTTCGCTCAAAAGATCGTGAACCCGGATGCAAAGACTGTATTAATCTACGCTCATTACGATGTGATGCCGGCCGAACCATTGGAACTCTGGAAAAGCGAACCGTTTGAACCGGAAATACGTGACGGACATATCTGGGCACGTGGAGCGGATGATGACAAAGGACAATCGTTCATTCAGGTGAAAGCATTTGAATATCTCGTCAAAAACGGATTACTGAAGAATAATGTGAAGTTCATCTTCGAGGGTGAAGAAGAAATAGGTTCACCCAGTCTGGAAGCTTTCTGCGAAGAACATAAAGAATTGCTGAAAGCAGACGTTATTCTGGTGTCGGATACGAGTATGCTAGGAGCTGAACTGCCCTCATTGACTACTGGTCTGCGCGGGCTGGCTTATTGGGAAATAGAAGTGACGGGACCGAATCGTGACTTGCATTCCGGGCATTTCGGGGGTGCGGTAGCCAATCCGATCAACGCGCTTTGCCAGATTATTAGCAAAGTAACGGATGCCGACGGACGTATCACTGTTCCCGGATTCTACGATGATGTGGAAGAAGTGCCGCAAGCCGAACGGGAAATGATAGCCCATATTCCTTTTGACGAAAAGAAATACAAAGAAGCAATCGGTGTAAAAGAGCTTTTCGGAGAAAAAGGATATAGCACATTGGAACGTAACAGTTGCCGTCCGTCTTTTGACGTATGTGGCATTTGGGGCGGATATACAGGAGAAGGTTCTAAAACCGTACTGCCTTCAAAGGCTTATGCTAAAGTATCTTGCCGGTTAGTACCGCATCAGGATCACCATAAGATTTCGCAAATGTTCGCAGATTATATTCTTAGTATCGCGCCTGATACAGTACAAGTAAAAGTGACTCCCATGCACGGGGGACAAGGATATGTGTGCCCGATTTCACTTCCTGCCTATCAGGCAGCAGAGAAAGGTTTCGAGATCGCTTTCGGGAAAAAGCCGTTGGCGGTACGCCGTGGCGGAAGTATTCCCATCATCTCTACTTTCGAACAGGTATTGGGAATCAAAACCGTATTGATGGGATTTGGACTCGAATCGAATGCGATCCATTCTCCGAACGAGAACTGCTCATTGGATATCTTCCGGAAAGGGATAGAGGCAGTCATAGAGTTTCATCAGGAATATGCCAGACGATAAAGCGGATAAATAACAATCAAGTTATAAACGATACATATAAAAGAGTGGCGGACAAGCTTGATTACAAGCATTTGTCCACCACTCTTTTATATATCTATCACACTGACAAATTACATGACCGGAGTCTCGAAAAGGAAGGTAAATGATTGGCTGTCTTTCAAATCCTTCACTGCATCACCTGCATAAATTTCGCCCTTTGTCAGAGACAGTTTCTTAATGCCGGCTTTCGGACTAAAATCAATTTTCTTCAAATCCAGCCAAAACAAATTCGGAGTCAGGGTAGATTCGAAATAATATACCTTATTCTTCTGATCGGATACGGAACGCCAACGGGTAGAAGATATATAAGGCTTCTCCGGTGTATTAATACCAAATGGCACGGAAACATTACGCATCACACTCAATACGCTGGGAACTGCAATCTTTGCATCCGCAATTTGGGGAATGGCATGAATGTAGAATGAAGCCCGTACAAAACGGTCGCTTGCCCGATTGGTTCCGGGTAACATCTGTAAGCCACCGATTTCTTTCCAGTAATCATTAATGGCCAACTGCTGTTCATATCGAGGAGAATTTGTCATCACCCGGTATTCTTTTCCTTCGTGAATACTTAATTTCCCATCCAGATATTCCAATACAGCCGTATTGCCTGTTTCATCGGTTATGGCCAGATGTAAGGTAGACTCCGGTCCTCCATTCGGCATACGGGGAGCATCAATGCGGAAAGTCTCCTTTTTCAATTCATCCACCGCTTCGCGTACCGTGGCAAAGTTATCAAGCACATACTGTGTCCAAATGCTGATGCCCATTGCCGGACGGGTATCGCCGGGAAGAGAGTAAATGGATTCCGGCAAGAAAAGCAGGCTAGCCACTAATCCTTTCTCGTTCATTCCGTCACAAGTACCTATATCATATCCTGTAGCAATCACACTTCCATATTTGGAAGTCCAGTTCACAGTTTTCTCTTTGTTATGTCCCATACGTTGGATGCCACGCGGAAATACATAGATATTCGTCATGATATCTTCCTTCCAGTCCATTGTACGTCCTGTTACCACCATCTGGTCAGGGCCTATATACACTGCACGCGTACATGCTTCTACAGGCTGTATACTCATCAAAGAGACGACAGCCAACACCAATGCAACTCCTGCTAATTTTTTCTTCATGTTCATTCTATTTAAATAATTGATCTTCTTATTTATAAATAACAAACGCGCCACGATTATTGCCTAAAAGAAAGAGGATTTTAATGAAAAAAAGGCATTTATTCAATGCAGGAAGAAATTTTGGGTTTTCAACGTATGAGGGTTACCATCACAGAGATCACTTCTTAGCGAAAAATATTAAATAAATTTAAGTGTTACTATTGCAGTCATTACTACTTTAGTTCGTCCAATAAATAAACATACAATTATCATGATAAAAGAGTACACCAAACAAACTATAATCATTTGCTTTCTATTACAAGGAATCGCATTATCAAGCAGAGCGCAAGAACAACAAGTGTGGCAACGATACTACGATAAATGTCGAAGAGAAGCAAGTATTATTGACACTCTCCCCTCCAAATTGGAAAAAGCCTTGCACTGGTCGCCAACAATAAATAAAGAACAAAAAGAGGTTATACGCTATATACTATGGAATATGGTTTATGTGGAAGGTGGTACAGCCAATCTCGGAGACAACAACAACTATCCCGTGGATGTAGCCTCTTTTTTCATCAACCGATATGAAGTTAGTCAGGATGAATGGTATGTCATTATGGGAGAAAATCCTTCTAACCAACACAGACGTAACTATCCGGTAGACCAAGTCAATTGGTTCAACGCTCAACGATTTACCCAAAAACTTTCTCAATTAAGCGGTCTACCCTTCCGTCTCCCCTTCGAAGCAGAATGGGAATATGCAGCACGTGGGGGACTAAAAACCAAGAATTTCATCTATGCCGGCAGCAATAATGCAGAACAGGTTGCCTGGTTTAGAGAAAAATATTATAATACTTACGTGTCCAAAGAAACAGGGACGAAGAAGCCCAACGAACTGGGACTTTATGACATGAGTGGAAACGTATATGAATGGTGTATGGACTGGTATGACAGAAAGGTTCCTTTTACCGGAAACATCGCTCCGGTTATAAGCGAAAAAGATACGCATAAAGTGTTGCGTGGAGGTAGTTATTATACCTTCGAGAAATATTGTAAAGTCACCAGCCGCTACGGAGTTAACCCGCAACGATGGGATATTGATTACGGATTACGGTTGGTAGTGTCACTACCAAATTAAAAGAGGAGCATATTATTCACTGTATTATTTTAGCTCCTCATTGTTCTAAATACTGTTATTATATACAAATGTCAAGTCGACTTATTGATCGGCCAGTTTATAAAGTTCATATCCTCCCAATGCCAGTACATAAGGCAGATTAAGAATAACGTCGGCATCCTTCTCCACCTCTTCGGGGTACTTTTGCAGCAATTCGTTGAAAGGCATAATGAGAGGGTGTTGCAAGAAAACTTTATCTTTCACCTCGGCACGTCTCCAGCCAGCCACTGTACGCTCGGCATTCCATCGGTATTTCTCCATGCGCACCAACAGACACAAAACTTGAGACGGTAGATTCTCATTGAACATAGATTCGGATATGCGTGCCGGCGAACGTTCGCTCCGCTTAATACCGTAGCCTAGCGTACGACAAAATACACTATAGGCATCCAGTTGATAGCGATTAGCCCAACGTAACGGCTCGCTCAATTTATTCCACAGATACTGTGCCTGGTGATTCATCAAAATGAAGTCGGCAGAGTGGTTGCCATAAGATTCATACATCTTCTTCAACACCTCTTTCTGCTTGAGGCTTTCATCTGTATAGCAGCAATCGTAGAGGTAATTCACATACAAAGCCAGTTTATCCTGCAAGATATTTTTCTTCATCCCCCTATCTACCATACCAAACACCTTGACATAACGATAACGCCCTTGCTCATCGTCCACTATCGACGACAAATCGTTATTGAAATCCTGACGGATAAGTACACGACACTGATGCTGATAAACCTCATGCGGCAAGTTGAGCCCTAATGAGAGACTCAAATCGGGATCATGCACACAAATAGCCACTGTAAGCATACAGTGTTTATTTTGTGCCCATTGTTGTAAACGGGTGCGCATAGCAGTACTACAAATGTCGTCATGGCAATATTCGACCTCTATGTCGTCTATCTGACTCTCTATATAAGGAAATTGAGCTTTGAAGTAGTCTTTCTGTGACTCCATCTCTCGATCTACTAAAGTGATGCGGGTACGTATGCGTTCATCTGTCGGCAGACGGTCATCGTAATTGGCATAATGGCAGATACGTAGTGCTTCAAGCAGCAACGAGCGTCCCATCCGATTGAATCCCACAATAACCAGATGCACATAGTCTTGGCTAGTAGCATTCCAGCTTCCATCAGGTTGTTGCGTTATGCTTATGGGGCGATAGTCTAGCGGATCATAATACCTTTCACTATCGGCAGCATAGAGACTCCATAGTTGCCGCGCCAAATTCTCGTGGAGGTTAAAGGGACGGAAAAAGATATTAGGTTTCCCCTCAATGCAAAACACCTCCGGCGGCAGATTCATTTTCTGTATGTTAGAATATGAAGGGATACTGTCAAACTGCACATACACAGGCATCACCTTGCCATCGGGGCATTTGCCACGCAGAGCACTCACCAAATGCACAATCGCTATATTTTTAGCATCGCGTCCGCAACGTTCTTCATCACCCAGTACATACACTTCACTCGCGCTCGCTATGTTCAACCGCTGAAGTTCTTCGATCGACTCAATGTTGCCAAAGTAAACAAGCACTTGCCGCTCTATTTCGACGGGCAAGGCAGACTGTATGCGATGACGTACCGTTGCCGCCTCTATACCGCTCATCAGTAAGATACGTGCCGAAGAACATTCGTTATATAGTTCGCGTATCATATTGATAGATAGTTCATTGAAGCCTATCAATACATAATGTTGAGTTATGTTGCGGTAAGTCATTCGCCCCGTGTTTACTACATCCACACGCCGCTCTATAATGTTGGAAATGGTAGAGATGAGCACACCGCCCAATAAAATGGATCCCGAAAAGCTAACAATTCCCAGCAATAGCCTGCTGGACCAAGCTGTCTCGTTCATTTGGTTACCAGGATCCACAAAGTTGTTGTACACCACCCAGAGCCTTTCGCCCCATTCCTCATGTCCATACAATTGGATAGAAAAGAACATCACGATGATAAAGAAGATAGCCAGCACCGTAGCAATAGTAACGAGTAACAGGGTGAGCTGCGACTTGATACCTCCCGAAATGGTGCGATCCATATACTCTTGTGAGAATATCTTCTTGTAGTAGTTTATAAAACGGTTCATGCTTATAACTTATTGATAGCAAAACATACAAGTCCTGCCCATATTGTGTACATTTCGAGCTATTTGTTCTGATAATCGTACCATATCATGCACCAATACCATATAATCCGTATCAATGGGATTTGGTTGACAGTCGTGTTTCATAAATAGAATATTTAGAGTTGTGTACAAATATAGTATTTTTCAACAAATCAAATAGTTTTTCACTTAACTATTTTCAGCAGTGTACTTTACCTTGTTATCGTATGGCAGTATATAAAATGAAATTCACCAGTACAAGAAGACATTAATCGCAAGATAACAGCTATGGAACGAAGTAAAATTCGTATAAAAATGGAGTAAGATATTCTACTTCCATCAAATAATATCTCCATAACCTTTATTGTATCTAAGATTATTCAGTGCATAGATTTAAGATTTTCTATGCAGAAACTTAGAATCTTTTATGCACTCGAGTAGTCGTCACGTTATAACGGAACAATGGTCACCTTATAGAATGACTAACGTCACTTTATAAGGTGATATTAATCATTCTATAAGGTGACCATCTATCTCTGAAAGGATGAAAATCACTAAAGATACAAAATAAATCAGTAAAAAGCAATAGTAAGATAGGAAATTTGCCTGGAATGCAAACGCACTTAATTTATCTCAATACAACATAATAAAGAGACCGCATTCATATAATGCAGATTAAATCTAACCTGCTAATTGCAGCACCTCCATCTCTCACTCTCTTCGTGATATGACGGACTTTTTACTTCCAATTATCTTATCCCTTTTCTATTAGAAGTTTTTCCGGAAAGTACATCCATTTCTCCATTCCGAACATCCGTAAGCGGTTTTTCCTTTAATAATAATTCCCTTACCACAAAGCGGACATGGCTGACCTACAAACGTATCTACATCACCTGTAGCAGAAGGAGTTGAAGCAGGAGTAGTAACCGGAGCCGGAGAAGGTGCCGAATTAGAACTCACTCCACTTGCCGCTTTTTCTGTTTTCGGTTTCTTTTCTTTCGGTGCACTCGGTTTACGTTCTCGCTTTTTAGTTTCTTTCTTTTCTTTCTCTTCAGCCTTTGCAGCTACTGCATCCTGAATAGTAATGCGTCGGTTTGTATTATCAGAAAGTACACTCATCACTATTTCCGAAACCATCTGTTTCAGTTCTTCGAGAAACTGGCGGGCATCGTATGTCTTCTTTTCAATTTCGCGAAGCTTCTTTTCCCAAATACCTGTCAGTTCCGCCGATTTCAATAATTCTTCGTGAATGAGCTGCACCAACTCCACTCCTGTCGGGGTGGCAATCAGGTTCTTTCTCTCCTTACGGATATAATTTCGTTTGAACAGTGTTTCAATGATGGCAGCACGGGTAGACGGACGACCGATACCATTCTCTTTCAAGGCATCACGAAGTTCATCATTATCCACCAGTTTTCCGGCTGTTTCCATTGCACGGAGCAGTGTTGCTTCGGTATAAGGTCTGGGCGGCTGTGTCCATTTCTCGTTCAAGTCGGGAATGTGAGGACCACTTTCACCCTTCACAAAGGTAGGGAGTACATTTTCATCCTCTTCCTCTTTTTCTTCAGTAGGATCTTTTACGTCCTTTGCAAACACGACACGCCATCCCGGTTCCAGAATTTGTTTTCCGGTTACCCGGAATTCTATCTTATCCACTTCTCCCATGACGGTAGTAGTAGAAATCTTACAGTCCGGATAGAATACGGCTATAAAACGACGGGCTATCAAGTCATAGACACGACGTTCCATATCCGTCAGGTTTTGAGCATAGACTCCGGTGGGGATAATGGCGTGGTGATCCGTCACTTTCGAGTTGTCAAATACCTTTTTCGATTTAGGAAGTGTAGTGCCGGCTAACGGAGCTGTCAAGACTTCGTAATCACGGAGTCCTTTCAGGATAGCAGGACATTTCGGGTAAATATCGTCACTCAAGAAAGTAGTATCAACACGCGGATAGGTAGCTACCTTCTTCTCATAAAGAGACTGAATCAGTTTCAGCGTTTCATCAGCCGAATAAGCGAATTTCTTATTACATTCTACCTGAAGAGAAGTCAAGTCGAACAAACGTGGGGCGAACTCTCTCCCATCTTTCTTGCCAACACTAGTGACTACAAACGGAAGATCCTTTATGCGTTCTACCAATGCCTCGCCTTCTTCCCGGTTAGCGATAGGGTCGATACCCGGATTATCTATTTTCTTTTTTCCACCGTTCTTTTCTTCTTCCGCAGCTATTTCTTCATCACTTTTGCGGATAAGTGCGGAAAAAGTGGTATCCCGATAGTTGGTTTTCAGTTCCCAGTATTGCTTGGGTTCGAAATTGGCTATTTCCAACTGACGGTTGACAATCAGTGCCAGAGTCGGTGTCTGTACACGACCGATAGAGAGTACCTGTTTATTTTGACCGTATTTAATGGTGTAAAGACGGGTGGCGTTCATTCCTAATAGCCAGTCACCCATTGCACGAGAAAGTCCGGCTTCATAGAGTGACTGAAAATCTGTCTGATCTTTCAGCTTCGCAAACCCTTCCCGGATAGCTTCTTCTGTCAATGAAGAAATCCACAGACGTTTCACCGGACAGCGTGCACCTGCTTTCTGCATCACCCAACGCTGAATCAATTCTCCCTCTTGCCCGGCATCACCGCAGTTGATGATTTCATCTGCGTTCTGCATCAGTCCCTCGATAATGTGGAATTGTTTTTCGTAGGTAGGATTCTCTATCAACTTGATGCCGAAACGTGGAGGAATCATTGGCAGGCTACCTAAATTCCATGATTTCCAGTTAGGCGTGTATTCATGCGGCTCTTTCAGGGTACAAAGATGCCCGAATGTCCAGGTCACCTGGTATCCGTTTCCTTCTATATATCCTTCTTTTCTGGTATGAGCGCCGAGTACTTCGGCTATATCGCGTGCTACTGATGGCTTTTCGGCTATGCAAACTATCATTTTTTTCTCTTCTTGTTTTTACACTAACAGTTTACAAAGTTACACGATTATTTCTCATTGACCGCATGAAGAAGGAAAAAATCGGGAACATACAGTTGCAATCTCCCATATAAGACTTCATAAATGGTTCATACTAAACTTCCCAGCATTTCCATCCTTTGTTGGCACAGATATACACTACATACGAACGGACATGATAATTGGGAAATTTCCTTTTCGTGTCTTCGGCATAGCCTTTCACTTGCTCCACATGTTCCGACAGCGGTTCGGTTAGGGCGGAATACTTTCGGCATTAGCAGCAAATTTCTTAAGGAAATAAGTTAGGATAGTGGAGTTAAAAAGACGTTCGCCGACGGGGCTGAAACGATAACCGTCGTAGTTGCTCACAATCAGCTGCCAGATTTCCTCGAAACTTTCTTCGCTTGCACCGGGAGTATATTTATCAAGTACATAACGCAAGTATGTCTTCGTTTCTTCATAGGTGAAACCAAGCATATTAAGGAAAGACGGTTCCAAGGTAAGAATTTCCGCAATGTCATAACCGATAGTCAAATCGTCCATGGTGATAGGCTTTGGGAAGTCCGTACAAACGGATATAGGCAAGAGTTTCCTCAAGCATCTGGAACGCATTCCCCCAATCGGTAAATTGAAAATCACCAAACAAATCGCGATTATGCTTCACCATTATTTCTACAGGGCTGCAATTCAAGGCGTCAAAGTTCTTTGCCAGTCCTTCCATATCATTCGCCATCACCATAGCCGAGAAGTCATAACGAATCACAAAATATTGATTATGCTCTTTCGTAGGATGTTCGCCAATCCAGGTACCGCCGAAGAGTTCTTCAAAACGATTCGCCTTTGTACGGTCGTAGTAGTGAGCCAGCTGGAGATGAGCAGACTTTTCCCGAAACGGCGGGGACGGAGAAAAACAGGAGCATTGTAGTCTTCAAGTCCCGGAATATAATTTGTCTTATCAACATAATAGAAGCCACGTTCGCGAAGGTCTGCGAAATCGGTCACTGCGTGTGGAATTGTTATTCTTGCCATAATCGACGATTTTTTCTTTCGGTAGAGGCAAAAGTACCAATAAATTAGTACTATAAAAAAGATATTGCGAAAAAGATAGCTGAATACTAAACTCAAATATGGCTATATACATGAGTCTTTGATGAAAAAGAGAGCAAAACAAGAAAAAATATCAGAGTTATGCACTTATCATGCACAACCCTCTATACACGAAGGCTGCACAACTCTATACATGATGCATGTATAGAGCTATACAGCCTTTCTGCATAAGCTGACAGAGCAATGCTCCATCGTCTAAGAAACATTTATGTCACAGGGGCGGGAGCCTCTTCCCCCTCTGTTGCCGGAGTCGGAACCGCCTTCTACATCAGGTTTCGTGCCGGCGTAGAAAGTAGCGATAGCGATTCGAGGCGACCGCTCTTATCGTCTTTGTTGTCAGCTAACCAGATTTTATGAAGAATATCTAAATAAATTATCCATCATTTCAAAAGGCATTACAATTCGTTACTGCTTGCAAAGCTACATTATTTTCCATACACAAGATGCAATTAAAATAATGTAGCCTTTTCTTTATGTTCAATCCATGTACTTATTTACCAATCTTTCTGAAACATATAATAATCTCTTACCGAGTATGGTACTTCTGTTTGCGCCATTGTGGAGCTTGAAAAATCTTCTGGCGCAGGATATTTACATAAAATCCATGTCGCCCAAGGATCATTCCATACGCTCTCTTTTCCATAATCCATATAAGGGATATCTGCTCCCACCACCACATCTGTTCCACTAAGTGGAGTAAACCGCATCATGTTCATATATTCGCCTATTATGGAATTTTCCATCAAGTCCACCTGTTCCTCTTGAGACATGGCGGCTATATCCCTGAGAAATATAGTCCCATATTTCTTTTCCGGAATTCCAGCTAAAGGACGTATGGTAGCATCAGGTTCGTAAGGTGCTAAAAAGTCTTCCAACGAACTCCAAGCGTAATCCAGATAGTTACCTACACTGATGCCCGCTTGCTCATCACAAAGTGCTTCGGTAGTTTCACGGGTATCAACTAACGTAAGCAATTTACCCGGCATCGCATTTTTCAATGCTTTTATCAATTTGGCATATGAAGTGTCATTTATGGGTGCCATTCCCTCTTTGCCATAACCTGCTCCTTTGTCCCAAAGATTAATACCATCTAAATCATAAAGGCTGACAGCTGTTTGTACTTGTGCCGCAAAGTCACTAATTTGTGCATCTGTCAAGTTTGCGAATCCCAATCCGGTTCCGCCACCCATAATGGCAAGACAGACTTTCAACCCATTCTCTTGCATAGGCCGCAGATAGTGACTATGATTTTTCAGTACATACTCCATATCAGTCGTATAGGTCAGTGCCGCGTGTCCTTGTACTTCTTTCAAAAAAGCCGTACGTACATTCAAAATATCCAATAAAGGACCTTTATAAATGTTCGTTTCCTCAAATCCTTCACTCATATCAAAAAAATCGACACTAAGCGAAAACTGAGCTGCAATCAAAGGATTCATGACTTCCGTGTCTATGTAAGCTATTACAGTGCCCGGCTTTTCTCCTATCTCCTTTTGATCTTCAACAGGACTAATGATGTAATATATCTGATCAATAAGTTCCCCTGTTTCCACCTCAACAGCCTGAATCGGGAAAAGATAAGTATAGTTGCTACTTAGATATTCTCTTTCAAAAAGCAATTTGACCTTCTCTGACTTCCGTTCTCCCGCCCGTATAGTTACAATGGCTTCTTTTCCTCCGTTTAGCGATAAGGTATTTCCTAATCCGTTATTCCCTGGAATATTAAAATCAGAACCTTGAGTCTTTATTTTATACTCTCTACGGAATGTCTCTACTACAAAGCTTGTATAACTGCCACCATTTTTCATCGTTTCATTATTTGCATAAGCATCCTCCATAGCAATCTTCAAAGTAATATCCTTTTCAAGTGGCTTTGGAAGGATAAGGCAAAGTTCATCTTTCCTTCCTAAATCAGTTTCATCACGTCCTTCCAAAGTTGGATCTCCGATACTGAGCAATACAATCTTACTCTCCGGGCAAAGCGTACTATTCAAAGTACCCTTACCATTGGCAGTTTCTACACCTTCAGTTGACTGTCCATGTGTAACATCGGGATTGATTATCATAGCATCGTCCTGACAAGACAAGAGCATTAACAGCAACCCCGCTACAGCACACATATATTGTATTATCTTTTTCATCACTTATCTCCTTTTTAGCTTATTGTTCATTGTTAATCTTCGGAACCTCTATTCCGCTAGGCCATAATTCGGCATCTGTTTTACTATAAGCTTCCACGTGGTCGCTTGCTTTCCAATAAGGAACCACTTTCGCATTGTTCCCATGTCCAGTCCGGTCTTCCACTTCCAGCCCTGTTCCCTCATCGAACTTCCAATAGGCACACAAAGTAGGTTCTTCGGTCGGGTTAGGAATATCATACATATTCTGACAAATCTGCTCTTGTGTACGAGCTATGCTCCAGATACGGGCTTCACAGATTTCACCGTTAAATTGACGACTCAAGTCGTGTGACTCTGTATAAGAACGACCGAAGTAGAAATTGTGATCTCCACCATTTCCAAATTCATCATCAGGCACTTTATCACCCAAACTGATGCTAGTCAGGTCACTTTTACCATGATTGGTACTAATGCTCTGCAACTGCCCGTTTACATAATAAGCGATAGTCTTAGTAGCCAAATCCCATGTCAACGCCACATGATACCATTCACCGGCTTGCAGTTGTTTGGTCTTGCTCGCTTCGGGAAATTTACCAAAAGTTGTCTGTACCTGCAACTGCTGGCGAGGGAAGTTAGCGTCTCCCAAACGCATTTGAAGATACATTTCAATGCCCATAATGGAAGAGATTTCGGTGCCTTCGTCAAACGTGTTCACCCGTATAATCGCCTCCATCGTCACAGCGCTTAGATTATTCACAACATCCGCCGTCGCACTTCCCTTATCAAATCCTGGAACGGTAACATAGACATTCTTGAGATTCATTGCCGTTGTTATAGCACTAGAGCGACGCACCAGATAATACATTGTGCGTGAGCCGTCCATTACTCCCACTCCTTCAGCCCCGCCAATAGAAAGCGGACAGAGGTAAGTGGCGTCAATCTCCAGTTCGTCGAGTTTCAAGAATCGAATACTGATGTCTTCCGAAGTCGTTTTTCCGGCAGGAATTGTAACGGACTCCTGCGATAATTGATAATGTTCGGCAGGCAACATCTCATAATGAGTGTCATTCTTCGCATTATATACACCGACTAATGAAGGATCTACCTTTAAACTTACCTTGGAATCATCCCCTGCAGGATATGACAATTTCACTGTAAACGTTTTCGTCTGGCTCGTTACTTTACGATTAAAAGTAAAAGTTTCCGTATTCTTACTAGCAGCCACATTCAGGTATGCCGAATTATCAAACGGTGACTTTTCGCTGTAATCCGTATTATCACAGGCAACCGGCAGAAATAACAAAACTGCAGCTGCAAAGCACTGATAGAGTTTATGTATTCTCATAGCTTACATCGTTTAATGAACCGAAGTAGGATTCAGGAATTGAATACCTCCACGGGTCTGTTTATAAATAATATCAGTATCGTAGTAATCGGCAGAGATATTGTAAATAGCAATACCTCCCAATGGCGTTTCCATATTGAGAACACCGTAAGCAGCTCCGGCGATGGCATTGCGCGTCACTCCGTTATTGTCGGTTAATGTACCGTCAGGAGTGACGGCCAACAGCAGACGATCCGGTGCGGCCTTGCCATATCCGGTGGCATAGAGCACGGAGGTTTCTATATCATATTCATCGGATGCAGCGGAAATATCAAGTACGAAATAGTTGAAAAGGCTGCGCTGCCCTTCCGGCAACAATGAAGGGGTACCTTCAAAAACTAACAGACACGGTGTCTGTCCCAAAGCATCTACCAGTGGCTTTAACACCGAAACATCTACCGCAGAGCCTTCCGAACCGAGGGCAATCCCGTCAAATGTCCCTGTACGCACTGCCTCAACAGCAGAGGTAATAGAGGTATTCTGTTTATCTTTAGCCGTGCAATCTATATAGTAAAGCACCTTCGTTCCATAATCCTCACGTACCAACTTCATATCCTCCCGGTCATATTCGGAAAGACGGTCTGCATTACGCATCGTTACTATATCGATACTATCCGGCAACGCACGAAGAAAATCCTTCTCACCGATAGATACTTCTGGAGCATTATCTAACCGGGCATAAACGACAGCGTGTTTCGTTGCCTTATACGCACGTAGATTCTGCGTATATGCCGCATATTCTTGCGGATTCTGTTCCTTAAACCCATTCACCTGACTATCGTGTATTTCCATTTCCGTCCAGTCGTCGCAACTGATGGTGGCAACCGACAGGAAAGTAGTCAGTAGGCATAACTTAAAGATTGATTTATATTTCATAATCTCATTGATTTAAAGGTTCGTTCTAGTTTGAAGATTGACTATTCTCAATGGAATGGTCTTTCTTATCCCACCAAAGTTTAGTTCCTGCGGCATCGGGACCATTCAGCATTTGTACAGCTTGATCTATGTATTTCGGATTCCCCGTATATTCATCGGCAGGGAAAGGCAGACGACGGGGACCGATCGTTACATTCACACTATTGTTGGGGTCTTTATTCTCCACGGCAGGCAACAACTTCGGGTAGCCCGTACGACGATGTTCCGCCCATGCTTCCAGTCCCAGCGGGAATATTGCAATCCATTTTTGAGTAATGATACGCTCCAGGTTCCGTTCAAAATTCTCCGCTCCAGGTTCCCAAGCAATCGTAATGGTGCTTACAGCCGAATGACTATACTTTATATCAGCCCCGTCCATCGGGTTCACATAGTCTATAGGCTTTTTCTCTGTATCCTTCACATATCGGTCCGCTCCGGTGGTTCCGCCGCGCTCTTCGAATGAAAGGGCAATCGCCTTTTCATACAATGCCTGCGCATCACCTCCCATATCCCAACCACGCAACGCGCCTTCGGCACGAAGGAAAGTCACCTCCGCCGCATTCATCCAGAGATACGGGTCGGTGCTGGAAATCACCTGCTTCGAGTAAAGATTAATCATGTCGTCTTTCTTCTGGGTGAATATGCCGATACGTACACCATAATAGTCGTATACATCGACTTTCTCGCCATCCTGATCGACTGTCTGCACCCCTTTGACAAACATCTTATCCAAACGCGGATCTTCATAACCTTTCATAATAGAAACCAAATCGGCACTGATACGGTAGTCATTCCAATTATTAAATAACAATTCCGAACGGTTCTCCGCCACATGAAGCATGGCGTTATCCTCATTCGATTCAATCACTCCGGCTTCTACAGCCTCCTGAGCAATACGTTGTGCTTCAGTAGGATTGACATAGCTCATACGCATGGCAATACGAAGTTGCATGGAATGTACAAACTTACGCCATTTGGAAATATTTCCGTAATACAGATCTTCCAATTTGCGGAAAGCCTCGGACGACAAGTCTTTATTTTCTTCCAGCACTTTATCCGCTTCTTCCAGTTCCTTCAGCATCTGTGTATATACTTGTTCCTGCGAATCATAAGGGACAGCCAAATCTTCACCCGAATTATCATTATCCATCATCTTCGAGTAAGGAATCGGACCATAAATATCCGTCACACGATGCATGATACAGACACGGAGGATTTTACCGAAAGCTAAAGCCACAGGATCATCCGTCTTGTTCAGCATATCACGATACTGCGGATACATATCTTTGATCGGATCGGCAAATGGAGATTTCAGCCATCCCTGTTCGGGATTGAAAGTGGAGAATTTCATCACCCAAGTGTCTACGATTCCCTCCAGATAGCCACCATAAGCTCCTCCTGCCATGGCATCCATAAACTGGTAAAGGTGCTCACGTGTAGGGATAACCAACCCCTGCATTCCTTTGAGCGTAGCACCGACAATATGATTCTCACGCTGCATTTCTTCTCCGTCCGCTTCATACATACTCCGGTTGATATCACTGTCGAAACAACCGCCCAACGGGAGCAGAAATAATGAAAGGATCATTATCAGAAGAATGTTATATATTCGTTTCATGTCCATCATAGTATTTAGAAGTTAATCTTTATATTGAAACCTATATTCCGGGTACTCGGCATCATGAAGTAGTCGATTCCCTGATAATAGTTGTTCGTAGTAGCTACTGCTTCAGGATCGAAAGGGGCTTTACAGTAGATCATCCAGAGATTTCTTCCCACAAGGGATACATTGATATCACAAACATTGCCTAGCCAGCGACGCGGAATAGTATAACCGATATGTGCCTCCTGCAGTCGCAAGTTGGTAGCACTATAAGTATAGTAAGTAGGCAATCCGCTCTGCGAAGCTACTACCTCATAGAAACTCTGTGGATTCACCCGGCTGCGCCCATTCACCCACACCCCTCCGGCATCACGCGCGGCAGCAGAGGTTTCAGATACTCCATAGAGATCAAGATAGGCCTGTGTTGCCGAATAAACGATTCCTCCCAGACGGGCTGTCAACAGGAAACCGGCATTGATACCTTTATAAGAAAAGCTATTATTCCAAGCCAGATTTGCCTTAGGAAGTACGCTTCCCAACTTGATATCACCTGCATTGTCGATGGCTGTCACATTGCCGCTATCGTCGATCAGTATATTACCGTTAATATCACGTTTCAAATCGGCATGTGTATAAAGATCACCCAAAGTACCACCCTCTTTCAGGATAAATTTCGCCTTTCCGAATCCGCGTCCTTCATCGGTTTTGAGTTCCAGTTTATCCACATTGTATGTCTTGCCCGTTTCCGGATGAACGTAATCTTTTACCAATTCTACGATTTCATTCTTGTTGGCCGAGAATGTAAAACTGCTGTCCCAACTGAAATCTCCCCAACGATGTCCATAAGACAACATAGCCTCGAAACCGTAGTTACGTACATATCCTGTCTGCACATACAGTTTATCGTATCCTGACGATACGGGAAGCCGCGGGTCGAATGTCTGATTGTAAGTATTAGCGTAATAGAATGATCCGCTCAACTTGAAATCTTTAAATAAGGTTGCATCCAACCCTATCTCCCACGAGTCGGTACGTTCGGGGTATAATTTACCAATGGGATAATTCGTCTGCGATTTCCAGTCTTGCTTATTGGCATCATACGAGTAAGTAGGATAAGTAAGAAAACGCGGATAAGGATTACCGACAGAACTAAACGATCCGCGTACTTTAAGATAATCCACCCAATCGGGCAGTTTCAACATTTCAGTGATGACTACCGAAAGTCCTACGGAAGGATAGAAGAAAGAAGCCTGCGGAGAATGCGTCAACTGGGAAGCCCAGTCGTTACGTCCTGTCACGGTGAGGTAGAGCATACTTTTCCACCCTACTTCGGCACTGGCAAAAACTGACTCGGTCGCTTCACGCCACCCTACCTGCGTAGCACGTTTCTTTGCGTTGTCAAGATCGTAGACATTGAACAAATTAGGAATACCCGTTTCGCGTATCGGTCCGGCGTAGCCCAATTCTTTACTAGTCACTCCACTATAACTGGCACCAATATTGGCAACTATCGTAAAATCCTGAATACGTTTGTTGATGTTCACCAGCACATCGGCATACGTCTGTGAATATTGTCCGTTGTTTACCGTATAATGTCCCTGCGTACTACCGTCAGTCAGCGTATTACTACTGCTTGCATAGAGTTTACCTTCATATTCGCTATGAGTATTGTCGATGCGGACACGCCCTGCCACGTTCAGCCAGTCAAGAATCTGGTAACTCAAACCTGCCGAAGCCATATAACGTTTCTTGTTGTTCAGACGGAGATTACGGTAAGCAATCCAGTAAGGATTCTGCATACGGAGGTCACCTTCGCCCTGTGGCCAGAACTGTACACTGATCTTTCGCGCTTCATCCCAACGCTCGAAATTCTTCACGATAGAGAAATCGTCTCCACGAGGGAAAAGATAAGCAGAAACCAATGGATTGGAGTACTGCCCCTGATTGGTCATATTACGGTCGTTCTGGAGAATATAGCTTGCACTTACATCCAGTTTCATCTTATCATTCAAGAAACTGGTCGTATTACGGAAAGTAAAATTATATCTGTTATACCTATTGTTGGGAACCATCCCTGCCGAATTGACGGCAGCTGCAGAAAAGAAAGTCTGATTTTTATCTGTTCCGGTAGACAGCGTAATGGAATTTGTATATACCGCACCCGTATCAAAAAAATCATCCGGTTCATATCCTGTTTGAGCAGCCGGGGTCAGCTTTGGTCCCCAGCTATAAATATTGGAATTTCCTGTTTTACCATTACTTCCTGTACCATAACGTCCTTGGAAATCGGGCATCTTAAAAGCATTCAACCATTCAATGCCACTTGATACACCGACTTGCAGTTTGCCTACCTGTCCTTTTTTCGTAGTAATCACAATCGCGCCATTCGCCGCATTACTACCATAAAGGGCGGCCGCCGCTGCTCCGGTCAATACGGAAATACTTTCTATGTCTTCCGGATTAATATCAGCAATTGCCTCGGTGGCCCCTTTTGAGCCAAATTCCGTGTCACCTCCGCCACCGAAATTATACATCGGAATACCGTCAATCACGTACAAAGCATTGCTACTCTGTTCAATGGACTTCGTACCACGCATAACCACTCTGCTTGCCCCACCGACACCGGAAGAACTCGTATTGATAGTAACTCCCGCTACTTTACCATTCAGGCTGTTCACAAAATTAGCATCCTTAATCTGAGTCAGTTCGTCGGACTTTACTTGTTGTACGTTATAGCTCAACGCTTTCTGTTCGCGTTTAATACCAAGTGCGGTTACAACGACTTCACTCAACAGTTTTGTATCTGAAACCAGCTGCACACTATACGTATTCTGGCCGGTCACTTTTACCGTCTGTGGAGTATAACCTACATAACTGATACTCAACACGCTTCCTACAGGAGCTTCGAGTATAAAATTACCGTCCATGTCCGTGATAGACCCGACACTCGTTCCTTCAACATGTACATTAACCCCAATTAGAGGTTCTCCGTTATCATCCAGCACACGTCCGGTGATACGTTTGGCAGATGCGGTTTCCACTTCCTGTTTTTCTTGCGGAACGATGATTACGTATTTTCCTTTTAACTGATAGGTATATCCTGTATTTCTAAGGATTTCTTTGAGAGAACTCTCCAACGTAGCCTTTTCCAACGCCAAATTGATGGAGGGTTTGTTTTTCAACTGCGATTCGTTGTAGCCAACGGACAGTTTCGTTTGTTTTTCCACTTCTTTCAATGCCTCGATAACCGATATATTTTTCTTATGGATCGTAATCCGGGCACTGCTATTTTGAGCAAAAGTGGATGTAGAAAGGAGCAGACAGCACAAAAAAAGCATAAATACTCGGCTGAATGTCTGCTTATTGGCTATAAATTCATAAATTTGCTGCATCTTCTTAGTATTAGTTTATACAGATAAAGTTAGATTCTCGAATTTAGTAGCGTCTGGTTAACGCTAATAGTAAGAATTCCGATTTCACATCCGGGGGAAGGTTGCAGCTTCCCCCGGATATTTTTTCCGCATAGGCTCAATGTGTTTTAAGGTATCAGTATATCTTATTTTTTATTTCGTTCTCCGATAATGTAACGTACCTTCAGCGATAGCGGAAACATAGCATTTGTCTCCCACAATCTGATAATTCAGATTCCCCGTTACACGAGCAACGATATCCATTATTTCTTCTATAGAAGCATTTTGCCCGAAAGTAAGATTGAAACGGTCACCTTTCAGACTACGGAAACTGTAAACAAATGTGTAGGGGTATTTACGTTCAAGACGGGTGAATATTTCCTCCAGCGTCATGCTGCGAAATACGATTTCACCACGTTGCCAGGCTGTGATATCCTGCATATCAGGACGAACTACGTTTCCGGAACGAGTGCGCTTATTATATGCCAGCTGTTCGTTCGGATTTAAAACTTCCTGATTCTTCTGTCCGTTATACTCTACCAACACTTTTCCCGAAATCAACGTTGCCGTCACTTCGTCTTCATCCGGATAAGCGGTCACATTGAACTCTGTTCCCAATGCGGTCACCTGAAAATCGGAGGACTTCACAATAAAAGGATGCTCTTCGTCACGCTTCACTTTAAAATTGGCTTCTCCTACCAGATAAACACATCGTGTATCACCCGTGAATTGCTGTGGATAAAGTAAAGTACTTTGAGAATTTATCAACACTTGTGTACCGTCCGGCAAAGTTATATTTCGTGTCTCGGCTGTAGGAATATATGCTTGCAACAGGTCCGGAGCCTGGCGGTTCTGCAATGCCAGATAGATAGAAATAGAAGAAACAGTTATCAATAAAGCTGCCGCTACCCGCCAAACCACTAAACGGGTACGTAAAGAATAAATCCGTCGTCTTGATCCGATTCCCGTAAGTTCATGCATCCGTTCCAGAGAATCACGATAACCGGGAGTTGTGACAGCTTCGGTCGCCTCCCAAAGTTTATTTAGTTCATGTTCTTTTTCGTCGGCACGCTCTTCGTCAGTCAACCATGTACGAAAATCCTGATTGACTTCCTCCGGATAGTCATGTTTAATATAGCGGTCGATTACGTCGCAAATATAATTCTTCATAAAGTGATATTTATTATTGTATTTTAAAACGCTTACATAAATATCACTATCCAGAAAGAAAAACTACGGGAAAATTCGGAATAGAATAACAAACATTAACATTTTACGAAGTTCAGTCAATGTTTTATAGATATGATCTTCTACTGTACGTAAGGGGATTTGTAATTTATCTGCTATTTCTTTATGAGAAAGCCCCTCAAAACGACTCATCTCAAAAACCTGTCTACGGCGGTCAGGCAACTGACTAAGCGTCATCTTGATAAGCAGCAGCACTTCTTTATAATATAGATTTTCTAACAGGGAGGAATCTTCATCACAAAGTTCACCCAACAACTGTGCTTTCAAAACTTTATCTTCATATTCCTGCTCTACCTTCTGATGCTTGAACAGATTGAATATTTCATTCCGGGTCACGGTATAAAGATAACTAGTCATGGTTTCCTGCCCCTCCCACAATTCAGGACGGGTCCATAACTTAAGAAATATATTTTGGGCAATATCTTCTGCATCCTCCTCCGACTTGGTCAACAACCGCGCAAAATTCTTGACTCGGGGGAAATTAGCGGCATAAAATTGCTCAAAACGGGCATCCATGTCATCTCTCTTTCCATTCATTCATTAGGTCTTTTTACAATGAAAGTTGGACAAATATAGACAAAATTAGGAGAAGACAAAGAATATAAATAAAAAAACATCCCACCTTCTAACCCCAAACAGGTCTAAAAGGTGGGAGTATAAATATGATTCAAATAATTTCAGAAGTTATTCTTCATCCATTAGGATTTCCAGAATCTGACAAGCAGCTTTCGCTACCGGAGTACCCGGACCGAAGATAGCAGCTACACCTGCCTTATACAAGAAATCGTAATCTTGTGCAGGAATAACACCACCGGCAATCACTACAATGTCTTCGCGACCCAGTTTCTTCAGTTCTTCAATAATTTGCGGAACCAATGTCTTATGTCCGGCAGCCAGTGAAGAAACACCTACTACATGAACGTCGTTTTCAACAGCCTCGCGAGCAGCTTCCGCCGGAGTCTGGAACAACGGTCCCATATCCACATCGAAGCCACAGTCAGCATAACCGGTTGCTACGACTTTAGCACCACGGTCGTGACCGTCCTGTCCCATCTTTGCAACCATGATACGAGGTTGACGTCCCTCTTTCTTCGCGAACTTCTCGGCCAGTTCACAAGCACGTTTGAAGTCGCTATCGTTTTTACTTTCTGATGAATACACGCCTGATATCGTTCTAATTATTGCTTTATAACGTCCTACTATCTGTTCACAAGCATAAGAAATCTCACCCAATGTTGCGCGAACACGAGCTGCTTCCACAGCCAATTCCAACAAATTACCCTTGCCAGTCTTCACACATTCGGTAATTGCTGCCAATGCTTTGTCCACTTCAGCCTGGTTACGTCCATCTTTCAAACGTTTCAGGTTTTCGATCTGTTCAAGACGGACTGCAGTATTATCAATTTCAAGAATATCAATCGGAGCTTCTTTTTCCAAACGATACTTGTTCACACCGACAATTGTCTGCTGACCACTGTCGATACGAGCCTGTGTACGTGCAGCAGCTTCTTCGATACGCATCTTTGGAATACCTGTTTCGATAGCTTTCGCCATACCACCCAGTTTTTCAATTTCCTGAATATGCTCCCAAGCCTTGTGTGCCAGTTCGTTCGTCAGAGATTCTACATAGTAAGAACCACCCCATGGGTCAACGTTCTTGCAGATGTAAGTTTCTTCCTGAATGTAAATCTGTGTATTACGGGCAATACGTGCGGAAAAATCTGTTGGAAGAGCAATAGCCTCATCCAATGCATTGGTATGCAAAGATTGAGTATGCCCCAAAGCTGCAGCCATAGCCTCAATACAGGTACGTCCTACGTTATTGAACGGATCCTGTTCGGTCAGTGACCAGCCTGAAGTCTGCGAGTGAGTACGCAACGCCAGTGATTTCGGGTTCTTCGGATTGAATTGTTTCACAATCTTTGCCCACAACATACGTGCAGCACGCATCTTGGCTATTTCCATAAAGTGATTGGTTCCAATCGCCCAGAAGAAAGACAGACGCGGTGCAAATGCATCAATATCAATGCCTGCTGCCGTTCCTGCACGAAGATATTCCAAACCATCGGCCAATGTATAAGCTAACTCGATATCCGCGGTTGCGCCTGCTTCCTGCATGTGATAACCGGAGATAGAGATAGAGTTGAACTTAGGCATCTTCTGCGAAGTGTATTCGAAAATATCTGAAATAATCTTCATAGAGAATGCAGGCGGATAAATATAAGTATTACGCACCATGAATTCTTTCAGAATATCATTCTGGATAGTACCGGCCATTTCTTCGAGTTTAGCACCTTGTTCCAGACCGGCATTGATATAGAATGCCATAATCGGAAGTACAGCTCCATTCATTGTCATAGACACAGACATCTTATTCAATGGGATACCATCGAACAGCACTTTCATATTTTCCAATGAACAGATAGATACACCGGCTTTACCTACGTCACCCACTACACGTTCGTGATCGGGGTCATAACCGCGGTGAGTAGCTAAGTCGAATGCCACTGACAAACCTTTCTGACCGGCAGCCAAATTACGGCGATAAAATGCATTTGATTCTTCGGCGGTAGAAAATCCGGCATACTGGCGGATGGTCCAGGGACGAAGAGTGTACATTACTGAATACGGACCGCGCAGATAAGGAGGAAGTCCGGCAGCATAGCCAAGGTGTTCCATTCCTTCGAGGTCTTCTTTTGTATAAACAGGCTTCACTTCAATGTGTTCCGGTGTTTTCCAGTCAGCGGAGATACCGTTAGCCTTTTGCCATTCAGCACCATTAGTCGGCTGAAATGCGGCATATATATCGATGTTTTTAAAATCTTTTCTCATCTTATTTCAATAGTTTAGCGTTAAACTCTTTCAAGGTATCCAATACATTGACACGAACATGGATGAAGTTTTCGATACCTGCAGCTTTCAGGTCGTCCATACAAGCCGGAGCACCGGCAACGATAAACATAGCACGACCATTCAGTGCTTTGAAAGCAGGAATTGCATATTCAGCATATTCATCATCGCTGGAACAGATAACAACAATATCAGCTTTTGCAGCCATAGCTGCCTCTACTCCTGCTTCTACTGTCTCAAATCCCAGATTATCAATTACTTCATAACCGGCACAAGCCAGGAAGTTACAAGAATATTGAGCACGTGCCTGACGCATTGCCAAATTTCCGATGGTTAACATGAACGCTTTCGGACGTTTGCCTGATGCTTCTGTTTCGAGACGCAATGCTTCAAACTGACTGGCAGCACGATCGAACACCAGAGTATCCACCTCTTTTTCGCAAGTATGAGAGTCACCTCCGCAACAACACTTACCTTCAACAGGTTGCTTATTGCCAGCCTTTTCATTGAAGTTCGGGAATTGGTTGGTACCCAACAGCACTTCACGACGCTGTGCAACTGCTTTATGACGAGCTTTGTTGCTCTCATTCACAGCAGCCTGAACAGTTCCTGCTTTCAATGCCGCATAGAAGCCACCTGCTTCTTCTACAGCAAGGAAGAGTTCCCAAGCCTGTTTTGCAATAGCCACAGTCAGATTCTCGATATAATAAGAACCGGCAGCAGGGTCGATCACTTTATCAAAATGAGATTCTTCTTTCAGCAGCAGTTGTTGGTTACGAGCCAGGCGTTCTGAGAACTCGTCCGGAGTCTCATAAGTCTTATCAAACGGAGTTACCGTCATAGAGTCTACGCCTCCTAATGCAGCACTCATGGCTTCAGTCTGTGTACGAAGCAGATTTACATGTGCATCAAACAAAGTAAGATTGAAAGTAGAAGTTTCGGCATGAACCGCCATTTTTGCTGCGCAACGACATTCTCCGTTAGGACCTTTATTCTCGCAATCACGCACACATTCGGGATTGTAAGAAGCTACAATATTTGCCCAAAGCAAACGTGCCGCACGGAATTTCGCTATTTCAAGGAAATAATTGGAACTGATACCAAAATTAAATTTGATTTTCTTGGCTACTATGGCAGCAGGAATACCGGCATCAGTCAATTGACCCATATATTCATTTCCCCAAGCCAGAGCATAGCCCAGTTCCTGAGAAATATAAGCGCCTGCATTATTCAATGATAAAGCGTTTACATTCAGCACACGATAGAAAGGAAGCGGCTGAATGGCTTCAATCAAAGATTTGGCTGTCTGTACCATATCACCTTTCTCCTTGCCACGAGTCAGCATCTTGTTGAAGAAATCATAGTTGATAGAACCTTTCAGTTTCTTCACATCATAATCTTTCTTCTGGAAATAAGCTACCAGCAGATTAGCCAACTCAACCACATGCCCCTGACAGGTTGAGAAATTCAGTTCAACACACTCTGCCTGAATATCACTTAACAGTGTTTCAATATATTCCGCATTAAGTTCTTTTGCTTTCACATGGAAAGAAAGTGAGTCAACACCCTTATTTAGGATATCCAGTGCTTTCGCATTGGCTTCTTTCGGACATTCTACTCTAATTTCCTGACGGACCAACCATGCATTGTTGTCTTTTTTAGTTCCTCTTAAATAAGGGAACTCTCCAGGAAGTGCATCAGTAGTTTTTAAATCCTCCAGATCTTCCATCCGGTAAAAAGGTTTCACTTTAAACCCTTCGTTTGTTTTCCAAACGAGCTTCTTCTCAAAATCAGCACCTTTTAAATCGGCTGTAACCTTCTCCATCCATTGTTCGGTGGAGGCAGGAGAAAAGTCTGAGAAGAGTTTTTCTTTTTTGTCTGCCATAGTTTATTTAAAATTAAAACAAGATTAATATTGTCTTTATTTTTATCTATCTCTTTCTAAATGTCAGTCGTTCGACCTGCAAATATAACCAATAAGTTAAAACGAATCTCTTTTTTAGGGAAAATTCGCACAGGACGCCCCGATTCGTCAAGTGCATACAATCTGCATAGAAATTCTTCATTTTTAGTTCTTCTTTTATTTGATTAGCTCCAATGTTATGAGTAATTTTGCACTCGTTTTTAGAAAAACATTATAAAAACTGCTATATTATGGATTGGTTACAAAGTTTATTATGGGACCCCAGCTCCGTAGCTCACATCGTGCTCCTCTACGCATTTGTAGTGGCTGCCGGCGTGTATCTTGGTAAGATAAAGATATTCGGAGTTTCTTTGGGCGTCACATTTGTTTTGTTTGCCGGCATCCTAATGGGACATTTCGGCTTCACAGCCGATACACACATCCTACATTTCATCCGTGAATTCGGATTGATCTTGTTCGTATTCTGTATCGGTCTTCAGGTGGGGCCATCTTTCTTCTCCTCTTTCAAAAAAGGAGGAATGACATTAAACCTGTTGGCTGTAGGCATCGTAGTGTTAAATATTGCTGTCGCACTGGGGCTTTATTACCTCTGGAACGGCCGGGTAGAACTGCCGATGATGGTAGGTATCCTTTACGGAGCAGTGACAAATACTCCGGGACTTGGTGCTGCCAATGAGGCTCTGAATCAGTTGCATTATACCGGTCCGCAGATTGCTCTCGGTTATGCATGTGCTTATCCCCTCGGTGTGGTAGGTATCATTGGTTCTATCATTGCCATCCGTTACATCTTCCGTGTCAATATGGCGAAAGAAGAAGAAAGCCTGAAAATCCAAAGTGGAGATTCACACCACAAACCTCACATGATGAGCCTGGAAGTTCGCAATGAATCAATTAGTGGAAAAACGCTGATTGAAATCAAGAATTTCCTGGGCCGTAAGTTCGTTTGCTCCCGAATTCGCCATGATGGTCATGTAAGTATTCCCGACCATGAAACAGTGTTTAATATAGGCGACCAGTTATTTATCGTCTGCTCGGAAGAAGACGCTCCTGCAATTGTAGTATTTATCGGAAAAGAAGTGGAGCTCGACTGGGAAAAACAAGACCTCCCAATGGTTTCCCGTCGTATTCTGGTTACCAAACCGGAAATCAATGGTAAAACATTAGGTTCTATGCACTTCCGTAGTATGTATGGGGTCAATGTCACTCGTATCAACCGTTCCGGTATGGACCTGTTTGCCGATCCGAATCTGATACTTCAGGTAGGTGACCGCGTTATGGTGGTAGGACAGCAAGATGCAGTGGAACGTGTTGCCGGTGTACTGGGTAATCAGTTGAAACGCTTGGATACACCGAACATTGTTACGATCTTCGTTGGTATCTTCTTAGGTATCCTTCTGGGTAGTCTTCCGATTGCATTCCCGGGTATGCCGACTCCTTTAAAATTAGGTTTGGCAGGCGGACCGCTGGTAGTGGCTATTCTTATCGGCCGTTTCGGTCATAAGCTGCATTTAGTGACTTATACAACCATGAGTGCCAACCTGATGCTTCGTGAAATCGGTATCGTTCTCTTCCTTGCCAGTGTCGGTATAGATGCCGGTGCCAATTTCGTGCAAACGGTAGTCGAGGGAGACGGATTACTATACGTAGGTTCCGGTTTCCTTATCACCGTTATCCCGCTACTTATCATCGGCACCATCGCAAGATTATATTATAAGGTAAACTACTTCACCCTGATGGGATTGATAGCCGGTAGTAATACCGACCCACCGGCATTGGCTTATGCCAATCAAACAACCTCCGGAGATGCTCCGGCAGTGGGATACTCTACAGTTTATCCGTTATCAATGTTCCTCCGTATTCTAACGGGACAGATGATATTATTAGCAATGATGTAAATCAAGTTTAGCATATAAACAATAAAGCCGGCTATATCCAAATGGAATATGCCGGCTTTATTTATTTTTTCAATCTGCTTTTCTATCCTGTCATACAAGCTGCAGTTTCTTTACTACAAATTCTTCAATGAACCGCACTGTCTCTTCAATTCCCAAAGAAGAAGAATCGATGCACAAATGATAAGTAGCTGCTGCTCCCCACGTTTTATAGCTATAATAATTATAGTATTCCGAACGTCTCTTATCCGCTTTTTCGATCATTTCTTCTGCAGCTTCCGCATCAATATGATGCATGCCACACAACCGCGCTATGCGATCTTCTTTAGAGGCTGAAATAAAAACATTAGCGCAACGAGGATGCTCTCTCAGAATATAATCTGCGCAACGTCCTACAAAGACACAAGATCTTTCTGCTGCCAGATGACGGATCACATCACTCTGTACTTTGAACAAGGCATCATTGCTCAAGCAGTTGTTACATGGCATAGCTCCCTCACTGATAAAAGGGAAACGCATACCGAACAGTCCGCCAATAATACCCTGCGAGGCTTTTTCATCAGCCTTTTCAAAAAACTCCTTACACAATCCACTTTCCTCCGAAGCCAGATTAATCAGTTCCTTGTCGTAGAAGTTGATTCCCAAACGGACTGCCAACTTCTCTCCTATTTCTTTTCCGCCGCTACCTAACTGACGGCCGATATTGATAACATAATTACCGCTCATAGTACATTTTGTTTTATGGTTCTGTAGCAAACATACGACTTTTTTCTAAAAATCACATCATCAAACGAAAGTTATATTTGAAAGTGACTATGAAATATCCTTTTATTTCCTGGTTACGGAACTCATAAAAACCATCAGAAGAAGTCGTACGGCCGAAACTTTTCCTCTTCCCGAGAATATCCGCCCAATAAGCAGACAGTTCCGCTTCTTTCTTTTTCAAGAACCGCCAGCTGGCACTTGCATTCCACAACATCTGGTCATCTTCGCCTTTACGGATATTCGTACCATTACGGAAAGAATAAGCCCCGTCAGTCCGTAATTGCAAGCCAAAAGGAAGATCAACGTACCCTTCAAGACGAAAACTATAATTACGCGTATAGGTATCGTTATCATTGATAGAATTAAGCGAATACTGATAATTCCAGGAAGTAGAGAAATCAATACCTCCCCAGGTGGGCTGATAAGATACATTCGCGTCACACCCCAATCCGGTATCACGTGTCGTACTTTTCTTCGGTTCGAGGCTCTTGTCTTCATTAATCATACTGACACGATTGCTATGATTACCGTTCATATCCAACCGCAAGGAAAAATGTCCCAGACGCTTCCACCAGTTGGCACTTCCATATACATTCCAGTTTCCGTTAATATTAATAGGAGATGTCTCACGTCCGCCGGTTTTTGCATCATATAGCACTACCTGCGTCACACTGTTCTGTTCCATCTGCCCACCGATATTCGCAGATATACCTTTTTTTGAATGTTGAAAGCTCACACGGACACTATGAGAAAACATCTGTTTCAAATCCGGATTTCCCCGGGTGATATACAACGGATTACTGTTATCCGTCAGCGGCATTAAATCTGATAAGGAGGGTTGCCGGGTTCTACCGCTATAATTGAAAGTGATCCGGGCCTCTTTCTTTTTCCAATTCACCCATATCATAGGCTGAAAGTCGATAGTATGCATGGTAGTGTCCGCATAGAGCTTTCCCATTTTCCGTTCAATGGCACGTTTTTGCGGAGTCATCCCTAATGAGGCATTAAACATCCAGGTATCATCAGAGTAATTAAGCCCCACATCCAGATTATGGCCATTCGTACGACTATGACTCCGATTACTCAAACTATCCACATACCCTGCTTCATAGTCGGGAGGTAGTTCACCAAAGACTTCCGACTTCGTCAGAGAAGATAATTCATACGTATCACGATTATCACGCTCATAGTTAGTATCCCAGTTATATGCTACCCGGAAATGCATCTTCTTACCAATAGGCTGGGCAAAGGTAATCCCGACTCTCCATGAATTATTTTTTTGAGGCGACTTCAAATACTGGTTACGAAAAAGCACCGAATCATTTCCCAATTTATCTTCAAGACGGAAATAAGTAGTTTTAGAAAGCGAAAAACTTTCATTATCTCCCCACGAATCCGAGTTCAGGATATTCAATGCCAGCGTTGTACCTTTTTCATTCAGACGTCTCATAATACTCATCATCCAGCTATAACGGTTCGACTGATTCTCCGAACGCGACCGGTTCTCGCTACGATTCACTTTTATATCCCGGGGAATAGATTCAAAGTCATCAAACAAGCTCTCATGACTTATGCCGGGAGGAGCATCAAAAGATGCATTCTGGCTACTGTTTTCATTCCTATTAGGAGAGATTCCTAAATTACCGGTAAAATGTATACGTGTACGTTTATCTACTTCCCAGCTTCCCATGAAGTTAGAACTAATCGACCGCCCCTTAGAGTTACTTTCGTTAGTAGACGCAGAGTATTGATTACCTGCCGGCAAATACTGTTCCTGATAAATGGAAGAAAGATTTCCGTTCCGGTTCAAATTATAGTTCACACTTCCGGTCAGGGAGAATTTCTTACCGAATTTATGAGTCATATTCATTCCTACCGAATTGTTGATATTATCCTTGTACGTACTATTCTGGTATCTGTTGGTAGACTGTGCGATAAAAGAAAGATTATCTCCGTCTTTACTAAAATAATTCACTTGCCCCTCGAAATCCTTCTTCTGGTTATTCCCGTATCCTACCGTTGCATTTGTCAGCCAGGTTTTATTCAATTCATCCTTAGTCTGCAAGTCGAGTACATATTTCTTTTCTCCTGAACTAATTCCGGTGAACTCCTCTTCTTTCGATTTCTTATCATATACTTTCAACTTACTAATCAAGTCTGCCGGAAGATTTTCGAGTGCCGTCTTTTTATCTCCGGAGAAAAAAGCTTCGCCATTTACATTGATTTCACTGATGGGCTGTCCGTTGTATGTCAACGAATTATCTTTCTTATTATACACCAATCCGGGAACACGCTTCACTAAATCTTCCAGATAAGCTCCTTCACGAGTTTTAAAAGCGGCAGCATTGATAACCGTAGTATCTCCCTCCATCACTACTTCCTGCAATTTTCCCGTTATCGTCACTTCACTAATCTGAATATCATCATCTTTCAATACCACTGTACCGATATTCACCGATACAGAGTCTTCCAGTGCCCGGTATACAGATTGCATTCCCATAAAAGAGACCTTCAACAGGTATTTCTTTTTCTTCTGCGGTTGATAATTAAGAATGAAACGCCCATTCTTATCACTTGTTATTCCCTTGATAAAGGCAGAATCACTTTTCGCCAAAATAACAATGCTGGCAGATGGTAATGCCCGCTTCTCATTACTGCCGGCTTCCACTGTCTGCACTCTTCCTCGCACAGTTCTCACTTGTTGAGCATACAGAGCAGTATGTCCCCAAAGTAGCAGCAAAAGCAATCCCACTAACTTACAAGCGTTCATATCTAATAGTAGTTAAGTCTGATATTTATGTTGATCTAAAACAAATCGGGACAAAGTTAATAACTTTTACGTAAAACGGTTAATCCCGGAGTTATTTTTTATACCTTTGTCCATCCATTATTCAATCAGCAACTTAATGAAAAGGATTATACTAATCACAGGAGGACAACGATCCGGTAAAAGTTCGTTTGCGGAAAAAAAAGCGCATGAACTTACTACGTCACCGGTTTACTTGGCCACTGCCAGGATATGGGACGAAGAATTCAGAAAAAGGGTGGAACGCCATCAAAAGAACCGCGGTCCTGAATGGACAAATATAGAAGAAGAAAAAGAATTGAGCCGTCACAATGTAGCGGGCAGAGTCGTAGTGATAGATTGTGTAACTCTTTGGTGCACTAACTTCTTTATGGAGTTTGATTCTAACGTTGCCTCCTCATTGGAAGCCGTCAAAAAAGAATTCGACAAATTTACCCAGCAGGATGCCACTTTCATATTTGTAACTAATGAGATTGGTTGGGGGGGAGTTTCCGAGAACAAACTGCAACGTAAATTCACAGACTTGCAAGGTTGGACCAATCAATACATCGCATCGCATGCCGACGATGTATATCTCATGGCAAGTGGTATTCCCGTAAAAATAAAATAAACATGAAAACATTTCATATTCAAAAGCCGGATGAAGCTATCAAAGAAGCTCTGATTGACAAAATCAATAATCTGACCAAGCCTAAAGGATCGCTTGGAAGACTGGAAGAAATTGCTTTGCAAATCGGACTGATCCAACAATCCCTTTCTCCACGATTAACTCATCCTCAAAATATAATCTTTGCCGCGGATCATGGCATCGTAGAAGAAAAAGTCAGCCCATCTCCTAAAGAAGTAACCTGGCAACAAATCAGCAACTTTCTTCATGGGGGAGCAGGGATCAATTTCCTGTGCCGACAGCACGGTTTCACTCTTAAAATTGTAGACGCAGGAGTCGATTATGATTTACCTTATGAAAAAGGTATCATTAACATGAAAGTCGGAAGAGGAACACGCAATTTCCTGTACGAAGCAGCCATGATGCCCGAAGAGATGGAACTTTGCCTGGAGCGTGGTGCTCAATGTGTGGATGCTTCTCACCAGGAAGGCTGCAATGTCATTAGTTTCGGTGAAATGGGAATCGGAAATACTTCGTCCTCTTCTCTATGGATGACTTGCTTCACCGGAATCCCATTAGATCAATGTGTAGGTGCAGGAAGCGGACTCAATCACCAGGGAATAAACCACAAATACGAAGTTCTGAAAAGATCTCTCGAACAATATCCGGGAGAGCATTCCGCAGAAGAAATCCTCTGCCGTTTCGGAGGTTACGAAATGGTAATGGCCGTAGGAGCAATGCTCAAAGCTGCCGAACTGGGAATGGTTATTCTAATTGATGGATTTATTATGACCAATTGTATTCTTGCCGCTTCACGCCTTTATCCGGAAGTGATGAGCTATGCCATATTCGGTCATCAGGGAGACGAGAGCGGACATAAGCTATTATTGGACTATCTCGGAGCACGTCCCCTACTCAATCTCGGACTAAGACTTGGAGAAGGAAGCGGTTCCGTTTGTGCCTATCCCATTGTAGATTCTGCTGTGAAAATGCTGAATGAGATGGATTCATTTGCTCATGCTTCCATCACTAAATATTTCTAAGATGAACCAGATACTTGCCGCACTCATATTCTTTACACGATTGCCTTTCTGGAAAATAAAAGAAGTTCCGCAGGAGTGTTTCAAACACGTTGTCAATTATTGGAGTTTCAGTGGCTGGCTGACCGGGGGAATGATGGCATTGATTTTCTGGGGAGCCAGTACTATTTTACCTCACGGAGTAGCCGTGATCCTGGCACTGACTTCACGTTTACTTATCACAGGAGCATTGCATGAGGATGGATTGGCCGATTTCTTCGATGGATTCGGAGGTGGAACGAACAGGGAAAGCACGTTACGCATCATGAAAGATTCCCATATCGGAAGCTATGGAGTTTTGGGATTAATCATCTATTATTTATTTGCTTACAATCTACTGGTCGCACTTCCCTTAGCAGTTACTCCTTTCTTATTACTAAGCGGAGATACCTGGAGTAAATTCATTTCTTCCAATATCATCAATTACCTGCCCTATGCACGTAAAGAAGAAGATAGCAAATCCGGAACAGTATATACAAGAATGAATTTTGGGGAGATCGTAATGTCTGCGATGGGTGGAATACTGCCTCTCCTATTACTTCCTCCAAGCTACTGGCCCGTATGTATATTTCCCATTCTGGTATTCTTCTTTATCTGCCGGATGATGAAACGACGTCTGAACGGATATATCGGAGATTGTTGCGGTGCATTATTTCTCCTAAGCGAAATGAGTTTCTGGCTGGGAGCAGTGATGTCTATCTATATAAAATAAGTAAACCTATGAATATTTATCTAATCAGACATACCTCTGTCGACGTTCCTAAAGGTCTTTGTTACGGTCAGTCAGACGTTCCTTTACGTCCTACATTTGAGATAGAAGCAGCCGTAACCAAAGCTAAAATCGAATCCATTCACTTTGACATGGCCTATACCAGTCCTCTATCCAGATGTACCCGTCTCGCACAGTATTGCGGATTCGGAGATGCCATCCGCGACCCCAGAATACTGGAACTTAACTTCGGAGATTGGGAAATGCAGTATTTTCATAAAATCAAAGACCCGAATCTCCAATGCTGGTACGACGACTACTTGAATGTAAAAGCAACCAATGGAGAATCGTTTGCCGATCAATATAAACGGGTAGCCGCGTTTTTAGACGAAGTCAGACAAAAGGAGGGTGAAAATACAGTAGTATTCGCTCATGGCGGCGTATTGATTTGCGCACAGATTTATGCAAAGTTGATTCACCCGGAAGAAGCATTTCAGGCAGTACCTGCCTACGGAGGAGTTTTTCTATATCAAGAGTGCCCGTAAACAAACAGGTGTAGATATCTCTAATAAGTTTGCGATGTCTTTACCCTCACACCCTGTTTAATAATTACTTACTGGAGAATTTTCGGTTGACGGCAGTTCCACTTTATTTCATTACTTGGGACAAAGTGTTTCGCACCGAGAAACGAAATGTTTCAAGTAATGAAACGAAGTGTTTCACACCGAGAAACAAAATGTTTCGCTACTTGAAACTAAGTGTTTACCTATATGAACAAGCCATTATCTGCATAGATTCTGCAAATAACTACATACTTTCGATGGATTTACTATATCCTTATAAACTTCAGGTTTAACCTATCAACCAAATCAAGACGAGACAGGGTGAGAGTGCGAGGATAAAAAGCATCTCCAAATTTTTTCTGAATCTTTAAGGTGCAGAAATTCTCTGAAGTAATCAGCAGACCGATAAACTTAATCCATTCTGCCTGCCTAAGGGGAGGATACATAAATAGGAATGATTTCGGAGAAAATGCAATAAAAAAAGAAAGAATATCTCCAAAGATACTTATCTTTGCCCCGCAATGTCAATCTTCGGACACCGAAAATTATTTATTCATTTAAAAGATACACGAATAAAGATGAAATCTCCTATTTCAATCCTCACATGGCTATGTCTTCTTTTCCTGGCTAGTTGTATATCCAACAAGAAGACTTCTCTCGAGGCTTTCAAACAGGATGTCTATACACCTGAATATGCTACCGGATTCAAGATTCTGGGTGCGGACAATGCCGCCAGCACACTTATTCAGGTATCCAATCCATGGCAGGGAGCCAAGGACGTAAAAATGTCTTATTTCATTTCACGCAACGGTGAACAGGCACCTGCCGGATTCAACGGGCCTACCATCCCTGCCGGAGCGAAACGTATCGTATGTATGGCTTCTTCCTACATCGCCATGTTCGACGCTCTAGGTCAAGTGGACAAAATTGTCGGAGTATCGGGCATCGACTATGTATCCAATCCATATATTCTTGCACACAAAGATTCTATCAAGGACATGGGTCCCGAAATGAATTATGAATTATTATTGGGACTGAAACCGGATGTTGTCCTGTTATACGGTATCGGAGATGCGCAAACTGCCGTAACAGACAAACTGAAAGAACTGTATATACCTTATATGTATGTAGGAGAATATTTGGAGGAATCACCGCTTGGTAAAGCCGAATGGCTGGTAGCTCTTGCCGAATTAACAGACAGCAGGGAAAAAGGCATCGAAATATTCCGTGAAATCCCTAAACGTTATCAAGTTTTGAAAGCGCTCACCGAATCGGTAGAGCAACGTCCTACCGTTATGCTCAATACCCCGTGGAACGACAGTTGGGTGATGCCTTCCACACAAAGTTACATGGCACAATTGGTAACTGATGCAGGTGCGGATTACATCTACAAAGAAAACACTTCTAACAGTTCCACTCCCATCGGACTGGAAACAGCTTACAAACTGATACAAAAGGCCGACTACTGGATTAATGTAGGCATGGCTTCTACGTTGGATGAATTAAAGACGGTCAATCCTAAATTTGTAGACGCCAAAGCTGTACGCGAAAAAACTGTTTACAACAACAATTTACGAACAACACCGACAGGAGGTAATGACTACTGGGAATCGGCAGTGGTACGTCCCGACGTCGTATTGCGTGATCTGATTCATATCTTTCACCCCGAACTCGTATCCGATTCACTTTACTATTACAGACACCTGGAATGAAACAGCCTGATAAACGTACTCCCTTTTTATTCATTACACTGGGTATAGTTACCATACTGTTATTACTGATAGACATGGCAACGGGAGATACATATATTCCTATCACCAAGGTATGGGCTGTACTCACCGGAGGCGAATGTGACGAAATGACACGGAATATTCTCCTTTCTATCCGTTTCATACGGGTAGTGGTAGCGGCTTTGATAGGAATAGCACTCTCCGTTAGCGGTTTACAGATGCAAACAGTATTCCAGAATCCGTTGGCAGATCCTTACCTGCTGGGAGTAAGTTCCGGTGCAGGACTGGGCGTAGCTCTGTTCATACTAGGTGCTCCATTACTTGGATGGGCGGAGTTTCCAATTCTTCAGTCGCTGGGTATCGTAGGTTCGGGCTGGATAGGAACTGCCATAATCTTATTGGGAGTAGCCATTATCAGCCGGAAAGTAAAAAACATTCTCGGTGTATTGATTATGGGAGTTATGATAGGCTACGTAGCAGGTGCTATCATTCAGATACTCCAATACCTAAGTTCTGCCGAACAACTGAAAATGTTCACACTCTGGTCAATGGGATCTCTTAGCCACATCACAGTCACCCAACTGGGAATTATGATACCAATGTTATGTATCGGTTTACTAATTTCCGTAGCCTGTATCAAATCGCTGAACCTGTTACTGCTCGGTGAAAATTATGCACGAACGATGGGAATGAACATAAAACGTTCACGCACGTTCATCTTCGTTTCTACCGCACTGCTGACAGGAACGGTCACCGCTTTCTGTGGTCCGGTAGGATTTATCGGCCTGGCAGTACCGCATGTCACACGACTGCTATTCAACAATGCCGACCACCGGATACTGGTCCCCGGCACCATGCTGACAGGGCTTATCAGCATGCTTCTCTGCGACATCATCGCCAAGAAGTTCCTACTTCCGGTTAACTGCATCACCGCCTTACTAGGTGTTCCGGTTATTTTATGGGTAATTGCTAAAAACTTGCGTAGATTCAAATGATAGAACTTAAAGAACTGACATTAGGATATGGACAGCGCACGCTGTTGGAAACGGTAAATGCCCGAATCACAGGCGGACAACTCGTTGCCCTGTTAGGACGTAACGGAACGGGAAAGAGCACCCTACTCCGTGCCATGATGGGACTGGAAAAGCCTCAATCAGGAGAAATTACTCTGCAAGGAAAAAACATAGCTTCATTGAAACCGGAAAAATTAGCCCGGAATATCAGCTTTGTCACCACCGATAAAGTACGCATCGCTAATCTCCGCTGTAAAGATGTAGTAGCTTTAGGGCGTGCTCCCTATACCAACTGGATCGGCCAACTGCAACCGGAAGACCAAAAGCGGGTGGATGACGCTATGCAGCTAGTCGGTATGTCCGGTTATGCAGAAAAGACAATGGATAAAATGTCCGATGGCGAATGTCAGCGAATTATGATTGCCCGTGCTCTTGCACAGGATACTCCCGTCATCCTGCTTGATGAACCGACCGCCTTCCTGGACTTACCTAACCGCTACGAGCTCTGTTTGCTTTTAAAGAAACTGGCACAGGAAGAAAAAAAATGTGTCTTATTCTCCACTCATGACCTCGACATCGCCTTATCGCTTTGCGACTCCATCATGCTCATAGATAATCCGCAGATGTACACGCTGCCTACTCCGGAAATGGTGGCCAGCGGACATATAGAAAGACTTTTCCGAAATGAATCCGTCACGTTTGATGTGCAGGAGATGAGAGTACGCATCAAATAAACAAACAGATATCCGACAAGAATCAGACTGTGTATAAAATAAATAGGTAGCATTCATTTGGGTTCTATATAAATTCGCTATCTTTGCCCCTGAATTGGTTTCAGATAGCCATATCAACTATCTGAATTAAAAGGGAATCGGGTGTAAATCCCGGACAGTCCCGCTGCTGTGAAACTCTATTCAACTTCTTGATATTTACTTTTACCACTGACCGGGTATAGATAGTCAAGGTCGGGAAGGAATCAGGAAGGGAGTCAGTCAGAAGACCTGCCATTCATACCTTTATAGCTGTTTTTACTCGTGGGATAGGAAAATGGCAAACTGTAAAAAATAATCGAGTAGTCATGACATCGGAAATGATTGAAGGAGGATAAATTCTCTCTAGCTAAAATATCAAAAGGACGGCATTAGACCGTCATGCTCAATGTGTGCGTATCCCCGCAGAAGTGATTTCTCCGGGGTTACTTTTAGCTAAACTAAATATCATCATATAATAATCACAATGGAAGTTCTAAGAAATTTATTTGAAGGTTACCCCAATCTTTGGGGCGGCGGAGTGGCACACTCCGTACTGATTCTGTCACTAACCATAGCGTTTGGAATCATCCTTGCAAAAATCAAAGTGCGGGGAGTATCTCTAGGAGTTACCTGGATACTCTTTGTCGGAATCGTATTCGGTCATTTCAACATGAATCTGGACGAACACCTGCTCCACTTTCTAAAAGAATTCGGATTGATTCTGTTTGTTTACTCAATTGGTTTGCAGGTAGGACCCGGCTTTTTTTCAGCATTCAAAAAGGGGGGCTTTACCCTGAATATGCTAGCTATGCTCGTAGTAGTATTAGGAGTAACCATTACTATTATCCTGCACTTCACCACCGGAACTCCGATTACCACAATGGTAGGTATTTTGTCCGGAGCCGTCACCAATACTCCGGGGCTGGGAGCCGCACAACAGGCCAACAGTGATTTGAATGGCATAGATGCTCCCGAAATTGCTTTAGGATATGCTGTCAGCTATCCGCTGGGTGTAGTAGGTATCATCCTTTCCCTGCTTGCTTTGAAATATCTCCTTCGCATCAATACTGCTCAAGAAGAAAAAGAAGCAGAAGTCGGTCTGGGACATCTCCAGGAACTTACCGTACGCCCTATCTCCATTGAAGTGAGAAACGAATCGGTAGATGGCATCAGGATTAAAGAACTCCGCCCGTTACTGAACCGTAAGTTTGTCATTTCCCGCATCAAACACCGCGAGGGTGGAGAAACCGAATTGGTCAATTCCGAAACAATTCTACATGTAGGGGATATCATATTAGTGATCTCTACCCCGATTGACGTGGAAGCAATTACTGTATTCTTCGGAAAGGAAATCAAAATGGAATGGGAACAACTGAACAAAGAGCTCATTTCACGCCGTATCCTGATTACTAAACCGGAATTGAACGGGAAAACGCTTTCACAACTCAAAATCAGAAATAACTTCGGAGCAAACATCACCCGCGTCAATCGTTCGGGAGTAGACTTGGTAGCCTCTCCACAATTACAGTTACAAATGGGAGACCGTGTCACCATTGTAGGTTCCGAACTGGCTGTTGCCCATGCAGAGAAAGTACTTGGCAACTCCATGAAACGCTTAAATCATCCGAACCTGATTCCTATCTTTATAGGTATCGCTTTAGGATGTATTCTGGGAAGTCTTCCTTTCGCATTTCCCGGAATTCCGCAACCTGTGAAACTAGGATTGGCAGGCGGTCCGCTCATCGTTTCTATCCTGATTAGCCGTTTCGGTCCGAAATACAAGCTGATTACTTATACCACCATGAGTGCCAACCTGATGCTTCGTGAAATCGGTATTTCCATCTTCCTCGCTTGCGTAGGTTTAGGAGCAGGCGAAGGCTTTGTAGACACAGTCATTCATGGCGGAGGATATATATGGGTAGGCTACGGAGTAATCATAACCATCCTGCCACTTCTGATTACAGGATTGGTAGGACGGTATTATTGCAAGCTGAATTATTTCACGCTTATCGGGGTTCTGGCTGGTTCTACTACCAATCCGCCGGCATTGGCTTACTCCAATGACCTGACCTCCTGTGATGCACCTGCCGTTGGTTACGCTACGGTCTATCCGCTCACCATGTTTCTGCGAGTATTGACGGCACAAATATTGATTCTGTCGTTGGGATAACATATTAATATATCCTTTTTCCATCCAACTGATTATTAACAAATGGGGAAAACAGAATCAGATGCCGGAATATTTGTTATTGGTCAGTAGGATATTTTTTTAGAATAAAACAAACTAATTAATAAAAACTTTCTAACTTTGTGCCGTTAAGGTTTCCTTAAACAACTTTTGCGTTGTTAAGGAATGAAAAGGGAATGCCGTGTAAACCGGCAACAGTACCTGCTGCTGTAAATCTCCGCTCCTTGTAATCAAAGAGCAAAATTGCAACACAAAAGTCACTGGATAGTTTATCTGGGAAGGCGTTGCAAAATGGGATGAGTCAGAAGACCTGCCTTGATGCTCTGATTTACACCTGCGGGATTTCGGGTAGTAGTCAAATAGAAAATAAGCAATTATCTTTTATTTGGTATAATAGCTATATGTCCGTTTGTGTAGATTGAATTCAGATCTGAACAAACGGATTTTTTATACCTATAAAATAAAAGACATGCTTTCTATTCAAGTCCATTCATACAATAAGCATTGTATCCATTTACGGTGGATATTATGTTTGATTCTATCTCTATTTATCACATTACCGGCCATTTCCCAGTCCAGGGTTCGGCATCAGACTTCTCTGTCTGATACACTTCTCAAACTCAAAGAAGTTACTATCTACAGCAACCGGATGCAAAAAAAGATGTCTCCTGTACAGATTCTGTCCGGCAAAGAACTTGAGAAGCTAAATGTTTACTCCGTCGCCGATGCTTTACGCTACTTTTCCGGAGTACAGATAAAAGATTACGGAGGTATTGGAGGACTAAAAACCGTCAATATACGAAGTATGGGCAGTCATCATGTCGGAGTATTTTATGATGGTATTGAATTAGGAAATGCGCAAAATGGAGTCGTCGATCTAGGCCGGTTTTCATTAGATAATATGGAAGTCATTTCACTGTATAATGGTCAAAAAAGTGCCATCTTCCAACCTGCCAAAGATTATAGTTCCGCAAGTGCCATATATATGCAGACACGAAAGCCTATATTCAAAGGGGAAAAGAAAAACAATCTGAACATCGGGGTGAAAGGCGGTTCATTCTCCACCATCAATCCGTCACTACTTTGGGAACACCGTTTCAACGAACGAATAAGCAGTTCCATCAGTACGGAGTATATGTATACATCAGGACGATATAAATTCACATACGCCAAGAAAGATGGCTACGACACAACAGCTGTTCGTCAAAATGGAGACGTAAGAATGTTACGTTTGGAGAATGCATTCTTCGGAAAAATCCCCAAAGGAGAATGGAAAACCAAAGCATACCTATACAATTCAGAACGAGGATACCCCGGAGCTGCGGTAAGAGAAGAACCGGGTAAGTTTCGCCATCAGGACCGGCAGTGGGATACCAATCTGTTTGTGCAAGGCTCTTTTCAAAACTATTTTAAGCCTTGGTACAGTCTGCTAGCCAACGGAAAATATGCTTATGACTATCTCCACTATTTATCCGATCCCAGACTGGATGTCACCACCATGTACGTAGACAATCACTACCGACAACAAGAAATCTATGCTTCGGCCGCCCATTTATTCACCATCTATCCCTGGTGGAGTATATCATTATCCAATGATTTTCAATGGAATACATTACGGGCCGATCTCATAGATTTTGTCTATCCAACCCGTAATACAATCCTGACTTCTGCCGCCACGTCCTTTGATTTCAACCACCTCATGTTGCAGGCGAGCCTGTTATATACTCATGTCGACGACAATACACGTACCAAAGGAGCTAATGCAGGCACCAAAAACAAATACACTCCTTCTGTCATAGCCACCTGGCAACCATTGACCAAGTTCCCTCTGAATGTACGGGCCTTTTATAAAAAAGTCTTTCGCATGCCGACTCTCAATGATTTGTATTATACTTTTATAGGCAATAAGGACTTAAAACCAGAATATACCACCCAATACGATGTGGGTATCACTTTCTCTCACACCTGGAATAACCATTGGCTGAAAAGCCTGGACTTACAAATAGATGGTTACTATAATGAAGTAGATGATAAAATCATTGCCATGCCTACCTCCAACCAGTTCCGTTGGACTATGATTAATCTCGGACATGTGGAAATTCGGGGATTAGACGCAGCCATACGAGGAGAATGGGGTTTCGGAAAGGTAGAACTTAGCACTCTCTTCAATTATACCTATCAAAAGGCACAGGATTTTACCGACCCTACCAGTGAATGGTATGGAGGTCAGATTCCTTATATACCTTGGCATGGAGGTTCCATCATCCTCAATGGAAGTTATCAAACATGGTCCTGCAACTATAGTTTCATTTATACAGGTGAACGCTATGAAGCAGTCGCCAATATTCCGGAGAACTATGCACAGCCCTGGTATACCCACGATTTTTCTCTATCCAAAACTTTTCAATGGGGGAAAACGGGAATACGTGTAACGGCAGAAATTAATAATATCTTCAATCAGCAATATGAAGTAGTGCAATGCTATCCTATGCCCGGTACAAGTTTTAAAATCAAATTAAACGTCATGTTATGAGAATATCTGTTCTATCCATCATTATCTGTTTTGTTCTTCTGTCGACTTCTTGTCGCGAAGATGAACGCATTATTCCGTCAACTCCCAACCAAGTTACTCCCGGAGTAAGCGGTACCTCTGTCAAAGGTTTCTTTCTACTCAATGAAGGAAATATGGGAAGCAACAAGGCTACCCTTGATTACTTTGATTACGAAACCGGTATCTATCATAAGAATATCTATGCGGAACGGAACCCGGGAGTCGTACAAGAATTGGGGGATGTGGGAAATGATATCCAAATCTATGGAAATAAGTTATATGCCATCATCAACTGTTCTCATTTCGTAGAAGTGATGAATGTAGAAACAGCAAAACACATCACGCAAATTTCCATACCTAATTGCCGTTATATCGTCTTTAAAGATAAATATGCATACGTCAGTTCGTATGCAGGCCCTGTCAAAATAGATCCCAACGCCAGACTGGGGTATGTAGCACGTGTTGACACTACCACACTGACTGTCAAGGATACCTGTGTGGTCGGCTACCAGCCGGAAGAAATGGTGATTGTGGGCAACAAACTCTATGTAGCCAACTCCGGCGGGTATCGCGTACCTAATTATGACCGCACGGTATCCGTCATCGACTTGAACACATTCAAAGTTATCAAAACCATTGATGTGGGAATCAATTTGCATAGAATGGAATTAGACCAATACGGAAATATTTATGTCTCATCCCGGGGAGATTATTATGACACTTACTCCGAAACATTTGTAATAGATTCCAATACCGATAAAGTAATCGAAGAATTACCGCTTCTTCCCAATACAGAAATGGCTATTTGCAGAGATTCACTGTATGTATACAGTACAGAATGGAGTTATTACACCAACAGTTGGACAATCTCTTACGCTATCTATAATACAAAAACAAAGAAAACTGATACCCGCAATTTTATTACAGATGGTACGGAAAAATCTATCAAGATACCTTATGGAATAGCAATCAATCCGGAAACAGGTGAATTCTTCGTCACCGATGCCAAAGACTATGTGACTCCCGGCACATTATACTGTTTCTCCCGGGATGGAAAAAAGAAATGGTCAGTCATCACGGGGGACATTCCGGCACATATTGCCTTTACAGATAAGAAACTAAAAGAGATTCAATAATTCACAATTCTATTAATAATTAAAAACAAAAGCAATGAAGAAAATTCTATTTTTACTGCTCACTGTCGTTACAGTATGCAGTTGCTACAATGACGATGATCTCTGGGATAAAGTCAATGATCTCGACGGACGAATAGAAACACTAGAAACAACAGTCAAGAAAATGAACTCTGAAATTACAACTTTACAGAGTTTGGTAGACGCATTAAATCAAGGGAAAGTAATCACCAACACGGAACAGACATCTGATGGCTACACATTAACTTTCAGTGATGGAAGCACCGTATCTATCAAAAATGGAAAGAATGGTACAGATGCTCCTGTGATTGGAGTGAAAGCTGACGAAGACGGAATATATTACTGGACCATTACTACCAACGGTACTACAGAATGGCTGCCGGATGCAACTAACAAGTTAAAAGTGACAGGTACAACTCCAGTTATGGGAGTTGACAGTGACGGATACTGGACCGTTGATACAGGCGAAGGAGCCAAACGCATTAACGGAACAGACGGCAAACCTGTGAAAGCGGAAGGACAAGACGGAGACTCTTTCTTCAAATCTGTTACAGTTAATGACAATCATGTACTAGTTACTCTTGCAGATGGAACGTCGTTCACATTGCCCAAAGGGGAAACATATACATTTGACATTGCCAATAGGGATTATACCTTGTTCTCGTCTAATGAAACAAGGACGTATCTTCTTACAACTGCCAATATAGACGACGCAACATTAATTGCTATTCCGCAAGGATGGACAGCGGTTCTTAATGATAAAGACTTAAGAATCACAGCTCCGGCAGTTTCAGGTGATGATGTCAAAGATGGTGAACTTAAAATACTTGTCACTCCGTCCAAAGCTTTCGGTAAAGTAATAAAAATGCAATTAAGAGCAGTGCGTGAAGCACACTTCTTGACATTCGAGGATGTTGATTATAAAGGTGATGCTAACATGGTAGGAGAAAGAAACTGGTCATCATTAATTGACAGCCAACAATATGGTGGCCCACTACTTTATCCTAAGAATAACCAACTCTATAACTGGAGTGATGCAAACAACACTTTTCTTGCTTCCGAACTTCCTAACGGATGGGGTGATTACCAATACTGGGGTGGCGGACACGCAATTTCCAATTATCTGGATATGGATCTTACTCATGGAGACTTCCAGCACCAACTAGCCGTTTATTATCAGGATGCAAAAACTGGTTTTGGAGGACATAATGGTTCCAAAAACTTCTGCGTACATTACGGCTATGCAGACAATTCCGGATATGCCAACGGTCCATTACCCTATATTTACTTTGGAGACGGAGTTGCTCGTGTAGTTGACCACATGTATGTGACTATGACGACCTACCTAGCCAACTGTGTGGCCAACGGTAACGGTTTGACCGCACCCGCAGGCAAAGATGATTGGGTGAAACTGGTTGCTATCGGTTATGATGAAGATGGAAAAGAAGTAGCTACACGTCCGGAATTTTATTTGGTTGGAGCCGAGGGTAATATACTTGAATGGACAAAATGGGATTTATCCGCATTAGGCAAAGTGGTCAAAATAGACTTTAATGTCACTGGAAGTAATGATAACGGATATGGTTTCAGCCAACCTGCCTATTTTGCTTATGATGATGTAGCAGTGAGATTCTAATGAAACATATTATACTTTTTTTATTTGTTCTGTTAGCATTAATATCATGCGTGAAAGAAGAGGAGGACTCTCCTCTTCTTTCCGCTCCTGTCATTACCTTGAAAGAAGAATCCCCCATCTATAAAACAAAAATTGGTCGGGAGATAACCATCGCTCCTGTTTATGAAAATACCGATTCGGAAACGACCTTTAACTGGACAATAGATGGAAAGAGTATCTGCACCGCTTCCACCCTGACATTTTCAGCCGATGAAGCAGGCAGGTATTTCATTCTGATTTCTGCCACCAATGCCGGAGGGACAACAGAAAAAGAGATACGTATCGATGTCTTTCAACTTGATATACCGACTATCTCTATTGCGGATGCCAACAAAGGTTTCAAAGTGCTTCAAGGCTCTGAACTAACCATTACACCTATAGTAGATTCTTTTCTGGAAACCAATTACTCCTGGCAAATAAACGGTGAAGATATTTCGAACGAATTAACCTGTACTCTCCCCACAATCGAGCTTGGCGAATATCAGGTTCGTTTTGCTACTCACAATGAAGATGGCGATGACGAAGTAACTTTCAAAGTAGAAGTTTGTTCACCGGATCAAGTAGATTTCAACTGGACATTCCTGCAAACGGAATATAACATGTCAGCCGGCAGAACTATCCGTATCAAACCGGTTGACGTGAATAATGCACTGGATGCAGTCTATACATGGACCGTGGACAATGAACAAGTGCAATCCGGAGAAAATGATACTTATCTGTTTACATCCGAGCAGCAGGGAGAACACACGGTAAAGGTCGAAATGAAGAACTCATATATACTCGCTACGCAAACATTAAAAGTCAATGTTTGCCCTCCCGCAGGAACATACCAGCGGAAGATTAGCGCCACAAGTTCTGCGTCAATGAACAAAGTATATGAATATTTACCGGCTCCCGGTCAATTCATCAATGAGAATCATAACACAACAACTATGGCAGAAGCCTGCACCTATGCAGAAGAACGAATCAATCAGACGGCTTATGTTTCCCTAGGCGGATTCGGTGGATACATCATCGTTGGATTCGATCATAGTATCGTGAATGATGGAGATTACAACATTGCTATTACAGGAAACGCTTTTGATGGTTCGTCAGAACCGGGAATTGTATGGGTAATGCAGGACGAAAATGGTGATGGGTTACCTAATGACACTTGGTATGAATTGCGCGGATCCGAATATGGGAAAGCCGAAGCCTGGCAGGACTATGCCGTCACCTATCATAAACCAACTGGTATTCAGCTTCCCACCCCATGGACAGACAATCATGGTCAAAGTGGGTCTATTGATTATCTGGGTGCTTTTCACCGGCAAGATTATTATTATCCCGCCTGGGTAAAGGAAAAACAATATACTTTGCGAGGTACTCGCCTGAAAGAGCGTAATTACGATCAATCCGGTAATGGTACTTATTGGGTAAATGATAGTTATGAATGGGGATATGCTGATAATTTCAGCGCCATTGATCGTCTGACAGATGATGACAACTATAATGCCGGACCGTCTGACAATCATTTCAAGATATCCCATGCTGTAACTTTCGACGGTAAGGATGCAAACCTGAAGTACGTTGATTTTATCAAAGTACAAGTGGGTGTTAATAGTAAAAGCGGTTGGTTGGGTGAAATATCCACTGAAGTTTTTGGAATAAAGGATTTCAACATGCTCGAATAATTGATAGAATATACATAAGAGATTCTTTTCCCTATTAAATATAGAGATAAAAATTACCATTTGGTAATTTTTATCTCCTCCCATAACCCTACCTTTGTCGCCATTTTCAACGACAAAGGTAGAAAGTTATGAAAGATAGTATTGATTTCGGCAGTATGAACATCTCCACGTTGTTCCGTAAGTTACTAATTCCTACGGTACTTGGGATGGTATTCTCGGCTCTGTTCGTTATTACGGACGGGATATTTGTAGGAAAAGGAATTGGCAGTGACGCGCTGGCGGCAGTAAATATCACTGCACCGCTTTTTATGATCGCAGCGGGTATCGGACTGATGTTCGGAGTGGGAGCTTCGGTGGTGGCTTCCATTCATTTATCTCAGGGAAAACGCAAAGTAGCAAGTATTAATATCACTCAGGCAATTGCTTTTTCCGCATTGCTCATACTTATCCTGTCTGCTCTGTGCCTTTATTTTATAGAGCCATTAGCCAGATTATTAGGTAGTTCGGACCGATTGTTGCCGTTAGCTGTAGAATATATGGCATGGTACATTCCTTTTCTCGTATTCTACGAAGTCTTAAATATAGGTATGTTCTGCATCCGTCTGGACGGTTCACCCACCTATACCATGATGTGTAATGCGGTTGCAGCCATACTCAATATCATACTGGATTATATATTCATCTTCGAACTTGGTTGGGGAATAATGGGAGCAGCTTTTGCCACCAGTCTGGGAACTGTCGTGGGAGGGTTGATGACACTGATTTACTTACTCCGTTTCTCTCGTACCCTCCATCTATGCCGGATAAAGTTAAGTATCAAAAGTCTGTTACTGACTCTTCGCAACATCGGTTATATGATTAAACTGGGAAGTTCTGCTTTTATCAGTGAAGCCTCCATTGCCTGTATGATGTTTCTGGGGAACTACGTTTTCATCCGCCATCTCGGTGAAGACGGAGTGGCAGCATTCAGTATTGCCTGTTACTTCTTCCCTATCATCTTCATGGTCTATAATGCCATTGCACAATCCGCACAGCCGATTATCAGCTATAACTTCGGAGCCGGACAACCCGAGCGTGTACGAAAGACACTGCATCTCGCCATTCGGACCGCTTTAATCTGCGGTATCAGCTTTTTCATTCTTACCGTACTATGCTGCCAAGACATCGTTTCGTTATTCATTGACCGCAGCTACGCTGCATTTGATATAGCAGTAAACGGGCTTCCTTATTTCGGAGTAGGATTCATTTTCTTTGCCGTCAACATGATTGGCATTGGTTATTATCAGAGTGTCGAAAGAGGTCAGCGGGCAACAATTATCACTCTTCTCCGGGGAGTCGTATTTATGTTGATCGGATTCTTTGCGCTCCCTCCGGTATTGGGTATACCGGGTATCTGGCTAGCCGTACCATTGGCAGAGTTATTAACCACTTTCTATATTTTCGGAATTTATTTGAAAGATCGTTTCATTGTCTGCCGACGATAAGTATCTTTGCAATATGAGAACATTCATTGAAAAACTTTGCGATAGATACAAGGTATCTGAAACCGATGTACAGTCTCTACTGAACTGTATGGAAGAGGTCATTTCAAAAAGAGAGATTTAATAGTACGCGAGGGGACAAAGAACTGTAATCTTTATTTTATCAAGACAGGAATATGGCGAGCCTATTATCATAAAGACGGAGTGGATACTACCATCTGGTTTGCTTCAGACGGAGAAGCTGCTTTCTCCGTCTGGGGCTATGTAGATAATGCCTACTCATTAATAAATATTGAGGTCATGTGTGACAGTGTGGCCTATTGTATTTCCCGAACAGCTCTGAATCAGCTATTCGCCTCATCCATCGGACTCGCTAATTTGGGGCTCCGCCTCATGGATCATCAGTTTCTTCAACAGGAGAACTGGCTTATCAGCTCGGGAAGCCCACGGGCTAAAGAACGCTATCTCAACCTTATCAAAGAGACTCCGGAATTATTGCAATATGTACCTTTAAAACATATTGCGTCTTACTTGTGGATAACTCCGCAGTCGCTAAGTAGGATTCGGGCGAAGATAGCATCTTCTCCGCAATAATACTACGCTTTCGCGGTCTTCACCCCAAAAGCACAATAAGTCAAATAACACACACAAGCTAAAGTAACAAAAACGCCTCCAATAACACCTACTGTTCCTATTGCAAACCCAATCACCGGGGTAACTACTCCGCCACCGGCAACAGCAGTAATCATCAATCCTGAAATTTGGTTTGCTTTTTCCGGCCTTGCCTGTAAAGCCATCGAATAAATGATAGAAAATACGGATGAGGCAAAGAAGCCGACAGCACCGATACAAATCAGATTCACCATATCATTTTTTACAAAGGCCAGAATAAGCAAAGAGAAAATACAGGCAACAATATTCACACGGAAATATTTCATTTCAGCAATACGGGCTAACAAGAAAGCACCCAGCAAAGCACCTACCGTACGGCTTAAAAAATAAACCTGTGGGGCAAACTTTACTTGTTCTGCCGTCCAGTCAAATCGTTCCGCCATCAGTTTGGAGCTGATAAAGTTGGTAGCAACATCTACTCCCACAATAAAAAAGATACCCAGAAACAACAGCAGAATCGTTTTATCCTTCAACAAAGAAAAAGTATCACTGATAGAAAGTTGTTGGGTTGCGGCACTGGAAGCTTCCCGTTTAACAGGTGTAGCCATCAGCCAAATGGCAGACAATAACGTGATAAAGCCTAATATAGGAAAACAATAATACCATTTGTCATCTCCAAAATGTGCTACAGCCAGCAACACAATCTCCGGCCCGACGAGAGAAGACACAGCTTTAATCACTTGTCCTGCCGTCAAACTACTTGTCAGCAAACGTTGGCTGGTTACCACATTACTCAATAACGGATTCAGTGAAACCTGTAAAATGGCATTGCCAATTCCCAAAAGAGCATAAGCTATCATACAAGTCGCACTGTTATAAACGACTAATGGCAGCAGCATACCCACTACCGTTATTCCCATACTAAGTAAAACCGTATTTTTACGTCCCCATTTGTTCATCTGATTTCCAACAGGAATACCTAAAAACAGGAACCAGATAAAAACCAATGAAGGAACAAATCCCGTCATCACGGGAGACCAGTCGAAAGTACGTTGAACATAATCGGACGAAATACCGACTATGTCACAGAAGCCCATTACAAAGAACCCGAAAAGAACGGGAAGGGCGGCATAAATAGAATTTTGTGTTTTCATGTTTAACCCACTATATTATAAAATGTAAAATCCCCGGTGTCCTGTCAAGCAACATCGACACCGAGGAAAATAAGCTGTTTATTCAGAACAATGAGGCGGATTTTCCACTCCCCATTTCTCATTCGGTTGATTTCCCATTGTGAGTTTCAATGTCCCACCTTTATAGAGTTCATCCCGGTACAACCAGCACTGTTCCAATGGTTTGCCATTCAGCGTAGCCGACTGTACATAATATGCATCCGGGGTATTACCTGTCGTTTCAATCACAAACGTTTTTCCAGTTGCATTCACCGGACTAAGTTTAATTTCAATCTTATCAAACAATGGACTGCCCATCTGGAAAGTCGGCCGTTCACAAGCTCCTCCCTGTACATCGAACAATCCCATTGCTGCCATCACATACCAGGCTCCTAACTGTCCCTGGTCTTCATCCTGACCATAACCATAACCATGTTCTCCGTTTGTTCCATAAAACTCATCACAGATCAAACGCGTCCATTTCTGTGTCAGGTAAGGCTTACCGGAGAAATTAAACAACCAGGAAATATGAAGACTGGGCTGGTTTCCATGATTATAAGGGCTCTGTAAACCAGAGAAAGCATTTACTACTTTTCCACCACCAAAAATCGACTTACGGGCTTCTGTGAAGATAGAATCCAACCGATTGTTAAACTCATCTTTGCCGACTTTTTCAATCAAACGAGCCGGATTCTGCGGTACAAAGAAAGTATATTGCATTGCATTCCCTTCCTGAAAACCTCTCCATGATTCCAATGGATTAAAGTTATCAATAAACTCACCATTGGGTACTCTCGGACGAATCATCTTCAGCGAATCATCAAACAACTTTTCCCAACCTGCAGAAAGCTCCATCAAACGCTTATAATCTTCCGTACGTCCCAAAGCTTTTGCCCATTGAGCCACTGCATAAGCACTAAAACTATATTCTAATGTGTGAGATACGGAGAAGCTCGAACCTTCCGGATGTGTACCGAAATGAACACTGTTCTCATAAGGCACATACCCTCTCTCTACAAACTGTTTCACATCCATCTTGCCTGCCCCTTCAATGCGGCCTTCCCAGCCTAATTCATTCTTCAAGGCTGCCTGATAAGCTGTTTCCACATCAAAGTTACGAATTCCGCTATTATAAGCACCCGCTAAAGTGATGCTCACCATATTGGTTCCCACTCCGGAAACATACTTGCTGGTGGCAATACCATCCCCTAGCCAACCGGCATCTTTATACACTAGCAACTGACTGTTTACAAAGTCATTATAGTACTCCGGATATGCCAATGCCCAAAGAGAAGTCAGATTCCAGTAAGCTCCCCAAACCGCATCCGTATTATAGTGATTATATTCCGGTTTACCATCCTTAGTCAAAGGTATCTGACCAATGGTACCGTCATTTTTAGGATAAGCTCCGTTGACATCGCTGGCAAGCCCTCTACCCAATAATGCATGATACAACCCGGTATAGAATTTGATTTTGCTATCTTCCGTACCTCCGGAAACCAAGATGCGGCTCAAAGACTCATTCCATTTATCCGTAGTCGCTTTCATAGCCTCATCAAAAGCCAAGTCTTTCGCCTCCGATTCCAAATTCACTTTCGCATTTTCTATGGAAGTATACGATAAACCTATTTTTACATTGACTATCTCGTCTTTCTTTGTTTTATAATTCAGACACATGATAGCACCCGGCCCTTTTATTTCATTACGAGCCATCAAAGCACTATCTTGATAGAAAACTTCGACAGATTCCGGCGCACGGTCCAATTTTGCATAAAAATACATGGCAACCGAGGCACCTGCCTGATATTTCTTCACATATTCCGGCTCTGTAATCACATAACCTTCAATAGTATTTCCATCTACCTGTCTGATGTACGCATCACGCACAGCTCCACTTTCGCCCTGGCGATTGCCGATATTAAACAATATATGGGCATTCTCCGATTCCGGGAATGTATAACGCTGGAATCCGACACGAGCCGTAGCAGTAAGTTCAGCCTTTACCTGATAATCCTTTAATAACACAGAATAATATCCCGGACGTGCAGTTTCATCTTTTTTATCAAAGCGGGAACGGAAACCTTTATCCGGTTCTTCCAGCTTTCCGGGGTTTGTTTTCACTTCTCCCGTAACAGGCATCAGTGAAATTCCTCCTATCTGAAACTCGTGCAAGCAGGGAAAACCATCAATAGAAGTATGACCGTCCTCATAACCTACAGCCTCCCAACCTTGATTATTTCCGTACGTGCCGTTTGTAGATGCACCCAGCTTAGCTAAACCGAAGGGCTCGGCAGCCGGTGTGTAAAAGAACCAACGACTATGTACAGTTCCGATATTAGGATTTACGTATTCTACAAGATTGGGACGATCAGGTGTCTTGCACCCTACAACACCTGCCAGAATCAACAGGCTACCTATCCATTTTAATTTCATCATTTATTTCATTTTTCTGTTTGTAACTTCTCCTTTAATTATTGCCACACGTGCATAATATTCCGGCACACACGAAGCATCCAATAACCATTTCGGCTTACGTTTTTCATCAGTCCGCCCTGTCCAGTCATGATACATCAGTCCCGCCTGATCACGTGCATGATCCCAAGCATAATCCAGTCCTTTTATCATCGTATCCACATACTTTGAATCCCCCGTAACATTGTACAGATCGTGATAACCTCTAAACAAAACCAAATTAAACCAAGGTAAATCAGCAATATAGGGAATACCTTCTTCCGTGTATTTAAAGAACACTTTGTAACTTCCTTCTGCCAGAAATTTAGCATTATCCAGATATGCCTGCTCACCCGTATAATTATATAAAGCTACAGCTGCTTGTAACAAAGTACCCGTATTGTAAGTATACAAATCCGGGCATACTGCTGAAGTCGTTGTTAGCCATGAATTCCAAACGACTCCTCTTTCCGGATCTTTCAGATATTTATCAATCCAATGATAGAACTTCTTTCCCACCTCCAGATAATACTCATCTTTAGTTGCTTCATAAAGTTTTAAAGCCAACACCATCGCTTTTCCGTTAGAACAAGCAGGTTTCTGATCTTTCACTCCTTCCAGCCAGGAAACAGCTCCTTCAAAGTTCTCATCCCAGCCACTTAAAATAAAGGTCAATACCTGTTTCGCTTTCTCCAGATAATGAGGATTTTTAGTTACCAGGTAAGAATCAATATAATCAATACCCACCAAACCATTGTCATCATAATAGCGGTCTACCTTTCCAAACTGAACAGGGTAAGCCTGATAACCAAAAGGAACACGCGTTGTATCATAGTAACGCTCCATTGCCATCACCATCGAATCGACATAAACCATATATTTCTCCGGTTCGATGGCAGCCATCAACACTGCCGAAGAAAAGACACCACTCATAGGCCACAGATAAGAAACTTCCTGCGCTTGCCGGGTGGAATCATTAAAATAAGTCAGATCAGGACGATGACTGCTTGGGTAATATTCAGAGAAGAGGCCGTATTTGGGAACCCGGTAGAGTTCCCAAACACGCTGAAACATTTCTTCTGCCTTATCTTTATTCGGAGTCGTTTTTGATTCTCCGGCACAAGAAAGAAGCACGAATACCGTCGATACAAATAAAACTATATTTCTAATTTTACTATTCATATCCTATTCCTCTGTCACTGTTTCTCCTTTGTACAAAGCAATCATTCCCAAAGATTCGAGCGCAGCATCCTGCATCAACAACTGTTCAGCACGTTTTGGAGTTGCTCCTGTCCAGTCTTCATAGAACAGTCCGTTTGATAAACGGGCATTTTCGTATGCATAATCCAGAAAGTTGATGAATGTTTTGATATAATTGCCTGCATTTTTATAGTAAGGCTCAATATCAATAAATGCACGGATCAGTTTTGTTGTGAACCAAGGATCATGATCGGGATAAGCCAACGCCAACCCATTAAGCGGACGTACAAAATAATTATACGCACCTTCGGAAGAAGCAATGGCACTGTCCAGATAAGTCTGTTCACCTGTTATTTTATATAGACGAACTCCGTTAGAAATCATCACACCTGTATTGTAAGTCCATTTTGTTTTATTAATGGATCCGTCTGCTTGTTTATCATTCCAGTAACAGCCATCCTCCGGATCACGCAAGTTAGTCAACGTCCAAGCATATAAACGTTTTGCCAGAGCCAACACATCCGCTTTTTCCTCTTGAGGACATACAGAATAATATTCAAGCAAGAATAGCGTTGCATATCCATTAGCGCATGTCGGTTTATTCGAATCACCAACTCCCTGCTGTCCTTTCTGGTCTTCATTCCACCAAAGACCTCCTCCAAACGTATCATCTTCACCAGCTTGCAGGAACTCAACGATTCTTTTAGCTTTCGTCACATAATCTTGATTATTTAGCAAATTAAAAGCCTCTACCAGTTCAATCCCCACAATAGAATTATCATCATAAAAACGTGTTCCACTACCGGTAGTACCATTGGTTTGAGAGCCATAACCACCCACAGTTCCATTAGGAGTACGATAATAAACTTCAAACCGGTCTACCATATCCGCATAATTCACATCATAACCTAAAGCATGCAAAGCTGCTGCTCCGGAAACCAGTCCGTCATACGGCCACAAGAAAGAAGCGGAATTATCCCCGTCTTTCTTAGGATAATTTTCATTATACAGTCCTTCTGTTGCCCCACTATTGATCCGGTAGCACTGATTAATCAAGTCAAACTGCTCTTTGGCACGTTTATGATAAACGACCTCCTCTCCGGGTTCTGACGGAGCAATCGGTGTAGGCGGGATATATTTCTCTACGTCATCTCCGGCACAGGAGAATAATAGTGCCGGAAGAATAGCTAAAATAGTCTTTATCTTTTTCATAACTTAGTTTTATTAATTAATCGGAGTCACATTAGTAAATGTATGTATCATCAATCCATCCGAATTCGTATCGATAGTGATAGTTGCATGCGTATAATCCAGACTACCTTTCATTTTCCAAAGATGATCCCACTGACTCCATTGGAATTCATACAAAGCATAGAAAGAAGCAGGTTCTCCACCTACCGGACGTTCGGCACTCACGCCATCACCTCTACCCCAACACATATCACCACCATTTACTTTTGCTAAAAAGTAGTAACGTTCTTCTATCCAACTTAACCAATCAGGAGCACCGGTTTCCGGTTTGGACGGATCAAGGAATCGGATATCACCCTCTCCCACAAATTTACCATCACCCGCATACTCTAATACAGCTATATCTCCAAATGTTGCTCCCCAAATACAACGAACAGAAGAACCGATTTTTTCCGTGGTCATTGCCATTGTATTAAAGTTCACTGTCAGACGGGTTACTTCTTCGGAAGCAGTTACAGCCGTTTCGCCCTCCCCTTCTCTTAACTTCGAGCTATCATCAATATAATAGCTGAATGTTTCACCTGTAGTAGCAGACTTAAATGATATATTTCCTGCTGATAACTTCGTATAAATCTGGAAAACGCCCTCTTCTACACAACGGAACGGAATTCCACCCTGTCCACTGTTCTCCGTAGCCGAACCATATAAATACAATTCAGCCGGAATATTATCAATTCCCTCTCCACGAGTTACTGTGATGGTAGCCACCTTGTCGGTTCTCTTCACCACTCCACCTTTCGAAGCATTTACCGTCCATTTTATATCTCCGGTTTCCAAAGGATAAATGCCTGCATTTCTAGCAATCGTATTAATAGCTGCATGAGTGATTGACAAACTGGTCGCAGCTCCCAAATCACTTTTCACCGTAGCCAGCGGCTTTGAAAAATCACCGTCTGCCTTATCAAACAGCACCTCGTACAATACAATTCCGCCATCTGCCGCACCACCTCCTGACCACGACAACACAACAGGCGTTGGAGATGACACATTCAACTGGATAGAAGCAGGGGAACTTAATTCCGTGGGGACTGCAAAATCCGTGTTCAATTCATAATCTTCCTGACATGATACCATTGCCAGAAGTGCTGAACATATCCATAATATCTTTTTCATAATTATTCCTTTTTGAGTCGTTTAACCAATTACCAATTCGGATTCTGCTCCAAATTACCATTCAAGTCACGTTCAGCCTGTGGTATAGGCCACAAATAATGTTTATTTGCATTAAAGGTTCTGTTTTCAACCCGAACGTATCCATCATCCGTACCTACCACATCATTTGTCTTTAATCCGTGACACCATCCATTCAATACATTGTCCGCAATTCTCCAACGGATAATATCTTTATGGCGATGTCCTTCCAATGCCAATTCCGAACGACGTTCGTTTCGTACAATCTCAATCAGTTTATCTTTAGAAGCTCCTTCCGGGAATTCCAGTGCTGAAGCAAGTGTAAATCCGGCCCTATCACGAATTGGTTTAATAGTTGCATCCCAAGCCGTCTTATCCAGTTCTCCTAATTCTGCCAATGCTTCCGCATTCATCAATAAAATATCAGCATAACGAATCAGAATCGGATTCAAACCAGAATAAAGAGTAGCACGATAAGTGTTATCCCAATATTTCTTAATATAGTAACCGGTAGCCGAACAGTCTGAACCTACTCCATAACCATCTTTGCCTTCACCTTTCTCACAGTTGATAACAACTTCTGTTCCGTCGGCCAACGTATATGAGTTTCCAGTGTACATCACCGTTGCCTTCAAACGTGGGTCACGATTGGCATACGGATGACTTTCATCAAACGATGTTCCTGTTTCCTTAATTGTTTTTCCATCCAGCATAATATAACTGTCTACCAACTCCTGCAAAGGAGAAAGCTGGGAATATCCACCCAAAGTGGGCGGCAGGAAAACATACATCATCTGATGTTCACGACTAGTCGGACGATACTGTGCATCCAAAATTACTTCAGAGTTGTATTCATTAGCAATCTCAAACAATCCCGCGTAACTTCCAAAGAGTTTAAAGCCTCCCTCTGTCATAATGGTAGAAGTGATATTTTTCACTTGCGTCCAATTACCTTCAAACAAATAGATTTTAGCTTTAATCGCCATTGCCGCCCAACGGGTAATCCGGCCTTTATTATCCGCATCATAAGAAGTCGGCAAATAGTTACCGTTAATCACTTCATCCAGATCGGCCAAAACATTTGCTATTACAGTGGCTTTGGCTGTACGTGCAATAGACATACTTTCTTTGATAGAAAGCACTTTTGTAGTATAAGGTATATCGCCGAATTTCGTATACAACTCATAATAACTATAAGCACGAAGTACTTTTGCCTCACCAATATAACGTTTCTTCAATTCCGGGTCCAAATCAGGAACCCTGTCTATATTTTCCAGCAACTGGTTACACATACGAATACCCGTATAGCGCCCGTCCCAAACCTGTTTCACGTAAGAGTCGGCTGTAGAATATGAACCATTACCAATATTTTGTGTAAAATCATTAGGTTGCTTGGTATAAGCATTGTCCGTCATTGCTTCACAATAAAGCTGTTCGTCCATATTTCCCAAATAGGTATAGCAAGTATTCAACGCCTTGACAGCTGCTTCAGGATCCTCTTCCCAATAAGTCAAGTCCGTTTCTCTGTCATACGGTGCCGTATCCAAGTCAACACAAGAGGCACCGCCCACTACCAAGACAGCAGATAAAATCAAATTCTTTATAGTTGTTTTCATCACGGTACAGTTTAAAATTTAACATTAAGTCCAAATGAATATACTCTTGCCACAGGATAAGAACGACCACTACCGTCTCCGGTATATTCCGGGTCCCATCCGCCTTTCATCTTCGTGAAAGTCAACGGATTCTGCACACTGGCAAAGATTCTTAAATTCTTGACATAGAGTTTTTTCATCCATTGTTGCGGGAAAGTATATCCGATCTGCGCATTTTTCAAACGCAAGTATTTAGCATCCTGGATCCAGAAATCTGATTTCGCTGCATTATTAGCAGATTCCGCACCCATTGTCAGACGAGGATAAGTAGCATCCGGATTATTCGGAGTCCAGCGATCTTGATGGAAATCCATTACAGGACCTTCATTGTTATTATGGAAAGCCTCTACAGATTCACCACGCATCCACTTGTTACGTTTTCCTACTCCTTGCCACATCATCGAGAAATCAAAACCTTTATATTCCAAACCATAGGTGAAGCCGAAAGTATATCTTGGGAAGTCATTACCAACAATAAAACGGTCATCGTCCGGTTTAATCACACCATCACCGTTCTTATCCAAATAACGAATATCTCCCGGTTTCGGTGTAATACCTTCCAAGTGCGGTCCTTTCTGACATTCTTCCTCATTCTGGAAAAATCCATCCGAACGATATGCATAGTAAGAGTACAACGGATAACCTTCCTTGATAATTGTCTGTACATCCGAGCCACCGATAATTTCCGTACCGCGTGTATCTATTACTTCATTAAAGCTATCTGAAATATTTCCGGCGAAGTTATGCACTACCGGACCGGTCTTCAAACGATAACTTACTGATAATTCCCATCCTCTCGTCTCTACCTTACCAGCATTCTGAATCGGGGCACCATTACCAAACAATCCGGGAACCGGTAAATTTACCAAAATATCTTTTGTACGATTATTGAAACAATCAAAAGTTATATTCAAATCATTATTCAACAATCCCAATTCGAAGCCGATATTAGCCATACGGGTAGTTTCCCATTTGAGATCAGGATTTGTAGAAGCAAATGTAGCCGTCTGCGCCAATTTATCTCCGAAGCTGATGCCGTTAGTCACAGACACCGTCTGCATGTATTGATAGGCACCAATGCGGTTATTACCAACCAATCCCCAGGAACCTCTGATTTTTAGAGAAGGAACATACGGTTTCAGTACAGACCAGAATTTTTCTTCCGAGATACGCCATCCTGCCGAGAAAGACGGAAAGACTCCCGAACGGTTTCCTTTCGCAAAATAAGAAGAATAGTCATTACGGATATTAAATTCCAGCAGATATTTCTCATCATAATTATAAGTGGCTCTTGCAAAACCGGAATAGATAGCCCAGTCACTTGCCGAACCACCATTGCTAACTTTATCCCCACTCAAATCACCTACAAAAATATCATATTTAGAATCCTCCGTCAAACGACTAGTAGAGAACTGCTTTTCAGAGAAGCCCTCATAAGCATATCCTAATAATCCACCGATAGAGTGTTTCCCTATTTTCGTATTATAAGTCACCATAAGATTGGTAGTGATATTCTTAGAACGATAGAATTGCTCGGTCAACTTATTTTCACTATCTCCCGTACCTTCGAAGGCCTTCCGGTTCTCATGCAAATTATTATTCCAAACACGTCCACCGGCACTTCCGATCAGTTTCAGTCCTTTATATACTTCCCATTCGGCTTGTATGGTTCCCAATAATTCATCATTCACATTCTGGCGATAACCGCCTTCTTCCAAACGCTGCAAACCGTTTGAGTTACTTCCGGCAGGATAATTATAACTGCCATCCTCATTCTTGATCGGATAAATCGGTGGCATGCGGTTTGCCTGCTCGATAATCCATTCCGTCCAGTAAGCATGTTCTTTAATATCATTACGGGCAAATTGAGAAGTCAAATTCAATGTAAAGTTATTCGTCACCTTATGGCTTACATTCAGACGTGCATTGTAGCGTTTATAACCATAATCAGGTCCCTTGAACATACTGTTCTGATCCATATAACCCAAAGAAGCCATGTAAGACAACTGGTCGTTACCTCCTGTCATCGAAACATTGTGTGAACTTTGAGGAGAATTACGGTGATACAGTTCTTTCACCCAATTTACATTCGGACCGCCATTTCTAAATTGCGCAATCTGCTCGGGAGTGAATTTTGCAGCTCTTCCCGAATTGACAGCCGCTTCATTATACAGTTCAGCATATACCCACGAGTCTGCTATCTTAGGCAATGAAGTAGGTTGCTGAACACCATACATAAAATCATAAGAGATTTCTACCTTACCGGCTTTTCCTTTCTTGGTAGTGACAAGTACCACACCATTGGAAGCACGTGAACCATAAATAGCAGTAGAAGAAGCATCTTTCAAAATAGAAATCTGCTCAATATCAGCCGGATTCAGATTGGCGAGCGATCCTTCAATTCCGTCAATAATCACCAACGGATCATTGTTGTTCATTGTATTCAAACCACGGATATTAATAGAAGGTACACTACCCGGAGTAGAACTTCCCTGCTGAATAACCAAACCGGGAGTCGTTCCCTGCATTGCTTCCAATACATTGGAAATCGGCTTTCCTTCCAATTCATCCGTAGAAACAGAAGACACAGCTCCTGTCAGGTTGACTTTCTTCTGCACGCCGTAGCCTACCACTACTACATCTTTCAAAGCAACCACATCCGACTTCAACACCACATTGATAAACTGGCGGCCGTTCACCGGAACTTCCTGTGTTTCATATCCAATTGAGGAAACTACCAATACCGCTTTCGAAGCAACATTCAGTGAAAAATTTCCATCCATATCCGTAGCCGTACCCGTAGATACACCTTTCACCAGCACGGTAGCCCCAATCACGGGTTCCCCGTCTGCCATTACCTTACCTTTCACTGCGATTGTATTAGATTGCGCATACAGTTTGGAACCAACAGCCACATTCATACAAACAATCAACATAACAGCCAATAATTGCCAACTCGAAAATGCCGTTCTGAAAAGCCGGCGGGCAAATTGCGCGTTCAATAGATTAGATTGTTTCATAACATTTTATATTTGAATTAATAGAAGAGTTATCATATATTATAAGATATTAAGTTGGGACAAAGCAAAGGAATAAGCCCCTAAAGCAACGGCTCTGCTTGCTCCTAATGTAGAAACAGCAATGCCTATTTTCTTGTGACAGGCATAATGCACCTCTCTCTCCGAAAATGGTATTTTCACCATCTTGTCTTTTTCCTCCAGAAATTTATCAAATGCCTCTTTTTCGGACAGATTGAACACCTCCATCTGCAAACAAGGGAAAGAAGCTCCTGCAAACGTGCCAATCTGCCGATTCATCTCATTCATAATTCCCGGAAGTATGTATTTAGCCGCTCCTGCCACTCCTCCGCCAATCACTACCAAGCCATCAACAATATTCAATGCACGGATGATAGCATCACCGGCCATCTCTCCCAGTTCGTTAAAACTCCGGACAGCAGCCTGCTGATCTCCCTCTGCAGTCCCTTCGGCAATATCATATATATCTTTGGGAGTTAAAGAAGAAGCATCCTTTCCGGTCAATTCCTGATATACTCGCCTGACAGCCCTGATGCTGACACTTTCTTCCGCGATCATTTCGGGATATTTCTTATTCCGCATAATCCAGACGTCGCCGCCGCAACCGTTGTCTCCGGTCAGTAACCGGCTGTCAATCACCACTCCGGCACCAAACCCTGTACCCAGTGTAATTCCGAGCAGGTTCTTATATACCTTACTGCTGCCTGCTTCTTTCAGGCGTTTATTCACTTCGGGCAAAGTGCCTGCCAAGGCTTCGCCATAAGCAAACAAATTACCGTCATTATTAATAAAAACCGGAATACCAAACTGTTCCCTCAAATAAGGTCCAAGTGCCACTCCTCCCCTGAAGGCCGGGAAGTTAGGCAAGTCACCAATAATTCCATGCTCATAGTCAGCAGGCCCGGGGAAAGCAAAACTGATAGCTACCGGAAGTTTCGGCAATCGTTTCTCAACTTCCAGGAAACCTTCTACAAGAACAGACAAGCAACGCTCCAAGTCGTCGGACGCTGCCGGAAGGCAAATAGGTTCCACTATTTCGCGACAGCCTTGTATGGCTGAAAACACGAAATTAGTGCCTCCCGCATCGAGCGTCATTACGATTCGTTCATCATGTTCATACATAGTTCTCAAGATATTAGATGATTTATTTCATTATTAAAAGCGTACGTAAGCTTTGATCGTTACACATTCTTTTCCTGCAGATTTACCATACGGGGCAATGGTATATTCTTTCACCCCGGCGGGAATGATAAATGTTTCGGCATAATGCACCACGAAAGGTTCAAAGGCATGAGTAGGACTCTCAACAACGGCCTCTTCTCCCTCCAGCAGATTCAGTACATTTACACTATCGTTTGTATGATGCAATACCGGTGATGAGAAACGGTGACGGCGGGTTTCGATAAATTCGTTCGGATGCAATCCAGTACGTTCTTCTACCCAGCCTTCTCCGGAAGCGACTTCCTTAAACTGATTGCGAAGGTGTTCATTTACATATTCCGTATCGCGATTCCAGTTGATAACGCATTTACCACGTTCCACATTGATCGGACGCGGTTTTCCATCCAGTCCCAAGCGTTGCCAGTCCCATAGTTTGAAAGTGAAGAGGTTCGGAGTCGAGCTGATTTCAAGCACCATACTGTTGGCACCGGAACAATGAACAGTTCCTCCCGGAATCAGGAAGTGATCGTGTTTCTTTGTCGGAATCTTATTTACGTACTTTTCTGCGTCGAACACCAATTCACCTTTTTGTGCTTTACGCAAATCGCCGATCATCGCTTCTTTGTCCACTCGTGTCTTCACTCCCAGATAAACTACGGCATCTTCTCCCGCATCTACCATGTAGTAACTTTCATCCTGTGTGTAGTACATACCGAAGCTGTCGCGGATAAATTGAGTAGTAGGATGCACCTGCAAACTCAAATTACCTCCGCCCATCGTATCCAAAAAGTCGAAACGAATAGGGAAGTCTTTTCCAAAGCGTGCCTCCACCGGTTCACCAAGCAACTCTTTACTTTTCAGTAAAACCAAATCAACCGAAGGCAGCTCAAAGCGTACTCCGTTCACTTCAAAATAAAGGCTGTTCTCTTCAGGTACACAGTCAAAGCACCAGCCGAAATTTTCGCGTTCACGATCCAGGTCGCAAACCTCTTTCATCCATTGACCACCCCAGGGAGCCGGATCGAAGAAAGGAACTACCCGGAACGGTGTGTTCACCGTTGCCTCTACCCCTTTAAAGAAAGTATCCTTATCAATCATCTTCGGTGTCCCGGCCACATGGGTGTCAATCCAGAATTCTACCCTGTCAAACAATCTTTCCTTATACCTATCACATACTCTCCAATCGTTGAAATACCCTCTCTTGTATTGCAAAGAAACAGCATCGTTCCGATTGTCTATACCTAAAGCTTTTACCTCATGCCGGCGGAAACGTTGTTGGATTTCCCAACGTGCCATATCCGCATAAACTACCATCGCGTCCTGCGGAGCAACAACAGCAGCTCCCGTACCTATGATTACAATGGTTTCTTTCGCTTCACTGATTTGCTTCCGTGCAGCAGCCACCTTATCCGCATCCAAATAATCTTCCAGCTTCAAATTGGTAACATAGCCGAATAACACATCTTCAGTCATGAAGCGTTCTGTCAACGTTTGAATTTCTTTTTCCGGTTTCATCAAATCACGTACATTCATCACTCTTCCGGAGAATTCTTTTGAAAAAGCATCCAGCACTTCTTCTTCATATACTCCTGTATATAAATCCACAGCCAGCACTTTTCTTGCATCCATTTTCTTTTTTAACATAGAAATGATACTATCCCAACCCTGAACAAGCATCCCCGTCAGCTTCGTAGAAGGAAATTTATCATAATTAGCTTTTCTCATGTTTATAGCGTTTTTAAATTCTATATGTTCATACATACTTTCAATTGTGCAAATATATAGATTTTATTTTTATTCCAAACAAAACTTGGATTATTTTTTGATAAATCTTATATTTGCTGAAAATAAACCAATCAGAATAGATATGAAATTAGATCATAATAGTGATAAACCGCTTCATATTCAGGCAGAAGAGATACTAAGAAGACTCATAGAATCTGAAGAGTACAAAAACGGGAAGCTATTTCCCAACGAGGTCGAATTGTCTGAACAATTACACATTTCAAGGAACACATTAAGACAAGCTATCAACAAACTCGTGTTTGAGGGGCTTTTGGTGCGAAAGAAAGGTTACGGAACGAAGGTAGTAAAGAAAGGTATCGTAGGCGGAGTAAAGAACTGGCTTAGTTTCTCACAGGAGATGAAGATGTTAGGTATCGAGATTCGCAATTTCGAGCTGCATATCAGTTTAAAGCGTCCAACCGAAGAAATCGGCATATTCTTTGATTTAGGTTCCAATCCCGACACTCGCTGTGTAGTGATGGAGCGTGTCAGAGGAAAAAAAGAATATCCGTTTGTTTACTTCATCTCTTATTTCAACCCCAATATTCCACTAACCGGAGAGGAAGATTATACACGCCCATTATACGAAATGCTGGAAACCCAATATAATATAGTGGTAAAGACCAGCAAGGAGGAGATTTCAGCCAGACTTGCAGGGGAATTTATTGCAGAGAAACTGGAGATAAAATCCAATGACCCTATATTAATAAGGAGAAGATTTGTTTATGATGTGAACGGAGTACCTATTGAATACAACGTCGGGTATTATCGGGCAGACAGCTTTACTTATACAATAGAGGCAGAGAGATAGACCGTATGTTCATACATATATAATATAAGGAGGCTATTTTAGAAGTTGAAATTTCTATCTTTCCTTTAAAATAACCTCTTTATATCATCTCTCTTTCCATAATTATGTCCTACCCGTCATTTATTATCGAACTTACCATTAGAGCATCCGGCAAGAATCCGATCCAGACTTTCATCCACAACACCTATCATCTGAAGTTTGGATAATAAATGATAGTAGGAAGTTTTTCCTACTCCTTCTATTCTCAACAGACTTTTCCAACCTCTTCCCGATACTATATCCAACAAATCTTTCACCGTTCGAACATCTTGATTATACAAGATATTAGCCAACCGGGTATCAGCTACTTTACAAACAGGCAATTGAAGTATCCACTCCTCCTGCCCAACATTTATATTCTTATTATTGTCTACCAAGGATAAAAAACGAGCATCGATAGCACGCTTTCGATAAGTAGCCAATATATCTTTTTTCAGTTTCAACCCTTTAAGTATAGAGTTATACATTTGCAATGTCTTCCCATAGGTAATTCGATGCCGATCAGCCACTTTCGCTACTGATTCTCCTGTAGAAATTGAATAGAAGATATCGCGGGTAACAGGGTGAAGAATCAATGCTGACAGTTCACGAATGATTATTTCATATAGCGGTTTACAAGTCGTCTGTGTTCTCAATACATATAGTAGATCATCGTATTTGGAAATGATAAAGTCCCGTTCCAGTTTCTTTTCTTCTACGATTTTAGAAAGGTAACCTGCTTCTAAACCAAGTCTTTTGTGAGCTTCCAGATAAGCATCCAAACTCTCATCATCCAAAAACAACTGATCGTCGATTCGGGAACTCGTAATGTATCCAAGATTTGCCCAATTCTTTAGAATAGCTTCTTGAATGTCGCGTCTTTCAGACATCTGTTTTGTTGTGAGCCAATTTGACATAAAAAAACGGAACTAGATTAATAATATCAACTAGTTCCGTACCTTTTATTATAAAAGAGTACGGAGCTGCCACAATCCCGCAAACAGGAGGTAGTAGCGGCTACCTTTCAGACACGGGCAGACAGCCCGTACCCTATGAGAAGTCATAGAAGTACAGGCGTCTCCCGGTGTCTGAAAAAAAATCCGCTACGATTTCCTGTTCACCGAGGAAACGCACAATCGCATACCACAAAGGCATACTACGTTCCAATGACAAAGGTACAAATACTTTTCGGAAAATAACAAGAGAGAGGTATAAATGTTTAGGAAAGAAAACGAATGATGATTGTATAATTAAAACGTATGTATATAAAAAAGGCAGGTTTCAATAAGTTTTTTGTTTCGTATATAAAATAAGGGGCACACCATTTTGTCTCGTATACAAAACAAAATATTTAATAAAGCTGCTCTAATCTAGAGCACAATATCATTCAAGTCAAAATAAAGCAAACGTGTAGCAGAATCCACATCTTCATTATTCAAAGGAATAAACCCATTTTTCTCATAAAAAGGAACAGCTGCTGCATACGCATCTACAGTTAAAAAGCGACAACCCGTTTTATTTTCAAGTACATTACTTACAGCTAACAAAGCTTCCCGATAAAGAAAAGGTTCGTATTTTATTTTTTAAAGATTTTCATTGCCAGTTCATAGTCTTTCAACCTTTTTTCCCGCTGCTCCGGCGTTTCACTACGCTTCTCTTTCATCCGTTCTTCAAATCGCCGAGCATCTTCTCCGAAAAGTATCGGAGTTTCCTTAATTGGTCTTGCCATACTTATACAACTCCTTTCTTTGGGTTTATACGCTACAAAAGTAATTGAATAAATCAGGAAGTGCAAGTTATAACGAAGTTATCTTATTCAAATAAGAAACCACTCTACAATTAAAGCACCTCTCTCTTACATAAACTACCTACTTTTGTAGCAAATAACAATTCGTTCCACCTAGGTAGAACTAAACAAATACCATGGTCGAACCAAACGATAACCAAGGTAGAACTAAAGAATAACCTTGGTAGAACGAATTAATAGTAGTAATTAATCCATTAATAATAGAATATGAGTGCTTTATATGACTTATTTGAAAATCCACCGTCACCTGACGGAGAGAAACAACCGCTACATGCCCGTATTGTCTCCAAAGGAACCGTAGATAAAGAAGAGTTTCTGGATCGTGTCCACAAATTTACCGGTATCAGCAGAAGTTTATTGGCAGGAGCCATGGAAGCCTTTGCCAATGAAGCACGGGATTTACTAGCCGACGGCTGGAATGTAGAAATGGGAAACTTCGGATTCTTCTCTACATCGTTGCAATGTCCGCCGGTTAAAGATAAAAAAGAAATTCGGGCAGCGTCTGTCCAAATGAAAAATATTAATTTCCGCGCAAGTCGTCCATTCAAGAAAGAAGTAGGCGACAAAATGAGGCTGCAACGAGGAGAATCTATCACACGCCCTAAGAAAAATAGTATCTCCCGTGAGACGTGTCGCGAGCGCCTCAACACATATTTGGAAAATCACCTATTCATCAGCCGGACAGATTATAGCCATCTGACAGGACGAAATAAAAAAGTAGCTATTGAAGAATTAAATTCCTTTATTACCGACAGAATAATCCAAAAGGAAGGGGTTGGAAAGTTGACTGTATATATAAAGGTATAAACTCTTGGAACACAGAATTAAGAGCCACAACAAGATTATTGCTGTTGTAACTCAAGTATGATTTCATCAGTGATGTAGGCATCACTCAACGTTATAAGCGGATATTGTTTATTAAGAAGCAATGCATATACCTTACTATTATAGAACAAGTGCAATGCTTTTTCGGGAGAAATATTCAAACGCTCCGCTAATTGCATCACCACACGAGTGTATTTATTCCATACTAATACATCTATCATAAACGCAGTTTATTTTATTGTTATATATTCTTTGAAAGAGAGACACTCGTCAATGAGACGTTGATTGAGAATCCTTTACCAAAGTCGAGGTTTTCGCGTCCGACACCGACCAAAGGATACTCTACGGCCTGCGTACTACCATGATAGACCTTCATACAGATTCTCCTTTTTCTTTATAATGGGCTTCCCAGTTTTCAAGAGCTTCTACCAACGTATCGGCTATGTACTCACGACTCTGGGTGTGAAGCATGTCATATCCACTTATCAGGTATTGACGGATAAGATTCAGTTTTTCCAAACGGTTATAGAGAGTAGGAGCCGGAATACCCAACTTCTGGGCGGCACTCTCAATGGCAAAAATCACAAACTCCATGACTTTGCCATCAACAACGGGGGCTGATTGGCTTGAATGTAGCATACTATACCTCTATTATCTTAGTGTAATATGTACAAATATAGTGTTTATTCTTGCAACGTTCATCGTTTTTCGGCATATTTTATGATTATCAAGAACATTTGAGTATCGTGAAACTGATTGAAATACTCCCTATTTGGAAATGGCTATTAAAGTAGAACATCTAAGAATCTATAAATCAGAATCATACAAACAAAATAAATAAAAGTGAATCAAAGTACGTACATCTAGGATCGTTAAAGCACCTCCCCGGAAAGTGCCCATAGTATCTTTGCATCGTGATCACAAAGAGAATTGATAAGTAAAGTAACTAATTAAAAAAAACAAAAAACTATGGCACTTAGATACGTCATTAAAAAAAGAACATTCGGCTTTGATAAAACTAAAGCTGAAAAATATGTAGCACAAAATGTAATCACCAATACGGTGGATTTCAGAGATTTGTGTGAGGAAATCACTAAAGTTGGAATGGTTCCCAGTGGAGCAGTGAAATTTGTACTCGATGCTTTGATCGATACATTGAATCTCAACCTTAGAAAAGGCATCTCTGTTCAATTAGGAGATTTCGGATGCTTCCGTCCTGGTATGAATTGCGAAAGTCAGGATGCTGAAAAAGATGTAGATAGCGATACGATACGCAGAGTGAGAATCATTTTCACTCCGGGCTACAAATTCAAAGAGATGCTAAGTAAAGTCAGTGTTCAAAAAGCGGTAGCTTCCGATGATGGTTCCATCAACCCGGAGCAACCGGATCCCAACCCGAATCCAAACCCGGATGACGGCAAAGGAGAAGCACCGGACCCGGCAGCATAAGACTAATCATCAGCCTTTAAAAGCAGGAAAACAGTACCCGCCTACGGGCGGATACTGTTTCCCAAAGTATTCCTGTAAAAGACTTGACAACGCCTTTTTTATTTTGTATCTTTACAACATCTTAAAACATTAAAATATCAACATGAAAGAATTGCCATCAGAAGAGGAAGAAATTCCGTTTCGCATTAAAACTTATAAGAAAAAGGAATTGGCTTGTATGTACAATCCGAACATTACACCCCGTTGCGCCATACGCATATTCACCAAATGGATTAAAATAAATAAAGAACTGCTCCGGTTATTGACTGCCACAGGTTATCATCCGCGTACACGAACTTTTACTCCCCGACAGGTACAAATCATCACCAGTATTCTGGACATTCCATAAGGATGTCCAGAATACTGGTTTTATCATTGCAGTTGTCCCGCCGCTTTCAAATAAGCCACATAATTCACATACAATTGGAAATGGGCATCCACTTTCGTCTGATAAGCCTGCTGCCAAAGCACTTGTGCTTCCAGATAATCCGAAAGAGTTTCCAGTCCCACTTCATATTGCTTACCACTGACTTTCATATTCTCCTCTGCCTGTTCCAGCGAACGTTCGGAAAGCTCCGTTTCCAACCGGGCCTCATCCAGATTATTGGCAGCTTGCATCAACTCCAGCAACATCTTTTCATTGACATTTTCCTGTTCAAGACGAGCTTGTTCCAACTTCACTTTGGCAGACTTTACTTTATTGGTACGTTCGCCAAAATGAAACAGAGGGACAGAGACATTCAGGAATACGGAAAAAGCACCCTTTTTCATCAAAGTTTCATCATTGACTTCCAATCCGTGAAGATAATCATAACTACCTCTGACGCCGATACGCGGCAATAGTTCACTACGATTCAGCTTTACTTCCTGCTCGGCAATGGCTATTTGTTTGTTCAAAATTCCATATTCGGGACGGGCGGTAATATCAGAAACCTGCACTTTCCATTCCTGCTCCACTTCCGGAAAATCATCAGATATATCAATCTGTGCTGTCAAAGGGCGTCCGATGTAATGACAGAGATTCATACCCGCAAGACGGAGGGCGTTATCAGCCTTTCGCAAAGAAAGTTCACTCTCGTTGAGCTTCACCTGCACTTTCAGTACATCATTTTGCGGTTTCATGCCATGTCGGTGAGCACTCTTCACATTTTTGAAAAGTTCCGTTAGTAAGTTATGATATTTTTCCGCCACTTTTCTCATTTCCTTGGCTTTCACTAACTGCACGTATGCTTTATCTGTATTCAGAATAACTTCCGAAGTAGTTAAGGCTTCGTTCAAGTGTGCCATTTCTTTTCCCAGTAGTGACATTTTATAGGCGGCACGGATTTTTCCTCCCATATAAAGAGGTTGCTCCACTTGTATACCGCCCGAGTAAACAGTTCCGACCTTATAATCCAGATTCAATCCGGGAAAATAAGCGAAACCGCTCGATACCAGTTCTCCGGTAGCAGGATTGGGCAGGAAAACCGGAAGGTTTCCTCCCGGAACTCCGAGACTTCCGTCCGCTGTGCTATAAATACCCGTTCCGTTGGCTGTAAAATTAGGGAAGAAATTGGCTTTATAACTAAGAGACATCAATCGGGCTGCTTCCGTCTGCTTATTAGCGGCAGCCATATCCTTATTATATTTCAGTGCCATTTCACGGCATTGTGCCAGACTTAGTTTTTCTTGCGCGGCAAGAGAAACCGACAGGCCGAACAATACACCCGCTACACTAATGGCTACAAGAATTTCTTTTTTCATTTGTCTGTCTTTTTTATATGAAAGAATAATGCATACAAAATCGGGATAAAAAGCAACGTTATCAACGTGCCGAACAGCAACCCACCCATAATAGAAGCCGCCAACGAACCGAACATGGCATCCGGCAACAATGGAATCATTCCCAAAATCGTAGTCAGCGAAGCCATCATCACGGGACGGAGACGACTTTGCGAACTGTCTATCAATGCCGTCACAGGTTCTACTCCCTGATTAATCTGCAAAGTGATCTCATCCATCAATACAATACCGTTCTTAATAATCATACCGATCAACCCCAATGTACCGACGATAGCCACAAAGTTGAATGTCTTCCCGGTAAGCAGCATTACAGCAACAACACCGACAAATACCAGCGGAATAGTACAGAAGATGATAACCGGTTTCCGGTAATCTTTGAACAGCATGATTAGAATGGATATCATCAGAATGATAGCAAACGGGAAATTCTTGAACAGATATTGCATAGACTTTGTGCTGGCGTTCCTCTCGCCTTGCCATTGAAGCCGATATCCGTCAGGCAGCGGAATCTGTTCAATCTGCGTGGCAATGGATTGCCGCGCCTTCTCCGTTTCTACCCCCGGAACAGGGGAACATTGCACCCGTTGGCTACGCTGCCCGTTATAACGGGGAACCACCGGATCTTCCCACTTCACATCGATCCGCTTACTAATTTGTTTCAACGGAGTTGTTCCCATCAACGTTTCCACCAGTTCTTCTTTCGATAGTGTTCCTGTCTTCAGCTTCATCATCATTTCCTGTGTCAGCAAACCGTTCAGAGAAGGAAGAGACGAGAATATCTGCGTATTGTCCAGGTTTTCAATCGGATTTCCGTGTTCGTCCAGGCAACGCAAGTAGATATTATCTTTGTGAATACCTTCGTAGAAAGACCCGATAGGGATGCCGCTGGTAGCGGTCAGTAGAGATAGGCTTACATCATTACGGCTCAATCCGATAGCACGTGCCGCAGGCTGGTCATATTCAATAGTCAGTACCGGAATTTGCGGTTCCCAGTCTGTGGTAATCAGGTAAACATCCGGGCAATTCTCCATAATCTTGCGGGCACTGTCTGCCAACTGATGCAAAACAGCAGGATCAGGACCGGTAAATTGCGCTTCAATAGGATATTTTTTGAACATCAGATTGTAGCGGTTCATCTTTACGTAAGCATCCGGATAATGTTGTGAAAGATATTGTTGAATTTCCGCCATGTTATCCACCAAATCGTCCGGAGAGGTGAAGTCGATAATCAGTTCACCGTAAGATAAGGAAGGATTGGCTACGTTACGCACCAAGTTATAACGAGCAGGTGTACCACCGATAGAAGTAGTGACGTGTGTAACTTCCGGACGCTTTTTCAGGTAAACTTCGATTTCTTCCAAGTCACGTGCTACACGAGTGGAGTTAGTCCCTTCCGGCAATTTATATTCCATGTAAAGCTGATCGTAGACCATATCCGGGAAAAAGCCCTGCTTCATAAACCGATAACTGAAAGCCGAAAGCAATACCAAAGCAATCATTGTAAACACAAAACTCCAACGATGTGCCAGACTGAATTTCAATAATGAACGGAGCACAGCATAAATCTTTCCTTCATACACACGTTTTCCGGCAGCAGTAGTTGCCGCAGAGATTTCCGGATGCAAAATCCGGTCAGCCATCAACGGGACGTGCACCAAAGCCAGCACCCAACTAAGCAATAGGGAAACAGCGAGTACGATAAACAAATCGCGCGTATAAACGCCTGCCGTATCAGGAGACATAAAGATAGGAAGAAAAGCGATGATGGCAATCAGAGTAGCTCCCAGCAAAGGCATCGCTGTCTGCCGTCCGATGGCAGTCATTGCCTCCATCCGACTCTTTCCGGCTTTCAAATCTACCAAAATACCGTCGATGATAACAATCGCATTATCCACCAGCATCCCCATCGCAAGCACGAACGAAGCCAATGAAACACGCTGCATCGTACCGTTCATAAAATAAAGGAACAGAAAGGAACCGAATACCGTCACTACCAAACTGATACCGATAATCACCCCGCTCTTAAATCCCATAGCAATCATCAGAATAACAACTACGATAATCACAGATTCTATCAGATTAAGAATGAACGTCCCCAACGAACTGCCTACACGTTCCGGCTGATAGAAAACTTTATGGCACTCTACCCCCGCTGGAAGGCGTTCGACTTTCAGTTGCTCCAATTTCTTTTCCACTTGATGCCCCACTTTGATAATGTCGGCATCCGAAGAAGCGGCCACCATTATTCCTATCGCACGCTGACGGTCATAAAACAATTCGTTGCGGGTAGGATCTTCATAATCTTTCTCAATACGGGCTATATCACTCAACCGCAACTGATCGGCATCATGTCCCTGAATCAGCATACGACCGATATCCTCCACCGTCTTAAACTTGTCACTGACTGTCACCCGGATACGATTATCGCCATTATCATAGTAACCAGTATAAGTCGTTTGGTTCTGTCCGTTCAATGTGGCTAGCACTTCGGCGGGTTTCACACCCAAGTTAGCCATCCGGTCTTGCAAAAGAGAGATATTAATACATTCGGGACGTTTACCGTATAAGTCGACGCGTTCCACCCCATCCAGTTCGCTGACTTCACGTTTCACCAGTTCTGAATAATCAGACAGTTCCCTGTCGGAAAGTCCGTCACCCGTCAAAGCGAAAAACATTCCGTAAACATTTCCAAAATCATCTTTTACAATAGAAGGACTGGCACCTTCGGGAAGTTCTGCCTGTGCGTTCGCCACTTTACGACGCAACAGATCCCAGCATTGTTCTACGTCCGTCTCTTTGACAGTCGTTTTCAGTTCTACCTGAATCAGGGAAAGATCGTTGTAGGAATAACTTTCCACATTATCTATATTCCCCATGGAGCGGATATTTTTCTCCAGCACATCCGTCACTTCCAACTCTACCTGATGTGCAGACGCACCGGGATAGGTAGTGACTACCATAGCGAGCTTTACCGTTATTTCAGGATCCTCCAGTTTACTCATTTCATAACTAGAATAAGCTCCTCCTACAATCAGTACGGCAATCAGGAAGTAGATTAACTTCTTGTTCTCAAATGCCCATTTACTAATATCAATCATAGCAGTCCTCCCACATTGGTTTCAGCAGCCGGAAGAAGCGGTTCCACCTGTTCTCCCTCTTTTACATGATGCACCCCCGAAGCGACAACCAAATCACCGGGATTCGCTCCGTCTGAAGTAATCAGGCATCTGCCGTCGCTAAGCAGACGGGTTACTGTCACATCACAACGGCGAATAGCGTGACTGGAAGCATCATAAAGAAAAATACCCGTACGTCCGTTCTCACGAAGGATCGCTCCGCTGGGAACCAACAGGTTACGCACATCTCCTTCACTACATTCGATAGTAACCATTGTATTCATGCCGGGCGAAGGAGCAGCCTGCTTATCCTCTTTTTTCAGCTGAAGCCGCATGGTGTACAACTGATTGGCATTTGCCTTAGGCGTGACACTAATCAGTTCCAAAGCATATCTTTGATGAGGATAAACATCGAATGTACAATAGTAGCGGGTGAACTGCTGTCGACGGATATATTCTACTGCCGGAAGATTAATTTCCACTTCCGGACTTCCCTCACTAATGATGGAAACAACAGGCATACCGGCAGCTACCGTTTCATGGGAATCAAAAAGGCGTTTCTGGACATATCCGCTAAAAGGAGCATACAAACGGGTGTATGACAACTGGTCCTTGGCATGGTTATATTTGGCAGTAATCTGTCTCAATCCGTACACGGCCTTATCATTAGCATCCGGTGTCGTCACATTTTCCTTATAAAGTGCCATCACCCGTTCCGCCTCCGCTTTTACACTTTGATATTCTGCTTCTGCTGCATCCAGCTGAACCTGATAGTCCGTCGGATCCAATTCTGCCAATAGTTGCCCTTTACGCACATAAGCACCATCATTTACATGCATATACTGAATAGTACCACTCACCCGGAAAGACAGACTTATGTCCTGTGCCGCTTTCACTCGACCCGGAAACTGCAAAGCTATTTGTCTGTCGGCAGAAAGTACGGTATCAATCTTCACTGCCGGCTTACTGTCTGTGTTTTGTACACGTTGCCCACACGAAGTCAACAGAACTGCTAAAAATCCTGTTAATAAGAAGTCTAATCGTCTCATATTTTCACTTATTAGTTAGTTGCCACAAAAGTATCCCAAGCAAACATGAGGAGAAAGGTTGATTTAGACGAAACATTGTTCTATTTGTACGTTACCTAAGATAAAAAGCCGAAATAGTTTGCTATTTGTATTTATTTGTTTATTACTTTGTAAAGAAATTCATTTCAACGAAAAGGAATATGGAACCACTGATGCCATTCAAGTATGTTATAATATCTCCGGAAGATACTTCCATGAAAGAAGGATGCATTATTTCCGAATTCAACCAATGCGGACTTTTCCTCTGCCAGAAAGGACAGGCGGAAATCCTGTTGGGAGGTAGACCATATCAGATTAACAAAAGGAATCTTTTCATATATACAGCAGCCAACCTTCTACAGATACGCCAAAGAAGCGCAGACTTGGAAGGAATCATGATAGAGGTCGACCTGGATTATGTCATACCAATAGTAAACAAAGTAGCTAACTCGGAAAATTTGCTTTATTTGCGGGAAAATCCCTGCCTGTCGCTCTCTGAAGAGCAATATACATTTGTAGAGAACTTGCTCAAATCTGTAGAAAAACGAATTAACAGGGAGAGTGTCTGTAACAGTTCCCGTCAGAAACAACATTTAATTTCTGAATTAATCAAGTCCTGGGGACAGGTGATATGCTATGAGTTATTAAACATTTATTTCAGTAACGAACCCCAAACACCACTGCCACAGGATAAAAAGGATAAGATCTTCCAAAATTTCATGATTACCCTTTATCGATATTATCGTCAGGAACGTGATGTTACTTTTTATGCAGACAAGCAATGCTTGTCCGCCCGATATTTTTCTTCTGTCATCAAGGAGAAATCAGGGAGCAGTGCTTTGCAGTGGATCATACAGAATGTCATTACAGAAGCTAAATATCTGCTCGATAATACCGATTTAAGTATTAAGGAAATAGCAACCAAACTCAACTTCCCCACACAATCATTCTTCGGGAAATATTTCAAGCAGTATGTCGGTATATCTCCTAAAGAATATCGGAACAAACTTATCAAACAGTAACTTTCTTAAACTGCCGGAACTGCCACCACAACATTCCTCCGGATATAAGACTAGCCGCCAAATCTGCCACAGGCATACTGGCCCAAACGCCCATTTGTCCATAATAGTGAGGTAGAATCAATAAACAGGGAACGAGAAATAACATCTGCCGCGTCAACGACAAGAAAATGGCTTTACTTGCCATTCCGATACTCTGGAAGAAGTTGGAAGCTACCATCTGAAACCCAACAATCGGGTAGAAAAATACCACAATACGAAAACCTTTAGAAGCAATGCTGATTAACTCTTCGTCCGAAGTAAAGATGGAAGATACGATTTCCGGAATAAACATACCGATCAGGAAACCAATCGTTGTCACTACAGTTGCACAACAAATGGTTACTTTCAGTACTTCCGTCACACGAAGATAGAGCTTCGCACCAAAATTATATCCCGCAATGGGCTGCATCCCTTGGTTTAGTCCCAATACAATCATAATAAAGACAAAAACAATACGATTAACAATACCGAATGCACCGATCGCCAAATCACCTCCATGCTCTTTTAATCCCTGATTAATCAGAATCACAATAAAGCAAGACGCCATATTCATCAGAAAGGGAGACATACCAATAGCCAGCGAATCCAACACGATTTTCCGTTTCAAACGAAAAATCCCCTTTTTCAACCGTATCAGTTCATCTTTGCGGCAGAACAGATGAAGCTGCCAGACCAATGCAATCAACTGCGCACAAACCGTAGCCGTAGCCGCCCCACGGATTCCCCAGTCGAATACAAAAATAAACAATGGAGCAAGCAATACATTGATTATCACTGTCGTTATTGTTGCCATCATCGCTTTCTGCGGATGGCCCGAAGCACGGAGCACTGCATTCAGCCCCAGATATAAATGGGTAACCACATTTCCGAGCAAGATAACCTGCATAAATTCACGGGCATACTTCACCGTTTCATCGCTTCCTCCGAAAAAGTAAAGTATCGGATCGAGAAAAGGAAGAACGATTACCGTAAAAGAGATACCTATAATAAGGTTTAATACAAACACATTTCCCAAAACCCGCTGTGCGGTATCATAATCTTTCTGTCCTAGCTTCACCGAAATCAATGTAGCCGCACCGACACCGACCAACGAGCCGAAAGCCGCGGCAAGATTCATTAGCGGGAAAGTTAATGCCAACCCGGAAATAGCCATCGCACCTACCCCGTGACCGATAAAAATACTATCTACCATATTGTAAAGAGAAGACGCCGTCATGGCGATAATTGCCGGAATGGCATACTGCATTAAAAGCTTCCCAATCTTTTCCGTACCCAACGCAGTGGGTGTCTTTTGTCCTGTCATACCTATTAGTTTGAGACGGCAAAGATACAAAAAAGAGGTGGATTACAGGATATATGAGAAAAGTTTCGTATTTTTGCCTCCAAAATTGAGTTAATACGTAACGAAATGAATATATTAGAACTAAGTGAACAGGAAATCATTCGACGCAACAGCCTGAATGAGCTTCGTGCGATGGGTATTGATCCGTACCCTGCAGCAGAGTATGTAACCAATGCTTTCTCTACAGATATTAAAGCTGAATTTAAAGACGACGAGGAGCCACGCCAAGTTTCCGTAGCCGGCCGTATCATGAGCCGCCGCGTGATGGGTAAAGCATCTTTCGTTGAATTGCAAGACTCTAAAGGTCGCATCCAGGTGTACATCACCCGCGATGATATCTGCCCGGGAGAAGACAAGGAACTGTACAACTCTGTATTCAAACGCCTGCTCGACTTAGGTGACTTTATCGGTATCGAAGGTTTCGTGTTCCGCACACAAATGGGTGAAATCAGTATCCATGCTAAGAAACTGACTGTACTTGCAAAGTCTATCAAACCGTTGCCTATCGTTAAATACAAAGACGGGGTAGCTTATGACTCTTTTGAAGATCCCGAACTCCGTTATCGCCAACGCTATGTGGACCTGGTAGTGAACGACGGTATCAAAGAAACATTCCTGAAACGTGCCACTGTTGTGAAAACATTGCGCAATGCTTTGGACGAAGCCGGTTACACGGAAGTGGAAACTCCCATCCTGCAATCTATTGCCGGTGGAGCAAGCGCACGACCGTTCATCACTCACCATAACTCACTGGACATGGATCTTTACCTGCGTATCGCAACAGAACTTTATCTGAAGCGACTGATCGTAGGTGGTTTTGAAGGTGTATATGAAATAGGTAAGAACTTCCGTAACGAGGGTATGGACAAAACCCATAACCCGGAGTTCACTTGTATGGAACTCTACGTACAATATAAGGATTACAACTGGATGATGAATTTCACCGAAAAGTTGTTGGAACGTATTTGTATCGCAGTAAACGGTAGCACAGAAACAGTGGTTGACGGAAAAACCATCAACTTCAAAGCTCCTTACCGCCGTCTGCCTATTCTGGACGCTATCAAAGAAAAGACAGGATATGACCTGAACGGCAAGAGCGAAGAGGAAATCCGCCAAGTCTGCAAGGAACTGAAGATGGAAGAAATCGACGAGACGATGGGTAAAGGCAAGCTGATTGATGAAATCTTCGGAGAATTCTGCGAAGGTACATATATCCAGCCGACTTTCATCACCGATTATCCGGTTGAAATGTCTCCGCTGACCAAGATGCACCGCTCTAAACCGGGACTGACCGAACGTTTCGAACTGATGGTGAACGGTAAAGAGCTGGCTAATGCCTACTCGGAATTGAACGATCCGCTGGATCAGGAAGAACGTTTCAAAGAACAAATGCGTTTGGCCGACAAGGGAGACGACGAAGCGATGATTATCGATCAGGACTTCCTGCGCGCTTTACAATATGGTATGCCTCCTACATCGGGTATCGGTATCGGTATCGACCGTCTGGTGATGTTAATGACCGGACAGACTACCATTCAGGAAGTATTGTTCTTCCCGCAAATGCGCCCGGAAAAAGTAGTGAAAAAAGACGCTGCTGCCAAATACATGGAATTGGGAATTGCAGAAGACTGGGTTCCGGTGATTCAAAAAGCCGGTTACAACACAGTTGCCGACATGAAAGATGTCAATCCGCAGAAGCTGCACCAGAACATCTGCGGCATTAACAAGAAATATAAATTAGAACTGACCAATCCGTCGGTAAACGACGTAACTGAGTGGATACAGAAAATTTAATAAGTTCTTCATCCAAATCCATACAAATGAAATTACCCGGCAAGATAGCGATAATGGGCGGAGGAAGTTGGGCTACAGCCATCGCAAAGATGTGTCTGGCCCAGGAAGACTCTATCAATTGGTACATGCGGCGAGACGACCGCATTGCCGATTTTAAACGATTAGGGCACAATCCGGCTTATCTGACAGGAGTGAAATTCGATACAAGACGCATCACGTTCAGTTCCAACATCAACGATGTGGTGAAAGAATCGGATACACTGATTTTCGTCACTCCCTCTCCTTATCTGAAGGCGCATCTGAAAAAACTGAAAACCAAGATAAAAGATAAGTTTATCATCACCGCTATCAAAGGAATCGTACCCGATGACAACGTTATTGTATCGGAATACTTCACAAAAGAATATGGTGTACCACCAGAAAATATAGCAGTCCTTGCAGGTCCCTGCCACGCAGAAGAAGTAGCCTTGGAACGCCTCTCCTACCTGACTATCGCCTGCCCTGACAAAGACAAAGCACGTATCTTCGCACGTCGTCTGGGAAGCAGCTTCATCAAAACATCTGTCAGTGATGACGTAGCGGGTATCGAATACAGTTCGGTACTTAAAAACGTATATGCCATCGCTGCCGGTATCTGTAGCGGTCTGAAATATGGCGACAACTTCCAGGCTGTTTTGATCTCCAACGCCATTCAGGAGATGAACCGTTTCTTGAATACGGTGCATCCGTTGAACAGAAACGTGGATGAATCTGTTTATCTAGGGGATTTATTGGTGACCGGTTACTCCAACTTCAGCCGCAACCGAACTTTCGGAACGATGATAGGTAAAGGGTATTCCGTTAAGAGTGCGCAAATTGAAATGGAAATGATTGCGGAAGGTTACTATGGTACGAAATGTATCAAAGAAATCAATAAACATCATCATGTCAATATGCCGATACTGGACGCAGTGTACAACATTCTGTACGAACGTATCTCACCAATGATCGAGATTAAACTGTTGACTGACTCTTTTAGATAAAAAAATATTAAGTATTAAGTATTAGGCATTAAGTATTACCCGCAGGTACTCATACTTGACAATCCATACTTGATGACTAATACTTAATACTTAAAACTTAATACTTAAAAAATATGATTAGTTTAAACATTGAAAAAACATTTGGATTCATCTCCAAAGAAAAGGTTTTTGCTTACGAAGCTGAAGTAAAAGCCGCACAGGAAATGCTTGAAAAAGGTACAGGCAAAGGTAACGACTTTTTAGGATGGTTGCATTTGCCTTCTTCTATCACTAAAGAACACCTGGCCGACCTGAACGCTACTGCAAAAGTATTAAGAGACAATTGTGAAGTAGTAATCGTAGCCGGTATCGGTGGTAGCTATCTGGGTGCCCGTGCCGTCATCGAAGCTTTGTCTAACAGCTTCACTTGGTTGCAGGAAAAGAAAACAGCTCCTGTCATGATCTATGCAGGACACAATATCAGCGAAGATTATCTGTACGAACTGACTGAATATCTGAAAGACAAGAAATTCGGTGTCATCAATATCTCCAAATCAGGAACTACTACTGAAACAGCTCTTGCTTTCCGCTTGCTGAAAAAGCAGTGTGAAGATCAGCGCGGCAAAGAAACTGCAAAGAAAGTAATCGTTGCCGTGACAGATGCCAAGAAAGGTGCTGCCCGTGTAACAGCCGATAAAGAAGGATACAAAACATTCATCATCCCCGATAACGTAGGCGGACGTTTCTCTGTCCTGACTCCGGTTGGTTTGTTGCCTATTGCAGTGGCCGGATTCGATATCGACAAACTGGTTGCCGGTGCTGCCGACATGGAAAAAGTATGTGGTTCGGACGTTGCATTTGCTGAAAACCCTGCTGCTATCTACGCTGCTACCCGCAATGAGTTGTACAGAAATGGTAAGAAGATCGAAATCCTCGTTAACTTCTGCCCAAAACTGCACTATGTAAGCGAATGGTGGAAACAGCTTTACGGAGAATCTGAAGGAAAAGACAATAAAGGTATCTTCCCTGCATCGGTAGATTTCTCAACAGACCTCCACTCTATGGGTCAATGGATTCAGGAAGGCGAACGTTCTATCTTTGAAACGGTGATTTCAGTAGAGAAGGTTAACCACAAACTGGAAGTTCCTTCTGATGAAGCAAATCTGGACGGCTTGAATTTCTTAGCCGGCAAACGTGTGGACGAAGTGAACAAGATGGCCGAATTGGGAACACAGTTGGCTCACGTAGACGGTGGTGTACCTAATATGCGTATCGTACTTCCGGAATTGAGCGAATACAACATCGGTGGTCTGCTCTATTTCTTCGAAAAGGCTTGCGGTATCAGCGGTTACTTGTTAGGCGTGAATCCATTCAACCAACCGGGTGTGGAAGCATACAAAAAGAATATGTTTGCGTTGCTTGACAAACCGGGGTATGAAGAAGAATCTAAAGCAATCCGTGCAAAACTGTAATCAAGAACGTTTTTATAAACGGTGAACTATAAACAATGAACGGTGAACAACTATGCTATATGCATGGATTTGTTCACCGTTCATTATTCATTGAAATCCAAAATGGAGACATTCCTAAATGTCGCTATTTAGTTACAATTTACCGACTTACTTTGTTAGTTGCTACCACTCGTCAATTTTCACTTATCATCCTCCGCTTTCGTCTTTAAGCCGATTTCTTCCTGTGCTCCTTCACATTCGGCTTTGGAAGAAAGATAGAACTCTAATTTTACATCGCCGTTCTTATCTACTTGTTTGATGGTCGCAATCACCATAATTTTGGCTTTTGACACACCATCCTTAAAACGAAGCTGCCCCTTTTCCACATCTGTCAGATTTCCCTCTGTAGATACTTCTGTTTTCTCAAAGATAAGTTTAGTATCCACTTCATCATCATTCTGAAGTCTAAAGGTTTTCAGTTCAGCTCCATTTCCATCCAAAAGCAGAAGAGCTTTCACTTCATCTCCCACCTTCAAGGCCGGCAGTTCGTCCCTCTGATTTGCATAGTCTTTTTCACCGGAACCGGAATTTTCATCATCCGATTCAACCTTTGCATAAAGCTTTTCTATCTTGATAACAGGACTTTCCCCGCTATCAGAGCAGGCGCCTAAAAACAATGGTAGCAACAATAATACTCTCTTTTTCATGCTATCGTCGAGTTTATAACGTTACAAAAATACACATATTCTTCTAAACAACAAATAATTATACAAGTAATACGCCACAATTTAGTAGTGGCGAGCAGTCTACGCGATAAGAGTTGATAGTACATACTACATGACAACTAATCACTAAACTATCTCCCCGTTCTAACTTATCTCTCGTTTTTTATCGTTATCTTTGCCTCGTATACAGTTGTAGATTAAGCGAATCAAACTAAAAAAACAAATAGAATGACAGGAAATTTATTAAAGAAATCCAGTGGATTCATATTATTATGTAGCATATCATTGCTAATGCTCGTAATGACCGGTTGCCAGGAAGCCAAACTCAAGACAGTGATCGCGGTAGCCAACAAACAGTGTCCAATAGACATGGGAGCAGTCGGTACGATCACCAGCATCATCTACGACGGGAATAATGTAGTGTACACGCTGAACATGAACGAAGAGATTACCAATATAAAGATATTGAAAGACAATCCGGAAAGCATGAAATCATCTATCACAATGATGTTTCAAAATCCGGCAGCAGATGTAAAAGAGATGCTCAAGTTGATGGCAAAATGTAATTCCGGATTACACATGATATTTGTAGGGAATAAGTCGGGCGAACAAGCAGTTTGCGAACTTACCGCCGAAGAACTGAAAGAAGTGATTAATACAAATGCCGACCCGGCACAAAGCGGACAAACAAAGCTTGAAGCACAACTGAAAATGGCGAACCTGCAATTCCCGATGCAAGCCAGCGAAGAAGTCATTGTCGAAAAGATCGAGGTCATAGGCGAATCGGTTGTTTATATATGCAGTGTGGACGAAGAATTGTGTCCCATCAGCCAGATTGAAGAAAACGCAGCAGAAGTGAAAGAGGGTATTGTATCAATGCTGGCAAGTCAGACTGATCCGGCCACCCAGTTATTCATCAAAACTTGCGTGAATAATAACAAAAACATAATGTACAGATATATTGGCAAGGAATCCGGCAAGCAACACGATGTGGTTATTCCCGTGTCTGATCTGAAGAAAATGTTCATAAAAAAATAAAATATCATCTTAAAAAGATTCTGCAACGTACCAAAGTATGAAAAAGAAACTGAAAGCCGTCCTGTTTGACATGGACGGCGTACTTTTTGACTCTATGCCCTATCATTCGGAAGCCTGGCATACAGTAATGAAATCTCACGGACTCACTCTTAGTCGCGAAGAAGCATATATGCACGAAGGACGGACAGGAGCCTCCACTATTAATATTGTTTTCCAACGTGAACTGGGCAGAGAAGCTACCCAAGAAGAAATAGAAAGTATCTATCAGGAGAAAAGTGTTTTGTTCAATTCGTATCCCGAAGCAAAACGTATGCCCGGTGCATGGGAGTTGCTACAAAAAGTAAAAAAGGATGGACTGATTCCGATGGTGGTCACTGGTTCCGGCCAACTATCCCTGCTCGAACGGTTGGAACACAACTATCCGGGAATGTTTCGTAAAGAATTGATGGTTACAGCGTTCGATGTAAAATATGGTAAGCCCAATCCCGAACCGTATCTGATGGCATTGAAAAAAGGCGGACTTAAAGCTGATGAAGCCATCGTAGTAGAGAACGCTCCGTTAGGAGTGGAAGCCGGACACAATGCGGGCATCTTTACAATAGCTGTAAATACAGGTCCTTTGGACGGACAAGTATTGCTGGATGCCGGAGCCGATCTGCTACTGCCATCCATGCAAGCACTAAGCGACCATTGGGATACGCTGTTTGAAAAGAACACCTAAAAGCTGAAAAGATAATTTATTCTTCAAAACAGGAGAAAAACATTGAAAAGAAGGAATATAAATCGTATTTTTACAGGAGTTTAATTCACTTAGATTCCATCTAAGCCAACGCAGATTCTACTATGCAAAAGTTATTATCCTTACCACCCAATTTGATCCATTGCTTCCACGAACTGGAAGAAGTCAACCATACCGATTGGTTTTGTACATCAGACCCCATTGGGAGCAAACTAGGCTCCGGCGGCGGAACGACATGGTTATTGCAGGCCTGCCATCAGGCATTCGCGCCACAAAAATCTTTCGGCAACTGGATAGGAGATGAAAAAAGAATATTGCTCCATGCAGGCGGACAAAGCCGTCGCCTGCCCAGCTACGGACCTTCCGGCAAAATATTGACTCCGATCCCGATCTTCAGTTGGGAAAGAGGACAAAAACTCGGACAGAATCTATTATCATTGCAGCTCCCGCTCTATGAAAGGATTATGAATCAGGCTCCAGCCGGTCTGAATACGCTGATCGCAAGCGGAGATGTATATATCCGTTCGGAAAAGCCACTCCAGGATATTCCGAATGCAGACGTAGTGTGCTACGGCTTATGGGTAAATCCTTCCTTGGCAACCCATCATGGTGTATTTGTTTCCGACCGGAAAAAGCCGGAGGTTCTCGACTTCATGTTACAGAAACCTTCTCTTGAAGAGTTGGAAGGATTATCGAAAACTCATCTTTTCCTGATGGACATCGGTATCTGGATTTTGAGTGACCGCGCCATCGAAGTATTGATGAAACGGTCATTAAAAGAAGGAACCAATGATATTAATTATTATGACTTATACTCGGACTACGGCTTGGCTTTGGGAGAGCATCCCAAAACGAAAGATGAAGAAATCAATCAGTTATCCGTAGCCATATTGCCTTTGCCCGGTGGAGAATTCTATCATTATGGCACAAGCCATGAACTGATTTCTTCTACTTTAGCCATACAAGACAAGGTACGCGATCAAAGAAGGATCATGCACCGGAAAGTAAAACCGAATCCGGCTATCTTTATCCAGAACTCTATCACACAAGTTTCCCTTTCTGCAGACAATGCCAACTTATGGATTGAGAATAGCCATGTGGGAAAAGGCTGGAAACTGGGGTCCCGCCAAATAATAACAGGAGTTCCCGAAAACCAATGGAACATCAACTTGCCGGATGGAGTCTGCATCGACATTATCCCTATCGGCGACAATGACTTTGTTGCACGTCCGTATGGCTTGGATGATGTGTTCAAAGGAGCGTTAGACAAATCAACGACTACCTATCTTAATATCCCTTTCACCCGCTGGATGGAAGAAAGAGGAATTACCTGGGAGGATATAAAAGGACGCACCGATGATTTACAATCAGCATCTATCTTCCCCAAAGTAACTTCTGTTGAAGATTTAGGCATATTAGTGCGCTGGATGACATCGGAGCCCCAACTGGAAGAAGGGAAAAAATGTTGGCTCAAAGCAGAGAAAGTTTCTGCCGACGAAATCTCGGCAGGCGCCAACCTCAAGCGTCTTTATGAACAGCGCAATGCTTTCCGTAAAGAGAACTGGAAAGGACTGGCGGCTAATTATGAAAAAAGCGTATTCTATCAACTTGACTTACTGGATGCCGCAAACGAATTTGTACGTTTCAATCTGGATACTCCCGATGTCCTGCAAGAAGATGCCGCACCCATGCTACGGATACACAACCGGATGCTTCGCGCACGCATCATGAAACTACGTGAAGACAAAGATTGCGCAAAAGAAGAACAGGCAGCCTTCCAACTGCTCCGCGACGGTTTATTGGGAGTGATGAACGAACGTAAAAGTCATCCCACACTCAACGTTTATTCCGATCAGATTGTATGGAGCCGCAGCCCTGTACGCATTGATGTGGCAGGAGGATGGACGGACACTCCTCCCTACTCTCTTTATTCAGGAGGAAGCGTTGTCAATCTTGCCATCGAACTGAACGGCCAACCGCCGCTGCAAGTATACGTTAAACCTTGCAAGGAATATCATATTACCCTTCGTTCCATCGACATGGGTGCAATGGAAGTGATACGAAATTATGAGGAACTGCAAGATTACAAAAAGGTGGGTTCTCCATTTTCCATCCCCAAAGCCGCCCTTACGTTGGCAGGTTTCGCGCCGGCATTCTCAACAGAATCCTACCCTTCTTTAGCCAAACAGCTGGAAGCTTTCGGCTCGGGAATTGAAATTACCCTGTTGGCTGCTATTCCTGCTGGCTCGGGTTTGGGCACCAGTTCTATCCTGGCATCCACCGTGCTCGGAGCAATCAATGATTTCTGCGGACTGGCTTGGGACAAGAATGATATATGTAGTTACACATTAGTATTGGAACAACTACTGACCACAGGAGGAGGTTGGCAGGATCAATATGGCGGTGTCTTCTCCGGCATTAAATTGCTACAATCCGAAGCAGGTTTCGAACAGCATCCATTAGTGCGCTGGTTGCCCGACCAACTCTTTATTCATCCCGACTACCGCGACTGTCATCTGTTATATTATACAGGAATTACCCGTACTGCCAAAAGTATTCTGGCGGAAATTGTCAGTTCCATGTTCCTCAATTCCGGTCCACATCTAAGTTTGCTGCCCGAGATGAAAGCCCATGCAATGGATATGAGTGAAGCTATCCTGCGCAGCAACTTCGATAGTTTCGGTCGATTGGTCGGCAAAACCTGGATACAAAACCAGGCATTAGATTGCGGAACCAATCCGCCGGCAGTAGCAGCCATTATCGAGAAAATCAAAGATTATACCCTAGGATACAAACTCCCCGGCGCAGGTGGTGGCGGTTATTTATATATGGTAGCCAAAGATCCGCAAGCAGCCGGACAAATCCGACGGATATTGACAGAACAAGCTCCCAACCCACGCGCTCGTTTTGTAGAAATGACGCTTTCTGACAAGGGACTTCAGGTTTCAAGAAGCTAAAGAAGAGGCATTGCCAGACTACCGGTCAATCTCATCCGGAACCACAAAAAACAAGCTTGGACAGATTCAAACGAAATGTCCAAGCTTCAATTTTTCAATGCCATAATGATCTGTTTTACATGTTGAGACTTGAAATAACTGTAAAGTAAATCATAATAATGATAAAACCAATAGCTCCGATAATCAGCGCCACACTAGCCCATTTCTTTTTTCTAGCTTCTTCCATTCTAATTTATATTTATGGGATTAATATAATTTATCGTCAGATATCTACTTCCGGAAAGCTATAAATACACTATATCAACATCATTTTTTTACTTCTTCATCGTTACAAAGTTAGCATTTTCTATGAGAAAACAATCATCTAAAACAACTTTTTTATTCTATTTAGACTAAATTATGCAACTACAGATAATAATATGGAACACAAGATTTTATCTATTACTGCTTTTATATCATGTAAAGTTGTACATTTGCATAATCGACAATTTTGATTGAACAAGGAAAAGAATCAAAACACAAAAGGTCATGACTAAAAAGGATGCTATAAAAATATTCGAAGATAAAAAGCTCTGTGCTGTAACATCATATACCATACATGGGCTGAAAATACAATAATAAAAAGCCGTACTCTCTGCAAGTACGGCTTTAAAGTACACCCGAAGGGAATCGAACCCTTATCTGAGGTACCGGAAACCTCCATTCTATCCATTGAACTACAGGTGCTTATACAAATTTATCAGGCTAAAAAAACGCTTCATCCGCTTAAATAAAGAAGCCATTCTTTCTAAATGCGAGGACAAAAGTATAAAAAATCTTCTCATCTTCCTAATGATTCTTCTTTTTTTATAGTTCTTAAGGCACTTCCCCATGTTAAGACATTGTTATTTTGAAATGCTTTAGAGCATTTACTTTATCAAATTGACAATCTTTTAGAGAATATCCATTACATATATCAATTTTATTCCTATCTTTGCCGACAATTAACATTTAACAAACCTATGAGTTACTTGATAAAACCTAAGAACTATAATCCGCTACTCGACCTCAAACAGACCGAGCTGGGAATCAAGCAAATAAAAGAGTTCTTCCAATTAAACTTGTCATCCGAGCTACGCCTTAGACGTGTGACTGCCCCCCTTTTCGTATTGAAAGGAATGGGTATCAATGACGATTTGAACGGAATAGAACGACCCGTTTCTTTCCCTATTAAAGATCTGGGCGATGCACAAGCCGAAGTGGTTCATTCATTGGCTAAATGGAAAAGGTTGACCTTAGCTGACTATCATATCGAACCCGGATATGGTATTTATACGGATATGAACGCAATCCGTTCAGACGAAGAACTGGGCAACCTGCATTCTCTCTACGTAGACCAGTGGGACTGGGAACGTGTCATCACCAATGAAGACCGGAACGTAAACTTCCTGAAAGAGATCGTCAACCGTATTTATGCAGCTATGATCCGTACAGAATATATGGTATACGAAATGTATCCGCAAATCAAGCCGTGCCTGCCACAAAAGCTACATTTCATCCATTCAGAAGAATTGCGCCAACTTTATCCGGATCTGGAACCCAAATGTCGCGAACATGCCATCTGTCAGAAATACGGAGCTGTGTTTATCATAGGCATAGGCTGTAAACTTAGCGACGGCAAGAAACACGACGGACGCGCACCGGACTATGACGACTACACAACCAAAGGATTGAACGACTTGCCCGGACTAAACGGCGACCTCCTTCTGTGGGACAATGTACTGCAACGCTCCATCGAATTATCATCTATGGGAATCCGTGTTGACAAAGAAGCCTTGCAACGTCAGTTGAAAGAAGAAAAAGAAGAAAAAAGACTGGAACTTTATTTCCACAAGCGATTGATGAATGACACCCTTCCACTATCCATCGGAGGAGGTATCGGACAATCCCGCTTGTGTATGTTCTACCTTCGCAAAGCTCACATTGGAGAGATACAAGCCAGCATCTGGCCCGAAGATATGCGCAAAGAATGTGAAGAACTTGATATACACCTTATATAACAAACTATGAACGTACAAATTGAAGAAAGCTGGAAAGCACATTTAAAACCCGAATTCGACAAAGACTACTTTCGCACACTGACCGATTTCGTCAAAAGCGAATATAGCCAGTATCAGATCTTCCCTCCGGGAAAACTGATCTTCAATGCTTTCAACCTTTGTCCTTTCGACAAAGTGAAAGTTGTAATTATAGGACAAGATCCTTACCATGGACCGGGACAAGCACATGGTCTCTGTTTCTCTGTAAACGACGGAGTGCCTTTTCCCCCTTCATTAGTGAACATATTCAAAGAAATCAAAGCCGACATCGGTTCAGACGCCCCAACCACGGGAAACCTGACTCGCTGGGCAGAACAAGGAGTATTATTACTCAACGCAACCCTGACCGTACGTGCCCACCAAGCAGGTTCACATCAGAATCGTGGCTGGGAAACATTTACCGATGCTGCAATCCGTGCCCTGGCAGAAGAAAAAGAAAACCTGGTATTTATCTTATGGGGATCATACGCTCAAAAGAAAGGAGCGTTTATCGACCGCAACAAGCATCTGGTGCTCACCTCTGCCCACCCCTCTCCTCTTTCAGCTTACAACGGCTTCTTCGGAAACAAACATTTCAGCCGTACAAACGATTACCTGAAAACCCATGGAAAAACAGAAATCGCATGGTAGTTGGAGAAGTTGGAGAATGGAGAGTTGAGAGTTAAGAATAAAAAGTAAAAAAATGGCTGCACTATTCGTCGAATGATAGCGCAGCCATTTTTCTTTTTCTATATTGTAGCAAAACAATTACACGTCCGAATTTCCACTCTCAACTCTCAACTCTCAACTCTCAACTTATCCTAGTACCACTGAATGTTACTTTGTGTTTGGCTTCTCTGCTCATACTTCAAGTCTTGCAGGATGCTTGCATTCGCACGGATGGTAACATTGTAATATTTCCAGCGTCCGAAAGGAGAAAGACTGGCGGACAGGTTGAAACAGTGCAAGTCACGGGAGATTGTACAAGAAGTTTGCGTAATCTCTTTTGCCTGAAAATCATAGCCCGAGTTGAACGAGAGCGACCAGTTATTAGAAATCTTTATATTTCCGTTTGCATTGATGTTATGCGTATACGTATAAGGATATCGCATGGAATAACGGTTAATAGGCTTAGACCTATCTTCACGGATATTAAACGAATAGCTAAGGCTCAACGACCAAGGCATCTTAAACACCTGATAACCATCCGGGTCTGCCTGTGCTTTCTCTACTTTCTTAGGTGTAGTACCATCTCCTTCCGTTCCGTCGGATTCTTCATCATCACTATCCTCCGACTTCTTATCTTTTCCTTTTTCATCCTCCTCTTTCGGACCGAACCATTTCTTCCATGTGTCATTATTAAAGGTATAGTTGAAAGAAGAGCCATATCCTTGGAAACGCCCAAAACGACCATACGACCATTCTGTACGATTACTAGTCACTACATTACCGCTTTTATCGAATGTATAAGCATACGTAGCAAACGATGCATTCATATTGAAAGTATAATTCTTCGTCAGTTTCAAACGGAGGTTCATGCTTAAATCACTCCACGGTCTCTCTTTGGCAGCCATATTATAGGACATGCTCGCTCCCAATTCATCAATCAGACTGACTTTTTTAAGCGTATCTTTTTTGGCGTCGTAATACTTCATCTCCAGGTTATTTGAAATAGAGAAGCTGACTGTTCCCGACCCTTCGCGCGAAGGTACTCCATAAGGTTGCCCCGTGAAAGGAGAATAATATTGCGTATTGCCATTATAATCTGTATATTCTTCCCAGTACTTGCTGAATCCCGGAGCACCGCTAAGACTTACCTGCGGCGTGAATACATGACGAATCTGTATCTCTTTCTTCTTAGCAAAAAGAGGTTTGTACATACCATACAGTTTCGTACTCAAACTCAAACTTGCCGAATAATTGGAAACCCGGTAGAAACCATTCAATGTATCACCCGGCAATGCTTCCAATTTATGGTCTACCTCATTATATTGCTGATTAACCTTACGAGTATACCAACGCTCTGTATAATTGACCGAAGGAGAAACCTGCAAATATTTGAACAGTGTAAAAGTAGCACTGATAGGAATATTGTGATTCATTGCATTCTCCCATTCACTTAGTCCGGCTTTAAACAGACGGTCGTCTTTGGTACGAATACTGTTTGTCAAACGTCCCGTATAACTAATGGAAATCTTTTCGTACCAGCGTTCAGCTCCCGCTGCCTTCTTGCGTTTGAAGGGGAACAGACGGCTTAATGTAATATTCAAGTCAGGCAAAGTGACCGCAATAGAAGAGTCACGCATTGTCTGTGCGATATTGGTAGTTCCGGATAAGGTCAGACCGATATCAGGGAAACTACGAGAATAACTGATACTTGATGTTTTGGTATTTTGAGTCAACAACTGCGAATTATAAAGGTTGTTGATATTGGAACGTTCGTAACTACTAGTTGCGAAGTTAACACTGGCGGAGAATGTACTGTTCGGACTAGCCTTGGCATCCTGCCGATGGTTCCATACCACCTTAAAGTCCTTAGCAACTGTATAGTCCGGCATCCCTTTATCTCCTGTCTTGGTGACCTGATAATCCGCTTGCAGTGTACCGGAATATTTATAGCGTTTATTATAGTTTGTCAATCCGGACAATCTCCATGAACCTTTCGTGAAGATATCTCCCGTTATTTTCAAGTCCATGATATCACTCATGGCAAAGTAATATCCTCCTTCTGCCAAACCGAAACCACGGCTGGAGTCGTCCATATAAGTCGGCATAATGAAACCGGAAGAGTAACTGCTGGAGAATGGGAAGAAGAAGAACGGCACAGCCAACGGCAGAGGCACATCTTCCACAACCAGATAGGCAGGTCCTGTCACTACATTCTTTTTAGGGCGCACCTTAGCTCTCGTCAGCTGCATATAGAAGTGGGGATGATCGTGATGATCGCAGGTTGTATAACGCCCATGCTCCATGAAAATTTCATCATTGGCCCCTTTCTTCGCCTTGCTTCCGGTCACATATCCTTCTCCCTGCTGGGTGACGATATCAGTAATTCCCGCTTTCTTGGTTTTGAAGTTATATCGGATTGTTTCCGTATCATACGAGGTATCACCTTCTTTAAATACCGGTTTACCTTTTTCCACTCCGGTAGTATCCTTGATACCATAAGCATGCACAGTAGTACTATCCAGATTCATCGAAATAACTTCCGCAGCCAGTTCGATGTTCTGATAATTCACTTTTCCGCTACCATAAAGTGTAGCGGCTCCTCCCAAAGTAAAGACAGTGGAGTCGTTAGATTCATAAACAACCGGTGCATCGAGTGGTTGTTTCTTCTTTACCGGTGCGATAGAATCAATGCGTACCGTTACCGTATCTGCTTTCAACGAATCATTTCCCTGAAGGGAATCCGTTTTCGCGGTATTGGAGGCAATCATTCCTCTTCTTCGACGTTGAGACGTAGCCTCATCGGGAAGCATCAGTAAGACAATCAGCAGTATGAATGATATAAGTATTTTTGCTTTCAATGGCGCCATTAACTAATAGTTTACGCTTGAAGTGGCAAAAGTACACAATCTTCACCAAATATGAGTTAGAATCTTCGTTATTTAATTATTTTTTAGTGCTATAAAAAGAGAGAACACCATCTATCAAAGCGGCTTAGACCTTCTTCACCATATTTTGCAATACTTTGCCGTGCTTTCTCCACTGTTTTCTCTTCATCCAGATGGGTTTTAGAAAAGAATTTATCCGCAAAGCAAATCAATTGTTCTTCCAGGGTGATGGGCAGCATCTCGCGATGAGGAACAGGAAGTTGCTGGGCAATGATATCTTCCAACGAAAGTCCGGCTCCCGTATGGCGTTCGCACACCAATGCGTGTTGGGGAAAACCTTCCGCCCGCAAGATTTCGGCTCCCAAATATCCGTGAGCGATATAAGGATGAGTGCCAAAGCACTGAATAGTTGGAGCGTCGGTCTGAAAAATACCAATATCATGCAACAGAGCGGCTTCTTTTACAAAACTCCGGTTTAAACGCAATTCGGGATGAGCATCCAGCATTTTCATTGCTTTTCCGGACACGGCCAAACTATGTATTACTAATATTTGTCTCTGCTGGGTATTCTCCGGATAATACTTATCAATGATTTCGTATGGATTCATGTGCTTTATTTTTTGCTCTCTTGATGAGAAATTAATATTTTTGTGCAATATTACAAAAAAATTACCGATATGCAAACTAGAGTTTCCTTCATTCTTATATTTTTGTTCATTATGTTGTTGCCAATGCGTGTAAACAGTCAAATTGTCACGGGAGCAGAACAGATGGATCAATATCTGCCGTTGCTGAAAGGAAAACGCATCGGAATGGTGGTCAATCACACTTCTGTTGTGGGAAGAAAGCAGGTTCATCTTCTCGATACCTTATTAAAGAGAGAGGTCCGGGTAGTCAAAGTATTTGCTCCCGAGCATGGTTTCCGTGGTAACGCAGATGCGGGTGAAACGGTGAAAGACGGAAAAGATTCCCGCACCGGCATTCCTATCGTATCGCTTTATGGTGACAACAAAAAGCCGTCTGCCGCCCAACTAAAAGATGTCGATGTGATTGTATTCGACATTCAGGATGTAGGGGCACGCTTTTATACCTATATAAGCACGATGTATTATGTGATGGAAGCTTGCGCAGAGAACAAGAAAGAAATGGTTGTACTAGATCGCCCCAATCCGTGCGATTATGTGGATGGTACGATACTCAAACCTGCCTACCGGAGTTTTGTCGGCATGTTACCTCTTCCGGTACTCCACGGATGTACCATCGGCGAACTGGCACAGATGATAAACGGGGAAGGATGGATTGCCAACAAGAAAAATCCTTGTTCATTAAAGGTAATTCCAATGACCGGATGGAAACACGGAGCACCTTATTCACTTCCCATCAAACCGTCGCCCAACCTCCCGAACGACCAGTCTATCCGATTGTATGCCTCACTTTGTCCTTTTGAAGCCACCCGCGTCAGCGTGGGACGGGGGACAACTTTTCCTTTCCAAGTATTGGGCGCACCTAATAAGAAATACGGAAGTTTCACTTTTACTCCCCGCTCCTTACCCGGTTTTGACAAAAATCCGATGCACAAAGGTATCACCTGTTATGGGGAAGACCTCCGGAATATAACCGATGTAAATGGATTTACGCTTCGCTACTTCTTGAACTTTTATCGCTTATCCGGTGAAAACGCAGCTTTCTTCTCCCGTGCCCGATGGTTTGATTTGCTGATGGGAACTGACAGCGTACGCAAAGCTATCCTCAAAGGAGAATCGGAAGAGGCTATCCGGAATAGTTGGCAAAAGGAATTACAGGATTACAAGGAGATCAGAAAAAAATATCTTCTCTATGAGTCAAAAAACTAGTATCATACTCTCATTCATTTTCATAAACCACTTATAATTAAAAGAATAAGTATGATAGAGAACTATTATTTCCGGTATCTATCATACTTAGACCATCAAAAACGAGGTATCTATCATACTTGATCAATCCACGCTCTCTCCTGAAGTTTCATTTTTTTCCCGTTCATCACCAACTTGCAATGCACTTTTTGCATTAAGTGGAGATATAACAGGGCGTTTTAGCTGACTTTCCAATTGCTTGCGAGCAACTCTTGCCACATTTCCTCCATCTTTTGCCACTTCGGCATTTTCAGCAAAACCGGATGGGTTTCTCTCTTTGGACAAATCCGTAGTAGCCGTTTCAGCAAGCATATTAAGGATCAGTTCAGTGTTCGTCATATTGTCACGGAGATTTTCTTTCTTCAATCCTTTAAACTGCTTATACTCTTTTGCCGACTTTTCAGCCCATGTCTGATAAATTATATCCGTTAATGCAGCAAACTGAACGCCCTCTTGCATCCCATTTCTTTTCCATTCGTCAGTTAGTTCCTTCCGTACTTCAATTGATTTCAATCGTTGATTAATCCAATTATCCGAGTAACCTAAAGATTTATATTCCATCATCGCCCGATTTATAGTCAGTTCAGGGTCCTGCATTTCATCCAGACGCTCTTTGGCGACTTGAGCCATCCACATCTTAAAGGGTTCCGCTTTGGGCGAGGGAATAGACTGAATTAGACGGAAAAGCTGTTGGGTTGTAGCTACATCTGTCTTATACAATTTGCCGTCGGAAGAGGGTAATTTCAGTTGTCCGATTTCTTCGGACAACTGACTTCCTTCTGTTTTCAACTTCTTTTTTAAATCCCCCCAATACTTACGAGGACGCTCACTGTCTGTTAATACTTCAATCACATCCACAATGGAAAAATACCATTCCTCCTTTTGGTCATCCCAAACAGCACGGATCTTTTTATCTTCAAACACTTTTATAGCATCTTTTTTAGTCATAGCATTATATATATGATGTAAATAATTAATATATAACAAATTCTATTCTACCTCCAAACGTACAACATGATAATACGTACCATACGTTTTCCGTTTAGATTTCACTCCGAGCCGCTGCAAGATACGCCCGAAATAAGAAGCCTGCCTGGCGGAAAACGTCATTTTACTTGCTTTCTGAATCCGGCGCAAAATATCAATAGCCAGTAGCCATTCTCCTTCTTCCTCTTCTTCTGCCCTACGATAATAAACCATAAATAACTGTTCGATGGCAGGAGATTGTTCAAACTCCCGGTTGTTTTCCGTCATGATGGCCTCTTCTTCGGAGTCAAACCAATAACGTTCGTTGTGATAAAGCAACTCCAACGCCTGTGCATAAAGCTGTTCATAATCAATAGGACGCGACACATCTATAGCTCCCGTCATGTAAATACCGATGAAACGACGGCTACCGGAAGTATCCGTCAACAAATCCCGATGATTGCTCGTGGCAATGAACGATGCATACCGGCGAAGCTCTTCCACTGCCGAAGCATTCGGACGACGTGTGTTCACCACCGGCTTTTGCAGAATATGTTTCAGAAAAGCCTGCTGGGTAGGACTAATCTGATCGAATTCATCCATATTGATAAGCAGAAAGCGATTCAGATACAACTCCGCGTCCCGTTTCCGACTGAAATCAATGCTATCCGTATAGTACGCCTGTAAAGCAGGAGGAAGAAGCATTCTGCAAAAAGTCGATTTCCGATATGCCTGTGGACCAATCAGCAAAGGTGACGTACTGTTGGCGTGTTTCTTATCCATTCCCCTCCAATGGGCAACCATATTCAAAAACCACCGACGGAACAACGGCGCCCAATGTGGATTATCACAGGGAACACGGTTGGCCAGTTCCAAAATCCGGTCTTTACCATCCCAGTGAGGCAGATGATACAAAAAATTCTCCACAGGCTGATAAACAGGCACATGATCAGAATCCAAATAGCGGATTACGTCCCTATCCCACATTTTCACCCCTTCATACATGGCATTCATCGTGATACTCGCCAGCACCCGCTTGTCCACCGGACGAAAATAGAAATTAAAACTATTCCGTTCGCGATATTCCACTTCCGTGGTCAGCGTATTGTATCGAAATTCATAACGGCGCTTCATAAATTCGTCCATCTGCATGGCGAAAAGCTGTTCGGCCGTCAGACTGCTCTTCTTGCCGAATCCCTTGGCGGAACGGTAGACACTTTTCACAGTTTCGCGAATCAGTAACTCGTCCGAAGGGAGCCGGTAGTGCGCCTTTGTCCACCGCACAGTATCTTCTTCGGGGATACCTGCCCGAAAGCAATGCTCCGCCAAACACACTAGTAGCGGTTGCAGATCGTCTCCTTCCCGGTATCCGTCCAGTTCTTCGAGCGCCCTGTTGAATGCAGCGGAGAAAAGCACCGACAATGCTTCATAATTTTCATATCCGGGCGCCATTCGCTGCAAAGGAGAATCAGTTTCCCGCGTTCGTTTGATAAAAGTCGTTTCGGACGGAAAACTGACGGGCTGCTTCATATAAATGGGCATTGCTTTCGGATTGAAATAAAGTTCAGGATCATACGTCAGCCGGCAATATTGTTCGAGTGACGGTTCTTTCAGTTCGATATCAAAAGGCAGTTGTGGCTGATAATATTTCACAGCCGTCTGATAAGCATGCGCGTGAAAAAGTTCCGCTTGCTCGCGTAAAGTCGGCAAGCGGTCATCCGAATAGGTGAACCGTACCCATATCTTTACTGATTTGCCGGAAGATCCGGTAAAAGCAAGGTATGTTTGCGGAAGCTCTTTAACCAGTTCCTTTATTTCGTCGGCTTCCGCCCTCCCCGAAAGGTTATTGACTTCCATCATCACTATGCCGTTATATTCATTCAGGGTCATTACCCCTTCTTTACGGACAAAAGCTGCGGCAGGCATCACTTTGGGAACTTTACGCACCTCTTCAATCGAATTTCCCGGAAGAGTATACCGCAAGACTTCCCTCATCTTTGAGACGGGCTGCGCCTTGACTTCCGTTTTCATCTGCTCCAAAAGGAGCTCCATTTTCAACGTCCGTAAGGTTTTTACCTTGCCATCGTCTCTGACTAATGTTATTCTCATCTTTTTTTATTATTATTTCCAATAAAAGGAAAGCTGCACTACAGCCATACAAAGATACAACATGCTCTTCGCCCAAACAAATTTCACTGCTTTTATTTGCTACGCCACACGACTTTATTTTATAGAAATAATGCTTACTAAATTTGCGAATAAAGGCAGGATAATGTATCTTTGCAGGCAGTAAGACTTCAGCCCGCATAAGTGTGCCGTACAGCCCACCTATGCGGGCTGTATAGTTTACATTCGTGGGCTGTAGAGCCCACAAATGTGTGCCCAAGAAAAGCCACTGATTCCAGTTGATTATCCAGGCTACAATTGTAGGTTATCTTACTGCAAGACAATCATTAAAATGCCTTTTAAAAGGCGTTTTATCCACATTAACCCATAATAGAAAAGACATGTACGCAAAGTATGATTTTCGCAAAAAGCCGTCTTCGAAAGAAGACGAAGACGAACAGCCGTTGTATCCCCGCATCGTATCGAACGGAACCATCGACTTTCAACAAATTGTAAAAGAGATCGCTCAAGCTTCCAGCTTTACGCCGGCAGATATTGAAGGAGTTCAACTGGCTATTGAAAATAAAATATCCGAATATTTAGTCAGCGGACATCACGTTCAGTTGGGGAACCTTGGATATTTTTCAGCCAAGTTAAAAGCACGTCCGGTGATGGATGCCAAAGAGATACATGCACAGTCCATTTATTTCGATAATGTAAATTTTCGTCCATCATCTTCTTTCCGAAAGAAGGTTCGCGGATTTGTGGAAAAAGCGAAGTCAGGATTTGCACATTCCGCCGAAGTTCCGGTGGAAGAACGTCGGCGCAGGCTGGAGAAGTTTCTGGATGAACGACCGATGATACGACGCAAGGAATATACGCAACTGACGGGACTACTAAAGAACAAAGCGCTGAATGAATTGAACGGTTGGGTAAAGGAAGGAGTACTTGACACCATTGGAAGTGGCAGTCATAAAATTTATGTGCGAGCCAACACAAAGAAGGAGTAAACAGCAAAAAAACAGTGAAACGGGAATGATAGATACCCATATTTCATAAAGAAAGTATGATAGATACCGGATTTTAAAAGCGTCTATCATACTTATTCATCAGTAAATTAGCATATTAATAAAAAAATGAGAGTTATAAAAGTGATAATAGTTGTTTTAAGGTAAGCTTTTATTTATCGAGATAGCTCTTCATTGTTCCAAATTAATCACTACTTTTGTATTGATACAAATAAAAGATTTATCACATAATGAATTGGAGAACGCACAATCGGATTTGCAAATAATCAATCATACTGAATTATGAAGAAAGTAGAGCGTATATTGATTTATGTATTGGCTATAGGAACAATTATTTGTTTAGGATTATACTTTGCACCCATCAAGATTTACTTAATGCCGATAAATGCATGGGAACGTCAGATTTGGTCGGGGCCTACTTCCACACAAAAAGAGGAAAACTTTGTAGTCTATAATCATTTATTCAAAAGCAAGCAAACACTCATTGACAGCATCATTGCTTTCCATGACCGGACAATCCGATTGGATTCGATAAAAAAATATCCAGACGGCTATTGCCGTAGCTTTTTCAAAAGGAGCACCGTTCTTGATAAATACTATCGGGAAGAGCCAAATGGCTCGGATATCATATTCGATCATAGGGACAAACAGATTTTGGCAGTTGAATGGCGAATTACAGGAGATACGGTCTGCGCAAATTTCTTTGGCAAAAATTATAAAGTTCTTATTACAGATACTGCCACAATATCAATATATAGCTTATCCCAATTAGTCAACGAAAAACAGAAATAAAAAACATGACAATGAAAAAACTGAACCTTTTAAGTTTATTGTTCATAGCAAGCACTATTGTGGGTTGCCATAATACAACAACAAAAAACACGACAACTGATGCAGGTTCTTCAAACGAAGAAACACAAGAAGCCGTAGAAACAAACAATGAAACGTTAAGGCTTACTACAATGAAATTGACGGATAAAAAATGGCAGGAGATAAAGTCCGGGTATGACAAATTAACTAAGGCTCAAAATGAAATCATGGATGGAGAGTATTACGAAGGTAGTCTGTATATAAACTTATCCGGAATAGCAACGCCTGATGATGTTTCTTTGGGAGGAATGATTGTATATTATAAATTAAAAGAGCAAAACTATCGTTTTTTACCGGACAATGAGTATGCGGAACGCATTAAATATGTTTTCGGGATTGACCTGAACGCCCCTGATGCTTTAGACAAGAAAAAATTAAAAAGTCATGAGAACTACATTGTAGCCCTAAATCCAAACCCTGATATGGACAGCAAAGATAACATACAAGATAAAGAATTCTATCCATATAGAAATCATCTGTATTTTTTCAAAAAGTTCAATATATGTGTTATGCAAATGCCTTCTGCCCTATTACTGGAGATAGATAAAAATACAGACAAAGATCATATTAACGTTTATAAAAGCGCTTTTGATTATCATTGGAATAATTATATATTAAATGACAATAAGGCCAGCCTAGCCTGGTTGGTAAGCAATGGAAAAGAAATGGAAGTGAAAGATTTGCTATTCTGCTTTGGCTATGATAAGGACGCTAAGCTGAATAAACTGATACTGGACAGCATCTCCAATAATGCAAATGACAGGTATTCCATTGAAAGTCTGGAGCAGGTCTTTGCAGGAAGAGATTTAAACGGCAAGTTACAGATTCATGAGAATTTACTAAAGTTTATACAAGAAAATCCGACCAATGATTATGTCAAAATGCTTGATATATATGGGAATTATTGTTTAGGAGAAAAAACGGATTGCAAATTTACAAGAGATGAAAGTTTTAAGATTGCCGCATATATTACTTATTATCTGAAACTGATAGATTTAGAAAACGACAAACGTTCAGGTAGTGACGAGTATCTTATAATCAATGATATGTTGTTTCGAATAATTGGGGCACTAGAAGATAAAGAAGGAAACCAAAGGGATGATGAAGGAGAGGACTCCAAGTTCCTAAAAGAGATAATAAAGAATGATTACTATAACCTGCCGAATTTTAAAGAAATGGTATATGGTTTAGTGAACGATTACAGAAATATCGGCTATTCATCTGAAGCAGTCGACTAACCTAGTAAATATACCAAAATAAAAACTAAATGAATATCGAAGAATTTAGAGAATATTGCCTGTCTTTTGAGGGAGTCCATGAGAAGATGCCGTTTCCCAATGTGCCCGACAAATATAGCCGTGACGTTCTATGCTTTTATGTAGCGGACAAATGGTTCTGTTTCGTTAACATTGAGATTTTCGATTTTTGTTGTATCAAATGCAACCCTGACGAATCCGGAGAACTGCAAACTGAATATACCGGCATAAGGCCAGGATGGCACATGAACAAGAAATATTGGATCAGTGTCTATTTCAACCAAGATGTACCTGATGAGAAAATTAAAGAGCTTGTAAGCAACTCCTACGATATTGTAGTTAAAAGTTTGACAAAGAAAGAACGGGAAATGCTATAAATAAAGGGAGGATTCAAGAACCTCCTAAACGTAAATCCTGTACTCTGTTGTCTTTCCAAAAAACAGTGAAATTATAATTTACACCACTATTCCTGTAAAACACAATCTCCCAACTGTCACTATATAGTACAGCCGGCACGATCGTATAGGGATAAAAATCATTCTGCCAGGATCCGTATATTTTTTCTTTATGTTTCTGCTGACTTTTGCTGGACAGCATGCTATCTAGTTGTTCTGCCATAGGTACCCAGTTCTGCAATAGCACCTGTAATTCCAATAATTGCCTGGAGAACGGAGCAGAAGCGTCCCCTTCTATCAAAACAAGAGTTTCTACCGAGTAAAAGGGCAATTGCACTGCACCACTCCAAAGGCAGCATTTATCTCGCCACCAATCACAAACCTTACAGGTAAAGATGCCCAAACCTTCCACTTTATACTCTCTCTTAGTTCCAAACAACTCGTTTATCAGTGTCTTGAATACTTTCATTACTTTTCCCATCGTTTTCTTTTTTTTAGTATGCACTAACAATGTTACTATGATTTCTGGAATCTTACCGCTTGCTATGTGGGTGTGTTTGTGTGCATATTGTTCAATTTTAAGCTTTTATTCTTTGTAATAAGTAAAGATACGCTCGACATAAGGTTTTAATATACGACCGAGCCCCGTGCCAAAATCAACATAATCTTTGAAATTCTTTGTTTCAATCCAGTTGCCATTCGCATCACAGCCGTAGTCTTGGAAGTCTTTGTAGAGTATTTCAAATCCTGGCCGCTCGTCAATCGGCCGTCCTTGTTCATCGTATTTCTCTTGCACGATACTATTACGAACAACGGTTTTCAGTTTACCGTTCGGATAATATTCACGTTTACACCAGGACTCTAACTCTTTATTACCTTCATCGCCAATCCTATATTTTTTCACAACGCGGTTACTATCACTGTATTCATAGATGAAATGCGTTTCCGGCCTATCACGACTCAACAAATCATACACTTGGGTCTGCGCCAACAAGCCATTTGTATCATACTCATAGACTGTTTTTCCCGATAATTCCCCTATATTATAATATTCCCTCTTCTCTACCAACAAATCATGTTCGTTATAATCATATTCGGTCATAGCCGGTTTGTCAATCGTGCCGTCAATCTGTTTGGTTCGGATAAGATTTCCCCTGTCGTCATAAGTATTTATCTCCCCATGGGAATCACTATACACAATTTCCAGCAGTTTCCCGTCAGTATTATACTTACTGACAATCGTACTGTTAGTTTTCGGAAAGCTAAGTGTAGATGTATGTCCCCAAGTCTCATAGGTATAATCGGTCTTTCGGATAATATTTTCTTGTTTGTCGTACTCGTTGCATTGAGCAAGATTGCCGTCGATATTGAAATGAAAATGGTAGTGATGTATTCCGTCCTCTTCCCATTTCTCGCCTTTTTTGAATTTCGTCGAAAAGAAAGACGATGTATTTTCCGGACGATAATAATAGATATCCAACGTTTTGACTTTTCCGTTCAACCCCATCCTGCTTTTGTCATTATTGACAGAATCTATTGTCGGGAGAATGTATTTCAAAGGAGATTGTCGGCAACCTGCAAATATCGATATAATCAAACTTCCTAAAATAACAACGACTACAACGGCTTTATTTTTCATGTTTTCTTTGTGTGTTACAATGTTTCGACGCAAAGATAACAAAACAGAACCAGTTCTAAAATATAACTGACGTAAAAGATTACTTTCGTGTTATTATAATATCATCAAAGCATAGTTCCAATGACTGATTATCGGGTTTGTACTCCGTCCAATCTTTCGGATCGCCACTTTCGTTGTCTACCATTAAATGATAATAAGAGAAGCCAGAGTGTGGATCAGGCAAGGTTTGTGCGAAATTGTTAGGCAAAGTTCCCCGATGGCTTTACAGGTCTGCTTTTAAGTAATCCCTTAAGGTATATTTACTCCAATAGTGAATGGCGCATTCATGTATATAAAATAGCCTTGCTTCCAAAGTCTTAGCTTTGGATATGATTTCGGTATGATGACTAAAGCCGATTGAAAGAAAGTCAGACCAGTTAAATTCATCAGCCACTGGCTGATGAATTTCTACAAGAAGCAATTTTTCATTCAACACCAAGTCATCAGCCGTTGGCTGATGATTTAAAACCTTATCCCACTCCTCATAAAAAATACGCATTATAGTTCGTTTATGGTTTGTAGCTCACCGCTATTCGTTAGCACAGGTATTGTCAACAACTTTAACTCCCCTACCAATCCGATACATTTATAAGTTCTTAGGAGTAACGATTCGGCAACAATCAAGCTGCATTGATGTTCTGGGATTTGCATACCGTCAAACAACTCGCATTTTCATAATACGAATTTATAGTAAACTGTTATCAATTGTTGTTTACCTTATCATCAAACCATTTGTAGTCTATAACCGGATATGTATTATAAACACTATCTATATAGAGACGATTCGATAAAATTCTTTCATCTCCATAATATATTGTCCACTTGGCAATATGTTTTTCCTTATCCGACCATTCAAATTTATAATGATTCCCGACTGGGAAGAAATATTCTTCATCAGCCAATTCTTGAACACTATTACATGTATCAATAATCGGCATTTCACTATAAGTAATCCAGATTATAGAATCTCCTTTGAGGACTATTTTTTGAGGAGTTTTAAAATTATCATCTTCTAAATCAGGATAATTATAAACGACATATCCGCTATCCGTCTTTGTCAATTCCATCCACGTTGTTTCATAAACTTTTTTAGGCGTTTCCTGCTTAGATTGTATAGAGCAAGATATTATGCACACAGCAACTAATAATAACTTTACTATATTCTTCATATTCCTTATTTATAGTCTATTTTAAGAGAATACTATGTTTGTCCAACAACTTTAGATTTTGTTGTGCCTGAATTACATAATCGTCATCGGCTCGCCCTTGCAAAATCACGGTCATGAAGTCATTATATGCCTCTTTCTCTTTGCCGGCTTTCCAATAGACATAAGCACGCCAGAAGTAACTGCATACTACTTCATATTTCTGATCAATACAATAATTCAAATCACTATATGCTTTATTAATGCTATCCACATACCAATAAGCAATACCTCTTTGCAAACAAATTTCTTCCAGCGCAACATCTTTAGGATCTATTTTATCATAAAATATCACTTGGGCGCATCCATACACTTCCTGCTTTATTCTTTCTGCTGCATTAAAGTCGTCAATTGCACTTTGGTAATTGTTCAATTCTAAATTTGCGTTTCCTCTGTTAAGCCAAGCCATTATATATGTAGAGTCTTGTCTTATAACATAACAATAGTCTTTTATAGCTTCAGAATATTGTTTTAACGCAAACTTATCGGCTCCTCTGTTTATATAGGCAGGTAGATAAGTCGGGTCATTTTGAATTAATTTATTCCAGACTACAATTGCTTCATGATACTTCTTCTGATTATCAAGACTTACTGCTTCATCAAATAATTTGTTTGTCCTAGAACAAGATAGAAACAACAATGCTATTACAATAAATATACACTTATGTCTTTTCATAATCCGAATTCTGATTTATATCCATTACGATTCTTTGTCTAATGTCTTACGCTTGATTTTTCAATTCATTCTTTCTCTTTTTCCACAACTGCCACGAATTAATAATATTCTGCCACATATTATATATTAGCAAGCATATTAATCTGATTATCAGAGAAGAAGCCCGCCTATTACTAACAGCGGGTAACAAAATAGTAACAAAAAAACGAAGAAATTCGCTTAGTGGTGGGCTTCTTATGCAAAGGTAACAAAAGCCCTCTAACCATAAAAACAAAACTGGCGAAAAAAGAAACAGTTTTTCTCTTTTCGCCAGCATATTTGTTTTACTGTCAAGAGAAATAAGTTTAGTCCGTTTTGGCTATATAGACAAAGGCACAAACTAAACTTTTATATATCTATGACTTTAATCTATTATTTTCTCTATCAACTAAAATTGCATTCATATTATCTTTTGCCCAAGTTATCAAACTGTTGATATGTGGCAGCAAAGATACAGCTCTATCAGTTAGTGAATATTCAACTCTTGGCGGTACTTCGGCATACACCTGTCTTCTGACAAATCCGTCCTCCTCAAGTGTTCTCAAAGTAACAGTCAACATTTTCTGTGAAATGTCGGGGATATTCTTTTGCAAGGCATTGAAACGCATTAATGCAGACTGGTTTAATGTAAAAAGAACCAATATAGACCATTTATCACTTATACGAGCAAGTATATTCCGAATAGGACAATCGGGATATAATTCATTTTGGATTTCTGTTCTTACCATAATATCTCATTTTTATATTACACTACAAAAGTAACTAACATTCTTCAAATACGCAAGGATAAAATAGCAATCAGCTAAATAGTGTTAAATACATATTTTGCAAATTCTTCATAATCAACAATAGTTTCATATAGGTAACTATCTGAATACAAAGTGCCTTCTTGTATAACTAAAAAAAGTACTTCATCTTTGCACACGAAAAGAGATAAACAATCTTTTAGATAGTAATATTGATTATTAAATATTTATAGTTATGAAAAATGTAGTATTGATTGGAGCAAGCGGTTTTGTTGGAACTGCTATTCTTAATGAGTTATTAAACAGAGGTAACAAGGTTACAGCAATAGTTCGTAATCCCGAAAAGATTGTAATTAGTAACTGCAATTTATCAGTAGTTAAAGCAAATGTATCGGATGTGGAAACAATAGCTGCCACTTGTAAGGGTAAAGATGTTGTCATCAGTGCTTATAATCCCGGTTGGGCAAATCCCAATATTTACGAAGAAACGCTGAAAAACTACCCATTAATCCTCAAAGCTGTAAAGCAGGCAGGCATTAAACGGTTGTTGTGTGTCGGTGGTGCAGGTACTTTGTTCTGCGCTCCGGGACTTAGAGTTGTGGATTCGGGTGCAATACCTGCTGAAATCATGGACGGTGTGAAATCTTTAGGCGAGTTCTACTTAAATATATTGTGCAATGAAAAAGAAATCGACTGGGTGTTCTTTTCACCCGCCGGAACTCTTGAACCGGGACAACGCACAGGAAAGTTCCGTTTAGGAAAAGACGACCTTATTGTTGATGAAAATGGGAACAGTCATATTTCAGTAGAAGATTATGCGGTTGCAATGGTAGATGAAATGGAACAGGCAAATCATCATCGGGAACGTTTTACTATCGGTTATTAATTATAATAGAAAAATTATGAGAAAAGTATTTTTATTCTTGCTGACCTTTGTAGCAATGGTGGCAGAAGCACAGACAAAAGGAAATTTTGAAGTGTTGGATTTAGGCAGTTTCAAACTTCATGTATATAATACGAATGATGCACTTGGAGATGCAAGTTACATTATAGAGGGCAAGACGGGGCTTGTTACTTTGGAACAGCCTTTGTTTAAAGATAATGTATCAGAATTTGATACTTACGTGGTTTCATTAAATAAGCCTGTACAGAAAATTATTACCAATTATCATGTAGGTGGAACAGGAAATCATGATGTGGTGATGATTGAGGGAATGCCGGATTTTGTTAAAGGGGCTGTTTATGGTGGAATGATGCAGAACTTTGCAAAAATATTTGGTGATGCCATTACTCCCATGCCAACTGGAAAAACGGAGGAAGTGCATTTGGGAAGCATCCAAAATTGGGGTGGCGTAAGGTTCTCTTTTCAAAAAGGAGCTTCAACAGATTTTCCGGCAGCAAATATTATAATAGGTGACAAGGTTTATTATACACACTGGGCACCTGCAAAATCCCATGTCAGCCATTTGCAAATATCTTCTTTAGCTGCGATTGATGTGGAAATTGCAGAAGCGGAAAAGGCTTTAAAATCCGGCTGCGAATATTTTATTGGCGGACATGGTGGAATTGCCAAAAGCGATATGGTGAAATTCAAGATTGACTATCTGAAAACAATGAAACGTACAATTGTCGCAAATAAAACAGCCGATTCATTTATTGTAGCCATGAAAAAGGCTTATCCTAATTTACCCGGAGAAGCTGGATTAACAGACTTGGCTAACGCTTTATACAAGTAAAAATAGAGTTTCACATTCAATATAAGGTTACTATTAGTAGCCTTATATTGTTTAAAATAAAATTAATATGGAAAAGGCTTTGAGTTTTTTATCAAGACACAAAGATGTGGCTTTCGCTACAGTAGAGGAGAACAAACCTAAAATTCGTGTCTTTCAGATTATGAAAAGAGAAAAAGAAACACTTTATTTTGCAACAGCTACCCACAAAGAAGTTTATCAGCAACTGCAAAAAAATCCTTTTGTGGAATTACTTGCAATGGCTGGAAATATTTCAGTAAGAGTAAAGGGAAAAGCTATCTTTGATGTTGCTGATAATATAGGAAAAGAAATCTATGAAACAAACCCAGTCCTAATTCGCTTATATCATTCATATTCAGACTTAGTTTATTTTCGTCTTGTTATTAATGAATTAGATTATTATGATTTAACGCTTACGCCACCTATTTTTAAGCATTATAATTTATAAAATGAAAGAATTATTACACCAGAGAATTTGCTGAATGAATGCAGATGTTGTACGCCAAACAGGATGAACTCTGCAAGAATGTACGAGTACTGCGCAATGCAGACAGAGTGCTGCCCGAAGATGATAACCTGTTGGATAATCAAGACTTGTGCCTGCTGTTCAAAGTAAATATCAAAACCCTGCAACGCTACCGGGCTATCGGTGTGCTGCCGCACTTCACAATCAGCGGAAAAGTGTATTACAAGGCTTCCGATGTCCGGGAGTTTATTATAGAAAGGTTCAGCATTACCACGCTATACCAATTCGAGAAAGAACACTGCACGGAGAAAAAGAAGTGAATTTAAAGCCGAAACGGTAAATGTGCTTCATCCGTTCCGGCTTTCCCTGTTTATGGCTTACCCAACTTATCGGCTTCTTTCTTTAGCTGCTCGGCTTGCTCGTTCAACAGCCTTGCACGTTCCAATGCTTCCGCCTGCTTTTGACTGCGGTGTTCAAAATCTATCACTGAATCGGTCAAACTTCGGATAAAACCGTTATCCCGTTGCCACTTGAATTTATTTTCCAGCATATCAAAAGTTTCTCCATCTGCCTGTCCTTGCATCAGCAAATAGCGGTACTTTATATCGTTGTCCTGTAACTGCTGCATACGTTCAGCCAAACGGACATTCAAGAATATGGATGCAAAACAGATAACCAGCACTGCCGAAAAAAGAAACAATCCCGGACGAACCCAAGAAGCAACCTTGTTGTAAATCCGCTGATAAAGCGATATTGATTTTACTCCCTCTTTCTCTGTCTTGTAAGAGTTCAATGTATCAACCATTGTTTTGAAACAACGATAGGTTTCTACGGCTATTTTCTTGGTGTCCTCGATATGTTTCTGCTGACCTTGCATCCCATTCCTTATGTCGTCAAGCTGTTTCTGAATAGCCTGCAATTCCTTTTCGGGGACAGCCGGATTACTGTGCAGTTCCGACAATGCCTGTTCGATTGCATCCAACCTTTCTATGGTTTCCTCCCGACTGGCTGGTGTTACCTGTGCTTCCTGCTTCTCTTTCAGTTCCGTAACCATTGAGAGAAGCCCCTCTAAAATCAAATTGTCTTCCATGTCTTTACAGTTTAAGTTGTTTTTTCTTTTTCTTCTTTTTTCTCAAATTCAAGTTTGGTTCTTCATCCACAGGGGGCGAAGAAGCGGAAAACAGACCGAGCGAACCGCTTATCAACGAACTTTCTGTTTTGCCCGGTGCAGGTGCTTGCTCCCTAATAGATGCGAAAGTTGTTTGCTGTTGGTTTCCGGTAACATTCATCCCTGCATTCCCGAAACATTTATCCAGTTTGGAAAAACTGAAACTGCGGTCTATCTCCGACCCCTTGAAAGTGTATTCACCTTTGGAAAAAGATATGCCTTGTATCTCATCAGTCTGTCCCTTTCGTTTGAATTGAACTGTGATACCCTTTTCCGCTAACCGCTGCTGTAACTGCTGCCAGTTACGGGATTTGCCGATTTCATTCTTTACAGTCGTGTAAATCTCATATTTAGATTTATCCGGCTCTTTCAATCGGTGCTGTTTCACCTGCTCTTTACCTTTGGCAAAATAAAGCCCGTGTTTGGCTTTCAACTTCTTGCACACCTCTTCGTTGCGATACATATCGTTCCTGTCTGAAATACTCTTGCCGTTGTTGTCTATACGATTGAATACAATATGCACATGTGGGTGTTCCCGGTCTTGATGGCGCACGATGATGTACTGTGTATTGGTAATTTTCATTTCACGCATATATTCCTGTGCGAGTTGTATCATCTTCTCGTCCGTCAGCTTGGGTGCATCCACTGCCGAATAGCTTAGCGCAATATGTCCGACCGGCTTTTTCAAATCGGGATTCATCCCGGTCTGCATACAGAAGCTGCGGATTATATCTTCCTTGCTTTCAGTCAGTACCCCGTCCGCATGAAGCAAAGCCGCCTGGTCCTTGCCAAGCACATAGTTCACACAGCCCTTAAAACCGCTTCCCTTTTTTATTTTTCCAATCATCCGACAAATGGTTTATGATTTCGACAATCCTGTTTTTGAGCTTCACCAGTTCCACCGCCACCAGTGCGAAACCTCCGGCATTCGCCCGGTGCGCCAACTGGTTGATGTTGTTGGCTTCCCCTGCCAGCTTGCGGATGGTGTCCGCATCCTGCCTGTTCAGCCGGGGTATGACCTCTGCCGAAACAACAGCCTGCCTGACATACTCACTGATACGCAACCCGGCTTCCCCGGCTCGCTTCTTGATGGCGTAGTACTGCAATTCAGTCAGCTTCGTACTGACTACCTTTTTCTGCTTGTCCGTCCGTTTCTTTGCCGGACGACCGCCCGATTTATGTTGTATCTTTATCATGCTTTTTTATTTTTAGATAGTATCTTAGAAATTGCGACCAACGGGAGCGATTTCCTTTGCGGTGAGCAAAGCAAGGTGGTTTCGGTTTACCGAAACATAACCTTGCTCTCCAAATAAACCGCCTGCCGCTGGTAATCCTGCCGGATTAAATGCCCCTGCCTCTCTTTTGTTTTGGGGCGGCATGTTGTCCGATTTCCTGCTTTGTTTCCTGCACTTGGCTGGCTATGTTTTTCTGTTCCTGCTTCCTGCCGCACAGGTAATCGTTCAAGTCCGAATAGCCTCTGTAATTGTGCGAAAAGTCACGCACATGGTAGGAATATTCCAATGCGATAGCCCGTGTCGCTTCATACCCTGCCTTGTCATTGTCAAGCATACAATGGATGCGCTCATACGGGTACAGCACGTCAATGGCTTTCGACACATTGGAAGTAGAGTTAAGAATAACATAGTCCTGCCTGTCAAGGTCGGGCATGGTCGGGCAGTTCTTCATGCGGAGCGTAAGAAAAGAGAGGTAATCCATGAATCCCTCGAATACCAAACATTTCTCTCTCGGCTCTCCTTGTTGCCGTATGTGGGTGATGTCTTTCGGGGCGATGCAGCCTTTGAAAAAGGAATTGCGAACCTCGTAACCGCCTGCCATGTTCGGAAAACCGATAGCAAAGAATGGTTTGCCGTTATTAGTAAAATGAAGTTCCTTACATTCTCTTTTTGCCAGTTCTAAGTTAATGCCACGCCCCTGCAAATAGCGAAGCAATGCCGGATGGGAAAGCTCACGAACTTCCAAGTGCTGGAAACTCGGTTCTGTCCTCCGCTGGCGAAATGAAAAACTGACCGGGCGGACGTGCGGTGCCTGTTCCGCTATCCGGTTTAAAAGGTACGGCAAACTGTCGGATGCGTAAAGCTCCTGTGCCAATGCAATGATGTTACCGCCTTTGCCTGCGCCAAAGTCGTACCATAAATTGCGGTCTGTATTCACTTTGAAAGAAGGCTCTTGTTCCTCTCTCAATGGTGATTTGTACCAAAGGCTCTTGCCCTGTTGCTTTATCGGGTTATAGCCTAAACTATGCAGATAATCTGCCAATTTTATATTTTTGGATTCTTCGATTGTCATAATCTGAATGTATTGGTGAATGAATAATTAAATCAGTTCCGTTTAGTCCGCTATATATACACCCGAACTGTACTAAACTTACCTTGTACTTAATCGTACAATGAAAAGAAGTCCATTCCTTTTATATATACACACGGACTAAACTAAACATACTTTTAGTAGTGGAAATCAGAATTGAACTTGTAGCCTTTCCCCTCTTTTATTATCATGCGCTTGTTTACAAGGAATTTATTCAAGTCCACGAGAATATTGCGCCCACGTTCAAAACCGATACTTGCGTAACCTTTTTTCAAGGCTGCGATAACATTGGGATAGCCTTGCACTACATCCTTTCCAAATCCGTTTTCCAACGCTTCACGGTGCTGTTGCTCCGTAAGTTCCGTAAGTGGAAAGTTGCGGTTCTGTTTGGGTTGCTCAAAAACGTAATCTTTCACGACTTCGGGCAATGCAGTTTCATTGATACGGAAGGCAAACGGTTCAAAGTCCTTGTCACGGATATGCATCGCCTTTACTTCGCTAATATCCACATCCTGCGAGCTTTTGGTAATCTGCAAAACGGTTTCAGCCTTGTTGTTAAGTTCCGTTCCGATATGCCCACGTGTATTATCATCCCCTTTATTCAAATGCAGTACTGTGTGGATATGCAAATTATATTCACTCGACCATCGCATTAATAAATTTATAAGTTCTGATGATTCGCTGGGGCTATTGATGTCATACATCAAATCACGGATGCCATCTATAATAACAAGACCTATTCCCTCCATATTGGCAAGCATATAATCTATTATCTGTTTTCGCTTGTCGGGTGTACATTCCCTCAACACGACAAAGATAAAGTCATCCCTATCCTTATCAGTCGGAAGACCAGCCAAGCGCATGATACGTTCCATTACCTTGTGGCAATGGTATTTGCTCTGCTCGGTATCTACATAAAGGATTTTACGCTTATTGTCTGGCAAGTATGCCGAATAGTGCAAAACTTCGTCATTCTTCAACGCTGCCGCCACAATAGCGGAAATATTGAATGTCTTTTTACTTTTGGCTTTACCTGTGGATGCGCTGAAATTTCCCAATGTGCCAATAGTTGAATCATTTACCCAAAGAATTTCGGGCGGTACATCATAGGTATCAGTAATCTTCAAATGAATGGTTTTCCACAAGACTGCAAAATCTTCTCTTGTCAGTGCAGCTTCTTTCTTATTCTCCGTCACTTTCTTGTTTTCCATAGCTTTACTTCTTTAAAGGACGGTTACTAAGAATATACTTCTGCGCTTCCTGCTCTATCTGCGCTTGTGTCTTGATGGGATTTTGGCGTAGCCATGCCTCCAAATCTGCCCGTTCAAAAAACAGCATCTTACCCTGCGGTTTATAGTGGGGTATCAAGTTACCCGAAGTCAGTTTGTACAGGTAGCTTTTGGAAAGATTAAGAAACTTGCTCGCTTCATCAAAGCTAAACACATTCTTGGTTAAAAACAACATCTGTTCGAGTTCCTCAACTCGCTTCTCTAATGTCTTATCCATATTGTCTTTTGGATTAAGTGAAACAATATGAAGGTGCGCACCCTCGTTTTCTTTTCGTTAACGAGGGCAAAGGTATTGAGGATTAGCTTGATAGTGGATTAAGCTATGTTTGAGGTCTTAACCTGTTCTTAAAGTCTTTTCAGTTGTTTGATATAGTTGTATATGGTTGCAAATCCTTTCTCATGGGAGATGCCTTTCACATAATTGGTTGCTGTAGCTAAATCTCCTTGATTGAGGTATTTATCCCTACTTTTATCTTTGGAAAGAAACAGTTTATTATTAGCAATGACCGATTGCCAATTAGTAGTAATCAAAGACCTGTTACTTAATTCTGAAAAAAGAAAAGCTACATATCTATTATTGTTTGACCTTAATATTGCATTCGGCTTACAAGAAAGTATAGCTTTCAAGTCATCAACGGTTACAGAAGCATTAAACATCTTTACCTCGTTGATGCAATCCGCAATTAATTCAATCTGTTTATCATTAAGAACTGAATCAAAAGGATTTTCTGTTTCAGCAATAGGGGGTACGGCTTTTATCGGAAACTCGGTGTTTGTTATCTGCTTCTGCACTTCCTGTTCCGGCTGCGGTTGTGTTTCCATCTGCGTTCTGTTCTCTTTCTTTTTTCGCAAGTATGCTGAATATCTTTCCAATACAACAACTCTAACTACTACGGAAAAATAAGGCAGTTCTTCATCATAGACTGAATTTTCCTGTTCATATCGGGAATAATCAAATGAAAGAGGAGAGAATAAAAGGTACTTTCTTTTTTCATCGGGCTTCAAGGCTTCATAAAAACCGCTTTCCCAAAAGAAATCGGGTATCGAGTAAAAATTTTGAATATCATCCAGTACGGAATAACGGATATAAAGTTGTGCCAATTCATCTGTGGTACGAATGTACTCCTGCTGTTCCAGTTCATCAGCCTGTTCACGGTTCAAATATTCAGACTTCGCAACAATGCTATCCGTTATAATTTGATAGGCATGATTTATACAACGGTTGAATATGCCTTGTATATGGTCGAATTTTACTTTCAATTCTTCTTCTGTCATAAGATACTATGTTTCAGTTAGTAGAAGCAAAGATATGTTTTTCTTGTGAAACAAGGGCAAAAAAAGAAAGAAAGTACGGTCGCCATAGTCCGTACTTTCTTATAAATTAGTCTGTTAAGTTCGGTATCAAACTTATAGCTTCTTCCTTTTTCTTATCTACAATCTTTGCATATATTTGGGTAGTTGCAATATTTTTATGCCCCAACAGTTTGCTAACCGTATATAAATCAGCCCCTAATGTTAGCATCATAGTTGCATGAGTATGGCGTGAAACATGGAAGGAGATATGTTTAGTAACTCCTGCCGCTTTAGCCCATTGTTGAAGTGTTTTATTTATTGTTCCCTCATGTGTCAAAGGAAAGATTAAATCACTGTCTATGGCTTCTCCTCTCTGTGGCAACCACTTCAATGCTTCATCGGATATAGGAAGATAAAGCGGTTCTTTAGTCTTTTGCATTTTTATCTCAATTCTAATTCTATCACCGCTTTTCTGTAAATCATTCCATTTTAGCTTTCTTAAATCGCTTATTCGCAATCCACATAAGCAACTAAAAAGAAAAGCCTGTTTCATTATCTCATATTTACATTCCGTATTTATCAAGAGTTTCAATTCTTCAATAGTCAGATACTCTCTACGGCTTGCTTCTGCTTTTACTTTATCGGCAAAGTCAAACTCTTTTGTTGGGTTTACAGTTATAATGCCATCCTTATAAGCTCTATTTATGGCAGTCCGCAATACTCCATAATAAGCAACCACCGAATTATTGCTTAATAATCCACCTGCTTTTGTTACTCCGTATTTACTCGCTTTCTTTGCCTGCTTTAAGAAATCCACAAAACTACTAAGGAAATCCTTATCAATATCACGAAAAGCGATATAATCTCCTCTAAACAATTTCAATTCACGGATGGTATTCCCGATAGTCTTTTCATAATTCAGACTACCACGTTCCTTAGATTGCGCTCTCATATCCAACAAATAGTCAAGCACGTTTGCTTTGGATTTATTAGTATTCTGAAAACCGTGCGCATCATTCTGCAACTCAACAATCCGCTTGCTCTGAATAGCTTTGGCAAGTGCCAAAGTCGCTTCATTCTTAGTCTTATCCTCTCTTGTCTTTTCGGGGATTAGATACAACTTCAAAAATTCATATTGCCGTTTACCGCCAACATAATTTTCTTTTCTAATCACATCACCAGTGTAATAATCCAAATAGATGGATTGATTACCATTGGCAAGCTGCTTAAATCTGATTCTTACAGGTTCTTTCAATTTGACCTCTTGTTTCTTCTTCGCCATACTTATGTTTTTATTTTGTTACCGATGGCAAATATAGATATTATTTTTGTTACTCAATAGCGTTTGAGTAACAAACTGGTAACAAAATAAAGGAATTTATAGGCTAAAGCAAGAAAACAAGGAAAACAAAGGAAATAACATACACAAACAGAAAATACCTATAAATCAGCTTCTTATATTCAGCTTATTAATTCTTTCTTTCTCTTTTTCCACAACTGCCAGCTATTAATAATATTTTGCCACAACACATACGAACCGGGAGCCACAGAAGACAATGGATTCAAATAAGTATGTGCCATCCAAATAGCCAGAATCGTATTCTTTTGTCCCAACGCCTGCCCGCCACTGATACGGTCATTATAAATTGAGCCGATTGTCTTCCCCAAAAAGAACTGCAAACAGCAGGCAATCAGTGCTCCGACAGCAATCATGATTTCCGTAAAACCATCCGCTGGGTCATTGAGCAAGGAATACAATGTCTGCGCTGTTACGATAGCTAAAGACACAGCCCACAAATAAAAAGCAAGTTCATGATAGCCCAATAACTTCTGATGCACTTTTGGCAAACACTTACTCAACAACCAGGCAGCCAAAAAAGGACAAATCAACAACGGAAATACCTTACCTAAAATAACAAGAAACGCCTCCCAAAAAGTGACATCAGGATGCACCTCCACCAAAGGAAAAAGAATAGGCACAGCAATAGCCGCACCGATATTTGCTATCAATGTATAAGTAGTCAGACTGGCTGCACTCCCACCCAACTTGGAAGTAATCACCGCAGCAGCCGTAGCCGTAGGACAAATAATACAAACCATCACTCCCTCTGCTACTATTTTATCAAAGCGATAAAGCAACAAATAAGCAGCCAACGCTCCGCCAATCTGAATCAATAACAACCACAAATGGAGAGGTTTAGGCTTCAAATCACGAGGAGATACCTTACAGAAGGTCAATAGCAACATCGTAAAAATAAGATAGGGAGTCAGAAAAGAAAGGCTGATAAACAGCGGATAACCTATAGCACCTACCAGCATAGCAATAGGTAACGTCCAATTCTTCAAAAACTTAAGCATCGTCGTACATTTTAACTTCGAAGCACAAAGTAACGGAGATTTCAGGAAAAAAGCTACCATTAAACCGAAAAAAACACAAAACTTAATGGCAAATAATGAGTTTTCTACAAATTTCTACTACATTTGCACCGTATTATAGATATGAAACTGAATAGACCGTACATATTATACATATTCATTTGCCTCTGGCTACTTTTTCTACCCTCATGTACTAACCACTTATGGGGGAAGGATTTTGTAGTAGTTATCGACGCAGGACATGGCGGACATGATCCGGGCGCCATCGGCAAAATCTCGAAAGAGAAAAATATCAATCTGAACGTTGCCCTGAAAGTGGGAAATCTGATTAAAAGGAATTGCGACGACGTCAAAGTGATTTACACTCGTAGCAAAGATGTATTCATCCCTTTAGACCGACGCGCAGAAATCGCGAACAACGCGAAGGCTGATCTCTTCATTTCCATTCACACCAACGCACTGGCTAACAACCGTACCGCAAAAGGTGCTTCAACCTGGACACTGGGTTTAGCCAAATCAGACGCTAATCTGGAAGTTGCCAAGCGAGAGAACTCCGTAATCCTCTACGAAAGTGACTACAAAACAAGATATGCCGGTTTCAACCCGAACTCTGCCGAGTCATATATTATATTTGAATTCATGCAAGATAAATACATGGAACAGAGTGTACACCTGGCTTCTCTGATGCAGAAACAATTTCGCCAAACTTGTAGAAGGGCAGACCGTGGAGTGCATCAAGCCGGATTCCTTGTCTTAAAAGCGAGTGCCATGCCGAGCATTCTGATAGAACTAGGATTTATCTCTACGCCCGAAGAGGAGCGCTATCTGAATTCTGAAGAAGGGGCCGGCACCATGGCAAAAGGCATCTACCGTGCTTTCTTAAATTATAAGAGAGAACATGAACTGCGCCTAACAGGAGTCAGCAAAACGATCGTCCCAACCGAACAGGAAGAAGACAATGCCCCGGCAATTGCCCAAAAGGATACCGAAAGCGTGAACACAGCTCCCCAACAGGAAAAGCTATTGGCCGAAGCAAAAACAAAACCTGCCGCGACAGCAAAAACAGCACCGAAACGCCCAATTGTAGTAGAGAGTGCAACCAATGACAGTGAAATTACGTTTAAGATACAGATACTTACTTCTTCCAAACCTCTCGCCAAAAACGACAAACGGCTGAAAGGACTGAAAGAGGTAGATTATTATAAGGAAGGGGGAATATACAAATATACGTATGGAGCCTCCTCCGATTATAACAAGGTGTTGCGTACGAAGCGCACCATTACGGCACAATTCAAAGACGCCTTTATCATCGCTTTCCGGAACGGCGAGAAAATGAACGTCAATGAAGCGATTGCCGAATTCAAAAAAAGAAGAAATAAATAAAAAGATAAAATGAAGTACATTACAAAAGAAGTCAGAATAGGTATTGCAGGTATCGTTGCACTATGTGTGCTTATATACGGAATTAACTGGCTGAAAGGTATACACATGTTTCAACCTTCCAGCTATTTCTATGCCAAATTTGAAAACGTAAACGGACTCACCAAATCAAGCCCGGTATTTGCCGACGGTGTTCGTGTAGGTATCGTGCGTGACATCTATTATGATTATGCCAAACCCGGAAATGTAATTGTCGAAGTGGAACTGGACACGGAACTGCGGATTCCCAAAGGAAGTAGCGCCGAGCTTGTATCCGAACTTATGGGAGGCGTACGCATGAATATTCTTCTGGCAAACAACCCGCGCGAAAAATATGCCGTAGGAGATACGATCCCCGGCACACTGAACAACGGAATGATGGAAAGCGCGGCAAAACTGATCCCCAAGGTAGAAGAAATGCTTCCGAAACTGGATTCTATCCTCATCTCTCTGAACAATATATTAGGAGACAAGAGCATCCCTGCCACCCTGCACTCGATAGAGAAGACAACCGCCAACCTGGCAGTAGTCAGTTCGCAGGTAAAAGGGCTGATGAGTAATGACATACCTCAACTCACCAGTAAACTGAACACCATCGGAGACAACTTCGTTGTTATCAGCGGAAATTTGAAAGAAGTAGACTATGCAGCCACTTTCAAAAAAATAGACGAAACGCTGGCTAACGTAAAAATACTTACAGAAAAATTAAACAGCAAAGATAACACAATCGGACTGCTCTTCAACGACCCGACTTTATACAATAATCTGAATGCAACAACTGAAAATGCAGCCAGCTTATTAGAAGACCTGAAAGAGCATCCGAAACGGTACGTTCACTTCTCATTATTCGGCAAGAAAGACAAGTAGCAAATTATCGTTATATAGATTTTATCTAAATAACGAAGGGCTTTCAAAAGAAAGTAGATTGCTCTTCAAATGTCTATCTACAAACCGAAATAATATTCCCGTACAAACGTACAAAAGTGAGAAAAAAGGCTAAAATTATATATATAAGACATTAACATACAGATACTTATAAAACTGCAAGAGAGGGTAAACAGAGTGTGTCCGACAACAAACGCATAAGTCATTGAAAGTAAACACATTATTGTTAGCATGAAAAAAACAAGAAAAAATAGATTTGTTTTTTCCGAATAAGATTCCCAATTTTGCAAATGTAGAAGTTTTGCTTAATTAATAAATGTATTAAAAGTTACTATGATTGAATCAAATCATGTCGTACTTTGGAACCGCTGTCTCGACGTTATTAAAGACAATGTTCCCGAGACGACATATAATACTTGGTTTGCCCCTATTGTTCCGTTGAAATATGAGGACAAAACGTTGATCTTACAGATCCCGAGCCAGTTTTTCTATGAAATACTGGAAGAGAGATTCGTAGATCTTATACGTAAGACATTATATAAGGTCATTGGCGAAGGAACCAAGTTGATGTACAATGTCATGGTGGACAAGACTTCGATTCCGAATCAAACCGTGAATCTCGAAGCAAGCAATCGTTCTACGGCTGTTACTCCCAAAAGCATAATCGGAGGAAACAAAGCTCCCAGCTTCCTACAGGCTCCTGCCGTTCAGGATTTGGACCCGCATTTGAATCCCAATTATAATTTTGAGAACTTCATTGAAGGATACAGCAATAAACTTTCAAGAAGTGTGGCGGAAGCCGTAGCGCAAAAACCGGGAGGGACTGCTTTCAACCCGTTATTCCTTTATGGAGCATCCGGAGTAGGAAAGACGCACCTGGCAAACGCAATAGGCACGAAAATCAAAGAAATTTATCCAGAGAAAAGAGTATTGTACGTTTCGGCACATTTGTTCCAGGTACAATATACGGATTCTGTACGCAATAACACGACTAACGACTTTATTAACTTTTACCAGACGATTGATGTATTAATCATTGATGATATTCAGGAGTTTGCCGGTGTCACCAAGACTCAAAACAACTTCTTCCATATCTTCAATCATTTACACCAGAACGGCAAACAGCTCATATTAACTTCAGACCGTGCTCCTGTATTGTTGCAAGGTATTGAAGAACGCCTCCTGACCCGTTTCAAATGGGGTATGGTAGCCGAGCTTGAAAAGCCGACGGTAGAACTTCGCAAAAACATTCTACGCAACAAGATACACCGCGACGGGTTACAATTCCCGCCGGAAGTGATCGATTATATTGCCGAAAATGTGAATGAAAGTGTACGCGATCTGGAAGGTATCGTCATTGCTATCATGGCTCGTTCCACTATTTTCAACAAAGAAATAGATTTGGATTTGGCACAACACATTGTACATGGCGTGGTTCATAACGAAACTAAAGCGGTTACCATCGATGATATCCTCAAAGTGGTATGCAAGCATTTTGATCTGGAACCGTCTGCCATACATACAAAATCCAGAAAAAGGGAAGTCGTTCAAGCACGACAGATCGCCATGTATCTAGCTAAAAACCACACAGACTTTTCAACTTCTAAGATAGGTAAGTTTATCGGTAACAAAGACCATGCAACGGTACTTCACGCCTGCAAAACCGTAAAAGGACAATTGGAGGTGGACAAAAGCTTTAGTGCAGAAGTACAGGAAATAGAATCGTTACTGAAAAAGAGAAACTGAAATCAAGTATCAAGTATTAAGCATTACCGTTGCTATACAATATCGCATGATAAAGTCCATCCGCATGGATAATACTTAATACTTGATACTTAATACTTATTTCAAGAATCCTTGCTGGCGAAGTACTTTCAATAGATTTTCGGACATAAATTCGTTATCTTTCTTTGTGTAACGCACGTCTGTAAAGACTTGAGCCAATGTTTCTTTTTTATTTTCTTCGATAAACTGCTTGTTTTCCGGCAATGATTCTTTGTAGGCATAGAGTTTATCTATTCCTTCCGGTGTATAGTCGTGATATTTTTCATCGTGCACGGCAGCTTCCAAAGGCAAACGGTCTACTTGTGCGGGAATACCGTCCGGATAGCCTACCGTTATTGTGGTGAGAGGAAATACCAGTTCGGGGAGTTGGAGGGTATCAATAATCATTTGAGGATTATAAGTGGTAGTTCCTAAATAACAAATGCCGAGTCCTGCTTCTTCCGCCAGCGTACAAAAAGTCTGCGCAACAAGCAAAGTATCCATAGACGCATTCATAAAAGACATTAAATTATCGTAGCCCGGCACTGCTTTCCGCTGTTCACACCATTTGCTGAAACGACGGAAATCAGCACAAAAAGTCAATACGACTGGAGCATTTTTTACCATCGGCTGATTGAAATGAGCAGGCGAAAGTTTCTCCTTCATTTCCGCATCGCGAGTCACAATCACACTATAAAGTTGCATCCCACCCATCGTAGAAGCACGGAAAGAGGTTTCAAGCAAATCATTTAACAAACTCGGATTTATATCTTTAGGCAGATATTTCCGGATAGTTCTTCTGTTCTTTACGGTTTCAAACATATCTTTTTTTTGCAAAGATATAAAAAGAAAAAAATAATCCACCACACTAGTGGAATAGAATAGTTTTCTTTTTGGAGAACTTTAACCTTTGAACAAAATTCAATTCTAACTGTTTATCAAATACTTAGCATAAACAAATGGAAAACTTGCAACCTGTTAATAAATTAATTCATTTTTATTTTGATAGATGAAAAAACATTCTTAGCTTTGCGCCTACATTTGTTAACGATAAGTAAACTTCTACATATTACTTATTAAAAACGAGATTTAACACAAATTGAATCGTGGAAAAACAGATTTATTCTTACGACGAAGCCTATGAAGAATCTTTACGATATTTTCAAGGCGACGAGCTTGCTGCAAGGGTTTGGGTAAACAAATACGCAGTAAAGGATTCTTTCGGTAATATCTATGAAAAATCCCCGGAAGACATGCATTGGAGAATTGCAAATGAAGTGGCACGCGTAGAATCGAAGTATCCGAATGCGTTGACAGCAAAAGAACTGTATGATTTACTGGATCACTTCAAGTACATCGTCCCCCAAGGTAGCCCGATGACAGGAATCGGTAACGACTACCAGGTTGCTTCACTATCCAACTGCTTCGTTATCGGAGTGGACGGTGCAGCCGACTCTTATGGCGCTATCATCAAAATCGACGAAGAACAGGTACAACTAATGAAAAGACGCGGTGGTGTAGGTCATGACTTATCACACATCCGTCCGAAAGGTTCTCCCGTTAAAAACTCGGCGTTGACTTCTACCGGTCTTGTTCCGTTCATGGAACGATATTCGAATTCCACTCGTGAAGTAGCTCAAGACGGACGTCGCGGTGCATTGATGTTGAGCGTGTCTATCAAGCATCCGGATTCGGAAGCATTCATTGATGCCAAGATGACCGAAGGTAAAGTGACCGGAGCAAACGTTTCTGTCAAGTTGGACGACGCTTTCATGCAGGCTGCCGTAGACGAAAAGCCGTATGTACAGCAATATCCTATCGACTCTGCCCAACCTACATTCACCAAAGAAATCAACGCTTCTACCTTGTGGAAGAAAATCGTTCATAATGCATGGAAATCGGCAGAACCGGGCGTTTTGTTCTGGGATACGATTATCCGTGAATCTGTGCCTGATTGTTATGCAGACCTGGGGTATAGAACGGTATCTACCAACCCATGCGGAGAAATTCCTCTATGTCCTTACGATTCTTGCCGCTTATTGGCTATCAATCTATATTCTTATGTGGTAAATCCGTTCAAACCGGATGCTTATTTTGATTTCGACTTGTTCCAAAAACACGTGGCTCTTGCTCAACGTATCATGGACGATATCATCGACCTCGAACTCGAGAAGATCGAACGTATCATGACCAAGATTGACGAAGATCCGGAAAATGAAGAAGTAAAACATGCAGAACGCGCACTTTGGGAGAAAATCTACAAGAAGAGCGGACAAGGTCGCCGTACCGGTGTAGGTATCACTGCAGAAGGTGACATGCTTGCTGCATTGGGATTGCGTTACGGAACGGAAGAAGCGACAGAATTCTCTGAAAAAGTACACAAGACAGTCGCCCTCGGCGCATACCGTTCTTCAGTGGAAATGGCCAAAGAACGTGGTGCTTTCGAAATATACAATAGCGAACGTGAACAGAACAACCCGTTCATCCAACGTCTGGCAGCAGCCGACCCGAAACTGTATGAGGATATGAAGAAATACGGTCGCCGTAACATTGCCTGCCTGACAATTGCTCCAACCGGAACGACCAGTTTAATGACGCAGACTACCTCGGGTATTGAACCTGTATTCCTGCCTGTTTACAAACGCAGAAGAAAGGTAAACCCGAACGATACGAATGTACATGTAGATTTTGTAGACGAAACAGGAGATGCATTCGAAGAGTATATCGTATTCCATCATAAGTTTGTGACCTGGATGGAAGCTAACGGATACGATCCGGCCAGACGCTACTCTCAAGAAGAAATTGACGAACTGGTTGCCAAATCTCCTTATTATAAAGCAACTTCCAACGACGTCGACTGGTTGATGAAAGTGAAGATGCAGGGAAGAATCCAGAAATGGGTAGACCACTCCATCAGCGTAACAATCAATCTGCCAAACGATGTAGACGAGGATTTAGTAAACCGTCTGTATGTAGAAGCATGGAAATCCGGCTGTAAAGGCTGTACCGTATATCGCGACGGTTCACGCTCCGGAGTCTTGATTTCCACTAAATCGGATAAGGAAAAGAAAGAAGACCTTCCTCCTTGCAAACCGCCTACGGTTGTAGAGGTACGTCCGAGAATATTGGAAGCAGATGTTGTCCGTTTCCAGAACAACAAAGAAAAATGGGTAGCTTTTGTCGGATTATTAGATGGGCATCCTTATGAAATATTCACAGGTTTGCAAGATGATGATGAAGGTATCTTGTTGCCTAAGAGCGTGACTTGCGGACGTATCATCAAAAATGTAGATGAAGACGGTACCAAACGTTACGACTTCCAATTCGAGAACAAACGCGGATATAAGACGACCATTGAAGGATTGTCAGAGAAGTTCAACAAAGAATACTGGAACTATGCAAAATTGATTTCCGGCGTGCTTCGCTACCGGATGCCGATTGAACAGGTTATCAAACTGGTTGGCTCTCTCCAATTAAACAGTGAAAGTATCAACACTTGGAAAAACGGTGTGGAACGTGCATTGAAGAAGTATATTCAGGATGGAACAGAAGCCAAAGGTAAGAAATGCCCGAACTGCGGTAATGAGACATTGGTTTATCAGGAAGGCTGTCTGATTTGTACAACTTGCGGTGCTTCCAGGTGTGGATAATAGTCCTACGTATGTTAATTAATATATAAACAAAAGATTAAAAGGAGTCCGGTGCGGCTCCTTTTATTTTTTATTCAAAAAAATGTCTTATACTTGCAGTGTCTTACATATACAATTAAAATCTAATATATATGATTCTATCATTTAATATTGAATACCGCACCAACTGGGGAGAAGAAGTAAGGATTTCCGGCTTATTTCCGGAATCAATTCCTTTACACACCACTGATGGTATCTATTGGACGGCAGAAGTTGAGCTTGAAATCCCCCATGAAGGGATGATTATCAATTATAACTATCAGATAGAACAAAACGGAATAGTTATCCGCAGGGAATGGGACAGTTTTCCGAGATCTATTTTCCTATCGGGCACTTCCAAGAAGATATACAGAATCAATGATTGCTGGAAAAACATCCCGGAACAATCTTATCTGTATAGTTCAGCTTTTACAGAAGCTTTACTGGCACATCCCGAAAGAGAGAGTATCCCGCAAAGTTATAAGAAAGGACTGGTTATCAAAGCCTACGCTCCACATATCAACAAAGATTATTGTCTGGCGATCTGTGGTAACCAGAAATCATTAGGCCACTGGGACCCGGAGAAAGCGGTTCTAATGAGTGATGCCAATTTCCCGGAGTGGCAGATAGAGCTGGATGCCAGCAAACTAAAATACCCGCTGGAATACAAATTCATCCTCTACAACAAACAAGAAAAGAAAGCGGACTGCTGGGAGAAAAACCCCAACCGTTATCTGGCAGACCCGGAACTGAAGACAAACGAAACGCTCGTGATCTCCGACCGGTATGCCTATTTCGACATTCCTGCCTGGAAAGGTGCGGGAATCGCTATACCTGTATTCTCCTTAAAATCGGAGAAAAGTTTTGGAGTAGGTGATTTTGGTGACTTGAAACGTATGATCGACTGGGCAGTGAGCACCCATCAGAAAGTTATTCAGATTTTACCGGTCAACGATACCACCATGACTCATGCATGGATCGACTCTTACCCCTATAACAGTATTTCCATTTATGCCTTCCACCCGATGTATGCGGATATCAAGCAAATGGGAACTCTGAAAGATAAAGAAGCCGCATCAAAATTCAGCAAAAAGCAAAAGGAGCTGAACAGCCTGCCTGCCATTGACTACGAAGCAGTCAACCAGACAAAATGGGAGTTTTTCAACTTACTATTCCGGCAGGAAGGAGAAAAGGTTTTGGCCTCCAAAGGTTTCAAAGACTTCTTTGAAGCCAACAAAGAATGGTTGCAACCCTATGCAGTCTTCAGTTATCTGCGCGACGCCTACAAAACACCCAATTTCCGTAAATGGCCACGACACTCTGTTTATAATGCGGAAGATATAGAAAAAATGTGCCAGCCGGAAACTGTAGACTATCCTCATATCTCATTGTATTACTATATTCAGTATCACCTGCACCTGCAATTACTGTCTGCAACCGAATATGCCCGTCAACACGGTGTCGTATTAAAAGGAGATATTCCAATCGGTATCAGCCGCAACAGTGTGGAAGCCTGGACAGAGCCTCATTACTTCAATCTCAACGGACAAGCAGGTGCTCCACCCGATGATTTCTCCATCAACGGGCAAAACTGGGGATTTCCTACATATAACTGGGATGTCATGGAAAAAGACGGCTACCGCTGGTGGATGAAACGTTTTCAAAAAATGGCAGAATACTTCGATGCCTATCGGATCGATCATATCCTCGGTTTTTTCCGTATCTGGGAAATACCGATGCACGCCGTACACGGATTGTTAGGTCAGTTCGATCCTTCCCTCCCTATGAGCCGGGAAGAAATCGAAAGTTATGGTTTCACATTCCGGGATGAATACCTGCTCCCATCTATTCATGAATCTTTCCTTGGACAGTTGTTCGGACCACATACCAATTTAGTAAAACAGGACTTTCTTCAATTAGTTGACGACTCCGGTACCTATCAGATGAAACCGGGATTTGAGACACAAAGGGAAGTAGAACAATTCTTTGCCGGCAGAAACGATGAAGATAGTATCTGGATTCGGGAAGGGCTTTATTCGTTAATCAGTAATGTTTTATTTGTTGCGGACAAAAAGGAGGAAGGGAAATTCCACCCTCGCATCGGCGTACAGCGGGATTTTGTATTCCGATTGCTAAACGAAGAAGAAAAGAATGCTTTTAACAAGCTATACGACCAGTATTATTATCACCGGCACAATGAGTTCTGGTATCAACAGGCTATGAAGAAATTGCCCCAGCTGACACAATCAACCCGTATGTTGGTTTGTGGAGAAGATCTGGGGATGATTCCTGCTTGTGTATCGTCAGTGATGAATGATCTCCGTATTCTTAGTTTGGAAATTCAGCGGATGCCTAAAAATCCGATGTATGAATTCGGGCATTTAAATGAGTACCCATACCGGTCTGTCTGCACAATCTCCACCCACGATATGTCTACCCTGCGTGGCTGGTGGGAAGAAGATTACCAACAGACCCAACGTTACTATAATGCAACGTTAGGACACTACGGCGCCGCACCAACCACTGCTACTCCGGAGTTGTGCGAGGAAATTGTACGCAATCATCTCAACAGTAATTCTATTCTCTGTATCTTATCTTTCCAAGATTGGTTATCAATAGACGAGAAATGGAGAAATCCGAATGTGACGGAAGAGCGGATTAATGTTCCATCAAATCCACGAAATTATTGGCGATACCGGATGCACCTCACATTGGAACAGTTGATGAAAGCAAAAACACTCAATGATAAGATTTGTGAACTGATAAAAAACACAGGAAGAGATCCGAATAAATAAGATAAAAGACACTAACTCTTTTTTAAAGGATATTTTCCGGACACTACTGACGCGGATAACACTAGATTAAGAACTCTAAAATCAATGTTATCCGCGTCATTCGTTTTTTAAAGATACATTGCCAATAGAGGTAAAATAAGGAATTTCAAAACACAGCCAACGTTTTTTTTCGCAATAACAGTATTACCTTATATCATACTTTTTCGCTTTGCGTATCATTCGTTTATTTTTTCAATCTTCCTCTTTTTATTCCAATTTATGAAGTATCTTTGCGCCGAAAAAGTGAAATTGAAAAGAGATAATGGAAGGCAACCAAAGCAGACGTATTGATTTCGTGGACTTAACCAAAGGAGTCTGCATCATCCTTGTAGTAATAGCGCACGTTGGAGGAGCCTTCGAACAGCTGGATACCAATTCCATGCTCTCCTGTTTTCGCATGCCGCTTTATTTCTTTATCTCCGGAGTATTTTTCAAATCATACGAAGGCTTGTTCGGATTTATCCTACGGAAAATAAACAAGTTGATTATCCCTTTTCTTTTCTTCTATCTAAGCGCATTTCTAATGAAATATATCGTTTGGAAAATAGCACCCGGGGTATTTCAACTGCCTGTATCATGGAATGAGCTCCTGGTAGTGTTTCATGGACATGACCTTATCAAGTTCAATCCTCCGATTTGGTTCCTACTTGCACTATTCAACTGCAATATCTTGTTTTATCTGATCCACTTTCTGCGTGAGAAACACCTGCCTATCATGTTTGCTGTCACACTCCTGATTGGTTGCACAGGATTTTATCTCGGAAAATTACAGATAGAGTTGCCTTTGTATATAGATGTTTCCATGACCGCCCTCCCTTTCTATGTAGCCGGTTTCTGGATTCGGCGGTATAACTTTTTTCTGTATCCCAGTCATCGTTTCGACAAGTTGATCCCGGTTTTCATTCTGTTGGCACTGGTAGTCATGTACTTTACCGCTACCACATTGGGTATGCGCACCAACAACTATGCGGGAAATATTTTTCAAGTATATATCGCTGCATTTGCAGGAATATTTATGATTATGTTACTTTGCAAAAAAGTGAAGGAAATAAAGGTTATCTCTTACTTAGGGCGATATTCGATCATCACCTTGAGTATTCATGGACCGATACTTCATTTTTTAGGTCCATTGGTCAGCCGTTATATTCACAATAGTTGGGCACAGGCAAGTGTACTTTTGCTTATAACACTAAGCATCTGCATTCTGCTCACCCCCGTCTTTCTAAAAGTGATTCCACAAATGGTTGCACAGAAAGACCTGTTAAAAGTCAAACAAGATCACACTAAAAAGACAGTATATGAAGATAAACAGTAGCTATATTCTTTTGAAAGAAATTCGTTGTTACGCCTATCATGGAGTTGCACCGCAAGAAAATCTGATTGGAAATGAATATATCATTGACCTTAAACTGAAAGTGGACATCAGCAAAGCTACCCGGACAGACGAAGTTGCCGACACCGTTAACTACGCCGAAGTACATCAGGTGATAAAAAATGAAATGGCTGTTCCCTCAAAATTGCTGGAACACGTTAGCGGACGGATTATACAAAAACTCTTTGACCAATTCCCCTGTATTGAAGAAATCGAACTCCGGCTTTCCAAACGAAACCCACCGATGGGAGCAGATATAGAGTCCGCAGGAATTGAGCTACACTGCAGCAGGAAATAAGATATCACAGTTGGAAATGAAACATAAATGACGAAATGCAGATAATACGATATTAATAAAGTAATCCGTATCATCTGCATTCCTTTTTTAAACAAGATCTGCTTCTATTTTCACAGCCGTAAACTACCGGCTTATTTTCTCTTCTTTTTTCTTCTATTTACCGATTCTACAGCCTCCGTCACCACAGGTTTATCCTGGAAACGTTTCGTATAACTGGAGTAGTCCGGATGAATGCGCTCATAGTCAGGATCCATAAATAACGGACTGGAAATAATATGATCCGCCGTAGAACGATTACAGCAAAAAACAATGTTTTCTACACCAGCCAAGCGGGTTAATGCTTTCACATCCGTATCATGCGGTTGCAATGTCATAGGGTCAGTGAAGAAAAACAGATAGTCAATCTGTCCATCCACAATACGTGATCCCATTTGTTGGTCACCACCCAGCGGACCTGATTTTAAAATCGTAAAATCCCATTCTTCATCAGGGTGCTTCTCTTTTAATGCTTCCAATATCAAAGTACCGGTAGTACCTGTACAATAGAATTTATTTCCCATCAACAGTTCCGAGTTCCACAGTACCCATTCGATGAGGTCTTTTTTCATTGCATCATGCGCTACCAGCCCGATGCCTCTTCTAACCTTTGCTTTCATTTGCTATCCTTTTAAATCCGACAATTGAGAGAATCTTTTGCATCCTCTCGCATAAAACTGCCACAAGATACTACTTTTTGTCCGTTCAGGTATCGGATTCAAAGTTTTTTTTCTCATATTCTCTTCACGGGATAAAGAAAATGAAGGACGTAGCTGTTGGTACTCTTTCCGTGCACGCATGACGGCACGAGCATTGGCCCAATGCCCGTGTAACAAGAAATTAAACGCTGCCACATAATCGAGACAGGCCCGGATACGCATCACTTTATTTAACTCCTCCTGTGGAAGATTCTTATAGAGCATGACAAGATTATTACGGAAATTAAGAAAAGTCTTATGAGGATTCTCTTTTTTAAGAGTAGCTCCCCCCACATGATAGACAATACTTTGAGGCACACAAACAATCGCACGTCCTCGTGAACGGAGTCGCCAGCACAAATCTATTTCCTCCATGTGTGCAAAAAAACGTCCATCCAATCCTCCGGCATTCATATAATCAGCGCGTCGGATAAACAGGGCTGCCCCCGTCACCCAGAAAACAGGAATCACTGTATCGTACTGACCGTCATCTTTCTCCACAACGCCCATTATACGCCCCCGACAGAAAGGATAACCGTATTTATCAATAAAACCACCGGCTGCCCCGGCATATTCGAAATATTCTTTTTGTCGCTGGCTACGTATCTTCGGCTGACAGGCAGCCACCTCCGGATGAGCATCCAGATAAGCAACCATTGGTTCCAGCCAATGCTCCGTCACCTCGACATCCGAATTCAAAAGCACTACATATTCTGCATCTACCTGCTGTAATGCCAAATTGTATCCGTCTGCAAAACCATAATTCCGATCGAGCACAATCGTCCTAACAGAAGGAAATTCCTGTTGAAGCAAAGCCACAGAATCGTCCGTAGAGCCATTATCAGCCACACAAACCTCTATCCCCTCTCCTTTCGAATAGCGGACAACAGACGGAAGAAAAGTACGGAGCATATCACATCCGTTCCAATTCAAGATTACAACTGAAACTTTCATTGCTGTTCTTTCTTCTTGTTCAATTCTTCCTGTTGTTCAGCCTCCTCCCTGTTTAATTTCCAGCGTTTATGAGACCACAACCAGTATGCCGGTTCTCTACGAATCGTCTGCTCCAATCGGTGAGCAAACATTTCAGTAATTTCTCCTTCCTTGGTTTCTTTCGGCGTCTCCGTCATTAGTTTGAATTCCGCTTCACAATATCCTCTCCGTCTCTTACTAAGTTCGCAATAGAAAACAGGAAAATTCATCATTTTAGCAATGCGCTCAGCACCATTCAGAAAAGCAGTCTCCTGCCCTAAAAAAGTAGTCCAATATCTATCAAATCCGCTGGGCCATTGGTCGGTAATCAGACCGACTACCATCTTTTTCCCATCACGCTTCAACTTAATAATTTCGCGTGCAGTAGAATGTTTTGGAATATTATATCCACCGAAACGAGAGCGGATACGTTTAAAAAGTTTATCCAGATATTGATCTCTCAACGGTTTATAAACCTGCACAGGAACATCTCCGGGTTTCATGATTGCACCCATGCCAATCAACCATTCATAATTGGCATAATGAGGAATCATCACAATAATACCTCCGTACTTTTCGGTCAGTTCCAGATATTGTTCCGTATTCTTATAAGTCATTCTCACACAAAGCTCTTCGGCAGACATATGCAACAGTTTCAAATCCTCAAGCATATAATCCGACAGATAGCGATAGAATTTGCGCTCTATCTGCAATCTCTCTGCATCAGTTTTTTCCGGAAATGATCTCAACAGATTCCCCCGAACTACTTTCCGGCGATATTTTCCAATATGATACATCAACAGATAATTCAAATCCGAGAACATATACAAAACCCGGAACGGAAGTGCCGAAAACAACCACATTCCACTATATACCAGCCAATAGATAAGTTTGGATCTCATACTTATATCAAAATTGTACTTTTAAGTGCCGTCCTCTCTTCATTAAAGTCTCCCAGGCGTACGTTAACCACCCGATTATCCAGTGAATCATCATTTTCCACCTCTACACGGATATAATTCTCCGTAAATCCATGCATCGGAACACCTGTCTTCGATTTTTCCATCAGCACCGGCATTACCTGCCCGATATGACGCGCGTAAAAAGCCTGTGTCTTTTGGTCCGATAGTGTCAACAGACGTTGACTACGCTGATGCTTCTCTTCCGGAGAAACCACATATTCTATTTTTAAGGCTTGCGTTCCAGGACGTTCGGAATAGCTAAACACATGCAACTGCGTCACATCCAGTCCATCAATAAACTGATAAGCCTGTTCAAAGTATTCGGGCGTTTCTCCACGGGTTCCCACAATCACGTCCACTCCGATAAAAGCATCCGGCATCACCTCTTTTATCTTCCTTACTTTCGAAGCAAAAAGAGCAGTGTCATAACGACGGCGCATTAGCTGCAAAACCTCATCACAACCGGATTGCAAAGGGATATGAAAATGAGGCATAAAACTGCGGGAGTGAGACACAAACTCAATAATCGCATCAGTCAACAGATTGGGTTCTATGGAAGAGATACGATAACGTTCGATTCCTTCAACCTGATCCAATGCTTTTACTAAATCAAAGAAACTCTCTCCTGTTGTTTTGCCAAAGTCTCCGATATTCACTCCGGTCAGAACAATTTCTTTTCCTCCCTCGGCAGCCGCTTGACGGGCCTGTTCAACCATGGAAGCAATAGTCCCGTTACGACTTCGTCCCCGGGCAAAAGGAATCGTGCAATAAGAACAAAAGTAATCGCATCCATCCTGCACCTTCAAAAAGAAACGGGTACGGTCTCCCCGTGAACACGAGGGAGAGAATGAACGGATATCTTTGGTCGTCGTAGTGATAGCTTCTCCTTTTTCATGCTTTTGGAGGTCGCCCAGATATTGAAGCAATTCTCCTTTCTGTTCCGCTCCCAACACTACGTCCACTCCATCTATCTTTGCCACATCACCGGGCTTCAATTGCGCATAACATCCGGTCACTATCACAAAAGCACCAGGGTGTTGTTTTACCAGACGATGAATCGCTTGCCGGCATTTCTTATCCGCCATCTCCGTCACCGAACAGGTATTTACCACACAGATATCAGCTTTCTCTCCTTTACGCGCAGTCCGAACTCCTACCTCACGCAGAATTTTACCAATAGTTGAAGTCTCTGAAAAATTTAATTTGCAGCCTAAAGTATAATAAACGGCTGTCTTATTTTGAAATACAGTGGTATCTATCATAAGCTGTTATAAACACATTAACTTTGCAAAGTTACACATTATTATTAGTAAAACGCTTTTGGATACGAAAGTTTATTCCTATTTTTGCACAATTCACTAAAAAACGTGCAATGATTAAAGAGAATTTCATTAAACTATACGAAAATAGTTTTCGTGAAAATTGGGATCTACCTTGTTACACAGATTATGGAGAAGATACCCAATATACTTATGGGGAGGTAGCTGAAAAAATCGCCCGTTTACATCTGTTATTCAAACATTGTAGCCTCCGCAGAGGGGATAAGATTTCAGTTATCGGCAAAAACAACGCTCACTGGTGCATCGCCTATATGGCAACCATCACGTATGGAGCAATCATTGTTCCCATCCTTCAAGACTTTACCCCCAACGATGTTCATCATATCGTCAATCATTCCGAATCTGTATTTCTGTTCACCAGCGACAGCATTTGGGACAATCTGGAAGAGGAAAAATTAGCCGGATTACGAGGCGTATTCTCACTGACCGATTTCCGGTGTCTTTATCAGCGTGACGGAGAAACCATACAGAAGTTTCTGAAAAATACCGATAAAGAGATGCATTCTTTGTATCCGAAAGGATTTACCCGTGAAGATGTTCAGTATACCACTTTATCCAATGATAAAGTGATGCTGTTAAACTACACTTCCGGAACCACTGGTTTCAGTAAAGGTGTAATGCTGACAGGAAACAATCTTGCCGGTAACGTCACTTTTGGTATTCGTACCGAACTCCTTAAAAAGGGGGATAAAGTGCTGTCTTTCCTTCCCCTCGCTCACGCATACGGTTGTGCATTTGACTTTCTGACAGCGACCGCTGTCGGCACTCACGTCACTTTGCTTGGAAAAACACCTTCTCCCAAGATTATAATGAAAGCTTTTGAAGAAGTGAAACCTAACCTTATAATTACTGTCCCGCTAGTAATCGAAAAGATATATAAGAATATTATCCAGCCGCTCATTAATAAAAAAGGAATGAAGTGGGCACTCAATATTCCTCTGCTCGACACCCAAATCTACAACCAGATACGCAAAAGACTAATTGATGCACTGGGAGGCCGGTTTAAGGAAATCATTATCGGCGGTGCCGCTATGGACAAGGAAGTAGAAGAATTCTTCTACAAAATTAAATTCCCTTTTACTATAGGTTACGGTATGACGGAATGTGGGCCACTAATCAGCTATGCCCCTTGGGATGAATTTGTACTAGGCTCTTCCGGAAAGATTCTGGATATAATGGAAGCACGTATCTATAAAGAAAACCCTGAAGCAGAAACCGGAGAAATCCAGGTTCGGGGAGAGAATGTGATGGTGGGCTATTACAAGAATCAGGAAGCAACGCAGGAAGTATTCACGCAGGACGGCTGGCTACGCACCGGTGATCTCGGTTCCATGGACAGCAACGGAAATATTTTCATCCGGGGACGCCTCAAGACCATGATCTTAAGTTCAAGCGGACAGAACATCTTCCCCGAAGAGTTGGAAACAAAACTGAATAACCTGCCTTTCATTCTTGAAAGTCTCGTTATCGAACGCAACAAAAAATTAGTAGCACTCGTTTATGCCGATTATGAAGCGTTGGATTCTCTCGGATTAAACAATCCGAATAACCTGAAAACAATCATGGATGAAAATCTTAAGAATCTGAACAGCAATGTAGCCGCTTATGAAAAAATCAGCAGAATCCAACTTTATCCTACGGAATTTGAAAAAACTCCCAAAAGAAGCATAAAAAGATACCTATATAACAGTATTGCTGTCGATTAGCATGTTCTAAAACATACGAAAAAGGGAGAAAAGTAGCTAGTTACAAAAAAAATTATAAAAAAAGTTGGTATTTCGAGAACAACATATTGAAAAAGTACATAACTTTGCAGCGTTTTAATAAAGCAATTGATTGTATTACGTTTTTAAAAAGCAAAGAAAATGAAAAAATTAGTTTTGATGGCCGTAGCTATCGTAGCAGTATCATTCGCATCATGTGGTAACAAAGCAGCTGACGCAGCAAAAGCAACTGCAGATTCTATCCGTATCGCTGACTCAATCGCAGCAGTAGAAGCAGCAGCTCTTGAAGCTGAACAAGCAGCAGCCGCAGCAGCAGATTCTTTGAATGCTGATAGCACTGCAACTGAAACTGTAGCTGAATAATTCAGAAACAGCTTAGAGAGAATTGAAAGTCTGCCATGCAAAAGCATGCACAGACTTTTTTTATGCTTCAATTTTAGCAATTCACACGCTATTTAGCGTATGAACTCTTCACAAAAGGAGCGTCCAACAAATAATCCAAGCTCACTTCCACACTCTCTTCTACCGGCATACTATAACCCTCGATTTCAGCAACGAGATAGTTAACACCTGCAGTTTTTGCATTCTTAAAGATAGCGTCAAAACCTACCATTCCGCTTTGTCCGATCTCTCTGTGATCCTTAACATGGAATATCTTGAAGCGGCCGGGATATTTATTAAAATAATCAACAGGACTGTTTTGTCCGCGAACTACCCAATAAAGGTCCATCTGGAAGAAGACATATTCAGGATTCGTATGTTCCAGCATATAATCATACATTACTTTATCTTCTACTTTCTGAAATTCATGAGCGTGATTATGATATCCAAATGACAAACCTTGTTGTTTGCAACGTTTGCCTATCTCATTAAAATAAGTGCAATATGTATTCAAATCTTTAAGCGTTTTTGGAACATCCATCCAAGGAGCTACGATGTACTTCATTCCTGCAGCTTTATGATCGGCAATACACTGATCCCACCATTGAAGAGACTCTGACAAGTCACCAGAAGCCAATTCTTCTTTGGACAATTGTCTGGTACAATGTGAAGACAAAACTTTTAATCCTGCCGATTCGACATCTTTCTTAAACTGTTGGGGAGTCCGGTCATAAAATTTACCGTTGTTATAATTGGCAGCTTCAACACCGGTATATCCCATGTTTGCCAATTTCTTCAGAAGAGCAGTATAAGTGGGGTCACACTTACCATTTTTATTGTCTACCTTATTCAATATATCTCTGACAGAATAGAGTTGAATAGCTACTTCTTTTTTAGCTTTCTTCTTAGTTTGTGCCGTCATTGCCTGTGGAATCATGAAAAGAGCAGCCAACGCACATAAATAAATTTTTGTTTTCATATAATAGATATCAGGGGATTACAATTATTAGATTTATATAGAAAAAACAGGCACGGATTACACAGACTTCACGGTTACTCTATGGCAATCGCCATTCAAAAAAACGTGAAATACGTGTAACCCGTGCCTTCTTATTACTATTTGATTAGTCCAAAACCTTCACGCGGATGTTGCGGAACCAAACATCATCACCGTGATCTTGCAAACCGATGAAACCTTCGTGATTTTCGCCACCACAGTTATTCAGCAATTCAAATGCCAAAGGCCATTTATCTTCGCTGAACTTACTTGCCTGCAACATATCAGTCCATTGTTTTGTCCACAAATGATATTCAAGTACGTTTTCATCGTTTTGTCCATGAACCACTGTACCTTTATAAACCATAATCTTAGCCTTGTTCCATTCGCCAAACGGTTTAGAGTTTTGAGGAACTGCCGGAATCATGTCATACAAAGAAGCCGACTGACGATTGTTATCTTTACCCAATTTAGCATCCGGATGATTGGCATTATCCAAGATCTGATATTCAGGTGCGGAAATATAAATAGGTTCAAGCACATCATTACCATCTTTGTCTTTAGAAGTAACTTCCTGAGCTAAATACAGAATACCTGAATTGCTACCTTTAGCAACCTTCCATTCCAATTCCAACTCGAAGTTTTTAAATTTGTGAGCAAAGATCAAGTCACCACCATCACCGTCTTGAGCTTCACCGCCGCCAGAACCGTTGAATTTGATACAGCCATCTTCGATTGTCCATTTAGTAGGAACACGGTCTTTTCCATAACCACGCCACCCGTTAAATGTTTCACCATCAAAGATTGTGATATAACCATTTTCGTCAACAGGCAGATTCAAACTATCAGTTTCCGGTGCTTTCAATGATTTAGAGTAAGACAATGCAACTTTGCTCGGTTCTTCCTGAGCATTTGCTTTTTTCTGACCACCGCAAGAAGCAAAAACTCCTGCAGCAAGACAACAACAAGCTAATGGATAAAATACTTTTTTCATGATAATAACGATTTAATTTTTTATCTTTAATTTCTAATTTATCTCGGCATATCAGGCAGTCTCCAGCCGTCACGATAAGTATGTTTCACTAATTCAGCAGCAAACTGTTTCGCATTAATCGGATCAGTCCATGTCTTGTCAAATGTCGGATGACCATCATGAATCTTGAATCCGTCTTTGATAACGGTACGGATCGTTTCGTTATCACCGATATTCGTAAAGCACATGTTAGCTCCATCCCATTCAAGAGTCTTATTCAGCGCTTGCAAACGAATAGCCAATACACCCATTGCCACCATTTCATTCATTGGTCCGGCTTCTGAGAAATCAGACTTAGTCATGATACGGTTAGATTTATTTTCTTTACATGCACGTACCCAGTCCATCTCGTGACCACCGTTCATAGCATTGGGAACACGACGACAAACCTTTGGCGCATTTGGTTTACGACCAGAAAGCAACCAAGGATTCTGTCCATAACATCCGCAAATCAAAGTATCTTTCGTTCCGTGGAAAATAGTCAAACCACCACCACTCTGCATCAGTTGTTTTCCTTCCGGGAATCCTTTCGGACGTTCAGGCATCATACCGCCATCATACCAATGTACTTCCACTTCAGGCATAGCTACTTTCGGCATATTTTCACGAGCAGGGAAAATCATTTTCACATGCTGTGCCTGCGGAGCACAAGCATTCAACAATAAAGTAGATGACCCTTCCACTTTAGTTGGATATTGCAATTTCAATGCTCTAAACGGCTGATGCAAAATATGGCAAGCCATATCGCCTAATGCACCTGTTCCATAATCCCACCATCCACGCCAGTTCCAAGGATGATAAATAGCATTGTAAGGATTCATTTTAGCAGGACCTGTAAACAAATCCCAATTCAATGTGCTAGGAATTTTATCAACCTTTTCAGGAACATTCAATCCTTGCGGCCAAATAGGACGGTCTGTCGCACATTCCACCTTAGTTATATCACCGATTTCACCATTCCAAATCCATTCGCATACCAAATCCGTACCTTCATCCGATGAACCCTGATTACCCATCTGAGTAACAACACCTGTTGAAGCAGCTAAATTTGTCAATAAACGAGATTCATAAACAGAGTGGGTCAACGGCTTCTGACAGTACACGTGTTTTCCCATTGTCATTGCATCAGCAGTGATGATAGCATGAGTATGATCGGCAGTTGCAATAATCACACCGTCGATAGATTTACCCATTTCTTCATACATCTTACGATAGTCCCAGTATTTTTTAGCCTTGGGGAATTCGTCGAACACACCTTTTGCATACTTCCAATCCACATCACAAAGAGCCACAATATTTTCAGTGCCCTTTACGTGATTAATATTGGCATGTCCCATACCACCAATACCCACGGCTGCAAGATTCAGTTTGTCAGTAGGCGAAATATGCCCGTGGCTCATACCTAAAATAGTACTGGGAGCAATAGTAATGCCGGCTAAAGCAGCAGCCCCCGTTTTGAGAAACTTTCTCCTCGAAATGTTTGACATGATTTTATTTATTTAAGGGTTAATAATCTTTGGAAGGTTGCCATGCAACAATCCATATCCATTTTTCATGTTTCTTCTTCGCTCGCGTATTTGCTCCAGAGTGCGCAAATTACCAATAGCGGGCAAATCGTGTTTGCGTGTGTCTTTCAAGAATGTCCACGCATATTCGGATGCAATGGCCGAATCGCGCATGGACGGTAAGCGGGAACTGCGCTTTCCGGTTTCTACCGAATCAGCAAACAGGTCACACAACACGTCTATATTCTTGCCACCGAAAGGCTTCTCCACACGAATGGTCTGATTGACACCGTGTAGATCGACAACAGCGGTATTGAAATCATGCGTCATACGCACAACTCCTTTTGTACCTATAATATCCACATACGAATTATGTGTCTGGTCTTTAGATAATTGTCCATAAACAAAGCCCTGAGTAATATCAAAGACTACACCATTTTGGAAAGTTCCGTGACATTGTACCCACCAAGGATCTTTATAATTCCACATATTCACTCCCTGAGCATTCCATGTTCTATAATCACAGCCTGCATACCAACGGGTAATATCGACATAGTGCATTCCACAATCATGGAAAGCCGGCCCCTCATACTCATGCCCTTCGCCCGGTGCCAAGCCGGGAGTCATGTGGCAAATACGGATAATAGCCAGTTCTCCAATCTCTCCCTGCTCGATATACTCTTTCATTAGATTATGGTACCAGGAATTCCGCAGATACAAGTTTACCGCAGAAATGAGGTTGGCATTTTCTGTCATTTCCACGACCTTCCACTCATTTTCCATGGTATCTGCAATAGGTTTTTCTGAAATAATGTGCTTGCCGTAGCGAATAGCTTTTTCTATTTGTTCCATCCGCGAGTCGGCCAAAGTGAAAAGACCGACTACCTGTACACTTTCATCCTCAAAAACTTTTTGATTATCTTCTACTATAAGAGATTCAGGAGATAACTTCTTAGCCAATTGACGTGATTCCGGATCTGTATCGCAAATATAAGCAATATTCCATCGCCCACTTTTTGTCATCGCTTCCCAATAGAATCTTCCCATTCTACCGAAACCGATAATTCCAACTTTAATTCTCGTGTCTACTGAAGATTGCGTGTTCATAATAAAACATAGTGAATTTAAGTACAAATAATAGATGAAGTATCAATTTTCACCATCAAGCTGATGAGTAAAAAACTGATATTGCAAATCTAGCCAAATAAATAACGGCTTATTTGACTTACACTACTTTATGTAGATATTAAATTAGCATTTTATCCTATTAATCAAATACTTAGCACTTCAAGTATATCCAAAAAATGTAGATGATTTGGAAAGGGGGGCAACAGTAAAATGATAATTATGTCTCTTGAGTTGAACTAATTTTCATAATTTCGTTCTCAAATTCATCTCTGTCTACAGCAGCTTTATTTCTCATCTTCGTACGATAATTATAAACCGTACTTGTAGAGCACCGGAGGAAGTTCGCTATCTTCCCACTATCCGTAATACCCAAGCGTAATAAAGCATAAATACGAAGTTCCCTATTTAATAAAGCATCCGGTTTTAAAATAATCTTCTCTTCATCTTTCAACAGGGCGTTAAAATCAGAAACAAAAGTGGGATACAAACCCAAGAAGACCTTATCAAAACGAGTGTATAAAGCGCTAAGCTCTTCGTCGATAAGCGCAGATGATTTTAGCTTCTTAATCAGTTCATCATAGTATTTATTAATAGCTATTTTATACAGCATATTCTGATATTTCTCCATTTTATGGATATAGCTAAAGCATACATCAAAGAATTCGGCTATATAATACTCCTTTATACTATTAATTTCGCACAACTGATTATTTGTATCATTCAGCTGGCTGTTCATGCTATTCAGCTTATTGTTCAATCGCAAAAGCTCCTCATTACTCTGCGCTAATGCCTGTTTTATTTTCAACGTCTTTTTCATCTGAATATAGATGAAAAGCACCAACAAGAGTAAAAGAAAAAGGATAATACTCGTAGAAATAAGGAAAGTAGTCAAATGCGACCGTGATCTGGCCTGCTCTGCCTGATAAGCAGTATTAATAATAGAATTGAATTTATAAATTTCGATGGCCCGGAAATGAATACCAGAAGAAATAACGTCATCGATAGCGGACTGCGTAAATTTAAAGGCATCGGCTAAATTCTGTTCATCATAGGCTATCAATGCAAGAGATTGCAGGGATGCATTTTCCCGCGTAGCATTCCGTGTATCGGCTATTGCTGACAACATCAGATATTTTTTTTCCTCATCATACTTTTTCTGATGGTGACATAACCTGGAATACGAATGAGTTATCATGGCATAATTAGGCGTCCCCACTTCTTCTATTTCCAGTAGTTCTTTAAAAATCTCTTTCGATTTCAACGTATCACGCCAAATATAATAAGAAGCCTGGGACATTCGATAATCCCAAGAAGTGTGGTCAATGAGGGCAAAAAGCGAATCCTGATATGCAGCCTGCTGCTTACCATACAGATTGTTGGCAACAGAAATAGAATAATGCCCCCAGAAACTGGAGTAAGTCTGATAATAGTCTATTAATAAATCTTTGGGGAGTTCTGAAGTCTTTATACTTTTCAAAATAATCTCGGCTTCGCGGAACCTGCCGCACATCGAATACAAAAGACTGAGATTTAAAGACGACTGGTTGGTGAAATAAGGTTTATTCAACTGGTGGGAAATCTCGATATTACGATCGACATAATGAATGGCAGAATCAATATGGAACTTTTTATACTCGCTATATAACCGTAAATTGATCCTATACTCCCCTTCAAGAGTCAAACCGGGACTTCTCAACATACATTTTATCCGGTTTATCCGATCCTCTTTCTCTTTAACAAAGATGTGTTTTTCATCTATCACTCTACGCAAAGAATCAGTCAATAGCTTCAACTCATTATCCGCATAAAGAACACTGCCAATTCCCAAAGCAATCAGCAGAAGCAAAAACCTCTTCTTTAGAAAATAACAAGTGAATTTCATGATATCTACAAAGATAGGGATTAATAACGAGAATCTAATTATGTAATGAACCTCATAATTAAATAGAAGAAATCCTTCATAATCATTTCTCTTCACCTACTTTTAACAATCTGAAAAGATCTTGATCGGTATAAAGATCCTCAGTTGAACTATATACTAATTCAACGTCAGAAGGATTTTGTTTTATAAAAGTAATAATATCATCTCCAGATACTTTCTTGGTAGTATAAGTGAAAGAGGGTTCGCTTTCCGTTTTGGGGTATGAAACGCTATAAAGATTATAATTTTTTTGTTTATCAGTGATTACCAGTTTTCCTGAAGCATCTTTCGAAATAGGTACATTAAAACCGTAATGTTTAGAACCTTCACTAACACTTAGAAGAATATCCGTATTATCCACATCAGTATTTTTGAGAGTTTTAGAGTTTTCAGTTATAGTGTTACTTTCAGCATAACCAGATATAGTACCTTCCATAACCTGCGCTATAGTTAATTTACCTACTGACATAATATCTTTAGTAATAACCATATCACCACTTCTATCTGGCATCTTAGGTACGATAGTTGCATATTCAATTACTGCTCGGTACTTATAAATAGGAATTCTCCCTGAATCTGAAATAATAAAGGTAGAGTCAATCGCAATGAATTCTTTGGGAATTAACTCAATTTTAGTATTTCCAAGAGCAACAATCCATTTATCATCTGAAGATGACACAGTAAGCGAACAGCTAAAACCTGCTAAACATAACAGCATAACAAGTAATTGTTTCTTAAAATCTAAGTGCATAATTCATATGTATTTAAGATCATATCAATATATCTTACAAAGATATATAATAGTCTCAACTTTTCACCAATTAAATAGAAAAATACGTTTTTATTTAGAGCAAAGATAACAAAAAAAGCGATTTATTCGTTCAGAACAAATCGCTTTTTGTATATGAAGTAAATTTGCTCTTATTCAGCAACTACTTCGAAAGGAATTTCTACCGAAACTTCCTTGTGAAGCTTAACAATAGCCTTATAGCTACCAACTTCTTTCACAGCGTCTTTTACAACGATGATCTTTCTGTCAACTTCATGACCCAGCTTAGACAAAGCTTCAGCGATCTGGATGTTACCAACAGAACCGAAGATAGTACCGGTTGAGCTAACTTTAGTTGCAATAGTCAAAGAAACGCCTTCCAACTTAGCAGCCATAGCCTCAGCATCTTTCTTGATTTTCTCAAGTTTGTGAGCGCGCTGTTTCAGTTCTTCAGCCAACATTTTCTTTGCAGAAGGAGAAGCGATGACAGCTTTTCCAGTCGGGATCAGATAATTACGACCGTATCCGGATTTCACGTTTACGATATCGTTCTTATAACCCAAGTTTACTACGTCTTCTTTCAATATAATTTCCATACTTTTCCTCCTTCTTATTTCATCATGTCAGTTACATAAGGCAGCAATGCCAAGTGACGAGCTCTCTTCACAGCCTGCGCGATACGACGTTGGAACTTCAAAGAAGTACCTGTAATACGACGCGGAAGGATTTTTCCTTGTTCATTCAAGAATTTCTTCAAGAATTCAGGATCTTTGTAGTCGATATACCTAATACCACTCTTTTTGAAACGGCAGTATTTTTTCTTCTTAACATCTACTGACGGCGGAGTCAAATATCTGATTTCTGATTGAACTTGTTGTGCCATGATTAATCCTCCTTTTTGTTTGATTTAACACTTCTTCTTTTTGCAGCGTATTCAGCAGCATACTTATCCATCTTGAAAGTCAAGAAACGGATTACGCGTTCATCACGACGGAAATTAAGTTCCAGCTTGTCAATTACAGTAGGATCTGCATTGAACTCAATCAGTTGGTAAAAACCTGTAGACTTCTTCTGAATTGGGTAAGCCAATTTCTTCAGTCCCCAGTTTTCTTCATTGATAATCTCAGCACCTTCAGCTTGAAGAACGCCTTTGAATTTTTCTACCGCTTCCTTCATCTGAACATCAGACAAAACGGGAGTTAAAATGAAAACGGTTTCGTATTGATTCATACTTCGTTTAATTAAATAAATAAATTATTTGATTTTAAATGCGGGTGCAAAGTTAGACATTTTATTTTGAACTACAAATATTTAATCTTTTTTTGTATCCGAAGATAGGATTTATCCGGGAAGTGACTTAACTTTGCAAAGTTGTTTAAACAATAATTTCATGATAGAGCAATTTAATTTCGATATCCGGCTTATATTCGCCATATTAAATGGCAAAGTTTCCGCGGCAATCAACCGTAAGCTGTACCGTAACTTCCGTCAGAACGGGCTGGAAATCAGTCCGGAGCAATGGACGGTACTCATTTTTTTGTGGGAAAAAGACGGTGTTACACAACAAGAGTTGTGTAATGCAACTTTTAAAGACAAACCCAGCATGACCCGCTTGATAGACAATATGGAACGGCAGCATCTCGTTGTGCGCATTTCCGATAAAAAAGACCGCCGTACCAATTTGATCCACCTGACTAAAGACGGAAAAGAACTGGAAGAAAAAGCGCGCGTCATTGCCGGCCAGACTCTGAAAGAGGCTCTTCATGGCATCACCCTCGACGAATTGAGCATTGGGCAGGAGGTACTGAAAAAGGTATTCTATAATACGAAAGATTAAGCAGAAGAACAGATCTTAAAATCATAAAATCCACTAAATCGTGCATTTATAATGGAATTTTTATCCAAATAATTTCGCCCGTTAAAGAATTATGCTTTAATTTGTGACTGGAATATTATAATCTATTAAAATACACACGCATGAAAGGCTTATTAAAGAACTTAGGATTGATATTAATCTTGGCCGGAGTAGTCATCCTGTTGGGTTGTTCATTTACAGGTAATGTAAATAACAACGCCATTCTGGGTACTTCTGTAGTACTTGTAGTACTGGGACTCATTTCTTATATTGTTATTAATAAGAAGATCGCTGATTAATTTCGCAAAAATCAATAAAAAATCCCGGAAACGAATGTTTCCGGGATTTTTTATTTGTAGTCATCTCAAATGCGATTATTAAGATTCAACTTCCGGGGTAATCAGCTTATAGCCTTTTCCGTGGATATTGATAATCTCGATAGAATCATCTTCTTTCAGATGCTTACGTAGTTTCGTGATATACACGTCCATACTACGGGCATTGAAATAGTTATCGTCGATCCAGATCGTTTTCAAAGCAAAGTCACGTTGCAAAATCTCATTTGCATGCGCACAAAGCAATCCGAGCAGTTCAGATTCCTTGGTAGTCAGTTTAGTCTGTTTGCCTTCTGACGACAGAATTTGTTTCTGTGTATCGAAAGTAAACTTACCAATCTTATAGATATTGCTTTCTTTGTTCTTCTTTCCACGAACACGTCTCAAGATTGCTTCAATTCTGAACGTCAATTCTTCCATACTAAACGGTTTGGTGATATAATCATCCGCACCGATTTTAAATCCTTCCAGGATATCTTCTTTCAGCGTTTTAGCAGTCAGGAAGATAATAGGAATTTCAGCATTTGCTGCACGGACATCCTGTGCCAGTGTGAAGCCGTCTTTTTTAGGCATCATTACGTCAAACACACACAAGTCATATTTATTCTTCAAGAAAGCCTTATAACCGGCTTCTCCATCAGGATATAACTCAGCAGAATAACCTTTTGCCTGTAGATATTCTCTTAAAAGCATGCCAAGATTTTCGTCATCCTCGCATAATAAAATACGCAGTTTCTCGTCCATATCAATTATTTTTTAATAAAGGTAATGCAATAATAAATTTAGTTCCCACGTTCAGGTCGCTTTCCGCCCGGATGGTTCCCTTATGATCCAATATAATTTTTCTCACATAAGCCAATCCCAGTCCAAAGCCCTTCACATCGTGCAGATTACCCGTATGTACACGATAGAACTTTTCAAATATCTTTTTCAGGTTCTCCTTTTTGATACCAATACCGTTATCCTGTATCGAAATCATCAGTTTACCCGACTCATTCCACGTTCTCACTTTCAGTTCCAGATCCTCTTCCGGTTTCTTATATTTCACCGCGTTATCCATCAGATTAAAGATTACATTCGTGATATGCATCTCATCTGCAAATATAACAGGATCGGTGGCCTCAAGGTTCGATGTTATCTTACCATTATACCGTTCCACTTTCAGCGCAAAGGTATTGACAACTCCTGAAATTAATTCATTCGCATCAATCTCCTTCATCTTCAAAGTTGCCTTCTGACGTTCGAACATCGACATCTGGAGCACCTTTTCCACCTGGAAGCGCAAGCGCTTGGTTTCATCATTTATCACTCCCGATATATGCTGGAACATCTGCGGTGATTTTCCTACCGCGGGATCTTTCAACATCTGCGCTGCCAATGAAATGGTAGATATCGGTGTTTTAAATTCGTGCGTCATATTATTGATAAAGTCATTCTTCATTTCCGTCAGTTTCTTTTGCCGGAATACGATATAAATCGTAAAGATGAATGTCACTAACAATACCAGCGTAAATATCAACGACGGAATCATGAAACTAATTGAGTCAAAGATATAATCTTTCTTACCAGGAAAGTGCACTTTCAATATGCTCATTTTTGCAGGCGGATCATTCTTGAACAATGCCTGCTGATAAGCGTCCTCACTTCCCTTTGCCTCATAATCCGCACAACGATAGACTTCCCTACCGTCTTTGTCAATCACCGTAAAGTGATAAGGCAAGTCTATACTATTATTATATAAGCTCGATTTCAGATAGTCATCCAGTTCTTTGAACCGTACTCTGTCTCCAATCGATTTGTCACTTCCCCGATAAATCATCTGCCAGGCCACTTCATCGAGTAACGCCCGTTGATACATATACCGATTCTTGATAGCTTCCACTAATGAACGCGAAGTTTCCGGAATAGTCTTTGTTCCCCTGTAAGGAGAAATCATAGCCTTTGGAAGCTCGGAGGGCTTGGTGGTCATCACTTTCAGCTCAAAATCCGAATATACCTTTCCATCCTTAGACTTCACCGTGAACCGTTGCGTTTGCTGAATCAAGTTGTCTTGTTGTATGGAAGCGTTATTCGCAATCAGTGCTTTTCTTTCCGCTTCTGAAATATCTTCGATCAACCAACGTCTGGTCTCTGCATATTCCACATCCTTGGAAACCTGATCCAGGCTATTGCGTACAGCCGAATCAAACTGTTCCTTACGGGTTTTCATCATTTCCTCGATATAACTAACCTGCAAATACAGCAGGCTAAGGAAGGAAAGCCCCATTACAATACCTAATATCCAAATTGTTGACTTCTTCATAGCAACAAAATTAACACTCCCTAATTAACACTCCTAATGCATTAACTTGATTTAACCGGAACTTCCCGGAAATTAACCGTAAGGAGCTATTTAGGTTGTATTCTGATTACTACAACAACAAAACCCCTCCTTTGGTTTGCAAATTTAATAAAAAATTAAATCTTTTCCTTGCGTTTTTCTATCTTTATTAATCATAGTTAAACAAAAACTGTCCCCTTTTACTTAAAAAAGGGAACAGTTTTAACGTTTAAGTTGATAGTTTATAACCAACAGATAGTAAATAGCGAATTTTCAATCAACTATCACATATCATTTATCTTTATTCTTCTACTTGCTTAGCCTCAAAGTCTTTCATCAACTTATCCTGAACATCTGCCGGAACAAGCTCATAACTAGAGAACTTCATAATAAACGAAGCACGTCCGCCGGTGAGTGAGCTAAGAGCTGTAGAGTAGGACGACATTTCTTTCAAAGGAACTTTAGCAACCAGTTTCTCAAAACCTTTTTCGCTACTCATACCCATAATCATGGCACGACGTCCCTGAAGATCTCCCATCACATCTCCCATCCTATCAGACGGAACAAACACTTCCACATCATAAATCGGTTCCAGAATTTTCGGACCGGCGTTCTTGAAGGCTTCACTAAAGGCGTTACGTCCGGCAAGCATAAAGGAGATTTCATTAGAATCTACCGGGTGCATCTTACCATCGTAAACAATGACACGCACGTCACGAGCATACGAACCCGTCAACGGACCTTGCTCCATACGAGACATAATACCTTTCATAATAGCAGGCAGGAAGCGCGCATCGATAGAACCACCGACGATACTGTTGATAAACACCAGTTTACCACCCCATTCCAATGGTATTTCTTCCGTACCTCTCACGGTAATCTTAAATTCCTGTCCATTGAACTTATACGTATCGGGCACAGGCATACCTTCTTTATAAGGTTCTACAATCAGGTGAACTTCACCAAACTGACCGGCACCACCGGATTGTTTCTTATGACGATAATCGGCGCGAGCGGCTTTTGTAATCGTTTCACGATACGGAATCTTCGGTTCTTCGTACTTCACCGGCAGTTTTTCGTTATTTTCCAAACGCCATTTCAATGTACGAAGATGGAATTCTCCCTGTCCGTGTACCAAAGTCTGTTTCAACTCCTTTGACTGTTCGATCACCCAGGTAGGATCTTCCTCACGCATACGGTTCAGAATACTCATCATCTTTTCCACATCCGCTTCATTCACTGGCTTGATAGCACGGGTATATTTAGAATTCGGATATTTGATAAAGTTGAATTTATAGTCGCAATCCTTACCGTTCAGCGTATTACCGGTTTTCACATCTTTCAGTTTCACAGCAGCACCGATATCACCGGCTTGCAGTTCTTCCACCTTGACGCGGTTACCACCGGCTACCACATAAATCTGCGCAATACGTTCTTTCGAACCACGGTCGGCATTCAGCAAATCGTCTCCTTCATGAACTTTACCGCTCATCACTTTGAAATAGGAAACTTCACCGATATGCGGCTCCACGCTGGTCTTGAAGAAATAAAGGGATTCCGGTCCGTTAGTATCCGGAGCCACTTCTTTACCTTCGGTATTCTGTACCTTCGGCATTTCAGAAACAAAAGGAACAACGTTACCCAAGAATTCCATCAAGCGGCGAACGCCCATATCCTTACCTCCACAAACGCAGAATACGGGGAACATACCTCTGGCGATCAATCCCTTACGGATACCTTCGCGCATTTCATCTTCTGTAAGAGAATCTTGTTCGAAGAATTTCTCCATCAGATTTTCATCATTCTCGGCAGCAGCTTCTACCAATGCTTTGTGCATCTCCATAGCCTTATCCATTTCTTCTGCCGGAATATCTTCGATAGTCGGAGCCCCTCCTTCGGGTTTCCACGAATATTTCTTCATCAACAGCACGTCAATCAGTGCATTAAAGCCCGGACCGGTAGCTATTGGATATTGGATAGGAACAACCTTAGAGCCATAAGCTTCTTTCAACTGTTCGAGGATATTATCATAATCGCATTTTTCATTATCAAGCTGGTTGACTAGAAAAATAACAGGTTTATTCAGCTTTTCTGTATAACGGAAGTGATTTTGTGTACCGACTTCGACGCCGTATTGGCCATTAAGAAGAATGATTGCTGTGTCGGTCACATTTAGTGCAGTTACTGTACTGCCTACGAAGTCGTCCGATCCCGGACAGTCAATAATATTAAGTTTTTTGTTATTCCATTCTACATGGAGAACGGTGGAGAAAACGGAGTAACCATACTCTTGTTCAACAGGGAAATAATCGCTAACAGTGTTTTTTGCGGCAACAGATCCGCGACGTTTTATAACACCACTCTCGAAAAGCATCGCTTCCACGAGAGTGGTTTTCCCAGAGCCAGAACTTCCCAACAAGGCAATGTTCTTGATTTCATTAGTCTGATATACTTTCATAATATATAAGATTTTAGTAATTACTCAGTATGTTTCTCACATACCATTAATTTTGTGATGCGCAAATTAGGGATTAATTGGGGGAAAAGCAACACTTATGACGGTGTTACTAAACAATGTTATGTAACACATCTTTAACATAAACATTTTTTGCTTGCTCATAATTTAATTTCTATACGAACCGCCATTCAATAGTATATATGCATATAATATTTAGACTGCACAAACGGATTGTCCAACACCCGGGTCTCAGGCATACCGACACCCGGGTGTTGATAGTGCTGACACCCGGGTGTCAATACCAATGAGACCCGGGTGTCAGACAACTTATCTATGCAACGCCTCATAAGAATGATTTCAGTCAATAAGATTTTTTGTTATATCTGATAATAATCTTACTTTTACAGCCACTAAACTCAAACGGCACAACTATGGCAGGTATCTATCTTCATATTCCTTTTTGTAAAACACGGTGCATCTACTGCGATTTCTACTCGACCACCCGTAGCGAGCTCAAAACCCGTTATGTACGAGCACTTTGCCGGGAGTTAGCCATGCGGAAAGACTACCTGAAAGGAGAAGATATAGAAACCGTTTATTTCGGTGGCGGAACCCCGTCTCAATTGGAAAAAGAAGATTTCGAACAGATATTTGATACGATCCGGACACATTACGGATTAAGCCATTGCCAGGAAATCACATTGGAAGCCAATCCCGACGACCTGACAAGTGAATATCTGAAAATGCTTTCTTCGCTCCCTTTCAATCGTATCAGCATGGGAATACAGACTTTTGACGATCCCACTCTCAAACTATTGAAACGCCGTCACAATGCCCATACAGCTATCGAAGCTGTTCACAGATGTCGGGAAGCCGGTTTTCAAAATATAAGCATCGATCTTATCTACGGATTACCGGGAGAAAACAAGGAACGATGGGAAAACGATCTTCGTCAGGCTATCAGTCTGAACGTGGAACATATTTCCGCTTATCATCTGATTTACGAGGAAGATACACCTATATATAATATGTTAAAACAACATCAGATATCGGAGGTGGACGAAGATTCCAGTTTAGATTTTTTCACGTTACTGATAGAGCATCTGCAGAAAGCGGGATTTGAACATTATGAAATTTCGAATTTCTGCCGTCCGGGCAAGTACTCTCGTCACAACAGTTCCTACTGGAAAGGAATACCTTATCTGGGGTGCGGACCGTCGGCACATTCCTTTGACGGGATGACACGGGAATGGAATGTTTCTTCCATCGATACATATATAAAAGGTATAGAGGAAAACAGCCGTGCTTTCGAAATAGAGTATCTGGATCAGACGACCCGCTACAATGAATTTATTATCACTACCATACGTACTGTATGGGGAACGCCTATAGAAAAGCTGAAACAGATGTTCGGCAATGAGATGTGGGAGTATTGCCAGAGAATGGCTGCGCCTTATCTGAAAAATGGGAAACTGGAAGAACACGATGGAGCCTTACGCTTGACTCGTGAAGGTATTTTCATCTCCGACAGTATAATGAGTGATTTACTTTGGGTAGACTAACCAAACAAACAAAAAGCCGATGACCGAATCAGAAGTTAGAAAGTTATTGCGGCAAATGAAAGAACTGGATTCGCAAACTGCTTTCCGGGACTTTTACAACATGACTTACGATCGCCTCTTCCGCATAGCCTACTACTATGTGAAGCAGGAAGAATGGTCGCAGGAAATCGTTCTCGACGTATTTCTGAAACTATGGAAACAGCGTAGCAATTTACTTGATGTGAGAAACATTGAAGATTATTGTTTCATTCTCGTCAAGAATGCTTCGCTCAATTATCTGGAAAAAGAATCAAAACACACTTACATTCATCCTGATTCTCTGCCTGAGCCACAGGAACAGAGCTATTCACCGGAAGAATCACTCATTAGTGAAGAATTATTTGCTCTTTACGTAAAGGCACTCGACCGGCTTCCGGAACGTTGCAGGGAAGTATTCATTCGCATCCGCGAAGAAAAACAAAGTTATGCACAAGTAGCGGAAGAATTAGGTATCAGCATGAATACAGTGGATGCACAACTTCAGAAAGCAATCACACGACTCAAAGAAATGATTAGCCGGGCAGAAATAGATTAACAATTATTTAGAAAAAGAGCGTAGGGAGTTTCTGTCACCCTCCGGTCTTTATCAACAAATAAATCAATCACTAAAAAAGACAGAAAAATGAAAAAGCTAAATGACGCAAACATTGGAATCCTTGTTCTTCTATCAACTTGCCTGTGCCTGTTCTCATGCAACAATGACAACGACAATTTGCCCAAAGACTATGCAGGATTCGAACATTCGAAGGAAACAGTAGAATGTGAAGGAAACAAATCAGAGTGTGAATTGGAAATTAAAATTGTGGCGATGGAGAAAGCGAAAGAAGACCGGACGGTAGTACTTGCCGCACCTCCTCCGGTAACAGGGCAAGCAGCAGTCATACAACTGACGGAAAAGAAAGTAATCATCAAAGCGGGTAAGAAGTCGGCTACGACTATCATTAAAATCTATCCCAAACAGATGGTATTGAATAAACAGAATGTCACTTTATCCTGCACTCCCCAATGGAAAGAAGGAGGAATCAGCAAACTGACCATTCTGTTGAAACGAAAATAATGGATCAAGAGTAATACAGAAAAAAATATGAAACACACCGATACGGAATTAGAAGAAATACTGAATCAGCTCATTGCTTCCACGCGTTCACCGCGAGGGCGTTTTTCAGCAGCAGCCAGTTACCCGGAACTAGAAAAAAGACTGAAGTCACATACCCGGCATCTGACTTTGATACGCACCTTCTCGGCAGCAGCGGCAGTAGCTCTACTTTGCCTATCGGTATGGACAGCTTATTTATATATGCAACCTGCTGCAATACAAACGATTTCCACTCTGGCAGAGACACGTACTGTCCGCCTCCCTGATGGTAGTTCCGTCATGCTCAACCATTATTCTTCGCTTTCTTATCCGGAAAAGTTCCAATCGGACAAACGGGAAGTGGAGCTAAATGGAGAAGCCTATTTTGAAGTAAGCAAGGACCCAAAGCATCCGTTTATCGTGCAGACTGAAACGATTGACGTTCAGGTGCTGGGAACCCATTTCAATGTAGATGCATATCATGACAATCTGGATGTAAAGACAACGTTATTGTCCGGCTCGGTAGCAGTCAGCAATAAAAGTAAATCTGTTCGTATGGTTTTGAAGCCTAACGAGATTGCTATATATAATAAGGTAGAAGAAAAACTCACCCGCAAGGTTTTAGAGAATGCAGAAGATGAAATTTCCTGGCGACAAGGAGAGTTTATATTCGACGACCTGCCTTTACAGGAGATTGCCCGCGAACTGTCCAACTCATTCGGAGCGACGATCCAAATAGCCGATACAACTTTGCAAAATTACCGGATCACAGCACGATTCCGCGATGGAGAAGATCTGGCAACTATTTTATCTGTATTACATAATGCCGGTTATTTCAACTACTCACAAAACAATAAACAGATTATTATCACTGCTAAACCAGACTAAGATGAATATAATATTCCAAGGTCGCTTCCCTGTCAGAACCATTGTTCTGATAGGGGTGGCACTCCTTATCACTACTCAAATATATGCACAAAATGCGGAAGCCCGGCTTTCGCTGACACTACGAAACGCCACACTAAAAGAATTCGTCAAGCGGATTGAAAACTCAACCGGATATTCTTTTATCTATGGCGAGGAAATTATCATCAAACATAAAATCAATTTGCAGGTAAAGAATAAGCCATTGCGTGAAATACTTGACCTCGTATTCAAGAATGAGCAGATCAGTTATCAGTTCACCGGCCGCCATATTCTACTGCAAAAGAAAAAAGAATCAAAAACCGTAGGCCGTAAGTTCACTATCAGCGGATATGTCACGGATGGAACGTCTTCCGAGACGTTGATTGGAACCAATATCATTGAGAGTCATCAGAATCAAGGAACAACCACCAATCCTTACGGTTTTTACAGCATCACTTTGCCCGAAGGAGAAACCGAACTGCGTTTCTCCTATCTGGGTTATGCCACAGAAGCGCATCATTTTACGCTCTCACAAGATACATTGCTGAATATCCGTATGCAGGGAAACACGCAGTTGCAAGAGGTAGTGATCGTTTCCGATAAAACTGAAACGGGCACCGTAGCTACCCAGATGGGCTCTATCGAAATTCCGATGACACAGATTAAAAATACGCCGAGCATACTGGGAGAAGCAGATGTCATGAAAGCCATCCAGCTGATGCCTGGCGTACAGGCAGGAGTAGACGGTTCAGCCGGACTGTATATACGCGGCGGCAGTCCGGACCAGAATCTTATTCTACTGGATGGAACTCCTGTATACAACGTAGACCACATGTTCGGATTCTTTTCGGTTTTTACTCCGGAGGCCGTCAAAAAGGTAACACTATTCAAAAGCTCCTTTCCGGCACGTTTCGGCGGACGTCTTTCTTCCGTCATTGATGTCCGCACCAATGACGGAGACATGCAGAAATACCACGGTACGCTTAGTATCGGATTACTAACCAGCAAAATCAATCTGGAAGGCCCGATTGTGAAAGGAAAAACCTCTTTCAACATTTCCGCCAGACGTTCGTATGTCGATCTCATCGCCAAGCCATTTATGCCGGATGATGAAGAATATGGTTATTACTTTTATGACATCAATGCCAAAATCAATCATAAATTCTCCGACCGGAGCCGTATCTATCTAAGCGTTTACAATGGAAAAGATCATTTTGCCGCCAATTATGATGGAGATACCGACTCCAAGGATGGAAGCACAATGAATTGGGGAAATACCATTGTTTCCGCCAGATGGAACTATATATTCAACAACCGTCTGTTCAGCAACACAACCGTCTCTTACAACAACTATTTATTCGACGTCAACTCATACAACAACAATAAATATGCCAACAGCATGGGAGCTTCGATAATCAACCGATATTCAGCCGATTATCGTTCGGGAATCAATGACTGGAGCTATCAGATCGATTTCGATTATAACCCGTCTCCCGCACACCACATTAAATTTGGTACAGGATATATCTATCATCGGTTCCGTCCGGAGGTCATGACATCCAAAATCTCCGAAAAAACAGGAGACAAAGTAGATCGCGACACCACTTACCACAGCATCGCCAACAGCCGGATTTACGGACATGAGCTATCGGCTTACCTGGAAGACAACATCAAGGTGAATGACCGTCTACGTCTGAATCTCGGATTACACTTCTCCTTGTTTCAGGTACAGAAGCAGAGTTATTCTTCTTTGCAGCCACGAGTTTCCGCCCGTTATCAACTAGGGAAAGACGTAACTCTGAAAGCCTCTTATACACAAATGAGCCAATACGTACATCTGTTATCATCCATGCCAATCGCAATGCCTACGGACTTATGGGTTCCCGTGACTAAAAAAATCAAACCGATGCGCTCTCACCAATATTCATTAGGCGGATACTATACGGGAATCGAGGGATGGGAATTCTCGGTAGAAGGCTATTATAAAGATATGTATAATGTATTGGAGTATAAGGAAGGAGTCAGCTTCTTCGGTTCTTCTGCCGGTTGGGAAAATAAAGTGGAAATGGGCAAGGGACGTTCGGCAGGTATTGAGTTTATGGCACAGAAGACACTTGGAAGAACGACGGGATGGCTGTCCTACACTTTGTCCAAAAGTGATCGTCAGTTTGCCAAAGGCGGTATCAACAACGGTGAACGGTTTCCATATAAATATGACCGAAGACACAATATCAACCTGACAATCAACCATAAGTTCAGCGAACGTATCGACATCGGTGCTTCCTGGGTGTTTTATACAGGTGGAACAAGTACAATCCCTGAAGAGAAAACCGCTGTCATCCGTCCTAGCGATGGCACAAACAACGGATTTGGAGGAGGATATGGATATGGAGATTATTTTGATTCAGGCATAACTTCACCCACCATCGGAGAAGCTTCGTATGTGGAGCATCGTAATAATTACCGGTTACCAGCCAGTCACCGGTTGAATGTGGGAGTCAATTTCAACAAAAAGACCAAACATGGTATGCGTACCTGGAATATCAGTCTGTATAATGCATATAATGCGATGAATCCTACCTTCGTATATCGCAGCACCAGCAAAAACGATCCCTACAAACCGATTATCAAGAAGTATACTATACTTCCATTAATTCCATCATTCACTTACACTTATAAATTCTAAACCCATTATGAGAACTCGTATATATTATCCATTTATCCTGTTAATAGCATTACTGACAACAGTATCTTGCGAAAACGAACTCCCGTTTAGTGTAAAGGACAATCCCCCCAAACTAGTGATGAACGCACTAATCAACGCAGATAGTCTGACCAATGTTCTTTACCTCAATTTCACGGGAAGAGGATATGCCACTCATGCAGAAAAAGCCACCGTGGAAGTACGTGTTAACGGACAGTTGTCAGAAAGTTTACGTCCGCTCCCACCCCAGGCGGAAGGAGATATGCAATGCCGCTTCAACATTTCCGGCAAGTTCTCTCCCGGAGATGTAGTACGTATCGACGCTCTCACTGACGACGGGCAGTATCACGCATGGGCTGAAGTTACCGTTCCACAGCGTCCCCACGAAATAACTGATATCGATACGGTCACTGTTCCACTGACACAGTATTATTATACACAGAATTATCTCCGATATAAAATCAACATCAAAGATCGCCCCAACGAAAATAATTTCTATCGACTTATCATGGATAAGCAAATGACAGTGAAAGACTATAATAATGAAATAGGCGAATATGTCACTCAAACCACACACCGTTATCATTTTATATCTCGCGAAGATGTTGTGTTGACGGACGGACAGCCTACCAACAGCGATGACGAAGATAATGGCATGTTCGACACTGTAAAGAATATATATGGGGTGTTTGACGACTCACGATTCAAAAATACATCTTATACCATGACAGTTTACAACCAGACAAATGTTGAGGGGCTTTCCAAATATGGAACGAATGTAAAGATGGATATTATTGTGCGTCTGTTAAGCATTACAGAAACCGAATATTACTATCTGAAAGCACTCAACCTGGCAGATTCCGACGCTTATGATGAGACAATAAACGAACCAATCAAATATCCCGGCAATGTGCACGGAGGGGTCGGGATTGTCGGGATCAGTACGGAGACAAGCAAAATCATTCATATAGAAAAGCCATGGATATGATTTCTGACGGAGGCACTGCTTACCGAATGTAACAGTAGCACCTGCTGTCATCTGATAGATAATCAGAAAGGAAAAATGATTCCCGATTCCGCCTATCGGCTGGAAGTAAAAATCAGAAAGAATGAGACGTGTGCCAGAATCAAACTCAACCAGTCAAGTATCCCTTGGTTTGAGGGAGAAATGTTGGAGGTTGTCAATAACAAAATTCGCCCGGCAGCTTCCAGTCTTGCCATTTCTATCCGCCTCACTCAAAAGGAAGATTGCCTGCTTGATAAAACCTACTCTACAGAATATCAGCAAACTACCAAAGCGCAAAGATTCGAAGATTCACCGTCCGCCAATGCCGCTTGCCTGGATGATATGACCGAATGTTTGTCAATGGCTACGAAAGAAATCGTGGAGGAGATTAGTCGGGATATACATTTAATACTATCTTTGCAGCCAAAAAGCAGACACTAACTATGTTTATCATTATTGGAATTATGCTGACAGGCATGCTTCTTGGCTACTTGTTGCGCAGTAAAAGACTATCATGGATACACAGGATAATTACTCTTCTTATATGGATTCTCCTCTTTCTTCTCGGAATAGATGTAGGAGGTAACGAATCTATTATCAAAGGTTTGCATACTCTCGGACTGGAAGCTATTATCATCACGGTAGCTGCCGTTGCAGGAAGTACGTTATGCGCCTGGGGATTATGGTACCTATTATATAAATGGAATGGAGGAAAGGAGACAAAAGCATGAAAGGTAGTTTGATTATCATCTCTTTCTTCATTATCGGTACTCTTTGTGGAGTTTATCATCTTATTCCATACGACTTCACCGACAGCAAGCTCAGTTACTATGCCCTCTGCGGACTCATGTTCTGCGTAGGCATCAGTATCGGCAACGATCCGAATACTTTGAAGAGTTTTCGCTCCCTGAATCCGCGGCTTGTATTCCTTCCCATCATGACGATCATTGGCACATTAGCAGGTTGCGCCGTAGCAGGAGCCTTTATGAGCCAACGAGGTCCTTTAGACTGTATGGCAGTCGGAGCCGGATTTGGCTATTATTCACTTTCCAGCATTTTCATTACCGAATACAAAGGTCCCGAATTGGGAACTATTGCGTTACTTTCCAATATCATGCGTGAAATCATCGCTTTGCTGTGTGCGCCATTATTAGTGAAGTATTTCGGAAAGCTAGCCCCTATTTCTGTTGGTGGAGCCACTACAATGGATACCACTCTTCCTATTATTACCCGATATTCGGGAAAAGAATTTGTAATCATTTCCATTTTCCATGGTTTTGTTGTTGATTTCAGTGTTCCTTTCCTAGTCACGTTCCTTTGCTCAATATCATTTTAATAGGAATAAATCCTAAAAAGCTGATTATTTCCACTATCGTTTTCGCACACGTATTACAAATATGTTTCATAAAGAACCGTTTTTGTATCAAAAAGCATATCATCTCTTGACTTACATCAAGAAATGAGGCTAAATAGAATCTTTTCCTTTTCTTTATTTTTATGCTATAAAACATATTCTTATATTTGCATAGGTAAAAAGAAAAAACTAAGCGCTTAGACTAATTTTCAATAGGTATTAGATTTGTTTTTAGGAATAGTTTTTAGGTATAACAATTAAAAAAGTAGGTATTATGAAACGTTTAGGATTAACATTAGTGGCAGCGCTCTGCCTTGCTGCTACAACATTTGCAGCCGGAAATCAACCTACAACTGCAAAATGGGAAGGTAACATCAATGTTAGTAAATTAGGTAAATATTTGAACTTGAATTCAGTTCAGAGTGAAGAGGTTGCAAACATCTGCGATTATTTCTCCGAACAGATGTCAAGAGCCACAACAGCAAAGAAAGATAAAGAAGCTAAATTGCGTAACGCTGTTTATGGTAACTTGAAGCTGATGAGAAAGACTCTTAGTGCTGAACAGTATGCCAAGTATGCCGCATTGATGAACATCACTTTACAGAATAAAGGTATTGAACTGAATAAGTAAAATGAGTAATATGCAAAAGAGAGAGAGGGTGGAAGCCAGTTTGGGCTTCCACTTTTTTTATCCCATTATTTAATAGTCACCATCGTAGCTCCAAATCCATATTCCTGGAAAGAAGCATCCTGATAACGGCAATTACTATATTTCCGTTTCAATTCATCAACGATAGCTTTCCGAAGCACACCATCTCCTTTGCCGTGAATAAAGACAATCTTCTGCTCACGTTTGTTCTTATAGACTTCCATCACTTCGCGAAACTTATCCAATTGATAGTTCAGTATTTCAGCATTACCCATTCCTTGAGTATCATCCAGTAGAGAGTCGATATGAAGATCTATTTCAACAATCTCACTCTTTCCACCATGAGCATGATTCGGTTTCACAATAGGTTGTGATCTGGGCTTATCTACAGATTTCTTCTGCAGCAAAGCCTCTTGAAGTTCTTCTGCCGAAACATATACTTGCTTGGTAGGCATATCATCTTTCACAATGTCATAAATCAACGCCGGTTCTTCGAAGAAATCAGAATCGCTAAAGGTATGAAGTTTATAGAACTTCACGGTATCAATCCGTATTTCCACACTGACAGCCGGTTTGATAGCCGCAGGCTTACCATCTTTGAAAGCAATCAACTGAACGGCCACCCGCTCCATATCATTCAGTACATCTTTTGTAAACTCCTCTAACAGCAATTTCGTATTAGGTTCCACCAACCCGTGCGAACGGTTCTTCCAGGCTTTTCCTTCTGCACTCAAATAAGTGTAATACAAATAATAATTGCTATCATTTACCAAATAAGTCTCGAAAGGAGTAGTCATCATAGCCTTTGCATCTTCGGGCACATAAGCCAGAAATACATTCAGCGTATCTCCCCCCTTCACTTCCGGCTGGCGTTGAATGACGGGCATCTCCGGTTTTACCGGTTTAGCAGGTCCCTCTTGTTTCGGAGCAGAAGAAGTCGGTTTACGCTTCAAATTATAGTCATCCGTTTCAATCACTACACACTCACGTATCGGCATCGGAATATCAAATCCATCCGCATCTTCCACCAACACAAAATCCTTTCCCTGGAATCCAGTGACGATTCCACCGCCTACCTCACTAAGAAAGCGTACTTTATCTCCTATTTTCATTATTGTATATCCAATTAAAATTCAAACTCAAAAAACGAGTAACAAAGATAGAGATTTCTATGAAATTAAATGGAGATTCGGTTCTAAAAACAAACCGTCTGCCTTTATTCCTCTTTTTATTGTAACTTTGCACCCGACGAAATACCAAACATATAATCTAAAATTCACCATTAACGACGAAAACCGATGAAAGAACTTATTAAAGTCATTGCTTTTGATGCAGACGATACCTTGTGGAGCAATGAACCTTTTTTCCAGGAAATAGAGAAACAATATACAGACCTATTAAAGCCTTATGGCACTTCTGAAGATATTTCAGCCGCTTTATTTCAAACAGAAATGAATAATCTGAAATGTCTCGGCTATGGAGCCAAAGCCTTCACCATTTCTATGGTAGAGACAGCTTTGCATGTGAGTGGACAAAAGATTTCAGGTACAGACATTCAACATATTATTGAATTAGGCAAATCATTACTGAAAATGCCTATTGAACTATTGCCGGGAGTAAAAGAAACGCTTAAAGTGTTGAAAGAGAAGGGTAAATACAAATTAGTAGTTGCCACTAAAGGAGACTTACTCGATCAGGAGAATAAGCTGGAACGTTCCGGATTAGCCTCTTATTTCGATCACATTGAAGTGATGTCCGATAAAACAGAGAAAGAATATCAACGAATGTTGAATATCTTACAGATTGCTCCTTCCGAATTTGTCATGATTGGCAATTCTCTGAAATCGGACATTCAACCTGTTCTATCGCTGGGAGGATATGGCATACATATTCCTTTTGAAGTGATGTGGAAACATGAAGTAGTAGACACATTCACACATGATCATCTGAAACAGGTGAAAAGAATTGATGAATTGCTGCTTTTGTTTTAAATAAGTTCTATTCTTTCTTCAGATAAGCTTCAAATCTGAAGAAAGAAATCAGTAAACAATGCCATCTTATTGGATTACAAATCCAACAGTTTCATCAATTCAGCAGCCCGACACGCTTCTATCGAATTGCCGACAGAGAGTTTCTCCAAAATATTCTGGCGGTGTCGATTGACTGTATTCACACTAATATAAAGGGCAGCTGCAATTTCTTTACTAGATAGTCCTTTACGTATACAGCGAAGTATTTCCTTTTCGCGTTCGGATAGGATATTGCGATGTTCTTCCGAAAGAAAGAGCGTTTCGACTTCTCCATGTTCCATATGGGTAATAGTGGGATATATCCCCTGCTCCGTTCGTTGATCTGCAGACAAGGTATAAAGACAAAAAATCAACCATACACTTCCGGAAGGAGTATTTTCCATAATCTGCACTAAATTATCAATATACTGATAGACTCCTTTCTCATTCATCATACGTATTCTGCATCTTCCCCGGTACTTCAACCGTTCTTCGGAAGACATCGAAAAGGTCTTCTGAAAAAACTGATACTCCAATAACCGCTTTTCCACCAAGTCTTCAGGATGAATACGCCGATAAATACAATCTTCATCCATAGAATCAATCACACTCAAAGCAGCTTCTTCGGGAGTTAAGCCTAGAAAATGCGCCCAAGGATGAACGGCAATATAACTTTTCCTATTCGAAAGATCTGAAATAACAGCACATCCACCATTAATCTCCGTCAATGAATGAATAAAGCGTTGATGTTGCTCTACAACTCCATTGTCCAATATTTCATTGGCTATCAGTTGTGTCGCATAAACTTCATCTATTTCCTTTTGTAATACATCCATCTTATAAAATGGTTATTATTCAGTATTGTTGCACACGGAGGTATGAGCTATCTTTGCACCACAAAGATAATCAAATAAGAAATGATCATGAAACATTTAAAAATCAAAATCATGTCAATAGCCTTTATGGCAGTAGCAACTTCTTCTATGGCACAAAGTTTGAATAAGATGAACTGGCTGAACGAGCCTCAACAGTGGGAAATAAAAGATGGCAAAACCTTAGTGATGGATGTTCCTGCAAAAACAGACTTTTGGAGGATTTCTCATTATGGATTCACAGTGGACGACGGACCTTTCTATTATGCGACTTATGGTGGAGAATTTGAAGCCAAAGTAAAGATAACCGGCAACTATGTCACCACCTTTGACCAAATGGGATTAATGCTGCGCATCGACCATGAGAACTGGATAAAAGCAGGTGTGGAATACGTTGATGGCAAACAGAATGTAAGTGCCGTAGTTACACACCGAACCAGTGCCTGGAGTGTAGTACAATTGCCGGATGCTCCCCGCTCTATATGGATAAAAGCAGTCCGTCGCCTGGATGCAGTAGAAATATTTTTCTCACGTGATGATAAAGAATATATTATGATGCGCACTTGTTGGTTACAAGAAAATTGTCCTGTCATGGTAGGATTAATGGGGGCTTGTCCGGACGGGAAAGGGTTCACCGCTACATTCGAAGAATTTAAAGTGACTCCATTAGCCGATCAACGAAGACTGGAATGGGCAAAAAGGCAAATAAACAAATAAAAATCAGTCCTGATGCTATTTATTTAAATAGAGAGAAAGCTCTTTATAATATAAATATGGTAGTATATCTTACTTTAAATGTTCTATTTTTAATATGATGAGTATAAATAGCATCACACGGATTTCCTCTTCCAGCAGTTCTGTTGTATAAAATAATGCAAGAATATACAGTTCCAGAGGAGTTTTTTACATAAAAACAGTCAAAAGATACACTATAATAAACTTATTGACAATTGTTTCTTTAAAAGGAATAACCAGTTCCTTTTAAAGGAACGATTCATTGATCGGTGAGAAACACTTTATTCCTTTAAAAGGAGCATATAAAACTTTATTTTAAGTGCTATCCCAGAGCTAACCTACACCTGAAACAGCCAACACTCCACATATCAATTTGAGACAAAACAAAGGTAAGTTCTATACATCTATTCTATAAAAAATACAGACTAAAACAAATTGTCCCAAAACGCAATCGATTTATTTCTTTTCTAAATTCGAAAACAGCAAATCCTTCTCATTTTCAACTCATGCCTAAATATATCCTGCATATATGAAATTATACAACGATAAAATATACGTTTTCTCATATTATCGCCAAAACCGTATATACTTATCTTTCTCACGATCCAACGCACCTTCATCAACACAATCATCCAACCGGAACCATGAATGTTCTATCAATGAGCCTCTCTTTTTAACAGACTTATCCCAGTTTCCTATCACTTGTCCCTCATGAAGAACAATCGGATAAAACAGACCATTATTGGTAAATGCTTTCGAGTAATGCTCTTTAGGCAAAACGTCTGTCCGGTCTTTATAGCCAAGCAAATATTCATCATAAGAAGGAAGAAGATGCAAACTGCCGGTAACTTTTCCACGAGTCCGGCAATCTTCATGAATATACCATGTCTGTCCATTCCATTCTTCTGCTGTTAATTCCGAATCAATCAAATAAATAGCTTGACGTGCATCTGTAATAGGCAGCCCCGACCACCAGACAAAATCTTGCAAAACAGCAGGAGCATGACTACGAAAATAGCTTCTAGCCAAACGAGCCAAAGATTCATCTTTGGTCAATTCCGGCATCGGCGGAACACGCTCTTCCAAAAGCGCATACGTACATTTACTTCCTTTATCTTCCCCACTACATACAATCCCCACCTGTTCTGCACGAGCCATAAAGCGGGTCATACGATGATTATCCGCTACAATCCCCGAACGGTTAAAATGCTCGGCAATCTCCTGCCTCGTCAAGCTTTTCTTCCCACAAAGAATTTTCTCCAACAGATTATGACTTTTCGTATAAAGTTCTTCAGAAATTTCCAAGTCATGCCCTTTCGCATAAGACTCATTAGCAGATATAATACGCCCGGCGGAAAGTTTCAACATCCACCGGATATCTTCTGCTGCTACGAGATGCCATGTCGGACGCATTACATGAGTTCGCAGGATTTCACCATCACGCAGTGCTTTTTCCACAGTTTGAATCGTTGCTGACTTCAAACGCATTCCTACTGCCCATTTCACCATGGAATAATTCTGTGCCTGCATAGCTCCCATCCAGGACACAAGTTCCTTGGGTTGAGAGAAAAGAGGACTTAATAACTGTTGGTTGAGTAAACGTATATTCGGTATTTTCATTTTAATTTATTGCCATTTTTATCAATATAAAACCAATCATCACTTTGCCAGGTCCAATGCTCCCCATAATCATCCAATGCCTTTTTTTCCCCAGTATAGGTCACTTCGGCCTTACCATCCTTGAAAGGCCAAACGAAAGCAAACTGTGGTTTGATGACAACATTCCCCAGTGTATCGGCAAACCCCATCAGCATCTCATCATTTATGATACGAAAAAGCCCTTCCTCTACATAATCCGGTCCATTATCAAAACTAAAGGCATAAAAAAGTTTTTCTCCTTTGTTATTAATAGTTGTCCATCCGGGTTTATGAGGTTCCATTACAAAACCGATATGCCGTATTGTATCACTTCCTCCATAATAATATTTACCAAAGGGAACAATCGTATCACCTTGCTCATTCAAATAACAGACAGAAGATCCTAATTCCGGATATTCAGTTGACATATAAGCAATAAGGATTGAATGATCCGACTGTTTTTGACCGTCCAAACAACCAGTCATAAAAATGCAAAACAATATGGCATACAAAGATTTTAGTTTCATGAGCTTATTATTAGTATATTGCAAATATAAAATTTCTTTCCATACAAATCATTGTTAATGATAAAAAGAATAAATAAGAAGATACAGATATTGCCTCAACTCCCTAGCCAAGAGTCAAAACCAGTTGGAAGTCTCCGAATAAATCTCTACTTTTGTACTCCATAACAAAGAATAGATCAAAAAATGATGCTCTATAAACTCATCCCTCCTTCAGTAGTAACAGCAACTATCCAGTTGCCGGCTTCTAAAAGTATCAGTAATCGTGCATTAATCATCAATGCGCTGGGCAAAGGTATTTATCCTCCTGAAAACCTGTCCGATTGTGACGATACACAGGTGATGATAAAAGCTCTCACCGAAGAGAAAGAGACGATTGACATCATGGCTGCGGGCACTGCTATGCGTTTCCTTACCGCCTATTTAAGTGTGACTCCGGGGGAACGGACAATCACAGGAACAGCCCGTATGCAGCAACGCCCGATACAGATATTAGTCAATGCGCTCCGGGAATTAGGAGCTGAAATAGAGTATGTCCACAATGAAGGATATCCTCCCTTATGTATCAAAGGTGCAGAGTTGAAAGGAAATGAAATAACCTTGAAAGGAAATGTAAGTTCCCAATATATATCTGCTCTATTGATGATAGGTCCGGCACTCAAAGACGGTTTGACTTTGCATTTAAGCGGAGAGATTATTTCCCGCCCTTATATCAATCTTACATTGCAACTGATGCAGGACTTTGGAGCCAAAGCCGCATGGACTTCTCCCAATAGCATATCCGTTGCTCCACAACTTTATCAGAGCATTCCTTTCAAAGTGGAAAGTGACTGGAGCGCAGCTTCCTATTGGTATCAGATTGCCGCCTTATCTCCCAAAGCAGAAATTGAATTATTGGGGTTGTTTCATAACAGTTATCAGGGAGATAGCCGGGGAGCGGAAGTTTTCTCACGCTTAGGTATAACTACCGAATTTACATCGCAAGGTGTGAAACTGAAAAAAACAGGCAAAGCGCCGGAAAGGCTGGAAGAGGACTTTGTCGATATTCCGGACTTGGCACAGACGTTTGTCGTTACCTGTGCCTTGCTGAATATCCCTTTCCGTTTCACCGGATTACAAAGCCTGAAAATAAAAGAGACTGACCGTATTGCCGCTCTGCGAGCCGAGCTTAAAAAGCTGGGATATGTGATCGAGGAAGAAAATGACAGTATATTAATGTGGAACGGCGAACGATGTGAACCGGAAGAAACTCCGGTGATTGAAACCTATGAAGACCATCGGATGGCAATGGCATTTGCACCGGCAATTATCCGCCATCCCAATTTACTTATTGCCGATCCGCAAGTCGTTACCAAATCATATCCCGGATACTGGGAAGATTTGAAACAGGCCGGATTTCAGGTTATAAACGAAGGCTAATTTTCATACGCTGTGGAAGATTTCAACAAATATACTTCCCACATCAACTACTCCCCTATTGTAGATTTTGTATTACAACAGGGGAAGCAGACCTATTATAAGAAAGGAGACTACTTTTCCCGCCAGGGAGAAGTATGCAAAACAATGGGGTTCGTCAGTTCCGGTTCTTTCCGGTACTGTTGCACCAACAGTGTAGGCGAAAACAGCATTGTAGGCTATACTTTCGATCATTCTTTTGTTGGCAACTATCCGGCGTTTCAGTTACAGGACAAATCAAATGTAGATATACAAGCCTTGTGTAACTGCTCGGTATACGTAATCAATTACCAGCAAATGGCAGACTTCTACGATACCAACGACGCTCACCAAAAGTTAGGACGCCGCATCGCAGAAACGTTATTGTGGGAAGTCTACGACCGGATGATTTCAATGTACAGCCTGACACCGGAAGAACGCTATCTTGAAATTATCAATCGTTGTCCCGACTTACTGAAACTGATAACTTTAAAAGAACTGGCTTCCTATCTTCTGATTCGTCCCGAAACATTAAGTCGTATCCGAAGAAAAGTCGTACAAAAATAAATTCTTGATTTCAATCAAGAGTTTATTTATTCCCTACCCTTACTTTTGCGGGCAAACAAAGTATATTGTATTTCATGAAAAAAATTATAATTATAGGTGCAACTTCCGGCATCGGTCGTGGATTGGCAGAAGTCTATTCTCAAGAAGATTATCTTATCGGCATTACCGGTCGCAGGGAAAATCTATTAGAAGAGGTATGCGCCCGGGACAAAGACAAACTATTCTATCAAGTGTGCGACATCACCGATACACAAGCTACCATTTCATCCCTCGAAACTCTCACTCAAAAGATAGGTGGAATGGATATATTGATTATCTGTGCCGGGACCGGAGAACTAAACCCCGAACTCTCCTACCAATTGGAAGAACCTACCTTACTAACGAACGTGATAGGATTCACCAACATCGCAGACTGGGGTTTCCGATATTTCGAACAGCAAAAAAGCGGGCATCTGGTTACTATTTCCTCTGTTGGAGGTACGCGCGGCAGTGGCATCGCTCCCGCCTACAATGCGTCGAAAGCCTATCAAATCAACTATATGGAAGGATTACGACAAAAAGCAACTAAATCTCCTTATTCTATTTACACTACCGATATTCGTCCCGGATTTGTAGACACCGCTATGGCAAAAGGAGAAGGATTGTTCTGGGTTACTCCCGTTGATAAAGCTGTGAAACAAATTAAAAAAGCTATTTCTAAAAAGAAAAAAGTAGCTTTCATTTCCAAAAGATGGAGATATGTAACTATCCTGTTTCGTCTGTTGCCATCTGCTATTTATTGCCGGATATAAAGTTCTACCTGTTCGCCACCTCTCTATATAGTAAGAAAAGAAACTTTCGTGAATTCTACAACCCGGCAACAAAGATTATCTACACAAATTCACTATCTTTGCAAAGATAGCCCGTCAACAGACCAACAAAGGACTATTGTTGCTACATGGACCGACTGATAATACCTAACTTGAAACAAAGGTGTATATGAATACTGACTTTACAAACTTAACAACAGAAAATCTTTCTAATGAGCATTTATGCTGCATCATCCGCAGCAAAAAGTCTCATCCTGGTATTGAAGCAAAGCGGCAATGGCTTTCCGACCGGCTGAATGAAGGCCATGTCTTTAGAAAGTTAAACGCCAAAGCTACGGTTTTTATTGAATATGCTCCTCTTGAAACAGCTTGGGTTCCCGTCATCGGCGACAACTATTATTATCTGTATTGTTTATGGGTGTTAGGTAGTCCCCGAGGAAACGGATATGGGAAAGCATTAATAGAGTACTGTATAGCTGATGCCAAAGAAAAAGGTAGATCCGGCATTTGTATGCTCGGGGCAAAAAAACAGAAGAGCTGGCTTTCCGACCAATCATTTGCAAAGAAATTTGGTTTTGAGGTGGTTGACACTACCGATAACGGATATGAATTGCTTGCTCTTTCTTTTGACGGAACAGTACCGCAATTTGCGCCAAATGCCAAGAATCTGAAAATAGAAAGTGAGGAACTGACGATTTATTATGATATGCAATGCCCCTATATCTATAAATACATTGAAATGATCAAACAATATTGTGAAACAAATGATATCCCTGTTTCTTTTATTCAAGTAGATACGCTACAGAAAGCAAAAGAGTTACCTTGTGTTTTTAATAATTTTGCTGTATTTTATAAAGGAAGTTTTGAGACTGTGAATTTGCCACCTATCGACTATTTAAAAAGAATACTCAAAAAATAAGAAATACAATCCTGACTTTTCCCGCTAATTATCAGGATTGTATTTTATCTGCTTCATTAAAAAGACTTCTCATTTGCCATCTTCCACATATTGAGAAAAGAGGCTTTGGTGATCTCCACTATCTTATCCCAATTCAGCCGGTCAGCATGATCGGAAGGCTGGTGATAGTCAGGATGCCCGTCCGTATGATACCAGATAATCGGAATACCTACTTTGGCAAACGAACCATTATCACTTCCTCCTATCGGATTTTCCCAAGCGCGGTAATCCGGTTCCAATTGCAAACCGTATTTTCTGATATCCTCTTTCAACCAATCCCCAAAGACCGGGTGGGCGGATGTATAGAAATAAACGACCTGTTTGGGTTGTTGAGGTTTGTTGTTACGGCCAATCATGTCAAAGTTCAGATAGCCTTTGATTTGAGATAGGAAAGAACAAGTTTGTACAAAATATTTAGAGCCAAGCAGTCCTTTTTCTTCTCCATCCCAAAAAGCAAAGATTACATTTCTTTCGGGTTGCTGTCCACTGGCTAAAAAGGCTCTTGCTATTTGCAGCACTGCCGATACACCGGAAGCATTATCGTCAGCACCATTGTATATTTGGTCGCCATCGAGTGCAGGATCAATACCTAAATGGTCGAAATGCGCCCCCACAATCACATATTCTTTGGTATTTTTACCAGGAATCATTCCCAATACATTCCTCATGGAAAGCTTCTGATGAACTTCCTGTTTCAGTTTAGCTATGGAATCAGGATGCACTTCCAGACGTCCTTTTTTCTGACGTTCTTTACGGTAAGCATCAAAAGGCTGGAAATAGCTGTCAGCCAAAGGCGATACTCCCATCCATTGCAACAAAGAAACAATATATTCCGAAGTTACACGCGAACCATGAAATCCAGCCTCCCGCCCTTGCAATTCATCACTAGCCAAAAAATTGATAGTAGCTTCGGCAGAGGAACGGTTAATTGTATTCAAGGCCCTCTCAATAGGAGATTGGGCAAAAGTAATGTTTCCAACCAACAGTAACGCTAATAGTAAATAGTCTCTCTTCATTGTACTTCAAATATCTTAAGTCATTTTCATTGATTGGTGAAATTTAATTCACCCGCCAATGTTTATTTTGTAGGTAACATACAAAAGTACGAAAGAAATAGATAGCATACATGATAGAATACAAATTTATAAGTAACTTTGCACAAAATTGATTGGTAACTGTTATATTGTCATGTGGATACTTATTATAAGTCTGGTGTTGCTGGGTGTCATTGCGCTGATAGCCGGAATTATCCGCAACAAAAGACTGCAAAAAAAAATAGAAAAGGGCGAACTGGACCGTATGCCGGAAGTGAAGGAAGTAGATGTGGAATGCTGCGGACAACACGAAGTATGCGAACGGGATAGCCTGCTGGCAGCTGTCAGCAAAAAGATAGAATATTACGATGACGAAGAACTGGACCAGTTCATTGGCAAGGCAGGAGATGCGTATACAGAAGAAGAGACAGAAATGTTTCGGGATGTATTGTATACGACACTGGATGTAGAAGTGGCCGGATGGGTACGTAGCCTTCAGCTCCGTGGCATTGAACTACCGGATGATCTCAAAGACGAAGTTTTTCTGATTATCGGAGAAAGAAGAAACATAGAAGTAAAAAAGGCAGATGACAGGTGATGTGATGGATTTACTACAATATACATTCTTTCAACACGCCCTATTGGGAAGTCTGCTGGCAAGCATTGCCTGTGGGATTATCGGTACATATATTGTAACCCGCCGCCTGGTATTTATCAGCGGAGGAATCACTCATGCTTCTTTCGGAGGGATCGGGTTAGGATTGTTTGCCGGAATTTCTCCGATACTCTCGGCAGCCGTATTCTCGGTATTATCAGCTTTTGGTGTCGAGTGGCTTAGCAGACGGAAAGATATGCGCGAAGATTCTGCCATTGCAGTATTCTGGACGTTAGGGATGGCACTCGGAATTATGTTCAGCTTCCTGTCGCCGGGATTTGCGCCTGACTTATCAGCTTACCTCTTCGGCAATATCCTGACTATCAACCAAATCGACTTATGGATGCTCGGCATATTGGCACTGATACTGACCGGATTCTTTTATCTGTTTATCCGCCCTATCGTATATATTGCTTTTGACCGTGAGTTTGCACGTTCGCAAAAGATTCCGGTAGAGATATTCGAATATGTGTTGATGATGTTCATTGCGCTGACAATTGTAGCCTGCCTGCGTATGGTAGGCATCGTACTGGCCATTTCTCTTCTCACCATTCCACAGATGACAGCCAACTTGTTCACTTATAGTTTCAAGAAGATTATCTGGTTATCAATTGGCATCGGTTTCTTGGGCTGCTTGGGTGGATTATTTATTTCTTATCACTGGAAAGTCCCTTCGGGAGCTTCCATCATATTCTTCTCTATCCTGATTTACGCTGTTTGTAAAATCGGAAAGAGTTGTTGCAGGAAAAAGTCATAATAATAGATAGTATATGGAAATCAAAATTCAATCACTGGAAAGTATCCATGAAGCAGCCCGTGAATTTATCGCTGCTATGGGCGACAACACTGTATTTGCTTTATACGGAAAGATGGGTGCCGGCAAAACGACATTTGTCAAAGCACTCTGCGAAGAATTGGGCGTAACGGATGTTATCACTTCTCCTACTTTTGCTATTGTCAACGAATACCGTTCGGACGAAACCGGAGAGTTAATCTATCACTTTGATTTTTACCGCATCAAGAAGCTAAGCGAAGTGTACGACATGGGTTACGAAGACTATTTCTACAGTGGCGCTCTCTGCTTTATCGAATGGCCGGAACTGGTAGAAGAACTACTTCCGGGAAATGCCGTAAAAGTAACGATTGAAGAACTGGAAAACGGAAATAGAGTAATCAGACTATGACCGGACAATATATCGTACAAGGAATTTTTGCGCTGGCAGGAATCGTCTCCCTGCTGGCGTCATTGCTGAACTGGGACTGGTTCTTTACAACGCGCAACGCACAAACCATTGTCCGGAATGTAGGACGCAACCGGGCAAGGCTCTTCTATGGAATACTAGGAATTATCATCATTGGAATGGCTGTATTCTTCTTTGTGGAAACACGGAAAGCCATCACTCTTTGACACATTTTTTCAGACAAAAGAACATAAGTACAAAAGACTACAAAAATATGTTCTTTTGTTCTTATGTCTAAAGCAACTGTCGTGACTTCATCTCCAGATACTTATTAATCACATCAATCGAAAGATTCTCCGGTGTAGTTAATAAAGAATAGATTCCATGTTGTTTCAAAGTAGATACAATCAGCCGCTTCTCGTAAGCGAACTTTTCTGCAATCACGTGACGATAGTAGCTTTCCGTATCTTTTGCCGGTTGGGCGATATATTCCTTCAAATCGACATCTTCAAAAAAGACTACGAGCAAACGGTGTTGGCGGTTTAGTTGTTTCAGGTAAGATAATTGACGGTTCATTCCTCCTATGCTCGAGAAGTTAGTATATAGTACCAGCAGGCTACGCTTACTGACATGTTTGTTCAAATGAACGCAAAGAGCCGAGAAGTCTGTCTCCCCGAAAGTGGTCTGCTGACTATAAAGACTTTCCAGCAATGTCTGCATATATCCCGGTTGCTTGGAAGCAGGCACAAAAGTATCGAAGTGTTCATCGAAAGTCGCTAATCCGGCTTTATCTTCTTTCCGCATAGCAACATACGAAAGCACCAGCGAAGCATTAATTGCATAATCCAGCAAGGTCATTCCACGGAAAGCTTGCTGCATCACTCTACCCTTATCGATCACATTATAAATCTGCTGTGAGCGTTCGTCTTGGTACACATTCACCATAAGTTCATGCCGGCGGGCACTTGCTTTCCAGTTAATCGTACGGTAATCATCCCCCTTTACATACTCTTTAATCTGCTCAAACTCCGTATGATGCCCAACCCGGCGAATACGTTTTATTCCCAATTCTGTCAGATTATCACTTATTGCCAGCAATTCATATTGATGGAGCATCAGATATGACGGGTACACTTTGATATCCAAAGGTTCTGCACAAGTATAGCGCCGGGATATAAAGCCGATTTTTCCGGTCACAAAAACTCTGATATGACCGAAAGAGTAAACACCACGATGAGTAGGTCGAAGACGATAGGTAACTGTTTTTCCCTCGTTTGCTCCAAGCTTCACCTGAAAGTCGACATCACGTTTCTGAAAGATAAAAGGGATCTCATCTATGATTTCTAAAGATACAGGATGCGGATAACTACTTTCTACCCGAATACTTACTTCATTTTCGTCGCCATTAGAGAAACGGTCGGCACACTGGCGGAAAGCACGGATTCCACGAATACGATAAAGAGAATATACGTCTGCCAGTACCACCAAAAGCAAGACAAAAAGTGCCCACTGCCCGATAACAAAGAACGGAGCAAAAACATATCCGCTACCCAACAACAGGATAACCAGGACAAGGACAATATAGAAACGACGAGTTAGAAACAAATGATTTATGATTTATGAATTATGATTTATGATTTCTTGGGTTTACGATTTCTTCAACTTACAATTTACAATTTACGTACAGTTTATAATTTACGATTTATGATTTCTTCGATTTATGTTATGAATAGAGTCAGACATCCAACGCGCAGCCCAAATCATAAATCAGAATTCATAAATCATAAATCTTTTCATTTTGGTACTTCCACTTTATCAATCAAGCGTTGTGTCACTTTCACCGGTGAATAGCCTTCCATTTCAGCTTCCGCAGTCAGGATCAGACGGTGCTGAAGTACATAAGGAGCTACAAACTTGATATCTTCCGGTGTCACAAAATCACGTCCCTGCAAAAGAGCATACGCTTTCGACGATTGCAGCATGGCTACAGATGCACGTGGAGAAGCTCCCAAATATACAGCTTTGCTGGTACGGGTCTGCTGTACAATCAATGCGATATATTGGAGCAACGTGCGGTCTACAAATACCTGATTCATGAAAGCACGAAGCGACAACAGTTCTTCTTTGGTAATAGCGGGAGTGATGTCGTCCAACTTCACCAATGCGGCATTGGTATGATGACGTTCCAAGATATTCACTTCCTCTTCCAATGAAGGATAATCCATCGTTATCTTCATCAGAAAACGGTCGAGCTGTGCTTCGGGAAGTTTGTATGTTCCCTCCTGCTCTACCGGATTCTGGGTAGCCAAAATCGTATAAAGATCTCCCATCCGGTGAGTCGTTCCATCAATACTGATCTGGCGCTCTTCCATTACCTCAAACAAGGCAGCCTGTGTCTTGGCAGGAGCACGGTTGATTTCATCGACCAATACAATATCCGCAAAAATCGGTCCCTGATGAAAATCAAAACCGTTGGTTTTCATATTAAACACAGTCGTACCTAATACGTCACTCGGCATTAAGTCCGGAGTGAACTGGATACGACTGAAGTCTGCATCAATCAGCCGAGCTGTCAAACGGGCCAACAGTGTCTTCGCAACTCCCGGAACACCTTCTATCAATACGTGTCCATTCGCCAAAATCGCTGTCAGTACCAAATCGACTGTCTGCTCCTGCCCTACTATGACGGAAGCAATCCGGTCTTTCAACTCTTGTATCTTCTCGGAAAAGAGAGTTAAATCTACTCGCTGTTCTGTATTCTCTTCCATAAACTTCTTCTTTAGATATGATTGATTATTTCATTCATTTTATCGATATATACCTTCATCTGCTCCGCATCAATAACACGTCCTCCGTAAATCACAGGTCTGACTTCGCGGATAAATTTAGCAATCTCTCCGGCATCCATTCCGGTTTTCCGGGCAATCCGGTGGAAAGAGCGTTCATCGTCGGCCACTTCTTCAATATCCACTTGAATCTCTCTCCGCAGTTCTTCGGCCAAATAGGAAAACTTCTTGCGAACTAAATCCGCATGGTCTTTCTTCTGAAAATAAAGCGTGCCTATCAGTTCGGTAAATTCAAGAGATTTATTGGCCGGCTCGTGAATAACAGGGATCACCCGTTGCCGCCTCTTCGCTGTGAATATCATAAAGAGTATGATGGTAATCATCGTCAAATACAAAGCCCAACGAAGCGGTTCATGTGCCAGAAAATAACGGAAAGGTGATTGCTGCACCTGTGCAGTTTCTTTCATGTACCCCTCCGTGCGAACGATGGGAAGCTTCCCCATCTGCGACAACAAACGGAAGATATAGGTTGCATTTTTGCCGTCCAACATTCCGTAATTGGTAAAAATCAAAGGAGTGGAAACTAAAATAACTTCTCCTTTCCCCCACCGACGGGACATCGCTACAGGCATATAAACAAGACTATCCGTTGTCAACGAGTCCGCCTCGGTTTCATACCGGAACTCATTCGACTCAAAAACTCTTTGTGCCAACACCCTTTCCGGAAGTGAATCTCCCCAAAAATAAGAGGAACACAACTGGGGATAAAAATAGAAAGTCTGACGGGGATAAACCGTCGAATCTCCTATCCAATGCAAGCTATCTTTTTTCATAAATGAAGTTGCATATTTCTTCAAAGCCATCGGACTGAAGTAAGAATAGTAAGACCTGAACTGCAAGGTATCTTCCAAATATCTGCCGAACAAGGTACTCACCAACATGATCTTATCTCCGCGTTCCGCCATTTTCAACAGAGCGTTTACATCGACGTCCGACAATCGCAAATTATCAGAGATAACCAATATACCTTTGCGTTGCGTCGTATCTTCCTGCTCCAATTGATAGAGACTTTTCCTCGAAAAAGTGTAGCCCTGTGGCAAAGAAGAAGACAATACACTATCGAATACTGCACATCCGAAAGGTTGCTCGTCATGATGTCCGAAAGTGGGCTTCCACACAAAATTCTTCGGCAAATGATATTCTATTGCAAACATGATGAATAGAAAAGCGACAATAAAGACAATGAACCAGCGACTTCCTTTCATGAGACGCCTCCTTTCCCTATTTCTCCCTGTAGGGTCTGCATTACCCGGAAGAGTTCTTCCGTTGCCTCAAAGTTGCCATAACGTACCCGCAGGAAATGATTGGTCAGTTGCCTGAAAGCCGGTAGCCGGACTTCATTAATATACTGGGTAGGCGTTTTATAAAGTTGCCAGTCAATACGTTCAGCGTCACTAAGTTGTTTCAAAGTTTGCAGATAGAGCAAACGTACTGCTTCCCGGTAATTCTGACGGGAAAGCGCTTCCGCAATCCCTCCCGGAAAATCTACTCCGTAAATGGTGTCTTCTTCAACTGTATAAGGCAACGCATTTTTATGCGAGACCATAAACAATTCCGGGCGTTTCCGATAGACGAACCAAACAATCAGCAACAAAAGAAGAATGGCAATACATACCAGAATAAGCCCTGAATACTCTTCAGCAAAATGACTGCCGAATATTTTACGCAACAACTCCCCAAACTGCCGACTGATCCACTCAAAGACATTCATCTCCGGAGTAATCAGTTCACGGTTATAGTTGTATGCCGGATCAGACTGCCAGAGGGCAATCTGCGCCGTATCACAAACTAGTGTATCAGCCGGGGAAGTGAGATTCATCTAGTAGAGGTTTGCTTTAGAGTTTATCAAAATTATCAATATCACTTTCTACCGTTATGCTGTCCACCACTTCCGATGCATGACCATACTGATAAACCAGACCGACGATACTGAATATAGCCGACAAGTAAGAACCATACAGCATCAGGATAGAGAACAAATACTGCGCAAAGTTCAGTCCGACTGATGAAGAGGTTGCACCTCCGTCACTCATCGTGAAGACCATTTTTACAATATAGATCACATACCAGGGTATAGAAACGATTCCTTGTAATACACTGGCAATAAGTCCCATCACCATTAAAACCAGAAAGACGCCGCCCCAGGTTGCAAATCCCAACCGGAATGTTTTTGCAAATGCCTCACCTAACGAAATATCTTCAAATAAGTAGATGGGAGCCATTAATGCCAAAGGAACCATAAATGCGAATAAAAGCGGGATGGTCAGAATGAGTGTGAAAGGTGTTAACACAGCCAACAAGACAACAATAACCACAGCAAAGATGAATAAGAAGCTGCAGGCAATCCCCATCAAAAACAGTCTTTTAATATTGCGGAGCAACAACGATTTAATATCACCGAATACAATCCCGTTCAGACGTTCTTCCCGTTCATTATACAATCGAACCATCGCATAAACCAAAGAAGTCATCAGCAAAGCTCCCAAACATGAAAAAAAGATAACTCCTGCATAATTCAGTGCAAATGAAGGTCCCAGAGCAGCTAAAGGATTATCACTTATTCCTCCGGACGCCTGCATGGCAGTAAGATCTGTCATACTTCCCATTAAACCGCTAAAGTTTGCAGCTTGAATTAAGCATATAGGAAGTATCAGATAAGTTGAATACTTAAACAATTGTTTCCAATTCTCTTTTATAAAATCAAAAGAAGCGTTCAACTTCTCACCGAAAGGACGTTTCACGTACATCGCAATCTTAGGTTTCTGTGATTCCATGTTTTTTTCTATTTGGTAAATAAATATAGTAGAATATAATAAATGCCAGAGAAGTGAATATCACGCCAAGCCTCAACACATCGGGAAGCTCTGTGTGCCGGGTAAGAAAACCTTCTATAAAGCCTGCCATAATGAATACCGGAACAGTGCCGATCACTATTTTCAAGCCTCGCTTCGCTCCTCTTCTGAAAGATTCCAGTCGTGAATACGTGCCGGGAAACAACCAACCGTTACCTAAAGCTAATCCGGCGGCACCGGCCACGATGATCGCCCAAATCTCAAGCGTCCCGTGTAGCCAGATGGCAAGACTGGACTCCCATAACAAATCTTGCTGATAAAAAAATGTTTGAAAAGCTCCTACCATGATACCATTGGAAAGAAGCATATATCCTGTGCCGAAACTAGTCAGCAACCCCATGGCAAAACAGTTGAAAGATACCATCACGTTATTAAGCGTAATGCCTAGAAACATCGGTACTTCAGAAGAGCCGTTATACACGGCCATGGGCTCACCATTGGCTATATTGTCGAGTGTCATATCTACATAACCGTTTCCTAATATCAGCCGGACAAAATCCGGATCATTCGCTGCTGATAATACACCGATTAATGCACTGGCTACAAAAATCAGAAAGGAAGTCAGTAATTCGCGGCGTGCATCGTGCATGGTTCGTGGCACTTCTTGTGTCCAAAAGGTTATAATGCGTGTCCACTTCTCTCGTTTATTCCGGTAAATCTCGTTATGTAATGCCGAAGCCAGATTATTCAGATAAATAGTAATACGGGAAGTCGGGAAATGTGTTTGAGCAAATGCCAGGTCAGCTGTCAAGTCCGTATATGCATCGGCCAGTTGATCGGGAGACAGACTCGCCGCCCGCTCTACAACCTTCTCTGTCTCCTTCCATTTTTCAATGTTCCGACGAATAAACGTTACTTCTTTCATGCTTTTCAATAGATTTCGGATAAGTTTTGTTCGAAACCGGAAGCAAAAATAAGAGAATTATGATATATTTGCAACGGAATCCTAAAAATGTTTAACCTGAAATGGCAGAATCTACGATAATAACCGGACAATTCGTTCGTATCAGCCAAACGCCAGCCAGTATCGGCGAACGACTGATGGCTTTAATCATCGATTATTTTCTGATCGGACTTTACATCTTGTCCACTGCCACTCTCTTATCCGAATTAAGTTTACCGTCAGGATTCAGTTTATTCTTTTTCCTGTGCATCGTTTATTTGCCGATTCTCGGTTATTCTTTTCTTTGCGAGATGTTCAATCACGGACAGAGTTTTGGAAAGAAACTCATCAATATCCGTGTTGTAAAAGTGGACGGTTCCACTCCCAGCATAGGATCTTATCTGTTACGATGGATTCTTTTCCCGATCGACGGTCCTATCACAAGTGGCCTGGGACTTCTGGTCATTTTACTGAATAAAAACAATCAACGGCTAGGAGATCTTGCTGCCGGTACGATGGTGATTAAAGAGAAAAACTATCGTAAGATTCATGTCAGCCTGGATGAATTCGATTATCTTACCCAAAATTATCATCCGGTATATCCGCAATCGGCTGATTTATCACTCGAACAAGTGAATGTAATTACCCGAACACTGGAATCCAGTGAGAAAGACCGGGCAAGACGTGTCACGGCACTTGCTAAGAAAGTGCAGGAATTGCTTTCCGTTACTCCTCGTGACGGTAATCAGGAAAAATTTCTTCAGACTGTACTTCGCGATTATCAGTATTATGCATTGGAAGAAATATAACTAGAATACGCTGTTTCAGACTATTCAGGCAAGGGAGTATTCTCACCATAGTGAGAATTAATTCTCATTGTAATGAGTATTTTTTCTCATCGCAGTGAGAACTTTTTCTCATAGGCATAAGAATGTTTGAGAAAAAGCCAGCACAAAAAAGGGGCATACTCACAACAGAGTACACCCCTTTTCTTAATTTTATCTACAATGAGACCGGACGTCGTTTTAGTCCACTTGTCCCAGAGAGTTTCCGTATTCCATCTCTCCCTGAACCACAAAGAGGACTTCTTCAGGATCATATTCTCCTACTTCATCCTTTTTGGCTTCTTTTACAATGTAAGCCACAACCTCTTCCAAATCGATGTTGACATAACCATCTTCATCGGGCTGAGCGTCGAGAATGCCACTTTCAGAGTAATACTCGTCGATTAAATCGAGAAAATAATACAATTCGTCGTCCGAGAACTTCTCCTTCAGTTCTTGAGGCAGATAGTTTTTGATAAACTCGATGGTCTTTTCGTCATCGGCATCTGCTAATAAAAAATCGTCTTCCAGTCCCATGGTAATTTAAGTATTAAGTAATAGGTATTAAGTATTATCGACTATAAAAGCTTCTTTACTTTTTCCGCAAATACAGATTTAGCAACTGCACCTACCTGCTTGTCTACTATTTCACCGTTCTTGAAAAACAATACAGTAGGAATATTACGGATACCATATTCAGCAGCCATATCACCATTTTCATCTACATCGCATTTACCGATGATTACTTGTCCTTCAAACTCCGCAGCCAATTCTTCAATGATAGGAGCCACCATCTTGCAAGGGCCACACCAAGGAGCCCAAAAATCCACAACAACCGGTTTTCCTTCTGCAAGAACCTCTTTATAGTTGCTGTCTGTAATTTCTAAAGCCATTTTTTTAAGTATTAATTATTAAATGTTATTTCGTTAGCTTATTCGCGCCACAAATATAATCAATAAAATTCAATTGAAGTTATCTATTTATTGTTTTATAATATCAGTAAAGCACTTTGTGCATAGGTTGGTTCCTACTTACCTTTTGAATCTTTTTCCTTTTTAGAAGAAGCACGCAACTTAATCTCGGCATCCAACACTATCGAACGATTTGGAGATAACGGCTCCTTAATCTTCTCAATTATCAATTCAGCCACCACCTTACCCATTTGTTGTAAAGGAGGCTCAACCGTAGTCAATTGTGGATAAACAATTGTAGATAACACCGTACCAGAAAAACTAGCAATAGCAATCTCCTCCGGAATCTTCTTACCTAAATCCCGCAGTCTATTCATTGCACCAATAGCCAATGTGTCTGTGAAAGCAAAAATTGCATCAAAGGAGACTCCTTTTTCTATTAACATATCTGCCGCATTTGCTCCATCCTTGAAAGTCAACCCCGCCTTTAACATCCTATCTTTATCAAACGGAATGTTAAATTTAACCAATGCGTCTTTATATCCTCTCGCCCTCTCTACTGAATTATACACATCATCAGGTCCCTGTAAATGAACAATATGCCTATAACCTTCCCGAATCAAATGCTCAACCAAAAAAAAAGCCTTTATATAATCGTCTACAATAACCTGGGAAACATTCATTCCATATGGTATACGATCATAAAAAACCATGGGCATTTCCGCCTGTTGCAGACGTATATACTGATCCAAATTCTCCTTATAACTACAAAGACAGATAATAATTCCATCTACCATAAACCTTTCCATTGTTTGCAAATTCTCTCTTTCCTTATTTGGATCTTCATCTGATTCTGCAATAATAACCTTTATCCCATTAGCATAAAGTACACTTTGTATACCGCTTATCACTTGTGAAGCAAACGGAGTGAGCATTTCCGGAACGATAATCCCAACAGTATTCGTATGTCCATATTTCAAATTGGTAGCTACCGGATTAGGCTTATACCCTAACATTTTTGCTGTTTCCAGCACTCTTTCCTTAGTCTCTTGACGGATGTTCTTATCATTTATCAACGCACGAGATACTGTTGAAACAGACAAAGACAAATGTCGGGCTATATCTTTAATGGTAATGTGCTTCATAGCTACTTTTGTATTTTAACTTAGGGCAAAAATATGCATTTACAATGACAAATCCTAATCATTGGGAACGTTTGCAGATTTTGGGAACGTTCCCGCAATCGTTTGCAGGTAAAACGTCCTCAAAAAACAGCTTTTTATTATTCACCAAACTTATCTTTGCTTCATTAACAATAATATAGAATTAAAAAATAAAGAAAACATGAAAACACAAGTACTTTCTTACAATTACAACCGCGAACATATCAAACCAGGTATCTTACATATTGGTGTCGGTAACTTCCATCGTGCACATGAAGAATTTTATACTAATTTATTATTAGAAGATCCTACCCAACAGGATTGGGGTATTTGCGGTGCTATGCTATTGCCTGGAGATGAGCGCTTGTACAGAATACTAGAAAAGCAAAAAAAGGAATATACACTAACTATTTGCGGACGAGATGGTAAAGACCAAACTTATCAGATAGGCTCATTAATCGAGTTGATTTGGGGAATCGAGAATCCAGCAGCCATTATTAATAAAATTGCCGATAAAAATATCCATATCATTACACTAACTATCACCGAAGGCGGATATAATATAGCGAAAGCTACCAATGAATTTATGCTGGATAATGAAAATATCAAATATGACTTAGCACACCCACAAAGCCCGAAAACGACCTTTGGCTTTGTAGCCGAAGGATTACGGAAAAGAAAAGCTGTCGGGAATGGACCTATCACAATTTTATCTTGTGACAACTTACAACATAATGGTAACACCGCACGCAAAGCATTTCTCTCCTTTTTCCAAGCCCAAGATCCAGAACTAGCAGAATGGGCAACAGTAAATATCACTTTCCCTAACAGTATGGTAGACCGTATAACCCCCTCGACCCAACCTGAAGACATTATCCGGCTGAACACCCAAAATGGAACTCAAGACGGAGCACCTGTATATTGCGAAGACTTCATCCAATGGGTAGTGGAGGATAAATTTATCGCCGGTCGTCCTGCATGGGAAAAGGTCGGCGTAGAATTTACGCAGGATGTGACTACCTATGAAAATATGAAACTCAGCCTACTGAATGCCTCTCATACCTTACTTTCATATCCTGCTTTCCTGAGCGGATATCGTAAAGTAGACGTCGCCATATCCGATGAACGAATTAAAAAGTTCGTACGTGGCTTCATGGATATTGATATTACTCCGTATGTTCCTGCACCGGGAAACATGGATCTGGATTTGTACAAACAAACTTTAATAGAACGTTTCGGTAATCATACCGTTAGCGACCAAGTAGCGCGTTTATGTTTTGACGGTGCATCCAAATTTCCCGTATATATCATGCCAAATCTGATCCAGATGATCCGTGACCGTGCAAATCTTACTCGCCAAGCGTATCTTTTTGCTGCTTATCGTCATTACTTGAAATATAAGACTGATGATAACGGAACTAAATTTGAGATTGCAGAGCCATGGCTGACAGCAACAGATGACATCCTTATAGCCAGTAATTCCCCAATAGATTTCCTCTCACTATCACCTTTCCAAAGTACAGAACTGAAAGCTGCCGACGAATTTGTTGAATTATATCTGCAAATGGTGAATGCAATCAAAGAAAAAGGAACAATGTCAACACTGGAAAGTATATTATAACAAAACTCTTTTTTGCACCCTAATATTATGAATACACAAAAAAATAACAGTCTCGGTCCATTCATTGTCCTGACTTTCATATATTTCATAGTAGGTTTCCTAACAACTGTGAACGGGCAGTTTCAAGGTCCTTTAAAAATTGCGTTTCTTTCGCATACAGATGAATTGAGAAATACATTAACGACTTTTATATCTTTCTTTTTCTTCCTCGGATATTTACTGAATAGTTCATTAGGAGGAAAATGGATAAACGTGCACGGTTACAAGAAAACATTACTACGCGCACTGTCAATCATGGTTATCGGTCTATTAATGTATTCTCTCTCGTCCTGGCTTGTAGTACATTACGGAGATGCTCGCATCCTAATTTTTAAAGACCAGGTTCCTTATGGCTACTTTATTTTTCTATTGGGCTCCTATTTAATGGGAACATCAGCAGCCTTACTACAAGTTGTAATCAACCCTTATATTGCCGCCTATGAACTGCCAAATACGCAACCGGTACAGCGTATCAATATCGTATGTGCTATCAATTCGTTTGGTACTACGATCGCTCCTTTCTTTGTTACAGGAATTATCTTTGCTGGTGTTACGCTTGAAAGTGTTACGGCCGACCAATTAATGTTTCCCTTTTTAATGATCACCTTATGTATCATTATCACTACATTAATCACCTCCCGACTAAACCTGCCTGATATTCAAGGAACCAGAGTTGACAATGGCAATAAGCCCAAACACAGTATTTGGTCTTATCAACATTTAAGTTTAGGAGTCATCACCCTATTTTTTTATGTAGGGGCAGAAGTATCAATTGGAGTAAATATCAATTTGCATGCAATGGAACTAATAGAAAATGGGCACAGATTTTTTTGCTTTGGAAAAAGTCATATAGTAGTCTGGGGGTTAGATCTAGGTATCCCCGCATTACTTGCTACTCTCTATTGGGGAGGTTTGATGGTAGGAAGGCTTATATTTAGTTTTTTCAACAATGTTTCTCCACGCATATTACTCACTGTAACCAGTATTATTGCTACAATACTTATATTGGTGGCTATTCTTACCAACAATTTATGGATATTGGTATCTGTAGGACTATGCCATTCTGTAATGTGGGGTTGCATATTCACTTTAGCTATTAAAGGATTGCAGCAATACACTTCCAAAGCTTCCGGCATTCTTATGATGGGAGTATTCGGCGGTGCCATATTCCCAGTACTTCAAGGCATCCTTGCCGACACATGGGGAAGCTGGCAATGGACATGGATAATTGCACTTATATGTGAACTAGTTATGCTATATTATGCCATTTCCGGATCACATATTAAAAACTTACCCAAAGTACAACAATCATGATGTTTCCATTAGCTGTCTACATAGAAATAGGACATGTCTAATATATTTTTATGTTTTTATACACGATTCTTAAAAAAAATACATAAATTGCAATATCAATCAATATTTTATACAAATATTCTATCTGTATAAATTAGTTCAATATAAGAGTGCTATCCAAAAACAATAAAGACGTTTTGAGGTTGACAATCAACAGTCCTAATTGTTTATTAAAATATTATCCAAAGTGATGCATTGTGAAACTATAGAAAAACAAAGAAAAATATTATTATCTGTTCGGAATGGCTCCGAGAAAGCCTATCAAGAACTTTATGAGCAATGGGTATCTCGGCTATATGGATTCGTGTTTCAATACCTAAAGTCGAAAGATGCAACCGATGATGTTGTTCAGGAAACTTTTTTACGTATATGGTCTAATCGTGCCAATCTTAATCCAGACGTTTCGTTTAAATCATACTTATTTACGATTGCATATCATTTTCTACTAAAAGAAATGCGCCGTCAATTAAATAACCCCTTGATGGAAGATTACGTTGAATATCTTAATCGGTCGTCTACAGAAATAGCTGAAGCTGAATCATTGATGTGCTATGACCAATTTGTAAATGCATTAGAAAAAGGAAAACAACACCTATCTCCTCGTCAACGTATCATATTCGAAATGAATAAAGAATATGGTATGTCAATTTCTGAAATTTCTGAAAAATTGTCGATAACTAACCAAGTCGTGAGAAATCAATTATATATGGCTCTAAAAATTCTCCGTGTAGAATTGCGTCAATATTATCCTCTTCTTCTTCTCTTCCTGAAAGATATTTGAAAGTTCTCTTGTTTATGTGTTTTATAACATAATACTTTTGATGTTACATTTAGCTTACTTGTGGATATAACATATAAAATGTTATAAATATGCACATAGTAAATAAAGCAAAAGACTTATTAAAGAAGTTTCAGTCTGGTAATCTTTCACTATCGGATTTTAAAGAATTGGTATCAACTGTTAACGACTCGTCTGACCAAGAGTTGGAGGACTTTTTTTTCGAAGAATGGAATAAATTTGATACATATCCTTCTTTATCTCAAGAAAAGATTGACTCCTTGTACTGTCACCTACATAAAAAGATGAAGATCTCACCTTTTTACAAAATAACACGGCACTGGGGACAAATTGCAGCCTCAATTCTTTTGCTTTTTGCAAGTGGATTAACCATACTGTACTACATACAACACCAAGAGTTGCAAACATTGGCTGAACAAGATGTAATAGTACGTTCAGGAGATTCCGGCACTTCTCAAGTGAGTCTTCCTGATGGTACATTGGTTCGTCTAAATGCAAACTCGTCCCTTACATATCAACAAAATTTCGGACAGAATAATCGCAAGGTGAAATTATCGGGTGAAGGATATTTTGAAGTTAAGAAAAACACGGAGAAAAAGTTTATTGTCAATACCGGATATATAGATGTCACAGTTTTAGGAACAAAGTTCAATCTTTATGCCTATGAGGATAAGGATATTATAGAGATGGCTTTGGTAGAAGGACATGTTAATGTATCTACATCGAAGCCTCCCTATCAGACTATTTGCGTTAAACCCAATGAAAAAGTTACTTATAACAAATATGATAATAAACTTAATATAGAAAAGACCACTACTAAAATAGAAACAGCTTGGTTGAACAAAGAATTAGTATTCCGGGAAGAAAAATTGGAGAATGTATTCCAATGTTTATCAAGGAAATTTCGTGTGAAATTCTCAATAGATAGTTCAATATCCGTAGATGATGTATACACTGGTGCATTCGATGATGAGAAAATTGAAGATATATTGGAAGTATTGAAAATACATTATGGATTCAATTACACAGTTAAGGATGGAAAGATAAATATTCGAATGAACAAATAATTATTAATCTTAAAATGAAATGATATGAAAACATGAATGAAAAACAAAAAAACTTCGGATAATTTGCCCATTATCCGAAGTTAAGAATGAGTCTTGTATGAGTTTCCGCTCATACCAACTCTTAATAAAAAAGAAAATAAACCAAATAGTTGTGTATTTATGAAAAATAAAAAACAATTAATCAGTTTAGTGCAGAAAGATAATAAAAATACGATCAAGTTGTATTCCTTATTGTTATTTTTTTGTTTCTTAACATTCACAAGTGCTAATGCACAGACAGGAAAAGTCAACATTAATTTAAAGAATGCATCAGTAAAAGAGTTATTTAATGCAATTGAATCCCAAACACCCTATCATTTCTCATACCGTAGCGTAGAAGTAGAGAATAAAAAAGAGGTCACCATTTCTGTAAAGAATGCTAAACTTAAGGATCTGCTTATTCAAGAACTACCTAAACATCACCTTTCTCATATAGTACAAGGTAACAAAATAATTGTGACCCCAGCTACAGATAACCAGTCCTCTGACAAGTCTAATAAAGTAACAGGGAAAGTGGTTGACACAAATGGCGAGCCTATAGTTGGCGCTACCATCAAGGAACAGGGAACAACGAACGGTACAATTACGGATATGGATGGTAACTTTAGTTTTATGGTTTCTCCCAACACAATGATTGAAATCTCCTATATAGGATATCAAGATCAACGGATAAAAACCGTCTTTGGAAAAAGTATGTTCATTACCTTAAAAGAAGATACAGAACTTCTTGATGAAGTGGTTGTAGTTGGCTATGGAATACAAAAAAAGGTAAATCTGACAGGAGCCGTTTCCGTAGTAGATGCCAAAACAATTCAGAATCGTCCGATTACAAATGCAACCCAAGCATTACAAGGTGCACAAGGAGTTTATGTAAACTCTGCAGCCGGTGCTCAGCCTGGAAACGACGCAGCTACTATTCGTATCCGTGGTATGGGAACATTTTCCAGTGCAGGTAATGACCCATTATTTCTAATTGACGGAGTTCCTGGAACATTGACCGATGTGAATCCAAGCGATATTGCTAGCATTTCCGTATTGAAAGATGCAGCTTCAGCTTCTATCTATGGGTCGCGTGCAGCAAATGGAGTGGTATTGGTGACAACAAAAAAAGCGGAAGCCGGAAAATTTTCTGTTTCATATAACAACTCTTTCGGATTACAGCAAATCACTTATCTGCCAGATGCCGTATGGGACCCGATCCTTTATATGAAAGGTTTTGATAAAGCTTACGAGAACGAAGGAAGAGCACCTCTTTATGCAGATATCATAGAAGAATATAAAGAAGGAATGAAAGTAGATCCTTATACCTATCCGGCAACAGATTGGTTCGATCTTTACTTTCGTGATGCTTTTATGCAAGAACATAATATACGTATCTCCGGTGGCAATGACCATATACAAACTGGTTTATCTGTCGGATACTTAGACCAAGAAGGGGTTGTTAATTTTACAGACGCTAAAAAAGTTTCTATTAATTTCAATAGCACTATTAAATACGGTCAGTTCAAAGCAGGAATCAATGTGTCGGCAAATTATAGAAATTATAATGAACCACATTATGGAATTTCTGATTATATGCAATTAGCAATGCGCGCTCTACCAGTAATGACTCCTTATCTGGCTGATGGCAGTTATGGTCGTAGTTGGGTGGTAACTCCCGGACAAAATACATTCAATAACCTGCTGTCTTGCAAGGATGGAGAGAATAATTACAAACAGACTCGTATTGTCGGTAGTGCATTCGCCGAGTATATTTTCCCTTATGATATCAAATACAACATTACATTGGGAGTCAGAAAAGTAGATTTAACTAGAAGATACTTCCAACCAACAACCTACACTTACAATCCAAAGACATTGGAACCGCAAAAAATGATTGCAAATACAACAGCAATGAATGCAGCGAATGACGATATTAATCCATCAATAAGCCAAACCGTCAATTGGAATCGTAGTTTTAACGGTAAACATAACATCGCTGCCTTGTTGGGTATGAACTACGAAGAATTCAATGCGTGGTCATTCAGTGCAAAAGGACAAAACGGATATTTGGATAATGAGCTGACAGAAGTAGGATTGGCTACAACATTTCTTAAACCGGCCAGCTCAAGTAGCAAGGTTCGGCTACTTTCCTATTTCGGCAGAATAAATTATGATTACGCTGATCGCTATCTATTCGAGGCAAACCTCCGCTACGATGGTTCTTCCCGTTTTGCAAAAGGACATCGCTGGGGACTTTTTCCATCTTTCTCTGCAGGATGGCGTATCGATCAAGAAGCGTTCATGGCAAACACTCAGAATTGGTTGTCAAACTTAAAGTTGAGAGTGTCATGGGGGCAATTAGGAAATCAATCTATTGGTTTATTCCAATACACTCCAATTATGAGTTCTGGTGTAAATTATATATTTGGGAATACAACTGCAACGGGATATGCAATAACTCAAGCTGTTGACCCGGAAATTTCTTGGGAAACAACAACTATCACCAACTTAGCATTGGACTTCGGAATTTTCAATAATTCACTGAGCGGTTCAATTGAATTCTTCAAAAAAAGGACAAAAGACATTCTCCGCTCTGTCAACCAACCATCACAGGTAGGAAATCTAACTGGAGCCATGCGTAATATCGGTACAGTAGATAATACCGGTTTAGAAGCCAATTTAGCTTATCGCAATAATATAGGAGCCTTCAACTATCATGTATTTGGTAACGTGACTTATGTTAAAAACGAAGTAGTACACATTGGTGGTGACGATATGATTAATGGCAAAAGAATTACGAGAGAAGGATATCCAATTGACGCTTATTATCTTTATATCTGTGACGGGATTTTCCAATCAGAAGATCAAGTAAAACACCATGCTTACCAAAGTGCTAACACACATGCCGGTGATTTAATTTTCAGGGATGTGTCCGGTCCTGAAGGAGTACCAGATGGACAAATTACAGAAGATGATCGTGTGGTGACAGGCAGTTCAGTACCAGATTTCACTTATTCGTTTGGCTTAAACCTAGATTATAAAGGAATAGGACTGAATGTATTTTTTCAAGGAGTATCAGGAATTAGCACTTACCCTACTCATAATTTGGTGTACCCCTATGCTAATGGAGCAGGTGTTACCTATGAGTGGCTAAAAAGAGCGTGGACTCCCGAAAATACCGGTGGTGGATTCCCCCGTTTACTGACTACTAACAGTCAACATGATAATTATACGAAATCCAGCACATTTTGGTTAAGAGATGCCTCCTATTTACGTTTAAAAAACATTCAACTGAGTTATGATTTTCCGAAAAAATGGATCGCTCCATTAAAAATAGCAGCGTTAAAAGTATTTGTGAATGCAGAAAATCTCTTGACATTCTCTGACTTTGACATATTTGATCCGGAAAGATCGTTAACTTCAGACTATATATGGTCATACCCTTCTGTAAAATCATTTACAGGGGGAATCAATGTTACATTCTAAATTATGCCAATTATGAAGAAAATATTAACTGGATTTGTTTTTTGTCTTTCTATAACAAGCTGTTCTCTAGACACAATTCCCACAAGCCAGTATGTTGAAGATAACTTTTGGAAAACCCCTGAACAAATTGAGGCAGGTTTGGTAGCTTGTTATAATACGATGTATAATGTATATATGTACGGAAGTAATCTAATTTTTAGTGAAACCGGAACCCCTAACGCTTACAATTATAATGGAACTTATGGATGGCGGGTAATCGGTGACGGATCGGTAAACTCTATTAATTCAGATATTGTCAATGGTAAATGGGGAGCTTGTTACCAAGGTATCGGACGTTGCAATACATTTATAGCCGGTGCTCCTTCTTTTGTTATTTCAGAAGAAGATAAAAAAGAAATGGTAGGAGAAGCAAAATTCCTACGTGCGTTGTTTTATTTTGATCTTACTAACATGTATGGTGATGCTCCCTTAATTTTAGATAAACCGGATGTAAATACACAGTCATTTCTACCAAGAGATCCGAAAGCTAAAATTATGGCTCAGGTTATTCAAGATCTGAAAGATGCTTTTTCTGTATTGCCGGCAACTTCTTCCCAGACAGGAAGAGCCAATAAATGGGCGGCAAAAGCATTACTAGCACGTGTCTATCTATACAACGAGATGTGGGAAGAAGCAGAAAAAGCTGCAGAAGAAGTAATGAAATCCCAAAAATACTCTCTCTTTCCAGATTATCGCAATCTATTCTCAAGAGATCATGAAAACAATCAAGAAGTAATCTTTGATGTACAATATTTGTATCCAACTTTTGTACATTCGGGAAATGGACTAGATGTCATACTTCGCCAATTCAATACAATTGCCCCAACTTTAGATTTGGTAAAATCTTACGATATGAAAGATGGTTCATCGTACACCGATGGAAAAGATTTATATACAGATAGAGATCCTCGTTTCTATGCCACTATTGTTTATCCCGGTGCCACTTATATGGGACAGATTGTAACAAACGATAAATTCATAAATACTGGTTATACATTCAAGAAATATTCGCGTTATGACACAGCTGCCGCCGCCATAGACGATAAGAATGATATCAATATTATTCTTATGCGCTATGCTGATATACTTATGATATATGCGGAAGCACGAAATGAACGTTTAGATAAACCAGATCAACCTATATACGATGCCATAAACGAGGTACGTAATCGTCCTAGCGTAAAGATGCCTTTGTTTGATAAAACAAAAGATAATTTTACAAAAGAGCAGATGCGTGAAAGAATACGACATGAACGCCGCATCGAATTTGCAGGTGAAGGTTGGTATTACAATGATATACGCCGCTGGAAAATCGCAAAGAAACTAATGAACGGTAGTACCGTACAAAAATATGATGGTTCCATTATTGAAAGACGTATATTTAACGATAAGAATTATCTATTTCCACTTCCACAGCAAGAAGTGAATGATAATCCGAATCTATTACCCAATAATCCCGGCTGGTAAAAAATAAATTTCTTATCAAAATGATCAATAAGTATCCATTATTATATATGTTCTTTTTGCCTGTAATGTGTCCATCAGGAACAAAAGCTCAGAATCCGGATCAACGACCAAACATTATTTATATTTTGGCGGATGATATCGGTTATGGGGATCTAGGGTGCTATGGGCAGCAAAAGATAGAAACGCCGAATTTAGATCAGTTAGCTGCAAAAGGTATGCGGTTTACCCAACATTATTCCGGTTCTGCGGTTTCTTCTCCTTCCCGTTGTTCATTAATGACAGGATTACATACGGGACATGCCTATATTCGTGGAAATGACGAATTACCTGAACGAGGTGATATTGGGAACTATTTGGCTGTATTGGCAGATTCCACTTTGGAAGGGCAACGTCCGATGCCTGAAGGTACGATAACGGTGGCGTCCTTATTAAAGCAAGCAGGTTATACAACCGGTTGCGTTGGCACATGGTGTTTAGGCTATCCAGGATCAAGTTCTACTCCCCGCAAAATGGGCTTCGATTTTTTCTATGGGTATCATTGTCAACGACAGGCACATGATTATTATCCACCTTTTCTGTGGCGAAACGAACATCGGGAATATCTGCCTAATCGCCTTCTTTCACCAAATCAGAAATTCGATGCAACAGCCGATCCTAATAAGAAAGAAAGTTATGAATTCCTTGTCTCCAAATCTTACGCACCGGAGTTAATGCTTCATGAGGTCCTTTCATTTGTAAAACGACACAAAGAACGTCCTTTCTTTCTATATTGGCCTACTCCCATTGCACATGTACCATTGCAAGCACCTCAACGCTGGATTGATTATTATGTAAAAAAATTCGGTGACGAGTCCCCTTATTTGGGTGACAAAGGATACTTCCCTTGTCGCTATCCAAAAGCTACATACGCTGCCATGGTTAGTTATATGGATGAGCAAGTCGGCTGTCTGGTTGAATTATTAAAAGAATGCGGGATTTATGAAAACACATTGATCCTATTCAGCAGTGATGACGGACCGACTCACAACGGAGGAGTGAATGCTCCTTGGTTTGATAGTGCAGGACCCTTCAAATCGGAAAAGGGCTGGGGAAAAGGCAGTTTACGTGAAGGTGGTATCCGAGTGCCAATGATTGTTCATTGGCACGATCAGATCACCGCCGGATCTGTCAGCGATCATATTTGCGCCTTTTGGGATGTGTTGCCTACATTAGGCGAAATTAGCGGCTATTCCTACAAAAAAACAGATGGCATCAGTTTTTTTCCTACTTTGAAAGGCAACCGTCAAGAAGTGCATGAATATCTTTATTGGGAGCTTCCGGAAGGGAAAGGTTCGAAAGCTATCCGCATGGGAAAATGGAAAGGATATCTTTCTAATATTAAAAACGGAAACCGTTGTGTAGAGTTGTATGACCTGGAAACAGATCCGCAAGAACAGTACAATCTTTCATCTATTTATCCGAATGTAGTGAAGGAAATAGAGAAAAAGATGAAAAAAGCTCATACGGAATCCCCTGTTACTAATTACAAATTATAAATTATCGAAAATATGAAAAAATGGAATTTATTACTTGTATTGGCTTTACTTTTTGTTGCATGTAAAGATAAATACGATGTCAATTTAGATGAGCTTTATGGCACTACCTCCGGCTCATCTTCTAAAGTAGATAAAGAAATCATTACATGTGGAGACTCAAAAGTCATGATTATCAATATAGGCAAAGCCTCTATGACCACAGTACCATATGAGTGGGAATGGGATTCGAAAACAGCCAATGACCTTTCTGTAACATTGAAAGGACGTTTATTGGGAATGGATGAATGCAAAGTCGTAAATGAAGGAAACGACCAACTTGTCTTGCTAACATCTTCGGGAGGATCAGCTCTTATTCTTTCTCGTAAAACCAAAAAATGTTTATTCACTGCTGTGGATGCTCCAGGAGCACACTCTATTGAATTGCTGCCCAACAATCGAGTCGTTGTGGCCCTCTCTGGTGACGCAGGCGGCTTTCAGGTATATGACAGAAACGCTTCCAATAAAGTTATCTTTAAAGAAGATCAAAAAGGCGGACATGGTGTCATTTGGATGGAAAATCAGCAACTTTTATATGCATTAGGATATGATAAATTACTCGCTTATGAACTAAAAGATTGGAATACATCAACGCCTTCATTTGTGAAGAAGCAAGAATGGAATCTACCTTTAGGTGGGACAGAGCAAATACCGGATGGACATGATTTAATTCGCATTTCAGATCATGAACTAGGATTCACAACAGCTTATAACGTATATGTACTCGATACAAATACAGGAACTATCTCTGAATTCGAACCTATGAAAGGTCGCAAATTTATCAAATCCTTCAATTACGATAAAGAAAGCGGATACTTAGTTTATACTTATGCAGATATTGAGTGGTGGACACATAATATTCACATCCAAAATCCCAACAAAACAATCACCATCAGTAATGTAAATCTTTATAAAGTGAGAACAGTACCTGAAAGGGAATAAATAAACAGAAAGAAGCGATTACAAATTTGTAAAAAATAGCTTTCTAAATAGTTCGTAAAATGGATATAAGAAAAAAAATATGAAAAAGATATATGCAATATTTATACTTTTTTTTGTCTTGTGCGCATGTGCTACCGGACAAAAAAAGAACGAAATTGTTGTCTGTGGTGACGACAAAGTATGGATTGTCAATGTAGATAACTCAGAGGGAAAAAATTTAGATATCGTATGGAAATGGAATGCACAAGAGTCTAATATCCCTGACGATTTCAAAAAATACTTTCGAGGAATGGATGAATGCAAAACTGCAAAAAATGGTGACTGGTTACTTACATCTTCTTCGGCTGGAGGAGCAGCAATTATTGAGCGTTCATCTGAAAAATGCTTGTTTTATGCAAGAGTTCCAGCCGCACATTCCATAGAGCTACTTCCTGATAATCGGGTAGTGGTAGCATTATCACATAATGAAGAAGGAGACTGTATACAATTATTTGACATCAACCGCCCTAACCAAGTTCTTTTTCAGGATAGTCTTTTTTGGGGGCATGGAGTAATCTGGATGAAAAACCGTCAATTGTTGTACGCACTCGGCTTTAATGAATTAAAAGCTTATTCCCTAAAGAATTGGAAAAGTGAGCAACCAACATTACAGATGGAAAAAGTATGGAAACTGCCAACAGACGACGGACACGATTTGATTCGCATTTCAGAAAATGAATTGGGATTTACAACATCGTCCGGAACTTATGTAATTGATTTGGACACGGAAAAAATTGTTTCATTTCAACCTTTAGAAGGGAAAAAATTCATCAAGTCATTTAATTATAACAAGGAAAATGGAATTTTGAGTTATACACAAGCCGAAATAGAATGGTGGACTCACAATATTTATCTGGAGAATCCAAAGAAAACGTTAACTATAGACAGCATCAATCTGTATAAGGTTCGTCCAGTTATCTATGAATAATCATAAAATTAAAAAAGTATTTATGCATATTATTAATAAAATATTAATATTGGGGAGTTGGCTAGTTGTTCTATTGTTAGTCCATACTTCATGCACAAACTCTGTTGAGCATTCAGAAAAGACATTAAATTTACTTCCTGAACCTGCCCAGTTAACAGTAGGAAAAGAAGCATTCATTCTGCAGGACGATATGATTATCAGCATCAATGCCCCCTCTTTAAAATCAGCCGCAGATTATTTAGTTACCATCTTACAACGTGCCACTGGTTATAAGTTTGTTGTTACAGAAGAGGAAAGAGGCCATATTCAACTATGTATAGATGAAAAACTACCTCACAAAGAAGGCAATTACACTTTAAAGGTTACCTCGAACCAAATACACATATCTTCGGCAAATTATGCCGGTGTAATAGCCGCTATATCAACAATCCGTCAAATGTTTCCTGTTGAAATAGAAGCATCAACCGTTGTTTTGGATACAGTTTGGTCAATACCAACTGTTTCTATCATAGATGAACCACGTTTTGCATGGAGAGGCATACTACTTGATGTAGCTCGCCATTTTTTCAGTAAAGAAGAAGTGAAAGAGTTGTTAGATGTTATGGCACTTTATAAGATGAATAAGTTTCATTGGCATCTGACTGATGATCAGGGGTGGCGCATTGAAATTAAGAAATATCCCCTACTGACAGAGAAAGGGGCATGGCGCACATTTAATGACCAAGATCGTATTTGCATGAGTCGTTCAAAAAGAGAACAAAATCCCTCTCTTGCCATTCCTTCTGATAAATTACGAATTATAGAAGGGGATACTCTATATGGGGGCTTCTATACACAGGAAGATATACGTGAAATTATAAGGTATGCAGCAGTACGTGGCATCGACGTAATTCCAGAGATAGACATGCCGGGACATATGCAAACAGCAGTTAGCCTTTATGCGAATGTATCTTGTTTTCCACAAAAAGAAGCACCGATGAATATTTCTTCTCCTGTTTGTCCGGGTAAAGAGAGTGCCTTAGAGTTTTGCAAGAACGTGTATGACGAGATTTTCCGGCTATTCCCTTCTGAATATGTACACTTAGGAGCGGATGAAGTTTCAAAAAAGAATTGGGAAAAGTGTTCAGACTGTCAGAAACGTATGAAAGTAAACAACTTAAAGACAGAAGAAGAACTTCAATCATGGTTCATTCATCAAATGGAACAATATTTCAATGAAAATGGAAAACGTTTGATTGGCTGGGATGAAATATTGCAAGGTGGAGTGTCGCCTACGGCTACAGTGATGTGGTGGCAAAGCTATGAAAAAGAGGTTGTAAAAAAATCCATAGCCCGAGGTAATTCGGTCATTCTTTGCCCGAACTACGATTTCTATTTGGATTATTCCGAAATAGGACAGTCCACTCGTCTGATTTGTGAATCAGTATCTTTATTGGACTCATTGAACGAATCTCAATCCAAACGAATATTAGGAGTACAAGGAAACATTTGGGGTGAGTTCATTCCTTCCCGTGAACGAATGCATTATATGGCATTTCCTCGGTTGCTCGCCATTGCAGAGACCGGTTGGTCGCAAGCCGCAAATTACAATTGGAAAAGCTTCCAGAGACGCATGACCGGACAATTCAATCGTTTAGATGCATTGAGAATAGATTACCGCATGGCTGATTTGGAAGGATTTTGCAACATAAATACTTTTATCGGTGAAACTAAAGTAAATGTTATTTCCCCTGATCCAGACGCTGTTATCCATTATACTGACGATGGCACAGAGCCAACCGAAAAATCGGCAGTATACACCACTCCTATATCCATCCGCGATTCTGTAAGTTTTGCGTTCCGCGCATATCGCCCCAATGGAAAATCAAGTAAAGTTTTCCGTGCTTCTTATAAAAAGCAGAATGGATATATTCCAGCGGTAGATATTAAAGCTCCGAAGAAAAAAGGATTAATGCTTACATGGTATGAAGGCGACATTCCTTCTTGCCAAGTAATAGAAAATTACCATTTAAAAGAAAAGAGAACCATTGACGATGTATATATTCCTTCAGAAGTAGGCAACAGTAAAGTAGGTTTAATTTTTACCGGTTATTTTTACGTATCGGTTGACGGTATCTATTCATTCAGCCTTTCATCTGATGAAGGAAGTACATTAAAAGTAGATGAAGAAATGATTATAGACAACGGAGGCCGACATTTGAGAAATGAAGTTTCAAGTCAACGTGCATTGGCAAAAGGATGGCATCCGTTAGAAGTTCGTTACTTCGATTTCAATGGTGGATGTTTGTCGTTAAAGATGCATGATGCTTCAGGCAAACAAATAAAACCAATATACAACCATTAATTAACCAATGATAAATAATCATGAGAACACAACTGATAATTATATTGTCGCTGTTGAATGTATGTTTGGTGCCTGCCCAAGAGCGTGATACGCGTGTGCGTACCTACATTACTCCCACCCGGATTGTTTGGCAACAAGACAGTGATCATATCACTAATTGTAATTTTCTGTTAAACCAGGGAGATGGTCAGGCTTATTGGGGAGCGTATTACGATTACGAATCAATAGATACCGGTTTACAAGGCAAGAAAGAGAAAACGGTCAAAGCCGCCACATATTGCCAACTATCTTCTACCGATGGGGCTCGTCCAGCTATTCTGCTTGATTTCGGTAAAGAACTTCATGGCGGAGTACAATTAGTCACTGGTGCCTGGCCAAGCCATAAGCCGGTAAAAATCCGTCTTCGTTATGGCGAATCGGTCAGTGAAGCAATGTCCGACATAGATGGCAAAGGAGGAGCGACAAACGACCATGCTATTAGAGATCAAGAGCTTATCCTTCCATGGCTCGGAGTATATGAAACAGGAAACTCCGGTTTTCGTTTTGTGCGCATTGATCTATTGGATACAGACGCAATACTTGAGCTTAAGGAGGTCCGTGCAATCTCTATCATGCGCGATATTCCGTATCGCGGTTCTTTCCAATGTAATGATGAGAAACTTAACACAATATGGCGGACGGGAGCTTATACCGTTCACCTGAATATGCAGAATCATCTCTGGGATGGAATTAAACGAGACCGTTTGGTCTGGATAGGTGATTCCTATCCAGAGGTGATGACTGTAAACTCCGTGTTCGGTTACAATGAAGTGGTACCTAAAAGTTTGGATTTAATGCGTGACATCACGCCATTGCCACATTGGATGAATGCAGGATTCTCCTCTTATTCTATCTGGTGGCTGTTGTGTCATTATGAATGGTATCGCTATCATGGAAATAAAGCCTATCTGGAACAATCACGTGATTATATTACAGCTTTATTGAGACAATTAATGACTCAAATAGCCCCCGATGGGCAGGAATGTCTGGATGGCACTCGTTTTTTGGATTGGCCATCGAATAGCAACAAAGACGCAATTGCGGCAGGACTCCAGGCCTTAATGGTTTGGGGAATGCGAGTTGGAGTTGAATTTGCAGAACTATTTGAAGACAGACAATTGTCTAATGACTGTAAAGCTGCCGAGAAGAAGTTGGTAAAAGCTGCATCCAAAGTTTATAAAAAGTTTTTAGCTTCCTGTCCGGCTCCCGATGCGCCCGGCTCCAAGCAAGTGGCTGCATTAATGACGATTACAGGATTAATTGATGCCCCAAAAGCTGATAAAGAATTCCTCTCAATAAATGGTGCACAGGGCTTCTCTACTTTTTATGGCTATTATATGTTGGAAGCAATGGCTACGGCCGGCAATTATCAAGGAGCATTAGACGTGATTCGTGAATATTGGGGAGCAATGATCGACTTGGGAGCCACTAGCTTTTGGGAAGATTTCGATATCAATTGGATTCCGAATGCAACCCCCATCGACGAACTAGTACCGGAAGGGAAAAAAGATATTCATGGTGACTGTGGCGCTTATTGCTATGTAGGCTTCCGTCATAGTTTGTGTCACGGTTGGGCTTCAGGACCAACTTCTTGGTTGAGCCGTCACATTTTAGGTGTGGAAGTAATAGAACCTGGATGTCGTCAAGTACGTATAACTCCTCATTTAGGTGATTTGCAGTGGGTGAAAGGTACATTTCCAACCCCCTATGGTGAAATACAAATTTACCATGAGAAGCAAGCAAATGGCAATGTAATATCAGAGGTGAAAGCCCCTAAGGGAGTATCGGTCATCAAATAGATAATGAGTTTTATCAAACTATTAATAAGGTGGTTTACACTGCCGAAATGTATAACTTATAATGAATAAACAAATGAAAAAGAGTCTATTAATGAATGCTTGGATGATGCTTGCATTATTCATATGTATGGGTATTTTCTCCTGTTCAGACAATTCTGAAAATGGAGTAAAAGAGCCTCTTGTACTACGCTTGGTTGATAAAAACGGAAACCCTGTTGGTGGTATCAATGGTGGAGACTATAATTTGACTGGCAATGTTGAAAATCTAACATTAAGGGTGATGAGCAACTTGGACTGGAAAATAACAATCCCCGAAGGCAACGAATGGTTTAAAGTTGACATCGCAGAAGGAGTCGGTTTCAAAGAAGTTTCATTTACAGCAACCGAAAATGAAGGGTTGGAAGAAAGAAAAGCTCAAGTCATATTATCTTCTACTCAAAATTCATCTGTTCAAGACTTCATATTGAATTGTATTCAACCGGGTGGTCCAAGGTTAATAGTAACTCCCGAAAATGCATCTGTTGGAAAGGAAGGAAAAGATGTCGTTGTCGCAATTAGCACTAACTTACCTTCATTGAAATGTATCATTCCTGAAAATGTAAAATGGATTACTCAAAAATCATTAACAAATAAGCAGTTAGTGCTTACAGTAGCCGCAAGTGATATCGCAAAAATACGTACCGCAACAGTGGAAGTAACCTCTGAATCATCTGCTTATCCTACAACAAAAAGTATAGAAATCAGACAAGCGGGTGCTGTGGATATGGCAGAGTTGCTCGATGTTAAGTTCAATGCAGATGGTACTGCAGAAGATCTTTCTGCGATGAAAATGCCTATTAAAACATTTGCCGGTCCTACTTTGACCATGATTGAAAATGAGACATTTGGTTATATTGCCAAATTCGATCCGGAAACAGTAAATCAAAATAAAATTACCAGTGGATTCTATACTGTTGATTTCACCCAAAACATAAGTTTCCAAAATGCAATTGCTGATGGATTCTCGATGGAATTATACGTGACTGCTAAAGATTATGGAGAAAAAAGTGCTCCCATTCCAATGGGATGTCATGGTGGCGGTGGGGTTGCTTTTATTTGGCATGATGACAATAACAGCTGGAGTTTTGAACCTTATATAGGTAATTATTCTGCTTGTAATATGCCTCCACTGGGCGAAGTACCAGAAGAAACTTGGTATCATGTAGTGGGTGTTTGGGACGGTACAGGAAATGCAGATGCCATTAAATTGTATGTAGATGGAAAAGTTGAAGCACAAAGAGCCCCTGCTAGTGGTAATTCATTCCAATTTCCAGGAAATAAATGGTTCGTAATTGGTGGCGACGCTGGTGCTGCAAATGAGGCAGACAGAGCCTATAAAGGTCAAATTGCTATAACTCGTATATATGATCGTGCTTTGACAGCCGAAGAAGTTAAAGCATTATATAATACACTGAAAGAATAACCCACTTCGCAGATGAATCATTTTCATAGGTAATCAGAATAAATAAGCTACAGAGATTTCTTTCCAGCTTCTAATTCTATAGGTTGAAAAGCAATCTCTGTAGCTTTCACCTTGAGGTAAAGTTCATTCAACATAGATTCACATAACTAATGAAAAAAATTATCGTATCTTTAATAGTGGGCATATTAACAGCAGCACATATTCAAGCCCAAAATTCAGATAACACCCGAGCGCAGTGGATAAGCGGGGAACTTTGTAATAGTGCTACAAATACTTGGCTGATATACCGTAAAACGGTACATATTGATAATATTCCCCGATCCCTTATTGCTAATATTGCAGCAGACAGTAAATATTGGTTGTGGATTAACGGCCAAATGGTGGTATTTGAAGGAGGACTGAAACGAACTCCCTCACCTTACGATACTTATTATGATCCTGTTGAAATAGCTCCTTTTTTACAAATAGGAGAAAATACAATTGCTGTTTTAGTTTGGCACTTTGGAAAATCCGGATTTAGTCATAACAATAGTGGTCTGGCAGCATTTTTTTTTGAAGCAACTTCACCAGAGATAAATATTTTATCTGATGATAGCTGGGAGAGTGATGTATATACCGCATATCAGAATACCATGACACCACCTAATCCCAATTGGCGTTTGGCAGAAAGTAATATTTTATTTGATGCCAGAAAAGAGAAGCTTGGATGGAATCTACCCGGATATAGAGGAGTTATTCCGAAAGCCATTGTCGTTTCAGAGGTAGGTGTTTCTCCTTTTGGTAAACTAATAAAACGCCCGATTCCTTTATGGAAAGATTATGGACTACGCCCCTATATCAGTATTCGATATTCAGCTAATAAAGATACAGTCTATTGCCGTCTGCCGTATAATTGTCAGATTACCCCCTATTTAAAAGTGGAGGCTCCTGCTGGTAAAAAGATCAATATACGAACTGATAATTATTGTGGTGGTTCTGAATACAATGTTCGTGCAGAATATATCACTCGGAACGGATTGCAAGAATATGAAAGTTATGGCTGGATGAATGGGCATGAAGTTCAGTATATTATTCCTAAAGGAGTTAAGATTGTCAGTTTGAAATTTAGGGAAACAGGATATAATACAGAAATCTCCGGTAATTTTTATTGTAATGACCCTTTCTTGAATGAATTATGGAAACGCTCTGCCCGCACATTATATATAACTATGCGCGATAATTATATGGATTGCCCAGATCGTGAACGTGCGCAATGGTGGGGAGATGAGGTAAATGAATTAGGCGAAGCATTTTATGCACTTTCTCCTTCCAGTTATCAATTAGCCCTCAAAGGTGTGTATGAATTAATAAATTGGCAGAAACCGAATGGGATATTCTTTTCTCCTATTCCCGGTAATAGGAGAGAACTTCCGCTACAGACATTGGCAACTATTGGTTGGTATGGATTTTACACGTTAGCATTTTATAGCGGAGATAATAGTTTTATCCCGGATATTTATGATCGTATACACCGCTATTTACACGAAGTATGGAAAATAAATGAGAAAGGATTAGTTATTGAACGAAAAGGAGACTGGAATTGGGGAGATTGGGGAGAGAATATTGATATGGGAGTATTGACAAATTGTTGGTACTATTTAGCTTTAAAAGCAGAACGAGAATTTGCCCGACAATTAGGCAAGTCATCTGACGTGGAAGAGATATCATCTTTGATGCGTGGGATTGAGAAAGAATTTGATTCAGAATTCTGGACCGGAACTTGTTATCGTTCTCCACTGTATACCCATGCAACAGATGATCGTGCACAAGCAATGGCTGTGGTATCTGGATTAGCTTCTTCTGACAAATACCCACAACTTTTGGAAATATTCAAAAATGAATATCATGCAAGCCCGTACATGGAAAAATATGTTTTAGAAGCTCTTTTCATAATGAATGAACCATCATTTGCTTTATATCGTATGAAAAAACGTTATTCAAAGATGTTGAGTTACAAAGATTATACCACATTATTCGAAGGTTGGGGAATTGGTCAGGAAGGTTTCGGAGGTGGTACCATAAATCATGCATGGAGTGGCGGACCATTAACTTTGTTAAGTCAAAAAGTTTGTGGTATAACTCCTATAACTCCAGGATTCAAAGTTATTCGTGTTGCCCCACAAATGGGAGATTTAACAAATGCGTCAGCTACGATTGAAACTATTGCCGGAAAGGTTCAGGTTGTATTAAAACGAAAAAAGAATCAAATTCATATGTCTTTATGCATACCAGATGGTATAACAATAGAAGTACCATATACGAAAGATAAAATAAAAATCCTGAATTCAGGAAGGCATAATCTTACAATATCCAACTCTAACAATTAGCTTTAATAAAATGGGGAATAAATGCTGTAAAAAGCCTTTATTTCCCATTTTATTAAAGCTAATTTACTAATGCAAAAATTATATTTTACTACAAATAAAAAAATAGCTAAACAAAAAATATTTCCACATTACATTAGTACTTTACAGATATTATAAATATAATCAATTTATATGAAATCCCAGTTCGGGACGTTCCTTTAAATATGTTATTAAATCCCGGCCTACTGAAAGTCTAACCGGACGGGAAATCAAATCAACCGACATGTGAGTTACATCAGCATCATCCGTTACTTTAAAATATAGTTCCGTATTTCCCGGATGTTCCTTCGTCAGAGTGGCAAGTTCAGTGACCAAGGCCGAGTTCAAGACAGACAGGGGAATGACGATCGTGATCTTCTGCACCAGTTCTTCTTTCACGTCGGGAAGAAGTTCCATAGAGGTAATTTTCACTTCCAGTTCATCCTGCCGCCATTGCTTGGCTTGGCAACGAGCTTTAATATATAAGAACGTTCCTTCGTTGAGATATCCCTGATAAGTCACCCAGTCATTTCCCCAGAATGGGATTTCAGTAGAACCGGAATAATCTTCAATCTTAGCAATGCCATACGGATTTCCATTCTTGCTGACTCCACGACGAACACTAGTTACAATTCCTCCCATCGTTATTTCACGACCAACAAGTGCAGCTTTATCTTCCAAATCTGCCATACGTGTATTGCAAACATGTTCCAATACGATAGAAAATTCATCCAACGGGTGAGCGGAAAGATAGATACCAACCAAATCACGTTCACGGTTCAGACGGTCAAGATCACTCCAGCGTTCTACCCCTTGAGGTATTTCAGGAGTTGCAACATCAATAACGTTTTCACCACCGAACAGAGAATTGACGGCAGCCGCTTTATCTGCCTGATAACGGTTACCATAACGCATTAATGTTTCCAGGAAAACTTCTCCCTTAGAGTTTACAGCAAAATATTGTTCCCGTTTCAGTTCCGGGAAACTATCAAATCCTCCGGCTAATGCCAGACATTCCATATTCTTCTTGTTGCAGGCATTGAGATTGACACGTTGCACAAAATCAAAGATTCCGAGGAAAGGACCATTTTGCCTGCGTTCTTCCATAATGCTTTGCACGGCAGCTTCACCTACACCTTTGACGGCCCCAAGTCCAAAACGAATATCACCATCATGGTTTACGGTAAACTTCAGGTTACTCTCATTTACATCCGGTCCCAGTGTCTGAATACCCATTGCCTTACATTCGTCCATCAGTTTCGTGATATCGGTAATGTTCGACAAACTTCGGCTCATCACAGCCGCCATATATTCAGAAGGATAGTTCGCTTTCAGATAAGCTGTCTGGTAAGCTACCCACGAATAGCAAGTAGCATGCGATTTGTTAAATGCATAAGACGCAAATTTTTCCCAGTCTGTCCAAATCTTCTCAAGTACTTTCGGGTCATGCCCGTTCTTTCGTCCACCTTCTACAAATTTAGGTTTCATGTGATCCAGCTTGTCGCGCAGCTTCTTACCCATCGCTTTACGAAGGGCATCGGACTCACCACGGGTAAAGTCAGCCAATAAGCGTGACAAAAGCATCACCTGTTCCTGATAAACCGTAATACCATACGTATCCTTCAAGTATTTCTCCATTACCGGAATATCATACTCAATCGGTTTGCGTCCATGTTTACGATCAATAAAATCAGGTATATAATCCATAGGTCCCGGACGATAGAGGGCATTCATGGCAATCAAATCTTCGAATGTAGAAGGCTGCAATTCGCGCAGGTACTTCTGCATACCGGCAGATTCAAACTGGAATGTACCAATCGTACGTCCGTCACTATATAATTTATAAGTAGCCGGATCAGAAATGTCTATTGCATCGACATCTACCTCAATATTACGACTTAAACGGATATTTTCAACAGCTTCTTTGATGATAGACAAAGTTTTCAGACCGAGGAAGTCCATCTTAATCAACCCAGTATCTTCAATCACCGAGCCTTCATACTGGGTAACAAGCATCTTTTCGCCCGTTTCCTTATCATCAGCAGTGCTGACAGGTACCCAGTCAGTAATATCATCACGGCAAATAATCGTACCGCAAGCATGTACACCTGTACCACGCACGTTGCCTTCAAGCATTTTGGCATACTTGATCGTATCCCGCAATAGAGGATCAGATGACGCTTCCGCTGCTTGCAATTCGGGAACATAAGCAATGGCATTCGGCAAATTAAGTTTCTTATCAGGAATCTTGTCAGGAACCAGTTTACACAAACGATCGGATTCTGACAAAGGTAGCTTTTGTACACGCGCGACATCCTTGATAGCCATCTTTGTCGCCATAGTACCATACGTAATAATATGAGCAACTTTTTCCTGACCATATTTATTTGTCACCCAACGAAGTACCTCACCACGACCGTCATCATCAAAGTCCACATCAATATCGGGCAAGGAAATACGGTCTGGATTCAAGAAACGTTCAAACAGCAAATCATATTGGATAGGGTCTATCTTCGTAATACCCAAACAATAAGCCACTGCTGAACCTGCTGCCGAACCACGTCCCGGACCTACCGACACACCCAGTTCCTTACGTGCCGCATTGATAAAGTCCTGTACAATCAAGAAGTATCCGGGGAAACCCATCGTTTTCATGATGTACAATTCGAAGTTCATTCGTTCTTTGACTTCTTCCGTTAGAGGTTCACCATAAATTCTTTTAGCTCCGTCAAAAGCCAGTTTTGCCAAATAATCTCCTTCAAGTTTTATACGATAAAGTTTATCATAACCACCCAAGCGTTTAATTTTTGCTTTCGCATCCTCTTCACTTAATACCACATTACCATGTTCATCTTGAGTAAACTCGTCGAACAAGTCTTTTTCTGTAAACTTCGCCCGATACCCCTCCTCTGTTCCGAAATCTTCGGGAATGGCGAAAGTCGGCATGATAGGTGCATGGTCGATCGAGTAGTATTCTACCTTATCAAGAATCTCTAGTGTATTGCTCAATGCTTCGGGCACGTCGGCAAAGAGTTCGTTCATCTCTTCGCGTGTCTTCATCCATTCTTGTTTGGTGTAAAGCATACGGGTAGGATCATCCAAATCCTTACCGGTACTCAAACAGATCAAGCGGTCGTGCGCTTCCGCATTCTCTTCATCTACAAAGTGAACATCATTCGTACAAATCAGTTTGACATTGAATTTCTTAGCATATTCTATCAAATGTTTGTTCACATTCACCTGCAACGGGTAACATTCGTGATTGGCACGGGGAACAGTCGCTTTATGGCGTTGTAACTCCAGATAGTAGTCATCGCCAAACAAGTTCTTATACCATTGTATTGCTTCCTCCGCTTCGGCAAATTGCCCGGCAGTAATCCGCTTCGGCACCTCACCACCGAGACAGGCTGAACAAATAATAAGTCCTTCGTGATATTTTTCGAGTTCGCTACGGTCAGTACGCGGACGCATATAATAACCGCGCGTCCACGCGTGCGATACTAATTTAATAAGGTTGTGATAACCTGTTTCATTCTTAGCCAATACGATCAGGTGATAACCACTCTGGTCGGGCTTGCCTTCTTTCAGGTCCATGGTACGGCGTGCCACATACATTTCACAACCTATGATCGGTTTGAATAGTTTGTTTTCCGCTTCCACGATCTTAGCTTTGCAAGCAGCAATCTCCGCCTCTTTATCCTCGCACTCTATCGTGCCGGCCTCAATTCCTGCAATTCGCTTCTTCAGGTCCTTGACTTCACCTTTCGGACCGCTGTTCTTCTTATTGACGTAGTTCGTAAATTCCTTGATACCGAACATATTTCCATGATCGGTCACGGCAATACCCTTCATCCCATTCTTCATGGCTTTATCGACCAGACGAGCTACGCTAGCCTGACCATCCAACAAAGAATATTGAGTATGAACATGTAGATGAACGAAATCCTGCATAATGATAAGTAGTTAATTTGAAGGCATAAAATTACTACCTCCTGGGTTATAAACAAAAATAATCCTCAAAAAGTTATCAACATTCGCATTTCTATGCTCATTTACTTGCTGAATTTTTAAATTAAGTATATTTTTGCAGACAATATCATTAAACAGCATTCATGGGCCGACTAAAGAAATTGAAGAAAATACGTATTCACCGCGAAGGAACACATATATTATGGGCTAGCTTCTTGCTATTGCTATTGATTAATGCGGCTCTTTATTGGGGGATCGATTGCAAAATACCATTTTATGTGGTAGCAGTAGCGAGTATAGCAGTCTATCTGCTGATGGTGAATTTCTTTCGATGTCCGATCCGTCTCTTCGGACAGGACACTGAAAAGATTGTCGTAGCACCCGCCGATGGAAAAATCGTCGTTATCGAGGAAGTCGATGAAAACGAATATTTCCATGACCGCCGGTTAATGATATCCATCTTCATGAGCATTGTGAATGTACATGCCAACTGGTATCCGGTGGACGGTACCATTAAGAAGGTAGCACATCATAATGGAAACTTTATGAAAGCATGGCTGCCGAAAGCCAGCACAGAAAACGAACGTTCTACAGTAGTAATCGAAACTCCGGAAGGAGTGGAAGTACTCACCCGGCAAATTGCCGGTGCAGTGGCACGCCGTATTGTCACCTACGCTGAAGTAGGAGAAGAATGTTATATTGACGAACACATGGGATTTATTAAATTCGGTTCCCGCGTGGATGTGTATTTACCCATTGGCACAGAAGTATGTGTCAGCATGGGACAATTAACAACTGGTAACCAAACGGTTATCGCCAAACTTAAATAATTCTGTCACAATGACAAACGTTATTAAAAACAGTATTCCGAATACCGTAACCTGCCTGAACCTTTTTTCCGGTTGTATTGCCTGTGTCATGGCTTTTGAAGCCAAATATGAGCTGGCTCTACTTTTCATTGCTTTAAGTTCCATTTTCGATTTCTTCGACGGATTGTTGGCTCGTATGCTCAACGCACATTCCATTATCGGAAAAGACTTGGACTCATTGGCAGATGATGTCAGCTTTGGAGTTGCTCCTTCACTGATCGTATTCTCTCTGTTCAAAGAAATGTATTATCCGGCAAGTATGGAGTTCATCGCTCCTTACCTACCCTATTTGGCATTCTTGATTTCTGTTTTTTCAGCATTGCGCTTGGCTAAATTCAATAATGACACGCGACAGACCAGTTCTTTTGTGGGACTTCCGGTTCCCGCCAACGCTCTGTTCTGGGGCTCTTTAGTGGCGGGTGCACATGACTTCCTGATATCAGACAACTGCCATCCTGTCTACCTTCTTATACTTGTCTGTCTGTTTTCCGGACTGCTGGTATCAGAAATACCGATGTTTTCGCTGAAATTTAAAAATCTGTCATGGAATGACAACAAAATCAGTTTTATATTCCTGATTATCTGCATTCCTCTTCTTATATTTCTTGGAATCAGTAGCTTTGCCGCCATCATTGTATGGTATATTTTACTTTCACTTTTTACAAGAAAAAGTAAATAAACAATCTCTTGGCACGTTTGTTGTACTATGAGTTTTATCGAAGTAACAACATAAAAATCATAGCCCGATGCATATACTTTTATTCATACTCATTTTTATTATTGCCATTTTCGTATTTGGCCTTTCTATTGTCGGCTTCATACTAAGAACGATTTTCGGATTAGGACGTGGATCTTCTTCATCACGCCCGAAACAAACGGAATCGGGACGTACAAGCCAACAGGACTATGGTCAAAGAGATAGCCGTTCAAATGATAATGAAGAGGAAATATATTCCGAGAATGTTCCTGAGAAAAGACATAAAAAAATATTCACCCAGGACGATGGTGAATATGTAGATTTTGAGGAAATCAAATAAAACAGGATACTGCTTTTATTTTCGTTTCGCAGCAAAGAACTCTTTCATTAATGTAGCGCATTCGTCAGCCATTACCCCTTTTACAACCACCGTTTTAGGATGTAGAGCCGAACCGGCATATTTCTGATAGCCGCGTTTTTCATCTTCAGCGCCAAATACAAGTTTACCAGTCTGTGCCCAAGCAATAGCTCCGGCACACATTACGCAAGGTTCAACCGTGACATACAGGGTACATTCGTTCAAGTACTTGCCACCAAGCACATTGGCAGCAGCTGTAATAGCCTGCATCTCGGCATGAGCCGTTACATCATTCAATGTTTCTGTGAGATTATGGGCACGTGCGATAATCCGCTCCTTACAAACCACGACAGCTCCAACGGGAACTTCCCCCCGCTCGGCAGCCTTTCCTGCCTCTATCAAAGCTTGTTTCATGAAGTAAATATCGTCCAGCATTCCACCCTTTAATTTTGAATCTATTATTTTTATTATCCCCCTATCGTCTCATGTCGTGTTCACCAAAAAGGGTTGGATAATCTTCTTCCATATTCTTATGAATAAACATGAGAATCGTTTCACGAAGCCAACGTGACTTGTTCGTTATCTTATATTTCTCAAGATAACGATCTACAATCAGCTGTTCTTCGTCGCTCAATAAAATGCTCATCCGTCGTTCCCTTTTGGTACACTCGACATGCATTTTCAGGCACTTCTTACTCCTTTTTCTCATATCTTCTGCAAAATTACTTTTACTTCTGTAAATACAAAGAATAAAAGCAGTAAATTTGCAAAAAAAGATGGCTAAACATAATGATTTAGGAAAAGCCGGAGAAAATGCCGCCGTAGCTTATCTTGAACAGAAGGGGTATCTCATCCGTGACCGGAACTGGAGAAAAGGACATTTCGAACTGGACATTGTAGCAGCAAAGGATAATGAACTGATTGTAGTAGAAGTGAAAACTCGCAGTAATACCCTATTTGCAGAGCCGGAAGATGCTGTTGATTTACCTAAAATAAGACGTACGGTACGCGCAGCGGATACCTATATCAGATTGTTTCAGATTGACTCTCCTGTACGCTTTGATATCATTACTGTAGTAGGCAACGACGGGCATTTCAAGGTTGAACACATAGAGGAAGCGTTTTATCCTCCTTTATATTAAAGAATGCTTTGGCTTTACATATTCATCATTATAAGAGCCGTGAAATGCGTGCAATCTGCGCTTAAAATTATGATATAACCAATTATGAAAACATACTATAATTATTAATTCATTATGAATGTAGAAACTATCAGAGAATACTGCTTAAGCAAGAGAGGAGTCACCGAATCTTTCCCTTTCGATGATGTATCACTGGTTATAAAGGTAATGAACAAGATGTTTGCTCTCATTGACCTGGAAGAAGCTAATCACATCGCACTAAAATGTGATCCGGAAAAAGCAATCGAATTGCGTGAACATTATTCGGGAATTGAAGGGGCTTATCATTTTAATAAAAAGTACTGGAATAGTGTCCGCTTTGACAGTGACGTAGATGATAAATTGATGAAAGAGCTTATTGACCACTCTTATGATGAGGTAATCAAAAAATTTACTAAAAAGTTACGCGCAGAATATGATGCCCTCCCTTGATACATTCCCGGTTCCATTGATTCATATCAACGAGACGAACTCTACCAACAATTATCTGCAATCTCTCTGTTCTGAACAGAAAGTGGAGGAACTAACTGTCATTGTCGCCGATTTTCAAACTTCCGGTCGGGGACAGCGTGGAAATTCGTGGGAATCAGATCCTGGCAAGAATCTTCTTTTCAGCACCGTTATCTTCCCCGAGTTTTTGGAAGCACGACGTCAGTTTCTTATTTCACAGATTATATCTTTAGCTATTAAAGAAGAATTGGATACTTATACCTCCGATATTTCTATCAAATGGCCGAATGATATTTATTGGAAAGAAAAGAAAATATGTGGGATGTTGATAGAAAACGATCTGATGGGGCGGAACATCAATCAAAGTATTGCAGGCATCGGAATTAATATTAATCAGGAGATATTTCACAGTTCTGCTCCTAACCCCGTTTCACTACTACAAATCACAGGAGAAGAGCATGATCTATTCAAAATACTGAAAAATATCATGCTGCGTATCCAATCTTATTATAGCTTGCTCAAAAAAGGTGATACAACATCAATAGCCTGTCAATATGGAGAATCTCTTTTCAGAAGGGAAGGAATGCATCAATATAAAGATGCTAATGGAGAATTTCTTGCACGAATCGTTTGTGTAGAACCTGAAGGAAGATTAATATTAGAAGATGAGAAGCTGACTAAAAGAGGGTACATGTTTAAGGAAGTAGAATATTTACTGAAATAAGCTATTCTATTTCAGATCAAAACATTATCTTTGAAACATGCGTTTTTATATAAAACTCTTTCATTTATGAAAACAAAATTAATTTTCCTCCTTCCATTGTTATGGATATTAATAGGATGCGATGATTCAGATTCTGCAACATTGAATATATCAGAATCGAAGTTTGATAACATCAGCGCAAGCGGTGAATCATTAACGATAGATATTACTTGTAGTTCCTCATGGACTGTTACAAGTAATAAACAATGGTGCATTCCCAATACACAAAAAGGAGAAAACGATGGAAAGTTAATCTTATCTATTAATGCAAATCTGGAATCCAATTCCAGAACAGCAACTGTCACTATCATAAGTCATAAGGTTAGCAAAACTGTTCAAATCATTCAAAATGGCTCTACCAATACGGCTGAAGAATACCATTATGAACTCCCTGTAATCTTTCATGTATTGTATGAAGATGAGAATTCTCTACAAAAAGTAAATTCAAGCCGTTTATCCCATATACTAGACAAAGTGAACAGTCTGTATAAAAGCAAGAATAACAGTGTAGACATGAATCTTACTTTTACATTGGCAACAACAGATAAAAATGGAGAAACATTACCCAATCCTGGCGTAGAATATATCCAATGGTCAGAGTCATACCCTATCGATTGTGAAGCTTTTATGAAGGATAATTCGGGAAAATATGTAAAATACTTATGGGATCCGAACTCATATATCAACATTATGGTTTATAATTTTACAACTGAACCGAATTCAAATTCAGTAACATTAGGTATCTCTCATATTCCTTTTTCTACTACAGGCAAGCATTATTTAGAAGGGCTTGGTGAAACAGACTACTCTCATCTAACATTAGCAAATTTACAATTCCCACTATGTGTCTCCATTAATAGCCTATATATTAATGAAGAGTCTACTCCAACAGAATATAGTACAGCAGACATTGTTGTCACGCTAGCTCATGAATTAGGACATTACCTGGGACTACATCATGTCTTTGCCGAAACCGATAATGGCACGTGTGAAGATACGGATTATTGCAAAGATACCAAAAGCTATAATAAACAAGAGTATGATAGCAATTGTGATTACATATATGAGAATGAGAGAGAAAAATACACATTTAAAAATTTGGTAAAACGAACAGGATGTGATGGTATAGAGTTTATCTCTTATAATATCATGGATTATGCTATTAGTTATTCAAACCAATTCACTCAAAATCAACGTGAACGTATCAGACATGTCTTATCCTATAGTCCTCTGATACCCGGACCGAAGAAAGGAGACATTGATACCCGAGCGCTTAATGAAGGACCTTTGGATTTACCAATACGCACTATAAAATAACAAATTGAATATAATTGAAAAGAGGTGAACCGCTTAGCGATTCACCTCTTTTTCTATCCTCAATATCTTATCCAATGTCTTTTGAGCTTCTGTTGATGGGAAACGCAGAATCACTTTCTGCAAAGAGTTACGCGCTTTCTCATACCGGGTAGTAAATAACTTCGATAATCCATCCCGGTAGCGGGCATACTGCATTTTAGTGGGAGAAGAAAGTTTTTTATAATCCGTCTCTAACTTTTTTTTCTCCTGTTCTGCTGTCAAATAATAATAGTTTCCTAAAAAGATATTAGCCGCCAGATTATCCGCCTCAAGTTGCAATATTTTTTCGTACATACGCAAAGCATCTTTCTCCTGCCCGCGACATACCTGCATTTCTGCGCAAGCTTCCAAACAATCTACATTATTAGGAGCCTTTTGCAGTAATTCCTTGTAAAATAAATAGGCTTTGTCGTAATTCCGATTCTTTTTATAGGCAAGCGCTAATTCTGTAGCCAGTTTGGAGCTAATTTCACTGTTCTTGTCTACATTCGTCCAATAATACATTTCCGTACGGTCTATATTCAGAGCGATAGTCTGCCGGAAATAGCTCACAGCCTGCCCATTCTGCCCTGCCTCAATGGCAGCAGACACTTTTTGTAACATCTCATCAACCGACTGCGCATTCAGCACCAGCGGCAATAAAAATAAAGAGATAAGAAAAATAGTTAAGGTCCTCATAATCCATCTGATTGCTATTTAGTTCGTGACACACAAAGATACAATAAAAAAATAAAAAATGTACCTTTGTTCGCGAAAAGAACAATCAAATTGATAAAAGTGTTTTTATACAATGACAGATAAAAAAAAATCCTCCGTAAACAGACGAATATTACAGATAGCCATCCCATCGATTATATCGAATATTACCGTTCCGCTACTGGGACTTATCGATGTCACGATTGTAGGACATCTCGGTTCTCCGGCGTACATTGGAGCCATTGCAGTAGGGGGAATGTTATTCAATATTATCTACTGGATTTTTGGATTCCTACGCATGGGAACAAGCGGAATGACTTCACAAGCGTACGGTCAGCATGATTTAAACGAAATCACCCGGTTACTACTACGTTCTGTTGGAGTAGGATTATTTATAGCACTTTGCCTGTTGATACTCCAATACCCTATCTTGAAACTGGCATTTACACTGATACAAACCACACCGGAGGTCAAGCAACTGGCAACAGCCTATTTTTATATTTGTATCTGGGGAGCCCCAGCCACATTAGGGCTTTATGGATTCGCCGGCTGGTTTATCGGGATGCAGAATTCACGTTTTCCCATGTATATCGCTATTACTCAAAATATTGTCAACATTGTAGCCAGTCTATGTTTTGTCTACTTATTGGACATGAAAGTGGCAGGAGTGGCAACAGGGACTTTAATTGCCCAATATGCAGGTTTCTTTATGGCTATTCTGCTATACATGCGTTACTATAGTGCGCTTAAAAAACGAATCGTATGGAAAGAAATCATACAGAAACAAGCCATGTACCGTTTCTTTCAAGTCAACCGGGACATATTCTTCCGTACCCTCTGCCTTGTTATAGTCACTATGTTTTTTACTTCTGCAGGGGCCGCCCAAGGAGAAATCGTATTAGCCGTGAACACCTTGCTCATGCAATTATTTACTTTGTTTTCGTACATTATGGACGGATTTGCTTATGCCGGTGAAGCACTGACCGGCCGTTACATTGGTGCCAAAAACCAAACAGGCTTACGTAACACAATACATCACCTTTTCTATTGGGGATTCGGTCTTTCACTGGTATTCACGATTCTCTATGCAGCTGGCGGAAAAGAATTCCTAGGATTACTAACCAATGACACTTCAGTAATCAGCGCTTCAGACACTTATTTTTACTGGGCACTCATTATTCCGTTAGCCGGTTTCTCCGCTTTCTTATGGGATGGCATTTTTATCGGTGCCACTGCTACCCGGCAGATGCTTTACTCCATGTTAGTTGCCTCTGCCAGCTTCTTTGGAGTCTATTACGCTTTCCATCCCCTTTTAGGAAATCACGCCCTGTGGCTAGCCTTTCTCATTTATCTTTCATTGCGGGGAATTGTACAAACCCTTTTGGGAAGACAAATAATGAAAAAAGTAATCGTATCCCGGTGAGGCTATCCGATAAATTATCTCTATATTTGCGGCAAACAATAAAAAGCAAAAGGTATGGCAAAGTATAAAAGAATCTTACTAAAGCTTAGTGGAGAGAGCTTAATGGGCGAAAAGCAATATGGCATTGATGAAAAAAGACTGGCAGAATATGCTGAACAAATCAAAGAAATCCACCAGCAAGGGGTACAGATTGGTATCGTTATCGGAGGAGGCAATATATTTCGCGGACTAAGCGGAGCCAATAAAGGTTTCGACCGCGTGAAAGGAGACCAAATGGGAATGTTGGCTACTGTAATCAACAGTCTCGCTCTAAGTTCTGCTCTTGTGGCTACCGGTGTAAAGGCACGTGTGTTGACAGCAGTCCGGATGGAACCTATCGGTGAATTCTACAGTAAATGGAAAGCTATCGAATGTATGGAGAACGGCGAAGTAGTCATTATGTCCGCTGGAACGGGAAATCCTTTCTTTACTACTGACACCGGTTCTTCACTTAGAGGCATAGAAATCGAAGCAGACGTTATGTTGAAAGGTACTCGTGTAGATGGTATTTACACAGCTGACCCCGAAAAAGATCCTACCGCTACCAAATTCGACGATATTACATACGATGAAGTACTGAAACGTGGTTTGAAAGTCATGGATTTGACAGCGACTTGTATGTGCAAAGAAAACAATCTGCCAATCGTCGTATTTGATATGGACACAGTAGGCAACTTAAAGAAGGTTATCAGTGGAGAAGAGATAGGTACGTTAGTACATAACTAATTTTTCACTACCAATATTCATTTGTCTATCAGATGATACTCTACTCTGATAAGACATTGATTATTCATTAAAAAATAAGAAGTGCGAATTTTGCAGTATAGCTTTAACCAAAACTAATCCTGTAAAATTCGCACTTTGTTTTTCCTCTCAAATATTATATAGAAACAAACAACACCTATTTATCAAAATACTGAATCAAATCATACGCATTAAAATTCAATTCGCGGGCAAAGAAAGATAAATAAGGAAACAACTGATAAGAATTATCATAAAGACCCTTATTGGCAGGTTTCGACGAATTATCCGTACCATCATCATCCTGATATTTAAACCAATGCCATCCGATACAATTCTTAGCTTCAAGCAATCCTAATGTAAAATGCTGATAAGCATAAGCCCTCTCATTTTGTGTAGGAACAGAATACCCGGCTCCCGACTGGTTATTCAGATCGGAATCCTCCACCCCTTTCGTATAAAACTCACTTACAAGAAACGGCTTATCTGCCCAACTTGCCCAGTCTGCAATCGCTGTTGTCAGTTCGGGACTCCAACGGCTATAATAGTTGATAGAAATGACATCACAATATTTTCCGGCAGCTCTCATCACTCCCTCCATATATTTAGGAGTTCCATGCAATCGAGTCCCCAGATAAAGCAGCTTATCATCTACTTTCATCACTGCCTCTTTCACTGCTTTATAATATTTCTCTGCTACGATGCCTGCAAACTCATTATTCAAGGCATCCGTCACACTTTGCACGCCCTTGGAATCCATAAAGCTTTTTGCCGCAACATAAGCCGGATCATTCGAACTGTTGATAGCCAGGAAACGATCCAAAATCCGGGAACTGTTTGAAGAGAAGTTTATCTCATTATCCGAAAAGAACCCCAAGACATTAGGATCACGCAAATAATCTGCGAAAGCACTACCTGCCAAATATGAATCACACCATTCGGCCCATCCATTATAAAACACAAGACCTGCAGCATTATCATCGCTTCCTCCGGGATAATTATAAGACTTCGCACTCTTGAACTGGCTTAGAAAAGCAAATGAAGGCGCCAAAGTCAACGGACTGCTCGGATTGGAAGCATTATGAGTCTGAATCAGTGAATAAGTACCTGTACAGAAGGCACCTGTACCATGAAAGCCAATCTCGCTCAATTCACGTTGAGTAGTAGACAGCCATTTCTCATCAGTTCCAAACCTACTATTCCAAGCCGCTTTATTACGACTGGAAGTCCCCTTACGCAAAGAAGTCGCACTGCGTTCCAGATGTAAACAACCTTCTGGATCAACCAACCACCAACGTCCATCTATCTTCTTCGTATAAAACCTGCCCGTAGCTGCTTGTTTCGGAAGCGTTGTCGAACTTCCATATTTATTCACCGACTCCTGATACGCTTTCAATGTCTTAATAGCCGGTTTATATCCATCCATATAAGCAATAATACGTGTATTCCCCGTTGTCCAACTGGATATGGGAGGATAAGCACTGGAATACTTGACACTGATAGGGCGATACATATTGGCATTTAATGACGGAGCATATACCACAGAGGCTCCAGGAACGGGTAAATCTTCCGGGTATTCCGACTCCACATCTCCCCCACCCATCACTATATCAGGAGGCATAAAATTAGGGTCCTTATCATCATCATCCGTACAAGAAACCATAGGAATAGAAGTTATAAACAGTAAAGCTCCCAGTATAAATATTTTTTTCATGGTGTGTATTTTATTGATTGTTATTTGATTGTTGATCGAACCAGTCGGCTAAACGATAGGCATTGATATTCAATTCTTTCATAGCATCGGCCAACGGTTTATAAAGATTGTATTCATTATCTATCAGTCCCTTGTTAGAGTCCAGATTCGAAGGATCTGCTCCTTTTGCCGTCGGGTCATTATCCTGATAACGGAACCAGTGCCATCCGACACAATTTCCACTTTCCAATAATCCTAAAACAAAATGCTGATAGGCATATCCACGTTCCTGTTGAGTTTGAACGGTAAAACCTGCTCCTGTCGTATTCGCCAGTCCGGAATCCATTCCTTTCGTATAAAATTCCGTAATGATGAAAGGTTTTTGAGCCCATTCTCCCCAATGTTTCATGGTCTTCTCACTCGGCGTCCACGCTCCATAGTAGTTAATTGCAACGACATCACAATACCTGCCTGCCGCTTCCACAATCTGGCGGATAAACTTCGGTTTTCCATGTAAACGACTACCCAGATAGAGATGATTGGGATCATACTTCCGAATCGCTTCCGATACCACTTTATAATATCGTTCAGCTACCACCCCTGCAAACTCCTCCCGGTGCTCATCGGTTATTTGTTGCGAAGTAATTCCCTGCTTTTTCAACCAGGATTCCGCATACACTCTTCCCGGATCACCAGGGTTCTGTAAAGTCAGATAGCCTTCCAGATTCTTGGGTCCGAACGGAAGTTCATTATCCGAAAAATAACCAATGATGTTTTTATCCATTTTATTCGCAACCAGTTTTTGTGCCATCTCATCGCAATAAGTTTCGAATTCCGGATCAAAAACGAAAATACACTGATTAGGGTATCCCGTGTTACCAGGCAACTGATAAGTTCCTCCCCGTTTCTTTCCATATCCGCTCATCAAGTTGAGAATGATTGAGCGGGTCAAGACCTCCTTGTGGGATGCATTGTAAGAAGCAATCGCCTCTTCGTTACTCCAAGAGCCCGTACCGGAAAAGCCCAGTGAATGAATCATCTGTGCTGTTCTTTCGATCCATTTTTCTTCCGTACCAAATTTGTCCAGCATCGCTTGTTTATTGCGTTCGGAAGTCCCCAAACGTACTCCAACCACCACTTTCTGCAAATGCCGATATCCGTCGGGATCAATCATCCACCAACGATTTCCAATACGTTCTACTCTAAAAAATCCAGTAGCCCGGTGTTTCGGAGCATCCCAATCACTTCCATACTCATTTACATGCACTTTATCAGTAGCTTTAAAACCATCCAATTGAGCAATGGTACGGGTATCATACTCCTTCCATGGAAGATCTTTCTGTCCTTTCACCCACGGACGGGCAGTGACCTTAAATGTACGCCCCTGCCCATAACCCAACTGGGATAACAGCAGTAAAAACAATATAACTATACTATTTTTCATCTTCTAATATTCTTTTACGATTCGTATTGCATTTAAAATAGGCACAGACTCTACCGCTCCAAAACGAACGACAAGCCCTTTTCCCTGTGAAACCGGAACAATATACTTTTTAATGACCGCACGTTCGGAACCGTATTCTTCTGCAATATTCATTTGCCCGGCAACAGATACCCCATTTATATCCACAGAAAATACCCGGTTTGCATACTCCTCTTTCACCACATCATTTCCTAAATTATACACCAAAGCCTCTCTCTTATTTTCAGAAGTAAGTTCCGTCCAATACAAATATACAGCATAGACACCATCCGGCACATCCGCTTTAAAGGCCTCAATACCTACCCGTTGCGTCTGAAAGATAGGATCCTGATCCGTTCCCAGTATATCAGTGTCGCTGGCAGGCAAAGAACCGTAACGAGTCTTGTTCGGAGCCACTTCTCCGCCAATATATCCCCATGAGCCTTTTTCATAAGCCTGTTCCGGTATCCAACACAGTTCTGCTGTCCGATCCTCGAAATAACGTTGAGCACCCAGTAATACATTGACTTCCGTAAAGCCGTTCTTCACATTGACACATTGGAAATTGCAAACATACTGGTCACGATATTCGCGTCCCTCTTTTTCAATTACAGCATCTACCACATTTTCTCCGTTGACAAAAGGAATATCCACAGAAACGACCTTATCCGATACCGGATATACTCCCAAACTCTTTCCATTTAAAAAGACTTCCACCTTATCTGCATTGGTATACACCTTCAAAGGTTGCGTACAGCTCTTTCCATCCCGACTGGCTCCTGCCCTGTTCTTCCACGATTTAGAAGCAATGTGCAGGACAGGTGCCTCTTTCAGATAAGCCTGATAAAGATAATATCCATCTTTACGTTCTCTATCCATACTTACCAACCCTTTATTGTTCACATGAGGCATAGCGTTTCTTCTGGCTTCGGAATAAAAATCATTCAAGTTCCAAACCATAGCTCCCACGATATAATCCCTCTTTAGAATTTCAGGCAAGTAATGTTCGTGGTAGATGGAACCAAATTCACAACTAAAATCAAACCGCATCGGCGAAAAAGAGTGAATACGAGTATCCACATCCGCCCCATATTCGGTAATGAGCAACGGTTTGTGAGGAAACTCCCTGTGAAGTTCTTCCAGTTTCTCTTCAAATCCACTCAAGCTACCACCATACCATCCATTATAAAGATTAAAACCCAATAGCATCGGTAATTCTGCAATTCCTGCTTCCTGATAGATTTGAGAAGTAGAATGACAAGGCAACATGGTATAGCGTTCCGAATCCAGACTTCTGATCTGCGCCTCAATCGCCGAAGCTATTTGATGAAGGAATGTCATGTAGTCCGCCCGTTCCGTCCTATTTTCCGGATTAAAAGGAGGACGCAAAAGCACTTCATTCATATAAGCCCAAATAATAACAGATGGATAATTATAGTTCTGACAAACCATCTCTGTCACCTGTTCCACGCAATTATCCATAAATGCCTTACTTTGAGTGATGGCATTCACTACTGGAATTTCAACCGAAGTCAATAGTCCTAACTTATCACACATCTGCATCACAACCGGATCTTGCGGATAATGAGCCACTCGCAGGAAATTACTTCCCATATCCTTACTCAACTGTACATCCCGGATATGCATTTCATCCCGCAAAGCATTTCCCATTCCTTTGTAATCCTGATGCCGACTGGTACCAATCAATTTCCGATATTTCCCATTCAAGAAAAAACCTTTCTCCGCATCAAAACGATATTCACGAATTCCCAGCGGATTGACAACACAATCGAGCACCTCCTCTTTTTTATTCTTCAGACGGCTATATACCTTATACATATAAGGAGAGTCTACATCCCAACGTTTAGGCTGCGTAATAGCCATGAGCGATTCAAAAGCTACATTCTTTTCTTCTGCCTTCACATTTACTTTCTTTTGTGAAAGTGCTACTCTATTACCATCTGCATCCAAAATCTCCGTTTCAAGAATCAATGATTGATTACTCTTCAAAGCATTAGACAAGAATGTCTTTACTGAAATATCTGCTTGCAAATCCGTAATCTTCGATGCTTTGAGATACACCCCACTAGAAGCGTAATGAGTAGTAGACAGTTGCACAGGAGAAGTATACACCAGATAAACATCCCGATAGATTCCCCCGAAGAAAGTAAAGTCCGCTGAAAGAGGAGCAATATCCGGATTATGCGAGTTGTCAACGCTCACAGCTATCAGATTGCGTCCGGCATGAACATAATCAGTCACGTCAAACGTAAAAGCGGAATAACCACCTTTATGATTTCCAACAAACGTTCCATTCACAAACACATTCGTTTCCTGATTGGCTCCCTCAAAACTAAGATAGACTCTTTGTTCGGGGATCAGTTCCTCCACAGCCACCACTTTCCTGTACCAGCCTTTTCCCCGGAAATAACCGGGAATTTCATCATCTGCATCTTTTGCATTCCACGTATGAGGAATGGAAACGTCAGTCCAACCGGAAATATCAAAGTCAGCAGTAGAGGCATCTCCCTCAAAGAGGGAGAACTTCCAACCGTCATTAATCGTTTGCGTCACACGCTGACTATAAACCGTGCCGGTCATAACCAGTAACAAACAGGCTAAAATTATTTTTGGATATACCTTATACATACTTAATACCATTATTTCGAGATTGAACGGACTGCACGAACAAATCTTTTACCGTCTTTTTTAGCATTCGATTTATCCCAGGCAAGCGGTTTTCCAAAACGTACATAAAATGCGCTTGTACCGCTCGATGTTTCACGACTAGCCCAATAGGAATCTCCGGTAGCAGATGCTGCTGCCGTATTCATGATAGTTCCTCCCGCACCAGTAATCACTTGATCCCAAGCTGTACGGTTTGCTTTCTCAAAATCGGTAATCGCATCCGGGTTATTCTCCGTTGCATCTGCCACTGCAGTCCCATTATAAGTTTCAAACATCTGTTCCAAATCCGTTCTCGTAGGCCAATACCATCCGGAACCTTTATCCATACAATATTTAAGAGCGGGCATTTCTGCTGCATTCGGCAATGCTGCCAACGCAGTAGTATTTGCCAGGCCATTGTCATTGGATAAAGTTAAACCGGTAGAAGCCGGAGAGCTTGCCGTAGACCATGCCAGATTCTCTCTGTCCAACGACATAATCTTAGCCTTACCACGATTAGTGCCATCTACCCAGAACACAATGCCTCCTTTTAACGAACCATTATCCGCAATCACCTGTCCCACCGCAAACTCGGAACTTAAAAGCCCTCTTTGTGTAATAGTAACTTCTTGTTTAGGTGCATTCGCTCCGCTTCCGGCTATTACCGTAGCAGTCGTTACCCGGTTAGAACTATTCAAATTAGGCGATAATGTCCAGAAATAAAGAGTTTTACTTGTTATATCAACATACGCTTTCACCCAAGACTCATCAGTTATATTTACTGTAAATTCTGTTTCATCAGAAATCATCGTTATTCCTTCTGATTTCGTCACAGCATCAGGAGTAATAGTCACGGCATTTGTGCTTAATTCGAGAGAAGCGCCTCCTTCAGCCGCAACATTCTGATTCACCGTTACCTCCACCGACTTAGCGGCTGTGCCAGTACCGGCTGTAACCGTAGCAACAGTCGTACGAACATCGCCAGTGGTATTTTTAGATTTTGCCTTGAACGTAACTGTTGTGCCCGAAATAGTATACGAAAGCCAGGAATCATTTGCCAAAGCCACACTAAATACCGTTTTATTGGATGTCAATGTCACATTTGCTTCCGCTTCATTAGCTCCTTCCAATGTCACAGGATTTGGATTAACCGTCAATGTTCCCGGTTCTTCAGGATAAGTATAATCACCGATTGTACGCATACATCTTACAAAACGGTTGGTAGCTGTTTTATTTCCTGCATCAGCTCCCGATTTACCGAAACGTACCCAATAAGCCTGATTACCTGCTGCGTTTTCCGTACTCGACCAATAGCTTTCGCCATTACCCGAACCGGCAGCCTCGTTCATCACATCACCTTGTAAATCAGTCAACATCTTATCAAATGCAGCACGTGCCGCCTTCTCTACTTCCGTCAGTTTATCAGGTACGGCTGAAACAAAATCCGGATCAGTATGTCCAACACCATTATAGGCATCAAACAATTCCCATAATTCATCGCGGGCAGGCAGATACCACCCGTCACCCAACGACTGGCAATATGCTACCGCATCATTTGCCGACGGAGAAGTGAACAAGGCAGAATTAGCATATCCGTTGACAGTGGAAAATGCACTATGAGGCATCACAGAAGCCTCAAAAGGATTCCCTCCCTGACGTTTCACTGAAACCGCTTTTCCTACCATATTATCCGAAGGATCCACCCAGAAAATCATACCGATACCCTCATCCACACTTTGTCCTATCTTCAAAGAAAGATCCGGTTCTTTAGAATCCTGGGTAACCGTCACTTCTACTGTATATGAGCCGCAAGTCAGTTTCACGACAGCCGTTCTTGCATCTTCACCATCATTTTGTGTCAAGGCCGTGTAGACAACACTTTTTGAACTTACATCTACAGAAAGCCATTCTGCTTCGTACTGTGCAACAACCTGACCAACATTGGTATATAACAGCGACGTAACAGAAGAACCCGCCGCTTTCGCCAAATTTACTTTTGTATCTTTACAATTAAATTCAGGCATCACGCGTACCGATGCATCATCGACACAAGAAAGTAACCCCAGATTTAAAATCAATAAGAAGTATATTATTTTTTTCATATTCATTCATGTTTTACAGATAATCAATCGCTTAATACCAGTTCTCATTCTGTGGGAAATTCTCTTTCCCCATCAAGTCAATCTGTTCCTGTGGAATAGGCCAACATTCGTGCTTTCCAACCACAAAACTGGTACGGCATTCCGCATAATCTTTATCCAGATAAGGGTTTTCAGCCTTCGTCTCGCCATAATGCGCTTTCACTCTTTCGCCCAAGAGTCCCAAACGTTTCAACAAAGGCCAGCGAACGCCTTCAAAATTCAACTCACGGGCATATTCATCCAAAAGTATATCCTGCGTCAGAGGACCTGCAAATTTATCATTTCCCGCACGTTCCCATGTTTTATTGTAACAGCGCAAAGCATCCGTACTCATACCTCCGTCACGACGCATATATGCCTCTGCCGCCATTAAGTAAGTTTCTGCCAGTCGATAGACAATCAGATCCTTGAAACCTGTTGTCCGGTCCGGATTATCAGCCATCGTCCATTGGTCAAAGTATTTTTTCGACATAAAATGCAGTGTTTCACAATAGCTGGAACTCTGTGTAAGAGGAATCAATTCTCCATATTTAGGAGAAGTAGGGTCATTATATTTGAAACGGTGAACAAACAACTCATTATATCGCGTATCTTTTGCCTGATCGTACAGACTCAACAGATAGGTATTCGGATAAATACGTCCCCAACCATATCCACCCTGATCGGCCGTATTGATACAACCTGAAATTTTATTGATTCGGGTAGTGGTTTGAATAGAGACACGATGTCCGGCAACCGGAGTTCCGGAACCACCTCCACCCAAGTTTTGTGAATATTGGAAACTCCATAACACTTCCGGAGATTTCAAATCTGCCCCATTAAATACATTCTCGGCTTTCTTTTCCATCGAGTAGATGCCTTCCTGCTTAAAGATATCCTCACATTCCTCAATGGCTGTATCCCAATCTGACTCCCACATGGCAACCTGTGCACGAACATGCTTGGCAGTAGCTTTTGTTACCCGTCCATACAATACATTTCCATTATTTTGAGGAAGCGACCAGTCCAGCCCTTTCATGGCATCGTCCAAGTCAGTTGTAATCAGCGTCATCAGTTCTTCATGAGAAGCAGGTTTGTATTCCCGTTTCAGATTGTCGACGGTGGTCGGGGTGATATTCAGATAAAGACGGTCAAAGCGTTTCCAGAGTTCAAAATAGCTCCGTCCTCTGAAGAATTTCGCTTCACTCCATGCATGGAGCACATCGCTGTCATCCAGCCCCAGAGCTTCTGCGGCTACAATAATTTCATTTGCTTTTCCAATAATACCATAGTGATGTTTCCAGAACTTATTGACATCCCCAGTACTTGGAGTAAAACTCGTGTTCAAACGTCCGATTGAAGTAGAAACACCTGCTCTAAGTATCGCAATATCCGTATTAAAGTCACACATAGTAACGATGTACAGATTGGATTCATTATTATCCGCTCCACCCGGCAATTCACGAGCTAGGGAGTACAGACCTGTAACAGCTGTATTCAACCCTTCGGGAGTAGTGAACAGATAATTGTTCGTCACGTCTGTCTTTGATTCCAGATTTAATAAATCCGAGCAGGAAGCGGTCAACATTCCGCAGATGACAAAGGCTGTATATATTAACTTTTTCATAAGGATTCTTTATTTTAGAATGAAACATTGACACCAAATACATATTGTCTGGACTCCGGATAAGACCCGGGAGTCAGTTCGGGACTATAAGACTTAAATTCCGTAAATGTCAGCAAGTTAGTAGCAGTTGCATACAGACGTAATTTATGAATCGGAGTATTCTTCAATAGTCTGGCCGGGAAAGTATATCCCAATTGTAAGGTGCGTAAACGGATATAAGATGCATCCTGAATAGCGATGGCACTCAAATAAGCAGGGTCTGCGCTATAAGAAGGACGCGGGAATTCGTTCGACGGATTGAACGGAGTCCAATAATCCACCTTCACTCCATTCAGTTTTCCACGCAAAGAACCTCCGGAATTATAGTCATACAAATAACTATTCTTTATCTTTCTGCCGGAAACTCCATACCAATCCATGAACAAGTCAAATCCTTTCCAGTTCCATGTGGAAGAAAGAGAGACGGTAAATTTCGGATCTTTCCGGATAGGCACTCTGTCATCTGCCGTGATCTTTCCGTCTCCATTGTTATCACGTACCTTAACCATACCCGGTTCAATAGCGCCGCCGTAATCAATCGGGCTGTCGGCTACACCGTCATTGTTACTGTCATAGGTGTTTTTCAGCGTATATACCAGATTACCTGTACCATCACGAGTAATATCAAAATCATCATACTGAAAAATTCCGTCTACCAGATAATCATAATATACATTGATCGGTTCTCCGATAATCCATCCCTGTGCTACCTGACTGGCGGGTTTACCATTTTCATCGAGCGTATCGTCAATACGGACAATTTCATTCTTATACATACTGAAATTAGTTCCAAGCGACCAGGTAAACTCTTTCGTACGTATCACATCACCATTTAAAGAAAGATCGATACCACTGGATTTTGTCTTTCCCAGATTATCCAGCATAGTGGTATATCCAAGTGATGCATTCAAAGAGCGTTCCACCAATAAATCTTTCGTATGCGTATTGTAATATTCCACCGTACCATTCAGGCGACCATTGAAGAAACTAAAATCAACACCTAAATTAGCCGTTGCAGACTGTTCCCATTTCAGGTTCGGGTTAGAAAGCTCCTTACCCGGCAAATATCCCATCTGGAAAGTATCTCCAAACTCATATCCTTTATTATCTGCCAGCCCCAAAGTAGTGTAATTGCCGATACCGTTCTGATTACCAACAATACCATAACTGACACGTAATTTCAGGTTATCAATCCACGACACATCTTTCAGGAAATTCTCCTGATTGACACGCCAGGCAAAAGCAGCTGACGGGAATGTACCCCATTTATTTTCTTTTCCGAAACGGCTGGAACCGTCGCGACGAACAGCCACATTCAATAGATAACGGTCTAAAAGCGAATACTGTGCACGAGCCATGAACGACACCAGATTATTTTCATTAAACTGACGACGGGGCTTGCCTGTAAACTCACCTTGAGAAATGAAATTCCAATCTTTATCTACCGGAAGATTCTCTACTGAATAGCCGATAGACTTCGAGCCATTATGGTCGACAGACTGCACACCGGTCAACGTCAACTGATGTTTCTTATTGCGGATAGGCACTTTATAAGTCACAATATTCTCAACCAGCCAGTTCTGCGTGCGTGATTCGTCGAGCACAGCTGTTCCTCCGCCTCCCGGATATTGGGAATCTTTATAGGAACCGTCTTCAGATGTCTGATTATAAACGGAAGTATTCAGACGATAATTGAATCCCTTGAAAGGCTTCACATCCATAAAAAAGTTCAGGCGGTAATTATCACGAGAAACTTCACGTCCGTAATGTTGAGCACGGTACAAAGGATTATAATTTCCTTCCGAGTTGATATACTTTGTATATTTACCATCCACATCATATATTTCCGCCAATGGGGAACTGGTAATAAAATCATTAAAGTTACCATCCTCACGATCCTGTTTAGTCATCGCATAAGAAGAATTGATGCCAAAACTAATCCACTTTGATATTTCAAAGTCCAGATTCAACCTTAAAGAAAACTTCTGGTATCCCGATCCGGTAACCACCATTCCCTGTTGGTCAAAATAGTTGGCACCTGCCGATACTTTGATTTTCTCTGTTCCTCCACGTACACTGACATCATGATTATGGTAAATTGCATTTCTGAACATTTCTTTTTCCCAGTCGATAAACTTTCCGCTGGCCCATACCCGCTGCATAACCTCGTCTTCCAATGCCTCGGCTATCGAAATCTCACGTGCATCAACAATTCCCTTATCATGTGCCTTCGCTTCACGGCGAAGCTGCATATACTCTTCGGGAGAATAGAAATCAAAATTCCTCCAGAGAGACTGGATACCCAGATAACCATTATAACTGACTTCCACCTTTCCGGCTTTACCGCGCTTGGTAGTTACCAATACCACACCGTCACTGGCACGTGCCCCATAAATAGCCTGCGACGCAGCATCCTTCAGAATTTCAACCGACTCAATATCGTCCGCACTCAACGTGCTAAACTCCGTTGCACTAGAAGGAGAACCATTTATGATATATAAAGGAGCATTGTCCGCACTGATAGAACGGGAACCGCGAATAGTGATCGAAGGAGTCGATCCCGGACGTCCGGAACTACTCGTTACATTCACACCTGCGGCACGTCCACGCAGCATATCAGCCACATTGCCGGCAGGAAAGGTTTTCATTTCATCCGCTTTGACCGAGGCTACCGAAGTTGCCACGTCACTTTTACGCTGAACGCCATAGCCGACAACGACTAATTCATCGAGCATTTTCGACTCTTCTACCATATCCACATTCAGTACCGTTTTCGTACCGACACGTATCTTCTGTTCCTTATATCCTATACAAGAGAAAACAAGGGTAGATTTTGCAGATACGCTGATTGAATATTTTCCATTTACATCCGTCACTGTACCGTTAGTAGTCCCCTCCTCCATAATATTAGCTCCGGGGATTGGTCCAAGTGCGTCTGTCACAACTCCAGAAACTCTGACGTTTTGAGCACTAACCTCTAAAGAGATAAGAAAGGCTGTCAGGAACACAGCCCATTTAATTACGATGTTTTTCATACTATGTAATAATTTGAATGATTACAGTGCAAAAATCCAAATAATTAGTGATTTCGAATAATAGAATCGTCCGTATAAAAGTTCAAATAGTACAATTCTCACCAGGAGACAAATACATAAGACGCTATATATTAAGCGTTTGTGTATTTCCTCCGGTAAGCAGCCGGAGTAATATCATAAGCATTCTTAAAACATCGGATAAAATAACTTGGATTAGAAAAACCGTAATCAAATGCTATATCAGCAATCAGGGCATTGGGATCATTGATTAATTTTTCTGTTGCCTTTTTCAGTCTCAAAGATAAAATAAAGTCATTCGGGGTCTGTCCGGTCAATGCTTTCAGTTTGGTGAAAAGCAAAGTTCTGCTCATGCACATCTCACGTGCAAAAGTGGCTACGTCAAAGTCTGCGTTATCAATATAAGATTCCACAATCGCGGTAGCATCCATCAGCATCTTTTTATCGATCGGATTAAACGGAAGGTCTTCCACTTTAGGTTCATCATTCCGGGCAAACCGCTGCTGGAGCAGTTTACGAGTCTGGATGATATTGTTGCAACGGGCCACCAATATCTTGATATTGAAAGGTTTGGAGATATAATCATCCGCTCCCGTCTGCAAGCCCTCTAAGGTATGTTCTTCCCGGTTGCGGGCAGTCAGCAATACCACAGGAATATGGCTGGTCTGCAAATTGCTTTTCAACTTCTCGCACATCTCCAGGCCGGACATAACAGGCATCATAATATCACTCACAATCATCTGTGGTTGTAGTGAAGAAGCCTGCTCCAATCCTTCCTGCCCGTCGGCAGCCGTATATACATCATATATTTGTTCAAAAATCTGTGCCAACACCTTACGCATCTCCGGGTTATCCTCCACAATCAGTATTTTCACCGTTTTATCCGGCTTCACCATTTCCGAGATTTCTTGAGGCTCTATTACATAATGTCCGGCAACGCGTTCATCTGCAGAGGAAGATGCTTCCACATTCACATTTGCATCCCGGTGAAGAGTAACGATAAAAGACGTTATTCCATTCGGCTCACTTTCCACTCCGATAGTTCCCTGATGCAATTCCACAATTCCTTTCGCCATTGCCAACCCGATACCCGATCCTTTGACTGTCTGTGTAGTTGTTGCCGAGTCATCCTGCCAAAACCGTTCAAATACATGTTTGATCTTGGACTTTTCGATACCGACACCTAGATTATTGACTGAAATCACAATGTCATTCTCTCCTTCCGCTACCAATTCTACAGAAATCCAGTCACCGGGCTTCGTATATTTAAAAGCATTGGACAATAGATTATAGAATACTTTCTCTATCTGCGTCTTGTCAATATACAAATCCGCTTCTTTGAAAGTGGAAGAAAAGCGGAGATCGATCTTATTCAGCTGCGCATAACTATAGAAAGAACAACAAATCTCCTCTATCACCGCAACAATATTCTCTTTGGAAATTTTCAATTTCAGATATCCCTGATCCTGCTTACGGATATCAATCACTTCATCCACCAGATTATTCATCCGGCGGGAGTTCTTATAAATCTCCAAAATTTTATTATACACCTCGGGGATCATGTCTTTATGCATCAGGAGCATCTCAAGCTGACTGGATATAAGCGTTAACGGAGTACGGAACTCATGCGATACATTGGTAAAGAAACGTAGTTTGGACTGATTCACATTTTCGATATACTCTTTTTCCCGTTTCTCGGCCAATAGAGAATGTTGCAAGGTTTTCCGTATCCAGAACATACGGATAATATAACCTGCAATAAGGATACCTGCCAATATCATCAGCAAAATAAACCATGCTCGTTGATAAACGGGCGCCTCCACTATCAGCTCAAAACTGGCAGAAGGTGCTTCCTGGTCGTGAATGCGCAACTGGTCGCCACGAACATGAAAAGTATAACGCCCCGGATGAAGATTGGTATAAGTAACCATCGTATTATCTCCCGCCTTCATATATTCGTTATCAAATCCTTCAAGTTTATATTCCAGACCGATATTGGAAATATTATTCAGGGTATTGCTCGCTATCTCAAAAGTGACGGAAGAATACCTGGGCGGCAATACTAATTGATGTTCATACAATACCGTTTCCTTGATAAGTCCCAACGAATCAAGTGGTTGTATTTCCGTATTATCCACAAGCACTCGTTTTACGAACACATTATAATCCACAGACTGCTTGTTCAGTTTCTCCTGGGCTATGGAAACGATACCTGCTAGTCCACAGACATAAATATCGTGGTCGGACGTAATGTACAGCCCTCCGTCATTCACGTTATTCAAGGGAAAATCACTCTGCCTGTTATAGTTCTCGAATGTGGTAGTGGCTAGATTGAATTTAGAGAAACCGCCATTCGTTGCCACATAAATGGAACCGTCCAGCGGACTCTCTACCAATCCGGTGATAAATCCATTCTCCAATCCCTGCTTCGCTCCGTATCCTACAAAGGTGTCTTTCTTCTTATCGAATAGATAAATTCCCGATCCCGTCGATCCCAGCCATATACGTCCTTTTCTATCACATAGAATATGATTAATGTGATGCTGTGCCGTGCTCTGCGCTATTTGGGAGAAAGGATAACTACGGGAAGTACCCGCTTTCAAATTGACCCGTATCAAATCAAAAGAAGTGGTCAGCCATAAATCCCCTTCTTTATCAAACGTCATATCCCAAACCTGCGACAAATGTCTGGAAGCTAAAGAAGGATGTTCGAAATGATGCAACCGGAGATGTTTTTTATCCAATACAAGCAGCCCACCCTTGGCTGCTATCAATAAGGAATCATGACCGGCAAACTCTATCATTTTTACCAGATTATAGGCCCTGTCGACTGTTTTTCCTTCCGGAGTATCGATATTTTCCGTAATAGATTCTATATGTCCGGTCGACAGGTTAATCCGATTGATGCCCTGATAAAGCGAAGCTACCCAAAGATAATCCGGTTCTTTCTCATAATACAAAGACTTCACAATCTTAAAAGACAGCTCTTGAGCATATAAATGTTTAAGCGGAAAAAAGCGTTTGGCATATTTATCATAGTAGTTCAATCCACTTCCTTCACTTGCAAACCAGATCCGCCCGGAACAGTCTTCGGCAATGGAACTGATGATATAGGAATTCAAATGCCCGCCAACAGCCGTAGACGAACGGTAAAAGTGATAAGCATCATTCGCTACATTATAATATTGTATTCCCTGATAGAAAGTGCCCAGCCATAAAGTTCCCGAAGTGTCGTAATGCATCGAAATGATGGAACGTATATCGGCTGCCTCCACATTCAAGTCATATTCATAATCCGTAAACTCTCCGGTAGAGAGATTTAAAGTCTGCAAACCGGCGTAAGTTCCGATATACAGAAGACTATCATTGGCTTGTGTCACATGACGCACATTATCATGGTTGATTGTATTATCAGCCACTTTATTATATCTGTAATGAGTAAGCTCCCCATTTGCCTCCAACCGGGTAAGTCCCCGATTTCTGGTAGCTATCCAGATGCTCCCGTCTCTGTCTTCCGTAATCGAATTAACAGCCCCCACATCAATATGACGGGTGATATGAGCAGCCTGATCGATACAGTAAATACCCTTGGAAGAAGTACCCACCACCACGGTTTGATTCTGACGAACCATTAGACTGTTCATCAATATATCCTCTCCGTCCGAAGGGAATGAAAAGAATAACTCGGGCACTTGGTTGAGATCACGATAACGGTAGATTTCTTTTCCGGTAGCTATCCACAATGCGTCGTGCGCATAGCAGATTCCTGCAACTTCTCCTTCACGCAACACCTTAAAGCGGTTCAAACGCATGTCATAAAGAGTCACACTCTGCAAACTACGGATAAAAAGCAATCCTTCCTTGTTTCCGCAAACCTGCCGGATATTATTTATATTGATTGAATAGGGATTGGCGTTATCCGGTTTGAAGACTTCAAATTTACGACCGTCAAAGCGGTTCAGTCCGTCTTGAGTACCAATCCATAAAAATCCGAATTCATCCTGATAGAAACAATTGACCGTTTGATGCGAAAGTCCTTGCCTCACGTCTTTAAAACGCATATTGATATCCTTTGTCACATTTGCCATGCAACAAAGTCCCGATATAAACAGGCAATAAATAACAAGAAAGTTAGCTTTGGTCATCTGTGTTTTTCGATAATTCGGATACAATATTCGGGAAAATCCAAGATATATGCAAGTGTTTATGCAAAAACCTGATTGACTATTGCCTGTTAATTATTCCTCAGACTGCGTATAACTAATCTCCCGATCGAATAAAATTAGTCGTCTGACAGTTGATTCTTTTTCGTCTGACAGTTGTCAGACGAAAGTTCAACAGTAGTCAGACGCAAGTTTAACAACTGTCAGACGATTAATTTTATGCATAAACAAGATTAGTATCCTCTTCACTAAGAAATAGTTTTTAGCATACGAAAGATTAAATTATACTACCAACCGCCTAAACGCTTGTTTATCATTGGTGAACTGCGTACTTTTGCACGCCATTAAAAAAAGCAAAACAATGACTAACAAAACCAAAGGTTTTATCTATGGAGCGATTGCCGCTGCGAGCTACGGTATGAATCCTCTTTTTGCACTTCCGCTCTATGCAGCCGGAATGAGTGTCGATACCGTTTTATTCTACCGGTACTTCTTTGCGACAATCGTATTGGGTATTCTGATGAAAATGCAGCATCAGTCTTTTGCACTTCATAAGGCAGACGTTTTGCCCTTAGTCATTATGGGATTGTTATTCTCTTTTTCATCACTGCTTTTGTTTATGAGCTATAATTATATGGATGCCGGAATTGCTTCAACGATTCTGTTTGTTTATCCGGTGATGGTAGCTGTCATTATGGGAATATTCTTCAAGGAAAAGATTTCCGCCATTACCGTTTTCTCCATCCTGCTGGCACTTTCAGGCATTGCCTTGCTTTATCAGGGAGACGGCAACAAACCGCTATCGACTTTGGGAATTATCTTTGTTCTGTTGTCTTCTCTCTCTTATGCTATATATATAGTAGGTGTAAACCGTTCGACATTGAAAAACCTGCCGACCACGAAACTTACCTTCTATGCCATTTTGTTCGGACTATCGGTTTATATCGTCCGTTTAAATTTCTGTACGGAACTGCAAGTAATACCGTCTGCCTGGCTCTGGGCCGATGTATTATCACTCGCCATCCTGCCAACTGCCGTATCACTGGTCTGTACCGCACTGGCCATCCATTATATAGGCTCTACACCAACGGCAATATTGGGTGCTTTGGAACCGGTGACAGCTTTATTCTTCGGTGTTCTCCTGTTTCACGAAAAACTGACTCCCCGCTTAATGATGGGTATTTTAATGATTATCACCGCCGTTACCCTGATTATCATTGGCAAGTCACTCATAAAAAAGATGGGTATGCTGTTGCAGATGAACAAAAAATAATATACTTTTGCTACTTAATCAATCAAAATGCAATTTTAAATCTCAAAAAATATGGTAGACGTAAAGACTTGCCTTGACAATGCACAAGAAAAGATGGATATGGCCATCATGTATCTGGAAGAAGCACTGGCACATATCCGCGCCGGAAAAGCGAGTGCACGCTTATTAGATGGTATCCGCGTAGATTCTTACGGAAGTATGGTACCTATCAGCAATGTAGCAGCAATTACTACTCCGGACGCCCGCAGTATCGTAATCAAGCCTTGGGATAAAAGCATGTTCCGTGTCATCGAAAAAGCAATCATCGACTCTGACCTCGGTATCATGCCCGAAAACAATGGAGAAATGATCCGTATCGGCATCCCTCCCCTGACGGAAGAACGTCGTAAACAACTGGCAAAACAGTGTAAAGGAGAAGGCGAAACGGCTAAAGTAAGCGTACGCAACGCGCGTCGTGACGGCATCGACGCACTGAAAAAGGCCGTAAAAGACGGATTGGCAGAAGACGAGCAGAAGAATGCGGAAGCCAAACTGCAAAAAATCCATGATAAGTATATCAAACAAATCGATGATATGCTGGCTGAAAAGGATAAAGAAATTATGACCGTCTAAAAAATAATGAAGAATTAAGAATGAAGAATGAGGAATTATAATGCTGTATTATTCAGTTGAAACACAGCCTGAATTCTTCATTCTTCATTTTTAATTTATAATTTATATGAAAGGATTAGTAATCAAAAACACGGGTAGTTGGTATCAGGTGAAAACCGATGACGGACAATCTATTGAATGTAAAATCAAAGGGAATTTCCGGTTGAAGGGGATTCGCAGTACTAATCCTGTTGCAGTGGGTGATCGTGTCCGGATTATACTTAATCAGGAAGGCACTGCTTTTATCAGTGAAATAGAAGATAGAAAGAACTACATCATCCGCCGCTCGTCCAATCTTTCCAAACAATCTCATATCCTTGCTGCCAATCTCGACCAGTGTATGCTGGTGGTAACCATCAATTATCCGGAAACTTCCACTATTTTTATTGATCGCTTTCTTGCATCCGCAGAGGCCTATCGCGTCCCTGTAAAACTGGTATTTAATAAGGTAGATGCTTACGACGAAGATGAACTCCGCTATCTGGACGCACTTATCAACTTATACACACAAATCGGCTACCCTTGCTTCAAAGTTTCCGCAAAGAGCGGCACTGGAGTGGCTGAAATCAAAAAAGCACTGGAAGGCAAGATTACTTTATTTTCCGGACATTCGGGAGTCGGCAAATCGACTCTTATCAATTCCATACTGCCGGGCATAGCAGCCAAGACCGGCGAAATTTCTTCTTACCACAACAAAGGAATGCATACTACTACTTTCTCCGAAATGTTCCCTGTGGAAGGAGATGGCTATATCATCGATACTCCGGGTATCAAGGGCTTCGGCACATTCGATATGGAAGAAGAAGAGATCGGACATTATTTTCCCGAAATATTCAAAACCTCCGCCGACTGCAAATATGGCAACTGTACACATCGTCATGAACCGGGATGTGCCGTACGCAAAGCAGTGGAAGAGCACCTCATCAGCGAATCCCGTTATACCTCTTATCTCAATATGTTGGAAGATAAAGAGGAAGGAAAATATCGGGCTGCTTATTAGAAAAAATGCGAGCAGCGTGCTTATAAAACCAATGCTGTTCACACTTATAGTTATAATAGTACACACAAAAAAACAATATGAAAAAAATCTTAGTTTTATTATGTTTCATTTTATACATAATTTCCGCACATGCACAATATTGCAGTATTAAAAAAGGAAGAACTGCTTACTATGTAACAACCGAAGTAAAGGAAGGAAAAACACTGAAAGATACTATGTGCATCGCAGACGTGGTTGATAAAGGTGATCGCTTAATCATAAGAGAAGATGCTTTCGGAGAGCACTATGATTCTCTAAGTATAAAAAGTGGTATCAACAGGTTATTCTATATTTATCATAAGAGTCAAGATATGACCGAAGTTATCCTTTTGGATGGTAAATCAGAATATGAATATCAGAAATATTCTAAGAACATATATGCAGAAGGACGAATTAGCATACCTTTAAAGGATCATGTTCAGAATGGAGATGATATACCACAGTGTAATTTCTTGCAAAAATCAGGACCAATGACTATGAAAGCTTCTCTAAAAGGAAAATATAAAGGACGTGAAACCATACATACTCCTGCGGGAGATTTTGATTGCATTAAAATCTACACGGAACAAAAAGGAAAAGTCATGTTCATTTCAGAAACCGAATATTCAATAGATTGGTATGCCAAAAATATTGGGCTGGTAAAATCAGAAACTATCACTAAAAAAGGGAAAGTCATATCAACCACCCTTCTATATGCCATAAAAGAATAGTTCCCTTAAGTGTATGAGCTTATTAAATTGAAAAAGATGCATTAACTTTTTTTCTATCATTTACAGATTAAACCTTTCCAGTCAGGGAAAGTCTAATCTTCAAAGATTATATTATAATTGCCATATACAATACTAAACCATGAATAAGAAGACTAAATGGGGCATCATTATTCTTGTTGGTGCCGGGATTATCGGTGGAGGAATCTACTCACAATTACCGAAAAAAAACGACGAACTAGCAGCCGCCGACAAAGTGATGGGCGGTAATAAAAAAAGAGGGAAACAAGTTTTAAATGTAAATGCCAAGGTCATAAAACCGCAATCTCTGACAGATGAATTCACCACTACCGGTGTACTTCTGCCCGATGAAGAAGTGGATTTGTCTTTCGAAACGTCGGGAAAGATTGTAGAAATCAACTTTGAAGAAGGAACAGCCGTAAAGAAAGGCCAATTACTAGCCAAAGTGAATGACAGACAGTTGCAGGCACAATTGCAAAGGTTGATTTCGCAATTGAAACTGGCAGAAGACCGTGTATTCCGCCAGGATGCTTTATTGAAACGGGATGCTGTCAGTAAAGAAGCCTACGAACAGGTGAAAACGGATTTAGCAACTCTGAATGCCGATATAGAAATTATCAAAGCTAATATTGAACTGACAGAGCTACGTGCTCCGTTTGACGGAGTGATCGGACTTCGCCAAGTCAGTATCGGTACGTATGCGTCTCCGACCACAGTCGTTGCCAAGCTGACAAAAATCGCTCCACTGAAGGTTGAATTTTCCGTTCCGGAACGTTATGCCAAGCAAATCAAAAAGGGTACCAATCTCAATTTCAGCGTTGAAGGAACATTGGATGCTTTTGGCGCACAGGTATACGCTGTAGAATCTGCCATCGATCCGAATCTGCATCAATTTACCGCCCGTGCATTATACCCGAATGTCAATCGCACCCTACTTCCCGGCCGTTATGCCAGTGTACTGTTGAAAAAGGATGAAATACCTAATGCAATAGCCATCCCAACGGAAGCAATTGTGCCGGAAATGGGTAAAGATAAAGTCTATCTGTATAAATCAGGAAAGGCCGAACCGGTGGATATCATTACTGGTATCCGCACCGCATCTGAAGTGCAAGTGATTAGAGGATTGCACGTAGGAGACACAATCATCACTTCAGGAACATTGCAACTCCGTACCGGACTCGCCGTAACACTTGACAATATTGAAGAATGAGAATTTATGATTTATGAATTCTGATTTATGATTTATAAGCCAAATAATTTATGATTTATAAGTCAGCAAAATACAGCAAACATTCAGAAATCAGAAATCATAATTCAAAAATCAGAAATCTTCAATCCATAACTCAGAAATCATAATTCAGAAATCAGAAATCATAAATCAATGAACATCTCCGAATTAAGTATACGTCGCCCGGTATTAGCCACAGTATTAACGATTATTATCCTCCTTTTCGGATTCATCGGATACAACTATTTGGGTGTCCGCGAATATCCGTCGGTAGATAATCCGATTATTTCTGTCAGCTGCTCTTATCCGGGAGCTAATGCCGACGTTATCGAAAACCAGATAACTGAACCGTTGGAACAGAATATCAACGGTATTCCCGGTATCCGTTCTTTGTCCAGTGTGAGCCAACAGGGGCAAAGCCGTATTACAGTAGAATTTGAATTGTCCGTCGATCTGGAAACAGCGGCCAACGACGTACGTGACAAGGTTTCACGTGCCCAACGTTATCTGCCTCGCGACTGTGACCCACCGACAGTTTCAAAAGCAGATGCCGATGCCATGCCTATCTTGATGGTTGCTCTTCAGAGTGACAAACGTTCTCTGTTGGAATTAAGTGAAATAGCGGATCTGACTGTGAAAGAACAATTACAGACTATTTCTGATGTAAGTAGTGTATCTATCTGGGGAGAGAAGCGTTACTCCATGCGCCTTTGGCTCGACCCGGTAAAGATGGCAGGTTACGGTATCACTCCCGTCGATGTTAAAAACGCTGTAGATAACGAAAATGTGGAACTTCCTTCAGGTAGTATCGAAGGAAATACCACCGAGTTGACGATCCGTACACTAGGATTGATGCATACCGCAGATGAATTCAATGACTTGATTGTCAAAGAAGAGAATAACCGTATTGTACGATTCAGTGATATCGGACGTGCTGAACTGGGGCCGGCTGATATTAAGAGTTATATGAAGATGAACGGCGTTCCTATGGTGGGTGTCGTAGTCATTCCACAGCCGGGAGCCAACCATATTGAGATTGCGGATGCGGTATACCAGCGTATGGAGCAGATGAAAAAGGACTTGCCGGAAGACGTACACTATAACTACGGTTTTGATAATACCAAGTTTATCCGTGCGTCTATCAATGAGGTAAAGTCAACAGTGTATGAGGCTTTTGTACTCGTAATCATCATTATCTTCCTCTTCCTGCGTGACTGGCGCGTTACATTGGTGCCTTGTATCGTAATTCCTGTCTCCCTCATCGGTGCATTCTTCGTCATGTATCTGGCAGGATTCTCCATCAATGTGCTTTCCATGCTCGCCATCGTACTATCGGTGGGACTGGTGGTAGATGACGCCATCGTTATGACAGAGAATATCTACATCCGTATAGAGAAAGGAATGGCCCCGAAAGAAGCGGGAATAGAAGGAGCCAAAGAAATTTTCTTTGCCGTTATTTCCACCACTATTACGCTGGTAGCGGTATTCTTCCCTATCGTCTTTATGGATGGAATGACGGGACGATTATTCCGTGAGTTCAGTATCGTAATTTCGGGTTCGGTGATTATATCCTCATTTGCCGCATTGACTTTCACTCCGATGTTGGCAACGAAGTTACTCATTAAACGAGAAAAACAAAGTTGGTTCTATGCAAAAACAGAACCGTTCTTTGAAGGAATGAATCGGCTATACAGCCGTTCGCTTGCCGCTTTTCTTAGCAAACGCTGGATCGCTCTTCCATTTACTTTCATCACCATTTGCCTGATTGGTATTCTATGGAATGCAGTTCCTGCGGAAATGGCCCCACTTGAAGACCGTTCGCAAATCAGTATCAATACACGAGGAGCGGAAGGCGTCACCTATGAATATATCAGGGATTACACAGAAGACATCAATCAACTGGTAGACTCCATTCTGCCTGATGCAGAGGCTGTAACTGCCCGTGTATCCAGCGGTAGCGGAAACGTGCGCATCACGCTGAAGGATATGAATGAACGTAATTATACCCAGATGGATGTGGCAGAGAAAATATCAAAAGCGGTACAGAAGAAAACAATGGCGCGTTCATTCGTACAGCAGCAGTCTTCTTTCGGCGGACGTCGTGGAAGCATGCCTGTACAATATGTACTTCAGGCTACCAATTTGGAAAAGCTGGAAGAAGTGTTGCCCAAGTTTATGGCTAAAGTATATGAGAATCCTGTTTTCCAGATGGCGGACGTTGATTTGAAGTTCAGTAAACCGGAAGCTCGTATTCAGATCAACCGTGACAAGGCCAGTATTATGGGGGTAAGTACCAAAAACATTGCTCAAACGCTGCAATATGGATTAAGTGGACAGCGTATGGGATATTTCTATATGAACGGTAAACAATACGAAATTCTTGGTGAAATCAACCGCCAGCAACGAAATAAACCGGCCGACCTGAAAGCTATTTACGTCCGTAGCAGTAGCGGGGATATGATTCAGCTGGACAACTTGATTGAATTGGAAAGCGGTATTGCACCTCCAAAGTTGTATCGTTATAATCGTTTTGTGTCAGCTACCATCTCTGCGGGATTGGCAGACGGCAAAACAATCGGGCAAGGCTTGGATGAAATGGATAAGATTGCCAAAGAAACATTGGATGACACTTTCCGTACTGCCCTGTCGGGAGACTCGAAGGAATATCGTGAAAGTTCTTCCAGTCTGATGTTCGCCTTTATCCTGGCTATCCTTTTGATTTACCTGATTCTGGCAGCCCAGTTTGAAAGTTTCAAAGATCCATTGATTATCATGTTGACAGTGCCGCTGGCTATTGCCGGAGCTTTGGTCTTCATGTATTTCGGAGATATTACGATGAATATTTTCAGTCAGATCGGTATTATCATGCTGATCGGTCTGGTGGCGAAGAACGGTATTCTTATTGTAGAATTTGCCAATCAGAAACAGGAAGCCGGAGAGGATAAAATGAGCGCCATCAAAGATGCTGCCCTTCAACGCCTCCGTCCGATTCTGATGACAAGTGCCTCTACGGTTTTGGGACTTATCCCGCTGGCATTTGCCACCGGAGAAGGTTGTAACCAGCGTATTGCCATGGGTACGGCGGTAGTGGGTGGTATGGTCGTATCCACTCTGCTTACGATGTACATTGTACCGGCTATTTACAGTTACATTTCGACTAACCGAATCAAAAAACTACAAGAATGAAACAGAAAGGAATTTGCATGAAACGCATCATTTATATCACCATTGCATGTGCCTTCTTATCAGTCTCTTTTGCAAAGGCACAAGTTCTCACTCTCAAGGAGTGTCTGGAAGAAGGATTGCAAAACAATTACTCTTTACGTATCATCCATAACGAAGAGCAGATCAGCAAAAACAACGCAACGTTGGGAAATGCAGGTTACCTGCCTACACTGGACTTCTCTGCCGGATATACCGGAAACCTGGACAATATTGAGACCAAGGCGCGTGCTACCGGAGAAATAACAAAGAACAACGGAGTCTACGATCAGACAGTTAATGTCGGTCTTAACCTCAACTGGACTATTTTCGACGGATTCAATATCAGTACCACCTACAAACAGTTGAAAGAGCTGGAACGTCAGGGGGAAACCAACACGCGTATTGCCATTGAAGATTTTATCGCTGCCCTGACTTCCGAATACTATAATTTTATCCAGCAGAAGATTCGTCTGAAAAACTTTCATTATGCAATGTCACTTTCCAAAGAGCGCTTGCGCATAGCCGAGGCTAGTCACCTGGTCGGTAAGTTTTCAGGGCTGGATTATCAGCAGGCAAAGGTGGATTTCAATGCAGACAGTGCCCAATACATCAAACAACAGGAATTGCTACATTCTTCACGCATCCAGTTGAATGAACTGATGGCTAACAACAATGTCAATCAAAACATTATTATCAAAGACTCCACTATCGACGTACACAGCGACTTGCAATTTGATGATTTGTGGAATTCTACGTTAGCAACCAATGCTTCTTTGCTCAAGGCCGATCAAAACACAGTACTTGCCCAATTGGACTACAAGAAAATAAACTCACGCAACTATCCATATCTCAAATTAAATACCGGATATGGATATACGTTCAACAAGTATGACATCAATGCAAACAGCAGAAGAGGTGAACTGGGCTTCAATGCCGGAATAACTGTCGGTTTTAATATCTTCGACGGTAATCGTCGCCGCGAAAAGAGAAATGCAAGTCTGGCTTTCAAGAATCGTCGCCTGGAACGACAGGACTTGGAATTAGCACTTCGCTCTGATCTCAGTAACCTATGGCAAGCCTATCGCAACAATCTTCAATTGCTGAATCTGGAACGTCAAAACCTGATAACCGCCAAAGATAATCACGATATTGCCATGGACCGTTATATACAGGGAGACCTCTCCGGTTTTGAAGTGCGTGAAACACAAAAAAGTTTGTTAGATGCAGAGGAACGCATCCTCTCTGCTGAATATAATACGAAACTTTGCGAAATATCCCTGTTACAAATCAGCGGAAAGATTACGAAATATCTGGAATAAGGAAGTAGTTTCCATTTATTTTTTGATTGGGTTAATCTTCTTATCGGGAGGGTTAACCCAATTTTTACTCTATAAAAAACAGTTATTACATATCAGTATTTTTCTTTCTTCATACATTTGCATACTATAAAAACATTAAATAATAAAGCCATGAGAAAACCAGGTTTTTTCTTACTGCTACTTTTTATCCTGACAAACGCCTCAGCCCAAAAAGCAACAGACTACAGAAAACAACAAAATTACAAAGAATGGGTACACATCGCTCCTAAATTTGACGACGATTTCTTCAAGACGGAAGAAGCCCAACGCATTGGTGACAACGTGTTACTGTATCAGCAAATCACCGGAGGATGGCCAAAAAATATCTATATGCCGGCAGAACTGACAGAACAGGAATATAAAGCGGCACTAAAAGCCAAAGAGGATATCAACCAAAGCACAATCGACAACAATGCCACCACGACAGAAATAGAATATCTGGCACGACTTTATCTGGCTACACAGAAAGAGAAATATAAAGAAGGAGTGCTGAACGGTATTCAATATCTGCTCAAATCGCAGTATGAAAACGGAGGATGGCCTCAATTTTATCCACGTCCCAAAGGTTATTATGTACAAATCACCTACAATGACAATGCAATGGTAAGAGTCATGAATCAACTTCGGAGCATATACGAAAAGAAAGCTCCATATACTTTTCTTCCTGACAATATCTGCGAACAAGCACGCAATGCATTCAACAAAGGTATAGAGTGTATACTCAAAACGCAGGTGTGCCAAAATGGTGAATTAACAGTATGGTGCGCCCAACACGACCGTGTCACTTTGGAACCCTGCAAAGCACGTGCTTATGAACTTCCGTCACTAAGCGGACAAGAGTCGGACAATATTGTATTGCTGTTGATGTCACTTCCTAATCCATCCACAGACATTGTAAAATCCATAGAAGGAGCAATCAAATGGTTCCAAAAGTCTAAAATAAAAGGAATACAGAAGGAATATTTCACTAACGGTGAAGGTAAAAAAGACTATCGTATGGTTCCCTGTGAAGACTGTCCAACTCTCTGGGCACGTTTTTATGAACTGGAAACGAATCGGCCTTTTTTCTGCGACCGTGACGGCATTAAAAAATATGATATATCGGAAATCGGGCATGAGCGCCGGAATGGTTATAGTTGGTATAACAAAGATGGTAGTAAGGTATTGAAGAGATATGAAAAATGGAAAAAAGAACAGAACAAGTAATCACAAATGATGAAAGGCTGATATCTACACTACAAAAATAAATATCCGGAAAGTCTTTAAGTCCTCAAAAGATGAAATCCCCTCACTACATTGCAGAGTGAGGGGATTTTATAAATTCAGGGCATTTAGCCTCTTCTTAAAGTTTTATCCCAACAGGTTAAAACCGGTTATTTTGTGCAATTCCACGGTTTCAACTGTTTGAAGAAGTCATTACCCTTATCATCCACCAAGATAAATGCAGGGAAGTTTTCTACTTCAATTTTCCAGATGGCTTCCATACCCAATTCCGGATATTCCACACATTCGATGCTCTTGATGTTATTCTGTGCAAGGATAGCTGCCGGACCTCCGATAGAGCCAAGATAGAAACCACCATATTTCTTACAAGCATCTGTCACTTGCTGGCTACGGTTACCTTTTGCCAACATGACCATGCTGCCGCCATGACTTTGGAACAGTTCTACATAAGAGTCCATACGTCCTGCTGTAGTAGGACCCATAGAACCACAAGCCATGCCTTCCGGAGTTTTTGCCGGACCTGCATAATAAATAGGATGATCCTTAATATATTGTGGCAAGTCTTCGCCGCGATCCAAACGTTCTTTCAGTTTAGCATGGGCGATGTCACGACCTACGATGATCGTTCCGTTCAATGACAGACGAGTAGCTACCGGATATTTAGTCAGCTCTTTCAGGATTTCAGGCATCGGACGGTTCAGGTCGATCTTTACAACATCACCTTCACCTGCTTGACGCAGTTCTACAGGAATAAGTTCGCCCGGATTTGAATCCAGTTTCTCAATCCAGATACCTTCCTTATTGATTTTACATTTGATGTTACGGTCGGCAGAGCAAGATACTCCCAAGCCTACCGGACAAGAAGCACCGTGACGAGGCAAACGGATGATGCGTACGTCATGAGCAAGATATTTACCTCCGAATTGCGCGCCCAATCCAATTTTGTGAGCTTCTGCCAAAACTTCTTTTTCCAGTTCGATGTCGCGGAATGCACGGCCATATTCGTTTCCAGTAGTCGGCAAGTTATCATAGAAATGAGTAGAAGCCAGCTTCACTGTCAATAAGTTCTTTTCAGCAGAAGTTCCACCGATCACGAAAGCGATATGATAAGGAGGGCAAGCGGCTGTTCCCAATGTTTTCATTTTTTCAACCAGGAATGGAACCAGTGTACCGGGATTCAGGATCGCTTTTGTTTCCTGATACAAATATGTCTTGTTGGCAGAACCACCACCTTTTGTTACGCAAAGGAATTCGTATTCCATACCTTCGGTAGCTTCGATGTCAATCTGTGCAGGGAGGTTACATTTTGTATTTACCTCATCATACATATTCAAAGGCGCATTCTGTGAATAACGCAGGTTCTCTTCAGTGTATGTTTTATATACGCCCAGTGAAAGCGCTTCTTCATCAGAATATCCAGTCCATACCTGCTGTCCTTTTTCACCATGGATAATAGCAGTACCAGTGTCCTGACAGAAAGGAAGTACACCTTTTGAAGCAACTTCCGCGTTACGCAGGAAAGTCAATGCCACATACTTATCGTTTTCACTTGCTTCCGGATCACTCAGAATCTTAGCAACTTGTTCGTTGTGCGAACGACGAAGCATGAATGATACATCACGAAAAGCTGCATTAGCCATCGCAGTCAAACCTTCTTTCTCAATTTTCAGGATAGGATTTCCTTCAAACTCGCTTACTGATACATAGTCTTTTGTAAGCAGATAATACTCAGTTGTATCTTTTCCCTTTTCAAACATGGGCTGATACTTAAACGGAGGTGTTGCCATAAGTTTCTTATTTTATTACGTAATGTTAGTTAGTGTGGCAAAGGTAGTAATTAAGAATGAAGAATGGCGAATGATGAATGAAGAATTAAGAATGAATAACGGAGAAAAGCAGGAACAGCAAAAGACAATCATAAACAATAAACAACGAGCGGTAAACAAGCTATGCCATTCATTGACATCTGCCGTTCACCGCTCACTATTTTATTTACAGTTTGCTATTTATCATATCCTGTTTATCATCCACAGTTCGCCATCTGCCACTCCTATTATGATTCGATTGCTTCAATCCGTTTGATTAACTCGTTTCCAAGAGCTGTTTTATCTTCAATATGTTTCAAGACGGCAGTCACAAAGGTATTACTTTCGAAATCACCGCGTACTTGCTCAAAATCCTGCTTCATTTCGTCGTGGGAGCCGTCAGCACCAAATCCGGTCATGGAAGACAACGAAAATTCTTTCTTGGCATCCTCATATACCATCTTATCCAATCCGACAACAGCTTGCTGCCACGCTTTCACGATACCGATGATATCTTGTGCTGTAATCGTTTCCGGATTCAGGCCGTAGAATTCCTGAATCTTATGATAAGCCCATGTCCATTCATAGGTATAATAATTCTCGTGCATTTCTGCAAAGCTTGCATTGATGGATTTCAAACGATTGACTGTTCCATTCTCAATACCATCCAACAATCGGTCGATTTCACTCTTGGGAGCAATCAGTCCGGAAACATCCACCCATTCGCCAAGTCCGATTTCCGTGTCAGGTTTCAGTCGCTGACGGATTTCTTCATTGGTCTGGAAATTAATACCCTCCAATCGTTTTATGATGGAGTTTCCCAAGAACTTGTGAATGGCGATTTCATAAAAACGAATTCCGTTATTCAGAGAAGAGTTCTTGATTTTAGCACTCTGGTAGGAGTAGATCTCTGAAGTTTCACCGGATACACGTTTCAATTCTTTCAAAATGGAACGTCCTTTAAACATCTTCTGAATGGTATAAGGACTCAGCAGGTTATAATTGATATAATCCAGCCGGTTCGGATCTTTTCGCTTATCACGCTTTGGCCATTTCTGTGCGTCACGGATAGTACCTACACTTCTCAAATTAACTCCCGGAACCAGATAAGTGGTATTCCGCTGCTCTATCAGGTAAGAGAAAGGAAGATTGGAAGTATCGGCATGATTAACATGACGTCCCATTACCAAAGAGAAAGCCCCGACACGTGCCGGCCACAGGATATATGAATCGGAAGTGGTCTTCGCTCCTCTCTCCATCGTTCCCTGATGGATAGGACCTAACTTATACATGTGATTACTCTGATTGGACCCCGAACCCGCATTCATAAACGAGAACATACCGGCAATCAATAAAGTAGATTTATGGTGTGTCACAGTGAAAGGACCTGCAAAAATAGCACATGCCTCACCGTTCTCTCCCTGACAATTACTGAAGAATAAAGAATCGGAAGCGGAATAATTGTGTCCCAGTTTACAGGATTGTCCGACGAAACAACGAGTCAACATCGTGCCGTCATCCACTTTAGAGCCGGAAGAGATGATAAAGTCATCACAGATTACACCATGTCCGATATGTACAGGTGCCGTCACATTACTATTGACGCTGCCATTGGATAAGCGGCAGGTCCCACAGATATGGCAGTAATCACCAATCCGGACATTCTTGATCGAGCCCGTATTGAGAATCATCACATGATTGCCAATACTGCCGACAGCAGAAGCATGTTTATTGGAATAATAATCCGCAATAGATTTCATACGGTTTATCAGCTCGGGACGATGGCGGTACAGTGCAAGAATATATGCCTGGTGCGCAGACAATTTATCGTTCATCAACACCTCACGGCCTCCTGTTTCATTCAAGACAGCCACTTCTACCCCATTACCAAAAGTGCTTAACCTATCCACTAAAATAATATCTACATTCTCAATGAAGGTGTCACTGCCAATCTCATAATTAGCAATATAGTTCTGTATATTCTCAATACAGCAGTTATCGCCCACCGACACATTGTGCAACGTCACATGACGTAATCCCGAATGTTTCTTGATTCCCCCCGGCAATGTAAATTCAGCTTCGAATACCCCCAGTTTTACTTCACCCGAGAAACGGGTATGATGGACGTACTCACAATTAAAACCCTCTGCCACTGATACATTTCCCCAATCATCGGCCAGACATGACTGGCTCTTCAACTGAAGTATCTCATCTTCAGTCAATCTACGATAGTCTTTCATCTTAATAATGTGTTAATGTGCCCATATGCCAATGTGCCAATTCTGATGCAGTATGCGCAACCAATTGGCACATCAGCACATTAGCATATTGATTATTCTTCCTCTTCTTCGTAGGTCTGATAAAGAAAATCGTTATAGGGATATTTCTGAACGTGTAATTCTTTCACTCGCTGATAAACTACATTTTTCAGTTCGTCTATATTGATTCGTTCGCGGGCGGAAATAAAGAGGCAGTTATCCTCCATTTTTGCCATCCACGTCTTCATCAGTTCTTCGAGTGTTAAGTTTTCCTTTGTTCGGGGGGTAAGGTCGTCCGGCGCTTTCTCCACGTAGGTGTAAGCGTCTATTTTATTAAATACAAGTATCATAGGTTTGCCACTGCCTCCAATCTCTGCCAGGGTCTTGTTCACCACCTCAATCTGTTCCTCAAATCCGGGGTGGGAAATATCGACTACGTGCACAAGCAAATCTGCTTCACGTACCTCATCCAGGGTAGATTTAAAAGATTCTACCAAGTCGGTAGGTAACTTGCGAATAAACCCTACTGTATCTGACAACAGGAACGGTAGATTATCGATAATCACTTTGCGCACAGTAGTGTCTAAAGTAGCGAACAGTTTGTTTTCCGCAAACACTTCACTCTTGGAGAGAAGATTCATCATGGTTGATTTTCCCACATTGGTATAACCAACCAGTGCAACACGTATCATGCGTCCGCGATTCTTGCGTTGGGTAGCTTTCTGCTTGTCAATCTCCGCCAGACGTTCTTTCAGCAATGACATACGGTTCAGGATGATACGGCGGTCCATCTCAAGCTGTGTTTCACCCGGACCACGAAGTCCCACGGAACCTTTGCCACCACCGGCACCGGAACCACCTCCCTGGCGTTCCAAGTGAGTCCAAAGCCGCTGCAAACGCGGCAACATATATTTATACTGTGCCAGTTCTACCTGTGTCTTCGCATTGGCTGTCTGCGCACGCATGGCAAATATATCAAGAATCAGTGAAGTACGGTCCAGTATCTTCACTTTCAGTTCAGCTTCAATATTACGAATCTGTTTCGCAGAAAGCTCATCATCAAAGATGACCATTCCTACTTCACGTTCTGCTTCCTCTTCGTCATGGATATATTGTCTGATTTCTTCCAACTTTCCTTTTCCAACATAAGTCACAGAGTTAGCCGTCGGCAACTTCTGTGTAAATCGTTTCACAACTTCCGCCCCAGCCGTCTCGGCAAGGAAAGCCAGTTCATCCAGATACTCGTTTGTTTTACGCTCATCCTGCGTCTGTGTGATGAGTCCTACAAGCACTGCTGTTTCTACTTTGGCTTCGGATATTACAAATTCTTTCATTCTTTACTTCTATTATATATAATAATGTGGGCGCAAATATAACAAAAAAAAAGAGGACAATGTTTTATTGTCCTCTTTTTCGTATCATTTATGGTAATTCAATTATAAATCAAACCATAGTTTTTCCCAGATTTTCGGAGATTCTTTCGGTGCATTAATATTAGCTGTCATTTCTTCAGGACTATATTCCCATCTTCTGATCAATTCTTTTGAAGTTGCATCTTCCGGGACTTGCAATGTCGGGACCTCGTTTCCGGCAGTACCAGATCGCCTCCATTGTACAAACTCCTCAAACGGACGATCCATCAAATCAATCCATTGCTGCATATGAATCTCATACAGAGCTTTTTCCTGGGTCATCGTTGTCAATTCCGGTAAACCTGTAACATATGTATCAATATCGGATTCCGCAACTCCATAAAAAGCACATGCTTCACGAATTCCTTTCAGGTACAGTTCATTAGCTTTCGACAGATTTTGAGCAACTCCTAATCCGCGCGCATAAGCTTCTGCTTCCAAAAGTAGCTGTTCTTGACAAGAATAAATCAATTCCGGAGCGTCTCTTCTGAAAAGGTAGTTGCTTACAACAGATGACAGTAGATTTTCTTCATCATCCGTCTTTGCAGCCTCTCTATTACCCAACCCCCGGTATACACCATCCGCACCCGGTTCAAAATAACAGGGAATACGGGGATCATTACGTTCTTGCATCGGTTTCAACATATAATTGCTGGCAAAGAACAATATTTGTGTCCCCCCAACCAATTCTATAAGTTCATATTTAGGGTTCTGGTTACCCGGATCTGTAGAGTAAGGAAATACCAAATTGTCCGCTGCTGATGCAACCATTCCTCCAGCCTGCAGCAACGTACCAATAGCAGCAGCCTTAGAAGGGTCTTTATCTACCATAACCATCAATGTTCTGAATTTTAAAGACTTTGCCAAAGTCATCCATTTGTTCATATCACCTTTGTAATAGATATCGTACTCATCAATTGCATTAGCATCATTCAGATCTATAAGCTGTAATGCCTCATCAAGTAATGACAAAACACCATTCAATACACTTTCCTGAGAATCAAATTTCGGATATTTAATTGTTCCGTTCCAGGATTCTGTGAAAGGAATATCTCCCCACAACATCGTTGCCTCATACATATGCTCAGCCAAAAGAATCTTACACTGCGCAATAGCATTGTGATTCACCGGTTCTGACTCTTCTGCATTTTTAATAGCTAACATCAAATTATTGCCACCTACAGAATAATAATGTTTCCAGACATTCCCTGTACTATAAGGAGAAATAGTATATACAGATTCATCCCAGCCACCGTAATCAAGTCCACCATCAACTTGACACTGCGAACTCATAGATAAAGGAATATAAAAGTCACCACCAGTGCGTGTTCCAGCCCAGTTTACAGCTACATAGTTAAACAAATACCCGGGATCAACTTTCTCGGCAGTATTGGGATCATGGTTAATATCGAGCCAATCGCTACATGAAGTTAAACATGCCAAAGCGCTCAATGCGTATGTTAATATTTTCTTTTTCATTATCATATTCGTTTAAATCTTACAATGTTAATCTGACATTAAATCCAAAACTTCTGGTAGAAGGTATGCTGTTAAACTCTACACCACCCCCAATCTGAGAAGGACCGAAGAAGTTAGCTTCCGGATCAATATGTGGCACATGATCTTTAATAATCCATAAGTTACGTGCCTCAAAACCTAAATCCAATGATTTAACAAAAAAGCTCTTGAACCATTTGCGTGGGAAGCTATAAGACAACTGTACCTCTCTGAGTTTTACAAATGATGCATTATAGATATTCCCTTCATTATTACTAGAATTGGATATATGCTGCCAATAATCCTGCATACTTTTCACAGGAACATCATTAGGTCTATATGTTCCATCATCCTGAAGGATTACACCCGGCTCAATAAAGGAAGCATCTTCACGGTGAGCTATTGTTTCAGCAGCCAAACCGCTACTTCTTAAATTAGCTACAGTCTCTGAATACAAAGAACCTCCATGACGGATATCAATCAAGAAACTCAAGGTAACTCCCTTATAAGTAAATGTATTGTTGATTCCCATCGTAAAATCAGGATATACATCTCCTAAACGCACGTTATTAACAGTTTCTCTCAAACCTGTTTTAGAATTAATCACATAATTTCCTTGGTCATCACGTTTCCAACCCGTGCCATACAAGCCAAACGAATCTCCTTTAGCAGCCTTAATTTGTAAACCGCTCAGTCCACTCGTTAACGTATATTCATCAAGTCCTTCAGCTAACTCCTCCACTGTCTGCTTATTTGAAGCAAATGTTGCATCCAGGTCCCATTTAAAATCACGTGTTTCCACAGGAGTCAACCCCAAAGTTACTTCAACACCTTTATTGGCAATCTTCCCGGCATTAATATTATTGGCAAAGTAGCCTGTTGACAATGGGACATCAATACTTACAATCTGATTCTTTGTAATATTGCTATAATAAGTCATATCTAACCTAATTTTTCCACCGAAGAAACGCAAATCAGCTCCAACTTCAAAAGAACTTTGATTTTGCGGCTTCAAATTCTCATTTGGTAAGACACGAGGTCCCGTAAAGCCAACTAATCCCATATGGGGGAAAGTGTTAACATTACCCAGATATTGCAAAAAGTAAGTACTAGCGGGAGTATATTTAAATGCCAAATTGTACGGATCTTCATCACTACCCACATTAGCATAACTCAAACGAACCTTACCAAAATTCAGAATATCTTTGTTTTCCATCAACTCCGTAAAAATAAAACTACCACTTATGGAAGGATAGAAATAGGAACGATTATTGATCGGTAGAGTAGACGACCAGTCATTACGTCCTGTTACATTTACGAAAAGCATATCTTTGTATCCCAAACTAATATCTCCATATAAACCAACAAGACGTTTCTTTTCATAATAATTTACCGGAGTAGTAGACTTCGCATTAGTATATGTGTATAGCCCATCAACAACCAGATTCTGCGCCTGCACATTTTCATTCTTCCATTCCTCCTGATAGAGATTATGCCCCATCATTACCTTAAAATGATAGTCATTTGCAAAAGTCTTCTCGTAAGAAACCATTAAGTCATTATTTATAATTCTTTTATACAAATTCCAAGTCTGGAACTTTCCGTTCAAGGCTCCTACAGTACCTTTTGCATATACCTTACGCCTTCCTTCTGTGTAAAAATCTGTTCCGGCATTATTGGTGATAGTCAGTCCTTCAATCGGTTTATAAGTCAATGTGATATTACCAATCATACGATCTAAATTATTGGTAAACTTATTCTTATTAATAATCCAATATGGATTATTACTTTTACCTTCCGGATCTAATGTGATTTGCTTTCCATTCTCATCCACCCAATTCTTTTGAATATCATGTATATCAATAGTTCTCGGCAATCCATTAATCAATGGAATCAGTAGGTTACTATCATTTGCACCTTGTGCCGGACGACCTTCAGAGTCGGAACGTATATATTGAGCAGAAATACGACCTGTGAAGTTCTTAGTAAAATTCATACCCGCATTGACAGAAAAAGCGTATTTATTATAGTCAGATCCAGGTACAACACCAGTCTGATTAGTAGAAGTAAAGCTCAAACGGAAGTCCGCCTTTTCACCACCCCCCGCAACTGATACATTATTAATATAACTCATTCCCGTTTCATAGAAATCCTTTACATTATCAGGATTTGCCTTCAAAGTCACTTTATCACCTTTGTAATCTGTAAACTGCTGATCTTGTACCGATGAGATCTTCGGTCCCCAACCATTCAACATTTTCACATTATATACACCATAACTGCCTTGTGCATATTCATTTTGAAAGTCAGGTAACTTTAGTACATTTTCAAATCGTGTAGAAGAGTTTACTGTTACAAACACCGGTGAGTTCTTCTTTCCCTTCTTAGTAGTAATAACGATAGCACCATCCTTTGCACGCGCTCCATACAATGCTGTTGCAGCTGCTCCCTTCAATACATTGATAGATTCAATATCATCTGAATTAATATCCCCTGCACGATTACCGACATCAACTATACCATTAGTTCTGTCAGGGTTATAGGAACCATTGTCAATTGGAAGCCCGTCAATAATAAATAAAGGAGAAGAAACGGTACCAATAGACGAAGCTCCACGAATCTGTATACTTGAACTACCACCTACCGTACCAGATGATTGGGCTATTTGCAGTCCCGCAATCTTACCAGACAATGAATTAAGTACATTACTTTCACGTGCTTTAGTTATTTCATCTCCCTTCACACTAGATACGGCATAACCTAGGGATTTTTCCGATCGCTTAATCCCCATAGCTGTCACTACAACCTCATCTAGATTTTGGGAATCAGACTTTAGCACAACTTTTAAAGTTGGTTTGATCACCACTTCTTGTGTCTGCATACCAATATACGAAATCTGCAAAGTCTTTGCAGAACTTGGTACATTCGACAAATTAAAATTACCATCTACATCTGTGATTGTACCCAGAGTGGTACCTTTTACCAACACAGAAGCGCCAACAACTGGCTGCCCGTCTTCTTCAGAAATCACAACGCCTGTGACCTTTTGAGTCTGGGCAGTTACTAGGCCTATGCCCACAAAAAGGCATGCCAATAACAGCATTAATTTTCTTTTCATAAATTCTCTCTTAAAGTTTAACTTTACATTATTTGTATCTTTACTCTAACAATTTGCAAATATATTAATAAAACTGAAACTAGCAATTATATTAATAAAAAAAGGTTGCAAATATAACATTTTGTTATTTTACAAGCTGTATTTATGCCGATAAGCATATTTTTTTCAACCAAAAGTTTTGATTGCTAAAACAGCAATTGACACTTTGCATAAGCAAAATGCCTCTTTTAATATTTCTTTTACTCGTTTTTAGTCATAAAACACCTTTAAAAGCCATTCTTTTTGCTTTTTTCGTGAAAAAGCGAATAAAAAAGTGGCATTTAATTTAAAGTTTTGTGAATACCAAGTGATTTGAAGATTTATTTTTTAGAGATATTAATGCTTATTCGCCTCTGATATAGCACAGAATTACGTCTAATTTGTTCTATTATTAATTAAAAAATGAAAGTATGGAAAAGATCAGTTACAACCTTGTGTTTAACAGAAAGAAGAGATTGAATAAAAGAGGAATGGCATTAGTTCAGGTAGAAGCCTATCTGAACAGGAAAAAGATGTATTTCTCCACCAAAATATATCTCAAACCGGAACAGTGGGATGCCAAACGAAAAATGGTGAAGAATCATCCTAATGCGAATGTTTTGAATCGTATGTTATATGAAAATATAGCAGCTATTGAGCAAACAGAACTTGGACTATGGCAACAGGGAAAGTCCATATCGTTAGATTTATTAAAAAATTCTATTGATAAACCTCTAAGCAATGGAAGGTCGTTTTTGACTTTTTTTAAAGAGGAGATAGCCAATTCTTCTTTGAAAGAAAGTACCCGTCAAAATCACCTTTCCACGCTTGAATTACTTCAGGAGTTCAAGAAAGAGGTATTATTTACCGATTTGACATTTGAGTTTGTGTCTTCATTTGATAATTATCTGCAATCTAAAGGTTATCACCTTAATACTATTGCCAAGCACATGAAGCATCTGAAACGATATATTAATGTTGCAATAAATAAGGAGTATATGGATATACAGAAGTATGCCTTTAGAAAATATAAAATTAAAAGTATAGAAGGAAGCCATACACACTTAGCTCCGGAAGAGTTACACAAATTTGAGAATTTGCAGCTGACTGGAAGATATACGAGACTGCAAAAAACAAAAGATGCTTTTTTATTTTGCTGTTATGCTGGATTACGATATTCTGATTTCACTAATCTGACCTCTGCAAATATTGTTGAGTTCCATCAGGAGACTTGGATAATATACAAATCTGTCAAAACAGGTATGGAGGTACGCCTTCCTTTATATTTATTATTTGAGGGTAAAGGAATCCAGATATTGCAACGCTATAAAGATGACTTCAATAGTTTTTTCAAGTTGAAAGACAATTCTAATATTAATAAGGAATTAAACATATTGGCAGGCTTGGCTAAAATTGATAAACGTGTATCGTTTCACACCGCCCGTCATACAAATGCTACCTTATTATTATATAATGGTGCCAATATAACTACTGTACAAAAACTGTTAGGACATAAAAGTGTAAAGACCACGCAGGTATATGCGAATATAATGGATATTACAGTGGTGCGTGATCTTGAGAAAACTGCCTCATCAAAAAAATAATAATAAGCACAAAAACTAAACGAAAGTGTTCTGTTTTTAAGATTTGGTTATAGAAATGGAAGGTATAATTTTCTCTAATAGAAGAAAGTGTGTATAATTAAATGAAAGAATATGCAATATAAGTTCCGAAAACGCATATATATAATCTAAAGATACATCATAATTACGAATATTATCACTCGTCCCATTTAAAGGAATAAAGCGTTCCTTTAAAAGGAACGAGTCATTGGTCGTAGAGAAGCCCTTGCTTTCTTTAAAAGGAAAGGATTAAAAGCTAATTTATAAACTTGACAGCCTCTAATAGCTATTAAAATCCGGCATTTGGGGTTCTTTCATTTTAGCATCAGATAAATGATAAATACCTCTTTTTGCATAATTAGATGTAATTACACAATCTCTTTGATACAGAAAAAGCATATAACCATCCAATATAAATATTCATCAATCATATTCTCTGCGATTTTGGAGGATATTTGAATCCACCCCTGCATATTTTAAAATATACAGTAATAAAATATGCATTTTTTCATCTGGAGTTTTTCTTTTTCTTAGATTACCGTTTGCTAATGAATATATTATTATAGTCAATAATTATTGGATATAATTTAGAACAAGAAAACCATCTTCAACAGTTAAGATGGAAATAAGTTTTAGCTTATATCATATAAGATAAGAACTTAAATAATTAATTAATAGATGGTTATGCCCTATTTTTGATAGAAATCTGGTATCATAAATCAGTAAACTAATATGTTTGGTAGGTGCTTAATATATTGATAATCTGTATAATAACTACAACAAAAAAATATTTCCAAAGGAAAGCAAACATCATATATATTGTTAGTAATCAACATATTATAGTTGTATTTAGTTCTGCAAAGACTTTGCAGATTTCGTACATCGGTATGCAGACGCAGGAAGTGGCGATAAAGCCCAATTTGCGAGTGGTTCTCAAATCTGATGCACAGCTAATAGATGAGGTTGTGGTAACCGGATATGGGGTAACTAAAAAAGCGGCATTTACGGGATCTGCCCAAACGGTGGATAATAAGGACTTGATGAAAAAAACAGATGCAAACTTTATGAAGTCTTTGGAAGGATCAGTAGCTGGTTTACAAGTAAATAGCTTGACTGGACAACCTGGTGCATACGCTTCTACTACTATTCGTGGAGTTGGTTCAATGAATTCTGGAACCGAACCTTTATACGTAATTGATGGTATTGCCATTTACACAGACAAAATGGGGGCTTATAACAAAGCCGGGACAGGGGATATGGCGGCAAGTCCGATGGCTAATATCAATCCTAACGACATTGAGTCCATCACAGTTTTGAAAGATGCTACAGCTACAGCTATTTATGGAGCTCGTGCAGCGAATGGAGTAATTGTAGTTACTACTAAAAAAGGTAGTCTGGGAAAAGCGCGTTTTAATGTGAATGCAAAAGTCGGAACTAGTTTTGTAGGTAAGATAGATCATAATTATCGTACGACAAATCTGGATAAATACAAAGAGATCTGGACCGAAGGACTAACAAATGCAGGATATGACGGTGAGGATGGCATGACTTCTGCTGAATGGCTGAATGCCTATGTTATGGATTGGTATAATGTGGACTTGACGCAAAATATCAAGAGTGTGGATTGGCTGAAGGAGATTCTGCAAAATGGTTTTTCACAAGAATATGATATCAGTGCTCAAGGTGGGAATGAAAATTTGCGCTATTATATTAGTGGAGGATATTTTCAGAATACAGGTATCGTCATCGGAACTGGAATGAAACGCTATAGCGGACGTATTAGTTTAGATGGAAAAAGCGGGCGGATAGGATATGGACTTTCTGTGAATGGAGCACTCTCCGATATAAACAATACTATGACTGAAAGCCAATATACTAATCCTATTGTAGCAGTATATGACATCCGTCCGTTTGAACAGGTGCGCAATGAAGATGGAACATATAATACAAATGTTAATTATAATCCTGTAGCCATTAACGATAAAGAAAAAGGTGATAAACGCAATCAAAAGCAGATTACATTGGTTGTGAATCCATATTTTACTTATAATATTATTGATGGCTTAACATGGAAGACAAATGCAGGATTGAGCTTAATTGACTTGGACGAGTTCTTTTACAGTTCAATTTATAATCCTCAATATTCCGGTAGCGGTATGCTTGGTCAAAGAAATCAGGAAAGGGCAACAACCTTGACCATTACCAATACCGTAAACTTCAACCGCACTTTCAAAGACATGCATCATTTGAATGTATTGTTGGGACAAGAAGCACAGAAAATATCTTATAGAACAATTTATGCAGCTGCCAGTGGATATCCTAGTGATGCTGTTTTTGAATTGGACAATGCTTCCAAGCCAACAGGGGCGGGATCTTCAACCAAAGCAAGCACTCTTTCTTCGTTCTTTATGAATGCAGAATATAACTTGAATGATAAATATTATCTGTCAGGCAGTTTCCGTTATGACGGCTCGTCAAGATTTGGTGTAAACAACAAATGGGCTCCTTTCTGGTCTATAGGAGCAAAATACCGCATCTCTAACGAAAGCTTTATGGAAAATACCAAAAGTTGGTTGACAGATTTGACTATCAGAGGTAGTTATGGAACTGTAGGTAATCAGGATATTGGTTATTATGCAGCAATGGGATTATATAATTATGGATATTCTTATAATGGTAAACCAGGAGCTATTCCTTACCAAATAGCCAATCCGGATCTAAAATGGGAGACTGTTGCAAAAGCCGATATCGGTATCCATGCTGTTTTCTTTGAAAGACTGACACTCGAAGTAGATTATTATAACCAACGGACAAAAGATATGATATTTGATGTACCACTTTCTTACACAACTGGATTCGGGTCTATCCTAAAAAATGTAGGTGAGATGGAAAACAAAGGTATAGAATTCTTGATTAACGCTAACGTACTTAGAAATAAGGATTTCAGTTGGGATGTTCGTTTCACTGGTACGGCAAATAAAAATAAAATCATAAAACTTGCCACAGAAAAACCAATTGAGAATACTCTAACTATCAGAAAAGTTGGCGAGGCGTATAATACATTCTATATGCCGGAATATGCAGGAGTGGATCCTGAAACAGGAGAAGCAATGTGGTATAAAGGACAAGAAGGGGATGAGAAAACAAAAAATGTAAATGAGGCCGGTCAGCGAATTGTAGGTTCTGCCGATCCTAAATTTTATGGTGGCTTTGGAATGAATTTCAAATACAAAGGTTTTGACTTCTCTTTTGATACCAGTTTCACCTTGGGAAATAAAGTATATAACTCCGGATTTGCATTTGATATGCAGGTTGGACATTATTTCTTAGGTCCGGTATCTAACTATGTTTATGACAACCGCTGGCAAAAGCCGGGAGATATAACCGACGTACCCAAATTTGTAGCTGGAGACAACTCGGGAGCAGAAACTAATTCCAGCCGTTTCTTAATGAACGGTTCTTATTTGAGAATGAAATCCATGGTTTTAGGATATACTCTTCCGAAGAACCTTATGAATAAAGTGGCTATTGACAATTTAAGAGTTTATATCTCTGCTGACAATTTGTTCACTATCACTGCTAAAGATTTTATAGGATTTGATCCACAAACTAGATCTACCGGTATGCAGTCTTGGGCATATCCTGTACCTAGAAATATCATGTTCGGTCTTAATCTTAGCTTCTAAAAAATAACTTTAGAAATTTATGACAATGAAGAAAATATTATTTGCTTTATTAACCGGTTGGATGGCAATTTCATTCACCGCATGCGATGACTTCTTGACAGAAACGCCATCAACTTCTGTTCCGACAGAAGAAGCCTTGGTTACTACCCAAGATTTTCAGAATGCTTTAAATGGTGTATATTACACATTAGGTTCATATCGTTTTCTGGGACGTGATGTATTAGCAATTGGAGATGCGCCAACGGATATCACTTCACATTCCGTTGCAACGTCCCATTTCTATGACATCTTCCGCTATCAGATACTGGATACTAATTCATACATAGAAGAAATATGGGCATACGGATATTGGGCTATCGACCGTTGTGCACGTATCATTAAAGAAGGTGCTTCATTTAAAGAAGTAACAAAGGGGGATCTGACAGAAGTGGAAGGATGCATCGCTCAAGCCTATGCAATTAAAGCCCTCTGTTCTTTCTATTTGACTAACATGTTTGGTTTGCCATATTCGGAAGCCAACAAAACGACATTAGGTATCGTAAACGTTACTGAGCCCGTCCCTGCCTATTCACAGGTGTCAAGAGTTAGTGTAGAACAAAATTATAGCCTGATTCTTGATGATATAACGAAGGCTAAAGAATATTATGCTAAAGAAGGTGTTGAAAATGTAGGTAAACAGTATATGAATACGGCTGCAGTTGCTGCACTTGAAGCTCGCGTAAAACTCTATATGAAAAATTACGAAGGGGCTATTACGGCGGCTCAAGAGGCAATAACCCTAAGTGGTGGTACAATTGTATCAACCAAAGAAGACTATAAGAATATGTACACGACATTGGCTGTTTCGACAGAAGACATTTTCTTTATAGCAAAAGCCGAAGATGATTATTTATCTGCTAATGCTCTGAATACTTTATGGAATAAATACGGTTTGTCTATTAACAGCGCAACAATAGCAGAATATTCATCTAATGATATTCGTCTGGCACTTCTTGGCGGTACGTGGACTGGTGGAAAAATGCGTGGTATCACAACCAATAATCAGATTTCTAACTTGCCGGTTTTCAGACTGCCTGAAATGTATTTAATACAGGCAGAAGCATATGCAAAACAATCAACTCCTGATTATGGTAAAGCTAAAGAAAAACTGTTGGAAGTAGCGGCAAAAAGAAACCCGGATTTGGATGATAGTGAAATTGCAGAGGATCAGACGATTATTGATGTGATTGACAAAGAAAGAAAATTAGAACTGGTTCAAGAAGGACATCGCTTCTTTGATGCAAGAAGATTAGGCAAAATTATTAGTGTGGCAGATGGAGCGTATACTAATTTCAACATTGCCAAATTTGTGTACCCAATACCTTCTTTTGAAGTTAATTCAGGTTTTGGAGTTATACAAACAGAGGGATGGAGTGATAATCTACCTCGATAAAACATTTTTTAATATTGCCTCCATATAAGGATAAGTTTTAAATAAGTAGATGAGACCTGCAATTTTAGAATTAATCGAAATTGCAGGTCTTATTATTTATAAATATATACATAAATAGTTTTACGTAAGAAACATTTACTTCAACATCGTATCGAATAATGGGGAGAAGGAGCACGTCTATTAGACTACAGACGTTATATTGATCCGGAAGACTGGGAAATGACGATGATGATTCCAATGACAGAGTTCGACGGTAATGAAAGCTTAAATATTGCCACTGATCAGAATCCATAAACAATTCACTTCTTTTTAATGAAATAAAAAAGAGTAGATACAATATATCCAATTCCAAGATATAAAAAAGATACTGATTTATAAAGGTAAAAATGAGACTAAACTCTTTGGCAAGCCTTGGAGTTTTAGTCTCATTTCTATTAAGGGGGTTATAAAAAAACTCGGGAATCTATTTTTTACAAAAGTAATTTAAAATAAAATATTCCTGATAGTTGTCATCCATTTACGGCTTTATTTATATATATCTTATTAACTTCTATAAGGGTAGTTCATTTTTTACAGCAAAGATAAATTTCATTTTAAGGACTCTTCAACCCTTCTATCTTTTATCATCAAGGAAGCATCCCCTCTCTCACAATATCCACCAAAATCGGTTTCAATCCGCTGACGAAACATTCCACCGCAATTACCATCAGAATCAATCCCATGAGGCGCATCATTACATTGTTTCCCGTCTCGCCCAATACGTTTACCAATTTCGTAGAAGCACGAAGAATAAAGAAAGTCAGCAGATAAATCAGGGCAATAGTGCCGATCAAAATTCCCTTCATTTCATAAGAATGTGCATCCTGCATCAAGACAATAGCATTGGCAATCGCTCCGGGACCGCATAACATAGGAATGCCGAGAGGAGTAATGGAGATATCATCCGCATACGTTTTGATTTCTTCATCTTTCAGTTTCATTGGTGTATAACGGGCTTGAAGCATATCAAAGCCGATCTTGAAGATAATCACCCCACCGGCAATACGGAAGCCATTGGTAGAAATACCGAAAAACTTAAAAAGAAACTGCCCGGCAAAGACAAATACCATTATTGTAATAAACGACACAATGGTGGCGCGACGTACGATAGACTGACGTTCCTTATCCGTCATACCATGAGTCATGGTAAGGAAGACAGGCATCGTTCCCAATGGGTTGGTCAATGTAAAGAATGAAGTGAAACAAAGTAAGGCAAAAGGCAGAAGCGTACTATCCATGATTATATCGTATTTTATGCAAAATTAAAACGCAACAAAAATACGACTTAATCCAGAAAACCTATAATAAATCCATTAATTCTTTCAAGGAATGTATGTGATAAGTGGGAAGAAAAGGGAAAGTAGTCCGTTCCGTCACATTGTAAAAAGCCTGATGCATCCCTACTCCGTGCGCTCCGGTTATATCCGCTTCCCAACTGTCACCAATCATCAAGGATTCGCGCAATTCGGATTGAGTGGCAGACAAGGCAAAATTAAATATTGCCGGCCAAGGCTTCAACACTCCGAGATCTTCCGAAAGAATCACTTTTTTGAAATACCCGTCCACTCCTGCCGACCGCATCTTGCATGATTGCAATTCACGGAATCCATTGGAAAGGATATAGAGGTTATATTTAGGAGCAAGATATTCCAATACCTCCTTTGCATGAGGCATCAAAGTACTTTTAGTGGGAATAATCGCGAAAAAATCTTTCGAGAACTGTTCGGCAAGCGCTTCATCTTCCACTCCCACAGCCTGTAAAGGATAAAAGAAACGTTGACGGTTCAATTCATCTTTCGTTATTTTTCCTTCGCCGTACTCAATCCAAAGTTCGGTATTTCTTTGCTGATAAAGGGTATAATAATGATCGAACGAATCAAAATAACGGTCGAATGAATATTTCTGATATACTTCTTCAAAAGTATCACGGGCATTTTGAGAGAAAGCCCAGATGGTATCATCAAGATCAAAAAAAAGATTTTTATATTTCATCAGTAGTTATGCGTATAATAAGAAACAAAAAAGCCAATGTGCTAATTTCTTGAATCCAGGAATCAGCACATTGGCAATTCAAAAAGGGATGTCTACCTTATTTTACTTGAATAACCAAGTATCTGGATACACTCCAGAATTCAGTAGGATTAGTAATCTTCAATGTCAACTGGCCTTTGTCATCTTTTACCAATTCATAAGAACCGGACGGATGAGTAGTCAGTAACTCAGCACGTTTAGAGTACAACTTGATTTCTTTGGTTGTACGGATATCGATTTGAGTGAAATAATCCTTATTGAAATCAGCGCTCTTCAATACATCTCCGCTCTGAAGAATCTTTTGAGCTTTCAATTCAGATTTAGTACCGAATACGAACCAGGCAGCATTCAAGCTCTTTTCCTGTTCAGCAACGGTTTTAGCTTTCGCTTCGTTTTCTGCAGCCAACGTTTCTTTAGCAGCAGACAAGTCGCTGACAGCAGCATCCAATTCCTGGATACGGATATTCTTGGAAGCCAGTTCTGTTTGAAGTTCTTCGATACGTTGTTGTTTAGCGTTCAATTCAGCAGTCAAAGCAGCAACAGCTTTTTTCATCTGTGCAGAATTGTAATTGCTGTTCTTCAACTGTGCCTGCAACTTTGCAATCTGCGCTTTGTTTTCTTCCATCTGTTTAGAGATGAATTCGATGTCAGAAGCAATCTGTTGCTTGGCGCTGGCAGAGTTTTCAGTGATGGTTCCACGTTGCAAGTCAACACGACTTTCGGCAGCATTGATCTTACGGAAACCTTCCTGAACTTCATTGAAAGTACCCATCATATCATCCAGTTCAGCATTGCGCTGGTTCAGTTCCATCAAAAGAGAATCATTTTCAGCTTTCAGGTCTTTACTTCCACCTTTAAAGCTATCACACGAAGCTAACATGGCTACGCATACAAATAAAACAGCTAACTTTTTCATACGTTTACGTTTTACGTTTTTTAATGAAATTATTTAATCATCTATTCCTGCTAATACTATCACAATCTCGCCCCGGGGTTCGGTAGCGGTAAAGTGTTCTATCAATTCAGCCAAACTGCCCCGAACTGTTTCTTCGTGGAGCTTGGATATTTCACGCGACACGGTTGCCTGACGTTCAGCACCGAAATATTCGGCAAACTGTGTTAACGTCTTCAACAGACGGTGGGGTGATTCATAAAACACCATCGTACGGTGTTCTTCCGCCAATGTCTTCAGTCGTGTCTGCCGTCCTTTCTTCTGGGGGAGAAACCCCTCGAAGCAGAACTTCTCGTTCGGCAATCCCGATGCAACGAGTGCCGGAACAAAAGCGGTTGCTCCCGGCAAGCACTGCACTTCAATGCCGTTGCGTACACACTCACGAACAACCAGAAATCCGGGATCGGAAATTCCAGGCGTTCCGGCATCCGAAATTAGTGCCACCGTTTCACCTGCCTTTATTCTATTAACAACACTTTCCACCGTTTTATGTTCATTAAATTTGTGGTGAGATTGCATTGCATTCTTTATTTCAAAGTGTTTCAGCAAAATACCGGAAGTACGTGTATCCTCCGCCAAAATCAGATCGACCTCTTTCAGGACTTTGATAGCCCGAAAAGTCATGTCCTCCAGATTCCCTACCGGCGTAGGCACCACATATAGCTTTCCCATCTTGTTTTTGTTTTATGCTGATTGATTAAAAAATTTCTTTAGTAGTTCCAGAAAGTCGTTCACCGCCTCCTTTTCTTCATTCAATTCGACTTTCGAGGACAGAAATGCGACTGCAGTCTTGTAGGAACTCATTACTGATATCTGTTCGATAACCCGATTCATCAAATCAGTGTCGCCTCCGAACAGTTCACGAGAAAAACGGAAAGAATCATTCAAGCTGATAGCATGTCGCAAGCCAGCAGACAGTTTGAGACTTTCTCCCAACACAGCCGATTTAGGTTCTTCCTCTTTCACAACAGTTTCAACGACAGGTTCCGCAACAATTGCCGGTTCCTCTTCTGCTATTACTACAGGGGTCTCTTCCGCAACAATAATCTCTTCTTCCTCATCTTCTTTCACAACAACAGATTCAAGAGATTGTATAATACTAGGTGAATCTACTTCAGACCCGGCAACTTCATCCTCCTCTCCCGCTGTCTCTTCCACAGCTGACGGAGAAATTACCTGAACAGCATCCACCTCCTGTTGCAGTTCGTCCAAACGTCCCTGCATCCGTGTAATGCTCCGCTTCAACAGTTCAGACAAAGTCGGAGTCGGCTCCTTGGTAAATGAATCCATGAGATACTTCAACTCATGAACATCCAACTCAATATCTGTTAATAGCTTCTGTTTCATGTCAGTCCATTGTTTATACGGTGCGAATGTAGGAATAATTTATGCAATAACTTAAAATAATGGATAATTTAACAGTTCTTGCACATTGAATTGCTTACCTTTGTCCACATATTTACTTAATCAAGAAAACACAAAATCTCATGGTATTATTTTCAGAAGACCACATACAGGAGACTAGAAGAAGAGGCCGGATCGAAGTAATCTGCGGTTCCATGTTCTCCGGAAAAACAGAGGAATTGATTCGTAGAATGAAGAGAGCGAAATTTGCGAAACAACGTGTAGAGATATTCAAACCAGCTATCGACACCCGTTATTCAGAAGAAGATGTAGTCTCTCACGACAGCCATTCTATCGCCTCCACTCCCATCGATTCGTCAGCCAGTATCCTACTCTTTACTTCCGAGATAGATGTAGTAGGCATTGACGAAGCACAGTTCTTCGACAGTGGTTTGATTGATGTATGCAACCAGCTCGCCAATAATGGAATCCGTGTTATCATTGCAGGGTTGGATATGGACTTCAAAGGAAATCCATTCGGACCAATGCCGCAATTGTGCGCCATTGCCGATGAAGTCTCCAAAGTTCATGCAATCTGTGTGAAATGTGGCCAGCTGGCTTCTTTCTCACATCGTACTGTCAAGAATGAGAAACAGGTTCTTTTAGGCGAAACAGCCGAATACGAGCCTCTGTGCAGGGAATGTTATCTCCGTGCACGAGGGGAAGATGAGCAGAAAGTATAAACTCTATAAAAGAAAAAGATTATGGAAAGGAAAAAGATAACATTCGACAGTTTTATACGCGGTTCTATCGGATGTGTGTTAGTTGTAGGAATATTAATGCTTGTAGAACGCCTTAGCGGAGTGTTATTACCTTTCTTTATTGCGTGGCTGATAGCTTATATGGTCTATCCATTAGTCAAATTCTTCCAGTATAAGCTACGATTGAAAAGCCGCATTATTTCCATCTTCTGTTCCTTATTCCTTATTACGGTTATCGGAGTCACTTTATTCTACCTATTAGTGCCGCCGATGATTTCGGAAATAGGCAGAATGAACGACTTGCTGGTGACTTACCTCACCAATGGAGCCGGAAACAATGTGCCTAAGAGTCTTTCTGAATTTATCCACGAAAATATCGATCTTCAAGCACTGAACCGTGTATTAAGTGAAGAGAATATCCTGGCGGCAATCAAGGATACCGTCCCCAGAGTGTGGACTTTGCTTGCAGAATCTCTCAACATTCTATTCAGCATTCTTGCCTCCTTCATTATATTATTATATGTAATCTTTATATTATTGGATTACGAAGCGATAGCTGAAGGATGGTTGCATCTGCTACCCAATAAATACCGTACGTTTGCCTCCAATCTGGTTCACGACGTACAGGATGGTATGAACAGATATTTCCGTGGACAGGCTTTGGTTGCTTTCTGCGTAGGTATTCTTTTCAGCATTGGTTTCCTGATTATCGATTTCCCCATGGCTATCGCTTTGGGACTTTTCATCGGAGCATTGAATATGGTTCCCTACTTGCAAATCATCGGCTTCCTTCCCACTATTTTATTAGCAATCCTCAAAGCTGCCGACACCGGACAGAACTTCTGGATTATCATTGCATGTGCATTAGCAGTCTTTGCAATCGTACAAATCATACAGGATACCTTCCTTGTCCCCAAAATCATGGGAAAGATTACCGGACTGAATCCTGCCATCATCCTTTTATCTCTTTCCATCTGGGGTTCATTAATGGGAATGCTCGGTATGATCATCGCCTTACCACTAACAACTTTAATGCTCTCCTACTACCAACGCTTTATTATCAACAAAGAAAAGATAAAATATGATGAAGCCGAAACTACTGATAATCAAGAAACAAGCCATAACTAGGAAAAATAATTGAAACTTTTTTCTACGGAATGCTTGCAAATTAAATAAAAGTAACTACCTTTGCACCCGCAATCAGGAAATAACTGATTCGCAAATAAGGATTGATTCGCTAGCTCAGCAGGTAGAGCACAACACTTTTAATGTTGGGGTCCTGGGTTCGAGCCCCAGGCGGATCACTGAAAACAAAAGAAAAATCAAGCAAATCCCTGATAATCAGACATTATCAGGGATTTCTTTTTTCTGGCAGATAGCAGAAAACAGCCGTTTCAAGCATATTATCGGTGGATAAATCGTGGGACTAAAATTTAGTTCAAAAAAGTCCCACGAATTTGCATCTTTCTCACTGATTCATAGTATTTTGCATAGACTTACTTTGGAAGAGAATACATAGTTTTGTAACTTTAAAAACGATGTAAAAATGGCTCGAAAATCATTTTCTGTATTGTTCTTCATCAAGAAAGGCAAATTATTAAAGAACGGAGAAGCACCCGTGTGCATGAGAATCACCGTAAACGGCTGTATGGTAGATATTTCTATCAAAAGAAGTTGTCCCGTAAACCTATGGAATCAGGCAAAAGAGAATTCAAAAGGCAAAGACCGCATGTCGGTGGAGCTGAACCACTACTTAGAAATCACACGTTCCCACGTACACCAAATTTATAGAGAACTGGAAACTTCCGGTAAGGTTATCACTGTTGATCTTGTTAGAAAACTGTATTATGGTGTGGACGAAGATAACAAAACGCTATTGCAGGTATTCAGAGAGCATAATGAACAAAGCCGTAAGCTGATTGGAAAAGACTTTGTAAGTAAGACCGTCCAGCGGTATGAAACCACTACCCGATATTTAGAAGAATTCATTAAGAAAGAATATCAATTACCGGATATTGCCCTGAATAACTTGGAAGCCAACTTCATTTCTAAGTTCGATGCTTTTTTGAAGATTGAAAAAGGTTGTGCGCAGAACTCCGCTATCACCCGATTGAAGAATTTGAAGAAGATTATCCGCATTGCTTTGGAAAACGACTGGATAAAGAAAGATCCGTTTGCTTACTATCGCTTCAAACTGGAAGAAACAGATCCTGAATTTCTGACAATGGACGAGATTAAAATCATTCTCGCTAAAGAGTTCACAATTAAACGAGTAGAACAGGTACGTGACGTTTTTGTCTTTTGCATTTTTACTGGCTTGGCGTTCAGCGATGTGAAAGATTTATCACCCGAACACTTGGTAAAAGACAATAAAGGAGAACTTTGGATAAGGAAGAACCGCCAAAAGACCAAAATCATGTGTAACATTCCTGTGTTACCTGTGGCAGCTTCCATACTTGATAAATATAAGGATGTGGCAGAGTGTACCGGAAAACTTTTACCTGTATTGTGTAATCAACGCATGAACAGTTATTTGAAGGAAATTGCCGATGTGTGCGGAATTCATAAAAATCTTAGCACACATACCGCCCGTCATAGCTATGCCACAAGCATTTGCCTTGCAAATGGCGTGAGTATGGAGAATGTTGCTAAGATGTTAGGTCATACAGATACAAGCGTAACAAAACACTATGCAAGGGTATTGGATCAGAATATTTTCAAGGATATGCAAAAAGTAAATAGCTGTTTATCAGAATTAACTATATAATAAAAGTAATAGGCAATATAGAAAAAGGATTGGGAAGAATGAATTTCATTTTCTCAATCCTTTTCTTTTAAGGTAAGTTTTCCAAAACTTAATATGAAGCATTGACAAAGGTAAGTTCCGCATTTAGCCTGTTCAAGTCCGAGCCTTCGGTTTGAATAAAAATCTTCCTCTCCATTTCATTCCGAGCGTATTTTTATCCAAAGACTTGCACAGACTAAATACTTCACTGGAAAAGTCAATGATTCAAATTAAATTCCGAAAAACAATGTTTTAGGCTTGACAGATTACTCTTTCCAACTTTCAAAATAGTGTTTTTGAAGCAGTTTATCAATATCACTCTGACGGTAGATGATTTTACCTTTTATCTGGATAAAGGGGATTAGCCCTGTATCTCGCCATTCTTGCAGGGTTCGCAAACTGACATTCAGTTTCTTGGAAACTTCATGGTTGGAAAGAAAGCGTTCCCCGTTCAGGTGGGGTTTGTAATGCTTTACAATGGATTCAATACCGTTCAGCATCGAATCAAGCGAAGAAATAAACTCTTTAACTTGCGGGGTATCTTTATTTATTAGTTCCATGATTGAAAGATTGTTTTATTGAAATATTGATTTCAAGATGGCTAGATAGCTGGCTAGTTACGCAGATAGTCACCCAGCGATGAAATGCTAAGTACATCTTTTGCCGAATCATAATCTACATAGAGCCGTTTGGATGCAGTGGCAATAAAATACTGGCTACCATCTTGCTGTATCTCATAAGTAGCGGGTGAAGCCTGTTTAGTGGTTTCCGATACATATATAATAGAAAGAAGGTACTCTTTATCGCTCCGATAAAGGATTATCGTAGGATTCAGATTAACGCTTTCCCATGTGCCAACAATGGAAAACAGATTGAAGGACGGGTAATCTTCTTTAGCTCTTTTCATAAAATGTGGTTTGTTTGAGTGATTAATTTTGTGTTTCACTGTCCGCAATAATTCTTTCAATATCGGAAGACTTATAATAAATCTTGCTTCCGATTTGAGAATAAGCCAGCCGTCCACGACTTCGGTAATATTGCAGTGTTCGTTTGCTAAAACCTAACAACAGGCACACTTCTTGACTATCCAGCCAGTTTTCTACTTTCTGCGTATGAGTGCTACACAAACTTTCTATCCGTTTGGCAAACTCAGTGAACCGTTCGCAGACATACGAAAAGGTTCTCTTTTCCATGGTTACTACTTCCATACTTTTAATTTTAAATAGTTTATAAAACGTGTTGATTAAAATTCACCAGCAAATGAAAGAAGAATCAAGAGCCGTTTTCAAAACTGTCCAAAAGTGGTATGAAGTGGTTAGCATTGTCTATCTATTTACTCACTAATCCATCTGAAGTGGATGAAAACACAACTATGCAAAGTAAATTCTAGTAAACAAGAAATGTGAATTTAATCTACTGAATAATAGACTTTTGAAAAAGAATAGTATAATAATGGGTAACGATATAGCAACGAACGCAATTCTTTAATCAGCCTTATTTCTCTACTATTTGAAACTCATAATACAAAGATTGACAAACCTCTAAAATGATCAAAATAGTAGCAAATATTTAAGGAGATACGAATTGAATATATTGATATTTGCTATCAACCTATGCCCCCTTGAATCTGTAACATTTCAACTAACTTACGAATATGAATTAAATTTCTTGTAAAAAGACTTCCTTTTTGTTGAAAATCCCTATCTTCGTTATCAATATTCCCAATTAGCCAATTGTATAAATGTACAGAGAATATAAACCAAACATATTACTTGCGCCATATATTGAAACTTATTGGGCTACGGACGAGAGTTTATCGGGTAGACAGACTTTACGTATCCTACCTGATGGAGGCATAAATGTGCTGTTTAATTTGGCAGAGAATGAAGTAGACATCATAAAGCCTTTCATTCCCTATATCATTGGTACAAAGACAACATTTTCCAATGTGGTGCATGAGAGGGCAGACCGGATGATAGGTGTGCGCTTTCGTCCATGTGCCATCTCCGCTTACACAAAAGTACCTGTATATGAATTTAATAATTGCCGAGTAGACACAAGTCTGTTCTTGTCGCTTTTTGCAGATTTTAATTCGGAACGGTTGGCTGAAAAAGAAGATGAAATAGAACGACTGAATTATATAGAAGAATATCTGCTGGGAAAACTGAATTGTCTGAACAATATTGATAAACAATTCATCTATGTGGCAGAATACATACGAATGACAAATGGTATGGTTCCCGTTAATAAACTGTTGGATAAGGTCTGTTTGAGCCAACGCCAATTTGAAAGACAGTTTAAGAATCTGACGGGAATGACGCCGAAGATGTTCAGTAGCATCACTCGATTTTCTTTATCCGAGAAATACTTGAGGCTTCATCCTAATGAAAGTCTGTTTTCGGTCGCCTTGGACTGCGGATATTATGACCACAGTCATTTGATACGCGAGTTCAAACGCTTCGGAGGTGCATCGCCGCAAGCGTTAATGTCGAATTTATACACAATTTCTCCATTATTCCCATATTACCTTTGCACCCCAAAAAAGGTGTAAAGGTTATGATGAAAAATAATTCAGCTACAATCAATGTTTTACGAGATGGAAACATGATGAAGTCCCTTGTTAAAATGGGGTTGCCAATGGTCATTTCCATGTTAATCATGGCAGTTTACAATATTGCAGATACATTCTGGGTATCTCATTTAGGTACGATTCCTATCGCAGCTGTTTCCATTGTTTTCCCTTTTGCGTTAATATTTACGGGGGTCGGACTGACTTTCGGTGTAGGCGGTGGAGTATTTGTCTCCCGACTGTTGGGAAAAAAGAAGCTGGATGAAGCAAGCGTTGTGGCTTCCGTTTCCGTGTTGACAGCGTTTATGTCAGGCATTTTCATCATGACATTCTGCAACTTGTTCATACACCGAATCCTCTGTTATATGGGTGCGGACGATGCAAGTATTAACATTGCGATTGGATATGGACGTCTATTCACCGTCTGCTGCGCAATAGGAGTTTTCAATGTGGCATCAGCGAATATTTTCGTGTCGCAAGGGGCTTCCAAAGTCTCTGCTACGGCAATGATTACGGGCGCTGTCGTCAATATGGGACTTGTGCCCTTATTTATCTATATCTTTGGTTTAGGAGTGAATGGATCGACGTATGCAAACATTGCTTCCCAACTAATAACAGCCCTCATATATTGTTGGCATTATAGCCGGAAAACTATCATCAAGGTATCTCCACGGTTGTTTAAGCCAACTTTAGCCATTTATGCCGAAGTCTTAAAAATCGGGATAGCAATGCTCTTCCTGCAAGTTTTTCAGGCTATGTCTATTAGTTTGATGCAGAAAGCAAGTGCCAAGTATGGCAATGAAGCTGTTGCCGCCATAGGCATCGTTCTAAAAATAGTCACACTTGGGTCAAATATAGTTTACGGATTCGTCAAAGGATTTCAGCCCATTGCCGGATATAATTATAGTGCGGGAAACTATCCAAGACTAAAGCAAGCTATACGGTGGTCGCTCGTACTTACCACTTCCTATTGCATCCTATGGACTGTTGTTATCTTCTCATTTTCAACTTCTATTATCGGATGGTTTGGGGAAGATGTGAACATGCAGAAAACAGCAGCAGAAGCATTGAATATCAATACAATCATGTTCTTTACACTAGGTTTTCAATTCGTCTATGCTGCGTTCTACATGTCCGCCGGCATGGGTCTGCATAGCCTCCTGCTCAATGTCAGTAGGCAAGGAATTATATTTATTCCTATCATATTGATACTGCCTACTTATTGGGGGCTGCGTGGCGTGCTGTATACGCCAATGGTGGCAGACTTACTATCGACGATATTAACCTTATTCTATGCCTTCAAGGCTAAATCAGTTCTTTACAATAAGGAAAATCCTATAAACATTAGAATGAGGTAAGTATGAAACAATTATTAGAACAGAGATTTTTCCGTCTATTGTCGGAATACTCGCAACGTAAAGTTTCTGTATCTGAATTTGCAGAAGCTATTGAGGAATTGGCTATACATTTAGCCAATTTTAGTATAAACGAACAGGATTATGCAGTATTATTGCGCTATTTTTCCTTTGGAGTAAATAAGCTCAAATCGTATCGAGTACAATTTGAGCAGGGAAAAAAATGCTTTTCTATTACTTCTTGATGAAGCAATAGAGCTGATAAATAATGAAATATGCATTGTAAAATGGCGAATCAAATATCCGGTTCAGTTCCAAAATCGGGAAAATATTTTTTTACGCTCACCTCTATATCTTACTGATGAAACATATCTTGTAGAAATCATGGAACTTGTTAGCGGAATATTCCTATCTGAAAGAGTTGTAACCCACAATGGAACAAAATCACCACTTACGGAAATTGGACGAGCTTTTGAATACCTGTTCAATATCAAGTTGGGGGACATCCACAAAAAACACGAGAATGTAATTTGCCGGAAAGCCAATAAACGCACGGAGTTTTTGGATTTACTTCGTAAAGCCATTTTCGAAGAAAGCAAAAAGAAAGGCTATCTATAAATCAGATACTTATCAATAATTGTTAGGGGTGTAGTATATCTACTCCCCTAACTTATTTGCATCTATTTGCCGAACTTTGCTTCATCAATCGATTGAAAACAATAATGTTGAACTAAAAATGGAGCAAAATGTATATAGACAATGAAAACTTCGAGAAGTGGATGGAGCAGCTTTCCAAGAAACTGATCGAAATAGGTAAAGACCTAAAGTCACTTATCAATACGGACAATGTTCTCGATGATAATGAGAAGCTGTTAGATAACCAAGATTTGGCTTTTCTCCTGAAAGTATCGTTCCGAACTCTCCAACGTTACAGAGTGAGCGGACAACTACCCTACTTTACCATCGGAAAGAAAACCTACTATCGAGCGAACGATATTCGGACTTTTGTTCGTGAACGTGCCGACTCTCAAACTTACAAGCAGTTTGAAAAAGCTAATCAATTAGAGAATAAATCTTGAAAGCAAAATGTAGCAGAGAAAAGAAGTCTATATTTAGGCTATTCCTCTACACTACCACCCCAATTTAGCAGAAACAGCTACGCCTTCCGGCTTCGCTCATTTCGCTAAATTGAGCAAGAGGGAACTGGACAAGTCCTGTTCTTCCCTCTTGCCCTGCGGGGCAAAGCCTTCGGCTTTAGCGTGTTACAAGAACACGCTGTAATGACACCTGTAATAAGCATTTTCTTTGAAACACTTATTATCAAGTATTTATCTATTCAAATTTCTATAAAAAAGTAATTATCATGCCACACAGCAGTCGGAAAACGATATTCACTACCATTTCCATAGACAAGGAAACGGCAGCTTTGGTAGAGAAGATATGCAAACGCTATTCACTGAAAAAGAGTGAAGTTGTAAAGTTGGCGTTTGGGTATATAGATAAGGCACATATCAACCCATCTGAAGCCCCTGAATCCGTAAAATCGGAACTGGCGAAAATAAATAAAAGACAGGACGATATTATCCGGTTCATTCGTCACTATGAGGAAGAACAGCTAAATCCCATGATACGGGCTACAAATTCAATCGCTTTACGCTTCGATGCTATCGGCAAAGCTCTGGAAGCTCTTATTCTCTCTCAACTGGAAGCCAGTCAGGAGAGACAAACAGCCGTGCTGAAAAAGTTAAGCGAACAGTTCGGTAATCATGCCGATGTGATAAACAACCAATCGAAACAGATTAACGCACTCTACCAGATACACCAACGGGATTATAAAAAGTTGCTTCACCTAATACAACTCTATTCCGAACTTTCTGCTTGTGGTGTGATGGATAGCAAAAGGAAAGAGAATCTGAAAACTGAAATCAGCAATCTGATAAATACATAGGATTATGCACATAGACTTTGCCCCGCCATCAAACGGAACATATAATAATGCTGGAAGTTGCCGACAGTTAGCTAATTATATGGAACACGAGGATTTAGAACGGATGGTTAAGGGCATCTATACCGAAGGCTTTTTCAATCTGACGGAAGATAACATATATAAATCAGCCGTGATAAAAGATATAGATAGCAATATCGGACAACTCCTAAAAACTGATGCTAAGTTTTACGCTATCCATGTCAGCCCATCGGAAAAGGAACTCCGAGCGATGGGTAATACAGAACAGGAACAAGCAGAAGCAATGAAACACTATATCCGTGAAGTATTTGTTCCTGAATATGCTAAGAACTTCAATAAAGGACTATCCGAAGCCGATATAAAGTTTTACGGTAAGATTCATTTTGACCGCAACGGTTCAGACAATGAGTTGAATATGCACTGTCATTTGATTGTGAGCCGTAAAGACCAAACCAATAAGAAAAAGCTATCACCGCTTACCAATCACAAGAACACCCAAAAAGGGACGGTAACGAGTGGTTTTGACCGTGTGAACCTATTCCAACAAGCAGAACAGGGCTTTGATAAGCTATTCGGCTATAAACGGCAACAATCTGAATCGTTTGATTACCACAACACGATGAAGAACGGTTCTATCTCTGAACAACTTGAATTACAAGAACAAAAAATTACTGGAGAAAAGAAAAAAGAAACATATCAATCCAGTGAAAAAGAAAACATGTTTTCTTGCAATCTTGATAGCAAGGAAGATAACAAACATTCTTACAATCAGCCAAAAAATAGTGGCGATGATTCTTTGCTATCTATTTTTTCGTTAGGAGACAGCAATAATTACGATGCAACGCAGGCAGAGAATTTACAGGTACAAAAGCATAAAAAGAAAAAGAAGAAAGGAATAAGACGATAATTGAATATGAAGAACCCAGGAATGATACAGACCGCTACCTAATGGAGCGTTCTAAGTATCGTACTTGTCAGCTTGGCGGTGAATAATATTACCACACCTCAGGAATAGCCCTATAGACTTGTATATACGTATCAGGAAGTTTGAAAACCTATTTCCATGGGCTTTTTACTATAGCCCAATTGGGTTTCAGCAAAGAGAAGATAGGACACGGAGCACACTTTATCTGATTGCTGATAGGGCTAGTCCGGAAATATAGTTTTAATCATATTGGCATTGAATGTGCCAATGCTAAAAGCAGCTCATTTGTCAAAAAGTCAGAATTTGATTCAATAGATGGTGAAAACTATTCCATAATAGTGGATAAACTAAAATCTTATTTGTTCAATGGAAAAACAATTATAATACTTTCTTTCTCTAAACACAAAAATATATTCCAAGAATAAAAGGGAAAAATCTGTTGGTTGGGAGAAGCCATTGTACTAAATGTCCAACTTCTGTTTTACCAATAGAATATTTTCGTCCCAGAAAATAGAGAAGAGCTGACTCTGCCAGAATGACACCTCTTGTCAGTCACATTTTAGGTGTATCATCTTAAAGTTACTTGAAATCTATATTTTGGCACACTAATTGTCGTATATAATTTTGACATTCAATCAATTGTTTAATCTGTAAAATAAAAAATTATGGGAATCAAACCCGGACCTAAAAGAATTGCTAAAACGACAGGAAAGCCAGACAAGCGTCAGAGGGATAATAAGGAAACCCCAGGCAATACGCCTTCTCTGAAACCGCATAAACACAAAAAGGGAGATTAAAATAAGCCCTTATGTATTTGCAGGTTGGGATTCTAGCTGTTGCTATAAAAGACCTGAAATGTTTCAGGTCTTTTATACATATATTTATAAATAAAGAAAATTAAAATGGAAACAACTTTTTATAATAAAACAGGAAAGCCACAAATTTATTTGTCAACAGACTATGACAATTCTTTTTACACGTGGGAAGGACATGCAGTAGCCTATTTGCATGAAGATAAAATTTATGGTTGGCGAGGTAAACATATTGGATGGTATTGCGAAGGGATCATTTATGATTTGAAAGGATATAGAGTAGGTTCTATAAAGGAAAAATGTCCTTACTCAGTTTACTCTGAATATTCAAAATACTCAAAATATAGCCGATATTCTCGATATTCCAGATATTCACCCTATCTGAAGCCTTCTTTTAGTACAGCATATTCAAATGTAGATTTAATTGATTTTATCACGCAAGATAAAATTTGAGTATACTAAGTTTTAGTAATAATTCATTATTAACAAATAAGCGATTTTGAACAACATGCTGAAAAACAATCAATAAACATTTTGCCATATTCCTTTTTATGTGTATTATTGCATAATAATTTAAATACTCCTTATTACAGCTTTAATAAGAAGACGATTACATGAAATTAACACATCTAAATAACAAATGATATAGTTATGACTTACAGGACAAGAACTTACATTGCTGCTGAATGGGATGGAGATAGTGATGCCGTCCAGCAATTACATAAATGGAATGATAGTAACCATTTTAGTTTGTCGTTTACTGATGCCCACGATTTACAGCAATCAAGAGATGGTAGTCTAAATTGCAGTATAAAACGTTCTCTTGCGGAAAGGCTTGATGCATCTAAAACATTTGTACTTATTGTTGGTAGCAATACAAAAAGTGTACGAAGTGGTAGTTGTCAATACTGCGGTAGTAAAAATAGTTGGACAGGAGTTTGCGCACGAGGAAATTTTGTGGATAATCGTAGTTATATCGAATATGAATGTGAAAAAGCTGTTCGAGATGGACTAAAAATTGTAGTATTGTATAATGCTGCTACAGTAGATAAATCTAAATGTCCAGATGCTGTAAAATATGTTGGTACTCATAAAGCAATGTGTTATTATCAAAATGGACAATACTACTGGGATTATCAGACTGTTAAATCTGCTTTAGGTTAATAGTATCATTATAATATTATAGTTATGGGATATAAAAATGGTAATTATTCTGCATTTTATGTCAGTGAACCTTTTAGCGAATCATCACTAGGTGCTTATGCTGCAAAAGATTTTCAGTATTATAATTTGCTAAGAGCATGGAAGGGCAGGGATAGTTCGTTTCTTTTCAATGATTCGCATAATAAAACATATAATGTTCGTGATGGAAGTGATTGGGAGAAGACACTAAAACCAAGACTAAGAGAAAGATTAAATTGTTCCAAAAATATTATCCTCTTTCTAAGTTCCGTAACGAAAAATTCAAAAGCATTGAGAGAAGAAATTGATTATGGAATTAACACGCTTGGGCTTCCTGTAATTGTAATATATCCTGAGCTTAAAGACAAATCATCATTGTTAACATCTACAGGGAAAGCATTAAATAGTACTGTGGAAGCCCTTTGGAATAATCTCCCAATTTTCAGGGATTCAAAATCAGTAGTTCCTGTTTTACACATCCCTCTAAACAAAGAGCTTATTGAACAGGCTCTTAATGATCCAGATTTAATGATAAATAGCAAATGCGATCCAGGTGATTATTTTTTTTAATAAATTAAATATGAAAAAGGTTACTCTATTTGATAAAAGAATCTTAACGAAATTCTGGGGGTATTTTTCTATAATTTCAGGTATAATATCTTTTGTCTATTTATTTAATTTCTTTCCCGACGCATGTGAGAAATGCAATCTATGGGTAGGTCTTTTATGTCTAATTCTTCTTGTTTTTATTTATCTTTCAATATGGATTTGTGTTAACAAATTAAAGAATGTGAAGATACAAATTGATGGGAGCAGTGTAATTATCAAGGAGGGAGATTTATTTGAAGAAGAAGGATATAAAGCTATAGGATTTAATGAATATTTTGACACTCAAGTTGATAATAGAATAATTTCAGAACATTCCTTAAATGGTATTTTTATAAATACCATATGCGCCAACAAGACAAAAGAACTTGACAAGTATATAACTGAACAATGCGATGATGATGATATTATAGAGAAAGGGGTTAATAGAAAAAATGGAGGAAAAGCGATTAAATACAAATTGAGTACTATTATTGTTTACAAAGAATATTTATTAACAGCTTTTTCTAAATTCGATGATAAGAATAGGGCTTATTTAACTATGCCTGAATATGTCGAATTTCTTATCAATTTTTGGGATAGGGTTAATAGAATTTATGCTCAAAAAAGCGTTTCTGTACCTATTTTTGGATCAGGTATTACTCGAATAAAGGAACATAAAAATATAACTGATGAAGATTTATTAAAAATAATGCTTTGGACATTTAAGTTAAGCGAATACAGATTCAAATATCCTGCAAAATTAACTATCATCATACATAAAGACAAAATAGATGAAATTAACTTATTAGATATTGAATCGATGGGAAAAGGATTATAGAAAAAAGAGAATCTGCAAGAAAAGGAAAGAAAATCACCTGTTCTGTTGCAAATAGATCTCAGTTTGTGTGCTTGTAATCAATTGTAATTTAATCTATAAGTTCCTGCAATAAAATCCAATGTCAAGCCGCAAATGTTTTTTATATTACCTATACAAATAAAATGTATTTCAATAAAAAAACATGAGTCTTTGGGTAGAGGAAATTGTTTAGCTTTATAGCAAGTTTCTTGAAGATATACAGTGTAAAGACCCAAATACACACAGTTGTTAATTCGCTAAATCTATTGGCTAATTCAGTTTGTATCCTTTTGTTTAAAATTTATCTCTCAAATATGATTTTATAAAATAAAGTAACTATCTTTGTCTTCAGTATTCTCCATGAGCAAACTACCGCAAAAGCACGTAGCAAATTAATGGGATAATTCATGGGATATGCTTGAAACTAAAAATATAACGTTTTAAATATCAGCATGGTAACTCTCTTAGGAGAATCCCAGGCGGATCACATAAGAACAAAGCCAAACGGTAACAAAAAAGAGACAAGTCCTACAATATTAACGTATTGTAGAACTTTTTTTATTGTTTCAGTCTTGCTTAAAAGACAAAAAAGGGGCTCAGTCTGAAAATTTGGGGGATTTGATTCAGGGCAATCACATCCTTAAAAAAAAAGATTCATTCCGGTGCGGATTTGAATTAAAGCTGAATTCAAGTTGTAAATGCGACACCTCCTTATTTTACAAGTTCAATTTTTTCTTGAGTTGCTTAATTTTTCTAAAAGTTTGTGCCTCTTTCGGGGATAAAAATCCCAGTCTTTTTCTTGGTCTTTGATTAATTTCCAATGTCATTTCCTCTATATATTGGTGTGTAATATATTCGAACGAAATTCCTTTCGGTATATATTGCCTGATTAATCCATTTAAATTTTCATTTGCTCCTCTTTCCCATGGGTGATGTGGTTTTGCAAAGTAAAAATCGATACCTAATTCTTTCGCAATATATTGGTGGTCTGCAAATTCGGATCCATTGTCGGAGGTAATTGTATGTATTCGCCCCTTATAAGGTCTCAATAGTTGCACGGTTGCTGCCGCCACATATTTAGCTTCCTTACTTGGCAACTTGTATGTCCATAGCCACCCGGTTTTTCTTTCATTAATTGTAAGAATAGCCCCTTTATTATTCTTTCCAATAATAGTATCCATTTCCAAATCTCCCCATCGTTTTTTTCTCCACAATAGCAGGTCTTTCCGAAATATCCTTGCGATTGGGAATGCATCCTCTACTATTATGCGCGGAACCTCTCTTTCCATGCTTCCGCCCCTTTCTTCTAAGTGACCGATATAAGTCTCCGCCTTTTCGTTTATCCTCCCATATCCACTGATAAAGCCTCTCCACAGAAACCATTGGGAAGCCTAGTCCCTTACATCTGCCTACTATCTGTTCCGGACTATAATTCAACTGAACCAGCATGGCTTCGGCTCTAGCCTTAACACACATTGTGAATTTCTTTGGACGAATGCGCTGCTCTTTACGACGTTCGTAACGATACTGGGCATAGTCAGCATCATAAGAGTCTGTAGGATTCCATTTATTGCGACATAACTCTCGATAAAGGGTACTACGATGAATGCCCAATAAATGAGCTATTTCATCTTTTTTAATTCCTGCTTGCAAATACGCTTGCAATTCGTATCTTTGTCCTTCGGTTAATTGTTTCATTATGCGACTGATTTGGTAGGAGATTGAGGGAGCAAGATAGAAACTTTATTCCAAGGGAGAAGCAAGATGAAGAGTTTTTTCATCTGCTTCTCTCTAAAAATAGTTTTCTAAACTATCTTCTCAATCAACTGTCGCATTTATAACTTGAATTCAGCTTTAATCCAAATCTGTGCAGGAATAAATTAATTTTTAGGGATATGGCTGTGTCCTGAACCAAATCCCCCAAGAATTACAACTGAGCCAATACTCATCCAGACTTAGCACAATTCTTTCACCCGAATTATGTATTACGTCCCATTTCAACTACATTTACTGCAACAATCACCAATGGCAGCGAGTATCAAAATCCGGGATCTTAAGTAGGAATTTCAATATGTACAGGTATTATGGAATCAATCTTGGCACCTGTACATTATTATAAATTAAGAAATGCTCTTTGTCTCGTTTTGAGATGGGGAACATACTTTTCAAATATGAGAAAAACAAGATATAGATTAATTATATCGAAAACTGTTTGCTAGTCAGAATAAAGTCTCTACCTTTACAAAGGATAACCATGCCACTTATTAGCGGCTATTTTAAACCGCTTATGCCTGTTGAGAATATGTTCGCATTTACAGCAGTATCTACTGACGGCATCGAACGTGATTTGATATTGACTCAAAGTTGTCAGGTTGAAACACATCCTATTTCTGCGATTAAGGACATTGATCCACAAAGGTTGATGAACGTGTTATGCAAAAGTGTGATTTATCTACTTGGAGGAAATTCAGAAATAGGCTGCACTGCAAATTTAATAGAAAAAGAATGAAAACAGCTATAATATATTATTCAAAATATGGAACTACCGAGCGAGTAACACGCCTTATCGGAGATAAGTTGACCAATAAAGTTGACTACATCTCATTAAAAGAGTGTCCGAGACCTGATATTCGAACTTACGATCGAATAATTCTCGGAACAGCCATTTATGCGGGCTCTCCAAACCGAAAAATTACTCAATTCTGTCACAATAATCAACTATTATTAGAGCAAAAAGTAATAGGGTTATTCATCTGTTGTATGAACGAAGAGCAAGAAGCGGAAGAAATGAATAAGGCTTTCCCGGAGTTCTTGCAGAGATTATCGATTCCCAAAGCCATTTTAGGTGGCGAGTTTCAGTTTGACAAAATGAATTTCATCGAAAGATTTTTGACGAAGAAAATAGCGAAAGTAAATTCTTCCGTTTCGAAGCTGAGATATGATGCTATAAATGAGTTTACAACTCAGATAAAAGATAATCATTTATGGTAACTTCCTGAGTAATCTATTGAGCAACTTTGTATTCAAATAATAGGAAGTTTATGGAAATTAATACTAAAATAAAATATTACCAAACCTATAGTATACCTTTAGACATAGATTATGCTAATCTTAAGGAAGGTCGAAATGAAGAATATGGCGACTACTGCCTGAAAAATGGCGTTTAGCTATATGGTTTTTCAAACAGATATTTATATGCCTATAACAAAAAAGCGAAATACTTGAATCAAGAACTAGAAAGCGAATCTAAATAAGAAAATAAAATGAATTATAGAGACAAGGCAATACATTGTGTCAAGGATACGATATTGCCAATGCAAAGAGAGCAATTTGAAGAATGTGGCCGCTGTTTAGACGAACAGTACAAACGATACGGGAATACAGAATGGCTCTCCGCAAAGACAATTGAAGAAGGACATATTTATGAAATTGGCTACCCGGCGTGTGTCTGTCCGGAGGTAGCAAGCGGAAAAGTAAAAGACGCATCACATTGCGAATGTTCACGCCAAAGCGTATTGTATATTATCGGGAATTTGTTGCCCGATAAAAATATCAGCGTGGAAATTATCGAAACCGTTTTGGGTGGCGCAGAAAAATGTCGTTTCAAGGTAACTGTGGAGTAAGGCTATCACATTTCATATAAACTAAAAAACAAAAGACATAATGATGAAACGAGCTATTACCATAAATAATATTCCCGCCATCATATGGGGCGATGATTCTGATAGAGTCATCATTGCAATTCATGGTAATCAGTCAAACAAGGCAATTAGAACGTCAGCAAATCGTATCGACACCCATAGGGCAAGATCTATATTGGGATTATTATTGTTTCGTAAAGGAACCTCCAATCATCAAATGGAGTGTGCCAACCTATATTTAAAAGGAGACAACGACGATTTGTGTGAATCAAATGTTGTTTTTCAATTTGCCGAACGATTTTCGTGCAAGTTGAATATAACAAAAGAGGCAGGACACTATTTCCATACCCCAACTGAGCTTGCTTCACTTAATAACTGGTTAGAAAAAATCATATAAAATTATGCTAACAATGAAAAAAGAAATTCTATTTGTATTGCTCAACGAGTTTGCAGACACGGAAAGTGCATATATTGCTTCACTTCTAAACTTTGGCCTCGAACCGGGCAAAGCAAAATATACGGTTAAAACCTTGTCAGTTACCAAAGAACCGATCGTGTCTATGGGCGGCTTCAGAGTACTGCCTGATTACGACTTGCAGGATGTTCCCGATGACTATGCAGGGTTAGTTTTAATCGGAGGCATGAGCTGGTTCACCCCGGAGGCCGAACAACTCGTTTCACTGGTCAAAACTGCCATTGAAAACCAAAAAGTAGTGGCAGGCATCTGCAACGCCTCTGTCTTTTTGGGAGCACACGGCTTCCTCAACAATGTGAAGCATACCAGTAACGGTCTGGAGTATCTGAAACAATATGCTGGTATTAATTATACCGGAGATGCAAACTACATAGATCAACAAGGTGTAAGAGACGGAAATATCGTTACTTCCGGAGGGCTGAATACCCTTGAATTTAGCCGTGAGGTTCTCTATGCTTTGGATGTCGACACGCCCGAGCAGATAGAAAAGAGTTACCAAATGCACAAAACAGGCACATGGATGTTATGACCAAAGAGATATTAATTTAAGCTTTTCGGGAAAGCATCTATATGCATAAAAAATAGAATGGCCGTATAAGAAAACTTCTTTCAAAAGAAGTTTTCTTATCTATTTAAGACAATACCTGTAATCGCAATCTTTTACTTTTACGAACCCATTACTTAACAATGTTCTTATGGATAAAACATTAGCCTCATCAGGGTCAGCCAATATCTCTTTCCCTCCTATTTCGGCAATTTCCCCGATCAGCTTCTTTACAATAATCTTCCCGATGCCCTTACCCAAATATTCCTCTTCGCCTATGAGATAACCTATTTCAAAGACTGTCCCTTTCTCATCGACAGTTTTTCCGTAATGTTCCGGTATATATTCTTTTTCAAAAAAACAATCCAAATACAAACAAAAGCCAATGGCTTTATCATTATAATAAACAATGAAATGTTTCATATAATGATATTGGGTATTTCTATTATTTACCTCATCCAACCAAGCCATTTTATGTTCTTCTCCGTCAGGGCAAAACCATTTATAAATATATTCTTTAGCCAACCATTTACTGAAAATGTCTACATCCTTATCACGCAAAGGCTTTATTGTGATCTTATCATTCTTAATATCCATACTTTTTGTGGTGAGACGCCAGCCTCTTTTATAAACTCCATAAATCCAACTATTTGAAATACAAAGATATAATTTTCAATACAATAAAGAAGAACTAAAGGATATTTATAAAGCAACTCATGCCCACAGGTATCACAACAAGAAAACGAATGACCAATTATAAAGAATCTAAAACAAACACAAATGTCGAAATCATACGTTGGGAATCGTACATAATTGCTTATATTTGCGTTGTTGAGCAATTTATTAAGAACCGGATGATATGTTGAAACGGATTAAATTTCAAATTCTGTAGAAATGTACATCCCAATAAAATACTAAAAAGGCAAGAACATGAAACTTTGGAAATATAGTGGAACACTTTTAACAGCAACAGGAGTCATTCATACCATTTATGCGTTATTTCTTGGAAAAGAAGCTTTTACGGAAATGCTTAACAATGGATTAATAGACTCTATTGGAGAAAATCATAACCTGGGCTTTGCTTTCTGGTTCCTAATCTGCGGAATAATACTTATTCTTTGGGGAGAGACACTTCAATACTATATCAGAAAAGAACAAAAACCGGCACCTTTATTTTTAGGTTACTTCATTCTACTGTTCACCATAATCGGTTGCATAGTCGAACCAATATCCGGTTTCTGGCTTTTCTTACCGCAAGCACTTATTATTATTTATTCAAACATGAAAAAGCAGTGAGAAGCATCATCCATAGCGAACTCAAAACCGAGTGCAGTGCTTAAATGCAACTTATTAAAATCCCATAGCATCTTTCACTAAAACCATTTCTTTATGAGAGGTCAACTTCTCTAATAAAAGCAATGCAACCCCGTATGATGTTTGAGGACAATAAGAAGTTATGATATTATCATCCACCACGATGGGAGAATTTACGATAGTTGCTCCAAATCCCTGAAGCACTTTCTGTTTATGAGCACCTCTAAGATGATAAGTTGTTGCTTTCCGACCGTTCAACACTCCACTTTTCCCAACAGGCAAAGCTCCCACGCAGACTGTTGCGATCCATTTCTTTTGTGAGTCAAACAGTCGTATCAATTCCAGAAGTTGTTCATTATATGCCTCCTCATAGAATCCGAATTCTTCAAATCCGCCGGGTATCGCAAGCGCGTCATATTCATCTGCAGACACTTCATCCATGACTTTATCCACCAAAACAGGAACATTGAAAGAACTAATCACTTTTTGATTCAAGCCACAGGTCACAACATCTATTTTACAATCAAAATCCGTCTTTGCCCATCCCATAACATCTATAAAAGCACTAAACTCAATCGTTTCAAACCCTTTAGCAAGGAATACCAATAATTTCATAATCAAATTAGTTATATATTAATAATATAAGAAACAGCATTGCACTAAAAAGAATGTGAACTAAAATCACCTTCATTCTTTCCTATAATCCCCTCTTTACCTCACCTTTTGCAGCCTCCCAACCAATCATTGCAGTCTTGCGAATCTCTCCCCAATGGTAATTTCCCAACTCACCGGAAGCACGAATGACCCGATGACACGGAATAAGGAAAGCTACGGGATTCTCACCGACAGCCGTTCCAACAGCCCGGCAAGCTCTCGGATTATTGATTCCTACGGCTATATCTCCGTAAGTAGTCAAGCCACCGACAGGAATTTTCAGTAAGGTTTCCCATACCTTTAGTTGAAAGTCAGTACCTTTCAGATGCAATTTTATTTCTTTGAGTTTACTCCAGTCCTGCGTGAAGATAAATAAAGCATTTTGCTGCACTTCATCCACAATCGAGGTAAACTTTGCATTAGGAAACTTCTTCCGTAAAGAGTTAAAAGCCGCGTCATGTTCGTCTGCAAACTCCATACAACAAATACCTTTATCGGTAGACGCAATGAAGATTTCACCGAAAGGACTTTTGGCAAAACTGTAATTGATAGAAAGACTTTCACCTCCGTTTTTATATTCGCCCGGCGTCATCCCTTCTATATTTACAAACAAGTCATACAATCTGCCCGTACCGGAAAGCCCTGTTTCCTGTGCCGCATCGAATAAAGACGCATGAGTTTCATTCAAGATTCTCTTGGCATATTCAATACTAGTATATTGCAAGAACTTCTTAGGGCTAATTCCCGCCCACTCCGTAAACATACGTTGGAAATGCGCCGTACTCAACGCCACCTCCCCGGCAATCTCATCCAATCCCGGTTGCCTTTTAAAATTCTCCCTTATATACCCGATTGCCTGTGCAATGCGTGCATAGTCAAGCGTTTTTTGCTCATTCATAACAGAGGTTTGCCATTTAATTCCAAATCCAGCAACCGCTTTTTAGCAGGAAGCCCGCCACCATATCCCACAAGAGAGTGGTTGCTGCCGATGACACGATGGCACGGAGCAAAAATAGAAATAGCGTTCGCCCCGTTAGCGGCAGCAACAGCACGGACAGCTTTCGGCAAATCGAGTTGTTTTGCCAGCTCACCGTATGACACAGTCGAACCGTATGGAATCTCCAACAACTTATACCATACACTCTTCTGAAACTCCGTACCAACAAAAAGCAAAGGCACCTCAAACACAGTCCGCTCGCCATTGAAATATTCATCCAACTGGCTCATCGCCTCCAGTATCACATCTGATGTACTTTTCTCATAACCAGCTTTCAGCACTTTCCGCAATCTCCTGTCTACGATATCCCTATGACTTTCAGCCGCCCAGTCACAAAGACAAAGCTTATCCTCAAACGAGCCAAGCATCAAATCACCACAAGGAGAATGATAACGCTGTATCTTAATTACATTCGTTTTATCTTCCATACTTCCAAAGATACGTTTATTATATTTACAGTTGAAATAACAGCTAATAATATTTTCGTTTTTACACTCGCACTCTCATTTCCAATGCCGCAAAATTACTACACGCATCACTGATAAACGACCCGAAAATTGCTGTTTTTACGTAGAAAAGACAATCCCCCTCCCACTCCTCCATACAATCAATCGTTCTCAATATACTTTATCACCCGGCAAGGACTGCCGACCGCCACACAATTCTTTACCATCCGATTCAATATCCAATTATTTTTTATACATGATTTACTCTCACACCCTCACACTTTCCCTGCATCCCCCTATTCATCATCCTTTCAGTGATGAGGGTAAGAGTGAGGGTAGGTGAGGGTAACTTTTTGCCCTCACCCTGTCTCGTCCTGATTGGGTTGACAAAGCCCCCTTTCACACCACCTTTATCAATTACTTCACTTTCATCAAATGATAAAGCGTCCCTTTACGAGACTTACGACAAGGAATATTCAGTTTTTGAAGTGCACGCCCAAACTGTCCTACCTTATTAATAGCCAGTTTATCCCGTGTTTTCGTCTGTAAATAACTCAAAATCTGCATGGCAGTCAGCCATTCGCCTTCCATTTCCTCTTCTACGGGATTAAGATAGCAGTGGAACAGCTGTTCCAGCGGACTCGCCTGTTCAAACTCACGGTTAGTCTGTTTTAATATGTTTTCATCCTCATCATTCAGCCAATAACGTTCACCTTTATAAATAGCCTCCATCGCTTGAGCATAAAGCTGCTTGTAATTAATCGTAACATTCGTATTAATAGGAGCCGTCACCTCAATGCAAATAAAACGGCGGCTACCGCTAGGATCGGTAAGCAAATCTTTCTGATTGCTGGTACCGATAAAAGAAGCATAACGCCTCATTTCCCGAATCGTATTACCGTATGGTTTGCGCAGATTCGCCACAGGCTTCTGCAACAAATGCTTCAAGAACCCCTGCTGACTGACATTAATCTGATCGAACTCATCAATATTTATCAGAAAAAAACGTCCCAAATAGCGTTCCGCCTCCTGTTTACTTTTAAAATCAATACTGTCCGTATAGCCGAAACGCAACTCCGGCGGCAGAATAATGCGACAGAATGTAGACTTACGATACCCCTGCGAACCAACCAGCAAAGGCGAAGTATTATTACCATGCTGCCGATCGACTCCCCTCCAATGCGCCACCATACTAAGAAACCAGCGGTAAAATAATTCCTGCCAATGCGGATTATCACAAGGCACCAGACCAGCCAATGCACGGATACGATCCTTCCCGTCCCAGCGACCTGTCTCATAAAGATATTCCTCCACAGGATTATACAAAGGAACACATTCCGAATTCAGAAAACGATCCACATCACGGTCCCACGCACTGATGCCTTCCTTCAAAGCATTGATCGCAATACTGTTGCGCACCCGTTTATCCACCGGCTTAAAGCAAAAGTGAACAGAATCGCGCTGCCGATATTCCAAATCGTCCTGCACCGTATTGTAACGGAATTCATACCGACGTTTCATAAACTCTTCCAACAGAAAAGCCGTCTCCTGCTCTTTACTGATACTGCTTTTCTTGCCGAATCCCTTACATTCCTGATAAAGATTATGCAATATCGAACGGATCACCTGCTCTTCTTCTTCGCGATAATAATGAATCATCGTCTGCCGTATCGCTTCCTCTTCGGGAAGCCCCGCTTTGAAACAATGCTCGGCAAGGCGAACCAATAAAGGCTGCAAGTCGTCCCCACGTTTCCAATCCTCCATTTCCTGAAGTGCCCTGTTCAAGGCCGCTTCATAAATCTTCGTGAATGTTTGCGCCGACTCATATCCCGGCTGCAACCGTAATAACGGATTTTTCTCTCCCAGTTTCCGCTGACGGAAAGTCTCTTCTCCCGGCATCATAAGCGGTTGTTCCAAGCAGAACGGCACCGCATCCGGATTATAATAAGGAGATTCGTCCAGCGTCATACGGCATCTCTGTGCCAAAACCGGTTCTTTCAAGTCAATATCGAAAGGCAACATCGGCTGATAACATTTCACAGCCAGCCAATAAGCATGAACATGAAATAATTCCGCCTCCGCTTCCTTGGTCGGCAATCCTCCGTCATCCGGCAAAGCGAAGCGCACCCATATCTTCACACTACGCCCGCTCGAACCACCAAAAGTAGCAAAAGTCTGTGGCAAAAGCGCCGCTTGTCGCTTCACAAATTCCACTTCCGAGCCGCTCGCCAGCCTACTCACTTCCAACTGTACCAATCCGTTATACTGCTTCATCTTCCGTTCGCCCTCTTTGGTACGGGTATATTCCACAGCAGAATAGATGTATGGCAATTTATCAATATGTTCGTATCGGGCATGCGTACCTTCCAGCAATGGTATGATTCCCCGCAAAGCCGTGATATGCCCCGCCTTTGTTTCCGTTTTCATTTTGTCGAATAATGTGCCTGCCTCACAAACGCTAAGAGTCTCTTTTCCGCTCCCGTTGTCTTGTCTGATTAAAGTAATTTTCATCCTATTTTTGTCTATTTTTTCTACAATTACATCTACCTATTTAATTCCTGTAAAGATACGCTTTTATCTTCCGGTAAACAAGCATTTTATCCGATAAATACCTGCATATTATTTGCATTTGCCTTATTATTTATGTATCTTTGCTTAGTAGTTGTCAAGGGCTCACCCGTGTGAACAAACAGGCTATCAATTGTAAATAAAAACGTCTACAGACGTAAACAGCCTTGTTCACATGGGTGAGCCCTTGCAAAGCATTAGAGCTTAACAAAAGAAACATTAAGCATTAATGTATTACTATCTAAGAGAATACATAACAAGAACAGTTCATTTAAAACAAATATAGAGCTATGGCAATATTATTCGATTGGTATGAAGACCCGAAGCCTTCAAACAAACAGCAGGGAGAAAACGGAAACACCCTGCATCCGCGCATCAAATACAACGGTTCCACAGGGACCGACGTACTGCGCCGACGTATTCAAGAACGTTGTTCACTGACAGAAACAGACGTCACAGCCGTACTTGATGCGCTTTCGCACATCATGGGACAGGAATTGGCGGAAGGACGCCAAGTTCATCTGGACGGCATCGGTTATTTCCATCCCTGCCTGACGACCACGGAACCTGTAACGGTAGACACAAAACGGAAAGTGACCAAAGTGAAGCTAAAGGCCATTCAGTTTCGTGCCGACCAGACATTGAAAAACGAATTCGGCGTTCTTAAAGTGAAAAACCTCAAAGGTGGACTGGATTTCACCCAACTGACGAACGAGGAAATTGACCTGCAACTGACTAAGTACTTCCGTACTCATCCATTTATGCGGAGACACGACTTCCAATATCTTTGCGGAATGGCAAGAAGTACAGCCATGCGACATATCCGACGTCTGCGCGACGAGGGTAAATTGAAAAATATGGGTGGAGCCATGCAGCCGATTTATGTGCCGGGAAGTGGATATTATGGTAAGAATAAAGAAGTTAGTGTGAAAACGGAATAAGATTGGTCAACTCAAATCAGGACGAGACAGAGTGAGAGTAAAAAGTTACCCTCACCTACTCTCACCTTTACCCTCACACCTGTAACCCCGATGAATAAATGGATTGAGCACAAAGGGTGAGGGTGTGAGGGTAAAACGTCACCAACATTTATTTGAAAACATTCTTAATGCGAGCAACTATTATACAAGAGCACCTCCATACCGTTCCATATTTTACCGGGGAATCTTAACCATTTCAACCGGCTGCTCCTGTATCTTATCCAACGGTTGTGATTGATATTTTACCTTTGAGAAATCAATAGCTTTTAAGTCAATGCAACGTATCGAATTGTTATAGGCTGTTTTATAATAAACCTTCCGGTTCGTCAAGTCGATAGCCGAGGTCCATTGCGTAGCACTGGGAATATCCGGAATATCACCCTGCGAATGTTCTATACCGATAGGAATATCAAAATTATTAAGCAAGTGGAAACATTGCTGCACGGTATCAAAGCCTGTAGCACGTTGCGGAGCTGTTCCCCGATAGAAGGCAGCACGTACAAACCGCGAAGGAGGCGTGGCATCACCCGGAATACCGAGAAAACCGGAGTTGCCACCAGTCGGCTGCAACGTAATACCGCTCATTTTTTGCACGGAAGCGTCACCCGGATGAAGATTGACGTAGTTGTTCAAATTAATGAGTTGCCATTCAAAGCCGGGGGCATTCGTCAGTACTCCTACTTTATTCTCATAAAAATGCGGCACGCCACCTACAATTTCCAATACAACCTGACGTCCCGACGGTTCACCGATACGCCAGTGTACTACCGCTGTCGTTTCCAATCCTACGACACGTACAGAAGAGAGGGCTGCTTTCACCTCGTCAATAGTAGAAAACTGCGACAACAACCACTCCGTCACTTGAAGGTCTGCCAGTGTCCGCTGGTTCTGTGCAGCGTCATACGTCTCATACCCCCCATAATGAGGAAAGAAAAATAGTCCGGCCGAAAGTCCTGCCTCATTGATTCCTTCGGCAATAAACTCTTTTTGTACAACAGCCAGACCGACCACTCCATATTTTGCCGTAAACGTTAGTCCATTGACACCTGTAGGAGTGAATGACGTGAGCTGCCGGCCACGTGGAATAATCACATACTCGCTTTGCAATACACCGCGCGCCCATTCAATCGTACGGGCTTGCACATAACTGCCGTCACGAGATGTCAGCGAAATTCCCGTACAAGCTACAGCCTGAAAAGTGCTGCCACATACGGCAGCAATCCCTAACAATAAGTTCTTTGTCATCTTCATCATTCATTATATATTTATTGCTAAAAACTCGATACTGTATAAAGACAACAAAATATGGGTTATTTTAGTTTGCAGATGCGACATTTGTATTGTAAAAGCACAATAGCGCAGAATATATATTCAAAGAGCAACAAGTAAAAAAGCAGTAAATAAACGAACTTAAATAAAAAGGTATCCGAACTCTTTGAACAAAACGAGAGTTTGGATACCTTCCATACTTATAGCGAAGCTTTCTATTGACCTGCTAATTTCTTTATTGCCCTATAAACTCCACTATAAGATTCATTTCCATCGTATTTTTTAGCTAATTCACAAGCCTTCTCCCACAATGTGAATTACCTGACGCAACTTATATGCAATTATTAAAATCTAATCGTTCATTCTTTCACCTCCCAAGTATCAGTCCTAAAAGATGCCACCGGAATACCATAGCGGCTATAGAGTGTCCCTTGCTCATAATTCCGGAAACAATAGCGGACAGCCACAGGAGCAGGAACTTTCTCACAACTTACTTCAAGACGTCCTGTATATTTCTCAATCTGTGCAGTAGCAGGATAAAACACATGATCGCTCCCGGCCACCTCCACGCCGGAAATAGTAGCTCCCAATGGTGCAAGCCCTTCACTGCCACAATCAAAAGCCAAGTACGCCTTGCCATTGGCTACCTCCATAGATTGATAGACAGGTGTATCCGGAACAAAACCTTTCAACCCATAACTTCCGGAAAGGGCCAGCAACGCCAACCGTTCGCCGACTTTACGTTTACGGGCCGGATGAATGCAATTACGATCACCGATATCCATTGTTACAACCATATTACTGTTTGGAATCTCTTTCAAGTTCAGCAATTGTGCCTCACGCAATAAAGCACTTCCTACCAGTTCCGCTCCCTCATACGCAAAAGGAGCTATCTGAACATAATAAAACGGCAATTCGCCTTGCCCCCACGCTTCACGCAACATCTTGACAAAAGCCGGCTGTAACCTGCGATATAAATCCGGGTCCTTACGATTGGACTCGCCCTGATACCAAAGAAAGCCTTTGATGGTATATTGCTCGACAGGAGCAATCATTGCATTGTATAGCATACAAGGCTTGTACTTCGGTCGTTCAATGGACGTTGTGTCGTCAAGAAAACGAAGGTCGAACGCCTTAAACGGAGCTAACACTTCACGGCTCATCCAAGCCTGAATGGCGGTTCCTCCCCACGAAGAGACAATAATGCCAACCGGCACATCAAGTACTTTTTGGAGATAGTCAGCAAAAAAATAAGCAGTTGCACTCGCTTCAGATACCACCTCCGGAGTATTCTTCAACCATTGCGCCCGGCAATCTTTTTGTGGTTTCCGCGCTCCCGCCTGTCCAATTGTACAAATCCGTATCGGTCGTGAAGGTTTGGCGCGGACAATCATATCCACAGCATCAGCAATAGGCTGATTGGCTTTTCCCATCAAAGGCATTTCCATATTCGACTGGCCGGCACATAACCACACTTCGCCAATCAGGACATCACGAAGCATCAATTCTTCACCGTCACTTAGGCTGATCGAGTAAGGTCCTCCCGCAACGGGTGTTCTCAAGCTTGTACGCCACATTCCCGCATCATCCGCCCGAACCGTATAAAGCTTCTGATCCCAGGAAGGACGGATAGAAACCGTTTTCTTAGGGGACGCCATTCCCCATATCTGCACATCGGTTTGTTGTTGCAAAACCATGTTGTCTGTGAAGAGCGAAGAAAGTACCACCTTGGCAGGTGCACTTACTACGCTACATATAGCCAAAAGAAAAACAAGAAATCTCATATCCTGCCAATTTATTTAATGATATAATTCTTTTTCTCTTTCCCTATTCCTTTCAGGGTCAGAGATTTCCATGTATCAGGGATTGCTCCTTTTCCGGCTACAATACCTTTATCCGTAATATCCAATCCACCGAATCCCATCAGTACGGACTGCAATACACCACCTGCCCCTGTCAGGAAATAAGGGTTCGTACCACCGTCAAACTCGGCAATTACCCGGAATGGCGGATTCAGATTGGGAAGATAGGAATCTCTAAAGTAGTGCCATGCACGTTCACGGTCTCCCAAACGGGTAAACAAAATAGAGTAAATGGACTTCGACATGGCAGGTGTCTTTTTTCTCGGAACAGTCTGTAGATAATATTCCAAATCCTTCCGGATCTGCTCTTTATCCGTAATAAGCTTTAACGGGAAAGCTAACAGGCAGACATCAGCCTGTTTGGTTATAGCCCCGTCATACGTATCATGCTCTGCCGTTACTCCATTGGCAAGTTTCCGGAAACGAAGTTTCTCCGCCACAGTTGTCCACATAGGGTCTGACTTTACATTCAACAGTTTGGCTGCTTTACAGGCAGCTTCCAAAGTAGATTTCGCGACACCGTTTGTATAAGCATTATTATTCACATTCTTTCCTCCTTGACGGTTTTGGTTCCATTCATCCGCTCCAATAACATTCCTGATTTCATACTCTCCCGCTTCATTCGATTCCGAACGGCTTACCCAGTATTCGGCAGCGGCACTAAGAATAGAAAATCCTTTTTGACGAAGCCATTCTACATCCTGCGTCACAGCATAATATTGCCAGGCTGCCATAGCTACATCTCCCGTAATATGATTTTCGAAAGGGCCGTACATGTTGGTTACTGTGTTATCCTCGTTTCCCATCTCACTACTTTCCCACGGGTACATAGCTCCTTTATAGCCGTGCATGAAGGCATTATGCCTGGCTGCGTCCAAACGCTGATAACGATACTCTATCATTGACTCCGCCAATTCGGGATGCAGCAATAATAAAGCCGGAAAAATCCACGTATCAGCATCCCAGAATACATGGCCGTTGTAACCGAAACCCGAAAATCCCATCGGGGAACAGGACAATCCCGAACCTTCCCGCACAAAGGCATACATGTGATAAAGCATACTGTGAATGTCTTGTTGCGACTGAAGATCGCCCTCAATCACAATATCACTTTCCCAAAGCTTATCCCACGCAGCTATATGCTTGCTCCATAATCGTTCCACACCTTCTACAGCCGCAAATGCCGTCAACCGTTCCACTTCATTCTTGACATCGACATGAGTGGCGGAGGAAAGTGTCGTCCCGATAATCGAAAAAGTGTAAGGCTGACCTGCCTGCAAACGAACCGTAAACTCTTGTGTATGTACTCCGACTCCGCGTGCACTCCGGTGGCAGACTTCCGGACGGGGAAAAGAATCATCGAAAACAAACGATGAACAAGCCCCGATTTCAAGTTCCCGGGTCGGAGATTTGGCCATCGACGTACAGAAATCAATCGCTGTCTTTCCATTGAATATCCGGTTGAAAGACTCCTGCGGATTACGTAACGATTCATGCACCGTCAGTATATTCGCCACAGCTACTTCTATGTCTTCTTTCGGAATAATCCGCACCCGCAGCAAACACGAATAAGGCAAATGACGTAATGACGTATATTGATACTCAACACGGGCAAGCGATTGATAATCAAACTCTCCGCAAAACACTCCCTGACGCATATCCAAAGTCTGTTTATAACCGGATATCCGGGAAGCTGTCACCGTAGAACCGTTTATCTGCAATTCCGTATCGAGCATATTGATGCCATGCAAGAAATTGTTTACCCTCCCCTTACCATAGATATCATAGAGTCCTCCCAACACGACGCGGGATATCTTCAAAGGTTCGGGAGAAGAGACTAATCCCAGCATACCATTGGCTACTGTTATTCCATAATAAGACGGAGGCTCAATCTGTCCGGCAGTTATTTTCCAGGCATCCTGCGCCGACAAACCAGTGACAGGCCACACCCCCGTCAACAACAGGAATACTAATAAGTTTCTCTTTCTCATTTGATCTACTTTTTTATAAGTTTTTTGCAAGCTTTTTATAAACGTACAGCCAGTCTTTTCTCATCGGAGCAAGGCAAAGCCCGTTCCGACGAGAAAAGAAACATGCTAACTAAAAGTCTGTATGGATAAAAAAACTAATACATATATCCGTTCTTACCCGGATTACCGCCCATCTGCGACCAGGCATTGGCTGCATAACCTGTCGCCGCTCCTTCAACAGCAAACAGAGTCGGTTTTCCTTCCAGCATACCGGTCACATAGATTGTGCCATCAGCAGATATGGTAGGAGATGATTTCAGTTCGGTTCCAAGCTGGAGCGAAGCGATTGCCTTTCCTGTGGCCGGTTCAAGCTTCACCAAAGAACCTTTTTCCGTATCATTATAGTAGATATACCCTTCATTATCTATAGCAGGAACACCATAAGCAGTACCAGCCACTTCTGTTGACCACAAAACGGAACCAGCGGAAGAAATAGCAGTAATGTATTTGTCAGTAGCTACATACACAACCCCATTTCCATCAACCACCAAGCCATAACCGGTTTGTTTATTTTCCCCTTTGACAGCAGTGTACCATTCAGGAGTAGAAACATTACCTGCGGTCGTCTTCTTGATATCATAGCAATAAACCAATGCTTTCGTCTCATTGGTCGAAATCCGGGCACCCAAATTATGACAAAGAATATATGCTCTCCCGTCTGCACCGACAGCGATCTGACTGCCATTCGGCTGATCATTCGGAGCATAGTTTTGCTCATTGGTCGACTTGCTCCAGCCATTGCCATTCGGAAAGAAGATGTGTGTACCATACGACCGTCCTCCGCTCTGTCCCGTGTTGACAAGTGCCCTGCCATCTTTCAATCCTACGCAACCGCCATAACTTCCGGAAGATGTTTTCTCCGCATACTTCAGAACACCGGACGCTTTATCGTAAATACGGAAATGCATACCATCCGTACTTGGAGCCGAATTCGTCAGAATCATCACATACTGATCCGTGACAACCGGAGCACCGAAAGGACGCATACTCGATTTTGCGCCAATCGAAGTAAACCACTTCTGTGTGCCGCCGTCCGCACCACCTTTAACGGCATAAATACTGGCAGACTTAGTTGCATCCGCTTTGGAAGAATTATCTCCGACAGCTACATAAACCGTTCCGTCGGAATCCACCGTAGGAGTCGGATGCTGATAGTCAGAACCTCGATTCGGTTCATTGTTCTGTCCGCAATCAAATCCCCAAGTCCGTTCACCGAGTTTCGTGAAACAAACCAGGTTATAATTACTGGAAGAAACATAAACATACTCACCATCTGCACTTGTTGCCGGAGAAGTGCCGTACACCACTCCCTGCTCATCGTAGGAATGAGACCATAACACGCCAAGACTACCGGCCCCCTTGGCTATATCCATTGTGACAGTCTTCGTATCTTTCCTTTTTTTATTATCCGTCACAGTCAGCGATACGTTTATTTTTCCATGCGAACCGAAAGTAATTTTCGGATTCTCCTCTGTAGAGAGGATAGCGCCGAACGTCCATTCTCTTTTGACAATCTCACACCCTTCCGCCGCTTTCGATTGATCCGTAAAAGCAATTTCTTCTCCCGCTACAATTCGTTCGGGCAACCAACTGAAGTCTGCCGTAGGACGAATACCGTCATCGATAATTTTAATGGTCTTTTCAAATACCGACTTCATAGCACCGCGATCCGAAGTGACAGTCAGACGAAAAAGATATTCTCCGCCCTCTTCCACACTAAAAGGCTCGGGAGCAGTCAGTTCATAGGACACCTTACCCATAAATTCCCATTTGCAGACTGCAATCCGGGCATTCTCCACCGTCGACGTGTTTGTCAGGGTAATCAAGTCACCAATCTCATAGGATTCTTTATCTGTAGTAAATCCTGCCTGCACCCATGTCTCTTCTTCAGGCGTACATCCTACCAGCAGACCGATAGCAGCCACTAATAAATATATGATTCTTTTCATTGCGTTTCTGTAATTTTAGATGATCGTTTCATTACTTCACGTATTCCAATTTACCGACGATGGGATAATGATCGGAGATATAAGTGATATTCTGATATACCTTATCGATCGTCTCGAACTTCAAAGCTTTAAAGCCTGTACAAAAGATATGATCTACTATATAAGGATTGGCAGTACCAAAGCCTGTATATGAGTTTTTCGTGTCTGTGACCGGAGCTGATAGACGCACATTAGTCATGAATGTTTTAACCCCGTCAAAGATATCGCTGTCGATCTGTTTGTTAAAGTCAGCAGTCAGCAACATCGGCAATCCTTCCGGATTGAGTTCGGACATTTTATTCACAATCACTTCCATCGACTTGCCCGGAGCGATGGTAGAGCCTACATCGATGTGAGTATTGACGAAAAAGAATTTCTTGCCGGAAGCAATGTGCTTGAAAATTGCCCACGTTGCCACACGAGGAACAGTATTGTCCCAACCTTGGGAACCCGGAACATCCGGAGTTTCGGAAAGCCAGAAACAATCCCACTTGACAAGCTCAACAGCCTTTTTCCGATAAAAGATAGGAACAAACTCATCATTGTTGGCATTGTTGGCACGGCGTCCCTTGCCGATATATCCATAATCTTTCCAGTTCTCTTCCAACCACTTCAACTGTGGAGGCCGGGCTTCCTGTATACCGATCACCGTCGGTTTCTGATCTTCAATCATCGGAATAAAGGCTGTCGTACGGGTCTCCCAGGATTTATCTCCCGTATCATTGGTGTTATAATAACGGATATTGAACGACATGACTTTAATTTGGTTATCATTCAGTGACGGGTCTTCCTCTTTTACTGTTTCCGGGTCCTTATAAAATTCTGAATAATCAGGAGTAGTATTACTGCATCCGCCTAATGCTACAACATAGATAGCAATAACAGGCAATATCTGGTTAAATTTCATCATACTAAATCTTTTATATTTTAATTCCAATTGGGGTTCTGTGATAGTTTATATCCGGCACTCTCATAGTCGCGGATCACCTGTGCAGGAACAGGATAAAGATATTGGCGGTCGTCATCGTACCAGATGCGGTTTCCCGTACCTGGGTTATATCTCAAATCGTATCCGCCTGCGGCATTTGCTGTGGCATAAAGTCCTGTTTCATTCTTTACGTTCACCGTTTTGCAGTCTTTATTGGATGATTGCGTACCGTTATCGGTAAAGTAGCAATCAGGAGTTCCGTCACCATTCAGGTCAATATCCACATTCAATGCGCTGATGTGCATGCCTGTCCACGGTAGTTCCTCTATCAGTTCACCACATTTCCAACGACGCAAATCATTGAATCTCGTTCCTTCAGCCACCAACTCAATGGCACGTTCCCGACGGATTTCCAGTAAAACCGGATTAGTGATATTCGGATAAAAGACCTGCTGCAAATACGAATCAACAGTTGTAGGGAGTTTTTCCGTTCCGCCTGTGATTCCAGCACGTCGACGCAGGGCGCCGATGGTAGTGTTCCATTCAGCATCAGTAAGTCCACCCAGTTCGGCTTGTGCTTCGGCATAGTTAAGCAGCACTTCAGCGTAACGCAACAGGGGGATACTGTTGTTGTTCTTTTCATTGTTATCATATTTCGTGTCATCAAGAGAATACTTAATCACATGATAACCGGTCAGGCAAACTGTCATATCGGCTACTACGGCTTTTCCGTCACGTTTGAAATCCAGTCCGCGGATGGTCTGTGCCAAACGCAGGTCACGGCTCTTCATCTCTTCCACAAAGTTTTTGGTTTCGTAACCTGTTTCGGAAGTGAACGGAGTGCCGTCCAATTTCAGGTAAGTATTGACAAACGGACGAACCAGACTCCAGCCTTTACCGTACGAAAGCGAGTTATACCAGTAATTTTGAGTCCCGTAGATACCTGATGCGCTATTGGCACATACCGCCAGAATTACTTCAGAGGTAATGGGTGCTTCCAGATAGAACAAATCACGGTAGGCCCCTTTGGTTCCTGTTGCCGTATTCAGCGAAAGCCCGCTGTTGTCCATTACCAATTTGGCTGCATTGGCAGCATGGCGGTAAAGTTCTTCCGGAGTGATTTCCAAACCTGTCAGCTTGTGATAACGACGATAGGCGGCTTCGAACAGACACACTCGGGATTTGAGTGCGGCTGCGGCCCATTTGGTGAGTGTGGAGCTATTGACAGAAGAAGTTGCCTGAATATGTTCGTAAGCAAAATCGAGATCTTCGATCATATTCTTGATGATAACGTCCCGGCTGTCACGCTCTTTATACATGACATCGTACTGGTAGGACTGTATTTCATTGCCAAACCAGGGAACTTCGCCATATTGAGTCAACTTGTCATAATAAAACCAGGCGCGGAACCAACGGGCAATGCCCAAGTAATTATCGCGGGTAGCTGCATCCACTGTGCACTCTTTCGAGTGACAACCATCAATAAAATAGTTGATGTTCCGTAAGGTTCCCCACGACCAGCTGGTAGCTGTTTCCGAATTGTACGCGTTTTGCTGAATAAACACATTCGTCTGCCGGACAGCGGCAATATCACACATCTCATCCTGCTGATAGCCTGTAGAAAGTGTAGGCAATGCCCGATAGAAGGAATAGGCATAAAGGCGCAATCCGGACTCGCTGCCGAAAACCATAGATTTGTCAGCCTCTACCTGCATCGTCTCCGTCAAATCGCAACCACCTAGCAGCACCGTTGCACACAGAAGCAGGATATTACGTATAGTACTTAATCTTTTCATATCTTCTTTGTTTCTATTTAGTAAGTAATAGAGATTCCTAAACTTAGATTCCGCATCGTCGGATAGTTGAAGCCGTCTCCTTTGTTGCCGGAAGTCAGGTCATTATCCGAACCTTTCGTTATCACTGTCACATCGTAATCTTTCGTGTGACGGTAGAGTGGAGACCACGACCATAAGTTCTCGCCCGAGAAATAGACGGCTACTTTAGAGAAACCGGCTTTTGCTATCCATTTCTTTGGCAGATTGTAACCAAACTGCAAGTTCTTGAGCCGGAAGTAAGATACATCCTGCAGGTAGCGTGTATTGGCCGTTCCTTTATATAAGGGATTGTAATAACCCGAATAACGCGGCAGATAGGCATCGGGACGGTCTTTGGTCCAGTAGTTATTCAAGTGCCACACCGGGACTTGGTTGTAAGGACGGTTGTACTGTCCCCAGAAAGAACTCTCGCCACTAGGATACCAGTCTTGTTTTCCCACACCGTCGAACATGGCTGACAGAAAGAAGTTATTCCAGTCGGCACTAAATGAGAGGGTATAGATGTAGCGCGGTTCGGAATTTCCAATGATTTTCCGGTCGCCCGGTGAGTCTACCGTGTTGGCTCCGTTATCAATAGTACCTGTATTGTTCAAGTCTTCGAAACGCATATCACCGGGATAAGTGATGTAATTGACAGATGTCTGCATCAGGTTGTTTTTGTAACCTTTCCCGTCAAAAGCCGCATCAATTTCGTCTTGCGACTGGAACAGTCCGTTACAAACAAATCCCCAAATTTCACCGATACGCTGACCTACATAATAATCATCCAAGTCACGTTTCGGATTATTATATTTGTCTATCACCGAATGATAATCGGCAAGGGTCGCTTTAATGCCGAAACTGAACGGTTTGCCTGCCAAACGGAACGAGTCGTTATATCCCAAGGAAATCTCGTAACCATAGGTACTCATGTCGGCATAGTTTCCTTTGGGTGATGATGCTCCGAATGTATCGGGAAGCGTCGGACCTACTGTATACATATTAGCGGTCTTACGTACATAATAATCAGCGGACAGCGTAATCTTGTTATTCCAGAATCCCAAGTCGATACCCCCATCTATGGTTCGTGAAGTTTCCCAACCGATATTATCCGGAATCTGGTCGGGGTTGAGCGTGTAGCGTAACTGTGCCTTACCATCCAGGTAACGTCCTTCGCTTGAAGAACCGGTAGTAGAATAGGTCTTCAATGCGAACTTCTCCAGATAAGAATACGGTCTCACGTTACTATTACCTAATGCTCCATAAGAGACACGCAGTTTTCCGTGTGAGATAATAGCCGGATTCACCTTCCAGAACTTCTCTTCCGAGAAGCGCCATGCTGCCGAAGCTGAAGGGAAAAATCCCCATTGCGAATTGTTGGGGAACTTCGAAGAACCGTCATAACGCCCGTTCACCTCAAATAGATAACGGTTGTCATAAGAGTAATTCAACCGGAAGAATGCCCCGGCATACCGCCACCGGTTACCATCACTCTTAATAGACATATTATCTCCCATAGCAAAGTTGATATTTTCCACATCAGGCATCAACAAGCCATTCCGCTCCGAAGAGATTGCCTTATAGTCCTGCTGTTCATAGTTATATCCCGCCAGAGCTTTCAAATAATGTTTTCCGGCAAAGGTGTTCTCATATTCGGCATATATATTGGTGGATATATAGGTGGTCTGTTGCACTTTCTCCAACATCTTATCATCCGTTTCCGGTACTCCGAGATATTTAATCACCCCTTCGTAATCGCTATATGGAACGGCGGTCGTTTTCTTGTCTTCTATAAAATCTTTCGTACGGAAAGAGAAGTCTCCGGTAAAACGTAATTTGTTGTCCAGCATGGTTATATTCAGGGTAGTCGTATTTTTCAGCGTTTTCGTTGTACGCTTTATCCAGTTGTTACCCGTTACCAGTCCACCGACGGAACGTGCACCGGAGTGTGTCAAGGTGCCGTCCGGATTGAAGATTGGCTCGGACGGATGGCCTTCCATATTGATCGCTTTCCAAACCAGACCTTCATTCTGCTCTACATAACCCAATGGCTGCGTATATTTATCATGAGTATAGTCTATATTATTAGAAATTTTCAGCCAGTCGAACACCTGTGCACTGATTTTGGTACGCATATTCATAGTGCGGTAGGTATCCGAGTTATAATTGAACAGACCGTCGTAATCGTATAAACGTGCGGAAGTGTAGTAACTGATTTTTCCGTTCGAACCGCTAATGGATACATTATGCGACTGTGCAAACGTATGATCCTTATAAAGCGCGTCATAGTAATCTTCATTTCCATAGTATGTATACTTTCCATCGGGACCAACCGCTGCCTGTAATGTATTTCCTGCCAACTTCCGCTGCCGGAAAGTCTCCAACCATTCTTTTGAGAAAGGTTGTGATTTATTAATGCTGGTAGGCTCTATCCCGCGGTAATTGTATTCCGCCTCGCGAAACAGATAAGCCCAGACATAACCGTCATCAACAACATCCGGCACAGCATACGGAGTCTCATAGGAGAAGTTCCCCGTATAATTGACTGTAAACTTATCTTTTTGCTTTGACGGATCTTTTGTTGTAATCAGGACAACCCCATACGGAGCACGTGAACCATAGATGGCTGCCGAAGCCGCATCTTTTAATACGGACACGCTTTCTATATCGTTCGGATTCAACATGGCCGGATCACCTTCTACACCGTCGATCAATACCAGCGCACTACCGCCCGCTCCGATAGACGTTACACCACGGATATTATACGAAGCCGATTGATTGGGTTTACCATCAACTAACGAAATATTCAGATTAGGTACAGCACCTTGCAACATCTGCGTGACATTAGCTACCGGACGATTTTCAAATACATCTGATGATACATTTTCTACCGCACCTGTCAAGTTTATCTTTTTTTGAGTACTGAACCCGACCACTACTACTTCGTCCAACGTCTGTGTATCATCTTTCAACATAACAGTGAGATAGTTTTTATTCTTCACGCTCACTTCTTGTGTCAGAAACCCCAGGTAGGATATTTGCACTATACTCCCTTCATTGACAGTCAACTGAAACTTACCGTCCATACCGGAGATTGTACCCGCCGTGCCATTTTTCTCTTTTATATTGGCTCCGATGACCGGTTCGCCCGACATGTCCTTCACTATCCCGCTAATAGTGTATTTCTTGGAGGATTGTTGTACAGACTGACTGTCTTTCTTCTTGATGATAATATCTTTCCCTTGGATAGTGTAGCTAACATCTTGTCCTGCCAAGACCTGTTCTACCACCTTTTCAATAGGTAAATCTTTGGCTAGCACGGTCACAATCTTTTTGGTATTCAGATCGCTTGCTGCAAATGCAAATGAATATCCGTTTTGCTTCTGTATTGTTTCAATAGCCTGCTTTACGGTTACGTTCTTTAACTGCAAGTTGATAAGCTGCGCAAATGAGCTTAGATAAGAGCATAGCAAGAGCAGGACCATGAAAAAGACTTTCTTCTTATTTTTCATAAGTCAATGGATAAATAATTGATAAATAGGATGAGAAGTTTAGGATTTTATTTATATTTGCCTAAGCTTTCATCAATTAAAGTCACTGTGGCTTTTAAGATAGAAGGGTAAGAGGTCAGGGGATGGAAAAGGAACCTGACCTTTTTATGTTTCTATCAAGAGAGGTGAATCATGTTTTTTCTAAATGGCTTTTCATATTTTTTTAAGTTTTAAAGGTTTAACATTTGTTCATTTGGGAAGTGTGATCACAATATTTTTTCCATTCATGGTATAAGTCATTTTGTCCGTAGATGACAATACATTCATAATCTCCTGAATACTTTGCTCTCTTTTACGGAAGTTTCCATAAAAACGAATCGTATTTAACGTGTCGTCTGCAACGGTTATTTTCACATCATAGCTTCTTTCCAGTTCTTTAATGATATCTGAAAGCAGCACTTCATCAAAATAAAGGCGGTCGTTTGTCCATTCAGCACTGTAAGCGGCTTTGGTGCCGGATACAAATAGTTTTCCTGTTTTTTTATCTAACAGCGCCTGTTGGTCCGGATGAAGTATGGTCTCTTTTTGCCGGGTATTCAGAGCGACTTTTCCTTCCAGCAGACAGACTTTAGCTTCCAGATCGTCTTTATAATTCCGGAAATTAAATTTAGTTCCCAATACTTTGACGTCTAGTTCTTCCGTATGTACTTTAAAAGGTATCTCCTCATTTCTGGTTACTTCAAAATAGGCTTCTCCCGACAAGTTCAATGAACGTTCATTAATTCCAAAATCTTGTGCATAGCTCATTTTGGAACCCGCATTAAGCCAAACCAACGTTCCATCAGGAAGATATAATTTGGTTTTTGAACCGTATGGAGCTTCCACCGTAATCTGTGTCAATTGATTTTGGAGCACTCTCTTTCCACTCTGAAAGGCAATCGTTCCGCAGAAAAAGACAATTACAACCATTGCAGCAACATAAATCCATGGACTGATAGTGAATGCTTTTCGTTTTAGCGATGGTCTTACAAGGCTTTCCGTATGTTCTAAAAATAATTGATAAGCCCGTTCTTTGTCGAAGTGCTGTTCATCTGCCTCATCAGAAGCAGCGATCCAAACTTCTTGCATATCGGAAAAATATTCCCGGTTTTCTTCCGAAACATTCAGCCAATTCTGTAACGACTGCATTTCTTCCGGTGTCAGACTGTTTGTCAGATAACCGACAATCCAATCATTGACCATATCCGTATGTGGTAATTGTTCATTCATAAAAGATAGTGCCTTTATATATACTACAGTTTTTTATTATAGCAGGGTAGGATAAAAAGCAAAAATAATGCATAAAAAAGTTCCTAGTTCTTTTTTAAGTATGACTAATGCGCTCTTAATATGATACTTAACTGTATTTACAGAAATGCCAAGCTCACAAGAAATTTCTTCGTAACTCATTTCCCGGAAGCGGCTCATGGTGAATACCTGTTTGCAGACAGGCGGTAATTTGTTGATGGATTCGTGGATTTTGGATTCCAATTCTTCTTTTAGCAGGTTGCCTAAAGGATGCACATTGTCAGAAACAATATTTTGCAATTGGATACCAGCCCGCTCCATAGCAGAAAAACGTATCTCTGTCTCTTGTTGTTTGAGAGCTAAATAGTTCAGACATTTATTACGTACAGCTACTATCAGATAACTGCGAAGAGGAGGGACCAGTTCCAATTTGTCTCTGACTTCCCAAAGATGAAAGATGACATCGTTCACGATGCTTTCCGCCTGCACTCTGTCTTTCAATAGATAATAACTAAGTTTACAGAGAGCAACATAATGATAATCATATATATATTTATATGATTCATTATCCCCGGCCTTTAACTTTTTTATAATGTGTTTTTCATCAATTGGAATCATATTCTGTTTTTTCTGCTCTGCAATATTCGGATAATATATTGAAAGATGCAAATTAATCAGCAAAAAAATTGGTATTAGAGAAAAGTACCGGAAACATACGGATGCGTAAACCAGAAGCACGAACCTTCCCCCTCCCGGGATTCGACTCCAATCTCTCCACCCATCCTTTTGACCAGACTTTGGCAGATGGATAACCCTAATCCGGCTCCTTGTACGAACGAGTCCAATTTTATAAAACGATTAAAAATTTCATGCTGTTGTTCATCAGGAATACCTTTACCTGTATCCGTCACACAGAAACGCACCTGACTCTCGTCTTCCAATGTATAGGAAAGTGTAATCGAGCCCTTGGTAGTAAATTTTAAGGCATTGGTCAGGAAGTTAGAGAGTACCTATATAATTCGATTTTTATCAGCATTAATCACGATCTGTGGTGAACTTTCATCAAAACGCAATTCGACTGCATCGTCACGTTTTTTGTGCGAGAAAGTAGCAATCACCTCCCGGCAAAGTTGTGGTACATCCACCCATCCCATAGTAAGATCTATCGCACCGGCCTCGATTTTGGAAATGTCCAATATGTCGGAAATAAGGTTGAGCAACAACTCACTATTCTCTTGCACCAAAGACATGTATGAATGGCGCAATTCCTCCTCATCGGTTTCGGCAAGCAGACTGGAAAAACCTACGATGGCATTAAGAGGAGTACGTATCTCATGACTCATGTTGGCAAGGAATGCCGATTTGAGTCTGTCCGATTCTTCGGCTTTTTCCTTGGCTTGAATCAGTTCCAGTTCCACCTGTTTGCGGGTAGTGATGTCGGTAGCCAATTCCATGATTGCCCAACGCCCGTCAAGCCATTTTATAGCCATACTCTGGATGGTGTACCAACGTTTGGTGACCGGATTGTAGTCTTCCCAAAAATGAACGCCTGTAAACTTACGGTTGGCATCAAGCAACTTTGGCTTCGGGCAGTGTTTACACCCATTTTCCAATCCTGCATTCAACATTCTCCAACATTCTGCATTTTCCGGAACTTCTCCTGCTTCTTCCCTGAAAGGCTTATTGGCAAAAATCACTTTCAGTGTATCGTAATCGCTCACAAAAATATTAGCATTGATATTATCCAATACCTTCTGCATGGTTCGCTGCGACTGTTGCAGAGATATTTCAACTTGCCAGCGTTTGGTAGCAGTGGATACAATTTGCGATATCTGGCTCATCAGTTCCACATCCTTTTCATCCCATTGTTTGTTCCAGCAAAAGTTAAATGAAAGAAATCCGAAATGTACTCCCAATTGTGACAAGGGGAATACAGCGATGGCTTTTACACCTTGCACTTCGAGCATTTGAGTAATAAAGGGATCGAGCGAATAAATATCGGACGTACAAATGATATGTTTTTCTTCCAGCATGTCGAACCAAGGTTTTCCCGCTTCAATAGTCATACTCCGCAGGTAATCTATAGCGGGTTCTATACCGTCGTTGCACCATTCGTAAGTACAGCCATACGTAACTCCATCGAGGTGGTTTTCCCATGTCGCCAAACGATCGACGCCAGTGTAGCGGCCAATCTCGGCCAATGCCATATTCATAGCAGTAGGTATGTCCGGTTCCAGTTGCAGAATTTGCAATACCTTGATAAATAATGCCTGCCGCCGGTTAGTCGCTTCGAGATTCTCCTGAATAGCAATCAGGTCTTTAGATTTCTCTTCAACCATCTGTTCGAGTCTGGTACGGTACTGCTCCAGTTCCATACCGACTCCATGAGGTTCGGGATCAGTGGATTTCATGTTTAATCAATAACTGTGAATAGAATTTAGTTTAGTTTTTGCATCCGAACGAAATCTCGTCTTACACTCTGCAAATATATACATTTATTTTAGAAACCAATCTTTTTCCCAATTAAAACGATTTCTTTTTCTAAAAGCCTAATATTCGAGGGTTTATGGCAAAGAACATCAGTACATTACACAAGTACTCTACCAGACAAGTTCTTTTTTACAGCAATCCTGATTTATAAAAACATTCAATTCTATTTTCTATCAATTAAAGCTCCCAATAATTAAATTCATATCAGTTTCAATCCTACGATTGAAATAATCAAAGTTGTCATAAAGAACAAACGTCCCAAAGTTGCCGGTTCATGAAAGAACAGGATACCGATCAATACAGTCCCCACTGCTCCTATCCCCGTCCAAACAGGATATGCAGTGCCGATAGGCAATGTTTGTGCAGCCTTCGCCAACAGATACATGCTTAAAGTTACAGAGATTACAAACCCCGTTCCCCACAAATAAAAATCGGTGCCCGTTGCTCCTTTCATCTTGCCTAGACAAAAGGTAAAACCAACCTCAAACAGTCCGGCAATAATCAATATAATCCAATTCATATCATTCTATTTTTAAATTAGACTGCAAAATTAACAGGATACCCGGAGCTTTCACTTTACATTTGATAAGAAATGACGGTGTAAGAGTATTATCAATTCTTCTTTTCCTATGGTAACTTTTTGTATTTTTGCAGAATAATGATTCAATGCGATATGGATATACACGAAATTATAAATAGAATATATCGGATGCCGGAGACTTCGGTGGAGAAGGTGGTTAAACATCTGTCAAAGGTCACATATCCCAAAGGTCACCATATATTGGAGGCTGGCAAGACTGAAACGAATATCTTTTTCATCGAGAAAGGAATTACCAGAGCTTACATTCCCGTAGACGGAAAAGAGGTAACGTTCTGGATTGGGAAAGAAGGATCTACCATTGTCTCATTGAAAAGTTATGTAAATAATCAACAGGGGTATGAGTCGATGGAACTGATGGAAAACTCGGTTTTGTATTTGTTAAAGCGCAAAGACTTACACGAATTATTCAAGGAAGATATCCATATTGCCAACTGGGGACGCAAATTCGCCGAATCAGAGTTCCTGCAAACAGAGGAAAGACTTATTTCTCTCTTATTTACCACTGCATCCGAACGGTATATGAAACTGATACAAAATAATCCGGAGCTATTACAAAGAATGCCATTGGAATGTCTTGCTTCTTATCTGGGAATAACTCCGGTAAGTTTAAGCCGGATAAGGGCGAAATTGAAACGGGTACTTTGAGATAAAAACATATTTTTCAAAAGCAAACAGAAAGTGATATATTTGTGTTTTGAATGAATCAAAAGAGAGAAATCATGAATATCGAAGATTATAGAGAATATTGCCTGTCAGTCAAAGGAGCAACTGAATGTATGCCGTTTGATAAACATACTTTGGTTTTCAAGGTTATGGATAAAATGTTCAGCTTTGCAACGTTACGCCCTAAGAACGGAAGATTCTGGGCAGATATGAAATGCAACCCTGATAAATCGGCAGAGCTCATTGAGCAATATGAGGACCTTTTTTGGGGACCTTTTTCGGATAAGAAACATTGGATAACTGTTTACTTGGAAGGAGATGTTCCCGATAAACTCATAAAGGAGTTGATTAGCCACTCGGTAGAGGAAGTTATAAAGAAGTTACCCAAGAAAAAACAAGAGGAATACAGGAATATGATTTAGGATTCGGAAAGTAAACATATCCGGCACTATTATTATTGCTAAAAGTAGAGCCGGATAAAATCATCGTATATTTAAAAACGTATGTCCCAGATACCGCAAGACTTCTCTAATTCTACCAAAGAAGCTACATATCCTTTCATGGTTTCAAGATATTCCTGCTGTACTTCATTATAGGTACGTTGAGCTACCAATACATCCAAAATATTGATTTCACCACGTTTGTACTTATAAACCATCCCTTCAAGCACCTTTTGTGAATCTTCGAGTATCCCCGCTTTAAGCTGGGCTACCTTCTTTTTTTCCGCTTCATGGCAGAACCATGCTTGAGTAATCTCCGCCTGTATTTGTAATTCCATCTCCCTTTCCAATATTTCAGATTGAGCAATACGGAATTTAGCTGCTTTGACTGCTCCTTTATTTATATTTGAAAAGGACAGCGGAATAGATACCCCTGCGGTAGCAGAACGCGCCGGAGGAAGAAAACCGTTCCAGTCTCTTTCATAAGAGACTGACAAACCAATATCCGGACGACGCTCCGCCTTCGTCAACTTATACGCACGGGCAGTGACTTCGGTACTTTTTTGAGCTGCAAGTAAGTCTATACGATTGTCTAAACCAACTTTGATTAGTTCCGACAGCATAAACTCACGGTTCAGTTCCTCCCAATTACCAAACGGAATATGAAGAGTATCTGCTGTCACGCCCATCTGTTTGTTAAGCATAACCAATGAAGACTGATATGCTGCTTCCTGTCCGTAAACTGTATTGAGTAAAGTAACGGCTTCCAGTTTCGACTGACGGGCATCATTCTCCGTAATTTCTCCTACCGCATAACGCAAACTATCCGATTGGCTCAATTGCAGCATATATTCATAAGAACTTCGCTGCACCTTAAGTAACTCTTTCTGCAAAATAGCTTCCAGAAAAAAATTGGCTGCCTCGGCTCGCAAATCCTGAAATCCCTGTTCTATCATCAACTTCTCAAACGCTGCCTGACTGCGTGCAAGTTTGATTCGTGCTCCTCGTTTATTTCCTAATTCCAATGAATAGGAAAGCCCCAACGAAAAAGTTTCATTACCAGCTTCAAATCCAAGTTCCGGATCAGGAAACACCTTTGCAGCCATAGCTTCCGCATCAGCTATACTCACATTCAACTTTTCTGCCAGATAATTCAGATTGTTCTTTCCTACACTGTTCAGATATTCTTCGAAAGAAATATTCCGTTGTGGTTGGCCGACGAGGATTTGCGCAAAAGCATGAACAGTCATCGCTTCCACAAGCAGCAAAAGGAGCAAGATATTAAAGTGTATATTCCTTCTCATCATTCTTCTTTTTATTTAAAACGTTATTCTCAATCAGATAGTAAAAAACCGGAAGCACAAACATAGAAATGAGTGCTGAGAACATCAATCCATACACAATAACCGTTGCCAGAGGACGTTGCACATCACTGCCGATCCCGGTTGCCAGAGAAGCGGGAAACAGTCCGAGTACCGTAGTGACCGAGGTCATCAGGATAGGACGGAACCGTTGACGTGCCCCTTCGATAACAGACTTCCGAAGTTCCATTCCTCCTTTACGCAAATTGTTTATCTGAGATACCATAATAATTCCGTTTTGAATGGAAAGTCCGAACATGGCAATAAAGCCCACGGCAGACGATACATTCAATGTCATACCGCGTACATTGAGCGCAAGCATTCCGCCAAAGAGCGCCAACGGCACGATGGACAATACCAAACCGGCTTGCCGGAATTTCCCAAACGTAGCATAAAGCAAAATAAACATACACATCAACGTCAACGGAAGAATGACAGAAAGACGGGTATAGGCCCTGTGTTGGTTTTCGAAAGCCCCTCCCCATTTGACTGCATATTTGCTTTTATCATAGTCCACTTTCGCATCAATCACATTCTGCGCTTCTTTTAAAAAAGAGGCCAGATCGCGTCCACGCAGATTCAACTTAACCGTCAAGTGACGTCTGTTCATTTCACGAGTGATTGTACTTTCTCCGACACTCAATTTCACTTCGGCTACCTGCGAAAGGGGTATTTTAGCTCCGGTAGAAGAGGTCAGCATCAATCCGGCTATCTTTTCGGGTGTATCCCGCATTTCTTCTTTATATTTACAGGTAATGTCATATTGACGGTCTCCCTGATAAAGCTGCGCAATAGCTTTCCCTCCGATTGCTACCTCTATCAAATCAGCTACATCAGACACGTTCAGCCCATATCGGGCAATCGCATCCCGATTCATAATGATTTGCAGTTGAGGTAATGGAGGTTCCTGGTCAATATCCAGATCAACGGCACCTTTCACCGTTCCCAGCGCCCGGGTGATTTCTTCCGCAATACGACGTGTTTCCCGAAAATCCTCACCATACACCTTTACAACCAATTCACTATGCGCACCGGCTATTTTATCCATCACCCCGTCTATCATCGGTTGGCTGAATCCCACCCTAAAACCGGGCAGTGTCTTATATTCTTCTTCCAGCTCATGAATCAAATCTTGCTTGGTCTTTCCGTTCGGCCATTCATCATAAGGCTTTATCCCGATAGATACCTCAAAATGCGAAGGAGTGAACGGATCTGTACCATCGTCATTTCTCCCTGCCTGAACCATGATATAAGTTACTTCGGGATACTTCATCGTACGGGAACGAAGTGTATCGGACATCTCTCTCGATTTCTCAACAGAAATGCCGGGAGGAAGATTCACCTGCAACCAGATCGAGCCCTCATCCAATTCAGGAAGGAAATCTTTCCCTACAACACCACTTAACACAATACCTGCAATCAGAATCAAACATGAAAAGAGTATGGTCTTTATTGGTTTTTCTATAAGTTTCACTATTGCACCAGTATATTTTTCCTTCAATTTTTCCAGCCATTTATTCTTATAGACCTTGCGCGGCTTACGGTAAATAGCATAAGCCAGTCCCGGAATCAGCAGAAGAGCAACCGAAAGTGCTCCGATCATTGCATAACTCATCGTAAATGCCATAGGAGTAAACAGTTTACGTTCCACACGTTCGAAAGCGAATAATGGCAAGTAGGCTGTAATAATGACTATGGTGGAGAAAAGAATCGGGCGTCCTACCTCTTTGGCTCGTTGTGCGATACTTTTTTCTTCGATGTACTGTTCGGGATAATCCTCACGTTTCTTGAGAATAGTTTCCAGCATAACAATGGCACCATCTACAATGATTCCAAAATCTATGGCTCCGAGTGACAGAAGATTGGCAGGGATATCCGTAAGATGCATCAGGATAAAAGCGATAAGCAAAGATGCCGGAATGGTGATTGAAACCAGTAATGCTCCACGCCAGTTACCCAAAAACAGAATAAGCACAATAACAACCAATGCCATCCCCATTAATAGCGTATGGGAAACAGTATCCAAAGTTGTATCCACCAGGCTGGTACGATCCAGAAAAGTATGTATACGCACCCCCTCCGGCAAAATTTCATGATTCAAATCATCCACTGCCGCATGAATGCCATCCAATACCTTAGACGGATTTTCATGTTTCAGAAGAAGCACAATCCCTTCCAAACTTTCCGAATAATCACGGGTACGATCGGTATATCCCAACACACCTTTCCTCTCCAGATTACCGTATTTCAAAGAACCGATATCATTTAAAAAGACAGGAACCCCGGAAGTTGTAGTGACTACAATATGCCCCAAATCGTCCAGATTCTCTATCAATCCTATACCACGTACCACATACCCCAGATCTCCTCTATTCAATATGCTGCCTCCCACACTGGCATTATTATTTTCAATAGCCTCAATAACCTGACTAAGGGATAAGTGATATTGTTCCAGTTTATAAGGATCTATTTCTACTTGAAACTGGGTGGTGATACCTCCGAAATTTGTTACATCCGCCACTCCTGAAACTTCTTTGATACGGGGAATAACCACCCAATTCTGGAGGTCGGTCAGTTCACGAAGTGAATGTTGGTCACTTTCTATAATGTAACGGTAAACCTCTCCCACGGGTGATGTCAGCGGATCGAGTCCGGGGGCTGCCCCATAAGGTAGTTCCACTTCATTCAATCTTTCCTGTACCCGTTGACGGCTCCAGTAATCTTCTGTCCCATCCTTGAATACAACCGTAATCATAGAGAGTCCGAACGTACTTTTGCTACGCATAACATGCATGCCAGGCAAACCGTTGATGGCACGTTCCAAAGGAATAGTGATCTGTTGTTCCACTTCTTCGGCAGCTAGCCCCGGCACTTGGGTAACAACCTGCGATGTGACATCTGCAATATCCGGATAGGCTTCTATTGAAAGTTGCGTCCATGAGTAATATCCGAAAACACACATCATCACAAACAGACAAAGCATTATCCATCTTTTCTGTATAATTGAAAGCATCAAATCCTTCTTCATAATCTCCTATTTTAAATAATATCCTCCTTCACTGATGACTTTATCTCCCGGATGCAATCCATCATTTATCACAGCAAATCCATCTTTGGTCGCTTCTACCTTCACCGGTGTTCTTACAAAGATATCCGGAGTAACCTGCACATACACATAACTGTCTTTCTCTCCCTGCAATAATGCGCTCTCCGAAATCTGAATCTGTTCAATAGGAGCACTAAGAAAATGGACGGTAGTATACATGCCCAATTTCAAATGTTTCTTCGAATTATCACAAACCGAAAGCACTTTGATAGACCTTGTATCTTCGTCAACCGCCTCTTCTACATGATAGACGTTACCTTTAATCACCATCCCCGGTAATGCAGACACTTCTATATCCAGACTACTGCCTGCATTGATAAATCGAATATCCTTTTCTTTTACTTGGGCGGCAATCCATACTTCCGACAAATCTGCCACTATTGCAACAGGTTCGGTATCATCTTTCAGGTATTGTCCGGTCACAATATTATTCTCTATAATTTCGCCCGAAATAGGCGAACGCACCACAAGAGGCTGCCCCAGTATCATATTCTCCGGATGCTCTACCTGATATACTTCCAATGCAGCAGACGCATTTTCGAACTCTTTGTCGGCAATAAGCAAAGCATTTTGTGCTTCTTCCAGCTCTTTCTGTGAACTAACCCCGTTCTTTATCAGGTCTTCTTTGCGCTTTAAATCTTTCTTAGCCAGCTCACGTGACGATAATGCCTGGAAGTATTCTTTTTGTGCCGTAGTAAAATCCGGTGAGCTGATTTCAAACAAAGGGGTTCCCCGGTTCACCTGTTGTCCGATTTGTATATACGATTTTGTAACTCTTCCTGCAAAAGGGGAAGCAATGCAGGCATAACGGGTAGGAATAGGACGTACCACACCGGAAGTAATCACTTCTTTGGAATAAGGTTCAAGTCTGGCCTCAGTCACTTTTATCTTTTCAGATAAAAAACGGTCTGTAATCTGTACTGTGTCACCTTCCATACGATAACCACTCTGTTGTTCTTCCTTTGATTTACTCTTGCATGCGGTAACTAGCAATACACCGCAAATTAAAAGCATTTGCAAATTTTTCTTTTTCATCATCATCCATAAAAATATAGTTAGCATTCTTTTTCGGATGCAAAGGTAAGTGGACGTGTTCCGGAAGCCTGTTAGAGATTTGTTAGAACGCTATTAGAATTTTATTAGAGTCTTACAGAAGCCATTTCAAGACGAATTTTCTTTTTTTATGAACCCGTTTTGCAGGAGAACGGCATTTTTTGTCTACATTTGCCGAATCAAAAACCGAACTTGAGAATATGAAAGTTATCTATCAATTCATTTTATCCGTACCTCATCTGGAACTCTCTTAGCTGGGCTTCCGTTTTTTTATTTCTTTCCTCCATTACAGGAAAACAACAAAAATCAAAGCAATTTCTCTCAATCATTTGTTTATTATTTAGTCATAATGGTATTTGCCCTCTTTATATACAGACAGGCAATCCCCTTATCATCATCCGTAATCAATAAAGTATTATGAATAATTGGAAAAAGAAATTTATCATTATATGGTCCGGACAGTTATTTTCTATTCTTAGCAGTTCTATTGCCCAGTTTGCCATTGTTCTGTGGATCAGTCTTGAGACCGGTTCGGCAGAGGTGCTTTCATTTGCTACTATCGCCGCACTTTTACCCCAAGTAGTATTAGGTCCCTTTGCCGGCGTTTTCGTCGATCGGTGGAGTAGGAAATGGACTATGATATTGGCCGACAGTTTCGTTGCACTCTGTTCGGGCATTATTGCGTTATTATTCTATCTGGACGTTATCGAAATCTGGCAGATTTATCTGCTGCTTATGCTCCGTTCTGTCGGAAGCGCTTTCCACGCACCTGCCATGAAATCATCCATACCGCTGCTTGCTCCTGAAAAAGAACTGACGCGTATTGCCAGTATTAATCAGACAATACAGGCCTTATGTAATATCTGCGGTCCTGTGCTAGGTGCCGCATTGATTGTCAGTACGAATATGAGTGTAGTTATGTTGCTCGACGTTGCGGGAGCAGCCATAGCCTGTACAACACTCATGTTTGTATTTATCCCTAATCCGGAAAAAACAGAAACTGAAACAACCAATAATGTACTCCGGGATATGAAGGAAGGCTTTCAGGCAATCTGTAGCAATTGTGGTTTGAAATGGGTGATGGTCACTGAAGTACTCATCACTTTCTTTATCATGCCTGTTGTTGCTCTGATACCGTTGATGACTCTGAAAAACTTCTCCGGAACAGCTTATCAAGTCAGTCTGATAGAACTTCTTTTTGGTTCGGGAGCATTAGTCGGTGGTATTTTACTGGGAATATGGAATCCGCGCATCCGAAAGGTCGTTATGATAAACATATCTTATATCATAATAGGAGTTTCTATTTTCGTTTCCGGAATCCTTCCTCCTTCAGCATTCATTATCTATGCTATATTTGCAATAGTACAGGGTATTTCCATGCCGTTTTATTCCGGTCCGTTTACAGCTTTGTTGCAAACACAGATTGAAGTGTCTTTCTTGGGGCGCGTATTCTCTTTGTTCGACAGTATCAGTTTGTTACCCTCCATTTTAGGATTACTGGCAACCGGATTTATTGCAGACGCTATCGGCATAGCCAATGTCTTTGTTATATGCGGTATTGCAATTGTGATAACAGGGACACTTGCATTCTTCATTCCATCAATCATGAATCTGGAGAAAAAATAAATGACTAATTTTATTAACTAATCCTTTTTTAGAAGCATTTTTTTAGGTTATTTTGCGGAACAAATATCACGAACTTGTCAAATTATGGATTGGATTGGCCTTGATTTAACATTCCCTATCACCGACCCTACATGGATATTTCTCCTTGTACTCCTAATCATATTGTTTGCTCCGATATTATTGAATAAGCTGCGCATCCCTCATATTATCGGTATGATCCTGGCGGGATTGGCTATTGGCGAACATGGATTTAATATTCTGGCACGCGATAGCAGTTTTCAGTTATTCGGCAAAGTCGGGCTCTATTACATCATGTTTCTGGCTGGTCTGGAAATGAACATGGGAGACTTCAAGGAGACGCGAAACAAAGCGTTAGTGTTGGGATTACTGGCTTTTATCGTCCCCATCGGGATTGGATTCGTGGCAAATGTATCTTATCTGAAATACGGCGTAATCACTTCTGTACTGCTAGCCAGTATGTATGCCTCCCACACACTCGTTGCCTATCCCATCGTCACCCGCTTCGGTATATCACGCCATCGTAGTGTAAGTATTGCCGTAGGAGGAACGGCGGTGACGGATACGCTCACACTGTTGGTACTAGCCGTTATAGGCGGATTATTCAAAGGAGAAACCGGTGGTTTATTCTGGATTTGGCTAGTAGTAAAAGTAATCTTTCTAGGAGCACTTATCATTTATTTCTTCCCACGCATCGGTCGCTGGTTCTTCCACCGATACAATGACAACGTGATGCAGTTCATTTTTGTGCTTGCAATGGTATTTTTAGGAGCAGGACTGATGGAACTCGTAGGTATGGAAGGTATTTTGGGAGCTTTCCTCGCTGGATTGGTACTCAACCGGCTCATTCCGCACGTTTCTCCATTGATGGATCATTTAGAGTTTGTCGGTAATGCCCTCTTCATTCCTTATTTCCTTATCGGAGTAGGAATGTTAATCAACTTACGGGTTATTTTCGGACATGGGGATGCTTTAAAAGTTGCTGCCGTAATGATAACCATGGCACTGACAGGCAAATGGATTGCTTGCTGGCTGACACAAAAGATATACAAGATGTCTGTTCTTGAACGAAATCTGATGTATGGTTTAAGTAACGCACAGGCAGCAGCCACATTGGCAGCCGTATTGGTCGGATATAACATTATTCTGCCCACCGGCGAGCGCTTGCTGAATGACGATGTACTGAACGGCACAGTCTTGCTTATCCTGGTCACTTGCGTAGTGAGCTCACTGATTACCGAACGGGCAGCCAGAAAGGTGGCAATGGATGACTCACTATCGGAAAATGAATCTTCAAAAGAAACAGAGAAGATTTTAGTATCCATAGCCAACCCGGACACTATCGAAGACATGGTGAATCTGTCTCTAATCATACGTGATTCTAAATTGAAAGATAATCTACTGGCCCTCAATGTAATCAACGACAATAATAATTCCGATAATCTACGACTTCGAAGCAAATATTACCTGGAAAAAGCGGAAACGACAGCAACAGAAGCAAATGTACCACTGAAGAAAGTCACACGGTATGATTTGAATATAGCTTCCGGCATTATACATTCAGTCAAGGAAAATGAGATTACAAGTATTATCACCGGTCTGCATCGTAAGAAAAATATCACAGACTCATACTTTGGAATACTTGCCGAACATTTATTGAATGGATTAAACTGTGAGATAATTATCTCTAAGTTTCTAATACCAGTCCATACAATCAAACGAATTGTCATTGCCGTCCCTCCTAAAGCCGAATACGAATCCGGTTTTCCTCATTGGATGGAACATTTCTGTAGAATGGGAAGTACCCTCGGATGCCGGGTACATTTCTTTGCCAATGAAAAAACGACCATACGCCTACAAGCGTGGATAAAGAAGCGACATAAACAAACGCTGACCGATTTCTCCCTTTTGGAAGACTGGAATGACTTGCTGGTATTAACAGGACAGGTAAGCTACGACCATTTATTAGTTATTATCAGTGCACGACCGGGAACTCTCTCTTACGACAGTTCTTTTGAGAAACTACCGAGACAGCTTAGTAAATATTTCTCTAACAATAGCTTAATCGTATTATATCCTAACCAATCGGGGGAACCATTAGATACGTCATTCTTCTCTAAACTATACACTGATACCGAAACCCGGCATTATGAGAAGGTGGGTAAATGGTTTTACAGGTGGTTTAAGAAAGACTGATATTTCATAGTGCCTCCCTTGTTAAAATTAAGGCTGCTCATACAAAACAAGACAGACTAATTTTGTATAGTTGTCAATTTTCCATTCTCAAAATACAAGTATTGTCCCATTCCATATACCCATTGTTCATGTATCCCCCATGCACCGGTAGTTTTATTAATACCACCCGAAGGATGCCCCCATGATTCCAAAACCATAGCCTTAGTCATCCCAATGCACACTTGGCCTTTTAATATCAAGTCCGCCGTAGCTTTTCCGTATTTCTTATATAATTCTTTAGTTCTCTGTTGTCTTTTTATACTAGCTAACTTCTTTGCCTCTTCTTGTGCTAACTTTTCCTTCATCAATAATTCTTCTTTAGCAAGTCTTTCTCTTTCCATTGTTTCCTCATAAACTTCCGCTTCGACAACATCCAAATTATAGAAATACATCTGAGTCATTCTTTTCTGATTATCAAATATGCTTACTTCGTATGAAAAAAGAGATGGACTCTCACATAATGGCATTATCAAATCGGCACTATCATTCTTCAGAACAAATGAAGGAACCATATAAGTATCTTCACTGCCTGAATAGGCTATTTCCATACATTTATATTTATTAATCGGATGAATATTTTTAATGTATATGTCTTTATTCAAATACAACTGTTTCATTTTATCCATAAATCCTAATACAATGACAGGATAGTGTTGCCTAGTATAACTGAATCCATCATACTCACCACGTTTAGCATACCAATAAAGAGTATCACCTTCTTCAGACTGTAGTGCAAAAATTGTATTTTCTTCAACTTCGGCATCAGACAGCTCTATATCTAAAATTTTAAAAGTCTTGCCTTCTATCTCATTATAAGGTGTGAAAATGCCATCACGTTTTCCCATAGGACATTTCGTTGCTCTATATATTTCAAATGGAAAAATCCTATATCCTTGTTCAAGTATATCGTGAAAAGAAGCACATAAAGTAACATAATTATCCTTCACCAACTGAGGTTTATATCTCTTGGAGGTTATTTGATTTAATTTATAATCTTTAGGTTTAGGGTTGGATCTTTTTTTTCGCCAAATAGTGTCAATGGCAACAACCTGCTCATTAGAAGTTAGAAAATTAGCATAATACTTAGGTAGTGATTCCGAAGAATTTGGATTCCGAGGATAGAACAAAATACTTTGCCCAATAAATTGTTTATAATATGAAGCATCTTTATAAGGGCGTATATTAGTTAATGAATCATATTCAATTACTACAGCATCCTTTTTATCTTTTTTCGGCATACTAGTATCAATCATTTTCATATTCTGCGCATAAGAAACAGTATAGAGCGTAAATACAATGACAGACAGCAGAACTTTCATTTTCATAATTCTTTGTTTTATTTCTACAAAGCTAATTAAAAATACAATTCGTCCACAATGATTTCAGATAAAAAGCCCCCTTTTGTTTTCCCGTATTATCTATCTGTTTATATTTGTAGAATTATGTAATTCACAAAAAACATTTAAAGAAAGGAAGCACCATGCCAAATTCCGAAGCTATTGGTGCGACTTCGATTCATGAATTGGTTAATTTCTAAATACACCGATATGGCAACTTACACTCATTTCGCAAAACAACCCGATGTCTTAAAACATCTGATACTCTGTGAAGTACTCAAGAATGAAACTCCGCAAATATATGTAGAGACCAATTCGGCATGTGCCATCTATCCGATGACACAAACCCCGGAGCAGCAATATGGCATCTATCATTTCCTGGAGAAAGCAGATGAGGTACCATCTCTAAAAGATTCTATATATTATCAACTGGAAAGCGGAGAAATGGCAAAAGGAAATTATTTAGGTTCACCTGCCTTGGCTATGAATGTATTAGGGAAGCAAGCAAAAAGGTTTGTATTCTTTGATTTAGAAAAGAGTGCACTGGAGAATGTGGGTACCTATGCCAAACAAATCGAATTAAGTGCCTCTGTAGAGATACATCATGCCGACTCTTCGAGAGGTACCATAGAGCTACTGCCTTCACTTCCCACATCCTCTTTCATCCATATCGATCCTTACGAAATAGACAAGAAAGGAGATTCTGGAGTAACCTATCTCGATGTCCTGATACAGGCTACCCTATTAGGAATGAAGTGTTTATTATGGTATGGATTCATGACCGGAGATGATAAAGCATCTTTGGACAACTATATTACATCCAGTCTGGAAAAGGCAGGTATCAAAGATTACACAGGTGTAGAGCTTACCATGAATTCAATAAGGAAAGACAGTGTATTATGTAATCCCGGCATTTTGGGAAGTGGTATTCTGGCGACAAACGTATCACAAGCGTCCAAAGATATTATCCTTGATTACAGTAATCAACTGGTTGATATATACAAAGATGCTAAATACAAAGATTATGATGGGAGTTTATATATTCAGCATCTTTGATATCAACTTATTAACAATTTTGTTTTAATCCATCTACTATCAATCAGTATCCTCCTCCCAATGCATGATAAAGATTAATAACTCCCTGTATTTCATCAAAACGATTGGAAGCGACAGATAATTCTGCCTGCAAAAGAGTCTGACGGGCAGTAAGTACTTCCAGGTAGTTTTGCGAACTGTGCCGCATCAACAGTTCGGAACTACGCACTGCGGACTGAAGCGAAGTGACCTGCTGTTTGGAGAGTGCCAAACGGCCTTGAGCCTTCTGCCATTGCACCAACGCATCGTTTACTTCCGTTCCTGCATCAAGCAAACTTTGGCGGAAGGTGAGTAACGCCTCTTCCTGTTGTGCTTTCGCTATTTTCAAATTAGCAATATTCTGTCCGCGATTGAAAAGTGGCTGAACCAATGAGCCGACAGCGGAAAGCAGCCACTGTCCGGGATTGGTTATAGCGCCACCTGCCGAGTTTGTCCATCCTGCGGAACCACCCAAGGTGATAGAGGGATAAAAAGCAGAACGTGCCTGATTCGTTGCATAAAAAGCCCCAGCCAGTTCAGCTTCCTTTTGACGAATATCCGGACGACGGTGCAACAGTTGCAACGGCACTCCGGTTGAAAGGGATTCCGGGAAACGCTGGTTGTCAAGCGTAGAACGTGTTATCAGCTGCGGAGCCATACCCAACAGGGCGGAAAGAGAATTCTCCATTTCACTGATTTGCTGTTCAATAGAAAGCACGGAAGCATCTACCGATAGTTTGCTCGCTTCTGTTTGGGCAACAGCCATTTCCGTAGTTTGCCCGGCTCTTTTCAATGCTTTCATTGCACGCAGGTTCTCATCCCATGTTTCAGCCGTGCGACGGGTGATATCCAGTTGCTTATCAAGCATCAATAAGGTGTAGTAACTATTGGCAATCGTTGCTACCAGTTGCGTCTGTACCGCTTGCCTATAGGCTTCACTCTGTTCGAGGGCGGCTTTGGCTCCTCGTTTGGCATTGGTCAACTTTCCGAAAATATCCAGTTCCCAGTCTGCCGATGCTGCCAGATCATAGGTCTTGGAAGTTTTCGAACCATCCACGCTGCTCAATGTTCCTTGCGGAGTGAGCGATACAGAAGGCAGATAAGCCAACTTGGAAGAAAGCAGTAATGCTTCTACTTCTTTCACTTTCAAACGGGCAATATTCAAATCGGTATTATTCGCGATACCCGTTTCAATCAGTTGTTGCAGTTGCGGATCGCTAAATAGTTCCTTCCATGAAAGGGAAGCAATGGAAGCGGTATCCCCCGCAACAACCGGCTGCCGGTAAAGACTGTCGGTAACCGTCGTGTCCGGACGTTCATAAGTCCGGTACACATGACAACCGCTCAATCCGGCCGACAGGAATAAACATATTATTATCTTTTTCATACACTTCAACAATTAAAGATTCTCCAACTCTGCCGGTTTACGTGCCGGCATCAGTTTTTCCTGAAGATACTGGAACACGATAAACAATACAGGTACGATAAACAACAGGGCAACCGTACCGATCAACATTCCACCTACGGTTCCTACACCGATGGAAATATTACCGTTCGCTCCTACTCCCGATGCAAACATCATCGGTAACATACCGAATATCATCGTAAGAGATGTCATCAGGATTGGACGCAGACGGACTTGCGCAGCCGAAACAGCCGCCTGTGTGATCGTCATTCCCTGACGACGGCGCTCGGAAGCATATTCCGTAAGCAGAATAGCTGTCTTCGACAACAAGCCAATCAGCATAATCAAACCTGTCTGTAAATAGATATTATTCTCCAGGCCGAACATCTTGGCAAAAAGGAAACTTCCGGCAAGTCCGAATGGTACGGAAAGAATCACTGCAATCGGAATGAACAAGCTTTCGTAGAGCGCACAAAGAATAAGATAGATAAAGACTACACAGATGATAAATACCAGTGTTGTGGTATTCCCTGTAGAGGATTCTTCACGTGACATACCTCCGAACTCAAAGCCATAACCTGCCGGTAATACCTGTTCCGCAACTTCACGTACCACCTGAATAGCTTGTCCGGAACTGTAACCGTCTGCCGGAGCACCATTGACGGAGATGGCAGAGAACAAATTGAAACGCGTCAGCGACTCTGCACCGTAGACTCGTGTCAAAGTGAGATACTGACTGACAGGGGACATCTCTCCGTCGGAATTGCGGACAAACATATTATTCAATGCTTCAGTATCCAGACGGAATTCCGGTGAAGCCTGTACCATTACACGGTAAAGTTTAGAGAAACGGTTCATATTGGATGCATAGTTACCACCGATATAGCCGGACAAAGTGCTCAACACATCCGAAGGCGACACTCCATTCCGCTTGCAAAGGGCGGCATCCACTTCTACCAGGTATTGAGGGTATTTCGTATCGAACGAAGTCGAGGCACGTCCGATTTCAGGCCGGGCATTCAACGCGTCAATCATCTGACGGGTGTATTTCAGCAAATCTTCTACCGAACCGCCTTTCTGGTCCTGAATATAAATCTCAAAACCACTACTTACTCCATACCCGGGAATCATCGGTTGTGCAAAGGCCATAATCTGTGCAGAAGAAATGTCATCCGTACGCCGATAAATCTCGTTAATAACAGCATTGATACCGTCTTCATTTTCCGTACGTTCATCCCATGGTTTCAGACGGACGATAAACATACCGTTTGATGCTCCCTGACCACTTATCATACCGTTACCCGTCACTTTAGAGAACATTCTGATTTGCGGTATGTCATGGATACGCTTGTCTATTTCATCCATTACAATCTTGGTTTCTTCCAGACTATTTCCGGGTGAAGTACGCACGTCTACAAAGATAGTTCCCATATCCTCTTGAGGAACCAACCCGGTCTTGGTGGTTTTCATCAGAAGGAACAATCCTGCACAAGCGACTAACAGCAATGCTCCCGCCAGCCATTTACGTTTCAACATGAAAAATACGCCACTCTTATATTTCAGTACTAACCGATGAAAAGCACTATCAAATGCCATGTGGAAACGGGATGAGAAACTCAATTTCTCCCCTTTCGCAGCCTCCATGTGCGGTGTCATTATCAGTGCGCAGAGAGCGGGACTTAAAGTTAACGCGTTAATCAGAGATATTGCTACGGCAACAGCCATGGTCAGTCCGAACTGGGTATAGAACGTTCCGGTAGTTCCTCCCATAAAACATACGGGAATAAATACTGCCATGAAGACAAAGGTGGTAGTTACCAGTGCCGAGGTGATGCCACCCATGGCATCAATGGTGGCCCGGTAAGCCGATTTATATCCCTCGTCGAACTTTGCCTGCACCGCCTCCACCACAACAATAGCATCATCCACCACCGTTCCGATAACTAATACCAGTGCAAACAACGTCAACATATTCAGACTGAAACCTGCGGCATAGAGAAAAGCAAAAGTACCCACAAGGGAAACGATGATAGAAATGGCCGGAATAAACGTAGACCGCAAACTTTGCAGGAAAACGTAAACCACAAGTACCACTAACAGAATGGCTTCAATCAAGGTTTTTATCACATTCTTAATGGATGCATCCAAAAACTCTTTCGAACTCATCAGGTCTACCAGCTCCATTCCTTTAGGTAATCCTTGAGCAATTTCCGCTGTCACCTTATCTATTTCCTTAATAATCTCATTGGCGTTCGAACCGGAAGTCTGCGCAATCATACAGTTGGAACCGGGATGCCCGTTCACTTCACCGATGTACGTATAAGAGCTGGCACCCAATTCGATACGTGCTACATCTTTCAGCCGCAGCACCTCACCTCCTGCCTGCGAACGGATTACCAGATTTCCATAATCTTTTTCTTCTTCATAACGTCCACGATATTTCAATACATACTGAAAAGTATTCTTCGATTCAGCACCAAGCGTTCCCGTAGGAGCTTCCAGATTCTGTTCGTCAAGTACCGTCGTGATGTCGGACGGAACCAGTCCATATTTGGCCATCTTAGCCGGATCGAGCCAGATACGTAACGAATAGTCCGCTCCCATCACATTCACCTCACCTACCCCGGCAATACGTGAAAGACGGGGTTCGATATTGATCTTCAGATAGTTATTCAGAAAACTTTCATCGAACGTGTTGTCGGGACTATACAATGCCAATGCTTTGATATTACTTGTCTGGCGCTTACGGACAGTGATACCGCTGCGGGTGACTTCTGCCGGTAATAATCCTTGTGCCGTAGCAATACGGTTCTGCACGTTAACTGTCGCCATATCGGGGTCAGTCCCCTGACGGAAGTAAATGGTTATTCTCGCTGAACCGTTATTGGTAGAGGAAGAGGTCATGTACATCATATTCTCTACTCCATTGAGTGCTTCTTCCAATGGCACGACTACACTCTTCTGTACTGTTTCCGCATTAGCACCGGTATAGGTAGCGGAAACGCTGACGGTAGGAGGTGCAATTTCAGGAAACTGTTCAACGGGAAGCTGCGAAAGTCCTATCAATCCGATGATAAGAAAAACGACCGAAATTACTCCTGCGAGAATAGGCCGGTCTATAAATGTTCTGATTTTCATAACGGCATCTTATTCTTTAGTCGGATCACTCTTGATTACTGTTCCCTCACGCACCAGTCCGGCACCCTCGGCTATAATAACATCACCCGGTGCAAGCCCTGTTTCGACGATGTATTCAGTACCGTTATTCAACCGGAACACTTCTACCGGGGTTGATTTCGCTTTGCCGTCGACTACTTTATATACAAATATACGATTCTGCAATTCGTAAGTAGCTGCCTGCGGAATGATGATACCTCCTTTCTTTATGGTAGGAACAACGACTTTACCACTTCCACCGTTACGCAGGAACTGGTCGGGGTTGACAAAAACAGCCCGCAGCCCAACAGCACCGGTTCCTTCATCCACCGTACCGCTGATAGCATCTACCTTTCCGACATGGGAATAAGTTTTTCCATTGCTCATAGTCAGTTCCACTTCGTCCATGTTTTCTATCGCTTTTTTAAGTGAACCATACTGTTGCACAAAGTCGAGTATTTGATTCTCCGTCATGGAGAAATAGGCATATACTTCGCTATCGTCCGAAACTGTGACTAACGGCTCGGTGATACTGCTGTTCACCAACGCCCCTACACGATAAGGAATCATGCTGGCTACTCCGTTCACCGGGCTTTTTACTTCAGTATAAGAAAGGTCATTGCGCGCATTCACTTCCTGTGCTTTAGCCTGTGCCAATGCTGCTTCTGCCGCCGCTTGTTCATTGCGGGCTGTTTGCAGATCGAATTCGGACACAATCTGTTCTTTGTAAAGTTCAGCTTTGCTATCCGCTGTCAATTTAGCAGTGGCAAGCTTGGCTTCCGCGCTTTTTACATTAGCCACTGCTGTTTCCAACGCTGCTTTATAAGGAACCTGGTCGATAATGAAAAGTGTCTGCCCTTTATGAACGGGATCTCCTTCATTGATACATATCCGGGTAATTATACCACTCACCTGCGGACGAATTTCAACATACTGCCGCCCTCGTAGCGTAGCTGTATAATCGGATTTCAAAATCTGGTCACTTTGTGTTACGGTAAGTGTTTTGTACGTGGCATCTGCCTCTTTCTGTTGCGAACCTCCACAAGCACATAGCAGAGGCAAACAAACCAAGGCAAAAATGATTAGTTGTTTCATTGTAGCTATATTTAAATGATTGTTAATGATTTATAACCCATTATTCTATAAAAAGCGCGACTGACCAAATCTAAGAATTATCAAACAATAAAATAAGAATGTAGTGACGAACAGCAAGAATATGATGACGAACGGCAAAAGGGAATGCTTGGGGTTTCAGAACAATCTTTTATCTTTGCAAAGAAGTGAGAAAATATACTTCCGGGAGTTAAACGAGCAATGAGAAGAATATGAAACGTACTAATATACCTGTTTACATCGACTTGCTTTTCTGTCTGGTAATCATGCCGCCCATCATCATGTTAGTGCCGGTAGACAAATGGATTGTACACCACACAGTCTTTATGCTGACCCTGATTGTCTATCTCTACGGTCTGTACTTCATCTACCGTAAAGTGAAACTACCGATGCTTTTCATGCAACGGAAGTTCGGACATATCTTATTGCTCATGTTATCGCTTATCTTTATCACATGGTTGCTAACCCACTTTCCATATCCACCGGAACCCAACCATATAGACCCGATGATGCATAAAGCCCGGCAGCACATGCGGGCGCAAACTGTGTGGTTCTTTTTCCTGGTAGTGACGGGGTTCAGTCTTTCCATAGAACTGATCTTTGAACTTTTCCGGCAAATTCTTTCCAAACAGGAGATTGAAGCGGAAAAGAACAAGGCGGAACTGGCTCTCTACAAGGCGCAAATCAATCCGCACTTCCTTTTCAATACATTGAACGCCCTCTACGGACTGGTACTTACGAAGTCGGACAAAACAGAATCCGCCTTTATCAAGTTTTCCAATATCCTGAAATATATGTATGCCCAAACTACTTCTGATCTGATTTCCATCAGCAATGAAGTAGAATATATACGCCAATATGTTGATTTACAATCTTTGCGTTTAAACAAGCATACGAAAGTGGTATTTGAAACCGAGATGGATGACGAACAGATACAGATTCCTCCGATGATTCTCATTACTTTTGTCGAGAACAGTTTCAAATACGGTGTTTCGTCCGACACGGACTGTACTATTTTTATTCGTATCATCGTAAAGGAAGGGCAGCTTATCTTCGAAACCGAGAATATGATTATGAAGGAGAACCATCAAAATCCTCATGCCATCGGAATAGACAATTGCCGTAAACGGCTGGAACTTCTTTATCCCAACCGCTTTGTATTGCTTACAAAAGAAGAAAACGGATACTTCAAAACCTATCTTAACATTCAACTACGATGAAAAAGCTGACTTGTATCGCTATTGACGACGAACCGATTGCATTGCTCATCATCAGCCAGTTTTGCGAACGAAAAGGCGGACTGGAACTTACTACTTTCAGCGAACCGCTGACCGGGCTGAAGGAAATAGCCCGGTGCAAACCTGATCTGGTCTTTCTGGATATTGAAATGAACAGCATCAGCGGATTGGATATTGCCCATGCACTTCCTCCCGAGAGTTGTCTCATCTTTACGACAGCCCATGCACAGTATGCACTGGACGGCTTCGACCTCGATGCCGTGGATTTTCTGCACAAGCCCTTCGCTTATGAACGATTTGAAAAAGCAGTGGAGAAAGCGATTGTTTTTATTGAAGCACGCCAGAACAAACTACCGGAAAACATCATAATCAAACAAGAATACAATAATATATCTATTCCTATCTCCGATATTCTTTATATCGAAGCAATGGAGAATTATACGAAAATATTCCGTATAAACGGCAACTATATATTATCACGCACAAGTCTGAAAAGTATTCAGGAGATGTTACCCGAAAAGGCTTTTCTACGTACACACCGCTCGTATATCATTCCGGTTAATAAGGTGGAACGATTTTCTAAACGGGAAATAAACCTGACCGGATGCCGGATTGTAATCCCCATAGGAAGACAATACGCAGAAAATGTCTATGCTACATTGACGGCCAGGAATATGGTACTATAAACAAGCCTACAGAAAGCCGGAGCTTTTAAAATCAACTTCCGCCCTTCTGGGTATAAATTAATTTATCTCTTTGGCTTATTGTCCACAAGCCATCTATCAGTCGTACATTTTTCGTATCATCGTCCTCCACGTTCCACGCATAACCTCCCGAAGGCAGGCTACGTCTCTCCAATATTTCATTGGGCTGATTATTGGAAAAGAAAAGTTCCAGCTGTGTAGAATCGGGACTAAAAACAATGAAAGCAGAAGTGTCACTATCATCCACCGCCTCTGTACGAATCCCTTTCTCAAACAAGCGGATACAGTCTTTTTGCACTTCACACCATACGTATCCGGCAGAACCGATACAGCCATGTTCATCCCGGTCACCTCCTACAAGCGGAGATTGCGGATACTGAACTAATTTGGTAGCCGGCATCCCCGGTGTATATTTTCCTGTATAAAACACTTCCAGCGTATCATTCAGAAGTAAACCGTTGACTTCTTCTTTATTTGCATCCATCGTACTGAATGAAAGGGTATCATTCTTATCGGTGACAATCGTTACCGTATTCATGGTTGCATCACTTACAATTCCTTTAGAACTACTCACTTTCGACGAGCAACCTGCCATGAGGCACAGAGTACCTACCGCTAATAGCATTGTTTTCATTTTCTTTAAATTTTGCTTTATTTTAAATTAATGCAAAGATAAAGGTTATACACCAATATCCCGTTTCTACAAAATAAATTAATTTCGGGACAGTTTGTTCAGTTGCACTGTCTAAAATGCCTATATTGGACAACGATCTATTAGAAATTCAGTCTACCTTTGTGATGTAGATAATCAAAAGTAAATACAGAATGCCATGAAAGAAACTTTTCAAATTCCAACTCCCGAAACACTGGAAGCCTTGACAGGTAAGGAACTTTATGATCTATGGACTTCACTTCACCAACTTATCGAACAGAAATACAATATGGAACAAATGTGGAATCATGGAGGGAAAAAATGGACTTACGAATACAAATATCGCAGAGGCGGAAAAACTCTATGTGCCCTATACGCCAAAGAACAAACGATTGGGTTCATGGTTATTTTAGGTAAAGATGAACGCACTAAATTCGAATCCATGCGAGAAATGTTCTCCAATGCGGCTCAAAAGATATATGATGAGACGACCACTTTCCATGATGGGAAGTGGCTTATGTTCGAATTAAAAGATACTTCTTTATTTAATGATATAGAGCGGCTCCTATCTATCAAACGAAAACCCAATCGATGATTGAATCAGAAATAAATAAGAGGTATTGTCAAAGTTGCGGGATGCCTCTCCGCTTTGATGTAGAGAAATATCTGGGTACTAACTCTGACGGTTCGCGAAGTGACGAATATTGCTATTACTGCCTGAAAGACGGAAAATATATCGTCGACATTCCGATGTCGGAAATGATTAATATCTGGATAAAATACACCGACAAGTACAATGAATATGCAGATACTGCTTATTCGCCGGAGGAACTTAGGCACATACTAAACGAACGGTTACCCAATCTGAAACGGTGGAAACAAAAGTTGGAAACCTGTAATATCCATCATCAGAAGATTCAGGATATAATCGTTTATATCAATAATCATTTATTCGACACTTTGGATACAGACATGCTTAGCACGATAAGCGGACTTTCCAAATATCACTTCAGAAGAGTGTTTCAAACTGTTGCCGGAGAAAATATCGGAAGCTATATACAGCGTTTACGTCTCGAACATATAGCACATTTGTTAGTATCCACCGAGTTTACATTAAATCAGATTTCGGAACAGACAAACTATCAGACCAAATTTAGTCTAGCCAAAGCCTTCAAAAAACATTTTGGCGTATCGACCTCTCAATATAGAGAGAAGTACAAGCCAATGTATGATGAGCAACATGCGGTTATCACTCCTGAAATCCGGTCGATTCTGCCAATGAAAGTATTTTGTATCGAGGTTGGTGAAAAATACAAAGATGAGCTCCGATACAAATTAATATGGAACAGACTGACCAATTACACTAAGCAGCATAATGAAGAAAAGTTGAATTATAAGTTTGTCAGCCTTAGTATGGATGACCCGTCCATAACTCCCATGAATAAATGCCGCTTCTATCTCGGGGTGACAATTGATGCCACTGAAAATGATTCGCAACCGGGAGTGATGGAAGTTCCCGGTGGACGTTATGCTGTATTCAGGCATATCGGAGACTACTCTTTGTTGCATAAGTTCTACCGGACTATTTATGAAGAGTGGTTTCCGGAAAGTAAATATCGCCCTCAAAGTACCTTCAGTTTTGAGATGTATATGAACCGTCCCACCTCTACTCTTAGAACAGAATTAATGACCGACATTTATATTCCGGTCACAAAGAAATAAGAAATTATCAACACTCTAAAACAATGCATTATGGGAAAGGTTTCAGAAATCATGCTATTGAAACAACCGAAGCAATCCGCTTTGGCTGTTGAAGTACACACGGATATGAACGGAATGTCAGAGGCTATCGGGAAGAACTTCGTAAAAATAGACTCTTTATTTAAGGCACAAGGCGAAATCACTACTGATATTCCTTATGTCGAGTATCCCGACTTTGAGAGCCTGACTGAACACAATATAAAAATGATTATTGGTCTAAAATCATCCAGAGAGTTACAGGGTGAAGGGGATATACGATCTATAACGATACCGGAAAGAAAAATAGTTTCCTGTCTGCATAGAGGAACTTACAGTGAACTGGCTGTTCTGTACAATGAAATGATGGAATGGATAAAAAACAACGGTTACAAACCTTCGGGAACATCCATAGAATATTATTACAGCAATCCCAACGTACCCGAAGAAGAACAGGTGACGAGAATAGAAATGCCACTATTATGAATGTTTATTTCATCATGTAGATTCTTCCTAAGCTCCAATTATTATTATTTGATTCAAAACGGAAATAAGCCAAACGGTACAGAAAAAAAATCAAATGTATTGCTTGTAAAGCATCGCCAAAGATTCTCCGTCAACATGCTGTTTTTATTTGTTTCTTTACCTGATATGATTAACTTCGATACCTACTTTTATTTCGTTCCACTACTGTTTCCTTTGCGTTCCACTATAGTGTTCCGTAAGGGAGACTATAGTTATTCTTGCGGAACACTATAGTGGAACGAAGTAATAGTAGCAAATGATGTAAATCCGGATAGGCAAGCAATTATTAAAAAATGACCGAATGAATTATTTGCAATCAAACAACAACAGATACAGACATCATTTTTGTATCTTTGCCAAGTACAGAATAAACATGAAAAGAGAAATCCTATATCAAAAGATAGCCGGCACTATCGCCTGGCAAATAAAAACAGGTATATGGAAAGCAGGCGAGAAATTACCTTCTTTACGTACTATCAGCAATGAATATGGTGTAAGTTTAAACACAGCCATTCAGGTATATTATGAATTGGAAAAGGAAGGATTCATCATTTCCCGCCCCAAATCAGGGTACATTGTCAATTATAAGCCACTAAATTTGTCTGCGCCGGCAACAACACAGCCTTCCGCTCAATCTCCAGGAAAGGAAGAGGCCGACTTAATCATGGAAGTATATCATTCCATCGAAGACTCGTCCATCACCCGTTTCTCACTGGGAATACCGGAGGATGTTCTATTGCCTATCGCAAAGCTCAATAAGGAATTAATCAAGGCAATGTATTCACTTCCGGGAAGCGGTACCAGGTATGAAGACCCGCAGGGAAATATTCGGTTAAGAAACTATATTGCCCGTTTTGCATATAGCTGGAATGGAAATCTGACTGAAGATGATATTGTCACTACCACGGGAGTGACCAATTCTATCTCTTTAGCATTATCTGTCATTGCCCGAAAAGGAGATACGATAGCTGTTGAAAGTCCTGTTTATTTCGGCATATTGCAGTTGGCCAACAGCATGGGACTCCGAGTGTTGGAACTGCCCACCAATCCTATAACAGGTATTGAGCCCGATGCTTTAAGAAAAGTATTGCCACAGATTAATCTATGCCTGCTTATCAGTAATTTCAGTAATCCACTGGGAAGTTGTATGCCCGACGAGCATAAGAAAGAGGTAGTGCAGATGTTGGCAGAATATAATATTCCTCTGATTGAAGATGATTTATACGGTGATGTATTCTTCAGACATTCACGCCCTAAGCCATGTAAAGCTTTCGATGAAAAGGGGCTTGTGTTATGGTGTGGCTCTGTATCAAAGACATTAGCTCCCGGTTACCGGGTAGGCTGGATTGCCCCCGGTAAATTTAAGGATGCCGTTATTCGCCAAAAACATATTCATTTAATATCCACCCCTACCCTTAATCAGGAGGCTATTGCCAACTTTATGGAAAACGGCAGATATGAGAATCATTTACGCAGGTTGCGCCATGAATTACATTCCAACAGTCTTCATCTGGCACAATCTATTACCGACTATTTCCCCGAAGACACTAAAATCATAACTCCGCAGGGAGGTTTCATGCTTTGGGTGGAACTAAACAAAAAGATTGATACCACAGAATTATATTACAAAGCCATGCAACACAAGATCAGCATTGCTCCCGGACGCATGTTTACACTGCACGACCAGTACAGAAACTGTATGCGTTTGAGCTTCGGTCAGCAATGGAGTCCTTTTATCGAAGAACGCTTGCAGGTTTTAGGAAGCGTTATCAAAGAATCATTCTGATTGGCGGATATACTCCTTTACCACCTCTCCGAGAGTCTTCAGCCCTTTCTCTATTTTGTCTTCAGGCATATTGGAGTAGTTTATTCTAAGCGTATTTTCCTTGTTGCCATTCGGATAAAAAGAACCTCCCGGAACAAAAGCAATCTTTTTCTCCAGACTTCTGACTAAAACTTCGCGTGCTGAAATCCCCACAGGAAGTTCTATCCAGGTAAATAGTCCGCCTTCGGGACGAGTAAACTTTATTGTATCCGGAAAATAACGTTCTATACTTTCAATCGCAACATTCCTGCGCTTTCTATATACTTCGACTATTTTTGCAATATGTTTATCAATATCATACCGCTTCAGATATTCGGCAATGGTCATCTGGGCAATAGTGTTGCATTGTAAATCCGTACCTTGCTTGACTAATACATATTTACGGATAATATCTTTATCCCCCGCAATCCAGCCAATCCGGAAGCCGGGACAGAATATTTTCGAAAAACTGCCTGTACACAAGATATTTCCAGCCTCATCAAAAGACTTTATAGACGGCAAAGGTTCTCCCTCAAATCTTAACTCGCCATACGGATTATCCTCAATAACTGCAACACCGTATTTGGCAGATAATTCAGCCAATTTCCTGCGTCTTTCCAGACTCCACGTTTTTCCTGTAGGATTCTGAAAGGTAGGTATGGCATATATCAGTTTTATATGCAGAGTGTTACTCAAAACATCTTCCAAAACGTCCATCATCATCCCTTCCTCATCCGTGGGAATTTCAATAAAGCTACACCCATACGCTTTGAATGCGCTAATCGCAGCCAAATAGGTCGGGCTTTCACAAAGCACGACATCTCCTTCGTCCAAAAAGACTTTTCCGGACAAGTCCAACCCTTGTTGCGAACCATGGGTTATCAAAATATTGTCTTTATCGAAAGCGGTGCCCAAACGCCCGTTCATCCGGTTGGCAATCCATTCCCGCAAAGGAGCATAACCTTCCGTTGTGGTATATTGAAGTGCTTTTGTACCTGCTTCTTTCAATACGATCTGATTGATCTCATTGATTTCATCTATTGGAAAAAGTTCCGGAGCAGGCAGACCACCAGCAAACGAAATCACATCTTCCTGTTCAGTCACTTTTAATATCTCTCTTATTTCCGAAGCCTTTATATAAGACATTCTTTTAGCAAAATTCAACTTCATAACCTTTAAGTATATTAGGAGATTAAAACAACACTGCAAAGTAAAGCAAAAAAGAAAGACGAGAACAGATACACTTTTTTATATATTGACAGGTACAGATGAGGGAGTTTTCAAAGGATAGCTATATGAAGTTAATCTCCCATATTACTTATTTCGTCATGAGGAATCAGGGCGTTCGTCGAATAATCCTATACAGAACCCTGTTTAAACTTACCTTTGCACAGAAAACAAAAGTAATCGATAGCAACTATGGAAGAGCAAATACTAATTTTTCGCACCTCGGTAAAGAATGTACGGGATATCAAACATATCGCAGCGCTTTTCACCCTATGTCCCCAAATCTACAAATGGAATGTAGATATGGAGGACTGGGAAAAAGTGTTGAGAATAGAATGTCAGGGAATCACCCCGACTGAAATATCAAAGGCATTACGCGCTATCAACATTTATGCGCAGGAACTGGAATGAAGGGGCAATGCGCCCCTTAATAAATTCACCATCCACCTTTTTCATTTTCACTCTTCAATCATTAATTCCATCTGTATGTCTCCTCTTTCATAAGTCGTGTGATATTCGGGAAGTTCCTTGAAGCCCAACTTATGATAAATATGGATAGCCGGTTTCAGACGCGTATTGCTCTCTATAAAAATTCTTTTACCACCAAGCTCCTTCGCTTTATTTACAACTGCTTCGCAAAGCAGTACTCCAATACCTTTGCCCTGAACCTTAGGGCTGACAGCCAGTTTGGCCAACTCATAATCATAAAGCGGATGATCCATCTTACACAAAGCACATACACCGACCGGCTCATCTTTATAAAGAGCCACCAAAATAGCTCCTCCCTTATCCAGAATATATTCCTTTGGATGATCCAAAGCCTTGTAATCGGCCTCTTCCATCCGAAAATAAGCAGTTATCCACTCTTCGTTAAGGGTCCGGAAGGCAGATTGATAGCAAGGTTCATAAGGAACTATTTTGATGTCCTTACTCTCTCGTTCCTTTTTCGCTTCCTTCACCCGCTCCAACAGGGATTTATCCAACAAAAGATTCTCCCATTCTTCGATAGCCTCCCAAAGGTCATTCCGGGTTTGCTGCGTGATTTGCTCAATAGCTGCCGTAACATCTATACACTGTTCCGAAAAAGAGTCGGACATTCTTTTTCCTTTGGCAGATAACATGACCATGTTTCTTCTCCCGTCGGATTTGTCCTTTGTCTCCTTCACTAATCCTTTAGCTACCATTTCTTTAATAATATTACTCACGGAAGGATGAGAATGACCAATCTCTTTGGCTATGGACGTAATGGTTTTTGCCTCCCCACGTGATAATACAAAAAATACAGGAAACCATTTCGGTTTGAGGTCTACTCCAAACATTTTATAGATGGCGGCTGCATCTACTGTTATTTTATCGGTCAACATGCGTAATCTGCTACCGATGGCTAATTTGCCTGTCTGATTAAAAAAGTCCATGTTTTTATTAGTTGCGTCACTAAATACGTAATTGATTACGCAAATATATTAGCTTTTTATAATATGAACAAACATTTTTCGCAAAAATACGTAAGCCGTTACATAATTAGTTCTATTTATGGATAAACATCAGGAAATTTAGCTTATGTGCAAAGTGCTCCTTTGGATTTTTCCCAATATTTTGGGGAACTGCCAGAAGAACAACAAAGTACAACAAATTGCTGCTGTCGCATCGGATATTGCTTCAGCCGCATATACACCGGCTACTCCCATAAAATGTGGCAATATTAATGCCAATGGGATCAATAGGATTGCTTTGCGCAACAAGGCTATGAAAATAGAAATTTTTGCTTGTCCCAAGGCTACAAACATATTTTGGCAGGCTCGTTGCAATCCGAAAATAGTCATACCACCCAAGAAAACAGGCATTGCCCAGCGGACTGTTTCTATCAATCTTTCATCACTCGTAAAGGCGGAAGCTACTGTTGAGGGGAAAAGAATCATAAACAACATCAGCAGTAAGTTGAATGAGAACATGGTTATCAATGCGACACGGAAACAGTCTTTGACACGTTGTTTGTCGCCGTGCCCATAATTATAACTCACAATAGGAACGAACCCTTGCGCAAATCCTGTTAATGGGACACTTGCAAATTGCATCGCACTTTGCAAGATGGTCAATGCGCTGACATAAATATCTCCAAAATCTTTCAGGCTGCTGTTCAGAACAAAGCCGACCAGGCTTTCGGTACTTGCCATAATAAACGGTGATACGCCCAAAGCAAATATAGAAAGTATTATTTCCCGGTTCAACGCCATATAACGTTTTTCTAAAGGGAGAGAGGCGTGCCGGGAGAAAAGGAAAGTTAAAACCCACACTGCACTACATGCCTGTGAAAGCACTGTAGCCAGAGCTGCACCTTTTACTCCCATATCGAGCCAAAAAATGAAAATCGGGTCGAGGACGATATTCAACAGTGCTCCTATTAATACCGAGTACATGGCGATAGCAGGACGCCCTTGTGCATTGATAAAAGAATTTAATCCTGTGGATATTTCTACGAAGATAGTTCCTAATAAATAGATAGAAAGATAGTTGACTGCATACTCCAATGTATTTTCTGAAGCTCCTGTAAAGAGTAGAATCGGCTCCATAAAGGTATATGCGATGAGAGAAGTAAACAAGGTGAATAGTATCAGCAGGATAAAACCATTACCCAGAATTTTTCCGGCACGTGAACGATCCCCCTGTCCGAGTGCGATAGCCGCTAACGGCGCACCGCCACCTCCTACTATCGCTGAAAAAGAAGAAATCAGTATAACAAGAGAAGTCGTTACTCCTACACCCGCCAATGCATCCGTACCAATCCCAGGGATATGACCAATATAAATACGGTCGACCATGCTATAAAGCAAATTAACAAATTGCGCTGCCACAGCCGGAAGTGCCATCTTAAAAACAAGCGGTAACATGCGCTCTGTCCCCAGTCGTTCTTCATATTTATTTATCATCCCAAACTTCTTTTTCTAAAATCAGTTGCAAAGTTATAAGAAAAACAGGCTTCCGATTTAAAACCATTGGATAAAATAAATATAATACATCAGTTATCTCCGTGTAAGAAATCCATAGATATACTGATTGATAAGGTTGTGTTGTTCTTCCGTTCCATTCTCCCCCATATTACTATGCGTTATTCCGTCCAATTTCACAACCTTCATCCGGAATTGTTCCTGCTCCTTTTCAGTGGGTAATACTCCTGAATCCGCATCATAATCGCATCCTCTTAACGTATAAAGTCGAGGATTCCGTGTTCTAGGCATTATCATTCTGCGATGATCCATAGATATGGCTTTATTTATCAACTGCGGATATCGGGTAGCAAATAACATGGTCATATCTCCGCCATTGGAATGTCCTATCAATATAAAGTCATTCCAATTTAATTGTGGCTTCAATTTCTTAAATTCCTGAATAGTAAAAAGAATATTTGCCACTCCCCTTTCCCAATTTGGCATGCGTGTTTCCATGAAATTACCTTCCATGGCCAAAAGAGGATCATCTGCCAATTCATGTTGTATGCTTATTACGTAAAAGCCTTTCTGGGAAAGGAATCGTGTTAGATAGGCATAAGTCTGATTGGACTTATTATTTTTATTTCCATCGTAGCCGTGGCTAAATATAATGACTTTTGTTTTCGAATTCACTTTGTGCGGCTGATAGACGGCTAGCGGTATCACTCTGTTTCTTGAAGCATCAAAAAGGCAAGTCGAAAACTCTATTTGTGAGAAACAAGAGAGTGCTGATAATAAAAGAACAAATACAATAATTAGTTTCTTCATGTCTATGATGTGATATTTATCTTTTTCAGTTTTTCAATCTTTCCACCTATAATATAAGGTATACATTCGGATATCTTCTCAATACTCCAATCCCACCATTGCAATTTCTGCAATTGAACAATCGTATTCTCATCAAAACGCTTCCGAATTTCTTTAGCTGGTGTCCCACCTACTATCGTATAAGGAGGAACATCTTTAGTAACCACTGCCCGCGACGCAATAACCGCTCCATCTCCGATATGAACTCCTGCCATGATAACAGCTTCATATCCAATCCAGACATCATTACCTATTACTATATCCCCTTTATTATCCCAAGCAGAAGTTACATCTCCTTTATCTAAATTCCATTCCTCAAAAAAGATAGGAAACGTATAATTGGATAAAGAACCCAATGTGTGGTTTGCGCTGTTAAAAAGAAATTTGGCTCCACAAGCAATGGAACAGAATTTGCCAATTATCAATCGGTCTTTATTAATCGGATAATGATATAATACATTGTTCTTCTCAAAAAGAACAGGATCATTTACAAAGTCATTGTATATTGTATAATCACCTACCATAATGGCAGGATTCTTAATCACTGTATTCAGATAAACAGTCTGGAAATCATTGGTGCGAGGATATGTTTTTGAATTCATTGTGTCAGCAGAAGAGGATTTATATTACATAGCAAATATACAAGATAAATTTCAGACTATCACACAACGAACTAAATATGTATCCCATATTGATGCTTCACTTCAGCCATTACAAACGTGCTTTCCAGTGATCCTAAGCTATCAATCGTCCCCAACACATTCAGAATAAACTCCTGATAGTATTTCATATTGGGAGCATGAATCTTCAACAGGTAATCATAACTTCCTGATATGTTATAACATTCGGTTACTTCAGGAATATCCTGTATAATCCGTGTAAACTCGGCTGCTATATCCCTGTTCAGACGTCTAAGCTTCACACTGCAGAATACGACAAATCCCTGATTCAGCTTTTCCGCATCCAATACGGCAATATACTTCTTTATATATCCTCCACTCTCCAACCGTTTAAGACGTTCAAAAACAGGAGTTGAAGAAAGGCTCACCCGTGCAGCCAACTCTTTTGTCGTCAATCGGGCGTTTTCTTGCAAAGTACGGAGTATTTGCAAATCGACTCTATCCAGTTTATCAAAAGTATCCATAAGAAAAATATTCTTCTAAAAGGTGATTTCTAGGAATAGCACAGTTATATTATTCCATATAATGGCACAAAAATAGCATTATTTTCTATATTTTAGATATATATTGTTCGATATATCTTCATCCAATAACTTTGCAAGAAAATAAAGAAAGAATATTAAACTTAAAAAATATACGATTATGGCAACAAAGAATTTACATTTCGAGACTTTACAAGTTCATGTAGGACAAGAACAAGCAGATCCGGCAACAGATGCCCGTGCAGTACCTATTTATCAGACTACTTCTTATGTATTTCACAACTCCGCTCACGCAGCCGCACGTTTCGGCCTGCAGGACCCGGGAAACATCTACGGTCGTCTGACCAACTCCACTCAAGGAGTTTTTGAACAACGCGTAGCCGCTCTTGAAGGAGGAGTAGCAGGGCTGGCAGTTGCTTCGGGTGCCGCTGCTATCACTTATGCTTTCGAGAACATCACTCGTGCAGGCGACCATATTGTGGCAGCCAAAACTATTTATGGAGGAAGCTATAACTTACTGGCTCATACCTTACCCAGTTATGGCATCACAACAACATTCGTTGATCCAAGTGATTTATCGAACTTTGAAAAAGCCATTCAGGAAAATACGAAAGCCGTATTTATCGAGACATTGGGAAATCCGAACTCAAATATCATTGATATAGAGGCAGTAGCTGAAATAGCCCACCGCCACAAAATACCTTTGATTATTGACAACACATTTGGTACCCCGTATTTAATCCGCCCTATCGAACACGGAGCAGATATCGTAGTACATTCCGCAACAAAATTCATTGGCGGACACGGTTCGTCATTAGGAGGAGTCATTGTAGATTCGGGCAAATTCGACTGGGTAGCTTCCGGCAAATTTCCACAACTAACCGAACCTGATCCATGCTATCATGGCGTACGCTTCGTTGATGCAGCCGGTCCGGCTGCCTATGCCATCCGTATCCGGGCTATTCTGCTGCGCGACACAGGTGCCACCATCAGTCCATTCAACGCTTTTATCCTGTTGCAAGGCTTGGAAACTCTTTCCTTGCGCGTAGAACGCCATGTAGAAAATGCATTGAAGGTAGTGAATTTCTTAAACAATCATCCGAAAGTGAAGAAAGTGAACCATCCGTCATTATCCAATCATCCTGACCATGCACTGTATCAACGTTACTTCCCGAATGGTGCCGGTTCCATTTTTACTTTCGAGGTAAAAGGCGGACAAGAGGAAGCACACCGCTTCATCGACAGCCTGGAGATTTTCTCCCTGCTTGCCAATGTTGCCGATGTGAAATCATTGGTGATCCACCCGGCAAGCACTACCCATTCACAGCTCAATGCACAGGAACTCGCCGAACAGGAGATTTATCCGGGCACCGTACGTTTATCAATTGGAACGGAACATATTGATGACCTGATTGCGGATTTGGATCAGGCGCTTGCCAAAATCTAACATTCAATCATTGAACTTTCCATGACTGCAAGATGTTATACCTATATAACATTAAAAACATTGCAGTCATGGAAAAATATTTAATACACAGCAACGAACTGCATCTGATAGACGCAGAGAAAATCCATCAAGCCGTAGAAAAGATGGTGGAATCACTCGATTTAGCCGCAGGATCAACCACTAACTTCGATCTCTATCAGGTTGTGGAAAACTACTTTAAAGATCTCGAGAAAAGGAGAAAAATTAATCATGTACTGGGAATCAAAGAAGATAGATATGAACTAGCCGAAGATTTCGGTATAAAATAAAAAAGAGATTTATTCAATCACACCAGACAAGTTTTCCAAAAAATAAGGGAGTTGCACGTTAAGTACAACTCCCTTATTTTTTGAATTATCAGAGTATAACAATCAATTTCCCTGATGCACAGTAAGCTGTGGGAAAGGGAAGTTGATACCTTTTTCATTGAAGGTTTCGTAAATAGCTTTATTGGTATCGAAATAAACACCCCAATAATCTCCGCTATTTACCCATACACGTACCACCACATTCACACTGCTGGCATCTAGCGCATGAAGAGCTATAAACGGAGCAGGTTCATTCAAGATACGTTTATCTTCAGCCAGAATATCACGAACTATCTGCTGAACCTTATTGTAATCTTCTCCATAATCTATACCAATAATCCATTCTACACGGCGGGTTTCCTGGTGACTGTAATTAATCACTACTCCACTACTTAATGAACCATTCGGTATATAAATCAGTTTATTATCCCCAGTAGTAAGGATGGTATGGAATATCTGAATTTCTTTTACTGTACCGGCTGATCCCTGCTGTGTTTCTATCCAATCGCCAACTTTATAAGGTTTGAACAAAAGAATAACCAGTCCGCCGGCAAAGTTTTGCAGATTACCGGATAAAGCCATACCGACAGCGACACCGGCGGAAGCCAATAAAGCCGCAAATGAAGTTGTCTCAACTCCCAAGGCACCGACAACAGAAATGATTAACAGGATTGTCAACAGAATATTGACCAGACTTCTAACGAAAGTTTTGATACTTACATCTACTTTTCGTTTATCCATCAGACGCCTGATGAATTTGTTGAGCAGCGAGATGAGGAAACGTCCGACGACAAAGACAAGGACCGCAATCAGTATACGTTCTCCGGCACGAATACCGAAGTCTATCAGTTGTTGAGTAATCAGCGAAAGCTTATCCAATCCGTCAGCATTGGCAATCGCCTCTTTCATTAATTCGTCTGCAGCCACTTGCACAGAGTCCGCAGCTTGTGTTGCTTGCAATAATAGTAGCATAATTAAATATATATTAAGTGAATAAATGCAGTTTTGTTATTTCAACAATTTACAAAGTTATATTGTTTCTCATAAATAAAAAAGTTTTTAATACTCAAGATTATTAATCCTTTTATTTCCTACATTTTATTGCAATACAGCTTCATTTATATCAGTTATCATCCAAGGTCTGGTTTATTTTGTAAATCAGAAAATCATAATATTCTTTCATGTCCGAAGAAACTGATGAAATACGACTACTTAAAAGAGTTCTTATTTTTAATAGCATATCCCAATAAACTGAGGCGTCTTGATGTGAATTCACTGGCACTATATCCTGAGCCTGCCAACCCATTACGAAAGAATTAGACTCACTAAAAATACCCATTTTAAAGCTATCCCCACGTAAAGATTGTTGATATCCTATACTCTTAGCTGTACTTCCCCCCATATTTTTAGAGATATTCTTTATCAAATAATCAATAAAGGCATTTTGATATATCATCTCAGTATTCGTCAGTATTCTGTTCTGCAATACTCCTTTCCAAACAATAGAGTGGATATCATCCATATATTTTTTCACAGAATATTGTCCTTCCGATTTCTCAGAACATAATGCCACATACCGAATTCTGTCGAATAATAACTGAAAAATGTACTTACGGGTCTTGTCCACTATCAAATCCTGCAATTCCAAACTAGATTTAATTTCAGCATTTGTCAGCCAATCCAAGTCCATCGACATTTTTACCAAATAATTCAATGCTTTCTGTTGTATTTCCTTAGATACAGGAAGGTTTATTTCTTCTTTACCTTCATTCAGATAAAGTCCACCGATCCAAAATGACAATTCCATGACTCTATTAGTGAATAGCTTTATCAAACTTGCATATAGTTCCGTACGCCGGCTTATATCATAATCCTCTTTTGCATACCATTTCATAAAGTTTGCAATTGAAATTTTCAAATTTTTAATCTGATAATCCGCTGCTTTAAATGGATCATCACCAAGATCCCAATATAGCGCAGTAGGGTCATACAAGGCATAAAATTCCTGTTTGGGCCTATAATAGTATTCATGAGCAACATAAGCATCTTCCACCCATTTATTCAAAGTACTAACTTCCTCCTCAGGATTATCAGCAGCCATAGGAGCATACAGATAACGAATCGGAAAATAGTCATACAAACCAATTCCCGATTGCACTAACACAGTACCCTTTTTAACATCCTCAGGCTGGGCAATGTAATTACACATCAGATTATCCATAACAGAAGGAGTCAACCCATGTCGACGTGTAAATTTAGCACTACGGAGCGAGTCCACGGGATAGTGATAAGAAGCCCCCATATTATCTGTCAGTCCCAAACATCGGCCCACTTGCTGTGTTATCCCGACCTTCAGTAATTCCCCAATTTGTTTTTCCGAAAGTGCCAGTGTTCTAGCAGACGGATCAGAGGCCATTGTTTGCGTACAACGACCACTATATAACAATGAAAGAAAGTTATGATGGATGTAAACCGAAGCGTTCAAGATTTCACCAGTACGAGGATCTGTATGCATAGAAGTCTGTGCCATATACATCCAGTCTGGTGCATAACAAATAGAAGAATGACGAATATTGGAAGAAGAAAAGTCCTTCCCCTTTGGCCATTCTTTAGCCTGCACAGCATTTAAATAACCAATCTTCTCAAAACTTTTATTCCATTCTTCCACTCCTTCCTTAACATAAGGTTTCCAGGAATCCGGCATTAAAGTGTCGATATAAAATACTATAGGTTTCTTAGGTTCCACCTTTTCTCCCCTCTTAAACGCTTCCTCATTCGAAGGCTCCAAACGCCAACGTTTTACCAAATGAGTATTTTCCAAAGGAGATTTTTCATCTACATACCGCTTACGAACTAGAAACGCTGTATTCACTTTCTGATTAGCATACCGGACACACATCGGTGTTTCCGGAAGCAATACCAACATTCGTGCTGCAGTAACCGTCACCGGCACATTTCGTTGCATAACGATTGTTCCGAAAGCTGTATAATCTACATCATACCCCAATACACAGGTTACTGAAATATTATCTGGATAACTATGAATATCCTTTAAAAAAGAACGTGAATTGTCACATCTGAATTTCCGGGTTACCATGCCATACATTGAATTAGGTGCATAAGACGAAAAAGGATTCGAGTAATCCGAATGTTCCAAAAATAAAGGAGCCAGATTAACCAGAACAGAAGAACTGTCTTTTGCAAAAGCTTCTATCTTAAAAGATTTATAGACACCTCCCGACGCAGACTTCAACAAAGAAGACTCTACTCCTTCTTTTCCCGTTTCCTCACGCATTAAAGGTTGGTTAGTTATCATCCTTGCTTCCAGCTTTTGACCATTTCTCACAAAACGGAACATGACTTCGGGAGAAGTGAACTGCCCGACTACTCCTTCTCCATTGTCACTAATATTAATAATCGAAGAGGCTAAAAGCATTTCTTTCTCCAATAACCTGACTGGAAACTCTACTAGAACTTTATCTTTAGTCCGGTGCATTATCATTAACCCCGTCGAATCAGAGGCAACACAATCTTTTAAATGATTCTCATATCCTTTTATTTCCGTTTTTACAGGCTTCTCCTTTTTCTTACGTGCATAAACATCCTGTACAATAAAGAACAATAACAGAGATAACAAAGAGAAATATATAATTTTCCTATTCATACACCTATTTTAAAGATTGAGATATTTTATAAACTAACAGACGATAATGAGTACGATTCTCATCACTACCGGCAGACATCCAATTTCTGGCCAACCGCTCAATCTTCCGCAACATAGAGTAATAATGATGCTCCATCGGTTCTACAGGGATAGTGACAGAAACAGTCTCTTCAAATCCCATAACTTCTTTAGGATCATTGAAATAATTCAATGGTTCATCATATAAATAAGTGGGAACAACAATACCTTCAGGCAAAGGAATTCGTTCATCCGTCAACATTCTTCCCGACGTTCCGGCAGCACTTCCCTTCTTGACAGTTTTGATTCCGTTCATTAAATAGGATACGAACTTTAGCTGCATATTTTTTTCAGAAGCCGAAAGCACTTTTTTCTTACCCGGAACTATAAACATATAATAGTATAGATCATTCATATAATCCACCTGCGTATAAGGATTCTGTTCCATCTTATCCCCACAAATTGCAACCGAAGGGAAACGTTTTAGCACATAATCAATGATCAGGTTCTCTATCACACTGCTCAAATTCGAATGAAGAGGCAATATTTTTTGAAGAGTCGGTTCATCTATCCATGAACAATCAAGAGCCTGTTCCCAAAGAAATTTTAATGACTCTCTCTGCTTCTCCTTTGTCACAGGAACGTATGAAGGTAAGGGATCGCCTTCATAATGTTCATTTACACAAATACCGCCAATATTAAATAATACATTATTGATATAACGTATATACTGACCGATAATCTCGTTATAAATTTCTTTTCGGAAGTCACCTTCTACATCGTCTTTAATCCACTCGTTCATCTGAGACAAAATATATTTCAGATTCATGACTCCGTAAGAGGAAGCTTTCACCGGATCATCCCCTAAATCTTCTTCAAAAGAACTTGGGTCGATACGAGTACGAATCTGTTGTCTGCCATAACGATAGGCCGGATCGGGTAATTTCTCACTAATCCATTGTCTCAAAATAGGTATTTCTTCCTCACTAGATTTGGCTGACATAATAGGAGAATATAACCACTTTATTGAAAAATAATCATATATCCCCAAATCAGGAGGGGTCAAACGAACTCCTCTTTCTTTATCTCCCGGTTGTGCCACATAATTATTGCGCGCATAATCCATAATTGAATAAGTAGTTCCATACTTATTGGTAAAAGAAGCAGAGCGCAATGAATCCACAGGAATAGAAGAAGATGCGGCCATGTTATGCATGAAAGCAAACGTATGCCCCACTTCGTGAGCTACCACATAACTGATACAATCACCCAATATATCTGTAGGAAGTTGTTTCCGGCGAACATCTGTGTCCGCTTGTGCCGTCTGTACAAAACGCCAGTTACGTACCAGTCCTACTAAATTATGGTACAAATAAACAGATGCATTCAAAATTTCCCCCGTACGCGGATCACTCCAAGAAGGTCCCATAGCATTGGCTATAAAAGAAGGAGAATATCTCACACAACTATATTTTATATTATCTGGATCAAATTCAGGATCATCCAATGGAAAATCCTTCACACAAACTGCATTCTTAAAACCGATCTTCTCAAAAGCATCATTCCATCTTAAAATTCCGCGACGAATATATTTCTTCCAAAAATCAGGGAAAGCATTATCTATATAATATATAATCGGCTTCTTAGGTTCCACCAATTCCCCTTTCTCATATCTTTCTGCATCTGCAGGTTCTAAACGCCATCTTAATGCATAATAAACATTCTCAACGCGTTGACTCTCATTGCTAAATTTAACTTTAGGAGTATAAAAGATATTGATGCGAGAATCCGCGTAACGAGGACGCATCGGTTTCTCCGGTAGTAAAATAATACTACGCGTCAATACCGCTGTAAAAGGCATCTGCTTAATATATGTCACTCCCATACTCGATACAGTAACATTGTAAGTCAAAGAAGAACGAATGCTTAAATTATCATCGAATGATTTGATTGACATAATAGATGAATCTTCCTTTCTGAACTCCTTGTTGACAGTGTATGCTGCCATAATAGGAGAAAATGGGGAAAAAGGATTCATATTGTCCCGATTTGCCAATAAAAAATCTGTCATATCAAAAACCACAGCTGTACTGTCCGGTGAATATGCTTTTATATTAAAGTTCTTCAGAATTGCCGGTCGGGTACTTTCTGATATTCTCTGGCGTAGATTGTTATCATGTGACATATAATCATCAGATACCTCACATAAGCTAATCAACGAGTCCGTTTTTATAAATGTAATATGCAAAGGAGCATACGGTTTTTCACCAACACTTCCAAAACGATTATCTGTAGTCTCACTAATAGTAGAGCCTAACAGCATATCTTTTTTCAACAGATTCAAAGGCAATTCAAAATAGACGCGGTCATCCATTTTATGAAGTGTTATCATACCTTTTACTGTTTCACACTTTTTGCCACGAAACAGTTTCTCATAAGGGGTGGTTTTCTTCACCTGTTCCGATTTTGCTTTTTTCTTTTTCCAAGGAAACTTAGCATGCCCTTCATTAGAATACATAACTAACAATGAAAGGCACACTACAGTCAATAAACGTATTTTCATTTATATAAATTATTAACGATACATTTTTGACGGACTTCCATAACGGTAAATCACGTCTACCACTTCTCCAATATTATTTACTTCGTGAAGTTTCTTTGCTTCACCACTCATAATAGTCGATCCATCTACAGCATATACGACAAAACCGTCCTTCATTCCGACTCCTAAAGTCATACTGTCATAATTCAATTGAAGATCCGTAATTTCACTGCTACAAGTAGTATACTTTGTTACATGTTGATTACTTTTCTCATAGTAATATAATTCATTATTGGCGACTCCGCCTGAAAAGAACAAATAACGTCCTGTGATATCCTTTGAACAATAAAACTTAGATTTATCAGTCAAATAGTCGCCGCCGTTAGAAAAGCTAAAATCTGTTTCATTCTTTATTATTACCTTACCCTGCCAATCATATTCTAAATCGAATGTCTTCACAGAATAGTCTCCATCCGTATCTTGCAACAATAATACATAACCACAAAGATAATCCGCATAAGGATCTGGAAGATAAGCATCTGCATATATTAACTTTTTACCTTCCAATCCACTGATCGGAACATCATCTATTGCGCCCGTATAGTAACTATAAAGGCTACTCAAACTGAGGAAACGATTATTCTTCTCATCATACATCAATACATGTCTTGTTTTATAAAAATTGGCTTGTATCATTCGGGTTATTTTCATTCCCATGTTATAATGCACAGGAATACTACTGTAAGGTGCCGAATGAAACCCCGCATTATCAGGATTCTTCAACAAACGGATATATATTTGTCCGTTAGCTGTCAGCAATACATCTGTATAGTAAAGATAAGCAGCATCTGTTACAACAAAATTTTCAGGCACTCCTTCGGTAAATTCCTGTGTAGTATATAAAACTTTCATCATCGAATTCCCCTCCAATTCCAATGCACCTTTTGCATCCTGATTGATAACCAAAATCTCCGGATTAGTTTTCTTACCGGAATAATGTTCTACCAATTTATATGGTTGACTGCCTAGTTCCTCGCCATTTGCATTCTCATAAATATTTAAATAATCCACATACTCATCATTATCGTCACGAACTTGTGTTAACATAGACTTATGATTCAAATCTGACAAAATGGACCATCCTGTTTTATAAGAAGATTTAGCTACCAGTTGTAGATTTTTCATTGTTCTAATCTTGCTGTCTTTATGGATTACTGAGTACAAAATATAATAAGTAATGGCTTCTTTGGGCACAAATGAGAGTATCTGTTCGTTACACACAACCTCACCATTTAACTCCCATTCAAATTCATAGTTAGAGACATCATCTCCCTCGCTAAAAGACAGATTAGGTTCAATATACGTTTCTTCTCCAATGACCCCGCCATATATAGATTCACTAAAAGTTATCTTCACCATGGGAGTTTGTAAATAGTCATAAGAACCTTTATCATCTACACAAGAGTAAAAGGTCATCAACCCATTCAATAAATAAATAAGATATCTTGCTTTCATAATCATATCGTTTTAAAATTATCCTACTACCGGAACAGACATATACGATCCATCTTCATCCTGCACCGGATTTCCCTCGTCTTCTTTTTCTATGAGATAGTACTTAAACTGGCGAGCCAATGACCATCTTTCAGATTCTGATAAGTCCGTCAGATCTCCCACTCCTGTAACTTCCATGAAAAGTCTGAACTTAGTTTCTGTATATTTTCCTAACAAGCTTTCTACTACAACGTCATCCCACCAAAGAGGCGGAGATATTAAAGAGCTAAAACGAACGACTTTACGAGTATATATATTTTGTCCGGGTTTTAAAACATCATTCTCCACAATGTCAATCACAAGCCGGACTTCTTTTGTATCCAACAATGCCGTTTTCTTCAACAAAAAATATCCAGTTTCTTCCAAAACATCTTTCCGAAAAACCATCTCATTCTCCAATTCATACGAATCCGGTTCAGCTGTTGTCAGTTCCTTATTAACCCTCAAGCTGACATAAGCATCATTTGCCAACGGTAATCCTATCAATCGTATATTGAGAGGCACCTTTATTTCCTCTTGTGTCCCATAGAAGAAAAAAGAATAAGTCAAGGAATCTTTATACTCTTCCATAAACTGCACATAGTTACCGGAATCCCACATTTGGATTTCGTCCTTTTCACAAGCAACCAACAAAAAGAAGGTAGCTATCAATAATGAATATATCTTTTTCATCTTGTTTATCTCCGTAATTTAATAGATTATCTCACTTTCCGGTATTGGCATTACATATTTGCCATCCATTTGTATTACTTGTGTTCCCGTGGTGACAGGCATATTCCAGCGTTTAAAAAAATAGAACATTTGTCCCTCCGCCAAGAATTCTTTCTTATATTCTGTTACCAACTCGTTATAGTAGTCTTTCGATGCAGTACCTGAAATATCCCGTTTCGCACCGCGAGCTTTTCTAACTACCGACAAATAAGAGAGAGCTTCCCGCAGACTTGTGTGGGAGCTAGCCTCACTCAAGATATAATACATTTCACTTAAACGAATAATTGGTATCAGCTTATACTGAATGATAACACTTTGGTTCGTTGAATTCGTATTTACCCATTTCATTGAAATTTTACCATTTTTACCGTCAGAAGTCGTCAAATAAGTACGATAGTCATCTGCATCCTGCTCAAACAAAGCATCGTAGTTCTTCAAAGTCATTAATAAACTATTATTAGCAGATTTAAAATCATTAATATGATCCAATAGCTCCCGGTCGTAAAAAGCTAGGAATACGTCTTCATATAATTTGATAAATTTATCCTTATCTGTCACTCTGGTGTAATCATAATAATCAGTAAAATAGAACCAATTTCGACGAGTTACGAAATCATCGATTACATGCTTGGCATATTTGGCAGCATTGTTCCAATCATTATCATACAAATATACACGAGCCAAAAGTGCATTAATAGCCACATAATTCATACGAATCCCTCTTTGACCAAAAAAGTCACCACCTGTAGCCTTATTCGTACCTCCCATCCGGTAATCCGGTGTTGCCATGGTTGACGTATTGACAATCGTATCGTGCTTTGCAACCAACTGACGAGCCTCCAGTAAATCTTCTTCTACTTTCTTCAGGATTTCTTTTGTTGAAAGATTCGGCTCATATTTAGATGGATATACAGTAAAATACGGAATTCGCTTGCTTCCATCGCCGGACTCTACTGAAGGAGCAAATAAACGTAAAATGTCAAAATGCATCATGGCCCGCAATGCTTTAGCCTCCCCGATAATCAGATTCCTTTCAAGTGCTCCCTCACGAAAAGCAGTCGAATCTTTTGCTTCTGCTTCTGATATCAACTTATTGCAATTAGCGATTACATTATATCCTTTTGACCAAACTGATTCCAGCACTGCTTTGATCTCCAGTTCTCCGTATTCATATTCTATAGCACTACCGTATGCTTTAGATTTGGTGATATCGTTATCTGCATATGTTTGAGAAAGAACACTGGCAAGCCCCCAAGACAACTCGCGCCCATACAGTTCGGAAGACGACATAGTAATATAAATCCCGTTTAATGCATTTCTGAATCCGTCTCCACTTTCAAACAATTTCTCGCTTGATACCTGGTCAGAAGGATTAATATCCAGCCAATCATTGCAAGCGCTTAATGAAAGCAGCAAGGTAATACCTATTATAGCAAAATTATATTTTTTCATATCCATTGTTTTTAGAAACTTAAATTTAAAGAGAAAGTAAATGTACGTGCATAAGGATAAGAGAGCCCTCTTTCCTGATGAATAGAAGAAATACGAGCAATATTATTCATATTAAATTGCACACGTAACATACTAAGATTGATAGGAGCAAGCAACTTATTACTAAACTCATAGGCCAAAGTAAATGAATTAAATTCGAGTGTATTATTATCCTGCACGAAACGAGAAGTCGGTCGTGTTGTTTGGTAACGATCTTTTATTGATTTCAGCATAGTTACATCTCCCGGTTGTTTCCATCTGTCAGTCAATACCCGTTTATCTGCATTGACTTCGTAAATATTCACATTCTCGACCTTGTTTACCAACGTGCTATTATACAGCTGTCCGCCACATTCGTATTTGAAAGTAGCATACATAGTGAATTGCTTATAACGTAGATTTACACCAAAAGCTCCTTGTGCAGTAGGTTCCGTATCGCCTATGATCACTTGATCCGATGAGTTCCAATCGGAAGTAATTGTTCCGTCTTTCTTCAGGAAAGTCTCTTGACCATCCGAAGGATTAATGCCTAATGACTGCATTCCCCAAATGGAAGTCAACGAACCGCCCTCTGTATATTTCATAAAAGGTTTACTATACTTAGCATCCTGCATAGTACCTATATTCTTGTCATAATCAGCAAAGTATGTGTCTACACGATCATTATAAGCCTTTAATGATTCTGAGATCTTCAATATTTTATTCTTATTATGTGCCAGATTACCAAACAAAGTCACTGTCCAATCCCTGTTTTTGAACACATCGGCTCTGATATCCAGCTCAATACCACGATTCTGTACTTCTCCGAGATTATCACGATATACGGTAAAACCTGTTGATGAAGGAAGAGTAACATCCGTAATCAGATCGACCGTTTTCTTGTTATACCAAGAGAATCTGAATAAAACCGCATCATTGAGCAATGATATATCCGTACCGATATCAAAAGTGTTAGTACGTTCCCATTTCAAGTTTTCATTCCCCATGTAATAAAGCAATACGCCGGCTCCGGTTCCATATTTATCCGATAAGATCTGATAAGTGTTCTTTGCTGCATAAGCCGGGAAATTGACTTTACCAATCTGACCATAAGAACCGCGAATCTTGAATTGACTAAATAGTGTCTGCCGTTTCATAAACGGATAATTATGAATATTCAGTCCGGCTCCAAACGACCAGAAAGGAGCGAATTTCTTTTTCGAGCCAAATTCCGAAGAACCATCCATACGGAAAGAGGCATCCATCAGATAGATGTTATCATACGTATAGTTGGTGGAAAGGAATGTACCCATTAACCGGGTATGATTATCCGAAAACGAAGGCTTAGTAGCAATTTCATCCGCATAATTCGGAGAGTCCAGTTTACCGGAAGGAAATCCACGATACAACGCGCTCTCCGATTCATCCTTGGTTTCACGTATATTAAAACCCAAAGAAAAATTCATGTGATTACGATTTACTGTCTGTACGTAATTTGCTAATAAATTAGCATTCCAATAGATACTTTGTGAACGACCGGACAATAATTCTCCCTTAGGGTCACTATCTGCATAGTTGACATACTTACCGCTTCCCGGATCTGTAAATTGCCTGGATTCATCATCACGTTTCGTTACGGAGAACTGTGCTTTCAACTGAAAAACATCCGCCAGATGATAATTCAAGCTTAAGTTGTTAGTCAAGTCCGTATAAGACGAACGATCATAACTGCTCAACATGGTAGCATCATACAAAGGATTACGGAGATTCGAAGTTCCCGTATGCCAGGTAGTCAAATATTCCACGTAATTACCTTCTTCATCTTTAAATGAATCATACGGTTGCCGGGAAGTATAATCAGAAAAAGTCCCATACGGAGAATTCTCCGACTTTACAGAGTTGAATGTCACATAATTTTTGATTTGCAGATTATTAATACGATAATCGATGTAAAATCCTCCTCCCGCACGCTTTCGATATGAACCTTTCATTACTCCATTCTGAATGTCATAGTTCATCTCAGCACCGAAACGGATATCATTAACACCTCCTTCTATATAAAGACTGTGTTTATGGTTAAAACCGTTTCGTAACGGCTGAGCAATCCAATCGGTATCAATACCTTTTAATATATTATTCTGTTTTGCCAGATATTCTTTCTGTAAGTTCAGGGCTGTACTGGGCGAATCGCTTTCATAAAGTCCGGCCAGACGTTCAGCCTCAAGTTTCTCACTGGCATTCATCAGATTATAATCAGATATGTCCGGAGCTGTGAGTTCTGCAGAGAAATTATAGTTCACACGCAATTTGCCTGGAACCGGTGCTTTCGTTTCAATCACAATCACTCCATTTGCCGCACGTGAACCATATATGGCAGTAGCGGCCGCATCTTTTAAAATCGTAATCCGTTCTATACGGTTAGGATCAAAGTCATATACTTTCGATACGGATACCTCAAAACCATCCATTATAAAAATAGGAGTATTCGGATTATTTGAAAGAGCGGATTGGGAAACAGCATCCTTATCCAATTCCATGACTCCGACACCGGAACGTCCACGGATATAAAACTCAGGTAAACTATTAGGATCTGACCCCATTTCATTATTGACCGCTATTCGTAAAGAAGGATCATACACTTGCAATACATCAATCATATTACGTGTAGACACTTTCAATAAGTCATCTTTTGTAACGGTTACCGCATTTCCGGTAAAACTTGTACGTTTCACACTTGAATAACCATTCACGACTACTTCATTCAAACTATTCGAGTTTTCTTCCAAAAAGATCTGTAAAGGTTTATCAGCAACGACCTTTACTAATTTATTCTTGTAGCCTATATATGATGCTACAACTTCTTTTGTATCTGCCGAGACTTCCAGTGAGAAATTTCCATCCAAAGTTGCCGCTGTCCCTACCGTGCGCTTACCATTCTTCATAATAAATACGGTAGCCCCTGCTAATGGAGACCCATCTTTACTATCCATTACTTTTCCTGTAAGTTTGATCTTCTTCTCCTTTTTTTTCAAATGGATAACAAATACCCCATTTTGTTTTTGGGCAACCAGGTTAGTACCATTTAAACAAGCAGTCAATGCAACTTCCGGTGTCACATTATCCACATTTACTGTAATATCAGTCACTGACTTCACATCTTCATCACTATACATGAGATTCAGATTTGATTGCCGTTTAATCTCATTAATAGCCTCAAGTAAGGATACATGATTCAAATGTAAACTAACAGAGTGTTCCTGCGCCAAAATTGGAAAGGTCATAAACAGCAACCAGCATGCAAATGCCATTCTTAACGCTATCGCCTGTATTACTGCCAGACTATAGCCTGTTTTAGAAAGCTCTTTCATCATTAAAAATTAAAGTTAGTATTTATATTTATGAAGTTTAATCGATATAAACAGTACGCCCTTTAACAGAGAAACTCACTTTCTCTGTTAGTTCTATCATACGTACAAAGTCTACAAAATCTTTAGAACGCGGCAACTCTCCGCTGAACAGCGTATGCCTTCTTTCTTCTGAAAGCCATACTACCCTGATGTCATACCAGCGTGCTGCTTCTTCCATAATCTGTTCCAAAGTAGAACTGCGGAAAACAAACATATCATCCTTCCAGGATATGGCTTCCTGTACATTGGCAGTTACTACATCTATCTCCTGATTACCCGTAACGACAGCAGTCTCACCCGGATGAAGCTCTATAATATCTTCTGTTTCATTGGATGAAACCAACACCTTTCCCTGTACCAGTGTGGTTACCAACCTCTTTTCTTCCCGGTAACTCCTCAGGTTAAAAGAAGTACCTTTTACCTCCACCCGACCATAATCGGTTTCAATAATAAACGGCCAGTTATCGTGATGCGACACCTCAAAATACATTTCTCCTCTTGCTTTCACAATTCGTTGATCAGAAGCAAAAGCAGATGGATAATATAACTCCGAGTCAGAATTTACCCAAACTTTAGTTCCATCGCAAAGAGTTATTTCATATTTACCATTTCTTGGAACAAACAGTTTATTTTCCTTCTTTGTATCTATTTCTTTTTTATTGACAATAATATGAGTACCCGCTTCATCTCTAATAGCATAATTTTCTCCTATTAATGCCAGACGTATCCGGGAGTTCAAACAATATTCGCTCCCATCAACTAAAGATAATATAGCTTTGGAGTCTCCTGCTTTAATAGCGGTCATATCATCTTGACACTCGAATTGATAAGCATCAGATTGAATAATCCAAAGAGCACCCGCAGATAACAGTAAGGCAAAAACGGCAGCACAAGAAACGACCTTTACTAATAATGCCCGTTTCTTCTTCTTGGCAATACCAGTCTTAATACTTTTCCAGATTCTTTCCGAGCTTTCATATTCTTTCACGATAGACCGTGCTCTAAAATACTCAGCATCCTGATATTTCTGATATAATCTCCGGTTTCTATCTGAAGCATTACGCCATGCATCCAATTCATTGCGTTCCTCTTCAGATTCTTTTCCTTTGATAGATTTTACGATTAGCGCAGCAATGCGATAAATGTCATTATATCCCATAATCTTGTCGTTATTTTACTTAAAGACACACGAGCTGGAGAAATTAGTCGCTTCGTGGTTACTTTTTTTTCAAGAAATTATTCTTTTGTCAGTTACCCGACCCAAAAGTTATGATTTAGATAAAAGCAAGCAAACTGTATGCCCTACATGAAAGTTTCTTTTTCAAGCTACTCTTAGCTCGTTTCTTGTACGCATTTACCGCATCCCGAGTAACTCCCATTATTTTTGCTATTTCATCTGCATGTTTGCCCTCCAGACTAAGTTCGATCACTTTACGATAAGATTCCGGGAGTTCTGTTATCGCTTTACTCAACTCAATAAAAACTTCTTCATCCAGCATGACTTCTTCGAAAGCCTCATCTGTGATTTTCTCAATGCAACGCTGCTCCATTGCCTGCGAACGAATATAATTAAAGCAACCATACTTTACTGCTGAATAAAGATAATCTTTCACTGATTCAATCTTATCCAACTCTTTCCGCTTTTCCCATAATTTTAGAAACACATCTTGAATAATGTCTTCAGCAGCTGTACGAGGAACAAAATGACTAGCCACAACTAAGAGGGAAAGATGGTATCTTTCAAAAAGAAGTTCGAAGTTTTCTTCATTCTTCTTATTTTTTCCCCACTCAATTGGTTGGATAATCATAGGCTTTAATAAAACGAAGGAATAGTAATTAGTTCCAAATATACATTATGGCTGGACAAAGTTATACTATTTTTCCAATAAAACATATATTTTTTGTTTTCTTCGGGCAAAAACCGTAATTTTGTAACCGATTCACTGGTAGGGGTGCCTTAACATGACGGGCTGAGAACATACCCATAGAATCTGATCCGGGTAATGCCGGCGTAGAGAACTAATTAGTAAGCAAAAATGAAAAGAATTGTATGGATGGCCGTCGCCTTATTGGGCGCAGGTATCACTGTTCATGCACAGACGAGTGCAAAGGATAGTATGAGAGTAGTAAACCTGCAAGAGGTGCAGGTAGTGTCCACACGTGCCACAGCCAAAACTCCCGTGGCATTCACCAATATAGGCAAAGCAGAACTCAAAAAGGTTAACTTCGGACAGGATATCCCCTATTTGCTAAGTATGACTCCTTCCACACTGACCACATCGGATGCAGGAGCTGGTATCGGCTATACGACACTTCGCGTACGTGGAACCGATGGCACACGAATCAACATCACGGTAAACGGCATACCGATGAACGATGCCGAAAGCCATAACCTGTTCTGGGTGAATATGCCCGACTTTTCTTCTTCCGTAAAAGATATGCAGGTGCAGCGCGGAGCAGGTACATCGACGAACGGAGCAGGTGCTTTCGGAGCCAGTGTCAATATGCAAACCGAAGGTCCATATATGAAACCATACGCCGAATTCAATGGTTCATACGGTTCGTTCAACACGCACAAGGAAACAGTGAAAGTGGGAACCGGCCTACTCAATAACCACTGGACGTTTGACGCCCGCCTTTCCAATATCGGTACGGACGGATACATAGACCGTGCTTCGGTGGACTTGAACTCTTACTACCTGCAAGGAGGTTATTTTGCAGAAAACACATCTGTGAAGCTCATTGCATTTGCCGGAAAAGAAAAAACATATCATGCTTGGGGATACGCAACAAAAGAGCAAATGGAAAAATTCGGCAGACGCTACAATCCTTGCGGGGAAATGTACACTGATGCCAACGGCAAAAAATATTATTACGACGACCAAACAGATAATTATCTGCAAAAGAATTATCAGCTTCTCTTCAATCATACTTTCTCGACAGCCTGGAATCTGAACGTTGCCTTACATTATACCAAAGGTGACGGTTATTACGAAGAGTACAAAGACGGCAGATACCTGATAGAATATGGTTTAAAACCATTTACAATAGATGGAACCGAAGTATCTAAAAGCGATTTAGTCCGTCAAAAGAAGATGGACAACAAATTCGGCGGCGGCGTTTTTTCTCTCAATTACACGGCTAACAGGCTAAATGCGTCTCTGGGAGGTGGTTTGAATCAATACCGGGGCAATAACTTCGGAAGAGTTCCCTGGGTGAAAAACTACGTAGGTTCTCTATCTCCCGACCATGAATATTACCGCAACAAATCCAAGAAGACCGATGGAAATATTTATCTGAAAGCGAACTACGATCTTACTAGAGGACTAAGTGCTTATGCCGATCTCCAGTATCGCCACATCAACTATACCATCGACGGAAACAATGATAAATATGACTGGAGTAAGAATGCGCTGCGTCCACTGGCAGTAGATAAAAAGTTCGATTTCTTTAATCCGAAAGTAGGATTAAACTGGAACATCACTTTCAACCATCGTGTCTATGCCTCTTTCTCGGTTGCTCAAAAAGAGCCAACAAGAAACAATTATACGGATGGTGATCCGGACTCGTACCCCAAAGCAGAAAAGCTGCTCGACTATGAAGCAGGATATACCTTCGCCAACCAATGGCTGACAGCAGGTGCAAACTTCTACTACATGGACTATACCGACCAACTGGTTCTGACCGGAGCCTTAAACGATATAGGTGAAGCACTGACCGAAAACGTGCCGGACAGTTATCGCATGGGAATCGAAATCATGCTGGGAATCAAACCGTGCAAATGGTTTCAATGGGATATCAACGCTACATGGAGCAAAAACCGTATTCAGGATTTCGTAGAGAGCCTGCCGGGCTACCACTATAATGACGACGGTAGCTCTACTTCTCTCCCGACTATTCAGATAAAGCATAAAGACACTCACATTGCTTTCTCACCGGACTTCTTACTCAACAATCGTTTCTCATTCAATTATAAGGGATTCGAAGCTGCCCTGCAATCACAGTTCGTGAGCAAACAGTATATGACAAACGCAGAAGTTGAAGAACTGACTCTTGATAAGTATTTTGTCAGCAACCTCAATCTGGCGTACAGCTTCCGTCCCAAGAAAGTACTGAAAGAAGTCACCATAGGATTTACTGTATACAATCTGTTTAATGAAAAATATGAAAACAACGGCTGGGCATCAAGTGACTACACCGATACGCTGGAAAATCGGGGAAACTATGCCGGATATGCAGCTCAAGCAGGAACAAACGTTATGGGACATGTTTCTTTCCGCTTTTAATCACACAGAGTTATGGAATTGAATTTTCTGGAAATATTCGGTACGATTGTCGGGCTAGTCTACCTTTGGTTAGAGTACCGGGCAAGTATCTACCTTTGGATAGCGGGTATTGTGATGCCTGCCATCTACATCTTCGTATATTACAAAGCCGGATTGTATGCTGACTTTGGCATCAATATCTACTACCTGATAGCTGCCATCTACGGCTGGTTCTTCTGGATGTGGGGACACAGGAAAAAGAAAGGTCAACTGACGACAGCAGATGCTTCAACCGGTGACACCCCTAAAGATCTTCCTATCGTACATACTCCGGGAAAATGTTACTTGCCTCTTTTTCTGGTATTCGTCGTTTCTTTCCTCGGTATTGCATGGATACTGATAGCATATACGGATAGCAATGTTCCCTGGCTAGATAGCTTTACTACCGCATTGAGCATTGTCGGTATGTGGATGCTGGCACGCAAATACGTCGAGCAATGGTTTGCCTGGATTCTTGTGGATATTGTCTGCTGCGGACTTTATATCTACAAAGACCTTTATTTTACTTCCGCTTTGTATGGACTTTACTCCATTATAGCTATCTTTGGCTATTTTAAGTGGAAAAAATTAATGAGCATACAATGAAATACGAACACTATACTCCCGAAGCCGTGATACTAGCCAATGGCGAATATCCCAGCCATCCTCTTCCCCTGCAAATGCTGAAAAATGCAGAATTTGTAGTTTGTTGTGACGGGGCTGCCAATGAATATATCCTGCGTGGGCATACCCCCGATGTAATTATCGGTGACGGGGATTCTCTTTCACCGGAATATAAAGAACTTTTCTCCCCTATTGTACATCAGATAGCGGATCAAGAAACGAACGACCAAACCAAAGCTGTTCATTTCCTGCAAAAGAAAGGATTCCGAAGAATTGCCATTGTCGGAGCCACCGGCAAACGGGAAGATCATACATTAGGAAACATCAGTCTGCTGATCGACTACATGAAAGATGGTATCGAGGTACGTACCATTACCGATTATGGTATGTTTATCCCCGCCAAAGACACGCAAGCTTTCGCCTCTCATCCGGGGCAACAAGTTTCTATTTTCAATTTCGGAGCGAAAGGATTGCAAGGAGAGGGATTAGTTTATCCTCTTAGTGATTTTACTAATTGGTGGCAAGGAACGCTTAATGAAGCAACAGCAAATGAGTTTACTGTTCATTGTACGGGAGAATATTTAGTATTCTTAGCTTCTATATAAACTATATTGCAATTATCCGGTTTATGCCACCCTATTGTCACAATTGTGCCACCTTGTTGGCACGACCGTGACACTTCGATGGCACAACCGTGCCAACAAGGTGGCACAAATTCATTCATAGGAAGAAGAGGATTAAAGCGTCAACAAATACTTCTTGAAGTCCGCAAAGTCTTTTGTCATTTGAAGGCTTTTTTTCTCGCCTTTCATAAATTCCTGCAATTTGGCAGGGATTTCTACCGCTTCTCCAATAATGCTTTCCACTGTTTCGAGGAACTTGGCAGGATGAGCCGTTTCAAGGAATACACCTGTTTCTCCCTCTTTCAAGCCTTCTACCAACGCACGATATCCACAAGCACCATGAGGATCAAGGAGATAATGATGTTCTTTCCAGGTTTCCTTCACCGTTTCGCGGATTTGCTCATCGGTATAAGTTGTTCCTGAAATCTCGGCAGAGATATCAGCATGTGAACCACTATATAAATCGAGTACGCGGGCAAAGTTACTCGGATCGCCTACGTCCATAGCATTAGCAATCGTTGCGATAGACGGACGGGGATTATATTTACCTGTCTGCAGATATTGATAGAAAATATCGTTGCGGTTATTGGCAGCAATGAAACGCTTCACGGGTAAACCCATCTTCTTGCCAAACAATCCGGCGGTGATATTTCCGAAGTTTCCACTAGGTACACAGATTACAGCATTATCAGCTTTTCCGGCACGTTTCAATTGTGCATAAGCATAGAAATAATAGAATGCCTGCGGCAAGAAACGGGCTACATTGATGGAGTTGGCAGAAGTCAACGAAAGGTGTTCATTCAATTCTTTATCCATGAAAGCAGATTTCACCAATGCCTGACAATCATCAAATGTTCCGTCCACTTCAAGCGCAGTAATATTCTGTCCGAGCGTAGTGAATTGCTTCTCCTGTATTTCGCTCACTTTTCCTTTCGGATAAAGCACATACACATGAATACCTTCCACACCCAGAAAGCCGTTGGCAACAGCACTTCCCGTATCACCGGAAGTAGCTACCAATACATTGACATTCTTTTGTCCTTCTTTTTTAATGAAGTATCCCAAAAGACGCGCCATGAAACGACCGCCTACATCTTTAAATGCTAACGTCGGTCCGTGGAAAAGTTCAAGTGAATAGATGTTATCTGCCACCTTAACCAAAGGTACATCGAAACTTAATGTATCATATACAATCTGTTTCAGCGTATCGGCAGGAATATCCTCACCGAAGAAAGCATCGGCTACGCGATAAGCAATTTCCTGAAAGGATAAACTATCAATCGTATCGTAAAAGTCCTGTGGAAGAGGTTTGATAGACATAGGCATAAACAGCCCTTTGTCGGCAGCAAGCCCTTTTACCACCGCTTCTTGCAGTGAGGCAACAGGTGCTTGTTTATTCGTACTATAATATTTCATAATCTGTGGTGACTTATTTCATGAATTCTTTTATAAACTCGTCTTCTTTCAGAAGTCCGTAACTACCGTTGCAAGCGGCTATTTCATCATACGTCTGCACTTCGTCCGGCTCGATACCCGGATACCAGATAAGAAACGGAATGGGATCAGATGTATGAGTACGAAGCTCACAGGGAGTAGGATGATCGGGCAATACAGCAATGGCTACCGGTTCGTCCCAATCTTTCACTGCTTCATAAATAGGTCCTACGGCACGTTTATCAAGATTCTCGATAGTGAGAAGTTTCAAGTCGATGTCTCCTTCGTGTCCGGCCTCATCACTGGCTTCGATATGCAGATAAACAAAATCATCCGTCTTCAATGCTTCCAAGGCAGCGGTCACTTTGTTTTCATAGTTCGTATTATAAAGTCCGGTCGCTCCCTCTACTGCGATGCGACGTAAATCAGCATAATAACCGATTCCGTTTATCAGATCGACAGCCGAGATGACTGCTCCTTTCTTTACCTGTGGGAAAGTCTCGGAGAAAGTAGGCATCTGCGGACGGTAACCGGGACTCCAGGGCCAAATACTGTTCGCAGGATCTTTACCTTCTGCCATACGTTTCAGATTCAATGGATGATCTTTCAGCAGTTCCTGTGATTTCAGAATCAGGTCGTTAATCAGATCTGCCGTTTCTTGCGCTTCCGGAACCAATGGTTTCACCATCAATGGACGGAAAGGTTTCAAAGGTACATCATGCGGAGGTGTACAATCCAGTTCTTTATTACCTCCCTTGATAACCAATAGATGGCGGTACTGAACTCCTGTATGAAAGCGTACGCGGTCATTGCCCAGTTTTTCTTGCAAATATTGAATCAATACATCTGCTTCTTCCGTAGATATATGTCCGGAGGAGTGATTCTTCAGAATATCTCCTTCCACACAAATCAAATTACAGCGCATTGCCATCTCACCCGGTTTCAGATCCACACCAATACTGGCAGCTTCCAGCGGTCCGCGACCTTCATATACCTTTGGCAAATTATATCCCAACACGGACATATTGGCAACTTCACTACCCGGATGGAAACCTTCCGCCACAGTAATCAGGCGGCCGTTACGTCCCATGCGAGCTAGCTTATCCATATAAGGCGTCTTTGCATATTGCAGGAGCGTCTTGTCCCCTAATGACTTTACTGGCCAATCGGCCATTCCGTCTCCCAATATGATAATATGCTTCATAAATTGAAAATTGAGAATTGAGAATTAAAAAATGAAAGAAAGCCTTAGATCCGTTTCCGAATGGTATTTCTCAATTTTTAATTCTCAATTTTTAATTTATTAAACGTTTGCGATACTCATGATGTCGGCAAATACTCCGGCAGCCGTTACGCCGGCACCGGCACCGTATCCTTGAATCATCATCGGATATTCTTTATAGCGTTCCGTAGTGAGCAGGATAATATTGTTGCTGCCTTCCAAGCCGTAGAACGGATGGTTGGCTCCTACTTCCTGCAGGCCGACGGAGGCTTTTCCATTCTCCAGTTTGGCGACGAAACGCCAGTGCTTGTTTTCTTTTTCCAATACCTGGCGACGGGCTTCAAAGTCTGCGTCGAGACTTGGAACACGTTTCCAGAAATCTTCCAGAGAACCTTCGAAGAAGTCATTCGGAACAAAGAGGTTCTTTTCAACATCTTCCTGTTCCAGACGGTATCCGGCTTCACGTGCCAGAATCACCAGTTTACGGATCACATCTTTTCCGCTCAGGTCAATACGTGGGTCCGGTTCAGAGTAACGTTCTTCCTGTGCCATTTTGATGGTACGGCTGAAAGGAATATCGGCACTGATTTTATTAAATATATAGTTCAGCGTACCGGAAAGCACCGCTTCAATCTTCAGAATCTTGTCACCGCTATGAATCAGGTCATTAATAGTATTGATGATCGGAAGACCTGCACCTACGTTTGTTTCGAACAGATACTTCACACCACGCTGGCGGGCAATCGTTTTCAGTTCACGATAGTTTTCATAAGCGGAAGAAGCCGCAATCTTATTAGCTGCTACCACAGAAATATTGTGTTGCAGGAAATCTTTGTAAAGCGATGCTATGTCAGCGCTGGCCGTACAGTCTACGAATACGGAATTAAAGATATTCATTCCGATAATCTCGTCGCGGATGGTTTGCAGGCTGCTGTCCTTGCCCTTTTCCAGCAGTTCTTCACGGAAGTTGGCGAGGTCGAAACCTTCACGGCTGAACATTGCCTTGGCTGCATCAATGATGCCTACTACATGGAGTTTCAGTCCGTTTTCCATCATCAGCTTTTGTTGCTGGCAACGAATCTGTTCTACCAGACTACCCCCTACCGTACCGACACCACAGATAAAGAGGTTCAATACCTGATATTCGGAGAGGAAGAAAGAGTCGTGGATTACGTTCAATGATTTACGCAAGGATTTGGAATCGACCACAAAAGAGATATTAGTTTCCGAAGCTCCCTGTGCACAAGCGATAACGTTGATACCATTACGTCCCAGTGTACCGAAAAGTTTACCTGCGATACCCGGTGTATGTTTCATATTCTCACCTACAATAGCCACTGTTGCCAGATTTCTTTCCGCTAGAATCGGAGAAATCTCACCCATCTCTATTTCTTTCGCAAACTCTTCGTTCAGCACTTCACAAGCCAGGTCGGCATCGGCATTACGCACACCGATAGAAGTACTGTTTTCCGATGAAGCCTGTGACACGAGGAACACGCTGATTCCATTCTTTGCCAATGCTTTAAAGATGCGGTAGTTGACACCGATCACACCTACCATACCGAGGCCCTGAACAGTAATCAGACTTGTGTCGTTGATGGAGGAAATACCTTTGATAGCCTTGCTCTGCGGGTTGGAAACTTCTTGTTTGATAACCGTTCCCACTCCATCCGGATTGAATGTATTCTTTATTATAATAGGAATATTCTTGTGACATACGGGATAGATAGTCGGCGGATAAACCACCTTTGCGCCGAAGTTACAAAGTTCGGTCGCTTCTACGTAACTCAATTCCGTAATCGTATAAGCAGTCGAAATGACACGCGGATCAGCCGTCATAAATCCGTCTACGTCCGTCCAGATTTCCAGACTTGCCGCATCCAATGCCGCAGCGATAATAGCAGCCGTATAGTCTGAGCCACCGCGTCCGAGGTTCGTTACATCCCCTGTTGTTTTATCCGAAGAGATGAATCCCGGCACCAGTGCTACTTTAGGAATAGACTGGAAAGCCTCTTTCACCAGTTTATTAGTCAATTCTGTATCCAGCGTGTGCTTGCTATGCTTTCTTTCCGTCTTGATAAAAGTGCGCGAATCGAACCATTTTGCTCCCTCAATCAGTGCGGTGACGATGATCGATGAAAGGCGTTCACCATAGCTGACGATTGTATCCGAAGTCTTCGGGGAAAGGTCTTTAATCAGGTAAATTCCCTGAAAGATATCCTTCAATTCGTTCAGCAGCTCGCCAATCTGACGTTGCAACGATACTTGCTTTTCTCCGGCAGGAATCACCTCCTTAATCATCTCCACATGACGGTAAACGATTTCGCGGAACTCACCCTCATAGGCTGAATCTCCCACTGCCGCCATCTTCGATGTATTTATCAATTTGTCAGTGATGCCTCCCAATGCGGAAACAACTACAATTACCGGCTCATTTGCCGACTCTACAATTCTCTTTACGCTTAAAATGCTGTTCACGGAACCTACGGATGTTCCGCCGAATTTCATTACTTTCATGAAGATACTTATTTAAATGCAATGTCCTGCAGTTTGCTTTTTACAGAACGATTGGTTGTTTACGAATAAAATTGAATTTGAATTTTGCCTGCTTATACAAGCGTGAATCACGTAGATACACAAAAACTATCCATTAACCCCTAAGGGTCATGGTACACATGGATGTGACTGTATGTGGATAGTACTTCATCATAGTCCTTGTTTCTACTCTTGTTTTTGATAAGTGTCGCAAAAGTAATAATAAAAACGTTCAATCTATCACTTTTTTCGGTTTTTTTCTGATAAAAAGAATCTTTCGCCTGCGCTTTATCCGGTCATTCGCCTTCACTTTTATGACATTTTGTTACTTATTTATCAAATCTATTATTATATTTGCGAAAACAATCGCACAAAATCAGCTTATGAGCCCATTAAATACTTCCGTATTGTTAATATACACCGGTGGAACAATTGGTATGATTGAGAATGCCGCGACAGGTGCTCTGGAGAACTTTAACTTCGAGCAACTGCAAAAGTATATCCCCGAACTGCAAAAGTTCAATTTTCCAATTGACACCTATCAGTTTGATCCTCCGATGGATTCGTCGGACATGGAACCGGATATGTGGCGGAAGCTGGTACGCATTATTCATGACAACTACAATCGTTACCACGGCTTCGTCATCCTGCACGGAACGGACACGATGGCTTATACCGCTTCCGCACTAAGTTTTATGCTGGAAGGACTGGACAAACCCGTCATTCTCACAGGCTCGCAGCTTCCCATCGGCGTACTCCGCACGGACGGAAAGGAAAATCTGATGACCAGTATCGAGATTGCCATTGCACAAAACAAGGAAGGAAGGGCACTGGTGCCCGAAGTATGCATCTTCTTTGAAAATCACCTGATGCGGGGAAACCGTACGACAAAGATGAATGCAGAAAACTTCAATGCATTCCGTTCTTTCAATTATCCGGTATTGGCGGAAGCGGGAATCCATATTAAATATAATAATGTGCAAATTCACGGAAATGGTGAAGAGCGGGAATTGAAACCGCACTATTTGCTGGATACCAATGTAGTGGTACTGAAGCTCTTTCCGGGCATCCAGGAAAATGTAATTGCCACCATTCTGGGGATTGAAGGTTTAAAGGCGGTTGTGCTCGAAACATACGGTTCGGGGAATGCTCCCCGAAAGGAATGGTTTATACGCCGGCTCTGTCAGGCCAGTGAACGTGGAATTGTGATTGTCAACGTAACACAATGCAGCGCAGGAATGGTAGAAATGGAACGTTACGAAACAGGATACCAGTTATTGCAGGCAGGCGTTGTCTCCGGATATGACAGTACAACGGAATCGGCAGTCACTAAATTAATGTTCTTACTGGGACATGGATATACCCCGGATGAGGTACGCGACCGGATGAACCGTTCGATAGCAGGAGAGATAACTCTGTAGGCTTCATCTATTTCTATTAGGCAGGGATAACTTATTTCTAATAAATTATCCCTATTTTTGTACCCTACAAGAAGAAAGGAATTTCGATGGCAAAAGAGAAAACCGTATATGTATGCAGTAATTGCGGACAGGATTCACCGAAATGGGTGGGTAAATGTCCGTCGTGTGGAGAATGGAATACGTATGTTGAAGAAATCGTACGGAAAGAACCCACTAACCGCCGTCCGGTGTCGGGCATTGAAACACAGAAGCCCAAGCCACTGGCACTTAGCGATATAGAGGCAGACGACGAGCCACGCATCAATATGCACGATGATGAACTGAATCGTGTATTGGGGGGCGGACTTGTACAGGGTTCTCTTGTCCTGATAGGCGGCGAACCGGGAATCGGTAAATCGACGCTCGTCATGCAGACCGTACTGCACATGCCGGAAAAGAAGATTCTTTATGTATCCGGTGAAGAGAGTGCACGACAGCTGAAACTTCGTGCCGACCGTCTCTCTGACACTTCCAGCGATTGCCTGATCGTTTGCGAGACTTCACTCGAACAGATTTATGTGCATATCAAGAATACGAATCCCGATTTAGTGATTATCGACTCTATACAGACTATTTCCACCGAAAGTATCGAATCGTCTCCCGGAAGTATAGCGCAAGTCAGAGAGTGTTCGGCGTCTATTCTTCGTTTTGCGAAAGAAACACATACGCCTGTATTGCTGATCGGACATATTAATAAGGAAGGAAGTATTGCAGGACCTAAAGTGCTGGAACATATCGTAGATACTGTTCTTCAATTTGAGGGCGACCAACATTATATGTATCGTATTCTACGCAGTATCAAGAATCGTTTCGGTAGTACGGCAGAATTAGGTATTTATGAAATGCGTCAGGATGGGTTGCGCCAAGTGAGTAATCCTTCCGAACTTTTGCTAAGTCAGGATCATGAAGGGATGAGCGGGGTAGCCATTGCCTCCGCCATTGAGGGGATTCGCCCGTTTTTAATTGAGACACAGGCTTTGGTAAGCTCTGCAGTCTACGGAAATCCGCAACGTTCGGCAACCGGTTTCGATTTGAGAAGAATGAATATGCTGCTGGCTGTTCTCGAAAAGCGGGTGGGATTTAAGTTGGCACAGAAAGATGTGTTCCTGAATATTGCCGGAGGATTGAAAGTGAATGATCCGGCTATCGATCTGCCGGTTATCAGTGCAATCCTTTCTTCCAATATGGATGCAGCCATTGAACCGGAAGTTTGTATGGCGGGAGAAATCGGTCTGTCGGGAGAGATACGTCCTGTGAATCGAATTGAACAGCGTATCGGTGAAGCTGAAAAGTTAGGTTTCAAACGTTTCTTGCTACCTAAATATAACTTGCAAGGGATCGATACCCAAAAACTGAAGATAGAATTAGTACCGGTGAGAAAAGTAGAAGAGGCGTTCAGGGCTTTATTCGGATAAGACACTGATGCATAAATAGCCCGTTTTTCTAATTGGATAATCGAAAACAATATCAATAATAACTAAATGACACAAGAATACCAACTCCGTATACTTCCCGAAATCGCAGCAAACGAACAGAAATTAAAGGAATATCTTTCTAAAGAAAAAGATCTGAATTTACGTGACATCACCGCTACCCGAATCTTGAAACGGAGTATTGATGCACGCCAGCGGACTATCTTCGTCAATCTGAAGGTAAGGGCATACATCAAGGAAATGCCGCAAGAAGATGAGTACGAACGTACTATATATAATAATGTAGAAGGAAAACCGCAAGTGATTGTCGTTGGCGCAGGTCCCGGCGGATTATTCGCTGCTTTACGCCTTGTTGAACTTGGATTACGCCCTATCGTCATCGAACGTGGAAAAGACGTGCGCGAACGTAAAAAAGACCTGGCACAAATCAGCAGGGAACACACTGTTGATCCGGAATCGAATTACAGTTTCGGAGAAGGAGGTGCAGGAGCTTACTCGGATGGGAAGCTCTATACCCGGAGCAAGAAGAGAGGAAATGTAGATAAGATTCTGAACGTATTTTGCCAGCATGGAGCTTCAACTTCGATATTGGTGGATGCGCATCCGCATATCGGAACAGACAAATTGCCACGTGTCATTGAAAATATGCGGAACACCATTATCGAATGTGGCGGAGAAGTACATTTCCAGACACGAATGGATGCATTGATTATTGAGAACGATGAAGTCAAAGGTATCGAAACAAATACAGGAAAGACCTTTCTCGGACCTGTGATACTGGCAACCGGACATTCTGCAAGAGATGTATATCGTTGGCTGGCTGCCAATAATGTGACGATTGAAGCGAAAGGAATCGCTGTCGGGGTACGTCTCGAACATCCGGCAATGTTGATCGATCAAATACAATACCATAATAAGAATGGACGGGGCAAATACCTGCCCGCTGCAGAATACAGCTTTGTAACACAGGCAGAAGGCAGAGGAGTATATAGTTTCTGTATGTGTCCCGGCGGCTTTATCGTTCCTGCTGCCAGCGGACCGGAACAAGTGGTAGTAAACGGCATGTCTCCTGCCAACCGTGGGTCACGGTGGAGTAATTCGGGAATGGTAGTGGAAATTCAACCGGAGGATTTGGGAAATGAAGAATTAAAAATGAGGAATGAAGAATTGGCTGCCCAACAAGATGAACAGCTGATGGCACTGAACCCGAATTTGAAAAGTTCACAACTTTCAGAGATTAATTCACAGTTACTATCTGTTCTTCACTTTCAAGAGGAATTGGAACGTCAATGCTGGTTGCAGGGAGGCAGACGACAGACCGCTCCGGCGCAACGCATGCTGGATTTTACCCGCAAGAAATTGAGTTACGATCTGCCCGAGTCATCCTATAGTCCGGGATTGATTTCGTCTCCACTTCATTTCTGGATGCCATCATTTATTAGCAAAAGGTTATCTCTTGGTTTCCAACAATTCGGACGCAGCAGTCACGGATTCCTGACTAATGAGGCAGTAATGATTGGTGTGGAAACACGAACTTCTTCTCCCGTTCGTATCATACGCGATAAGGATACTCTGCAACATGTCACCGTTCGTGGATTATTTCCTTGCGGAGAAGGGGCAGGCTATGCCGGAGGAATTGTGTCTGCCGGAGTGGACGGCGAACGATGTGCAGAAGCAGTAGCCAACTATTTCAATCATTAATTAAACTTACACTAAAATGAATTATCAACCCGAAATAGCAATTGTAGAAGCCAACACATTGACCTGTCTCGGTCTGAAAGGAATCCTGGAGGAAATGATTCCTATGGCAACCATACGGACTTTTCATCACTTCAGCGAACTGATGGACGATACTCCCGATATGTATGCCCACTATTTCATTTCCGCACAGATTTACGTGGAGCACAATGCTTTCTTTCTCCCCCGGAAACGAAAAACGATTGTATTGGCAAGCGACAGTCCGCAATTCCAACTGTCCGGTGTACCCGTACTCAACATTCATGAATCCGAAGAAGAGTTGGTGAAAAACATATTGAAACTTCACCAACATGCTCACCATGACGGTTATCCGGTAAAAGATATGCCACCCATGCCTCCGATGCAGCCTCATCAGGAAATTCTATCCGCCCGTGAAATAGAAGTGCTCGTACTGATAACCAAAGGATTAATCAACAAAGAAATAGCAGATAAACTGAATATCAGCCTGACTACCGTTATCACTCACCGAAAAAATATCACGGAGAAATTAGGCATTAAGTCCGTCTCCGGGCTGACTATTTATGCTGTAATGAACGGATATATCGAAGCTGACCGAATCTGACTTCTTAAAAAATAAGTCATAATCCTAATAAATGAGGATTGACCGTCATCTATATTTGCCGTTACTTTGCACCAGATAAATTAACAGCAGATGAAGACAAAGAAGATTATGATTGCCCTCATGCTCCTGACGACAGGGACAGCATGGGCTGAAGATTTCCCCAAAGACTCACTAAAAATAGTAGACATCGAAGAGGTGGTAGTGATTGCTACTCCAAAAGAGAACCGTAAACTACGTGACCTGCCGGTAGCCGCCACCGTTTTATCGCAAGACAACATGCGCGCCAATCAGGTAAATTCCGTGAAGAACCTGACAGGTATTGTTCCCAATCTGTTTATCCCTGACTATGGTTCCAAACTGACTACTTCGATTTATATCCGTGGAATCGGTTCACGCATCAATACTCCGTCCGTAGGACTTTATGTAGACAATATCCCTTATATCGACAAATCCGCTTTCGACTTCAACTATGCTGATATCGAACGTATTGATATTCTTCGCGGACCACAAGGTACTCTCTACGGGCGTAACACGATGGGAGGGCTTATCAAGGTACATACTAAATCTCCTTTCACTTATCAAGGCACCGATATTCGCATGGGAGCAGCAACTTACAATAATTATAACGTTTCACTCACCCATTATCACCGTACATCCGACCGCTTTGCTTTTTCTACCGGAGGTTTCTACGAGCATACAGGCGGCTTCTTTGAGAATTCTGCACGAAATAACGAAAAGGTCGACAAAAGCAACGCCGGAGGCGGACGTTTTCGTGGAATTTACCTACCGACATCTAATCTGAAAATAGATATGGCACTTAGCTATGAATATAGCGATCAAGGTGGGTATCCGTATTATTATACCGGTATTACTCCCAGTGCCATAGCCAAAGCTCAAAAAGACGGTAAAGAAATGACAGAAGACCGGGCAGACTACATCGGTAAGATTTCATATAACGACCGTAGTAGTTACCGCCGTGGATTGCTCAACTCTGGTGTTAACATCGAATACCAAGCCTGTAACTTTATATTAAGTGCCGTGACAGGTTATCAGCACCTGAATGACCGTATGTTTCTCGATCAGGACTTCACAGAAAGGGATATTTTCAACATCGAACAAAAGCAGAGAGCGAACACCATTTCCGAAGAAATTGTCTTGAAAGCCAAACCCGGAAAAAGATGGCAGTGGGCTACGGGCGCTTTCGGATTCTATCAATGGCTACATACTACAGGTCCTGTTCTGTTCAAAGAAGAAGGAGTGAAGTCAGTCATTGAAAACAACGCCAATTCCGCTTTTGAAGAAGTCTCTGCCAAACCCGGAGCTCCCACCATGGGAATGACCGTGTACAACCCGACATTAAGCGTAGGAGGAACCTTCGATACCCCAACCCTTAGCGGTGCACTTTATCATCAGTCCACTTTCAACAATCTGTTCATCGAAGGGTTGTCCGTTACAGCCGGACTCCGACTCGATTACGAAAAAATCAGTATGAAGTATAATTCTCTTAGCACTCCTATTGACTTTGGTTTCGACTTCCACATGGCAATGGGTCCCACGCAAATAAATCTGTCCGATCAGAATATGAAAGCTCCGGCCTCTTTCGTAGGTAAGCTCTCGACTGATTACGTACAACTTCTACCCAAATTTGCTATTCAATATGAATGGAAGAATCAAAATAATGTTTATGCCACCGTTACCCGGGGATATCGTTCGGGAGGATATAACATCCAGATGTTCTCTGATTTATCACAAACTGAATTGAAAAATTCGATGATGAATGCCATCAAAGAAAGTCCGACAATAGGGCAAGATGCCACATGGGGGGCAACCATTATAAAAATGATGGACCAAATGGTACCAGCAAAAGAGATCGACGTAAAAACTTCTACTACTTACAAGCCCGAATATTCGTGGAACTACGAAGTAGGTAGCCACCTTACTTTATGGGAAGGCAGACTTTGGGCCGACGTCGCAGCATTCTACATGGATACCCGCGACCAACAACTCTCCCAATTTGCAGAAAGTGGTTTGGGACGTATCACGATTAATGCAGGAAAAAGTCGCAGCTATGGTGCAGAAGCAGCTCTTCGTGCCAGTGTGACTAAAGAACTTAGCCTGAATGCCAGTTATGGATATACGTATGCCACCTTTACTGATTATGTAATCACCGAAGAGAAAAAAGATGGCACTCCCATAATTACGGATTACAATGGCAAATATGTTCCCTTTGTTCCCAAGCATACATTAAATATCGGTGGAGAATATGCCATCACCTGCAGCCCACGTTCTATCTTCGACCGGGTTGTATTCCAAGCGAACTATAACGCTGCCGGACGTATCTACTGGACTGAACAAAACGACGTCAGCCAATCCTTCTACGGCACACTCAACTGGAGAACGAATCTGGAAATCGGTGATGCAATGATTAGTTTCTGGGCACGCAACTTCCTGAATAAAGACTATGCCGCCTTCTATTTCGAAACAATGAACAAAGGTTTCATGCAGAAAGGACGCCCAATGCAATTTGGGGTAGATCTTCGCTGCCGCTTCTAATCATTTTTACTCATAAGGATATTATTTAGTCTTTTTATTGTCAGCCTGTCTCTTTGTAGATTAACAGCATAGAATACGGGATAGAAGAACGTATGTCCCTATGAAGTTTGCATTATAAAGCCGTTATACTTAATTTACCCAATCGGTATTGTTCTGTCAGACCTACGCTATCCTTAACTCTCCACGGCCGTGGTAGCATCTCTTCACGGCCGTGGGAGGATCTCGTCACAACTGTGGGAAGAAGTTACCACGGCCGTGGGAAGGTAAAGATAGCGGTACCCTCACACAACTATACCGGCACCTTACCGGAACTTTATCAATGCTTCGGCATTAGTTTACCTACTGCTTGCTATCAGTTTGCTTATACCTAAGACTGCTTCGTTCATAATCCAACGTGCCTGACCTATACTTCAGTACGATCAGATTCCTCCACCCCACCATGCAAACGCTCCATCTGATAAGCGATACGCTCCGTCCCATTCTTTACATAAATGATACCGCAACGTTGAAAGCCATACTTCGTCAGTATATGTTGCATGACCTTATTATCCCGGTGAGTATCTACCCGGACATTAGGCCAACGTTCGAAACACCAGTCCAGACAAGCTTCCGACATCCCTTTCTGCTTTCCGTTCGTTGCCAACCGGTGAATCACTCCATAAGGTTCGTCATTGAGCCATGCACCTTCATAAATCTGTTGATAAGTAGGATCTTCTCCCAAGATGAAACAAAAAGTTCCCAGAATTTCTCCTTGTTCATCTATGCAGGCAAAGCTATGACTCTCTTCAATTTCCCGACGAATCAATGCTTCCGACGGATAGCCGTCAATCCATTGGGTCGTGTTCCCGGTTGCACGCATAAAGGCACGGGCATAGTCATAAATCTCCATCACTAAAGGGAGATCTTTTATTTCGGTAGGTCTGATTTCCATCATTTGAAAAGTTATTCAGAAATAAAACAGATAATAAAATTACTCGTTAATCGCTCCACAATGGGGGCATATACCTTTCTCTTTTAGTTTCTCCCCGCAATGTCCGCAACGATACTTATACCCAATGTTTCGATAGACCTTCTTCGCAAAAACCAAAATAAAAAAGGCCAGGAATAGATAACCGATATAGATATGTGTCATCAGGATAAAGAAGAAATAACAGAAAATACAGCAGGACATCAGTCCCAGCAGATAAAAGATAGCCGCAGCGGGAGTCAATTGTCGGAACAAATCATCCAACACCGCCAAAGCTACTATCAGAAACAACCAAATACTCAACAGAAAAACAGAGAGAATGAAAGGAACTTTGAACGGTGACAAAGTTGGATTGAAATAAAAATGTTCCCACGTTTCCGGCACAAAGACCTGCATTGATTCGTAAATCGTTGCACTGAAAGCCATCAATAAACAAAGAAACAGGGGATAAACACTGTCAATATCATTAAAATAAACCATCTGCAACTGCTTCCGACGGAAAGCGCGAAACAAATAAGCTCCTACGAACAAAGCGAAAATAACCACAAAATAAGAGGCATGCGTATCACTGAAAAGATGAATAGCCTGCGAAATACTATCAGTCGGTGCAAATGACTTCTTGAGTTCTTTCTCACGTATCCAACCCTGTTCATCTTGTGTATGTGCCAGTTTCACCCAAATGCTGTCTACACTATCGGCAGGATGAACCGCAAACTCTGCAACCACTACCCTATCCCCCCTATTCAACTGAATAAAAGTATCTTTTATCGGGAGACATTCCAAAGAGATGGAATCATCGACTACTTCCAAGTTTGTATTCCATGTATAATGGCGTTCATACAGGTAAGTCAGCGAATCTTTTGTTTTCTTCGACAGCTCCTCCGAATCCAAAGCAGGCGTTTTATAATAACAAGACGAAAGCAAAAACAGACACAATAGCAAGCCCATGACAGACTTCACCATAGAGAATGCAGAGAACACAAAGTTACTATAAGACACGGACGACATAGAAGACACAGAGAACATGAAGAAGAATTTTCCATCTCTCTTCCACAAACCGTTCAAACGAGCGGTTCCGGAAGGATGAGTTGAAACATTGTCTCCTCTACGTCCTCTGTGACGAATGATTCCGTGATTAATTACCCTCATTGTGCCGCCTTTACTTTCATTTGACAATTCTTACAATCAAATTCCAGACGAAAACGTTTGCCGTCATTCGACACCAAATAATAGGGTTCTTTATAAGGCGAACGGACCCGTTGATGGATAGGACACCAGCCCATACTGTAGCGCAAACAATGTTTGCAGAACATCAGTACCGCATCTTCCACTGCTTCTTTTTCGTATGCTGCCGCTACCTGTTGTACCCCATGCTCCTGATAGAAAGAAGCTGCACGGGTGTTCATTACATTCCCCAGATAGGTTAATGTAGTTTGCGGGAAAGCATGACTCGTTGGCTTCCATACTGCCAATTCCTGACGATAATTGATTCGACGGGCAGTTATCAATTGGTCGATTGCCTGTCTGCGGAAATCGGCTAACACCGAAGCTGGCAAAAACCAATTTCCGGTAAAGGATATTTCTATTTCTTTTGCTTCAAAAGGTGTATTCCCCAGTTTGGACAGTTGCGTTTTCAGATTGTCCGTCTGTGGAGTGCGGGCAAGTTCTTTCTCACGAGGGAGGGTGATTGTGACGCTATTATCATCTTCATCAGTCAATGTCAGGGAGAAACCAAAATTATTGTCGGCAAGCAAGATTTTCACTGCGATTTTCCTTTCGGCAGATTTGCGGGAAAGGATTCGTTCAAATTCCTGGTCGAAATTACGATAGAGTGTAGTACGCGGCTTAATACGGGGCATTTCCTGCGGATAGAGTTTGTTACTGTCCACCCGGTTGATACGGAAACCCTGCAAACGTCCCTGTTCGTCGATATAGCAAACACCGTCTCCATTGTTAAAGGATTTAAGTCCGGCAACTGTCAGATAGTTGCCCCGGGCCTCTTTCATGGTTCCCATCTCTTCACCCAGCGACTTAGGAGTATCGAAAGAGAAAATCTCTTTATCACGTCCATTCAGGAAATAATGCGTGAATCCACGACTGAAACTCTTATCGAGTTGTGGTTTAAATTCGAAACTACACGTACCCGAAGAAGCACGTACATATTCCGGACGACGGGCAAAGATTGCATCCAGTTTCTGGCGATAAGCAGCCGTCACATTCTTCACATAAGATACGTCTTTCAGTCGTCCCTCTATTTTAAATGAAGAAGCTCCGGCATCCAGTAGTTGCTCCAATTCGTCGTTTTGATTCATATCTTTCAGGGAAAGCAGATGTTTGTCTTTGACAATCACTTTCCCGTCTGCATCTACCAGACTAAAAGGTAGACGGCAGAATTGTGCACACTCTCCACGATTGGCACTACGACCGAAACAGGCTTGACTAACATAGCATTGCCCGCTATAACTGACACAAAGAGCACCATGTACAAATACTTCCAAAGGTACTTCCGGACAGCTTTCATAAATCTTCTTTATTTCACGCAACGATAACTCCCGCGCCAACACCACTTGACGGAAACCTGCTTCCCAAAGGAACTTCACTTTTTCCGGCGTACGATTGTCCATCTGCGTACTGGCATGAAGTGGTATCGGAGGAAGATTCAGTTTCGTGATTCCCATATCCTGTACAATCAGTGCATCGACACCAATCCGATAAAGTGCATGAATCATCTCCTCCGTCTCTTTCAACTCTTCTTCTTTCAGAATCGTATTGACCGTGACATAAATACGTGCATTATACAAATGAGCATGCTGCACCAATGCTTCAATATCTTCCAATGAGTTCACAGCTGCCGCACGGGCACCGAATTTCGGAGCACCGATATATACAGCATCTGCACCATGGTTGATAGCTTCAATACCACATTCCAGGTTTTTCGCCGGAGCGAGAAGTTCTATTTTACGCTGCTTTATCATTTAATATCATTGATGTTGTAAGGTGTTTCCTGATAAACAAAGTAGTTCAACCAGTTGGAGAACAACAAATTGGCATGAGCACGCCAACGTACCAACGGGCCTTTTTCAGGATCATCGTCTATATAATAATTGCGGGGAATCTCTATTGGCAGGCCTTTATCCAAGTCACGGCGGTATTCCGTATCCAGTGTCAGCGGAGAATATTCAGAGTGCCCCGTGACAAAGAACTCACGTCCGCCCCGTGCCATCGCCATATAGACACCGGCCTCTTTCGATTCGGAAAGCAACGTCAGTTCCGGAACTTTCAAAATATCTTCCCTGCGCACTTCCGTATGACGGCTATGCGGCACATAGAAACAATCGTCAAAACCACGGAAGATGGAATGGAAAGGTTCCAGTACACGATGCTCAAAGATGCCGAACATTTTCTCTTCCAACGGATATTTAGGAATTCCATAATGATGATACAATCCGGCCTGCGCTGCCCAACATATATATAAGGTAGAAGTGACATGCGTACGTGCCCAATCAAAGATTTCCGTAATCTCATCCCAATAGGTCACTTCTTCGAAGTCCATCTGTTCTACAGGAGCTCCGGTGATAATCATACCATCATACTTCTCATGACGCATCTGATCGAAATCCGTATAGAACGTTTTCATGTGTTCTATCGGTGTATTCTTCGACGTGTGGCTCTTAATCTTCATAAACGAAATCTCCACCTGAAGAGGTGTATTCGAAAGTAAGCGCACCAAGTCTGTTTCCGTTGTAATCTTCAACGGCATCAGGTTCAGAATCACAATCCGTAGCGGACGAATATCTTGCTGCGTAGCGCGGGAAGTGTCGATCACAAAAATATTTTCTTCCTTCAAAAGCTCTATCGCAGGTAGTTTATCGGGTAAATTTAAAGGCATAATCGCTATATATTAGTAATTTGAGTGCAAAAATACGAAAAATATAGCAGATTATAGGGAGGTTGCTTATTTAGAAGACGTACAAATTAAGTCAATTTAATCATCGAAGCATAACAACTAATCAATAAAAGCCTTATTTTTGCCGAAGAAATTAGTACTAATAATTTAAATCTTAGAAAAATGGCTTACGTAATTAGTGACGATTGTATTGCTTGCGGAACTTGCATTGACGAGTGTCCGGTAGAAGCTATCTCTGAAGGTGATATCTATTCTATCAACCCAGATGTATGTACTGACTGTGGTACTTGCGCAGACGTTTGTCCGTCTGAAGCAATTCACCCGGCTGAATAATACAAGCTACAAAAAATGTACAGGCTGCTTTCTACGGAAGGCAGCTTTTTTTATTTCTTGTCTTCACCACAGATTACACAGATGGACACAGGTTATTTATATTCAACTAAATAAAAATTCCCTCACTACAACATATTGCAGCAAGGGAATTACAATTTAAACATATATTGAACAATAAAAAAATCTTTTAATCTGTGTTCATCCGTGTAATCTGTGGTGAACTCTTATTTCAATTTAGCTAATGCTTCCTTGATACGACGGATAGCCTCTACGATATTTTCATCGCTTGTAGCATAACTCATGCGGATACATTCAGGAGCACCAAAAGAGGTACCACCTACACAAGCCACGTGAGCTTCTTCAAGTAAGTACATTGCCAAATCATCCGAATCTGCAATCTTACGTTCGCCGTTGCTCTTTCCAAAGAAAGTATCGCATTTCGGGAACAAGTAGAAAGCACCTTGCGGAACGTTTACTTCAAATCCCGGAACTTCTTTAGCCAACTTCACAATCAGGTCACGACGACGTTCGAATGCTTTCTGCATCTCTTTTACCGGTTCTTGTGTTCCTGTATATGCAGCTTCAGCAGCTTTTTGAGAAACAGAGCAAGGACCTGAAGTGTACTGACCTTGCAACTTGTTGCAAGCTTTTACAATCCATTCCGGACCGGCAATAAAACCGATTCTCCATCCTGTCATAGCATACGCTTTGGATACACCGTTTACAATCACTGTACGTTCCTTCATTTCAGGGAATTGAGCGATACTTTGATGTGCGCCGATATAATTGATATGTTCGTAAATCTCGTCAGCGATTACGATTACCTGCGGATGTTTAGCCAATACAGCAGACAGTCCGGCCAATTCTTCTTTTGTATATACAGAACCTGTCGGGTTGGACGGGGAACAAAGAATCAACGCTTTCGTTTTCGGAGTAATAGCAGCTTCCAGCTGTTCCGGAGTAATCTTGAAATCTTGTTCGATACCTGCCGAAACGATAACAGGAGTACCTTCTGCCATTTTCACCATTTCCGGGTAGCTTACCCAGTAAGGAGCCGGAACGATTACTTCGTCACCCGGATTTACCAATACAAGAATCGTATTACAAACAGATTGTTTTGCACCATTTGCACACGAAATCTGGGCGGCTGTATATTCAAGACCGTTTTCTTTTTTCAGTTTCTCAACAATAGCATTGCGCAAAGCCGGATAGCCCGGTACCGGAGAGTAGCGGGAAAAGTTATCATCTACGGCTTTTTTCGCAGCTTCTTTGATGTGGTCAGGAGTATTAAAATCAGGCTCTCCTACACTTAAGTTAATAACATCAATGCCTTGTGCCTTGAGCTCGTTGCTCTTTTGAGACATGGCAAGCGTCGCCGACGGCGACAAGCTGTTCAAACGATCTGATAATTGATTCATTTTGTATCTATTTTATTGTTGTTGAGTGAAAATCGCTGCAAAATAAGCGATAATATTTGATATATGAAAACAAATTGGCAATTTACTTATTAAAATGTAAAGTATGTCCCATTCTTTCTTTCTTTGTTCTCAAGTATCGCTCATTATACGGATTAGGAACTGTTTCAACAGGCACGTTTTCTACAATCTCCAATCCATAGGCTTCCAAACCAACACGTTTTACCGGATTATTTGTCAAAAGTCTCATTTTGTGTACTCCCAGTTCACGAAGAATCTGTGCGCCTACTCCGTAATCACGTTCGTCGGCAAGGTGTCCCAAACAAATATTCGCGTCAACGGTATCCATACCGTCTTCCTGCAGCTTATAGGCTTTCATCTTTTCCATCAGACCGATGCCACGTCCTTCCTGATTGAGGTAAACCACCACACCTTTTCCTTCTTTTTCAATCATTTCCATCGCTTTATGCAGCTGCTCGCCACAGTCACAACGCTGTGAGCCAAGGATATCTCCAGTAGCACAAGAGGAATGGACACGTACCAAGATAGGTTCGTCTTCACTCCATGTTCCTTTAAATATAGCCATGTGCTCCAATCCGTTTGATTTCTGGCGGAAAGGAATCAGACGGAACTTTCCGTGTTCGGTAGGCATATTTACTTCTACTCCTTTTTCTACAATAGATTCCTGTTTCAGGCGATAAACGATCAGGTCATGGATAGAAATCAGTTTCAGTCCGTGTTCGTCTGCCATCTGACGGAGTTCGGGCAAACGCGCCATTGTTCCGTCTTCACTCATGATTTCCATCAAGGCACCTGCGGGGTAAAGTCCTGCCAGACGAGCCATATCAATCGTAGCTTCTGTATGTCCGGCACGGCGAAGTACTCCTTTTTCTTGCGCGTACAACGGATTGATATGTCCGGGACGCCCGAAAGTAGCCGGTGTAGAAGTCGGATCGGCCAACGCCTGAATAGTAGCGGCACGGTCGGAAGCGGAAACACCTGTTGTACAGCCTTCCAATTTGTCAATAGTAACCGTAAAAGGAGTTCCCAACACGGAAGTATTGTCACTTACCTGATGCGGTAAATCCAACTCCTTACAACGAGACACTGTGACAGGTGCACAAAGTACGCCACGTGCATGCTTCAACATGAAATTTACTTTTTCGGGAGTTATCTTTTCAGCTGCAATAATCAAGTCGCCTTCGTTTTCGCGGTCTTCATCATCCACTACTATGACAAACTTGCCTTCTTTGAAGTCGGCAATCGCATCTTCTATTCTATCCATTTTAATAGTCTCTTTCATAACACTTATTTATTGATTTTCTGTATGATGAATTGAATTTGTTCATTGTTCTTTATAATCCGTTCCATATCCTTAGCCAGACGAACGCGGAACGCCCAGATGCGGAAATAGAAAAATAAACCGATAGGGAAAATGACTCCGGCTACCAGATTCAACCAATATATATGGAACGGGCGCACATGAGCAGAAACGGAAATAACCGGATAATTGTTTAATGCACCGATCAAAGTGGCAGATTTCGTATTGGACATTTCTTCAACCAACGCTTCCAGCTTTTCATTGATTGCCATCACCTCGTTATCATCCTCACTCGCCATCCACAACTTAAAGTAATTCGGTGCTTTTTCCAATCGTTTCCTGGCGGCATACGCTTTACACTCTGCCGAGAGTTGTTCCAAATCACCCGTCAGACGTGCGTAATCAGGATCATGAATAATCACTTCTTTCTTAAATATATGGCGCACACTACGAATTCCCACAATCTTTTTAAACCAGTTGATATAGGCATCTGCATTAAGCACCACAGAGTCTTTATTCGATTTATAAGTAAGGAAGATTCCTAACGGGGCAAGGACTGCGCTACTTGTCCACATCCCCATCCAAACAATCCACTTACCGTCGCGGGCCATTTTATATCCTGTATTATCAATGATATAATAAATGATAAACACCAACACGGATACGATGACCGGCATTCCCAAACCTCCTTTACGGATAATACCGCCCAACGGAGCTCCGATAAAGAAGAACAGCAGACAAGAAAGTGAAATCGTTATCTTCTTATGCCATTCCGTCTTATGTTTTCGAATACTATAATCATTGTTCTCCATCGTGAATTTCTTGAACCCAAGATCGTTAGCCACGTTCTCCGCACGACTGACAGCAGAAGAAATCACCTTCTGTTTCTGCGTTAAAGAGGCTACTTCGTAAAGGCTGTCTACATTATATTCATGGATATCCGCCTTTTCTATTTTGACCGTATCTTCTTTTGTCAATCCATAAGAAGGACGGAAATTTCCTTCTGCCACTTCCCTGTAATACTGTCGTCCGATACTATCTCCCACAACCGTCATCGAGTCAATGGAACTCTGCAACTGCGCCATGTCCTTAGCACTGGACTGCTTACCCATAATCTCACCGTCAACCATATTGAAATCGGAATTAAACTCAATAATGGTATGTTTTTCCCTGAATTCCTCGCGTCGGTAAGGTACATTCTCCGATTTCATACTTTGAGCCTTCAGATTCTCAAATAAATCTCCACTATACAAATGCAGCCAAAGATGCTGTTTATCCGCGGTCATCTCCAAACGCCCGGAATCAGCATATATAATACGTGCTTTCTCAAAGCCATCTTTCATACTATAAATCAGCACATCATATAACATACCGGTCTTCCGGTTCTTCTTAGCTACCTTTAAATTATAGTCCTTGATTTCAGAATAGAAAACTCCTTCCGGAATGTCCAACTCCGGAGATTTCTGTTTCATCGAAAGAATCAGGGTTCCCAGCTTAGCCTGGGCGATAGGACCAACAACATTTTGGAAATAGAATGAGACACCGACAAGTCCGCAAACAAAGAAAGCGAGCGGACGCATGATTTTAAGTAGAGAAATACCCGCAGCTTTCATTGCAAGTAATTCATAACGCTCGCCAAAGTTACCGAAAGTAATCAAAGAAGCCAGCAACACTGCCAATGGCAACGATACTGGCACTAATGTTAATGCGGAATAAAAGAAGAATTGAGCCATAACGCTCATCTCCAACCCTTTTCCGACCAATTCGTCTACATATCTCCACAGGAACTGCATCATGAATATGAACAGACAGATGAAGAATGTACCAATAAAGAGCATCAAAAAACTCTTTACGATGAATATATCTAATTTCTTTATGCGTAGCATCTTAATAGGTTCGTGCAATTAGGATGCAAAATTAGCACAAAAAAAGGAGCATCGAAAATTTTTAGTTGAAAGTTAACTAAAAACCACAAGTTCTTCTTAATTTAGCTACTTGCGACTCCCACAATTCTTTCATATCGGCTACTTCATCCGGCTCTGCGAAATCGGTAATTTCCAGCACATAATCACTAGTCAGCTCATTATAAGTCATCTTGATTTCAAAATAATCGCGCTCGTTTTCATCATCCAGCCAACGGAAGCGGATAAAAGAGAAAGAGCGAATGGCAATAATTTCTGCTTTCCTCTGTTCTGTCTTGCCCCAATGAAACTCTACTATTTTATCGTCAGAAATAACTTTGTCTGCAAACCAGTCCTCCAACCCGGTCGGTGTGCTAATAGCTCCCCAAAGTATATTTTTAGATGTTGCATTCAACAAATACTCCAAATGAATCTTTTCCTTTTTCATAGCAATTTCGAATTGTTTTTACGTGTGCCAAGATAAATACTTTTTTCTAAATACACCGCATAAATCAGACACTTTATTTAATTATTCTTTCATTATCGAGCCTCAAACTCCCTGTTTATAGGGAAAACCAAGACCCGTATTAAAGAAAAAACACAAAAAAGTTATGAATTGTTTTGGAGATTATAAAAAATCATCTATCTTTGCACCCGCAATCGAGAAACGATGGCGGGATAGCTCAGCTGGTTAGAGCGCATGATTCATAATCATGAGGTCCCCGGTTCAATCCCGGGTCCCGCTACTTGATAAGAATAAGGCATTTGAGAGGCTTCCACTCTTGGGTGCCTTTTTCTTTTATACATCAATTGGTGGCGGTTTACACTATGGTTTACACCAGTGTAAATCATATATCAATTAGATTAAACATTATTCATTATTAAACATATCAAATTGACTTTACCCAAACAAGTTCCAGTCAATATTATCCTTCCCACTTATCCATTAAACCATAATACTCCAATTTCATCCAAAGGGATATTTGAGCAATGATAGATTAACGCTAATAAGCAACTTTACATCATTTATTTAAGATTCCATTCTTACATTATGTTCACACCCCCCTTCTTTGTAACTTCGTAGCAGATAAATCAATCACTAATCTATTAACATTAATTCTAATATGAGAGTAACAGAGAAGACTAACACAATTCACTATTTACCACAAGAGATTAGAGAGACTAGATTAACAGAGGTTACATATTTACCTATTACAAGGGAAATGTTAGAACAACTATTCTCAAATTCAGCTAAAAAGAATAAGCATAAATTAGTTAAGAAGAGAAGGAGATAATTAATAAGGCAGCAAGTGAATGTTACTTCAAATGCTGCCTTATTTATTAGGAAGTTGATTATTGCTTTTGATAGGTCATCTTGTTATAGTACTCATAAGTACTTCCATGTTCAGTTTCCTTGTAGTGCATCTCTAAGACAGCTTTAGAAGAAGATAGTTCAAGTACTTTTAATTCATACACTTCATCTACTTCTCCATTGTAGTAATATTTAAGAGTGAGTGTATTACCGTGTAATGTCCATTTACCACCTTCTCCTTCATCAAATGTTCCGTCTGCATTAAAGGTGAAGTTCACGAAATCATCACCTTCAGGAGCACCATTCCATTCTTCATTTAAGTTTGGCATTTCCTCATACTTCTCATAACCTTGTTGGTGAATCATTACCCAACGTCCAACTAAATTGTCTGATGTAATTTCATCATCGTCATCGCTACAAGCAACGAAATTTACACTCATAATAATGGCTACTATAGCCATACCAATAAATCTTAATGTCTTCATTATCACAATCTATTAAATTCAATAATCATTTCTTCTTATAAGTAATTTCTGTACCATACTCATTCTTGGCTGTCATAGTATTGCCATTAATGTTGATAGTGTATTTGTCAGTATCATCATCGTCATAGTTTATTATTAATGTACTGGATTTACTATCATAAGTGTAAGTAAACTGATATGTGTATGATTCACTATCATCGTCATAAAATAAATGCTCTTCTCCGCTTCCGTCATTTCGGAAGGTCCACCTTAAATGTTCACCTTCATCATCGTTCTGCCATACTCCCACTATAGGATTAGATGGGTCATCATCGTCGTCATCACCACAAGCGGTAAAGTTCAAACACAATACAACCATTAACAAGGTTGTTCCAATAAATCTTAATGTCTTCATCTTTAAATTGTTTTAGTTAATTAATAAATTATACATTAGGGTTCACTTCATTATCGTCTAAATCACCACCGTTGAAATTCATATCAACATTCTCGTTTCCCATTGGAGTATCATCCTCTTTAACTCCTAAAGAAGAATCTGTAGTACCACCATTCACATTTACATTGACAGTAGTCATTACATTGCGTTTTACAGTAATTACCTTCTCAAACGTTTGGGTTGCTCCATTAGCCCGTTTCCATGTCAGTTGTATGGTAAAATCTTCGTTATACTTCTCTGCTTGCCAACATTTATAAACCTCATAGAAGGTGTACATAGAAGAAGATTCCAATATGTTATCGTCTGCTGATAGTTTAATATTAGAATTTATAGAACCGTTATTTGTCCAAATATAACTAACAGACAATGTCCCGTCTACAGGTGGAGTCACTATAAATTTAAGTCCAAAAGCTGTACGCTTTAAATCTATATTAGCAACTCCGTTTTTGGTGGGTATGTAATCAGTTAACTCACCATAGAATCTATCTATTTTGGGATAATGCTCACTACCATTGGAGTTACTAATACACGTTTCCCCCTTTTGCAATCCAGTGAGACGAATGCTGTTAGTAGTTGAAATATTAAACTTATTACTTAGTTCTATACCTTCATAACCACTATAAGAGCTGTAGTATTTATGGAATGGTGCATAATACATACTATTATTATGGTATAAAGTATCTGTATCATTCTGTACCATAGAACACTCAAATTTATACTTATATCCACTAATTAGAGATATAGTCATATCTTGAATGTTATCAAATAGTCCATAGGCATAATTCTGATACCACGTATCTCCGTCCTTCTTATAATACACATTAATTCCGTATATCTTCTTTGGCGTAACTTCTGTTCTGCTTAAAGGAGTTTCAGAAGTGGAGATAAATTCTCCGCCCAAATTGAATGAGATAGTGTAGGTTTCTTGGCTAGTCTGCTCCTGCTCTTTAGGTGGTAGTTCATCCTCATTATTACTACAAGAGAATAGAGTACTACTTCCTATGAGAAGCATACCAATTAATCTGAATATCTTCATTGTAATAATCTGTTTGTGCTTCTACGTTCCTAATAGAGAGCGTTAATAATTGAGATATAAGTGTGAGGAACACAACACGGAGTTGCACACTTCTTTAATAAAGAACTGTTGAGTAGTAAAATAGACTGTCTGTTTCTTATATACCTGTATTTATGCCAACCTGTTCCCTATAGTTAGCTACTACATACAAGAAGCGTGGGAACTATTGAATATTACTGCATTGAGGCTCTGGACTTGCCCTTACCCAATAATAAACAATAGCCCACGCCAGAAGAATATATAGTTCATCCCTTAAGATGAATATATAATACTGACGTGAGCGTTCTTGCCTATTATCTTGGGTAATAGAATTGTCCAGATTCCAATGCAAGATAATATCAAACGCTCTTCGTTAACTATGTCCTTTCAGAACTATCTCCATAGAAGTCTGAAATTGCTACAAAGTTACTAAAAGCTGTTTAATTTGCAAGAACTATTGTTTATTAAAAGTTGAGAGCTGTCTCTGCTCAATAATTCAAGGTTGGTATGAAACTTGCCAAATCCCCATATAAGTAGAAATTCTGAACTTTCATACCAACCCAATTATCAGAAGCTAAGACAGTCATAAGTATTTAATAATTCCTCTTGCCTCAATCCCAAGTATCTCTTAGTAATTGATACACTGGAATGATTGAATAGTTCCATGAGCTTAACAAGTGCAAGCTCTGAATTATCACTGTTCATATTATAAACCTGTCTGCCAAAAGTCTTTCTAAGAGAATGACAACTGAAATTACCTATATGTAACTTGTACTTCTTCTTAATCTCTTTCAGCATGACATTGATTCTCTGAACTGTGTACACTGTCCCCTTCTGACTTATCAATACAGGAGCATTTATGCCAACTGGATTTATATGCTCATAACAATCTCTGATATGTTGCTGTAGCTGCATATTAATCCTAATTGTCCTTTGCTTCCCTGTCTTAATCTCTATAATGGTAAATTCTTCTGCATCTAATATCTGATTCCACCTCAAAGCAAGAATATCAGAAATTCTTAGACCTGTGAAGCAACCCAAAGCGATAAGAAGTGACATCTTATAGTTACTATCCCTTGCCAACTTTCTTACTAGGTTCATTGCTTCGCTCCATTGCAGATAATCTGCTGTTGTACTTGAATATTTAAGTGACATAATGTTCTGTTTTATAGTGAAACTAATAAAAGTGAATATTAATTTTGAGTTGGAATATCTAACTTGCTGATTACTAGCTAAACATTCACTAATAACAGAAGTGAATGTTATACTACTGGCTAATAATAGAGAAAGAGTACCTATATATAGTATATAGATACCCTTATTAGTTCTTCATGTACTACTTCATCGTAATAATCTTGTATATAGTCCAAATAATCATCAAGAAGAATACAACAGGTGAAATTGCACACATAACAAGTAACAAGATAATCCAAGATATAACGACTAATAACGCTTGTAACATAATCTTTTGAATATTAATAGGTAATGAATAATCAAGGGACACCCTTATTATATGGATGCCCCTTTTAAGTACTCTGTAATACCACTAACTAAGAAACCACTGATATTTGTCATCACCGTGTAAAGCGGAACATATACCCGTTGCAAGTTCTGTAGCATTATAGGCTCTATCCAAGAATGAATCTATATAGCTACTCTTATTTGCACCTGTGAGCAAGTTGTAGAATTTCCACATAGACAAATCATTTCCCAAGCTACCAAAGTTCTCGTCATTGATATAAGCCTTAGCCACATTGTTAACCTGTGTATCAGTAAGCAACATTTTAGGTATATCCTTTTGATAGCCTTGCGGTAATGACTGATAAAGTCTCATTCTGCCTAATAGTTGGCAGAATTGATGCTCTGTCATACTGGTATTGCCTAAAGACTGCATCAAATGTATGTGTTTGGCTGCATCGTATTTGTGGAACATTTCCAATACCGCTTGATATAAATCCCTTGTATTGGTAACTTCCAAGCAACTAAGATAACCGTCTGTAGATACACATAGATTTGTGCAAACCTTACAAGTAAAGCCAATAAACACTTTAAACCGCTCCGCACCTTTCTTTGAATAAAGATTGGTATGGTTATAAGCTCTCACACCACCAATAGTAAGTGTTAGCCTGTTACCGTGTACTGTCTCATAGATAGTAGGAACTTCAATAACAAAAGCGCACCTCTCGTAGTAGATAGTCTTGTCACTCTCTAATAACTGATTGGCTGGTTTGTGTATTGCTTCGGGAATCCTACCTTTGATTACATGAGAAACACGAATATCTGGCGATTCAATCTGTTCACCGCTAAAGAATGTATTGGTTGCATCCTGTACCGCTTCAATGAAAGCCACATGAGATAATGTAGCTTCGTTGTCCTTTGCGAATACGGGTATAATACAATCATTCCTTAGATGCTCCAAACTGGCTTCAATCGTATTGGCTTCAATGAATAGAGGTCGTTTCTGCTTAATAATTGGCTCTTCAATTATTACCGCTTCTTCTGCATATTCACCAAAGTTTCTACTAGTTCTCTGTACTGGCATAATCTGTAATGTTGATTCCATAATCTGTAATTTATTAAGTTAATATTAGAAATTCCTCTGTCTGAAAGCTAACCAAGCCACAATCAGTATTAATAATCCAATAAAGAACTGTGGCATTAAGACTACTGGCACAATTAGAATTATTCCAAACGTCAATAAAATCTTTAAATTCTCCATACGCATAATAATAGATTAGTAAATAGTGTATTTAAGGACAAAATGAGGGCTTAACATGAAGTTCTTTCTTATCACTTATCTTTGTGCATCTTTATATGTAGACATATACAAATCATTGATAAGTCCGCACATTTCAGAAGTTCAAAAGGTTTGTGGGCTGAATAGCAATTCATGTTATCCTTTCATTTTTCCTAATGATTGGTGAGGGGTATTTTGGGTAACAGAAGGGGCTTGTGCACGATATACATCTGATACGCTCACTGACGAATCAAATATTTCACCTTATAGCTGCATAAAGTCTAAATAGAAACACTTCCTCAAGAAAAGGGTCGGGGGTATGAATTTAGAGTACTTATATTTTTGAGTTGGGGATATACATAAAAAGCCCCAAACCTGATTAATGGTTTGGAGCTTTATTGCTTACAAACTAACTACAGAATAATCTCATAAGGTATATCTTCCTTAACAGGTCGCTTTCTTCCTACTGTACCTGCTTGTATTGACTTCATAAAAGCGTGGATATTCTTGACATCTTTAAATCCATTCTCCTTATACTTCTTATAAATCATACATTCTCTGGATAATGGTTTGTTATTGCCTTCGTTGAACTCTATCATGTGGTCGAACATGGCAATTAGTTTCTTTACCTGTTTATCTTTAGGCTGGTCTATTATTAAGCCTTTGACCTTTAGAATCAGACAGTCACCAATTTCATCCAATAAATCCAAATCCTTTAACTGCTCTATGTACCTACCAATAGCATCATGTCCCATGTGAATACGCTTCTCCAATTTCCTTATGGATGATAATTTGATAACATAACTATGCGGCTCTGTTACACTGAATAGCTTTAATATGAATCCTCTTAGCTTCAAATCTAAAGTATTGTAAGTATCGTAGAACTCTCTGCCAATTCTTCTATAATTGCCTGGCTCTACTTGGTTGAATCTGTACATAGTCCAATGTCTGTCCTTCTGTTTGGAATCTATATCACGTATAACAACCTCGCCTGTAGCCCTTAATTTGTCATTGAAGGATAATGTACTCTTACTCTTCTTGTAATTATCCAGTTCTTCCCCTACAAACCCTGCAAGCTGTTTTAATGTAGTATTGGTTTCCAAAGAATCTTTATCTGCTGTTAATAGCAAGGTATAAGCCCTGTACACATCTGAACAGTTTAGATTCTGAATCAGATTATTACTCATTACTGTGTACTCCTTGAATGGAAGTTTCGTGTCTTTCATAAGGCAAACGCTCAATATGGTTAATCAAAATAATCTGATTGGTCTTTAACAAGAATCTCATTTTAGTGGAACTTAGTCTGTTCACTTTCCTTAGTTCGCTTAGTTTCTCATATAAATTATTATTATAATGCCACATATATTATTGATTTATATATCCTACTTATCCCACCTACTGAAAGTTCGTCAGAACTTTACAGTATGGCTGTATGGAGTGTAGTATCTAGGAGTGTAGACAGGGGGTGAATAAGCACGCTCCAAAAGGGGATTAAGCACACCGCTAAAGGGGGGAATAAGCACACCTTTATAATCTGGTAATATCAATACTTCAGCACATAACTTTGCTGTATTAGTAAGCACATTAGTAGATAGTGCTACTAATTAGATGATTAGTTGACAATGGTGTACTCTGTTTAATAGTTGAAAGTAGGTCTAGGACTTAAAACTGTTTCTGCTCCGGCTTATGATATGGCAGGTAGATTGTGTAGGTCTTGCCATGAACCATTTTGCGCTTTTTGATGTATCGGTCAGTAGCCCAAAGTCCAATGTGCAGCCTTGTGTCCTTGATACCGTGCTCTAGTGCCACTTTACGAATGTCTGCGTAGGTCAGTTCTTTCATTTGAAGTAGATTTAGGTTTGTAGTGGTGAATCTGGGTGACGAGAAACTCGGTCATTTCTGACTTTCAATCACATTGCAAAGGTATAAAGTCCCGACCGCATCACCAAACGACAAGTCGAAATTGTGGAATATTTGAGTTGAGGATGCAATAAAGCAAAAATTCTCCCCTTAACCGTAGCTGTTCGGGGAGAATATGATGTTCAGGCTTACCAGAAGCCTTGATTTCCAAAAAAGCTTGTCAGCCCTGATTCCTTTTATCCAATAAGGCTGTAGTGATTTCTTTTATATTGGTGAATCTTTCATTATCCAACAAGCCTATTTCCAGTGCTTTATTGATAAACTGCATAATTGCATCCTTACTGATACCAATCTTAACACACTTGATAATCATTTCTCTAAAACAGTCATGTAAGTCTGACAGCTTCCAGACAGATAACTGTTTCACATATTGTTTTGCCACATCAGAATCAGAAGTGGAAGATTGGGAGAATTTTTCTATCTCACTTATAAGGGAATTGATTTCATTGTCATAGCTACACAGTTTCCCATTTTTCAAATGACCTACCTGTGATTGTAGTTCAACAGCCTTATTGATTTTAGACGCAAAAAATTGAGTATCTAACAGAGTATCGAAGGTGATATTATTAGTTACGCTTTCAGCTGAATTTAGTTTCTTAACCGCTTCTTCTTCATTCATAGTAGTATCTACCATGTTATTTGCCTCTTCAATCTTGAATAATGTACTACCTTTGATTTTCTTTAAAGAGTTAATGAGCCTTGTCCCTTTGTCATTTATAGTTTCGTGCAAATAAACATCGTCTATCATTGTAGTATCTGTATGCGCAGTTGCTATTATAACATCTTCTTTTGATACACCCAAACGACACATCAAAGTGATAAAAGTATGTCTTGCAATATGAGTATGAATCATTTCAAATAGTTTCTTTTTCTTTTCAACTACATCTTCCCCAATCTGTTCAACATAAATAACATCACTATCCAATCCAACTTTTTTACAGACCTGTTTTATAGTTCTATTCAGTTTAGCCTCATTTCTCCTGACTACCTTCTCATCTTCTGTAAGCAAATCTATATGTTTAAAACCTGTTTCTTTGTACCTCTCTAATATTTCTTTCACTACAGGAAAGAGATACAATGTAGCTTCTTCCCTAGTCTTCTGAACAGCAAATGAAATTACTTCATTTTCATCGTCCAATCTGGTTATAGCATATTCTCCTTTAAATATTTTAGGTAAATCTGAAATACGCTGTCCTAACAAGCATTGACAAATAAATAAATCTCTGGCTTCTACTTCCCTAGGTTTTAAGTTTGTATAGTTATATATAGCGAGTAATTGCTTTTCTGTCAATGGAACTTGTTTACTTTTCCTCTGTTCTTTAGAACGTTCATCTCTGATAGCAACAAAAGAATTTATATTTATGCTAGCTTTTATCTCTTTGTCTCTATTAGCATGATTGATTAATGTTCTGATTCCTTTTATTTTGTTTAGATGCGTTGCTATACGACGAGGATTCAAGTCCAATAAATATTGTTGATAATCAGTTAAAACATCTCCATTAATAACGGATAAGCGGTTAGGAATATTTTTAACTTTCAAGAAAGCTTCAAAAGCACTAATATAACCTAGATATATTTTCTTACTACTATCTTCCTTCACATACTTATCCACCATTTTTCTAAATACCAGAGTTGCTGATAAATGTATTTCTTTCTCCATATAATTACGACATTTCAATTTAGGATTAATAGCTTGTCTCATTTCCTCAAAAAGAAAATCTATCCTTTCCAAGTTCTCACAAAGATAATTCTTCTTCTCTTCAAAGATAGCAAGAAGCGACCTTATTTTTTTATTGACTATCTCATTATTGCGATTATCCAGTCTTGTTTGCCCGTTGCTAATGGTGGCTATCTGTTTCCGCTTATTCCATTGCGTTGGATAAACTTTGGCTCCAATATTGACCTTGTATTGTCTCCCTCTAAAGGTAAACAGGGCATAAATAATGGTTGGCATATTCTTCTTTGTCTGCCGCAAATTGAAATTCAAACTGAAATCTAAAAATACCTGTTCGCTCATCTTTGTTATTACCAAACGTTATTAAAATCGGTTATTACATTTGGTTATTAATGAGATATTTTAGAAGGTATGTCCGTATTGTAACCCCTTGCACAATATATTGAAACAAACTTTTGCTATGTCGTAAAAACAAGCTATCTTTGCACAGTTTTTACGAATTTATGAGTTGTGATTTATGATTTATTGGGGATTCTTCCCCTCTCTCATATCCCACAGCCCATAATTCATAATTCATAATTCATAAATCATAATTCTTCATTATATGTTGACTGCAAAAGAGATCAGAGATTCATTCAAGAATTTCTTTGAGTCGAAAGGACACCACATCGTTCCCTCGGCTCCGATGGTGATTAAAGATGACCCTACCCTGATGTTTACGAACGCGGGTATGAACCAGTTTAAAGATATTATTTTGGGTAACCATCCGGCGAAATACCAAAGAGTCGCGGACTCGCAAAAATGTTTGCGTGTAAGCGGAAAGCATAATGACCTGGAAGAAGTAGGACACGATACGTACCACCACACCATGTTTGAAATGCTTGGTAACTGGTCGTTCGGCGATTACTTCAAGAAAGAAGCGATCAGCTGGGCGTGGGAATATCTGGTAGAAGTCTTGAAACTGAATCCGGAACATCTCTATGCAACCGTATTTGAAGGAAGTCCCGAAGAAGGATTGAGCCGTGACGACGAAGCTGCTTCTTATTGGGAACAGTTCTTGCCAAAGGATCACATCATCAACGGTAACAAACACGACAACTTCTGGGAAATGGGTGATACAGGACCTTGCGGACCTTGTTCCGAAATCCATATCGACCTCCGTCCTGCTGAAGAACGCGCCAAGATCTCCGGTCGCGACCTCGTGAACCACGATCATCCGCAGGTAATTGAAATCTGGAATCTCGTATTCATGCAATACAACCGCAAAGCAGATGGCAGCCTTGAGCCGCTTCCTGCAAAGGTTATTGACACCGGTATGGGATTCGAACGCCTTTGTATGGCTTTACAAGGAAAAACATCCAACTACGATACAGACGTATTCCAGCCAATGCTGAAAGCTATTGCAGCTATGTCGGGTACAGAATACGGAAAAGATAAGCAGCAGGACATCGCCATGCGTGTAATTGCCGACCATATCCGTACTATTGCATTCTCTATCACAGACGGTCAGTTGCCTTCTAACGCGAAAGCTGGTTATGTGATCCGCCGTATCCTTCGCCGTGCTGTTCGTTACGGATATACTTTCCTCGGACAGAAACAGGCATTTATGTATAAGTTGCTTCCTGTATTGATTGATAATATGGGAGAAGCTTATCCTGAGCTGGTTGCACAAAAGACACTGATTGAAAAAGTAATCAAGGAAGAAGAAGAATCATTCCTCCGCACTTTGGAAACTGGTATCCGTCTATTGGATAAGACAATGGAAGATACCAAAGCCAATGGAAAAACTGAAATCAGCGGTAAAGATGCCTTTACTTTATATGATACATTCGGTTTCCCGCTCGACTTGACAGAGCTGATTCTCCGTGAAAACGGAATGACTGTCAACATTGAAGAGTTCAATGAAGAAATGCAGCAACAGAAACAGCGTGCACGTAATGCCGCCGCCATCGAAACAGGTGACTGGATTGTACTGAAAGAAGGGACTACTGAATTCGTTGGTTACGATTACACTGAATACGAGGCTTCTATCCTTCGTTACCGTCAGATCAAACAAAAGAACCAGACATTGTATCAGATTGTACTCGACTATACTCCATTCTATGCAGAAAGTGGTGGTCAGGTCGGTGATACCGGTGTATTGGTAAGCGAGTTCGAAACGATTGAAGTGGTCGATACAAAGAAAGAGAATAATCTTCCGATACATATTACCAAAAAGTTACCCGATCATCCGGAAGCTCCGATGATGGCTTGTGTAGATACCGACAAACGTGCTGCCTGCGCAGCTAATCACTCGGCGACCCACTTGCTGGATGCTGCTTTACGTGAAGTATTGGGTGAACACATCGAACAGAAAGGTTCATTGGTTACACCGGATTCATTACGTTTCGACTTCTCTCACTTCCAGAAAGTGACCGATGAAGAAATCCGTAAAGTTGAACATATCGTCAATGCAAGAATCCGCGCTAATATCCCATTGAAAGAATATCGCAATATTCCTATCGAGGAAGCTAAGGAGTTGGGGGCTATCGCTCTTTTTGGTGAAAAGTATGGCGACAGAGTTCGTGTGATCCAGTTCGGCACTTCTATCGAGTTCTGCGGTGGTACACACGTAGCTGCAACCGGAAATATCGGTATGGTAAAAATCATCTCCGAAAGTTCTGTTGCTGCCGGCGTTCGCCGTATTGAAGCTTATACCGGAGCACGCGTGGAAGAAATGCTGGATACAATACAAGATACACTTAGCGACTTGAAGGCTCTCTTCAACAATGCTCCTGACTTGGGTATTGCAATCCGCAAATATCTGGATGAAAATGCAGGATTGAAGAAGCAGGTGGAAGACTTCATGAAAGAAAAAGAAGCAGCGCTGAAGGAAAGACTGTTGAAGAATATACAAGAAATTCACGGCATCAAAGTGGTTAAGTTCTGTGCTCCGCTACCGGCAGAAGTAGTGAAGAATATCGCTTTCCAACTTCGTGGTGAGATTACAGAAAACTTGTTCTTCGTTGCCGGAAATATAGATAACGGAAAACCGATGCTGACAGTCATGCTTAGCGACAATCTGGTTGCGAGTGGTCTGAAAGCTGGCAATTTAGTGAAAGAAGCTGCCAAACTAATTCAAGGCGGTGGCGGTGGTCAGCCTCACTTTGCAACCGCAGGAGGTAAAAACACTGACGGACTACCGGCAGCTGTTGAAAAAGTACTGGAGCTAGCAGGAATCTAAAAGTAAATGAAAAGGAGTCTAATAAAAAGATAATAGGCTCGTTTTACATAAAGATTTAAAATTAGGCGCAGATTACGCGAATTACACGGATTTTTTATTCTTAAAACCGTGTAATCTACGAAATCCGCGCCTAAATATTACACTAATCGAGGCACCGATAAGCACTGTCCGGCACCGAGGAATATCGACCGGATGTAGAAGTCTATTTGTCTCTCTTAAAAAATATTAAGCCTATAATTTAGGCTTGTCACAGTTTTTTTCTACCTTTGTGACCAGATTAATTATTTTTCTTATCCTTCAAATAAATAAAATAAGTAATCACTAATACCTAAAGAATGATGAGAACACCTGCTTATCTATGCCTGCTGTTAACCTGCATGCTCATTTCTTGTACCCCTACGCAAGAAAAACACGAAATAGATTACACATCTTATGTAAATCCATTTATCGGAACAGACTTCACTGGAAACACTTATCCTGGTGCCCAAGCTCCTTTCGGCATGGTGCAACTTAGCCCGGATAATGGACTCCCCGGATGGGACCGTATCTCCGGTTATTTCTATCCGGATAGTACGATTGCCGGTTTCAGCCACACACATCTTTCCGGTACTGGAGCGGGAGATTTGTATGACATCTCTTTCATGCCTGTCACTCTTCCCTACAAAGAAGCGGAAGCACCACTTGGCATCCATTCTAAATTCTCCCACAAGGATGAAAGTGCTCATGCCGGTTATTATCAAGTACGCCTGACTGATTATAACATCAACGTCGAACTGACTGCCACCGAGCGTTGTGGTATCCAACGTTATACGTTTCCGGAAGCCCAATCTGCTATCTTCTTAAATCTGAAGAAAGCCATGAACTGGGATTTTACCAACGATTCTCATATCGAAGTCGTAGACTCCGTCACCATTCAAGGTTACCGTTTCTCCGACGGCTGGGCACGCGATCAACACATCTATTTCCGCACCCGATTCTCCAAGCCTTTTGAGAAAATGGAACTGGACACAACTGCCATCATCAAAGACAATAAACGTATCGGCACAGCTGTTATCGCCCGCTTCGATTTCAACACCCAAAAGGATGAACAGATATTGGTAAACACTGCCATTTCCGGTGTCAGCATGGAAGGAGCAGCCAAAAACCTGCAAACTGAAGTCCCCGAAAATGACTTCGACAAATACTTGGCGGAAACAAAAGCAAACTGGAACCGCCAGCTCGGAAAGATTGAAATAAAAAGTGATAATGAGAACGATAAAGTAAACTTCTACACCGCTCTCTATCACTCAATGATTGCTCCAACTATTTACAGTGATGTAGACGGAGCTTACTACGGCCCCGATAAGAAAGTACACCAGGCCAACGGCTGGGTTAATTATAGCACTTTCTCCCTATGGGATACATACCGTGCCGCCCACCCGCTCATTACTTATACCGAACCCGAGCGTGTAAACGACATGGTGAAATCCTTCATCGCCTTCTACGAACAGAATGGCCGCCTACCGGTGTGGAACTTCTACGGAAGTGAAACAGACATGATGATCGGTTATCATGCTGTTCCTGTTATTGTAGACGCCTATCTGAAAGGAATCGGCGACTTCGACGCAAAGAAAGCCTTGGATGCTTGCATAGCAACGGCTAATCTGGATAATTACCGCGGCATCGGACTCTACAGAGAATTAGGATACATACCTTACAACGTAACAGACCACTACAACGCAGAAAACTGGTCATTATCCAAAACACTGGAATACGCTTTCGATGACTATTGCATTGCCGAAATGGCGAAGAAGATGGGCAAACAAGACATTGCGGACGAATTTTACAAACGTTCTCAAAACTACAAGAATGTTTATAACCCCGCTACTTCTTTCATGCAGCCACGTGACGACAAAGGCATCTTTATCAAGGACTTCAAGGCCGATGACTATACACCACACATTTGCGAAAGCAACGGATGGCAATACTTTTGGTCTGTTCAGCATGACATTAACGGACTGATCGACCTTGTAGGAGGTAAAAACCGATTTGCCGAAAAACTGGACAGTATGTTCACCTATCATCCGGCAGCAGATGACGAACTACCTATCTTCAGCACGGGCATGATAGGACAATATGCGCATGGCAATGAACCGAGCCATCACGTTATTTATCTGTTCAATGCTATAGGACACGAAAATCGCACACAAGAATATGTGGCCAAAGTGATGAACGAGCTCTACAAGAACGAACCTGCCGGTCTTTGTGGCAACGAAGATTGCGGACAGATGTCAGCATGGTATGTATTCAGTGCGATGGGATTCTACCCCGTCAATCCCGTCAGTGGAAAATATGAGATAGGTACTCCCCTATTCCCGGAAATGCAATTACATCTGGCAAATGGAAAGACTTTCACCGTATTGGCCCCCAAAGTAAACAAAGAAAATATCTATATCCAATCCATCAAAATAGATGGAAAACCGTATGACAAAACATATCTTACTCACGAGCAAATCATGAGTGGAGCAACTGTCGAATTCGAAATGAGTAACACCCCTAAAGCAATTGGAGTCATATTCGAAGATAAAAACCCATAAACGAAACATGAACTTAGTCCATCGAGAGAATGAATGAAAACTTTGATGTAACCTATAAAGCACTATTTCGCCGGTACTATCCCAGCCTGATTTTCTATGCAACCCGTTTGGTGGGAGAAGAAGAAGCAGAGGATGTAGTGCAGGACGTATTTGTAGAATTATGGAAGCGGAAAGACCACATAGAGATAGGCGACCAAATCCAGGCCTTTCTCTATCGTGCCGTTTACACCCGTGCCCTTAATGTCTTGAAACACCGCAGTGTGGAAGACGGTTATTGTGTTGCCATGGAAGAAATCAACCAAAGACGCGCAGAATTCTATCAACCGGACAACAACGAAGTGATTCGGAGGATCGAAGACAAGGAACTCCGCAAGGAAATTCATGATGCAATTAATGAGCTCCCTGACAAATGCAAAGAGGTTTTCAAACTTAGCTATCTGCATGATATGAAAAACAAGGAAATAGCCGATATTCTCGGAGTTTCACTCCGCACGGTGGAAGCCCATATGTATAAGGCTTTAAAATACTTGCGTGGCCGACTCGATCCTCTTTGGGCGATTCTTTTCTTATTTTTATGGCGATTATAATAAGTGTTTTTGCGTTTTGAATTGTATTACTAATATGAAGGAAAAGAAAATGAGTAATCTGAGTGAAGAAATAATAAACAGATATCTGACAGGACAGTGTTCTGAAGAAGAGCTTATCGAGGTCAATGCCTGGATGAAGGAATCGGAAGAAAATGCCCGCCAGCTCTTTCGTATGGAAGAAATTTATCATTTGGGTAAATTCGACCAGTACACTGATGAACAACGGATACTTCGTGCGGAAAAACAACTCTATAAAAAGCTGGACGAAGAGAAAGGTAAACAGAGCAAAATACTAAGCATGCATCGCTGGATGAAATATGCCGCAGTGATTGCTGCAATGTTGGTCATGGGTGGTGGAATCGGATATTGGTTCTATCAAAGCGGAAACAATCAACAAATGATGGTCGCAGTAGCCAGCGAAGGCATTGTTAAGGAGGTAGTCTTGCCGGATGGTAGCAAGGTTTGGCTGAACAATGCAGCAACCTTGAAATATCCACGTGAGTTCTCCGAAAAGGAACGCAATGTCTACCTGGAAGGAGAAGCTTATTTTGAGGTCACCAAAAACCGCCATAAGCCATTCACCGTTCAAAGCGATGCAATACGCGTACGCGTATTGGGAACTACGTTCAATTTAAAATCCGATAAGCGTTGCCGAATAGCGGAGGCGACACTTATTGAAGGTGAGATTGAAGTAAAAGGTAATAAGGAAGAGGGGCAGATTATCCTCACTCCGGGACAACGTGCGGAACTGAACAAAAATAATGGACGATTAACCGTAAAACAAGTGGATGCCAAATTGGATGCTGTTTGGCACGATAATCTGATTCCATTCCAAAAAGCAGATATCTTTACCATCACCAAAGCGCTGGAGCGTTTCTATGATGTGAAAATCATTCTGTCTCCTGACATTCAGACGGGTAAAACTTACTCCGGTGTACTGAAAAGGAAATCGAATATCGAGTCAGTGTTAAAATCATTGCAAAACTCTATACCTATTGATTATAAAATTGTCGGAAACAATATCTTCATTTCTCCCAAATAAGAAGTAAAAGATGAACCGGCTAAAACTTAAAAGCTATTAATACCATGAAATTAAAAACATTCCTAATAGTAGGATGTTTAGGAGGTTTATTCACACTTAGCTCCTGTACAGCCCCCACTAATGTAAAAGACTATAGTGCTTACGTCAACCCTTTCATCGGTACCGGTGGACATGGTCATACCTTCCCCGGAGCGGTAGTTCCCCACGGAATGATTCAGCCCAGCCCGGACACCCGGATCGATGGTTGGGATGCTTGTTCCGGTTATTATTATGCCGACTCTACCATCAATGGTTTCTCTCACACACACGTCAGCGGTACAGGTTGTTGCGACTATGGAGATGTTTTGCTCATGCCAACCGTAGGTAAACAACAATATCGAACAACCGATCCCCAAAGCCAGCGACTGGCATACGCTTCCTCTTTCTCGCACAAGAATGAAATTGCAGAACCAGGATATTATTCTGTCTTTCTCGATACTTATCAGGTGAAAGCTGAAATTTCATCCACCAAACGAGGAGCAATCCATCGCTATACTTTTCCCGAAAACACCGAATCCGGATTTATCATCGACCTGGATTACAGCCTGCAACGACAGACTAACTCCGAGATGGAAATAGAAGTAATAAGCGATACGGAAATCTGTGGACATAAGAAAACAACCTATTGGGCTTTCGACCAATATATCAACTTCTACGCTAAATTTTCCAAACCATTCTCTTATACGCTCGTTACGGACTCTATCACCATGGATAATGGTAAACGACTTCCTGTCTGCAAAGCATTATTGCATTTCAACACCAATAAAGACGAGCAGGTTCTTGTTAAAGTAGGTGTGTCCGCTGTCGATATTGCCGGTGCACGGAAGAACGTTGAATCAGAAATTCCCGGATGGGATTTCGAAAAAGTACGTAAAGACGCACGTACGGCATGGAATGAATATCTTTCCAAAATTGATATTACAACTTCCGATAAAGAAGATAGAGCCATCTTCTACACGGCCCTCTATCATACGGGAATCAGTCCAAATCTGTTCACTGATGCAGACGGACGTTATTTAGGAATGGATCTTGAAGTGCATCAAGGAGACACCCTTAATCCGATATACACTGTCTTTTCTTTATGGGATACTTTCCGTGCGCTACATCCGCTAATGACTATCATTGATCCCGATCTGAATAATCACTTTATCAATTCGCTAATTAAGAAACACCAGGAAGGTGGGATATACCCCATGTGGGACTTGGCTTCCAATTACACCGGCACTATGATTGGTTATCATGCTGTTCCGGTCATCGTGGATGCCTACATGAAAGGGTATCGCAATTTTGATGCCAAAGAGGCTTATAAAGCCTGCCTGCGTGCCGCCGAATATGACACTACCGGCATCAAATGTCCGGATTTGGTATTGCCTCATCTCATGCCTAAAGCAAAATATTATAAGAATGCCATCGGATATATCCCTTGTGACCGCGAAAACGAATCAGTGGCCAAAGCGTTAGAATATGCGTATGATGACTGGTGTATCTCTATCTTTGCAGAAGCGATGAGTGATTTTGAATCCAAAGCAAAGTATGAACGCTTCGCCAAGGCGTACGAATTTTATTTCGACAAGTCAATCCGCTTCATGCGTGGACTGGACTCAAAAGGTGAATGGCGTACTCCATTCAATCCGCGCGCATCTACTCACCGTAGCGATGATTATTGTGAAGGAACAGCTTGGCAATGGACTTGGTTTGTGCCGCATGATGTAGAAGGATTAGTCAATCTGATGGGTGGAGAAGATGCTTTTGTCCAGAAACTCGATTCCTTATTCTCGGCCGATTCATCACTTGAAGGTGAGACAACCTCATCAGATATCAGCGGACTGATCGGGCAATATGCACATGGAAACGAACCAAGTCATCACGTGATCCATCTATATAACTACGTTAACCATCCTTGGAGAACTCAAGAGTTGGTAGATAGTGTTTACCGAAGCCAGTATGCCAACAGTATAGAGGGTCTTTCGGGTAATGAGGACTGCGGTCAGATGTCTGCCTGGTATATACTCAACTCTATGGGATTCTATCAAGTATGTCCCGGCAAGCCGGTATATTCCATCGGACGTCCTGCCTTCGACAAAGCAGTTATCAATCTGCCTGAAGGAAAGACTTTCAGTATTGTAGTAAAGAATAATGGGAAAAAGAATAAATACATTGAAAGTGTATTGCTGAACGGTAAGGCTCTAAACATTCCATTCTTTAACCATCAGGATATTGCGAATGGAGGAACGATGGAAATCAAGATGACCGATCATCCTACGAAATGGGGAGTCCTCTCTCCGGCTCTCTCCTCCCAAAAAGAGGAATGAGTTGGTACTACTGGCTGTTCAAATTGAATAAAAAAACAAAACCTTGAAAAATAAATTGGCTCAATTGATTTCTGATTCGATTGAGCCATAAATAATAAATAAGACCATGAAAAAGTATCTCCTATTAGTATGTGCATTAAGTTGTATCGTCTTTGCAAAAGCCAAAAACTGGACGCAGTATGCCAATCCGCTTATGGGTTCTCAATCTAGTTTCGAGTTATCAACAGGTAATACTTATCCGGCCATTGCCCGTCCATGGGGGATGAATTTCTGGACTCCACAGACAGGAAAGATGGGAGACGGATGGCAATACACTTATACGGCTAATAAGATTCGTGGATTCAAACAAACACATCAACCCAGTCCGTGGATTAATGATTACGGACAATTCTCTATTATGCCCGTAGTAGGCAAACCGGAATTCAATGAAGAGAAGCGTGCCAGTTGGTTTGCCCACAAAGGAGAAACCGCCACTCCTTATTATTATAAAGTATATCTTGCAGAGCATGATGTAGTGACAGAAATGGCTCCAACCGAGCGTGCCGTTCTTTTCCGTTTCACTTTTCCGGAAAACGATCATTCGTATGTTGTAGTGGATGCCTTTGATAAGGGATCGTATATTAAGGTTATTCCGGAAGAAAACAAGATTATCGGTTACACAACTCGCAACAGCGGTGGAGTTCCCGAAAACTTTAAAAATTACTTTATTATTGAATTCGACAAACCTTTCACTTATAAAGCTACGGTAGCCAATGGTAATCTGCAAGAAAATGTTACCGAACAGACAACAGAGCATGCCGGAGCCATTATTGGTTTCCAAACACATAAAGGCGAACAAGTACATGCAAGGATTGCTTCTTCTTTCATCAGTTTTGAACAGGCAGCTTTGAATATGAAAGAGTTGGGCAAAGATAATATTGAACAGCTAGCCAAAAAAGGAAAAGAAGCGTGGAATCAAGTGTTAGGCAAGATAGAAGTAGAAGGAGGCAATCTCGATCAATATCGCACATTCTATTCTTGTTTATATCGTTCATTGCTCTTCCCACGCAAATTCTACGAACTGGATGCTGCCGGACAACCGGTTCATTACAGTCCTTATAATGGGCAAGTATTACCGGGATATATGTATACCGACACAGGCTTTTGGGATACTTTCCGTTGCCTATTCCCGTTATTGAACCTAATGTACCCGTCAGTCAACAAAGAAATGCAGGAAGGTCTGATCAATACATATAAAGAGAGCGGTTTCTTCCCGGAATGGGCAAGTCCGGGGCACAGAGGCTGTATGGTTGGTAACAACTCTGCTTCTGTCTTAGTGGATGCTTACATGAAAGGAGTGAAAGTGGACGATATAAAAACATTGTATGAAGGGCTGATTCACGGAACGGAGAATGTACATCCACAAGTATCATCAACAGGACGTTTGGGATATGAATATTACAATAAACTGGGCTACGTGCCTTATGATGTAAAAATCAATGAGAACGCCGCACGCACGTTGGAATATGCATACAATGACTGGTGTATCTACCAACTTGCAAAGGAACTTAAACGTCCGAAAAAAGAGATTAATCTTTTCGCAAAACGTGCCATGAACTACAAGAATCTTTTCGATAAGGAATCTAAGTTAATGCGTGGACGCAACGAAGATGGTACATTCCAATCTCCTTTCTCTCCGCTGAAATGGGGGGACGCCTTTACGGAAGGAAATAGCTGGCACTATACTTGGTCTGTATTCCACGATCCTCAAGGATTGATTGACTTGATGGGTGGAAAAGAGATGTTTATCACCATGATGGATTCTGTTTTTGCCGTACCTCCTATTTTTGATGATAGCTACTACGGCCAAGTGATTCATGAAATCCGTGAAATGACTGTGATGAATATGGGTAACTATGCACATGGCAATCAACCGATTCAGCACATGATTTATTTATATGACTATGCAGGACAACCTTGGAAAGCCCAATACTGGTTGCGTCAAGTAATGGATCGTATGTACTCTCCTACTCCGGACGGCTATTGTGGCGATGAAGACAACGGACAAACTTCTGCCTGGTATGTATTCTCGGCATTAGGTTTCTATCCTGTTTGTCCGGGAACGGATGAATATATTATAGGTGCTCCGTTATTCAAGAAAGCTACACTTCATTTTGAGAATGGCAATAGTTTGGTTATTGATGCTCCGAATAACAGTAAGAAGAATTTTTATGTCAATTCGATGAATGTCAATGGTGCTGATTACACTAAAAATTATCTCCGACACGAAAACTTGCTCAAGGGAGGTACAATCAGTGTTGAAATGAGCAATCAACCTAATCAGAATAGAGGAACTAAAGAAGAAGATATGCCCTATTCTTTCTCTAAAGAGCAATAGTCTCCACCCTATATTTTAAGTTTTTATCCCTGTTTCAGCTACTAGCTATCTTCGGAAGAGGGTTGTCCATCAAGGGAACAGTTAAAAACAATAGCCTGAAAGCAAAGAAGTCTGCTTTCAGGCTATTGTTTTTAATAGTTTTCACTACTTTTGCATAACAAACTACATATAAATCATGAAAGAAAAGATTGACTTTGCAAAAGTGCCTTATCAATATGCAATGTGCCTAAACCGACAATGTCCTCAAGCAAATACTTGTCTAAGACAACTCACAGAACAAAGTGTACCAGAAAATATCGAGCATTGGGTTATTATCAGTCCAAAACTTTTGGCCAACATAAAAGGAGATTGCCCTCATTATCGTTCCAATACAAAAGTGCGATATGCCAAAGGTTTTATAGGAATCTTAGACTGTATCCCTCATAAACAGATGCAGACTGTTGTTGCCCACTTGATGGGTTATCTAAGCCGTAGAACCTATTACCGCACCCGTAAAGGAGAACGTTTACTCTCCCCCGCCGAACAACAACATATCTTGAACATTCTTAAAAACTGCGGAGTAACCTATCCGGAAAAGTTTGATGCATATATTGAAGACTATGATTGGTGACATTGTTTTCTAAATGTCACAATTAGAACATCGGCTTGGTACGACTAGTATAACAAATCGACACCACTTTTATAGCTAAATGAGATGATTGTCACATCTTGTTGGCACAGCTGTGCCACCGTATTGGCACAACAGTGACATCAACGTGGCACAGTCGTGCCAATACGATGGCACAAACTAATATTAACTTAAGTTCAAGAAGCAACACAATACCATAATACGTCGAGTCCATACTCTACAATCTAAAATATAGAATCTAAAACATATCATAAACCGCTTACTCAAACATATATACAAGATAATAATTAAGATTTTAGAATATTTCTTCAAAAAAAGAAGATTTAGACTAAGTGTTTATTTAATTAGCATTGTTTTATTATCAAAGACGGAAAATCAACAACTGTCTTTGTGTATTAATAAATTCTACAACCATTAAATTAAAAGTATGAAAAGCAATCATTTGATTCGAAAAACGAAATTTGTTCGAACTTTATTGATTCTTTTGTTTATGGCAGTTCCGATGCAATGGGCAGTGGCGCAATTGACCTTATCGACTCCACGCACTACTCTAGGAATAGTCATCAAACAAATTCAGTCACAATCCAAGTATCAATTCTTCTATAGTGACAAACTATCATCCGTCACAGTAGATGCATTACAAGTAAAAGATGCCTCTTTAACAAATGTATTGAATAGGCTACTGAAAGGAAAGAACATCTCTTACAAGGTGGAAGAAAACATCGTTTACCTTTCTGACAAAGAAGAGTCCCAAGTTCCTCAACAACAGGTTGGTAAAGAACGCACCGTTAGTGGAAACGTAGTAGACTCCAAAGGAGAACCTCTTATTGGTGTCAGTGTTCTGATAAAAGGAACAACAAGTGGTAGTATCACCGACTTTGATGGTAACTATAAAGTTTCTACCAATGAAGCCAATCCAATTATTGTATTCTCTTATATCGGTTATAAGTCACAGGAGATTCCTTTGAACGGACAAACCAGCATCAATGTCATTTTACAAGATGACACACAAGTCATCGAAGAAGTTGTTGTTACCGCATTGGGTATCAAACGGGCAACAAAAGCATTGAGCTATAATGTACAAGAAGTTAAAAGCGAAGAACTATTAACTAATAAAGACGCCAATTTTATCAACGCATTATCAGGAAAAGTAGCAGGTGTCACAATTAATAGTAGTTCGTCTGGTGTAGGAGGTGCCAGTAAAGTGGTAATGCGCGGAACAAAAGGTATCGACCAATCCAGTAATGCCCTTTATGTCATTGACGGTGTACCAATGTTCAATTTAGGGAGTGAAGGAGGACAAGGTTACGATTCAAAAGGTAGTACGGAAGCCATTGCTGACATCAATCCTGAAGATATTGAATCTATGTCTGTTCTAACCGGTGCAGCAGCTGCGGCATTGTATGGTAGTAACGCCGCAAATGGCGCAATCGTTATTACGACTAAAAAAGGGAAAGAAGGACGTTTACAACTTACAGTCAGCCAGAACACAGAGTTTATGCGCCCATTCAGAACCCCAGAATTCCAAAACCGCTACGGAACAGGAGATAATTCACTGAACTCCGGTTCTGTAGAAAAAAGCTGGGGAAACAGATTAAACAGTTCCAATTATATGGGTTATAATCCTATTAGTGATTTCCTACAAACAGGTGTTGTTGCGACAGAAAGTGTAACTCTTTCCACTGGAACAGAGCGTAATCAAACCTATTTCTCTGCAAGTGCGGTTAACTCAAAAGGAATGATTCCTAATAATAATTATAATCGTTATAATTTCACTTTCCGCAATACAACTTCTTTCTTGCAAGATAAAATGACATTAGATGTCAGTTCAAGTTATATCAAACAAAATGACCGTAATATGGTCAATCAAGGCACATATTCCAATCCTCTTGTCACTGCTTATTTATTTCCACGAGGTAATGATTGGAATGATATCAAAATGTACGAACGTTACGACGTAACCCGTAAAATCAACACGCAGTATTGGCCTGAAAGTATGTTTTCTGGTATGACCGGACAAAATCCATACTGGATCGCTTATCGCAACTTACGTGAAAATGATAAAGACCGTTATATGTTGAGCGCAAGTCTGAATTATAAAATTTTGGATTGGTTAAGTGTAAGTGGTCGTGTACGTATGGATAATTCGACAACTGACTACACTAAAAAGCTATATGCTACCAGTAACAAAACATTAACAGAAGAGTCCAATAATGGTCTGTATGGTATATTCAAGACAACAGATAAACAAACCTATGCCGACATAATGGTTAATGTCAATAAGAACTTCGGAGAAACTTTCAGTTTAAGTGCTAATATCGGTGCTTCATACTCCGATATGAAACAAGATGTATTTCAAAACGAAGGTCCAATTAGTAACAGTGGAATTCCAAATGTATTCAACGTATTCCAATTAGATGATGTAAAGACACGACGTTACCAATATGGTTATCACGATCAGACACAATCTATATTCGCTAGTGCAGAATTAGGTTATAAAAGCACTTATTACCTGACTCTAACCGGACGCACCGATTGGCCATCACAATTGGTTGGTCCCAATTCAGTAAAAAGTGCATTCTTCTATCCGTCTATTGGAGGTTCTGTTATTTTATCTGAAATCATTCCAATGCCAGAACAGATTTCTTTCTTAAAATTAAGGGCTTCATTTGCATCAGTAGGTTTACCTTTTGCCCACTTTTTAGCTAACCCAACTTATGAATGGGACCAGACAAACAAAGTTTGGACAACTAAAACCAACTACCCAATGTATGATTTGAAACCTGAAAAAACAGATTCTTGGGAACTGGGTATAACTGCCAAATTCTTAAAGAACTTTAGTTTAGACCTAGGACTATATACTACCAAGACTTATAATCAGACATTTGACCCGGGCATTTCACCGTCTTCCGGCTATTCAACCATGTACGTGCAAACAGGTAGTGTACGTAATAAAGGTATTGAATTATCACTCGGTTATCATAACACTTGGAATAACAATTTCAGTTGGAGTTCTAACTTTACATTCAGTGCCAATAAAAATGAAATACTCGAATTAATGGAGAATTATGAAAATCCAATTACTCATGAGAAAATAACTTTGGAACGCTTGGATGTTGGTGGACTAGGCTATGCACGTTTCGTGCTGAAAAAAGGAGGTAGTTTGGGAGATCTCTACTCAACAGCCAAACTTCAACAAGATAACAATGGAAATATATTTGTAAATGCTAATGGAGAAGTTATAAGCAACACTAAAGCTGAAGACATCAAATTGGGCAGTGTATTCCCCAAATGTAACATGTCTTGGCGTAATGACTTTACTTATAAGAATTTTAACTTTGGCTTCATGTTATCCGCACGTATCGGCGGAATTGTTTACTCTGCAACCCAAGCATACTTGGACTATTATGGTGTATCAGAGACAACAGCTAAAGCACGTGAGTTTGGAGGTGTACTTGTAAACAACAGTGATATGCTAGATGCACAAAAATGGTATTCTGCAGTTGGAGGTCAAAGCAACTTACCACAATACTATACATATAGCGCAACAAATTTGCGCTTACAAGAAGCGTCCATCGGATACACTATCCCTAAAAGTAAACTTTGGGGAATTGCAGATGTAACAGTATCTCTAGTAGGACGTAACTTATGGATGATTTACTGTAAAGCCCCATTCGATCCTGAATCAGTAGCTTCTACAGGTAATTATTATCAAGGAATTGATAACTTTATGGTACCAAGTGCACGCAGCATGGGATTTAATGTGAGATTTAAATTTTAATTAAGAATATGGTTAATATGAACAATTCTATTATAAAACATATTTTGTTAGGAGGAATAATAACAACGTTACTAACCTCCTGTACAGGAAACTACCTAGATTATAACACCAATCCATATGAAGTCACAAAAGATGAGATGGGACGTGACGGCTATAACCTAAGTGCAGCTTTAATCGGAATGGAAAGTTATGTAGTACCTGTAGAAGAACACTTGAATCAATTTACAGAATGTCTTCTCGGTGGTCCCTGGGGTGGTTATTTTGCAGATTCCCAAGTATGGGGTAACTCATTTTCATACTACAATCCTTCACAAGAATGGTTAGGTAAACTATACTTGGATGTTATGCCCAATATTTACGCAAATATGCAAGATGTAAAATCGGCAACAGAAGATGTAATACCTATTTCTATTGCTCAAATCATCAAAGTTGCAGCATTGTCTCGTGTAACTGACACATATGGTCCTATCCCCTATTCACAAGTAGGACTAGACGGTAAATTAGTAGCACCATTCGATACTGAAAAAGAAGTCTATTACAAAATGTTTGATGAACTGACTGATGCCATCAACACATTGACCATCAACCGAACCCAGAATCTGACTGCCAACGCTGATAAAGTTTACTCCGGAAATGTCGAAAAATGGATTAAATTTGCTAATTCACTGAAATTACGTATGGCTATGCGTATATGCTATGTTGATAAAGGAAAATCCGAAATAATGGTAAAAGAAGCCATTGATACCTCAAATGGCAAATTAGGAGTAATGACCGAAAATAGTGATAATGCTTTCATGCCGGCAACGATTAATCCATTTTATATGGTATGCTATAGCTATAATGGAGGCGAAACTAAGATTTCAGCAGACTTATCCTCCTATATGAATGGCTATCAAGACCCTCGTCGCGAAATCTATGGCGTTACATCAACATTTGACGAATCTGAAAATATAACAAACGGATTCCACGGCTTACGCGTAGGTAATGAATACCCTATCAAAACAGGCCAATGTTACTCAAATGTAAAAGTAGAAGTAAGTAGTCCTATCATGTGGATGAATGCTGCAGAAGTCATGTTTTTGAGAGCAGAAGCCGCATTAAGAGGATGGGATACAGAAAAAACACCAAAAGCATATTATGAAGCAGGCATACGTCTGTCTTTCGAACAGCTTGGAGCAAAGAATGTAGAAGATTACCTAGTAAGCACTAACACACCAGAATCATATAAAGACCCATTAGGAACATATTCTTTCAGTGGTACTCCAAGTACAATAAGTGTCCAATGGAAAGATGGTAACTTCGAAGAAAGTCTTGAGCGCATTATCACTCAAAAATGGATTGCAAACTTTCCATTGGGGCTAGAAGCTTGGGCAGAGTTCCGTAGAACAGGTTATCCTAAGTTAATGGGTACAGCATCAAATAAAAGTGGTGGAGACATAGAAGAAGGAAAATTTCCGCGCCGTCTGACTTATCCACAAGATGAATACAAAACTAATAGTGAGAATATTAGAAAAGCAGTAACAAGTCTAGGTGGGGATTATATGCATTCTCGTATTTGGTGGGATTGTAATCCAAGAATAGAACAATAAAAGCAGACTGAAATGATGAAAAACAATATAAAAAACATCGCAACTGTATGCATAGCAAGTATCACATTGCTTGCTTGCAATGACTGGACAGACGTTGAAAATATCAAGGTCAATCAACCTGACGTTAAAGAAATTAATTCTGAACAATATGCACAATATCTACAGAAATTACGTACATACAAAGATTCAGAACATAAATTCGTATATGCTTCTTTTGATAATAGTATAAAAACACCGTTTAGTCGTGGACATCATCTTAACGATATACCTGATAGTATTGATATTGTCAGCCTGATATATCCCGACGGACTGGTAGAATTCGAACAAAAAGAAATAGAAAATATCCGTACGAATAAGGCTACCCAAATAGTATATACAATTAGTTACGATACTATTGAGGAAGAATACAATCAAATGGTTAAAACGAATCAAGAAGCAGACGAGAACTACGTAGTACCTGATTTTATACCCTATTTGGAAGATGCTGTAAAAGAAGCTTTGAAACCGGCAAGCGTATATAATTACGACGGACTCATAATAGGATATATTGGCAAAAGCCCTTCACATATGATGGAAGAAGAAAAAAACGAACTTCTCTCTATACAAAATGCTTTCTTTAGTCCTATCAAAACTTGGATGGAACAACATAAAGATAAAACATTTACATTGGAAGGAAAGCCACAAAACCTAGTAGATAAAACGATACTAGAGTCATTCAGACACATTATCCTGAACACATCAAATGTAACAACCGTAACCGAACTTTCCTATAATGCAGAAATGGCAATCATGGAAGAAGGAGTACCTGGAAGCTTCATTGTGTCTGTTAGCACAACTGACCCTAATAATAAAACTACTGGATTATATGACAATGGAGCAAAACGTGCACTCACAGAAGCAGCTTACTGGGTATCAGGTGACGCTATCAACTATGAGAAAGCAGGTTTGTCTATTTATAATATCGAACGAGACTATTATAACGTAAACAATGCTTATCAATATGTGAGAGAAGCTATACAAATTATTAACCCTGCAGCAAAAAAATAGAAAAAGATGAAACGAGTAAATTTATATCTGATTTCAGCGGCATTGCTCACAGGTTTTCTGACAAGCTGCAATGACATGGAAAACTTTGACAACAATGTATTTGTAGATAATACAATCAAAGTTAACAGCATATTCCTAAAAGGTTCTAATGACAGTGAACAGCGTAGTTTTAAGGTAGCAATTGCTAAACAAGAATCGGAAGATGTTACAATCCACATAGCAGCAGATCCATCATTAGTAAGTACTTACAATGAAGGCTATTATGATCAGACAATTGCATTGCCAACAAACTGTTATAAAATACCGGAACCGGAGGTTGTCATTCCTGCAGGTTCTGTCCAATCCAGTGAAATTACAATTGTTTTTGAGAATTTACTATCGTTAGATCGTGACCAAAAATATGTATTACCTGTAACAGTGGATAATGCCAACATTGGAATTCTCCAAAGTGCACGAACAATATATTATGTATTCAAAGGTGCCGCACTAATCAATACGGTAGCTAATATGACTAAAAATTGTGTCTATTTTAAATGGAAAAATCCAGAGCCTCTCAACAATTTACGCAAAGTATCAATGGAAGCTCTTATACGACCGCATGAATTCCGTGCATTAAATACTGTAATGGGAATAGAAGGTTCTTTTTTACTAAGAATTGGTGATGTAGGTATTGAGCCAAACCGATTACAAGCACCAGGCATAGATGGTAAAAGCGTGAAAGGACCACTTATCGAAGCAGATGTATGGACACACCTTGCAGTGACCTACGACGCAGATGCTAAAACTTGCATCGTTTACGTCAATGGTGAAGAATTTGTAAGAAATGAAAATACACAAGCAGGAATAGAAGGAGATGGAGGAACCGTTCATATAGGTGCTCCATTTGCAGATACTCCAGAACAAAGTCCATATAGTTTCCGAATTGGTTACTCTTATAATGACGACCGATACTTATGTGGTGAAATTAGTGAATGCCGTATATGGAATAAAGTATTGACTCCTGAACAAATCAATGAGAAAGACCACTTCTATGCAGTTGACCCATCATCGGAAGGTTTAATAGCTTATTGGAAATTTGATGAAGGAGTAGGAGGTGCCATCAAGGATTATACCCAAAACGGAAATGATGGAACAGCTCTAACAGATCTGGAATGGGTAGAAGTAGAATTAGGCAAATAAAAGATGTCAAATCTAAAAAAAGAAAACAATGAATAATTTTAAATATATAAAATTAGGAGTATTAATCACAACATTATCATTGGCAGGAAGTCTTTTTAATGCCTGCAATGATGACATTGAATTACCTGTACCTAATACAGATAAATACGAAGATTATGGCGTTTATGGCTACGTTAAAAATGCAGGAGGAGCAAGGGAACTATCAACAATTGAAGTTTTCAGTGACAAAGCTGCTAAGACTCAAGTCTATTTTCAGTTGACAGAAGCTGCAACACAAAATACAGAAGTACAGTTTAAGATAGATTCCAAAATACTTGATACATATAATTCGGTAAATGGAACTTCCTACGAAATGTATCCACAGGAAAATGTAACTTTCACTAATAATGGAAAGACCACAATTGAAGCAGGCGAACGTACTTCTGAAAAAGTTGAAGTAGAATTAGTAGCAGGAAGTACCTCTAGTAAAATTACTTACGCTCTCCCTATTAGTGTAGAGCTAAAAAACGGAAATACAGTATTAGAACAGAAATATCAAAATTATATCTATTTGATTAGGCCCAAAGGACAAATACCTGATATAAGCAAAGGACTGGTTAAGAATTTCTGCTATATAGAAGTAAAAAGTGACAATATACTAAATGCAGGAGAGTATACAATGAAAGAAAGCGGAAAACCGTTCTTCGATGTGGTACATATATTTGCAGCAAAACTTAATTTTCAACCATCTGGTTCGGAAGCCGGGCGTGTATTTTTGGAATGTGGAGATGATATCAAATATATATTTCAAAACGCAGACAAATTAATCCGCCCATTACAAGAAAAAGGTATTAAAGTCTGCTTAAGTATGTTTGGAAGTAATGGAGTAGGTCTTGCAAACCTTTCCAAAGAAACAGCAATCAGTGTTGCTAAAGAAATCAAATATTATGTAGAGACTTATGGATTAGATGGTGTAGATTTTGATGACGAATGGGCAGATTATAAAAAACATAATCTACAAAACACCTATAAAGGATTTGACGCTCCATCTGGAGATAATTATGCAAGACTAATTTATGAATGTCGGCGACTAATGCCTGACAAACTCATTACAGTGTATGAATTTGGAACACCTCCTCTTAATGGCACAACAAGAGTTACGGGTGATATAGTAGTAGAAAACCAAAAGGTAGTAGATATGATAGATTATACGTATTATGGTTCATATGGAAGTTATGCTACCAATCGTGAGAATACTGTAAAAGTCCCAAGAGAGATGTATGGTCCTTGCCCTGTAAATCTAAATTTCATAGTGAACGATGGGGGACAAAAAAACGAAAATTATTTTACTTCAACTAGCTTCTTAGAAACAAATCTTGGTAAAGTTGTATCTAATGGATATGGGGCCATGGTATTTTATAATTTACTCCCTTCTATTGATTATAGTTTTGGCTTGAATGAAGTCGGTAAAAAACTATATGGAGAAGAAGTTGTATGGAGTGGAAAAACATATGATAAAACGTCTGCAGAACCTAAGGTAGTCGAACGAATAAATTATGACTCATATATTGGAACATGGAAAATAAAACCTCTCGAATCCCTTTATTGGTTTGCTGAAGGAAATTATTGGCAATTCGGTGGTGCTGAAGAATTTACTATAAGAATAGAACCCAAAGAAAAGGGACATACTTATAATGTTTATGGTTGGGGAGATGTTAAAGAGTTAATAGAAGACTATCCTTTCGAAATGCAATACAATAGCCAAACTGGTAGGTTAGAAGTAGCTGGAGGACAAGAACTTTATAATGAAAATGGTAAAACTTATACTCTTTATGGGCGTTATCAATCTTTTGGAAGCAACATTGCAACAATAAAGAAAACAGACACATTCTTAAAAAGTACATTACTAAGATCTAATACGAACTTCACCATATATGGACTAAATGGTACAAGTATAATAGCAGATAAGAAATTAATGATCGTACCTTTGTGTTCTGATTCAAATGAAGACAATAATAACCTAAAAAGTGGAGATAAGCATCCTGTTGGACCATTTTCTTTCACAAAAGTATCAGATTTATACTAAACTCCCTTTTATATTCCTTTCCCTTTTGGAAGGTTTTCTCATAGAAAACCTTCCATTTTTTTGTGATTCATGCTATGACATGATTATTCCACCTGCTCTTTCGGATAATTCACCAAATACAATGTCTTTGTCGCCCGAGTAAAGGCAGTATACAACCACCGGAAATAATCCGGAGTCAAATACTCATCTGTCATATACCCCTGATCTAAAAATACATTCTGCCACTGTCCGCCTTGTGCTTTATGACAGGTTATTGCATAGGCATATTTCACCTGCAAAGCATTGTAATGTGGATCGGCTTTCATCTTTTTCATCCGGTCTCTTTTGTTTGGAATATCTATATAATCTTCAAGTACTGTATAGAACAATCGGTCATTGTCTTCTTTCGGTAATGCAGGTGAGTCCGAATGCAAAGTATCCAATAATAGATTCGCATCCAATTCAAAATCATTCTGGTCAGGAAAGCGAAGAGTAACTTCGGCAAAACGAAAACCGTATATTTCACGAGTTCGACGAACACGTCGGACAACTGCAATTTCTCCATTAGCGATAAAATCCATCTCCTTATATTTCTCTGTCCAATAGTAATTATTTTTGGCTATCATCAACATATCTCCAGTGTTCAATTCATCTTCACGCCAAAGAATTTGTGCACGTATTCCATTATTATATAAGTTCGCACGTTTATTAGATCGACAGACAACAATCGTTTCATCCATACCATCATGATCGTAACAATTAGTCAGTTCTTCTATCAGTTCAGTTCCGGGTACCAGTTTAATATCAGGAAAACCTGTTATTTTTATTTTAGGTAAGGAATAACAATCATCCTCCGCTATCAGTTGCCTCAACTGCGTGGCATTCCACAATATTCCGGATTCTTGCACCTGCCGAACCACTTGGGTAAGATCAATCTCACGTACTTCAAGTCCATAACCTTTCAATGCATCAGCAAAAAGCGCAGGACTCAACTCCTCACCTACCGGGGGAAGCTGTGCTGTATCTCCCATCAATAAGAGTCGGCAACCTTGTCCCGAATACACAAATTGCACCAAATCATCCAATAAACGTCCTGTTCCAAACATACTGCCTGACAGTCCTTCGTTTGAAATCATGGAAGCCTCGTCGACAATAAACAATGTATTGGTAGCTAAATTGTCATTGATCGAAAAGTTACCAAGTTCATTAGAAAAAGATTGTTGTCTATATATTTTTTTATGAATAGTAAAAGCCGGATGTCCTGCATACACTGAAAAAACTTTTGCCGCACGTCCTGTAGGAGCCAACAATACAGATTTCTGCTGCAGCTGATCCATCGTTTTCACCAATGCCCCTACCAACGATGTTTTACCAGTACCAGCATACCCTCTTAAGATAAAGACTTCATCTGCCAGTGTGGACAGCAGAAACTCTGAAAGAGATTTTACAGCAATTTCCTGCTCTAAAGTTGGCTGATAAGGAAAATTTTCCTTAATTTGCCTTTCTAAATAGTTATTTATCATTTTTGTACGAGAAAAAAGTTCGAGGAACTATCGTATTTAAATTTATTTATTCTATTTTTGCGATGCGAATATAACAACTAAAAACATAATTTATCATGAAAACAGTATTTAATATTGTATTGGTGCTTTGTGCTGCTGCACTGATTTACATCTGTTACACCAGCATTATGGGTCCTATCAATTTTGAAAACGCAAAAAAAGAAAGAGAAAAAGCAGTCATTGCCCGTTTGATCGACATCCGTAAGGCACAGCAGGAATACCGTTCGCTGCACCGCGGAATGTATGCACCCAAATTAGACACACTGATTGATTTCGTTAAAAATCAAAAATTGCCGTTCGTTATGAAGATGGGAATGTTAACTGACAAGCAATTGGAAGACGGACTGACTGAAAAGAAAGCCATGGCTATCATCGAAAAAGCAAAGAAAACCGGTAGATACGATGAAGTTAAGAAATGGGGACTTGAAAACTTCAAACGTGACACTATGTGGGTAGCTGTATTGGATACTATCTATCCCAAAGGATTCAATGCCGACTCTATGAAATATATTCCTCACGGAAATGGTGCTCAATTCGAGATGAATGTGAAAAATGACACTGCTAAGTCTGGTGCTCCGGTATATTTGTTTGAAGTGAAAGCTCCATACGAAACTTATTTGAGCGGACTTGACAAACAAGAAATCATCAACCTAAAAGACCTGGATTCTAAACTTGGCAAATATAGCGGCTTGATGGTAGGTTCTATCGATACTCCAAACAATGGTGCTGGTAACTGGGAATAATGATTGATTTTACTAAATCAAAACAATATACTTTATCCATCCGTCTTAGTACGGATGGATTTTCTTTTTCTATCTATAACCCGATTCATGACGATTCGCTTTCAATAATAGAGAAAGAGATAAATGCGTCTTCATCCCTTACAGCAAATCTAAAGACACTCTTTCACGAATCGGATTTCCTCAATCATCCTTACAAACGAGTAAACATTATGATGGCAGGCAAGCGTTTTACGATTGCGCCATTAGAATTGTTTGAAGAGGAACAGGCGGAACTTCTGTTTTATCATAATCATCAGAAAAAAGAAAATGAAACGGTGCTCTATAATATTCTAAGAAAGAATAATGTAGCTGTCATCTTCGGCATAGACAAAAGCGCACAGACCTTTTTGAATGAACAATATCCCGAAGCTCGTTTCTATTCTCAATCTACTCCATTCATCGATTATTTTTCTGTAAAAAGCAGATTGGGAAACAGTAAGAAGATATATGCTTCTATACGCAAAGACGGCATTGACATCTATTGCTTTGAACGAGGACATCTGCTTCTGGCTAATTCCTTTGAATGTACGCACACAGAAGACCGTATTTACTATTTATTGTACGTCTGGAAACAACTGGAGTTTAATCAAGAACGGGATGAGTTACACCTAACCGGAATACTTCCGGAGAAAGACGTTTTAATGAGTGAATTGAAAAAGTTTATCCTACAGGTATTCATCATGAATCCTGCAACTAATATTGACATGCAAGCCTTATTAACATGCGAGTAATCAGCGGTATTTACAAACGAAGAAGATTTGACGTGCCTCGGACATTTAAAGCACGCCCTACGACAGATTTCGCCAAAGAAAATCTGTTTAATGTACTCAATAACTATATCGATTTTGAAGAAGGAATAACAGCTCTTGATTTGTTTGCCGGGACAGGAAGCATCAGTATCGAACTGGTATCCCGTGGATGTGACCATGTTATCAGCATTGAGAAAGATCCTGCACATCACTCATTCATCTGCAAAATTATGAAAGAGGTGCAGACAGACAAATGTCTGCCGATACGCGGAGATGTATTCAAGTTTATCAAAAATGGCCGCGAACAGTTCGACTTCATCTTTGCCGATCCTCCCTACGCTTTAAAAGAGTTGGAAACAATACCCGAATTAATCTTTCAGAATAATCTTCTCAAAGAAGGAGGATTATTGGTACTGGAGCATGGAAAAGATAATAATTTCGAAGAAAATCCACATTTCCTTGAGAGAAGGGTGTATGGAAGTGTGAACTTCTCACTATTCAGATAAGATCCAAATACAATTTCATCCTTATTAAAGCAGCGGAGCCAATAAACGCACGATAGACTCCGCAGCTTTTTGTCTCCACGAACGTCTGCCCCAATTCTTCAAAAAGATCTGTGTACTTTCGCGCTGGTCCTGAAGAAATATTTCTTTCATTTCAAGGGCAGTTTCTACGTCATACATAAAAGCATTCACCTCAAAGTTATGCTCAAAGCTACGGAAGTCAACATTGGTAGACCCTACAGTGGAAAGCATATCATCTGAAACCATCAGCTTAGAATGTAGAAAACCTTTCTTATAAAAATAGACCTTAACACCTGCCTGCATCACATCTGCCAAATAAGAACGCGATCCAAGATGAGTTATCCAGTTATCTGCACGTTCCGGTAACATCAAGCGTATATCCACCCCAGACAATGCTGCTGTTTGCATAGCTGCTAATATTGGTTCTGTAGGCAAAAAATAAGGTGTTTGCATATAGAAATATTTTTTTGCACTGGTAATGGCAACAGTCAATCCCTGCATGATTTCTTTCCAAGGCCCGATAGGCTCACTCGTGACAATTTGCACTAAAGAACTTCCGCAAGAGTCAATCTTCGGAAAATAACGGGAAGCGGTTATCAACGTACGGTCTACAAAATACCAATCAAGCAAAAAAGCCGTTTGTAAACCATGCACTGCCTTGCCTTCCAACATGATATGCGTATCTCGCCAAATCCCCCAAGAAAAGCCACGCATATAACGTTCTGCCAGGTTCATTCCCCCAACGAAGCCCACGCGTCCGTCAATAACGACAATCTTTCTATGGTTGCGGTAATTCACCCTACTGGTAAATAAAGGAAAACGTACTTTCAAAAAGCTCCTGACTTCAATACCGGCATTGCGCATTTCTTCAAAAAAACGATTAGGCACATGCCAGCAACCTACATCATCATAGATAACCCGTACTTCAACTCCGTGAGAAGCTTTTTCTATCAGCACATCCCTGACCATACGCCCGATAGCGTCATCTTCAAAGATGTAATATTCCATGTGGATATGCTGCTTCGCTTTTTGCAGTTCACGCAACAATGATTGAAGTTTGGTATATCCTTCGGTATAGACTGCCACACGGTTCCCCTCAAATGGAAACGCTTGATTCGTTTGCTGGAAAAGCTGAATAAGACGGGAGTATTCATAAGGAACGTCCGAACAATCCTGTGCGAGATATTCGGCCATTGGTTTCTTCAATAAGCGGTCGTAGCTTTTTTGCCCAATGATACGTTCGCGACGTTGACTCCGCCCAAAGAAAAAATAAAAGACAAGTCCGACAATAGGAAGGAAAAGTAATATGAGTATCCATGCCATGGTTTTAACCGGATTCCGGTTGTCAAGAATGATGATGACAATCGTACCGATAATGGCTCCAAAATAAAGAATATCAAAAGCCACTGTTGCTATCTGGCTAAGCATATAGTTCCAATCAATCATAGGAATCTCCTTTCATACGAATACTAAACAACAAATATAGAGTAAATTCTCGGATTAACAAAGAAGTCCCGGCAACAACATTGAATCGTTGTGCCGGGACTTCCTGTTTTTATTTAAACCTATTACTCTGCTTTAGTGTGGTCTGCCACCTCCAAAGCCACCACGCGGGCCACGAGGTCCACCACCATCAAAACCGCCATGACGCATATTGCCGCGAGCTTCTTTATTTCCAAAAACATTCAGACGATAAGAGAAACGAAGCATGCAGTAGCTATTAATTCCGTTATATTCAGAAACAGAACGCATATCGGCTGTTAACGAACGGCTGATATTAGATTGCTGCCGCAGAATATCATATACTTCAAAACTGATGGTTGCGGCATTGCCTTTCAGGAAGTTTTGGGCAATCTGTGCATTCCAAATAAGTTCATTCTTATTCATACTGGCATCACGATAACCACGACGAGCGTTATTAGTGATATTGGTAGACAACGTCATACTCCAAGGTAAAGAGATATTAGTACTTGCACCATAACCAAATGTATAGGGTTCTTGATTGTTTTCCGGACGCAGTTGATTTCGCTCAAAGTTATAGTTGATTGAACCATTCAAGGTAAATTCAAACCAGTCGTTACGGAAAGTTCCATTCAGATTCTCTCCGAAAGTCAGTGTCGTACTAGTGTTCTTGTCATTTATTTTAGTATCGTCATTAAAAAGATAAGAAACTGCATTGGTATAATTAGCACGGGAGAAAGAATTTATGGTAAACCGCTTGTCTCTCAATGCTGTATTGAATCCAAACATTCCCATCGCATTCCAGTTTCCGTTGATATTCTCCGGTTTAACAGTCACTCCACCAGTACTCTGATTATAAGTAGTGGCATTAGTAATGCTATTTTGAGTCATATTCAAGTTTACATGAGCCATCATGCCACGCTGTTTATCTGCATTATAAGTATTATAAAACAAACGCATAGAATGAGAGAAAGAAGGTTTCAATCCCGGATTACCCTTACGGATATTCAACGGATTAGAGTCATCAGTTACATCAAGCAAATTTTCCATACTCGGCTGGCTTGCACGTCCCCGATAGGTAAAGCGCAACTGGCTGACTTTAGAAAATCTGTAACGAAAATCAACGTTAGGAGCAAAATTGAACACATTTCTTTTTACTACAGTATCTACTTCGGCTTTCTTATAATCCAATCTGGTGTTCTGCGGTTGCAAAGATACTCCAAAGTTCAATCTATATTTCTCGCGGATAATATTTAGTCCTGCATTAATATCATGGTTATAATATTTATATTGAGCATACTTACTCAAATCTCTATCTTTATTCTCTTCATATCCTACAGGCAGACCATCACCAAAATTCCAAAACCAATCCTGTCCTTTATCGGCATCAGGAATCAAGCTGTATGTACTTCTGTCACTTTCACTATATTTATATTGAAATTTATAGCGGAACTGTAAGAAGGTAGCTCTCGCTATCGGTTCGCTATAGGTCAGTTCGGCAGTATAATCATAATTTTTGGTTGGAGAAGTAGTATATTGTTTACGCTCATCATCTTCTTTTTTTGCATTATCATCAAAATAACGCGTCAATGATTCACTAAACTGTTCGCTGTCATTATCTCCATAACTAAATGTACCACGGAAAGTGATGTTTCGTCCCTGATTATTCAATCTACGATTCACTTGCAAAGAAGCATTTGCAGAGAGATTCTGCCCTTCAGATTTTGATTCACTATTACTGGCGTTGACACGAATAGCTTCTAAAGGATCATCCGTACTTCCCCAGAAAATCTTATTCAAAAACTCATTAGGATTAGACACCAAATTAAATGGATCTCCATTAAAAGTTCCCGATTCGGAAATAGAATAACTATTAGACTTTCCATAAGAAACGTTCGGACGGAAAATGATATTTGTCAATGTGTCCGGTTTCCACTCCAACCGAAAGTCTGCATTAAAGTTCGTATTCTTATTGCGGCCTTTACTGTTCGAATTTGAATAAGAATTTCCATTTTGCAGGAAACGTTCCGAGTAGTTTGTAGATGTTGCATCCCGATCACTGAAATTATAACGGGCACTACCTCCCAGTTCCAATTTTTCAGTCTGGGTAGCAAAGTTAGCCCCTAACATCTTGGTAGCAGTCAAACCATTGCTGTTCCGGAAACGAGGTCCGCCACCTCCACCGGAGAATCCCTGATCGTTCACATTATTAGCAGAACCGATTAAAGAGAATTGGCTATTATCGACAAAACGATTCAACATCAAGTTGCTTCCGTAACGATCTTCTGTACCACCGGCAACACTTGCATTACCAAACCAACCTTGATTCATACCTTTCTTCACTTTCAGGTCAAGAACAGTTTCTTCTTCTCCGTCATCTATTCCGGTAACACGTGCCAAATCAGACTTTTTATCGTACGTCTTCAGTTTGTCGATCATGTTGACCGGTAAGTTCTTCAATCCGGTTTTCACATCACCGCCAAAGAACTCTTTACCATCCACCATAATCTTCTTTACTTCTTTACCATTGATTTTGACGTTACCGTCATCGTCTATTTCTGCTCCCGGAAGTTTCTTCACCAACTCTTCGAGCATCGCCCCTTCGGGAGTACGGTAAGCTGTTGAGTTATATTCCAGCGTATCTTCTTTCACGACCACCTGCGGAGCTTCGGCAGTAATCACCGCTTCCTTCAGCATGACAGCATCAGGGTCCAATGTAATGGTGCCCAATTTTTTATCAGTGGCGTTAGCAGATAATTGTACCGGTACGAGCTTGGTTCGGAATCCAATATAGGAAACTTTCAACACATATTTTCCGGCTTTTACTTTGGGGAGAGTAAACCATCCCTGGTTACTACTGGCTATACCGGCGGCATAAGCACTATCAGGTAATGATAGCAATTGAACTGTAGCCTGCGCTGCGGGCTCTTTAGTATCGGATTCCACCACACGTCCCGAAACGGTAATAACCTTATTCTGTGCAAAAATTGAGAAGGTACATAGCAACATCAGCACCAACCCTGCTGAAAATCTTTTCATTTACCTTATTTACGATTATATTAGTAGCAATAACAATGTCTTTTTGACAAATCGAATCGCAAAAGGTTTAATTGAAAAGAAAATTATCTTTTAAAGAATCGATCAACAAGCGCTTTTTTCAGACCAAACTCCAGACAAAGCACATTAAAAACCAGAAAAGTCAGGAAAGAGGAAGTATCGACGTTTATCACATCTCCTTGCATAACACGCCACAACATACCACCAAAGACGAACAAGAATGTCAAAAAGATGGCATTACGAACAGCCGAATTCCGGATTTGCTCAGTTTCACGGCTTTCATTCTTACTCAATGCAAAGATTATTAACAAGCATCCTGCCATCATCAACAACTTTGTACATTCTTTATAAAACAGCAAGTTAGTATCAGTTACTACTCCCTGCATCACCAAAATAAAAGGGATAAACAGAGCTATCAACAAGACAACATATCCTAAAGGACGACAATATACAGGTAATAATGCTTTCATGATTAAACGTTTTAATGAGACAAAAGTAAGTAAAAAAAGATATTTTATATACATTTGCAGAGTAAAAAAGCAAAAGAATCATGAGTAAACAAGAAGTTATTCTCTGCGAAAGCTTGGAAACGAGCCTCGGTCGTGCCATTGAGCTATGTCCGCATGACAAATTATTCGTCCTCACAGACGAGCATACCCAGCGTCTTTGTCTCCCCTCTCTAAAGGAATCGGGTCTGTTAAAAGATGCTGTAGAAATCTGTATCGGAGCAGAAGATGTGCATAAAACTCTGGAAACACTCGCTTCCGTCTGGATGGCATTAAGCACTCAAGGGGCTACCCGCCACTCTTTACTTATCAATCTTGGAGGAGGGATGGTGACAGATCTCGGAGGTTTTGCCGCAGCTACATTCAAACGGGGCATTTCCTATATCAATATACCAACCACTCTGCTCGCTATGGTGGACGCATCAGTGGGGGGTAAAACAGGAATCAACTTCAACGGACTGAAAAATGAAATCGGTGCTTTCGCTCCGGCAAACAGTGTATTGATTGAAACTGAATTCCTACGCACATTGGACACACACAATTTCTTCTCCGGATATGCTGAAATGTTGAAGCACGGTTTGATTAGCAATACGGCACATTGGGCAGAATTGCTCAATTTCGATTCCTCTAGTATTGATTATGCAGCTCTCAAACAATTGGTAGGCCAATCGGTACAAGTGAAAGAAGATATTGTAGAACAGGATCCCTTCGAACATGGAATCCGCAAAGCATTAAATCTGGGACACACCGTAGGACATGCGTTCGAAAGTATGGCACTGGCAGAAAACCGTCCTGTATTACATGGATATGCAGTAGCTTGGGGAATTGTGTGCGAACTGTATCTTTCTCATCTCAAAGTAGGTTTCCCGAAAGAGAAAATGCGGCAAACGATCCAGTTTATCAAGGATAATTATGGTGTATTTACTTTCGACTGCAAGAAATATGACCAACTGTATGCATTTATGATGCATGATAAAAAGAATACTTCAGGTACTATCAATTTCACCTTACTGAAAGATATTGGAGACATTTGCATCAATCAGACTGCCGATAAGGACACTATCTTCGAGATGCTCGACTTCTATCGCGAATGTATGGGAATTTAACCCATCCTACATCAGATATACCACATAATAAAAGGGAATGAAATAGACTTCATTCCCTTTCTCTTCCCAATCCCTATAGATATTATTGCCTATTGTGAGGCAATTGTCCGCACTATTGTTCTAAGTTACTCATTCGATATTGTGAAAGCGACATTCCTGTATGCTTTCTAAAAAAACGTCCAAGCGACGATTGATTCGCAAAGTTCGTTTTAATCGCTATTTCCTGAATGTTCAGGCTTGTGTTTTTCAACAAAGCCTTGATTTCTAATATGATGTATTCAACAATCCAGTCTTTAGCAGACTTCCCGCTTGTCTCCTTAATTACCATAGTCAGGTATTTGGAAGTAATACACAGTTTATCCGCATAAAAAGCCACATCCTTATTCTCCTTAAAATGCTTCATGATAAGCCCAAAGAATTTATTAGCCAACTCTTCTTTACGGGTATCCCTGCGGGCAGTCATCAAGGTCGATTCCTTTTGATAAGCATTGAACAGTTCCAGATACAGATACCTCAACAAATGAATAATCAGCTCACGCCTATATATATCTTGAGAGGTAACTTTATCTTTTATCATACCCAGATAATTATATATCCGGGGAATATCGCGTTCCGTCTGCGGATACCAATAATGAGTCCGCATGTAGAAAAAGAAATGCGGAGAAAATCTGGGCACACCACTTAACGCATCACTAAACAGTGAAGTAGATATAACCATCGTAACGGTCGAGAAATCTTCACTTGGCTCACTAAATGAGACAAATTGTCCGGGTAATAATATAATCAATTCCTCCGGTTGTATCCAATGTACATCTTCATGCACTGTAATTTTGGCCTTTCCACCTAAACAATATATAATCAAAGCTGATTGATTATTAGAAGGATAAGAAGTCAAAGGAAGATACTTCAGATTTTGATAAAATTTAAAATCGTCACCCAGGACGTATATCTCTAATGTCTCTCTATTTTTAATGTCTAACATTTAACACCTTTCTAAACTAAGTCTTTTTACAAATGTATAACTTCCTAATTTACCACGCACCAAAAATGGAAATATAGTATCATACTAAGGAAGTCAAACACCTTTTATTTGCATTAATTTATAAACAAACTATCTGATTGTTAGTTCATTTATCATTTTCCTATTTCGTTTTATTATAGACTGACCTGTTTTTTATAGTGTTTTTAGGACAGGAAAAGGATTAATGCTTTCAAATGAAAAATAAGCAGATTGTTTTCTAATTCAAGCAAAATTAAAGAAATGTACTTTTATATCACATAAGAGGCAATCAAAAAAACTACTAACTCATTGAAATAAAGATTTGTATGTTCACAAGAAAGACTAATAATCAGAATAATAGCTATAAATCGGCACAATTCATACTAGAAAAATCAACGGATTATTTGCTAATTAAAAATTAATCTGTACTTTTGCATCCGCAATTCGGGGTGTAGCTCAGCCCGGTTAGAGTACGCGTCTGGGGGCATTGAAATGAGTAAAATATTTTCATCACACAATCATATATAAAACAAGGAGTTAGATAGTTATCTAGCTCCTTTATTTTTATACCGATTAAAATTCGATTAAAGTTTTCGGGATATTTAGTCCAAACTAAAGCAAATTGTAGTGTAAACTCTCTTTTGCGTTCTTCGTGTTTTTATCACAATAAATACCTTACCACAGACTCCCAATTTGGAAACCGTTCAGAACCGAACAATATAAGCTCACCTTTAAAATCAGCAGCACCATTCTTTTTCCTGTCATCTATTAAATAGTCACCTGCATTCAAGTTTTTATGGTGCGACAAGATCAAACGTTTATAGCATACTTCACCCAAATAACGTTTCACCCATTCCAACTTGTCAGACCATGCACTTGGGTTATCCCATGGAGCTGTTGATAAAATGTAAATGTCGTATTTGTCTTTTAAACGGTTCATGGCATCTATTGCCCCTTCATTGGGTTGCATTTTTGCAAATATATTAGGGACTTCATCATAACACCCCGCATATCGGCTTTTTAAATCCTCATTTAAGGCGTCTATGCCCGATTGGAAGTTTACCAATACATTATCCATATCTACATATAAAACTTTCTTATTTGAGCACCGTTCGAGGTACTCCAACGCTTCTTTATATGTTTCCAACTTCCAATGTGCCTTACCATTCAAACGGGTTACATCCATATTATCTTTTAAGTCTTGTATTTTAACCTTTGTAGCCAAACGATTAGTAGAGACACGTTCAATAAACGCTTTATAATCTTCACCCTCTTCTTTAATCAGACATTTTAAAGCCTCCAGTAGCCTGTCATCCAACCCTTCCGTTTTTAAATCCTCAAATGTTATAGATGTATCTTCTACAACATCATGCAACAATGCTACTATCTTTTCATCCTCTGTTTGACAGTGTAAAGCAACTCTGACTGGATGCAATATATACGGACTGCCACCTTTGTCTAACTGTCCAATATGAGCCTTATAGGCAATATTTAAAGCTTTGTTCAACATATTTCTATTGACATAAAATTAATCAGAATTAGAGATTCTGCATTACTCTCCTCACAAAAATAATTCAAAACATTTTTCATCTACTAATACGTAAAGCCTGCCCTTCTCTCAACACTGTTGTTATTTTTACACGATTTAACTTACAAATTGTGTCTATAGAAACCCCTAATTTTTCTGCTATATCTTGGATTTTATCTCCATTCTTTACTTTATAGTATCTTATTTTTTGCTCATTTCTTTCCTCTACTGGTTTTATTCTACTTTTATGCACATATCCTTTTATTCCTTTTGCAGTTTGCACAATATACCAATTATCATTTGTTTCCCAATAAGTGAATACTTCCCTATCCACAATTTTACCTATAATTTCCGAATTTACACTATTTGACTTACGGATATTTGTATAGCCATCCGAATCAGTTATCACCCCCTTGCGCAATTGAGTGGACAATTCATTCACTGTTTCTACTTTATTTTTTATAGGAACAATGGACGAAATCATATAAGTTTTAGGAAACACTATAATAATTCCAACAGAACTCTCGACTTCTTTATAAGAATTGACACCGTAGTTATTTGCATAAAGACTTAATTTTTTCTTGGTAGTAACCACAACATCCATTTTTGAAATCCTGTCTATACCTTTGTAAATATAGGCTCCTTCACCACCATTGGAATATTTTATATGCAAATTCACCTTGTCTCCTTTTACATTCACGAATATATCATAATAATTCAAGGAACTATCGTATGCAATTTCTAATCCTGTAACTTTTATACGAGTATTTGTATCTGGCATAAAATAAGCCTCATCGTAATTGCAGAAACGTACCTTTCCATTTAACTCTGTTTTTACGCCAATTCCTAATTGTTGAGCTTGGACAGTTTTAATGGAACTTATAAATAAGAACATTACAGACATTCCTACTGATAAAATAAAATTCTTTTCCATAATAATGCATTATTTAAAATTTTGAACATATCATACATCTAACATTCTATTATTCTCCCTTTTTCTTTCGTACCATAGGAATATTTTCAAGTAAATTACTATAGCCTACCCAACGTACTATAGCCTAATACGTTATACAATTTATTCATATATTGAATATAACACAATTTCTTTTTTGTTAGAAATATTTGAATATTTTTGGGCAACTACAGATATAAGCTCTCCATCTAATTCCTGTATTTCAATTAGGTATCGTCCCTTCTTTAGCAAGGCAATATTAGCCTCTATGACCTTCTCCGCCTTTTGGCTAACTTTACCACTCCCCCAACGAGTATATAAAACTTTTCCTTTCTTCAATACTATTTCTCGAGTTAACGTACAAACAATCAAATTTGGGGAAAATCTATCAGTTAGGAACATCTTTCCATTAATTAGTTTTGCACCATTATTATTTTTAGCTTGATATTTGTATTCATTTCTATTAAACTCATCTAGATATTCAATATTTTCAGCTACTTTCACATCATTTATTTTAAGAATTTTTACAACCTTATTTGAATCTATGCAAGCCATATACCTAACAGCAAAATTCGTCTCTGAATCCCAACTATATCGCCCGGCACCCTTCTTCTCGAAAAATTCCTTCTTAAAAGAATTTCGCAAACTGTCTTGAACGCTCGCTTTAGTACTTTGCCAATATGAATATAGTTCATTTAGTTTATCTTGCAATCTATTTCTTTCTTTTATCTTAATGCTCCTTTCTTCTTTTTCTTTTCGTCTTTCAGGAGTATTTTTCAATGGATATATTGATAGGTCACCAATTCCATATATAGCAATTTCTATTTCTTTATCCCTTTCAAAAGATTCACTTTGTGTTTGCCCTACATTATCGAGAAAATCGCTCAACTTTCTTTTCGTAGCTACTACTGTTTTATTACCAGATGAATCCGTTCCTGTATATATATACTTTCCATTTCCCGAAGTGATAAATTTCACAGATATATTAATATTACGAAATATATATCTGAATTTTATCCCATATCCAGTATTAGGATTATAAGAAATCGTAAGAGATTCCCCTCCTAAAGTAGCTTTCCGAACATCATAAGGGTGTGGAGTAACATAATCAAGATATTCAAACGACCTTACAGAGGTTAATTTTTGAGCAAACATAGAAAGAGCCATTACTGCCCCTACTAGAAACAACAAAATTCTTTTCATAATATCACAGATTTGTTTCCCTAGCCCCAACAAGAAAGGTTTGTATAAAAAAGAAAGCGTGAGGCTGTTAGAATTATCTGTTTTAGAGGTTCTGGACAAACCTATCACACGAGATAAAACGACACCCCACGCTAAACTGTATATATCATTTGAGTATGTATATACGGCTAGCATGAACGTTTGTATCGCCAATCCCCGTGTGATTCGAAATTGTCCAGATTCCTAAAAACGGGATAAAGCTAAACGCTTCCATAATTAACTATGTCCACCAAACAGGGATAAACCTGTATGATGCGACAAATATAGTCAAAATTCCACGTCCTACAAACGTTTTTCGGGGTGTCATGGAACAAATTTATATAAAACTTGATACCCAACAAGGATTTCAGGAAATAACTTCGATGAGGCTTCCCAAACTTTTGATATCACTTTTGTCAATGTGACGTCACTATTAGCCTCATCACTATGCCCTTCCCCTACCTTTTCACTACATATCTACTCCAATCCATTCTATTTTAATCCTATATGACATTCTCATATTACCGCCTGTCCCCTACTCCTACCCCTAGCTTGTTACATCATTTACAGGTATCATTCAATTAATGTGGACATTCTACACCCTCATTCTTTTTTATGATAACTTAAAAATGGAACATCGACTCCCAACCTCTCAATCACGGAGGTTCGTTTTAGGATGGTATTAGCCATTTTATTCCCATACCGAGCAAATTACACCTGTAAGGGATAAAAGTGGCAATACGCTTCCAATAGAGATGAGAGAAGATATATACGCAGGACAATAGCCTGCGTATATTGACGAAAGAGGACTTTGATATATTTCATATATCCAGTCCTCCTTTTATTTTTATGACCTCTCATAATAGTCTTTTATAGAAGAGTTACCCCTAATCAAGCACTATTCCCCAACCGTTAGAAGTTTATCTCGTATAGAACCTAATAGAGAGCTTATTTGACCGAAGCACTATCTTCCCGCACATTATAAGCATCGGGTGAGTTTTCGAACTTATCCGTTAGATATGCCTCAATCTTATCTGTCAGCTCTTGCATTAACTCTGTTTTTCCCATAGTACCACTAAAGTGCTTCATAGCTCCTCTAATTTTATCCTGTATTCTTTTATGGTATTGTCTATCCTGTCCATCCTTTTTATTGCCATTCGATTCGCCAAGACTCCGTTCTCTGACAGAGAAACGTCCTTTTACAAAAGAAGGAAGCCCAACAACACTATGAGCAATACAAATACACCACTCCTCAAAATCACTCAGCGTTTTTATCTGTTCAAAAGACACATCAAAAAGCTTATCCGATATTATACCTATTTCGTCATAGGAGTAGAGCCACTCGGATACCAACCTCCAAAATATATCTTTATCATACAAGTCTTTCGCTTTTAGCTGATGACCGAACATCCGCCTAATTGCCTTTTTACCAAAGCATATCTCGTATCTTAATAAATTCTGTTCCACACTTGTAGAGAAAGCACCGGGAGTATTCTTCTGATTTTTCCTTTTCTTACGCACTTCTTTGGACTTATCATAGAAACGTAACAATACCCCATTAGAAGGAAAATAGGTAGTCCCTTTCCACTTATTAGGGTAACATTCCCCCAAACTTTGCATTTTAGAAATATAAAATTCAGGGGGACGAGACATTTCAAAGTTTTCAGCCATATCCACCCGTTCCACATCAGCCTCTATCATAGGAACACCTAGCTCCTTACCCAATTGCTTGATAGCCTTTTCAACTTGTGACAAGGTTAAAGAATCGAGATTAGTACCTCTGAAATATTTAGAGAGGCTCCCCGTGACTCTGACATGTTTCTCCGTTACAGAGACACGTAATCCGTTTATATGTCCGCTACCACCTTCAACTTGCTTGTACTCGCTGGTTTGGTCAATCTTATTAAAGACAGACCTCCAATCGTACTTATCGCCTATATCCTCTTTTAGAAGTTTTAAAACTACTGTGTCATACATAACTGATTAATTTGAATGTATACAAATACCACTACTTTTATAGGTTATTATAGATATACCTGGAGGCCAACTCCGATTCTTTGCGTTTTATAAACTCATCTTTCGTTTCCTGTTTCCGAGCTGTCAGCCATTCTACAATTTCATCACGTTTGAATACCAATTTACGCCCATTAGCGCCGGAACGATGACACGGTATCTCTTTTGTGCGAGTCCACTTATAAATCGTATGCTTTGCATAGCCTGTCAATTCACAACAAATACCAAGACCAAATATCTCCGGATAATCTTCTATCCGTTTTAATGGTCTACTAGACGTCTGCGACTCACTTTTAGGAATATCACAAGCCACACCCAACATATTACAAACAACATCCCGTAATGACATTATCGGAGCCAACACTAAATACTCCCACTCTTTCCGCAAAAACTCTATGTCATGATAGAAACATGCACTTTCTACCGCATCCTGATGATGTTCATTTATAAAGCCATACTTTGCAATAGATTCATATAAATAATCTACTGACAGTGCAATTTTACCAGACTTCAACAAATAATTTTCTTCATGAAAAATATCATCTAACTCTTGAGGTGTTATTTGTAATTTACTTCGATTAAAAGCAGCTACCCTTTCTTCATAAACGGATATAAAATAACTATCCTTCCAGTTAGCAACCATATCATCTATATCTTTCAATACTTGCCGAAGTTTACCTTTATCCCCATTTGTTAAATTCTCAACATAAAGATAGAGTCTCTTTTCTGATAGTGCTGTCACTTCCCCTTTAAGAAGTTTACCTATCAATTGTTCCAAAGGTATTTTTAATGTCAAAACCATATTAAACAAGATTTAATTAATAATTATAATAACATTGCAACTCTGTCCAATACATTTTGTGACAAACTATCCAAATATGTCATGGTGGTTTTAATGTCACGATGTCCCAATACTGCGCTAATTGTTTCTCGGGAAACGTCATTGCCTTGCAACGTCATAGCCATCGTATGACGACTCACATAGGTGGTAAGGTTCTTCTCAATACCTAATATCTTACCTAATTTCTTCAGGTTATTATTAAGGCGTTGATAACGGGTACGTATATGATCATACAGTTGCTCCCCGTCATAATCCTTCGTTATTATAGGCAAAAGATATTTTCCTACTAAAGAAGTATTTTGTTTAAACCACTCCAATATATCTTTCAAGGCAGGGGTAACAGGTATTATTAACGGCTTCATGTTCTTGACATTCTTCGTCTTTTCCCGTTTATAAACAATATGTTCTATCCCTTCCGATACAACTATATTTTCAGTCGTAAGCTTTGCCATATCAACAAAACTCATCCCATAACAATAATAGGAAAATAAAAACAGCATACGGGCACGCTCCAATACAAAATTTGTTTGGGGCGAATTCTTTAAAAGTTCCAAATCCTTTGGCTGTAAATAGCGTTTCTCCGTTTCTTCCTCCAAACAACCTATTTCAAAACCATTTTTACCGAATGGATAGGTTTTCGATGAGGCTTCATGCTCCTTTATCGCCCTGTTCATAACCGCCCGTAATGTTTTAAGGTAATATTTACGGGTATTGCCACAGCACCCGTCTTTTTCCATTTCCAAATTAAAACGATTGATATATTTTATATCCAATTCTGAAAATACCCGTTCCTTAATCTTCGGGTCATACTTTGCCAACATACGTAGAGTTCGCTCATAAACCTTTGCATTTCCAATATGTTTTGTAGCTTTCAAATTCTCGACCTGCCTCATAAAGTAGTCATAAACCTTTCCCTGCCTTGACATACCCAGAAATTCCGATTCAAACTGATTCAAAGTCCAGTCTACACGCTCTTCCAAAAACTTCCTTAGGATAGTATTTTTTCGGTCTTCATAATGACTCAACAGCCCATTATATAATTCATAATTAGGATTGACACGCTTATCATTCTTAAAGCGGCAAGTATCTTCATTCCACTGCCCCTCTAATGATGATAATTTTAAATCAATGTACTTGAGCTTACCTTTTTTAGACACTCTTAAACATACAGGGTAACTCCCGTCTTTTCTTTTGTTGCTTTTGTACAACACAAACTTAATAGTTGCCATATTATTATTTTTTATCCTCCTGACAAACATTATTTATAAATATTACAACACAAATATATACATCAAAAAATAGATTTATCAGAAACAAAAACAATCATTAACATGTAAATTTTCACACCACCTCACCATGTTTATCTTCTTTATCAAAGCTGTTAAACAATTTACTAAGGTTCAACTTATTAATTAGAAACACAAAACCGATATATTGTTCTATTTTTTCATAAAACCAAGAATAAATACATCTCATATAATTACAAATTTTCATTTAGTGAATCTATAATTCCTCTGTGAAACTTTTTAAAATTACGGAATATAAAGTTACGAAATATAACTACAGAAACCACCTATTAATTATCATTTACATACATATATAT